>FZPS01000171.1_pt47 | contig 193075 bp, 157 predicted proteins | sample 1817821 | NCBI WGS metagenome assembly FZPS01 (sample SAMEA104158645, study PRJEB21678) | metagenome | place: Germany | collected 2015-04-21 | reverse complement strand
AGTAAAAGAAGTAAAAGTTAAACTAATAGTCTATAATATAAACAAAAAAGTAATACAATTATTATGGATTAAATTAAGGATTTCTACAGAGCCGAAAAAATTATAATCGATTTGTAACCTTTATGAATCTGATTTTTTGACATAAAATATTCTGAGACTCTTTTGACACCTGTTTTCGCAATAGTTTTCTCTTACATTATTTTAGTAGATTGGTGATAATTATTGTTAATAGTAATCATTAATATCATTTTTAATAACATTAATAATAATTTAATAGTAAAGTTATTAATTATTATTTAATAGTAAAATTATTAATTGTTATTAACAGTTCTTTTAACAACTGTTTTTAATATTGGCTTTGATATTCGCTTTTTAGGAGCTTTTTTGAGATTAAGTTGCGTAGACTTGAAGTGCCAAGGCTGGAAATTGACAGGTCAAATTAGAGATTAACAAGTTGTTGAAAAATACAGAGTGAGTTAAGAATTAATGCATCTATTCTTTTATAGGAATATCAGACAATCAAATTTTTGGACAGGAAACTTATTTATAACTTCGTGACAGTATAATCAGATACTTATAGAAAATATCGGTACAGAGATGTTTCTATATAGCAAAATGTTCTACAACAGCTGACGGTTCAAAGGCTGGGGCTGCCAGTGGAAAGCCGCAGGCAAAGACCCAAGCTGAGAAGCCGGCAAAGAAGAATGCCAAACCATCAAAAAAAGGAAAAAAAGGAAAGTGATTAATGTAAGTCAATTCCTCAAGCAGTAGCTTATCATCAACCGATATCCGGAAAATACATGGAGCATACCCGGAAAATACATGGAGCACACCAAAAGATATGGAGCAATAAATTTTAACGCCTCTTATGTAGTACAAAATTTAAAAAATACTATGTGAAAGGTAATAAAATAGATAAGCTACTGCCTGATATACTTCCCTTAAACCCGAATTTTAAGTTATTTATAACAGGTTTTTGGGCTGTTTATGTGCGGGCAACATAGGCAGCCTCATAGTATTGATAAGGATCTGGCTTTGAATATCTTTTGCCCTTTCAATCACGAGTTCTTTTCCTTTCTGCGTGAGAGCAAAAAGCGGGATTGCAGCCGCAACCTGCACAAGAGGTTTTGCAAGTTCCCGGATATATCTTGAAGCACAGCTGATTACAATATCCGAATTTTCCAGAATACCCTCAGCTTCTTCTTTGCTGACTCCTGTAACATGTACAGCAATTATTATAAGGTCAAGCCCGAGTTCGGTTTCAAGCTTTCGCAACTCTTTTGCGGTTTCCGCAAAAGCCACGGTTACTGCAATCTTTCGGTACCCAAGTTCGGCAGCTTTCCTTGCTCCTCTAACAGGGTCAATAGCAGCAGTTGAAGGATCGAGTACGGTTCCGCCAAGTTTCTGGATTCCATCAATTATGCCACCGATTGGCTCAGTTTCTATAAGGCCGGACATCCTGCCCCCTATACCCTGGACAAGTGCAGGGTTGCTGGCAATGACAGTGCCTGCCCCGTCACAGGCAGTTACGGTCGTATCAAGAAAACCACACCTGAGACCGGACATCACGATTTCCGACGCCCCGAAAGCCACATAGGTATCAAGCTCAAAGAGTTTGCGCCCTGGGGTGAACATTCCTACATCACGAATCCGGGACTCAATATTCTTTTTAACCTCTTCCCTGGTGATATTCTGGACTCCTCTCAGCTTGGCAAAAAGAGGGCACCAATCGATTTCCGGTTCCCCAACTTCTACAACCCTGCCGTCTTTTACGACGACTCTTGCTTTTCCCAGCAGTTCCATTACATGAGGCATATAAATACACTTCACTCTCGTATTATTTTAGAAAAAATTGTTTTATTAGATGAAAATATATCCTATTAAAAGGAAAATAAGATTAAAGAAATTGAATTCTAATAATTAGATTAAAAGAAAAACTAAAAAGAAAATGGTGACAATTTTGAGAGCCGTTCTTATTTCAACTCTCTTGGCTGTTTGTTTTCAGGCAGCACCGGCAGAGGCATGGTGTTTATCAGAAGCGGGCTTTTGATATCCTTTGCCCTTTCTACTACAAGTTCCTTTCCTTTCTGGGTAAGGGCAAAAAGCGGGACTGCTGTTCCAACCTGGGCAAGTGGCTTTACGATATCCCGCACGTATTTTGAGGCGCAGCTAGTTGTGATGTCGGCGTTCTCAACAAGAACCCTGGCTTCTTCTTCGTTAAAACCTGTGGTATGCACACCAATTATTATAAGGTCAAGCTCGAGTTCGGATTCAAGCTCTCGTAACTCTTTTGCGGTTTCTGCGAAAGCCACGGTTACTGCGATTTTTTTGTATCCCAGTTCGGCTGCTTTCTTCACGCCTGCAACCGGGTCCATTTTTGCAGTCGAGGGGTCAAGCACAATCCCGCCGCGTTCTGAAATCCCGTTGATTATTCCGTCAATCGGCTCGGTTTCGACAAGCCCTGACATCCTGCCTCCCATGCCCTGAACAAGGATGGGGTTATTGGAGATAACTGTTCCTGCCCCTTCGCAGGCGGTCACGGTTGTATCAAGCAAACCCCTGATCAACCCTGTCATCATAACTTCCGACGCCCCGAACCCTACAAAGTCTTCAAGTTCCAGCCTGCGTTTATCCGTGAACATCCCGAAATCGGCTATCCTGAACTCCATATTTTTCCTGACTTCTTCCGGGGTTATCTTCTGGATTCCGCGTATCTTGGCAAAAAGGGGGCACCAATCGATTTCAGGTTCCCCTACTTCAATAACCTTCCCATCTTCTACGACTACTCTTGTTTTCCCAAGCAATTCTATTATATGAGGCATGGCTACTCCTTCATATTAGCAAAATAACATTATTAAGGAACTGAGATCCGATAAAAATAGCATTTAAGGTTTGTGTCTATATATATAATAGCTTTTGGATTTAGGGTTTTGATTTGAGCCATGTCTGTTTAATATTTTAATTGATTCAACCTTATTTCTACTTTTTAGGTTTCCACCTGCTAAAGATAGTCTGAAAGCTTTTTGAAACTGGAGGGCAGCCTGGAGCTTGAGAATTGCTAGAGGTTGGATAATAGCTTTAGTTTTCATTGTCATCAGTTCCATCAAGCTCTTTCAATTTCTTCTCGCAAATACTAATTATCCTTGGATCTTCAATTGCTTTTCCAATAGATAGAGATTGCTTCAAAAATTCAATTGCTTTTCTGGGCTCCCCCAGATCACTGTATGCTAACCCCAGATTTCCAAGGTGATTTCCTTCTCCTCTCCTGTCTCCTGTTTCTCTGGAAATCTTTAAAGCCTGTTCGTAATACTCAATCGCCTTTCTGGGCTCTCCCAGATCACTGTATGCTAACCCCAGATTTCCAAGGTGATTTCCTTCCCCTCTCCTGTCTCCTATTTCTCTGGAAATCTTTAAAGCCTGTTCATAATATTCAATTGCTTTTCTGGGCTCGCCCAGATTACTGTATGCAGTCCCCAGATTTCCAAGAACAGCTCCATGAGTCTGTTTGTCTTTGAGAACTGGTTTGTCTTTGAAATGGTCATCAGGAAGTAATTTTTTGTAAATATCAATTAGTGTTCTTGGATTCTCCCAGAGATTCAGAAGAGATGGGAGATTGTATCTCCATATGATATCGGCTGCAAAATCATACTCTCCAGCTTCGCAAGCGTGGTAATGGGCCTCGATTACTGGTTGAAGGTCTTCTTTCTTGGTGGGATTTTTTGGTAGTGGAAGAGAAAGGTAGTATTTTACTGCAAGCATATGTGCTTCTTTTTTGTCTTTGAGATCCCCATAGGAAAATTCCTGAATTAAGGGGTGTAGCCAGTAACTTCCATTATGGTCGGTTTCGAGAAGGGACTTATCGACGAGTTTCTTAACAATGTCTATTGAGGTATTTTCTGTAAACATATCTTTGAGACCTTTCATACTCACAAGCTCACGATAGACTGAAATGCGCTCAAGAAACTCTTTTTCATCTCCTGCTAATTTATCGAATAATCTTCTCGCCTTTTTGATAGTATCCTCTTTTTCTTTTTGATACATATTTAAATCGGCAAGTATGTCTTTTGCCCCAAATCTTTTTACAAGCTCCACAAGCAATTTCAAGGCAAGAAGATGACCGTCCACACCTGTAGCCAGTTCTTCCAGCTTTTGAGGTTCTACTTCACCAAGCCCATTTCTAGCAAGGTAATCAACTGCAAAATCCGTTCTCAAACCATTGAGATGCTGTTTTTCTTCATCTTCCACCACATCTATCAGACTTTCCCCGTTTTCGAATATGGGCAGAACTCGACTTGTTATAATGACTTTTGCGTTGTGGGTATTGTGTCGCAAGGAAAAAAAGAGGAGTTCAATTTCTTTGTCAGTATAATTTTGGTCTGCAAGAATGGTGCTCAAATCATCGAAAATTAGCCAGATTTCGCTCCTTCTATGAAGTTCGCCGGTGAGTTTGTCAATATCAATTTTTCCGGGTTCTCTTCTCTCCGCTTTAAAAGATACAATTTCAGGAGCATTCATGTAAGCAGCCAGTTTCTCAAGAATATCACTCAGTTTTGCATCCTGATTATCATGGAAGCTGAACCAGAAAGGCTCAGGGACGTTTACAGGTCTGAGGTCTACAAGAGCTCTTGCTAGAGTGGACTTGCCGACACCACCAACTCCGCTGATTAGTAAAATTTGGTGACTTTCAAGGTATGTAAGGGCTTTTATTAATTCTTCTGAACGGTTTTCGCTAACGAACTCCTTCAATCGTCTTGGATACGGCGGTAGTGTTGAAGGATTATAGCGACTCAGGATTTCCTGATTTACCGTTTCTTGTCGCTTTTGGTCAAGGTACTCGATGATCTTGACAAATTCGTCACCTGAAGGCGTGTTGAAGTTGAAAAAAGTATTGTAGTTTCCCACCGCGAGTTGATCAACATTCTATATATTGAAATTTATGATTAGTCGAATTTCCTTAACAAGGTCTGGATTCTCTCTTAGCAGTTTCAGGATCTCCTGCTTAAGCTCTTCTTTTGCTTTAGGATCATCGGGGCTTTCAGAGACTTTTTTAAGCGCTTTTTCAAGGGATTCACCCATTTTAGGACTTATTTTGTCCAGCAAAGTCTTTGCTCTCTTCCAACTTTCGGAACCGAGTTTTTCAATGCCTTTTTCTAAAAGCATATCTTTGCTTTTATCTACTACAGCTTTGCCTCCCGCATAGATAAATGGCAGGGCTGGAGCGAGAATATTTGTTGCTTGCTGGGCTAAGAAAGCTAGATCCATAAACTCCTCCGAATTCTTTTTGACATTGGAGGCATTACAAAATAAATCTTGCTGTTTTGAGCGGATGAAAAGAAGAAATTTTAGATCTTTGACTTTTCCAGATCACGATTAGATAAATTTACAAATTTCAACTTTTTTGCAAAATTTTCGTGAAGGCCGCTCTCCTTCGTCGAAAGTGGACGTATTCTGGTTCTGAAAGATGAATCCCTTGGTTCTGCCTTCTTGAATAAGGAAATAAATTAATTTAAAAGTGCTGCTGGAAAAAGAAGGTAGTAAGAATCCAATAAGGAAAAATATATAGACTGATAAAAATTAACTGCCCAAATTTAGTTAACTTACTCCAAAGGTTTCTAATATAAATAAGGATAATTATAACATTAGTAGCAAGGGTTTACACTTAATTTTTAGAAAAAAACAAAAGAATACTGTCTTGAAGATATTAAAGAGACTCTATCCTTTTAAATTTAATTCTTCTTTTTTAAATGTAATCCTTTGCGGAAATAAGTATCTTTGCGGAAATAAGTATATATCTGGGGGATATGGTACATGAAAAATCATATACTGATTATACTACTTGGCGTTTTGTTCACATTGTCAATGGGAACTGCCCTTGCACAGGATATGGAAGCAAATGACACAGAGGCTTTTCAACAGGCTTTAGAACAGGATGGATTCACAGTACAGGAAGGTGAACTGGCTTACTTTGATTTACTCAGGTTATTGGAGGAAGGAGTATTGCCTTCTGCATACGGAAATAATCCTACCACAAAATATGTGATATATTTTGTTCCACCGGCTCCAGGTTATGAAGTAGAGGAACAGATGTCTGAAATAGCCAGTACGCTTGGGGTGAGCGGGAACACAACTCCATTCTGGAACCTCCGTCCTGATGAAGCCGTTGTTTTCGTAGGAAGAACACCACCGGAATGCAGATACTTCAGTTATGATAATATGTTAATGCACAGAACAATTGGGAATGAGAGAAGATGGATCTTTTCCAACTTAGTAGATACGATAAACAACCTTGTTATCAAAACCGAAGGAACGCCAGATGGAGCTTCCGGAGATCCTTTCAACCAGACTACAATAATAATCATTACTGCTGATAGAGGCATTGACCAGCGCATCCGGGATGCTGCCGAGTCTGCAGGATACTCAAACAATACAATTAACACCCAGGTGCTGCCCTCGGTCATGCTGAACATGGGTTTGGATAATGATTCCGATACATTTGCATCATTTCTCCGCCCAGCCTTATTCAATGATACCCAGGCTGGTGACGATTACATTAATAACACACCTGCAACTATTTTCCGTATTACTCCCAACAATACAACAGAACTGGATCCATATGATTATCCGGAGTTAAGAATCCGCGGAACCGGACAAACAGAGTTTGAGCTTATGGATGATCTCGAAGAGCTAAGGGTTGCAATTCTCGAAAAATACAACAAGTCAAATGCAACAGAGCTCCCGACCAGTCAGGGAGCCCCTGTAGGGAGTGATGCTATTCAGAGAGGAATCAATGGAGTAGGTCCTACCAACGATGCATGCTATCTATGGTCAGCAAACCAGACTATCTTTTCGCCGACACCTCCTTTCTTTGACACTTCGGAATACTATCCTTTCCTGCGAGACCCGGCAATTACTTTAGGTAATGATACCGATGAATTCATAATTGTATATGGGGTCAACCATGTAGCTGCAGGAAAGGCGACGTACTCTAATTTTGCAATATACGGAGCTGATGTGTTTAACGGCGTTATAGCAATCACAAATGAGGATTTCAATGGATCTGCTGAGGAATACCTCCCTGATAATCCCAATGCGAAATATCTTTATGTCTACAAGCTATCCAGAAACTGCAGTGAGGATGATCAATACTGCTACGAAGTTCCTTATGGTCAGGGAGTTCACGGTATAGAGCTGGATCAGCCGCTTTTCATTGGCTGGAGAGCCTACCTGGAAAACGCTACAAAAATCGGGCCAGCTTACTCAGAGATCGTGTACGATAGGGCTATAAAGTTTGATCCAGAAAGTTAAGGTAAAATAAGGAAATGGAACTGAATATAGGAACGTTAAGGCGAGTTTAAGCTCTGGTTGAGGCGTATTACCTCCAAAAAAATTTTTTCATTTTTTTATGTTTTACTATTTTTAGATTTCCACTTTATAGTCAGGGATTTTTAGTTTCATCAAATACTTTGTGGTTGTCTGGGTTCTAGAAATCAGTGATTCAAAACTGTTGTTGTTTAAAAAAAGAAACTATACATTGCTCAACGGAAGAAAAAAAAGTTGAAGGAATCAGAGAATAGAAATCCTCTAACCATTTAAGTTAGTAAACAATGACTCTAAACTGTGCAGAGTTCAGAGCTGCGGGCGCCTGTCGATGATTCTCTTTGCCTTGCCTGCAGTTCTCTCGATGCTGCCTTTCTCAAGGAGTTCGACGTTTGTGCGGATGTTTAGGACAGACTTGAGTTCACGCTGGACGTAGTCCTGGACGGCTTTGAGGTCTTTGAGTTCGCCGGTAAAGGCATTGTCTTCTAGCTCGACTTCGATTGTGAGTTCGTCGAGCATGTGTTTGTTGCGGTCAAGAATTAGCTGGAAGTGATCGCCCACCTGCGGAATCCGGGAGATGACGTCCTGGATCTGGGAGGGGAAAACATTGATTCCTCTCACGATCAGCATGTCGTCGGCCCTGCCCATGAGGCGGGAAATTTTTGTGGTGGTTCTGCCGCAGTCGCATTCGGATTCAAGAAGTTTTGTCATGTCGCCTGTGCGGTACCTGATGTTGCAGAAGCCTTCCTTGTTGATGGAGGTGAGGACAAGTTCTCCTTTTTCGCCTTCTGAGACCTGCTCTCCGTTTTCATCAAGGACTTCAACAAGAAAATTATCGCTCCAGATGTGCAGCCCGTCCTGCTCCTGGCACTCAAAACCTATTCCAGGCCCGAACATCTCGGATAGTCCGTAGCAGTCATAGGCTTTGAGGTTGAGCCGCTTTTCAAGCTGTTTGCGCGTATTTTCCGACCAGGACTCACCACCGAAGATAGCGGCTTTCAATGAGAGTTTGTCTACAAGGTCGAGTTCTTCAGCCGTTTCGGCAAGGTAAAAGGCATACGAGGGCGTACAGTGCACAGCTGTTACCCCGAAGTCGACCATCATCTCTAGCTGCCGGGCGGTATTTCCGGTTGCAGCCGGCACGATCATTGCGCCCATCCTTTCAACGCCGTAGTGGAAACCCAGGCCTCCTGTAAAGAGCCCATAATTCATGGAGTTCTGGATTATATCGCCTGCAGAAAGCCCTATCATTGTGAGATCTCTGGCAATCAAATCCGACCAGGTCTCGATATCCTTTGCCGTATACCCTACGACTGTGGGCTTCCCGCTTGTGCCGGACGAGGCGTGGATACGCACTATATCTTCTTTTCTGGCAGCAAAAAGCCCAAAAGGATAGTTTTCCCGAAGGTAGGCTTTTCGGGTAAAAGGCACTTTACGGATATCATCGAGAGTTTTAATATCCTCGGGAGTGACTCCAGCTTCCTTGAATTTCTGCCTGTAAAAAGGAACATTTTCATAGACCAGCTTTAAGCTCCGTTGAAGGCGTTTAAGCTGTAATTTCTTCATTTCTTCGGGATTCATTGTTTCGTATTTCGGCTGCCAGTACTTCATTAACAGAACCTTCTTTTTTATTTGTGAAACCGTTCTCAGGTCATAAATTTTAATGTATAAGTGCCATGCCTCTACATGGCATGATATATTAAATAATCTAATCAGTAATATAAAATGTTTGGAAAAATCCTTCTGTACTGTAATCGTTACTAGATATAAACGTTGTTAAGGTGAAGAGGTTTTAAATTATGGAGTTAGCAGATTTAAAAAAACCGAATTTTATTGGTTGCGTAGGATTCGGCAGTTTAGATCCCAGAAAAAAGCAACACTATTTTCTGAGAGTAATACACATCCTCTTTCTCAAAAGTAGTCTTAACTAATAAACTAATTATACAATGTTTTGTAAAATCATAATATGAAAAAAACAAATAAAAAAGAAATTTAAGGTATTTTAATTAATACTTGAGCGGACTAGAACCATATCTTGTGCCAGTTCTTCTTTCGCCTTCTTCTCTTGCTTCAAATTCATGTACTTTTGCCTTAGATTCGTATACTTTTGATTTAAATCCTTCCACTTTTGCTTTAAGCCCCTCTGCTTTTGTTTTAAAGCCCTCTGCCTTTGTTTTAAAAACTTCTACTCTTGTTCTAGATCCTTCTGTATTTCTTTTAAATGAACTGCATAAACAGCAGCCTTCTTTACAGTGTGAGATGTGTATATGTTTTATAACACTGACAAGCCCTATTGCGGCTAAGATATAAACTACTACTTTCTTAAGTGTATTCATGGTAATCCCCCAAAATTATTATTGCATCTTTTGTTTATTAAGTTTATTCATAAAATGATAAAGTTCTTATGAGCCAGAGAAGGCTACTAACCATATATCAAGTCTTGATGTGTATACGTTTTACAACATAAACAAGCCCTATTGCGGCTAAGATACCAATTGCTATTTTCTTAAGTGTATCCATGTTAATCCCCCAAAACTATTATTGTATCTCATTGTTTATGAAGTTTATTCATAAAATGATAAAGTTCTTATGGGACAAAGAAAACTGCCAACTATACATCAAGATTTACTGACTATTACCAGGTTGACATAAAAGCTAAAAATTAAAAAAGCAGTTATGACAGGACTCCGAAACAATTCAAAATCAGTCCTGTCACCTGCTCATAATTATCTTACATCAATTATTTCTCTGGCTCCCTGAAACTTACTGAGTAAGTAAAACTATTGACATTTTTCGGGAGAATTGAAAGTTCCCAGGTTCCGATTGCTCCGGGTACTTCATAGGTTCCAGTGTATTGTTTGACGCTGTCATAGATTAGATCATCTTCCATTGCCCAGACTGGGTAATAGGACGTCTGAGCAGATACGCTGCCACCCTGAGTTTTTTCTACAAGGGTCAGATTAACAGGATTTGAATTGCATTTCAGGTTAATTTCAAAAGATGGTTCTTCCTTTTCCGGGGAGATGCGCACCATTGAGCTAGGGTCATCAATATCAGCCGAAACTTTAATCGTTATTGGGTCTACGGTTTTAGTGTTAAAGGTTTTTACGAAAGGAACGGAAGGAGGTTCATTACACCAGCTTTTATGACTGAAGGCGCAGAAATCTCTATCAGGTCGCTACTGAAAGCGGGTTCAGGAACATGTTCGATGTCCAGTATTTTCGGATCTATAGTTACATCTTTGCTTGCTAAATTTTTAATTTTTATCTTGTATACATATTCCTTTCCTGGATCAACATTATCGAAAATGAAGGCTTTCTGAAACTCAAGCTTAGGCACTGTGATCTCGAGATCCAGTACATTAACATACTGGGATGTGCCGTATTCTTGAGGATACGTGTCATTTGTAAAGATTATCTTAGCATAATATACTCCGCTGTTTGCATCCTCAGGCACATTTACTTCAACCGCAAAGTTCTGTTTTATGCCCGGATCTGCAGTCACTTTTGTCGGGGATATTGTAATCCAGCTTTTGTTGAGGGAGTAGATACTGCCAGGCACAGTCATAACTTTCGGAGCTACATTGAGCTTTTTGTTACCTTCGTTCGTGAAACTGACATTGAAGGTCTCACTGCTTCCCGGCGTGAGATACACAGAATAATAGGTCGAGTTTATTGTGTGTAGGGTGTAACCTTCGTTGTCTGCTACCGGTTTAGAGATATTAGAATCTTCGCAAGTTCCGTTCTCGCAGGTTACATTTCCGGTAAGCTTATCAGGCTGAGCAAACGAAACCGGTATTAACACCAGGCAAAGTAGTAAACATAAGAATTGAAATGCTAATTTTAATGCAATATTTTTACCCATACTTCTGACTCCTTTCATTTATTTATGAATAATATTCACCAGTAATGTTCATGAGCAAGCCTGGAACTCGAAATGACCTCTCCAAGTCCCATTCCCATTTTGTAAGTAATTGATCGAGTCTCCAGATTCCGGGTTTCAATCGCGTATTCCAAACCGATTGAATCACGAACTTTATAACTTCTATACATATAATTTTTATGAAAAATGTTTCTGGCAGTTAACACATAAATCAACTTTATAAAAAGTCAGAATTGAGATTAAGCAGTGCGCTAGAAATATTATTGGAGCAGAAATGAGTATAAACGTGGTAGTACACTATTGAATGAAACTTTACTTGTTGCTCCCTGCGGGATGAATTACTGCATTTGCATGGTTTACTTAAGGAAGAAAAATGAGTGGTCCGGCTGTAGATTGACGTTAACAAAAACCGGTTCATAGGATAATTCCGGATAAAAGGGAAGTTTTAAAGAATTAAGTTAGAACCGAAGCATTACTTTTGGAGAGTCAATCGAAAATTCGAAGCTATTTCCAAAAACAAAAAGGTAATTTTATTAGTGAACCCATTCCAAAACCAAAAATATTTCTCAAATCAATAAGAATTCCCAGAACAAATTTCGTGACATAAACTCGGTTGGTTATTGGGGATTTGATATCATGGGACTCAATTTTGAGTTTTAGGATCAACTCATAAATAAAAAATAGATAAAAAAATAGAAGTTATTAGTAGATTTTTAACTTTTTAAATCTACTTAATAACAATATTCTTATGGACCCACAGCTTACCAACACAACCTTCACACTTAATAGTCATACAACTGATGTAAAAACCAGTCTTTTTATACTTATGTACCGGGTTTTTCAATGCTGGGGTTATTTTTGTTCCTTCGAGATGAGTCCCGTCACCAAAGTCCCATCTAATATACGTCACTTTACCTTTTGAGAGGTCCTTAAACTGCACTACTCGTGGATCACTACTTGAAGCGGCTACTGCTGTATAATCAATACGATTATTCCCACTGGATATACGGGCTGTTGCTGGAGGAGTCCCTGCGCCTAGGGGAGTGGGGGTTACGATACATTTTGCATAGACTCCTTCAGACAATAGAGTCAACATCAACAGCGTGGTGAGAACAATCGCTGTCATTCTCCATAAAGACTTTCTATTATTTTTCATATTTTCCTCCTATGTTTTTTAGTTTAACCAAGAGATTGGTAAGTAGAAACAACAGGAGAAATTATCATATAAACATACTTATTTTCAGAAAATAAAATAAAAGTCCTGATACAAATTTAAAGCTTTATAATGCTTTATTATCCTTTTTAAAAGATTAGAAAAAAGAAAAATTCTTTGATACTGTTCTCAATCGTTACAGACTCAAAATTAGAGATTATGGGAAGGTCATGTAATAAAAAATCTTAAGAAAACTCTTTACTTTAAGTAATAATCTATAAAACTTTCAAAATTTATTAGAGCAGCATCTATTTCTCAGGAATCTGGCTATAACTCGTTACGCAATATCGAGAGTCTTGCTCCTAGGCAGACCTTAACGTAGTATTTTAATAAGCCCTGGAAATCCAATAAATCAGGTCAGAACAAAATCTGCAGGTTGATAAAAGCTTATGATAAAAGCAGGCAGTTCCTTTTTTCATAATGGAAAACATGGTACTATCGGTGCGGTTATCTCGCTCAAAGGAGTGTTTTATGCGGTTACAGTTTCACATATCTTCGAGGGAAAAAGAGACCGCCTGACCGTTGATGGAAAAACACTCGCTGTTACTAGAATTTTAGAAGACCATCACCTAGCCCTGATAGAGCTTCCTCCCGGTAGCGAGATTGAAATCACGGAATTTGGCAGCCCGGCTGAACTTGAACTGGCTAAGCTCATTAATGATACCCGTACTATCCATTACTGCAGGGTAGCTAATTCTGGGGCTTCATTGCTTTTCCTGGGTTTCCAGTGCCATGACATGCCGGCTCCGGAAGACAGCGGCTCTCCTATCGTACAGGAAGGGAAAGTAATAGGTATAATGACTTCGGCAACCCTGGACACCTGCATGGGGTTTGCGATCTCGTCTAAAATTCTCAGAAACCTGAAAATATAACGGTGCTGCAGAATTGAGTCTCTGGAACCCCCAGTCCTGTATAAAGGGCAGCTATCGTGCTTTCTACAATGCCTATTCTTCCGGGCAGGAAAAAGATTTTCCCAGAAGAAGAGGAAGCCAATACCCAACGACCAGGATTTCTGGCCCGACAGGATATCTGCAGCTATGAAGAAAGAAAAGGGTCAGCAGTTATACAGGGTTTTCTCAGACCAATATAATTGAGCAAAATATCACAGCCTTTAATTATTATTAAGGAGAATTCTCTCTCATGACAGAAGTTATATATCTACTTTTTCCTATTTCTTATGCCGTTCTTAATGCAGCCTCTTTTACACTGTATGGAATGGATAAATTCAAAGCGAAAAACGCAGGGTGGAGAATCTCTGAGCAGAACTTGCTGATTGCTTCTCTCTTCGGTCCGATAGGTGCACTGCTCGGGATGCAGCACTTCAGGCATAAGACCCAGAAGCCCATATTCAAAATTCTTGTACCTGCCTTTGCTGGAGTTCACCTCCTGCTTGTGCTCTGGATCAATCTGTGACAGTTCTTATAATTAAATAGCGAAGTCAAGTGGCGTCTATAACATTCGTAGCTTCCAGAACAAATCTTGACAACAGTATAGTTTATAAGTTAAAAAACATAATCAGAGGATGTATTATGAGAGAGGTGACGGATTCGTCCCACCTCGGAGAAGGCGCGAGCTCTCCTTCGCCCTATTAAAAATACAGAATTCGCCTGCAAGGCGATGGGAGATTTGAATCTGTTCTCTCATATCTGTTATATTAGATCTGTTTTGGTGATCTCTTGCCCTCAAAAATCAGCCGTGAAACCTTTATCCAGTCTATTGCAGACCTTTTGCGAAAAGCGGAAATCGAACTTCCTGAAGATGTGGTGGATGCACTCAGAAAAGCCGAAACCGCCGAAGAAAACTCTGTTGCAAAATCCCAGCTCCAGGCAATCCTGAAGAATATTGAGATTGCAAAAAAGCATGGAGTTCCCATGTGCCAGGATACGGGTATAATGATCTTTTTTGCAGAGATTGGAAACGAATTTCAGCCAAGTTTTGACATCGAAGCTGCGATTCAGGAGGCTGTAATCCTTGCGACAGCTAAAATTCCACTCCGCCCGAATGCTGTAGATCCATTGTCCCGGAAAAACAGCGGGAACAATACAGGGACTGGAATTCCGGATATTCACTGGAAGCTCGTTCCCGGAAATCATTTAAAAATTACTGTTGCTCCCAAAGGCGCAGGCTCGGAAAACATGAGCTCTTTGCGGATGTTTAACCCGACAGATACCGGGAATATCAAAAACTTTGTACTCGAGACCATAGTGAATGCCGGAGGGATGCCCTGCCCTCCTTTGACCATAGGAGTCGGAATTGGGGGTTCTTTTGATGCAGCAGCCAGGCTTGCAAAAGAAGCTCTGCTTGAGCCCCTTGACACCCAGATGGAAGGATTGGAAAGAGAAATCCTTGAGGCTGTAAACGCGCTCGGGATAGGCTGTATGGGTTTGGGAGGTAGCATAACCGCCCTTGCAGTGCACGTGAAAACTGCTCATTGCCACACCGCATCCCTTCCGGTTGCAGTAAATATCCAGTGCTGGGCAAACCGGCATGCTTCGATTGTTTTTGGAGGGGAAGAATAATGGAATATCACCTGAAAACCCCGCTGGAGATCGAAGATATAAAGAAACTCAACGCCGGAGACATCGTCTATATCTCGGGAGAAATCCTGACAGCCAGGGATGAAGCCCATGCAAGGATCCTTGAAATGGACGAAAAGCAAGAGAAACTTCCTTTCTCCCTTGAAGGGGCAGTAATCTATCATTGTGGCCCACTTATGCAGCAAACCGAGAACGGCTGGAAAGTAATTTCGGCAGGCCCTACAACCAGCGGCAGAATGTCAAAAATGACGCCACCTCTCCTGAGATCTCACGGAATTCGGGCAATTATTGGAAAAGGCGGTATGAAAGGCGTAACTGATGCCCTGAAGGGCAAATGTGTTTATCTGGCTTATACAGGCGGATGTGCAGCCCTTGCCGCAGAATTAATCAAGGAGGTAAAAGCAGTCCACTGGCTTGATCTTGGAATGCCTGAAGCTGCATGGGTGCTCAGTGTAGAAGAGTTCGGGCCGCTTATAGTAGGGATTGATGCAAAAGGAAAGGATATTTTCTCAGAGGTAAGGGAAAAAGCTCAAGAAAAGTTTGAAAAGCAGAAATAAACTCAAAAATGCCTTTTCACATCTCAGCAGTCTGCCGGATTCGTGATATCAGGAAAAAGGGTTCTGTAAAGCTCTCAGACAAGAGATATCATACATCTAATGGGCTTAATAATAATCATTCTCAAGCTGCCTGAAGGCGATTACAAGGGATTCCATTTTCTGAACAATAATTCTGCCGAGTAGGGAAAGTTCGTATACCTTATCTTCATGAATTACAAGCCCATTTTCTTTTAGCTTTTTTAGCTGGGGCAGGATTGCAACGGAGTTCGTACCAAGCTCACTATTGATTTCCTCAATTGTCCGGGGTTTCTCTTTGAGAAGGAGAAGCAAATCGGTCCTTTTTTCGGAAGAGAGAAGAACTGTGATCAGAGAAGATCTCATCACTTCTACTGTAAAAAAGATAGATATATAATTTTTCATTCTCATATAAAAATCTTTTAATAAATTAGCTTAAAATCTTTAACTGGCAGACAGACTCAGTTCTTTTAAATAAAACTGACACAAGAAAGGATAAATAAATTCTACCCTCAACAAGAGAAGTGAAAAAGATAAAAAGCGTTTTTCCCTGAGATAGAGTTTAGGGAAATTGATCCAGACCTAAACCTCAGAATTTTCCGACCTATTGACTTTTTTACTGTTCTGTTTGCGGAGACATCAGAATCTCAGGCGGCAGGAAGATTGAGATGATTATGCCCAATACCGCGACAATTACAAGCCCCCAGAGGGAGGCTTTTATCCCCACAATGCGGGCGATTTCATTGATCCTCAAGACATCCTGTGAAAGCTCAGGAGGAGCATCTTTCAGGATAGCCATCAGTTCTTCATCACTCAAAAAGATGGCATTTTCCTTTACTGCAGATATCGCAGAGGGCTTAATATCCTCCGGAATAACAGCGTTGTCATCTATGAGGGCAGTGGCTCCTACTATCAGACCTCCAATGACGATGGAACCCATCAGGGCAGTTCCTATAGACATGCCTAGGTTCTGGGAAGCGCTCATAAGGGCAGCTGTCTCGCTCGTTCTTTCAGGAGCTACCTGCGAAAGTACTAAGTTCATTACCTGGGGCGCTATAAGCCCCCCACCTATACCTATTAAGGCAAACCCGGTCAACAGGCCAAGACCTTTGACCTCCACATTGATGGTTGCTATAGCCAGAAAAAGCCCTGCAATAAGTATGAACAGCCCAGCCTGGATGATGCGCTTTGGGGCTATAAGGGCAGATAATCGGGATGCTGCAAGCGAAGCAATTAAAAGCGGTATGGAAAGGGGAAGGTAGAGAAAGCCAGTCTGCATCGCGTTAAGGCCCAGAGCGATCTGAAAGAAGAGAGCCATGCTGAACAGGAAACCTCCAAAAAGAAGGGTTTGGATCATCTGAGTAAAAACGCCTGAAGTAACCCCACGGTCCCTGAGCACATCGACCCTTATGAGCGGCATCTTTCCTTGATTAATGACGTGACGTTCCCAGAGAGCAAAGCACAGCAGGATAATAACCCCTGCTAAAATAAATACCGGGGTCGGGGAAAGGTCGAAAGGGGAAATTTCAACCCCTCCTATGTAAAAGGGCTGACGTGCCTTCCACCAGCCATAGGTTCCTGCCAGTAACACGCCAAAAACAACAAGTCCTACCCCAAGTGCAGAAAGTATTGTGCCAACTATATCCAGCTTTGGTCTCTTTTCAGTCTCAAGGGGCGCATCCAGAATGTACCGGCTTAACAACAGGACAAGAACCACAATCACAACCTCTCCGGCAAAAGCATACCTCCAGGTGTACGCAGTTGTCAGCCAGCCTCCTATAATGGGTCCAAGGGCAATTGCGCCTGCAACAATTCCTCCTATTATGCCATAAGCAAGGGCACGATCCTTTCCGCTATAGTTTGAAGTCACGAGCGTCTGGATAGCAGGCATGACAAAGGTTGCCCCAAAACCTTCGAGGATTGACCAGCCTAAAAACAGTACAGCCATTGTCGGGCTGATTGAAGTCAGGAGAGAACCAGTACCGTAGATAATTAGTCCCATCCTGAATGCCTTTCTTCTGCCAATAATATCTCCGATCTTTCCCCTGGTGATCATAAATGATGCCATTACAAGGGCATAGAGGGTAATGGCAGCCTGGACAGTAGCAACATTTGTATTAAACTCCTCTATAAGTGCCGAAATTGAAACGTTCATAATTGTTGTGTCAATAACGAGTATGAACATCGCAAGCACGAGTGCAGCGAGTACGGTCTTTCTCTCTATGTCACCGCCTCCTGTAAGTGAATATAAGGCACATAACCTGTGGCAAGAAGCTCAACTCTCCCGTTTACACCAGGCACTTCGGGGATAAGAACAGGAGGCGCGAACCTTTTTATGAATCTTAAAAATCGCAATCCATGCCACCTGTGTCTCCACCCCTTAATCTGTCCTGAATGCCTTTCTTACCCCCGGCAGCATGATGTAGATGAGGACAAGAGTGTTCACGATAACTGTAAAGTTTACATCATACCATGAACCGCCTGTGACCAGCACCACAAAACTTAGGCAGAGATTGAATATCGTAATAATTGCTAGGAATATCCAGGCCTGTCTGTCCACCTGCCAGAGCATATAAGCAACCCAGGTCCATACGTAGGCGAGCAGACCATACAATAGGGCATACCAGAGATTGAAAACACGGATTCCAACAGTCGTACCCAGATAAGGTAGAAAACCGAGAAACCGAAGCATTGTAATGGCATTTATAAATGCCAGCAGTACAGCCATAAACATTATAATAGTAACACCAATAGGTCTGTCTATTTCCCTATCTCCTTATATTTGTCCTGGAAAACTACTTTTCAGGTTGTCACTTTTAGCTTCACGATGACAGCTCTAAATCAGCCGATAATAAGGAAAAAACCAAGTGCCCACGGAAAAATGAAGACTCCTACTAGAGAGCTGGTTAGCAGGAGCAGGCAGAGGGTTATGGGACATCAGGGATTCCCAGCCTCCCTGATACAAACATGTTTTAGTCTGTCCCGAATGCCTCTCTAACTCCAGGCAGCATCATATAGATGAGGATAAGGGCGTTAATAATTATCGAGAAATTAACGTCAAGCCACGAACCGCCTGTGACCAGAATCACGAAATCCAGGCAAAGGTTAAATATCGCAATAACAGCCATAAACATCCAGCCCTGTGGATTTACCTCCCAGAGCATCTTAGCCACCCATGCCCATATGTAGGTCATCAGACCGTATAGCAGAACGTACCAGAGATTAAAAATACGTATATCCAGAGGCCCTATAAAGGGAAAAAAGCCAAGAAAACGAAGCGTTGCAATAGCGTTTAAAACTGCCAGCAATACAGCCAGGGCAGCTAGAATGGTAACACCAATAGGTCTATCCATATTCCTGTCTCCTTATTTTCTCTTTGTCTCCTATATTTAACTTGAAAAATCCTCCATCAGGCTCACGTTCTAAATCCTTCAATAAGTGTCCCGATCCCTCCGAGAATAAGGAAGAGCCCAAATACCCACGGTAGAACAAGAACTCCTGCCGCAAAGTTGACTAGGAGAAGCAGGCCTAAAATTATGGTTAGGATGCCGATGATTCCTATACCCCTTCCTCCTCCTTTAAAGGAAAGGACAATTTTCACAACTCCGGTGATAACAGCCCATATCCCTATGAAAATAACGAATAAAGTAAGAACTACAGCGGAACTGTAGATAGGGTACATCAGTATAACTGCTCCTGCAATAATGCTCAGGATGCCCGACAGCAGTTTCCATACTCTGTTCCCAGAGTATATCAGCCCTCCTATAACAGAAAGAATTCCTTCTGCCAGCCAGAAAATACCTAAAATCTGTATGAGAAAGATAGTGGTTTGACCAGGCCTGAATAAGAGAAATAAGCCTATAAGAATAGCAATAATACCTTCAAGCAAGACAATCCACCTGGGTAATTCAAGTGGTGCATAACCCATCTCGTCATCAGGACCGAACGATGTTTCCGCAACATCAACTGGTTGTTCCATATAGCTCATCTCCCCAAGTTATTTGTTCCATGTAGTTCATCTCCCCAGGTTATTTGTTCCATGTAGTTCATCTCCCCAGGTTATTTGTTCCATGTAGTTCATCTTCCAGGTTACTAGCTCTTCATACCTTCTGCAGCCAGAATAAGGATTTGAGCACAACTAAGCATACATTCTATCCGTACACAGAATTTCATGTTAGGGATGACTTATTTCCATTCAGGAATGACCAGAGTCAAATAGAGTATAGCCTTCCCCCTCCACAAAGTAGGCAATCTCTCATCCCTGTTTAATTCATCAATGAGGTTTACTGTAATTTATATAATCTACCCTACCTTGAATAAACCACACCGAGATTTGCCGTTACAATTTTAAGATATTAGTTTCCATGTTAATCTCTTTGCACACCTGACTAAAGACGAAGCAGTGGCATAGATAGATATATATGGACAATTATATATAAATTAACTTATGATTAATTCTAAAAAACGTTCAGTTAAGGATAAATCTCTGATACATATATGCAAAGAAGCAGATACAAGAAAAATTGTAAATAAGGAAACCATTTAAGTAGAATTCCATATCTCAGAAGATCAAGCATGAAACCGACAAATCAACGGGATATTCCCCTTTATATCTACCATGCCAGGCAGTGTGACCCTAAAAAATGCACAGGAAGGAAACTGGCTCGCTTTGACCTTGCCCGCCTTTACGACAGGATACCAAGGCTGCCCAGGTCGGCGATCCTTCTGGATCCGACTGCTGAAAAAGCCCTTTCCCCAGCCGATGACCCAAGAAAAGGAATTATCGTGCTTGATTGTTCCTGGGAAGAGGTAGAGAGGATTTTTCCCGAGCTTGGGAAGCTGAACCTTGAGCATAGAGCCCTTCCCTACCTGCTCGCAGGCAATCCTGTGAATTTCGGAAGGCCCTTGAAACTTAATTCAGCTGAAGCCTTTGCAGCAGCTCTCTACATCCTGGGGTACAAAGAACAGGCTGAAAGAGTTCTCTCCAAGTTTAACTGGGGACATAGCTTTCTCGAGCTTAATAAGGAGCCGCTCGAAGAGTATGCAACCGCGAAGAATAGTGCTGAGATAGTGGAAATCCAGAGTCATTATATTTGATTACTTCTGAAGGACATCTGCCTGGTAGAGCAACGGTGAAAATAGTGACCAGAAAACAGATTGGAGTTATAGGTGCAGGAGCTTGCTGCAGCGAAACAAGGCTTCTTGCAGAAATGGTAGGGAGAGAAGTAGCAAAACGAGGGGCAGTTTTACTCTGTGGAGGCCTGGGAGGAGTTATGGAGGCTGCAGCATACGGAGCAAAGCAGGAAGGAGGGATAACTCTTGGAATTCTGCCCGGAACCCGGAGAGAAGAAGCAAATCCTTGGATAGATCTTGCGGTCGTCAGTGGAATGGGACATGCCAGAAACGCGCTCATAGCTCAATCTTCGGATGCTTTGATCGCGGTCAGTGGGGAATATGGAACCCTTTCCGAGATAGCTTTCGGCCTGAAAATGGGAAAGCCTGTGGTCGTGCTTGAGCCAAACTGGGAAATCAAAGGTGTTCACAGGGCGAAAAGTCCTGAAGAGGCTGTAGAACTCGTTTTCAGGCTGATTGAAGGTAATGTAAAAGTTAAGAAGATTGCCTGAGAGAAATCTATGAGAGCTTAAGATATTAAAAGGGAATATCTGGAAAAGGGCCCGAGAGAGGCTATAGTGGAGAAATGATTTTCGCTCAAGCTTTTTTTAAAAGGCTTGTAATAAAGAGAAGAGAGGCTATAGTGGAGAAATGATTTTCGCTCAAGCCTTTTTTTAAAAGGCTTGTGATAAAGAGTTATGTGCCTAATTCTAATTATGGATGACAGTATATCTTGAGAGCCGATCCAAAAATTTATATTACAAAAGGAAACTTCATGAATTAGGAGGCAGGCTTTGTCTCAGACTGGCAGGAGTTTTGGGGTAAGCCAATTATTACTTAGAATACATAAAGTTATACCGGAGTTTTAGATGCACCTTATCGTAACGGAAAAAAACATAGCAGCAAGGAGGATAGCTGCGATTCTGGCTCCAAAGAACCCGAAGAAGGATAGAGTCAGCGGAGTGGACGTATACCGGTACGAGGCCGTGTCCTCCGATGGGAAGAAGCAGGAGACTGCAGTAGTAGGATTGTCGGGCCATATTGTAGGGATAGATTTTCCCAAGGAGTACAATAACTGGCAGAAGGTGGATGCTAAAGCCCTTATTGATGCCGAGATCGTAACAACTCCTATTAACCGGAAGATTGTAACTGCCCTGAGAAGCCTGGGAAAAGAGGCAAGCAGGGTTACGATTGCCACTGACTACGACCGGGAAGGAGAACTGATAGGAGTCGAAGCACTCAATATTATAAAAAAGGTAAATCCAGATGTTCCTTTTGACCGGGTCCGCTACAGCGCAATAACCCCAAAAGCAATAGAAGCTGCTTTTTCAAACCCAACAGATGTAGATTTCAATCTCGCGGATGCAGGCCATTCAAGGCAGGTCATCGACCTTGTATGGGGTGCAGCCCTCACCCGTTACATTTCTCTTGCCGCAGGCAGGCTTGGGAAAATGTTCCTCTCGGTAGGCAGGGTACAGTCGCCTACGCTTTCTCTTATTGTTGACAGGGAAAAAGAAAGAAATATTTTTGTCCCGACTCCTTACTGGGAGATTCATGTCGAACTTCAAAATGCTGAAGGAGAGACTTTTTCAGCTCAGCACTCAACCCGCCGCTTTCTGGATAAAAAGGAGGCAGAAAAAGTCTTCAAGAAGCTAGGAAAACAGGCGAAATTAAAAGAAATTGAGAAAGGAAAAAAGACGGACCAGCCGCCGATTCCGTTCAATACAACAGGTTTCATAAGCGCAGCTAATTCAATAGGGCTCAGTCCCGCAAATGCAATGCGCATAGCCGAATCCCTTTACACTAACGGTTATATCTCATACCCGAGAACTGACAATACGGTTTATCCTGATACCCTTGATCTGAAAGCCCAGATTGAGATTTTCAGGAAGGGGCCTTTTAAAGAGTACGCAAACGCCTTGCTTAAAAAAGCCGAACTTATCCCCACGCGAGGCAAGAAAGAGACTACTGACCATCCACCGATTTTTCCGGTTTCCCTTGCAAAAGAAGCCGACTTAAAAGAGGAAGAATGGAAGGTTTATGAGCTTGTAGTCAGGCGGTTTTTTGCAACTTTCGCCGGACCGAGCGAATGGGAAACCATGCGTTTGAAACTTGATATTCAGGGGGAGGAATTCAGAGCAAACGGGGCAAGGCTTGTAGAGCCGGGCTGGAGATGGTACTATCCTTACAATGCGCCTGAAGACAGGCTCTTCCCCAAACTCCACAAAGGCGATTCCCTGAAAGTTATAAAGAAAGAGATGCTGGACAAAGAAACCCAGCCGCCGGGCCGCTACGGGCAGGGAAAACTTATTAATATTATGGAAGATCTGGGGCTTGGGACAAAAGCCACCAGGCACGAGATAATCAGCAAGCTTTATTCCAGGGCTTACATCCACGGAAATCCGGTACAGCCCACGAATACATCTTTTGCAGTAGTGGACACCCTTGAGAAATATTCCCCTACCATCACAAAGCCGGACATGACAAGGCTGCTTGAAGAAAACATGGACCGGATTGCCGAGGGCGAGATCAAAGAGGCTGAGGTGCTTGAGGAATCACGGGAGATGTTAAAGCAGGTCTTCTCGGAACTTGACAAAAACCGGGACAAAATCGTGGAATCCCTCCAGGCAGGTCTCAGGGAAGACAAGATTATAGGCATCTGCTCAGGCTGCGGAAACGAACTTATGATCCGGCGTTCGAAAAGAGGAGGCCGTTTTATAGGCTGCAGCAACTATCCAAACTGTACCTTTTCCCTTCCCCTGCCAAAAAGCGGACAGATCGTGGTTATTGACAAGATGTGTGAAACCCATGGCTTGCATCACATCCGCATAATCAATTCAGGTAAACGTCCCTGGGATCTCGGCTGCCCGCAGTGCAATTTCATAGAATGGCAAAAAACCCAGGAGGAAGAGCAGGCTCAGCAGCCGAAAAAAGAGCGCCCGAAATCAATCAAGGATCTCGAAGGCGTGGGAAAAGCCACAGCCGGGAAACTGGAAGAAGCCGGAATTACAAGCGTGGAAGCCCTGGCAGAAGCCGATCCTGTAGAACTTGCAAAAACAATAAAGATCAGCGTAAAGAAGGTTAAAAACTGGCAGGTCTCGTGCAACAGTACAGTTGAACGCAACGGTACAGTTGAGGACAACGGCGCAGTTGAGGACGCATGAAAATTGTCTTAACTGACGTCAGTTTTTTTATTTTTGGCTGTTTTTATAGCCGGTTATAAATTTGAACCTTAATTCTTGATCCGTGCGACCTTATTCACCTTATCTGGTCGCTTTTGCCACGCTCGACGAAGGAGAGCGGCTTTTACCAGAAAAGATAGAAAACACAATAGAAAGGTTCCTTAGCTGGATAGATCATGTAAATGAGCGTTTCCAGATATGAAATCAGAGAAGTATCGTACCCAGGAGTTGTAATGTTAGCAGCAGGAAATTAAATCAAATTTTAAATCAATTTTTTGATTAACTCCTGAATTACTTATATCCTCTTTTTCTAAATATTAAAGCTATAGTTGTAATTGCAATAATTGCTAGCACAAAACCTCTAAACGGCAATTCTTGAGCTGGACTGTTTGCTGAACCGTTTATTGTATTATTCTCTGGATCAACAACATGTATATTTTCTTTACCATTTGAATTTGCAATGTTACCAGTTAATATATTGTTCCTGCTTGAGTTATTAATGTTTATGCCATATCCCATATTATTTGATGCATTATTGTGATCCAACCTATTATCACTCGATTCGACTAAATATATCCCGTTATTATTGTTAAAACTTGCAGTATTATTGTATAGTGTGTTTTCTGCACTATACTCAAGATCTATACCACTCCAGTCATTTAATTTTACAACGTTGTTAATCAGAGAACTGCAGTTTGATTCGATAAGTAAAATTCCTGAAAAAGTGTTTGATATGGTATTATTTACGATTGTGTTGTTTTCACAATAAACCAAATCAATTCCAGATCTGGAATAATTGACAGTATTATTGCTTATTTCATTATTATTACTGAATGTGTATATAAATATACCTTGATGTTTGATCGCATTTATGAGGTTATTATCCACCTTATTTTTGCTGGAGTTCCAAAGGAAAATCCCACCAATGGTACTCATGTACGCACTATTATCGGTAAGTGTATTGTTGTATGAGTCAAGTAAAGAAATGCCATAACCGTTTGAAGAGAAATTATTATTTTTTATGACACTGTTGTTTACACCCTCAAAATAAATTCCGGCTTTATCATCTCCATACTGGTCTGTTCCAGCACCGCTTATTCCAAAGCCGCTAATGGTCACGTTATCTGCTATAATATTGAATACGTTATCTTCAGAGTTAGCGGCATGAATAATAGTATCAACCGGATTTTCAGAGAGAGAAGTAATTGTTAATTCTTTATTTACATATACATTTTCCGTATAATTGCCTGGATAAACGAGAACTGTATCACCATTAGTTGCATTGTCAACAGCATCCTGTATGCTTTTATAATTTGCTCCCTCAATATCGTCATCTACTGTGATTGTAACCGCTTCAGCGCATGAAATCGTTGCCACTATAAAAAATGTCATTAAAAAAGAAAGTATATTCCTCATTTATATCTCCTATCCAGTATGTGCATGTAATATATGCAGTCTACTAATAATGTAATTAAAACTTCGATGGGGTTTTAATTGGCTAAATAAAAATTAAGAGATAATTGTCATTATTGTGAGGCAATTATCTCGTCAAAATTTATTGGAATCCAGCCACAGTAGTTTTAGTAGACTGAACATGTTGGATATTATTGCAAGTACTATTTCCGTGGACACCATCGTTAGAAGAGAACCTACATCTCATTACACTGTCAGTCACCCATCCACCAGTCATTGTGGAATAGACCTGTGTGCTGCCTTCCATCCATTTGAATGCTTCATTATGATTTGCAGCGAAATTATGTCCGAGCTCGTGTGCTATAAGAGCGGATTTTCCATTAGGAGTTGCATCGTAAGTCCCTGGTCCATCTACCATCTGAGCTATAGAATATGCTTTAGTTGAATCTCCAGTGTAGGTAGTAGACCTTCCGATAACATTGTCGGTTAAATCTTTTCCATAAAACAGTATTGCTAAGTCACTTCACTATTTGTTATATCACGATATGAAGGAATGTCAGATTTGAAAAAGTTTAGGATTTGTTATCCAGTTCCGGATGAAAGGTAACCATATTTTTTATAATTTGTAATACGGAAAACTACGCTAGCAGGTGAATATGCATTTCCTGCGTCATTGATCCTGCTTAAAATCTCAGCTTGGGCAGTGGAATCACTCCCGTATATATTTTTAAAATCTTGATCATAAGCTGGAAGAATATCTATGTATGTTGTACTCAGTATTGTGTAAGAATCAGATTCTTTAATGTTAGATAAATCTTCCAGAGATGATTGTTCTTCAACCTCACAATAATTGATTATTTTGTCTTCACGTTTTTTTATATTGTCAGAACTGAAAACAACAAGAATTACTTTTCCACCTACTGTTTTATTTGTTGCCTCAATAGCATAATAGGTACTTCCTACTTCAATATGTCCGATAAGAGCCTCATCCGACACAGCAAATCCTACATCACTGTTTTCTTCTCCAACAACTTTTCCTCTGTATGTATTGATTTTTGCTGCTGGTATAGCATAACTCCCAGTTTCGTTATCTATGAGAACTTTCGCATCATCATTTAGAATGTGAGTATTCTCAAGTTCCAAATCAAACTCTTTTCCGAGCAATTTCATCTTTACTCTACCATCTGTAACATCTTCCAAGAAGATATCTGGATTCGCAGTAACTGTTTCAAAGTTATCTAGTACTTCGGCAAAACGAAGGGAGGTTTTATCATAATTTACTTTTTCCAAAATATCCGAACTAGAATCAGTTGCTAGTGCTATTCCTGGCAAAATTAAGATACTCGCTAGTAGTGCTACAGCAAGCAAAGCGTATGTTCTAAACTTTATTCCTATTATCATTTATTTTTCCTCGTTCCTTTGCTCAAGAAGAAGAATTAGGCAAGCCTGAATACTTCAGAACTGAAATTATGCCTCCTGGCAAGTGGGGTTTTAATTTACTTTGCAACTTTTTTAATTAATACATTGTATCTGTCCACAATCATTATAAATTTTATTACTATGTTCTGTTAATTACAGATTAAAAATAATTACATATTTGAGGAGAACTGAAATGGGTATTTAAATATCAGTTAGACATTTTGGACAAAAATAATTTATAGAAGAGTCAGTGTAACTTATTCAAGCCTGTACATTCTTTATATCCTTGCGAAGCCCTTCCTAGAGACTGAATGGAGATAGAAAAGTTACTGGACAATGATTTGGCTATTTCCTGTGCGAGCCTAGAAGAATAGAGCCGAGCAATTCATGGGACCCACGAAAACCTCCGGAAATCCCAAAGATTTGTATCCGGAGGCTCTAATATAGGCTCTGTAAGCTATGTAAACGACTTATAACTCATGTTTTCTGATTCTAGGACAAAAGAAGAAACTCCTGAATGCCTGCGCTCACAGAAGTATTTAACAATATTACAGCAAATATTATAGCAGATATAGTAAAATCTTAATAAATTTTCAAGGTTTTATTCTGGAGCTTACCTTTAAAGGCGGATACAGGGAAGTCGGACGTTAGGTACAGTTTCTCACATATTCGCGGTTTTACCTTTTCCGGCTTTACCGCCATAAGAAAAGGCTTTTTAGAGTATCAGGCTCGTAAGTGAACCAGTTTTGCTCTTCCTTTCTCATCCGTGTAGTCCATGAATTGTTGAATTGATGTGCTCAATGAAGGATCCCGTGGGATATTCTTAAATATCAGAAACTGATCGACAACTCTAATTCGGTTATCCCATTTTGTTATTTCGTTTGCATCATTTAACGCCCATTTACAGGTAATGACAAGAGATTTTCCAAACGTCATACCTGGCTGTTTTTGTCATGCAGAATAATTTATGTGTAAATGATTGGAGACAAAAAATATGCTTCAATCGGATATATCAGAACAGATATTGCACATCCTCCTGTCTTTAGAGTGACACTCCTTCATGTGGTCTTTTGCATACCCCAGGTCAACAAATACTGCTTCACAAAACATACACGGATAAAAAGCTTCCATGTAAAAAATTACGTTTTGATACTATATAAAAATATTGTTTAAGATATGAATTAGCAATATTGTAATGTTTAGACACCAAAAATTCCTGATTCCTGTGCTCACAGAAGAATTTAACAAATATTATAGCAAATATTATATCAGATATTATAGTAAAATTTTAATAAACTTTAAGAAGGTCTTATTCTGGAGCTTACTTTTAAAGGCGGATGCAGGGAAGTCGGACGTTCGGGTTTTCTTGTGAATGGGGAGGTTCTGCTCGATTACGGGATAAAGGCAGGAGATATCCCGGAATATCCTCTCAACGGCATGGAACCGAAGGTTGTGCTTGTGTCACACGGGCACCTTGACCACTGTGGGGCTGTGCCCAACCTGATGTACCAGAATCCCGATGTTTTCATGACCCCGCCGACGGCAGAATTTACTTTTCTTCTCGGCAGGGATACCCTGAAGCTTGCAGAGAACACGCTGTCAGGAGTATCCCCTTTTGATCCGGATGACCTCCAGAAGCTTGGCAGGCGGACACAAAAAGTAGACTATAACAAGCCTTTCAAAAGCCACGGATACAGGATTTGCTTTTACAATGCAGGACACATCCCTGGGGCATCCGGCATCTTCCTGGAATCCGAAGCTGGAGAGAGCCTGTTTTATACCGGGGATTTCAACCTTCAGGAAACAAGGCTAGTGCCCGGGGCGGCTGAGTTTCCCGAAGCTGATACGCTTATTCTTGAGAGCACGTATTACGGGGAGGAACATGTCCCGAGAAAGGAGACCGAAGCAAGATTTATAGAATCGGTACTGGATACTGTGGACAGGGGAGGTACTGCTCTTATTCCTGCTTTTGCAATAGGCAGGACACAGGAAATACTTATGCTGCTTGATGCCCACGGAATTCATGCGTATGTGGATGGCATGGGCAGGGATGTGTACAAGATCCTTAAAAAGTACCCCGAATATCTGAAAGATCCGGGGCGGCTTGACAGGGCATTCAGACGTGCTACTCCCGTAAATGACCAGCATCGGGACTCGATCCTTAAAGAACCCTCAGTCATTGTTACCACGGCTGGGATGCTGAATGGCGGCCCGGTACTGTATTACCTGAGCCGGCTTTACAAAGATCCCAGATCAAAAGTCTTGCTTACAGGCTACCAGGTTGAGGGCACAAACGGCAGGCTGGCTCTTGAGCACGGGTTTATCGAGACCACATCAGATATTCTTACTCTGAAGCCCAGGGTAGAAAAGTATGACTTTTCCGCCCACAGCGGAGACAGCGAGCTCAAAAAGGTTGTGAAGGATTTTTGCAAAAAAGGCACTGAGAGAGTCTTTGTAATGCATGGGGATAGAACCGAAATTTTTGCAGAATGGATTCTGGAAGAAATCGGTGTGGATGCGTATGCACCTGCAAACGGACATACTTTTAGCTTTTAAGAAAAGCTAGTCTTCTCCTGAGAAGTTTCATCCCCTAAAAGTTTCAATAGCCTTTTTAGAAGCTTAAGGAGCTTTCTTTGTTTTTTATCCTCTTATCTTTTTATCCATATTGAAGATTTAATAGCCGCTTTTTGAGGCTTTCAGTAGTCGTTTTAACCTTTTAAAGCTCTGCTGGTTGTTAAAAACCTGCGAAATATTTAAACCCGGACAGTTCCAATACCTGAGCATGATTCTCAATCCTGAATCCGAAGTGCTTGAAGAACTTGCAAAGAGCATCCTCCTGGCTGCACGGACTGCCCCCAAAGCCAAAGGAATAGACGATATTGTAACTGCCCTGGTTGAGAAAGAAGACATTGAAGGGCTTGCCTCGGAAATGGAAAGGCTGGCAGATGAAAAAGGGTCAAGCTTTACTTTTCTGAAAAGAGATGCTGCAAATCTTCGAGATGCTAGGGCTGCAATTCTCATAGGGGTTAAAACCAGTGGTGCTGCAGGCCTGGATTGCGGAGCCTGTGGGTTTAAAACCTGTGCCGAGATGCTGGACCGGCAGAAAGTAGAAGTGGAGTTCAGGGGCCCTAACTGCATGCTCAAATATGTGGACCTTGGAATTGCAATCGGCGCAGCAGCTGCAAAAGCTAAAGACCTCTGTATCGACAACAGGGTTATGTATTCGATTGGCGCAGCTGCAAGGACAGCGTGCTTGATGGATGCAGATGTCGTTTTTGGAATTCCGCTCAGTATAACCGGGAAAAATATATTTTTTGATAGAAAATGAGAGTTTTAGAGGCTTCTAAGATCTTATAAAGATGATTAAAGCCTTTTAGAAGATGTTTCAGAATTTAAGAAAAAGAGGGTACACTTTATAAAAAAGAAATTTTCTGGCCATGTATCCCATTTGTCTGGCCAGAGTTATTTCTCTAAATCTTTTAAGCTCAGCAGTTAGAACTGCAGCGTTTTCATCCTTTCGACAGCTTCTTTAATCCTCTCGACTGGTTTTGTAAGGGCAAACCTGATGTAGCCTTCGCCGGTGTCTCCAAACCCGACTCCAGGGGTTGCAACGATTCCGGCTTCTTCGAGAAGGAGTTTAGCAAAGCTCATTGAGGTAAAGCCCTTCGGGACAGGTGCCCATATGTAGAAAGTGGCTTTTGGCGGCTTTACTTCAAGCCCCATAGCTGTGAGCCCTTCGATAAGAGCATCACGCCTTTCCTGATAGATTTTGTTTGATTCTTCAACACAGGCCTGGGAGGAGCACAGAGCTGCAATGCCTGCTATCTGAATGGCATCAAAGACGCCTGAATCCACATTAGATTTGACCTTATCGAGCCCCTTTATAAGATCCTTATTTCCAACCGCAAACCCGAGCCTCCAGCCTGTCATATTATAGGTTTTGGAATGCGAATAGAGTTCCATACCAATATCTATTGCCCCGTCGGCAGCAAGGAAAGAGGGGGCTTCGTACCCATCATAAGTCATCTGGCAGTAAGCATTGTCGTGCACGGCAATAATGTCGTGCTTTTTACAGAACGCAACGACCTTTTCAAAGAACTGCATGTCCGCAGTTGCAGCCGTCGGGTTGTTTGGATAATTAAAGAAGAACAGCTTTGCCTTTTTAAGGACGTCCTCCGGGATCGAGTCCAAGTCAGGCAGGAAATCATTCTCGGCAGTCAGCGGCAATGGATACGGTTCTCCGCCGGCAAAAAGCGCCCCTATTTTGTAAACCGGATACCCCGGATCGGTATAAAGTACAACATCCCCCGGATTGACAAAAGCGAGCGGAATATGTGCAACCGCTTCCTTTGATCCAATCAGGGAAAGCACTTCTGTGGCAGGGTCGAGCTCAATTCCTTTATATTTCTTACACCAGTCCGCTGCCGCTTTCCTGAAATTCTCCATCCCGGCATAAGAAGGATACTGGTGCGTTTTCGGATCACAAACAGCCTCCCGCATAGCCTCTACAATATGCGGATGCGTCGGCATGTCAGGGTCTCCCACGCCAAGGTCGATCACGTCAACTCCCCTGGCAATTAATTCGTCCCTAGCCTCGTCTATAGCCGCAAAAAGGTATGGGGGTAATGCATTGATTCGGTCAGAGTACATTGATAAAGTCACCTAAAGATGATTGGCATGAATAGTTTTCATAGTTACGGTAGTGGGAATATTAAAAGGTATGGGATAAAGGAATTATAAGCAGTCGAGTGATTTTTTATCTATGAGGATCAAATTAATTCAAAATATTTAACTTCTAGTATTTTAATCTGTTTCTAGAAAAATTAGCTGTAAGATAAGTGAACTGGATGGCCCGTATATTTGTGTCCTCTACATTTAAGGATCTGGAAGAGTGCCGTAGAATAGTTGGAATTTCTTGAGATAAAATTTGGGCTCTTTTCTTCCTCAGATGCTTCTAGCTTGACTAATTATATTTTATATCTCCAAACCCAATACTTCTATCATGTCTTCCTCATTACTTACTCCCCTCGCAATGCCCGTAATCGAAGGCATCCGAGTCCCCCTAAAATTCTACGTAGTGCTCAAAGAACCTGTACCTCTGGCTGGCATGTCTTATCCAGCCGTGAACACACCCTGGGAGAAAATAGGTGATGCAGGTTTCTCAGGCGTTGTCTGTCTCTGTGATTCTGAGGTATCTTATGACCCCTATCCTCTCAAAGTACTTTTTTCTGCGGAACTGGAAGACCTGCACTATGGTAATGCTCCGAATGATCCTGATACGCTGGAATGGCTTGTCAGGAAAGCAGCTAGTGTTGTAAAAAGAGAAATGGAAGCAGGAAAAGGCATTGTCGTCCACTGCGTGGGCGGGATAGGCAGAACTGGCACGGTGATTGGGTGTGTGCTCAGGGATCTTGGTTTTTCCGCGGATGAAGTAATAGATTACCTGGACAGGATAAACAAATCAAGGGGTTTCAGAGGATGGCCGGAAACGGAATGGCAGGCTGAGATGGTACGAAGATATTGATCTTATTCTAATAATATTCTATTCAGATGTCACTCAACCTTTTTTACTCAGGCATTGTAGGCATCATAAAGCTGCCAGACCCATATAATCAGCCATATTAAATATCCAATCCCGAAAATATGCAAAGCGCTGGTAACGATAAAGGCTATCCAGATACCCAACGCCTTGAGCAGATTTCCCTTTACAAGCTGACCAAGCCCAGGGACGAAAAAAGAAAATAAAGCTGGAATTCCGTGTGTTTTCTTGCAGTAATAGTTCATAAAGCTTACCTTTTTAAACGCTTAATAATAGTGAAATATAAGTAATTTGATAAGTAATTTGAGCAATTTAAGTAATTCAATAGTTTAAGTAATTTAAGTAACTTGAGTAATTAACTTAGAAAAATCACTCTCCTTTAAAAAGATCCTGTAAAACGATTTTCTTGACCTGTTAACTTGTTTCCTCATGCATTACCTGTTTTTCATGCATTATAGGCATCGTATACTTGTGCAATCCACACAACGAGGCCCATTAGTAATCCAATTCCTACAATGCTCATAAATGCACAGACTATCAGGGCTCCCCAGATGCCAACAGCCTTGGCTACATCGCCCTTTACTAGCTGTCCCAGACCCGGGACGAAAAAAGAAAATAGGGCGGGAACACCGTGTTTTTGCTTGCAGTGATTATTCATGTAATCACCTATATTTTCGCCTCTATTATAATAATTAAAATAATACTTATTAAACAGAGCATATAAATAGCTTGACCTGCAGGCTTTTGCTTTCTAACTTTTTGAAAAATATATCCCGAAATTAATATATATTATACTATTAAACTACGGGATATATTTTAACTGCAATCCAAAAAAGGAACCAATGTTTAAATTAGCTTTTCAGGCGAACTTTCCTGGAAAATATTGTTTTCCAACCTGCCAGCGGTATGGTTGTTGTTCTAATTTACAGGTTATATGGAGTATGGTTATGGATAAAGAGGACAGTAAAAAATCAATGTGGGATCATGTAAAATCCATGTGGTCCTCATTGCCAGAAGCTATAAGATTAATTGCTACAATTCTGAGCATAGCCATTGCTCTTAAGGCGCTTTTCCCCGTAGCTGCGCTAGAAATCAGCGGTTTTAACGCAGACCCAGAAATTATTGAGCCTGGTGGATCTTCAGTTTTGAGCTGGGAAGTATCAGGAGCGGACAATATCACAATAGAGCCTGGTATAGGTCCTGTAAGTTCGAATGGGTCACTTTCTGTATCTCCTTCCGAAACTACAGCTTATAAATTGACAGCTACCGATAAGGGAAAGGAAAAAGTGGCTATGTGTACGGTCACGGTTAGTAATGGCTCGGAAGAGCCCTTAATCATTAGCTCATTTGATTCAAATCCCAATTCCATCAAACAGGGCGAAAGTGCATTCCTGAACTGGCACGTTACCGGGGTTTCAAAAGTTACCATAGAGCCTGATATCGGAGTTACTGAACCTACAGGAACACTGAACGTAACCCCGGCCATTACCACTACATACAAGCTTACAGCCTCTAACGGTGATAAAGAAGATGTTGCTTACTGTACCATTGCTGTTGAAGGAAACGCTTTATCCTCCGAGAATGTCCCTTCGTCAGAGCTTCCATCTTCAGAGGAAAGCCTGACCCCTCAGAAAGATACAGCGCCTCAGGAAAATTCGGCATCTGAGGAAAGTCCAGCGCCTGGAGAGAACCCGTCACCAGAGAATCCAGCTCCAGGAGAGAACTCTGTTCCTCAGAAAAATGCAGGATCTCAGGAAAATCGGGAATTTCAAGAAAATCTGCCATCCATAGACTCTTTTAATGCGGTTCCAGATGCTATTAGGCAGGGAGAAAATTCAGTTCTAACATGGAGTGTATCCGGGGCTTCGAAAGTCTCGATATATCCCGAAATAGGAACCGTAGGTCTCACTGGAAGCCAGCGTATCTCCCCTGGTGAAACCACGACTTATACCCTGACAGCCACAAATGAGTTAGGGAGTGTGGATGCAACCAGAGTCGTATCTGTACAGGAGGCTTTTGCACCTGCTTCTGAGGAACAGGTTTCTACGCCCTCTCCTGAGTTCATTTCAAAACCAGAGCAACTTTCGCCTGCTGATGGTACCATATTTGATGATTCCACATCTAGGATTACATTGAAATGGAGACCTGTTCCAGGTGCGGCAAGTTATACGGTAGAAATCGATGAATATGATCCGGGTTCCGGTTTATGGCTTTCGGAATCAACCGGCTCTAGGATAGAATCCGGCATGACAGGAACGAGCTATTCATTTGAGCCTCAGGTTAAGGCACGAGGGCGCTGGCGTGTATGGACTGTCGGTTCTGATGGTCAGGAAAGTGAGAAGAGCAGCTGGTGGAATTTCAACTACAAATGAACCCCCGATGTAGAGCAATATTAAAAGATTTTACCCAGTTTGGTTATATAACCTATGCTAAATATATAACCTGCGAGATGCCGGAAATTTAGATACATAATTCCAGTAAGAAAAAAACATAAGTAAGTAGAAGACCTACCAGGATATGATTTGCAGAAAACAACCCTTAAATTCTCCAGAATGGGACCCCCCTGCCCCTTCAACAGTCTATATCAAAATAAAAAATATTCCATACGAAACATTCAAAACGCGGCTGAATGAGGGGCTGGTTACCACTGAGCTTGACCAGATCAGGTACCGGCTGGAAAGGCGGATTTACTGCTGTGGGATCTGTTCCAAGCATGTTAACGGATACTGTGTTATTACAAACAGGAAAGTTAAGCCCGAATGGATTTGCAAGGCTTTTATGCCGAAAGAGGAATTTATATACCTTGATGCTAGACCTGACTCTGAAGAATCCCCGGATTTCAGGTATCTCTCGGAAATCAGGCTTTGGAAAAATCACCCTGAAGATGAAATTCCGGGAGAAAACTGCCAGGAACGCGCAGAGAGTCTCTATGAGGAAGGAGTGGTTCTTTACAGGCAGGGCAGGCTCAGGCTCGCACTTGAGGCTTTCGATACGACTCTTTCCGAAAATCCCAGGCATTTTCCAGCCCTTTTTCATAAAGGAAATACCCTATTGAAACTCAAACGCTATGAAGAGGCTCTTGAAACATTTGAGAGAGCTTCACTGATAAATCAGAATCATCCGGGTCTCTGGACCAATAAAGGATTTGTATCCTTGAAGCTCGAACGTTTCAGGCAGGCATTTGAAGCTTTCGAGAAATCTATCTTCCTGAACCCGGTACAGAAAAACGCCTGGAAAGGAAAAGACGCCGTGCTTGCCCGGATGCGCCAGTGCGAAGAAGAGTTGAGGGAATTTGAAAAAGCTCTGGAAAAGAATCCTGAGGATGCAGGCATCTGGTTCGAGAAAGGCAAACTGCATTTAAAGCTCGGAGAGCTTGAGAAATCCGGGGAGGCTTTTTAGAAAGCCCTTGAGGAGAAACCCGGGAATGCAGAGGCCTGGCATCTCAGGGGAAAAGTATTTTTCGAAACCGGTTCGGAAAAAGCAGCCCTGCACGCATTTGAAAAAGCAACCCGACAAAAACCGGATTTTCCAGATGCCTGGTATGAAAAAGGAAGGGTTTTTCTTAAGCTTGACAATCCGAAGGGTGCGGAAAACGCTTTTAAGATCGCAGCTGCTCTGTGGGAGAGCAAGGGAGCCAAAGCAAAGGCTGAAACAGCCCTCGTGAAGGCTAAAAGCCTGGCTTTGGGGAAAGGTGAATTTTCCAGGAATTGAAAAGTAAAAAGAATACTCATCTCATAGATTTTGTTTCTGCCTCTTTTAGATAAAGGATTTCAAATAAACAAAATTAAAGGAAGAAATTACCCCCTTAATTCACAAAGACAAAAATAACGCATTAAATTAACAAAATATTATTACCCATTAACTGATTTTTTATTCACTGATTCTCCGTCAACTAGAAGCGTTTTGTTTGACTGTAATCTATAAGTTCTTATCCCAAGTCCGATTAACAAATAAAGAATTGTAGTGACAATTCCAATGATTGGGGAAATAAGAATCTCTTTTCCTGCTACAACATTAATAAAACCTGATATAATTAAAGGATTTATTAGCGAATCCTCTACCATATGTAACACAACGCCCGACCAGATCGATTTTGTTACCCTGTAAAGCTCAATAAACATCACTGCCCAGCATACCATTGTTATAATCATGAAAACGGTAATTGTAGCTCGGCTGCCCGGTAATACTGTCTGGAGATCGGTTTCAGGTAAAAAGACAAGATAGTATGGAAGATGCCAGATTCCCCAAGTACCGCCAACAATGAGATATATTTTCCAATCATTAAGATTTAATTTTAATAGTTGAGAAGTTAGATAACTATGTAAAGGGGCACCGTCAAAAATATTTTTAATAAAATTAAATAATAGGGTACTGGAAAAAACTATGGTTAGAGTCCTGAGGTCGAAGGTTGATAAGTCAATCCACTTTGCTGTAACTCCGATTATCAGAACAAATGCTGTTACAACAGGAAAAATCAAAGCAGCAATCAAGTACCATTTTATGTTTCCTTTGATATTAGGCTTGAAACCGAAATCTTTCCAGCTGTCTTAGAGAATATAGTGATTACAACTGCAATCAACATAGGCGATACCAACCATATCCCCATGCCAGGAGAATCACCATCTGGTTGCTCGGGAAGAGTAGAGTCTACAAGAACACCTATCCAACCACTGAGAAGAACAAGAATAATAAATATGACGGTATTACGAAAAACTTTTCTATCCAAATAAATCTCCCCATTAAGCAAGTTTAAAATTTTTATTGCGAAACATTTCCCAATTAAAACTTAATTGCACTAATATCCGCGTTCTCTCATTCTACCAAGCTCACTAAACGGATTTTTCGTGTTTTTCATATTAGCAGCAGTTACAATAACATTAGCCAGCTTAATGCAAGTGCTTTTACCCGAGGGAATATAATTTTTTCTATTGTATATCCAATAAAATTATGTTGATTTTTAGTACGACAATTTTTTTAGAACGTTATAGGCATAGTTAACTTAGCTACAAATATTATTAAGTTCTAATACCTCTGATTAATAATATTTATATTGTTTATCAATCGGGCAAAACTTTCGAAATGCTCGTACAGAGAACAGTATAAGAATAAAAATGAAGTTATAACCAGTTAAAAAGAGGAAATTCTTGCTTAATGATTGAACAAGGAGGCTTTGCACCACAATGAAAAAAAGAGGCTTTAGACCTGATAAAAAGGAAAAAATTAGTATTGTCTTCGTTAAAGAGGTCTGACAAATGGGATACCACAGTTTTAAAACATATGTAAAAACATGTGTAAAATATGTATTATTTTTTATATTTTTAATAAATCTGGTTAGCACTGCACATGCAGATACAGGCCGACTTGTACATTATAACTGGACTGAAGATAATGGAAATACCATAATTGACAATTCGGGGCACGGAAATGATGGTATAAACAACGGCACTACAACCTTTATTCTATCAACAGGGGGGACAGCCAGACATTTCAACGGACAAAGCAGAATAACAATACCCAACAATGATCAACTGGCATTTACTGATCCGCATATTACATTTGGGGTATTCTTCCGTTATAATTCCAGCAACCCGGCTCGCAATACATATCTGGTTTCCAAAGGAAATACTGCGTTCAGGATCAGCATTGACCATACAAATTCCATGCTGACATACAGTGTTTATGCCGATGGTCATCCTATTCACGCCTCAAGTGGGACCCGTATACAGCCCAACAAAGATTATGAAGCTATTGTCACATATAATGGGTCTCATGCTCAATTATACATCAATGGACTTGCTAACGGGCGAGGGGTAGATTATGCAGCAGAGGCTTTAGGTCCGAGCTATATAACCGAGAACTGGACAATAGGATCCTCCTCCGACAATACATACGGGCTAAACGGGACAGTATATGCTTTTCATTTATATAACCGAACACTAAATTCGTCCGAGATATTAGATTTATACGCAAATGACCTCCGCAGTATACAGCATTTAAGACCAGGAGGCATTGCTCTATCCTGGGACGATTCAGGGCATATTCAATCCTGTTATCGATATTTAGATATTTTCCAGAAGTATAATGCCACGTGCACGATTAATGTAAATGCAGTAAGTACCCGGGCTGAGGCTGCCCGTGAGTTAGAAGAACTGGAAGCACTGTATTCAGCAGGATGGGAAGTAGCTCTGCACGGGTACAATCATAAAGACTCAGTTAGGTTTTTAAGTAATAATACTCCTGCAACATGGCTAGATCAGGAGATATTCCCTAATATTGTAGAAATTACCCGTTATGGCTATCCGATTTATACCTTCGCATATCCTTATTCAAGCAGAAATGCAGTTACTGATGCAACAATAGCTCCTTATTTCCGGACGTTAAGGACGAGAACCCCTACATTAGTAAACGGCAATATAAATGAAACAACAGGCGCTTACTATAATTGGGACGATACCCAGCTTCTGTATGGCGTCGAGATTGACGACCAGGCTGTTGGTGCCAACCTGCAGTCTATAGAAAACGGAATCGACTATGCAATAAAAACCGGAAGCGTGCTGGTACTGTTTGGACATGCGATTACTCCTAATGTCACCGGACCATACCAGATCTCAACAGCAAGGCTGGAATCAATCCTGAACTATACCAGTCAAAATGGCGGAGTATTTTATCATATGGGAGATCTTGGGAACTCATCCTGGAAACAGGTGCCCAGGTTTTCGAATGTGACTGCAAATTTCACTGTTTCTGCAAATAGTATATTTGCCGGGGAAAATGTGACGTTTACAGATTACAGTATAAACCATACAACCGGACTTCTTGATTTTGGGGATGATTCGCCTGCAAGCAGTGTTACAAATATTACTCACACATATATATCACCCGGTATTTACACGGCTAATCTAATGGTATCAAATGATGTTTCCACGGATTTCATGCTCAAGAAAATCACGGTTGTACAGGCTGCTGCTCCGGTTCCGGATTTCACCAGTGATTGCACAACCGGACCCAGACCTTTGACTGTGACTTTCAATGATGCATCAACCGGACTTCCAGCAACCTGGTCATGGGATTTCGGGGACGGGAATAAGTCAGCATCCCAGAACCCAACTCATGAGTATTCGAAAGCCGGAAACTACTCAGTTACATTGACCGCAGCAAACAGCATAGGATCAAACTCTATAAAGAAAGTAGATTACATAACAGTATTGCCACAGCCCCCTTCATCTGATTTCTGCTCAAATGTAACGAACGGAGTTATTCCGTTAACGGTTCAGTTTAATGACACCAGTACAGGATCTCCGGCTGCATGGAAATGGGACTTTGGAGACGGAAATGTTTCATCCGAGCAAAATCCAGTACATACGTATTTTTCAGCAGGAACCTATAACGTTAACCTGACAGTGAACAATATCGATAGAAGCTCTTCAAAAACAGCTACAATAACCGCGTTTGGAAGTGATAGTTCAGGCGGAGGAAGAAGCAGTAGCGGCGGAGGTGGGGGTGGTTCCCCTGAACCTGCAAAGAATATAAAAGTAAAGGAACTTTCCCAGGCTTACGTTGCAGGCGGAAAGCCTGTAAGGTTTGAGTTCCCAAAGAACGTTACTGCTATTGTTTATTTAAGCTTTGATGCAAAGAAGACGGCTGGCAGGACAACTGCTATTGTTGAGATGTTGAGAGATAAATCCACACTTACACCCTACATACCCGAAGGCGAAGTCTGTGATTACCTTAATATCTGGGTAGGAAATGGTGGATATGGAAGTGATGAAGAAAATCTAGAAAATGCAGTCATATGTTTCAAAGTTGACAAATCCTGGATTCAGGAGAAAGGCGTTGACAAAACTTCAATTACCCTTAACAGGTACGATGACAAAAAATGGAGTGAACTTCCAGCTACCTTGCTCAGAGAAGATAACAGATACCTGTATTTCACAACCGAGACCCCTGGATTTTCACCTTTTGCAATAACAGGCAAGCTCACAGCAAAAGAGAATTTGTTTGAAATTCTGCCTGAGCCTGAAACGGAAAATCCAGAATATCACACACCGAATATAGCAGCAGATGTTGGACACGCTCCTGGGAAGAAGGAAAAAATCACAGGCATTCCTGGATTTGAATGGACTTACTGTATTATTGGGCTGCTTGCAGGATTTGGTGTATGAGAAAGCAAATAAAATGAAACAGTTTGAATTAGATTGCAAGGATAATTAATCCTGCTGTCTAATTTTACTATTTAACTAATCATTTTTAAGTTATTTAAGCTTGTCAGAGTCCTGTTTTCAAAATCTGCTTAAGAAATTTATCATTTCTGGTTTTATTACTGTATCAGACAAAGAGATGTTTTCTCGGAAGAAAATCTCACTTCTGAGGTTAGTTCAGCGGCAATAGATAGTGTTGCTTAGTTCAGTATTGTTTAATTCTTTATTTATTGAGCTTGCCTGCAAAATGAAGTGAAGCCAACACACAAAAAAATGACTTATTGGCTTGAGCCCTTTCAACTCATGGCAAGATTGTGCTTCATATCTAATCCGAGGCGACAACCATCAAGCAACCGTATCAGAGCATTATGTCCGCAGCAGAGTGAATCCTCCGGATATTGCTCATCTGACTTCTCAGACCCTTTCCGGCTGCTGCCCGTGCCATAGGATCGGCATCCGCAGGCAAATCGAATGATATGCCAGTAAGTGACTCAACCAGCGCTATCGGCGCTTGCCATGTCTTGAACTCATCGTCGAAGAACTCCATGCTCTCCAGATAATTCTTCTGCGTGCGCAGGTAGGCAGTGGCGCTGAGCTTTCCATTTTTATTGACGAATGCCACCACTTTCCAGAAGTCGGCAGGCAGGAGGTACTCATTGCGGTAAATCATATCATCTTCACGGAAGACGGGACCGGTGAATACTGATATCTTCGCATCGGCATTATCTGCGGTCTTCAGTATGTAATCTTCTACTTCGAGCCAATCACGCTGGTTGAGGCGCCCATGCTGAGGCGCGCAGTTCGTAAAATGGAACGTATCCTCTCCAGCTTCCTTGGCATTTGGTCCCCAGCAGGGATCCAGCCTGCGAACCAGATGTCCACGGTCAAGTGGATTGCCTTCATACAATTTGGGTCCAGCCTGATACTTCAGGTCAAGACGAGGATCAAAATACCATTTGTCGCGACCGCGTTTGATATTCTCCAGTTTCTTGCCGTCAATATTTACCGCGGTGTAGAATGCCAGCCTTCGATCAACATTCATCACAATTGAGAAGTGCAGGTAGGTAAGAATCTCGCTCCCGTCCTTGAGTTTTGCGACTTTGGACCGGAGATTATCAGCCAACCTTGGAAGGGGCAGATGGTGCAAAGAACCAAGGAAATCGGGGTCGTAACCATCTGCCAGGCGGTAATGTTCCACGGGCAGTTCTCCCAGCTCCGTTGCTATGCTGGGAATGGGTTCTGGGGCGGTTATGATCGCAGGTCCAACTGGACCAGTGCCATGGCTGCGAAGCCTGCGCAAAGCTTCAGCCACCATTGGCTCGTTCTCGCTGCGTGATTCCAGTGCCTGGAAAATGCGGCTGATGCGCACGCCCTCATTGGCCACCCAGGCTATGGTGCTGGGATCATCAATGCCTTCTCGATAGAGGTGACCATCTATCTTGAGGATGTTTCCCTGGGCATCTCTCATCGGCACTCCTGAGTGGTGCAGGCCCACAACCAGCCACTGATCATTGAATATGGGAGAGCCTGAGGCTCCGGGTTGAGTGTCAGTTACATAGTGCAGCCAGCTATCGAAGATATCTACAACCTCGTTCTCCCGCAGGCAGCATTGCTTGAGACCACCCTCAGGATGCTGAATGATGGAGACATATTCGCCGATTTGGACCTTGCCTGTGGCCTCCACGAGGCGCAGTAACCCATAATCGGTAAGCTCTGTCCCTTCTGTGGAAACTGGAGCCACGGATACAAGTGTGAAGTCCATTTCCGGATCGGTGACGAAAATTTCGTCGGGTCGCAGGTCGAAGGATTTGGATACCTTTCGTCGACCGTTTATATCCTGTTCAAATTCGAACTCGGCAAAACTCTTCCTTGCCAGCTCTGCTGTATAGAGTACATGGTTATTCGTCAGAAGCAGATTTGGGCCGACAAGAAAGCCAGTGCCATAACCCTCTGGTCTGCCTAAGGGATTCACGACCTGAATCCTGCAAACTGGTCTGGCAGCGAGCAATCCAAGTTCTAGATAGGAGATGCCGACAAGATCGCTCTTTCCCATTATCCTCTCCAGGGCAAGTCCATCATCTGGTTTAAGAAAGATCAGGCGCTTCTCTATGGGTTGTGCCTCTTTCAAGGGCCTGATGATTTCACGTCTGAATCTCTTGCGCGGTCCCTCCGCTTCAGCAGCTTTCTGCCGGCTATAATACCTTTCAGAGGCTTTTCTCTGTTGGTCTTCTTTTCGGGCATTTTTAAACATATTTTCCCCCAATCATATCCCACAATTTAAAATAATTATAATTTTAAGGAGCCGATTTTGAATCTAAGATGATCTGTTAATATAATCTGAGTATTAAATTACTTATTACATGATATATTATCTAAATTATATTACCATTGCCATATTTAAATAAAATATTATAAACCATGAATATAATTATTTCGAGATATAGATAAGTATAAAAGATTTGTTTCTTTTAGGCTATTGTCTAGATATGTGTTCCCAGAATGGGAACTGCACTACCTTTCATATACCCAGAAACCTCTATATGCCCCAGATCAGGAATGCAGAAAAAAAATAGTTGAATAGTTATAAAGGAAGTATGAGGTAGAGTAATCATTTTACTATTTTAATTATTATGATAGGTCTTTAGGAATACATTTGGTCATCTGGCTATGAATTATTGCCTGGTTTCAGCACGAGTTTCTAAAAAATTGTAATATCAATAAGTTTGAAAAGTGCTTATTGAAGCCATCTTTGTCGTAAAAAACAGTCACTGAACTCGCCTGATCTTTAGAGAAACCCTCGCAAATTCAAACCGAACAATCCTTAGGAGGAGTACTTTTACCTTCCCCTTCTTACGGGCTGTCTGGCTTCCGTTCGGCGGCTGAAATAAAAGTTTGATTTAATTAATCCCTCGAAAACTGTCAGATCCCTACCTTTTGAAATTATGTGGTACCTACCTTTGAAACTATACGGTACTTACCTTTTGAAACTATAGGGTACGTTTACAAATATGCATGTGTCACATAACGCCGCATCATCCTGTGGCTATTGAAGTAATAAGCTATCATGGCTATGGAATTATTTATCAGTCTAACCCAATCATCCCTGCGTTCGTAATACATGGGAACTATGATGTAATACAGCTTATTGTAAAGGTCGCTAAGTTCGGCTGCTCTTGCTTCTTCTTCGGAAAGCTTTTCATCGGGCTGTGGGCCCATTGCCCAGCCTGTCACACCTTCTATCCAGCCTTCTATCCACCAGCCGTCAAGTACACTGAAATTTACAACACCATTATGGGCAGCCTTCATACCACTTGTGCCGGAAGCTTCGTAGGGGCGGGTTGGGGTGTTCAGCCAGAGATCGACTCCGGAAACCATTTTTGCGGCAAGATCCATATTGTAGTTTTCTAGAAAGGCAATTTTTATGTCTTCTCTCAGGATTTCCATGCTTTTGAAGATCTCGCGGATAATCTGCTTCCCTGCCTCGTCACGAGGATGGGCCTTGCCTGCAAAAATAAGCTGAATTTTGCCTCGTTGGTTTATTTTCCTGAGCATATCAAGATCGGATAGGACAAGGGTCGCACGCTTATATGCAGTCATGCGCCGTGCAAAGCCGATCGTCAGAGCCTTATAGTCCATACCCACGCCTGTCCTCCGGTTAACCTCATCAATAAGGGCTTTTTTTGCGTTCCAGTGAGCTTCCCATATCTCACTGTCTGGGATTCCGTCTACCCTCACCAGAAGTTCAGGCTCATTTGCCCAGCCGGGCAGATAGCGGTCATATAATTTCCTGAAATAAGGAGAAGTCCAGGTATATGAGTGGATGCCGTTTGTGATCGCCTGGATCTGGTAGCCAGGGAAGAGTTCTTTTGAGACACGGCTGTGCCTTTTCGTAACTCCATTGATATAGTTCGACAGGTTAAGAGCAAAAAGACTTGTGTTGAAACGATCTGCTCCTCCAAATCTTCTGAGGATATCCACATCATTTTTATCTTGAATAAGTTCTTCTACAAGCCCGTAATCAAATTTGTCGTGCCCGGCTTCTACAGGAGTATGCGTGGTAAAAATGCATAGTTCCTTAACCTTCACAGGGTCCGTGCCATTGCGCTTCAGGAGTTCCAGGGCAAGCAAGCTAGAATGTCCTTCATTCATATGGTACTTCCGGACTGTGAAACCCAGGGTCTCAAGCATCCGTACTCCCCCTATACCGAGTACTATTTCTTGCTTTAGCCTGTAGCGCTGGTCTCCCCCATAAAGAAAGTCCGTAATTCTACGGTCTTCCCATTCGTTTCCCTCGACATCAGTATCAAGGAATATTATGGGTACGCAGCCTCCTGTAAGGCTTTTGCAATTATACAGCCAGGCTTTAATTTTAACGTCCCGGTTCTGGATTTTAACGCTAACCTCTTCTGCCAGAAGCGTCATGAAACGGGCAGGGTTCCACTCTTCGGTATGTTCTATCTGATTTCCAAACGGATCAAGAATCTGCCTGAAATAACCTTTATTGCTAACCAGCGTTACTGCTACCAGCGGAATGTTCAGGTCTGCGGCCGAGCGAATAGTATCTCCTGCAAGTACACCTAATCCTCCCGCATAAGTCGGAATTTCACTGCTAAGCCCTATTTCCATAGAAAAATAAGCAATCTTCTGTCCTTTCAACACTCCTTGAAGATCGTCCATATATTCAAACTCCGCTCTTAATTTTTATAAGTTTATCTAAAAATATCATCGGTTACATTAAGATAATCCCAAATGTACTACTATAAAAAGTTTTAAGTTTTGCCAATTAAACCGAAAGCTTCTTAAAATATTCATAACATACCATAGTAACTTATAATATATGAAAACTGTGATAAATATTACAATGAATGAAGCTTATTACAATATTTGATAAAAAGAAATATAAAAATTATCTACGGTTATTTATGTTACTCTTATTTTTTGTTTAATGCGTATGCCCCTGATAAACCTGTACTTTCTTACCTTCGAGACTCTGGCTTTAGTTTTCTTTCTGGTCTGTCTGCAAAATGCATGTCAACGAGGTTTCTGGGTAGCCTGGCAACTTCTTGCCGGGTGTTCTTCGGCTTGCTTCTGGAATGGGCTACAATCCAGCAGCTCAATGCTTACGAATACGGAAGCTTTCTGGTAATGCTCGGGTCTGTCCCTGTAGTCATTGGGGTGGCATGGGGAACTATTATTTATAGCGTTCGCTCCTTTTCCGATAAAACCAACCTTCCAGAATGGGCACAACCTGTGCTCGATGGTCTGACGGCCCTGAACATCGACCTATCCGTGGACGCAATAGCCATCCGCCTGGGCATGTGGGATTGGGGAGGAGGTCTTGATTATCAGTACTTCGGCGTTCCTTACAATAACTTCTGGGCATGGTTCTGGGTTGTGTTCTCATTTTCAGCAAGCCTTCGATTGCTATCAAAGCTCCCTAGCTTCTGGGGACGCTGGTTCTTCCCTGCAGGAGCTATTTTCTGCGGCACCACGGGTGTGCTTATTACCAACGAGCTAATTACCAACATTCCCAATGAATTGATACATTATGCTACTATCATTGCAGTTTTAGGAAGCGCTCTGCTATTGATTTTAGTATTACGCCCAGAAGTCTCGACTCAGCCCCAGGCTACATTTGTCTTTCTTGTGCCTCTCGGATTTCATGCTTATTTCCTGATAGCAGGATTAGTCTCAAGCGCTATCCTAGACCCACCTTTTCTGCTAGTGGTAAGTATAGTTATGTGCATAATAGCGCTTTGACTTCATCGAAATGCCCTAAATAACTGGTATCGGTCGAATGCTATGGTTCCTGAAGATACAGGCAGTAGCAGGAAAGGAATATAATACTTTTAAAAAGACCTGATAATTATATTTTTACTTTTTAAAAACCAGTAAATTCCAATTTTATTTATATATTTTTCTTTAATTGTCTATTTTTGTCACAGATTCCTTCTCATATCTTCTCTTGCTAGATTTTAGCTTCCAAGCCTCTGCATTCTGATCCTTTTAAAAACTCAAATCACAAACTTTTTAATTTATTGCGTACTTCTATGTTTGAGAAGCAAAAAATGTAAATATGCGAAACTTTCTCAGGGCTTCCTTTGAAAAGTTTTTTAAAATACGGAGAATAAAATGTCTAAAGCGTTTTCGAACTCGGCCAGGAATGGGAATGGCAGGCAAAAAGCCTGTAAATACCTTAACGAGGTAGCTTTAAGCAATGCTCTGGAAATGGCAAAGGAGCTGATATCAGTAATCAATAAGGTTCCTGTGACAGTTTTCCTCTGGAGACCGGAGAAGTACTGGCCTGCCGAGTTTGTATCAGAAAATATAAAGCAATTTGGATACGCTGTAGAAGAATTTACATCCGGAAAACTCCTTTATGGCAATATTGTACATCCTGATGATCTGGGAAGGGTTGAAAGAGAACTCTTAAGAAGGATTGATGAGGATTATGTGGATTTTTCCCAGGAGTACCGCATCCTGACAAAATCAGGAGAAGTACGCTGGGTTGATGAAAGAACGTTTATTGAAGCTGATGAGAATGGGGTTGTAAAGTACCTTAAGGGAATAATTCTGGATATTACTGAGCGAAAGAGAAAAGAAAAACTGCTCTACATTCAGAGAGACCTTGGCATTGCCCTCAGTACTTCCAGCTCCCTGAACGAGACCCTTGAGAAACTGCTGGACTCCTGCCTTCAAATAGATGAAATCAATGCCGGAGGCGTTTATCTAATAGACGAAAAAACTGGAGATATGGCGCTTGCTGTTCACCGCGGGCTTTCACCTAATTTTGTTGAGTATGGCTCCCATTATAGTGCGAATTCGCCGAACACCAGACTTGTTATGATAGGGCAGCCTGTTTACAAACAGCATATAGACCTTCTTCTTACCTCGAGAGATGATGCACTAAGGCATGAAAACCTCAGGGCTGCCGCAATTATCCCGATAAGATCAGGAGAAAAAATTATCGCAGCTTTTTATCTTGCCTCAAGCCTCGAATACGAGTTTCCGGATAGCGTGCGCACTGTTATCGAAACCATTGCGATCCAATTTGGAGCCTTTATCTCCCGTATCCGCCTTGAAGAGAAACTGAAAGAATGTATAAAGGAGAAAAAGTTTTAAAGAAGAACACTATTTAACCGTTCAGCTTTTTCGAAAGACATTAGCCTTATTTGATAAATCTTAATCTTTTTAATAACAGCTATCCTTTTTAATTGACATTTAATTCTCTTTTAATTATCCTTGATTCTTTTTTGAAGCATGCCCCAAAAGGAATAATGGTCTACTTAATTGAATAAAACAAAGAAACTTAAAAATATAACTGATATAAGCATAGAGATTATCAGGTAATTTCCTTCAGTCGGAGTTCACTATTTTCCTGTTTTATCCACTAGAGAATTACGAAGTTATAATTATTGATATTCCTGCTGACTGAAGATATAAGTAAAATTTATAAATTTTGTCCCTATAAATTGTATGGGGGGAAAGACAGAATAGTATAATTTTCCCTTTTATAGTACAGGACTAAAGAACCAGGACAACTGGAAAAATTGCTTCATGGATTGGTAAATATATCACGGGTCAGGTAGTATTGCTCGGAATTGTAGCAGCCTGGCAAACCCGGTGTAAAGAACCCAATCAAACGGGGTTTCATTGAAAGTTATAAAATTTTGGTGGGGATTATGGCAGAAGATCTTAAAGATAAGATTTATGAATACCTTTCAAACCATTACTACCTGAACCTTGCAACAGTAAGCCCGCAGGGCAGGCCAATGGCTCATACAATGGCATACATATCCGAAGGCGCGGTTGTATATGTGACAACCAACAAAAACACCCGAAAAGTCCAGAATATTATGCAGAATCCTTATGTGGCATATACCGTAGATGAGGATGACCCCGATTGGTTTGATATACAGGCTCTTCAGGTTGAAGGCAAGGCATCAATAATTACGAATGAAGAAGAATTGCGAGAAATCGGGGAAATCTTGGCAGCCAAATTTCCGGTTGCTGCAGACATGCCACCAGACCCGGATAGTATCATGATAAAAATCGAGCCAGAAGTCATATATTACCTGGATTACAGCGTTGAGTTCGGGCACAGAGAGCAGGTTAATCTCTGAGACCCATGTTTAATTTCGCAAAAAAACTGTTCAAAATAATCGTTAATACCCTAATAAGATCATTTTACGTTCTTGCAGGAGGCACTAAAATACCTCCTGCGCAACTGTCTTAGTATTTGTGAATAGCAGAGAGGAATAAGAAGCTGACCGGTAAACAGAATAGAAGCTGGTCGGCAGGGTGAAAATTTGAAAATGGAGTAAAAAAAGATGAAAGGAGCAAAAATGTATGTCGTTTTGTTTCCAATCCCGGCTTCTTATTTTCAGATTCCTTCAGGAATCATTACCTGATCAATTCCGTGGATAACTCCATTTTCTGCAGTGATGTCAAGCTCTACAATGGTTGCACTTTCTATCATTATTCCGTCAGCAGTGGCATTCACAGCGATCTCTCCGGTCCCCAGGGAAGTAAGAGAATTCATGTTTTCAAGAGCATGAGCCCTGTATTCCCCACTGACTGCATGATAGGTCAGTAAACGGTTTAATTTCTCCCTGTCATTACGAAGGTCATCAAGCATGCCTTCTGGAAGGCTATCAAAAGCTATGTCAGTAGGAGCGAAAACCGTGTAGTAACCTCCTTTATTAAGTGTATCCTCAAGCCCTGCATCCCTCACAAGTGAAGCAAATGTAGTATATCCCACTCCTTCTGCAGCCTGAATAATTGTTTGATTATTTCCCTGAGCCCGGTCTTCAGCAAAGGTTTCATTGTCCTGTTCGGGCTCCCCTTCGCCCGGAATTGTGACTTCTCCCCCTCCAGTAAGGAAGTCTTCTTCGTGACTGGATATTAACCCTTCTCCCTTAGCTTCAACTTCTGGTTCCGTGACTTCTTCCATTGCAGCAGGGGTTGCACCTTCTGCCGGAGCTACGCCTTCCTCCACGAGACCGGTCTCATTGTCCTGAGCATCTTCTGAACAGCCGGAAATAAATAGCATTCCTGCTAAAAGTAAAACTGCAAGAATTCCAGATTTCCTAATATCTCTTCCCCCCAAATATATATTTAAAAGATATACTTATGATGAAATTTTTATATTTCATTATATTTTCTTTTTATATAATCTTATCTGTTTTTGCAGGAAAGCATCTGTAAAAGTGAAGATAGTAGAGCCACCGAAGATTAATTTTCATGCAGCCCGATAAGGCTAACATTCTGTCATTGAGATATTAAAAGCCTTAAATACGTTCAGAAAACCCTGCTTATCGGGTCACAGTTCGGAGCGGCTAATCTGAAGGAAATTTATAAATTGAAATGCCGATTTACCTGTACCTTTTACAAAAAGTAGCATTTGTTATTCATTGATTGGTTACAAAATTTTTTAAAAGATTATGATTACATGCGGCGTTTTCTCAGAATCTCAAAAAAGTTCATCTGGATCCCTTATATTACGCAAAACCTCAAAGTTTTCCCTGCTTTACTTAAAGAATTGTAATTGCCTGTTTCCTGAGAGTTACTAAAATACACAAATCCGACCTTCAATACACAATTCTGACGCTTAAATATATAAATCTGTACTGCACAAATTAATTATAGCCTGCAGATAATATCTTAATGAGCACGCGTAAGTATCTGGACACGAGAAGAATATTGCCGGAAGTGTCGAAATGGTGGAAAATAAGGAAAAGCCTCCTGTTTTTTGTGAAAAGTACTGTATAGTCTGCAAGGGTGCAAGAGAGGGAAATAAACTTTGCAAAGCTATCCAGAATATCGAATTGAAAATCTTCGGGAAAAACGGCTGCATCTGGGGAGCAGCAAGGACAAGGTATTACGGAGTCACTCCTGATAAAAAACTCCCTGGAAATTCAAGAAAAAACAAACAAAAGCAGACCGGCAAAAAGAAATAAGGAATCAGAAATAAATGCAATACTGTAATGAACTACAAATATAATTCCATAATATACAATAGGTTATAGCAGCAATTTTCAGAATATCCTGAATATGCCTGTACTGAGTATAGTTGCCTGCGGAATGCTCGAAGATGAGCTTGTACATGTATTATCAAAAGATCGAGAGTTAAAGCAGTTAATTGTCGTGGAAAACCGGAATAGCTCAGGTTTTCTTCGTAAGCTCAGAGCAAGGAACTGCACTCCAAGGCAGGTTTTCCTTGACCGTGTCCCAATGATCCTTCAGGGTCAATTCAGCCCTGGTTTTGGAATTTCTGCAAAGCTTTTTTCATGTTTTCCGTTTTTAGAAAAGCTTTGCAGGAAAAGGAAACTCGGGGAAGAAATAAGCGTTGTTGTGAATCTGCTAAGCCTGGACCTTCATACTGACCTTGAGGTTTTGAAGACAGAGGTGCACAGGAATATTCGTGAGATGGCTCCTTTCTCGGATAGGATCCTGGTTTTTTACGGCACCTGTGGGCATGCACTTGGAGAACTGGAAGAAGACCTGGCAGATCTCCAATGTCCTCTTTTTTTCCTCAAAGACAAAAATGGGGAAACCGTAGAAGACTGCATCAGTTTGGCACTCGGAGGAAATGAGGCTTATGCCAGAACAATGGCAGAATTCAGGGAAATGGGAACAATTTACCTGACTCCTATGTGGGCCTCAAGCTGGAAGCGGCTGGAGAAGGAGACCAGGAACCGGGATTTTAACAAACATTACCTGAAGAATCCACTCTATTGCCTGGCTGCAAAAATTGACAGTGGGATTTTGAATGATCCGGAATTTGATATAAATGTTAAAGAATTTGCCTGCACTTTTGACATGAGAGTTGTAAATCTCAAAGGAAATGTAGAGATTACCGAACAGTCTTATCTGAACGCCCGGAATGGTATAGCTGGAAAATAGTAACGAAGCTGATTTATATTGAAAACCTGTTTAAATTCAAATTAGCTCTTTTGAAGGAGTAGCAGGGTAAAAATAAGAGGAACAGGCTTTAATTGGTCTCAAGTTGCCTGAAGTGACTGCTAAAATTTATATACTTATTCATCTTTTTAATATACTAATATATTACTTTCGAACTCTTTCTAGTATCTAGACTCTTTGGGGTGTCCAGAATAGATATCAGTAAAAAGGTTCTTTTAGTAACCCTTTTAATTTTTGCTGTTCTTACAGCTGCCTTTACTCTCACCTATAGCATGCAGCGTTCTAACTTTCTGGAACTTGAACAGGTGGACACACTGGAGAATGTAGAGAGAATACAGAATGCGATTTCAACTGAACAGAGATACATTGATCGTACGGCACATGATTGGGCATGCTGGGATGATACATATAAATTTATCAAAGACAGGAATCTGGAATATATATATAAAAACCTACAAGACCAGACCCTTGCAGGAATCAAGCTTCATGTGACACTTTTTGTAAACGAATCCGGAGATGTGGTTTACGCAAAATCAATAGATGCTAATACCTCAAAAAGAACCAAGTTTCCGGAGGAGCTTCTTAGCCTGGTAGAAGACGGAACTCTTCTCACAAGGACAGAAAATGAAACCATAAGCGGTTTTGTATTACTCGAAGAAAGCCCTATGTTTATTGCCTGTCATCCAATCCTTACGTCAAATTCAAAGGGACCTGTGAGAGGCACTTTGATTTTCGGAAAATATTTTGATGAGGCACTTCTGGCTTCTTTCGAAGATGCTACCTGTTATTCCCTTACAATGTACAGAACTTATGAAGAATTGCCTGCTGACGTCAGATCACAGATTAAAAGCTTTTCGGATTTTCCAGATAGACCCATCATTATACCTGAAAACGATGAGAGAATAGCAGGTTTCTTCGAATTAGAAGATATTTCAGGCAAGCCTGCCCTTATTATTAAAGCAGATTTCCCCAGAAGGCTCTATTCAAATGGCGAGAGAATCCTGGATAATATGTATTTTTTCCTTTTACTAACCGGACTTATGACAGGCATAGGAGTTAAATTTGCACTTGACAGGCTGTTCGTCTCAAGAATAATACAAATTGACGATTTCGTTACTCGGATCAGGTCGGATAAGGATTTTTCCAGAAACCTGCATCTTAAAGACAATGATGAGCTCTATCGCCTTTCAAAAGAGATTAACGGGATGTTAAATGAAATTAATCTTGCAGAACAGGAATTAAAAGCGCAGGAACGGGAAAAAAAAGTCCTTCTTGACTCCCTAAATGAACTGGTTATTTTCATAAATCCTCAACATAAGATCATCTGGGCAAATAAAGCTGCCCTTGAATATATGAACACGGAACTTCAAAAGGCAGTTGGAATGTCCCTTAAGGATATTTCCGGTACAAGTAGCCCGTTGTCCGACTCCCTGGAGCTTGAGCAAATTTTCGTAGAAGGCAAAAAAAAATCAGTAGAATTTACTTCTATGGACAGCAGGGTCTGGTTGGTTCAGGCGACCCCTGTAACCGAAGATAACGGAAAAATAATAGGAGTCCTCGAAACCTGTAGAGATATTACGGAAAATAAAGCTGCAGAGACACTCCTTAAGGAAAAGCAAATCGCAGAAGCTGCAAACCGTACCAAGAGTGAGTTCCTAGCAAATATGAGCCACGAACTGAGAACTCCGCTTAATTCGATAATAGGATTCGCTGACCTGCTGTATGAACAGGTATACGGTGAATTGAATGAAAGGCAACTAAAATCTGTAGGGAATATCTCTAAGAGCGGAAAACATCTTCTTAGTCTGATAAATAGCATCCTGGATCTTTCAAAAGTAGAAGCAGGAAAGATGGAGCTGAATTATAAACAGTTTGAGCTCGCAAGCAAGATTAACACAATAAAAAGCCTTGTGTCTCCCATAGCCGATAAAAAAAATATTCAAATTGAAATCGATATAGATAGCGACCTTGCCACCATCTGTGCAGATGAAGCCAGATTCGCTCAGGTAATGTATAACCTCGTGGATAACGCTATAAAATTCTCCTATGAAAACGGGCATATAAAAATAGGAGCGAGAAGAAAAGGGGAAATGGTGGAAATAACAGTCTGCGACACAGGAATTGGCGTTAAACCAGAAGATCAGAGCAAACTTTTCAAGCCCTTCAGCCAGGTTGATTCCTTTTTGTCTAAAAAATACGAGGGGACCGGACTGGGACTTTCGCTGGTTAAGCAGATTGTCAAGTTACATGGCGGGTATGTATGGTTCAGGAGCAATCCTGGAGAGGGAAGCACCTTTGCTTTCGCAATTCCTATAGAAGGCAAGAGAGACTGTAGTGGAAAAATACGGATTAATAAAAACAGGATCGAATGACTGAACGTATAAGCGGACTAGAATAAAAGGCAGGAAAGATGCAGGTTAAAATAGAAGGTAACTGGAAAAACTGAAACTGTTTATCTTTTTGCCAGCAGGTGAGTTATGTCCTGCAGGTGCTTGAACTCAATTTTTCCAGCATAAAGTTAAAAAACAGGCTCTTCAACTTTCTGACCAAAATCAATACACAGGCTGGATGTCTCTATCTCGGATTTCTGCAAACTCAGCAGTTCTTCCAGCGAAAAAATTGCATATTTATTTTTCCCTCGCCTGCATTTTTCCAGTTGATCGTAATCAAAACTGAGATTATCATAGCTAGTTACATGCCTTAACCATTCTATCGGAATTTCAAGATCTAATAAAAGCGGTATAGCAGTTTCAAAATAAAGCCTACATGCCTTTTTTTTCGATAATTTACACCAGTTATCTATCATAAAATTTATATTGTCGTCTTTAATCGTAAAAACTACAGGATAGATCTTACACAATATCGGCTTAAAATCCCGGCACTCGCATACATCGTCTTCATTTAAGAACGGGCATAGCTTTCCTAATTTTAATACCTGTATTTGAGTTCCATCATCCATTTTAAGCATATCCAGGTAGCGAATTCTGAAATCCGCTATGCTTATACCCATTTTCTTTGCCATATACTCTTCCTCACCGGGCAGCAATGTACCGATTTTATTATGTTCGCAGGCTCCCCCGCATTCCCTGCAGATATTAAAAGTTATTTGGTTGCTACCGCTAAACGTTTTATGGAAGTTCTCATAAATTTGCATGGGTATATTCTTGAAAATCAACCTGAAAACCTCTATCGTTCAAGCTAGGTACATAAAATAATTTTTCGCAAGTGATATTTACATTTATGCCCAGTTTATGCTTCATTTGCCAGGACTAAAAAGTAAGAACTATTCAGGCTTTGGAGTAAAGGCACATTTGATTCCCACCTTCGAAAGATGTATATACTATTAAATTTTTTAGACGTTTATCTTGCTTTTCAAAATTTGAGCTATATAAAAAACTGATTTATCCTGGCTGAACATCGTTTACATTTTTAGTGGATAACCAGGGAACAAAGTTATCGCAAACTTAAACACTTTTTATGATGTCTTTCAAAAAACTCAGGATTGGAATAAGGTTTGCTGACATTTCTACATGACTCAAGAGGACAGGCTTGCAGAATAATACGGAAAAAGATAGCAATATATTTGAGAGTGATAAATATCCAGAATTTCTGCAAACAGGAACTGATTCCCACAGATCCTTATAGCCTCATATCAGATCCTTATAGCCTCCTCATACCAGATCCTTATGCTTCTATCAGGTGTAGCCAAATTCAGGAACTGACGCGGTTAAAAAATAAATCCTGAGGAAACAACTCAGATTCTCAATCCCCAGGCTCGAGCTTTTTCTCTAATATTAAGCTAATAGGTTATCAGTTAAAGGTTATTCATACCTCAGGGCATCTACAGGTTTCAGCCTGGAAGCCCTGTAAGCCGGAACAGCTCCGGAGACAATGCCTATAACAATGGCAAGGACAAGGCCGAAGAGCATAAGGTGAGGTGAGAGCGAGATGCCTGAGTCCCCTCCGGATCTCATCATGGTCATGCCAAGTATAGGAAATAGAGTTGAGATAAAAGCTCCAAGCATAACTCCAAAAATCCCTCCGACAAAACCGACCATTGCAGAGTTAAAGACAAAGATCATAAGGATGTCGCGGTTTTTCGCCCCTATCGCTTTCATAGTACCGATCTCTTTTGTTTTCTCGAGGACGGAGGTAAACATCGTATTTGCAATTCCCACAGCTCCCACAATCAGTGATACCGCAGCAATAGCTCCCAGGAAAAGTGTCATGGAGGACGTCATTTCGGTAACGGACTCAGCCATGGATTTTGACGCAGTTACGGAAAAGTCCATTTCATCTTCCCGCATAACATGCCTCGAAACCATGAGCTTATCTGTAATATCTTCCATTACAGTATCCACAAGGTCTTCACTCTGTGCTTTTACCATGATTGTATCAAAAACGCCTTTTTCTGCATCCTCGATAAGGTTTACTGCTCCATCGATAGGCATGTAAATATTGCTGTCCCCAAAACCGCCTTCCTCGGTCAGAATACCGATAACACGTACGGACTTACCATTTACTGTTATTACCTGATTGACCCCTATGTCCCTGCCATAAACTCCGCTGGCAACATCGTTCCCTATAACTGCCACATACCTGTCAGTCGGCTCAAGCAATCTTCCTGACTGCGTTTCCAGAGTAGTCATGTATTTCCAGATCTGAGGATCCACACCCGTAATCGAGAGTGTAGCATTCTCTCCTGCATAATCCACTTCTTCACTGCCTGAAATCTCCCCCGCTATATACTGTATCCCCTCTATACCCTGAAGTGCATCAAGATCATCTTCTGTCAATTCGGAATCCATAGCTGAATCGCCTCCTCCAGGATGCCCGGGCATATTTGACATCGCTCTGGTGTATCCCGGACTTATAGCTATTTTTGTCAGATCCATCTCGGAAAGCCTGCTCTGAACCTGTTCCTCCATAGCATCCCCCAGGGAAAGAATGCCTACAACAGCCCCGACCCCTATAACAATCCCTACAATGGTCAGCCAGCTTCGCAGTTTACTGTGCAGAAGCATATTCAGAGCCATCTTCACGTAAGTAGAGTTTCGCATACGGAATCCTTCCTTTCTCTATCAGATAGCTGCATTTAGTCTCTCGTTGTCCCGGAGTCGTATTTCTGGTCCCCAATTCCTTTATTTCTGGATTTTTTCTCACCCTTTGCCTGTTTTTTCTCGCGGTATATAAATAGCCCAGTTACTGCAACCAATATTAACACGAAATAGGGTGTGTATGAACCGAGGCTACTACTGCGTGCTCGCGGGCCAGTTTCAGTGGCAGTACCCTCAGGTGCAGACATCTGGACTGCGACAGCCTTATCAACCGTTATTCTTTCCCCTTTTGCATCGGTATACTCAATCTGGACTTTTAGCGGAGGCGAAGCGGTTGAAGCCGAACTTTCATTGTCTTCTACTGCATCCCCACGTGCTTTTGCAATGCCCGGCGATTCTCCCTCATCTGTAGCCTGTGCGCTCGCAACATTAAAAGATGCAATTGTATAATCTCCCTTCTCAAGGTTTCCAACAATCGATGAAGAGCTCCCTGTTACCCTGAAGCCTTCCTGTTCTGGAACGGATACTTTCACGGAATATGCCATATTATTGCCCACGTTTGCTACTGAGAGGGAAATCTCTCCCTGATCGCTTTCCGAGAAAGAAACATCGAAATCGGTTTCCCCGCCTACAAAGAGCCCTGCAGTTGTCTGGATACTTTTTGCATTCGACTCATAATCTTCAAAGCTGAGATTCACATCTAGGGTATAAAGTCCAGGATTAGCGTTTACGTCTGCCATGACTGAGTAAGCAACCGTTACGGAATCCTCAGGCTCTAGGTATTTGACGTACTTCGTGTTATCCGAATACACCGGCAGGATAACGCCTTTGGGATCTTTCCAGGAGATTACCATATTTTTCAGGGGTGAACTTCCGGTGTTCGTTATTATGAATTCCAGAGGTTCTTCCTTTGCTAGATCAATATTTGCCGTGTTTATGGTAACGATCTGTGCATACTCTTTGCCCCTTACCTCGAGCTGGATGGTCTTTGTGGTTTTAACTGATTTTGACGAGGATCCGTCCTCTCTGGCAGTTGTGACGATATTGAGGTCATATGTGCCTTCGGAAGCATTGGAATCGGTCATGAGCTTGAATTTAAGAACGGCTGCATCATTATCTTCCTGCCGTGCATTCAGGTAGGAGACCTCCTTTTCAAGTGGTTCCCCGGAAACTTTACTGAAAGGGTATTGAGGCTCGATTGCAACATTAATATTCTTCAGGTCATTACTTCCTATGTTCTGTAAGCTGATAGTAAGTTCGACCGGTTCCCCTGGGCGTGCTGCATCGGGATTCTGATTAGTTACATTTGCCTGAACGGATGAAGAATCTATCAGTCCGCTTGCAGCAAAAGTTGTTCCCGCTCCCAGCACCAGCACTGAAGAATATATAATCAGGAGCGTTAACAAAGAAAAATTTTTCATATTATTTCCTCCCTTCATCTAGTATGCATTCCTCGACTTTTTCTATCCGGCCATCCCTGATGTACACAATTCTTGTAGCGTATTTTATAAGTTCCAGGTCATGGGTCACAATGATAACCGTCTTGCCTTCTTTCTTGTTCAAACTGTTCAGAAATTCCAGGATGTAATTCCCAGTCTTGCTGTCAAGGTTTCCTGTAGGTTCATCAGCCAGGATTACAGGCGGGTTCACAGCCAACGAGCGAGCTATTGCAACCCTCTGCCTCTGCCCGCCTGAAAGCTGGGAAGGCAGGTTATGTTTTTTATCTGAGAGCCCTACAATCTCAAGCAGGTACGCAGCTTTTTTTTGGGCTGTATGTGGGTCTTCTTCCTGGAATTCCAGAGGCAGCAGCACGTTTTCCAGAGTGTTCAGAGTGGGAATAAGGTTGAAACTCTGGAAAATGAAACCTATCATCTGCCCTCTGATTCTGGCAAGTTCGGATTCCTCAAGTTCCGAGATATCACCTGAGTTCAGGAAAACTGTGCCTCTCGATGGCAAATCCAGGCAGCCTATCAGATTCATAAGTGTGCTTTTTCCACTTCCGCTCGGACCAAGGACTACGAGGAACTCCCCCTCATAAATCTCAAGATTTATTCCCCTGAGGGCTGCAAAATCGGACTCTCCCATCTGGTAGATTTTCCATACATCATTCAGTTTGATAAGTGGAACTTTCCTGTTCCCAGAGACATTCTCTGCATCCAGACTTTTGACAGAAGCGTTATTGACAAAAGCATTATTGACAAAAGCATTATTGACAAAAGCACTGTCTGAACTGCTGTAAGGATTGTTTTTTAGAGTCTCCCCCGAGTCGTCCATCTCAGAATCAATATCAGATTCACCGTAGAAATCTGCAGCTTTCTCAAGCGAATTCAGAAGATTTGAGGCATTTAATTTCGTTTTAAATGCCCCTATGATTTCTGTAAGTGTCATTATACTCCTCTAAATCATGTCCCGTCTCATCAGGGCAGCTTTAATAATTCGGTCTTCTGTTCATACTTTGCCTGAATCTCCAGTTTAAAAGCCCCTTACGATTTTAGCCTGAAACGCTTTTACTGTAATATTCCGCGTTTTTGAGGCACCTGCAAATGCAGATGCCCCTTGTTGTGGTGTGTAGGTTTTTTGGCTGCTTCTTTTATTCATGCCAGTTTTTCAGGAGAAGGCAGTCAACCCTTTCATTGACATTTAATAATAAAAGGATACTTAACCGCAAAAAGAGAGATTAAGAGATATATTTGTCAATGAAGCTTTTTCAGGAGTTTTAACTCCGTTTCATTCTTTAAATGCTCTCTAAAATATTATTAAATCCCTTCTAAAGGGTTGTATCATGTTAAATCGTAAATCCGCCTTTCCAAGATCGTAAAGTCGGTTTGTTCCTTGTGCCAGTTTTTCAGTTAAGCAACTATGAGGCAGTTTGATCTTAACCTGGTTCACATTTTAATCCGGCCAAAAGCAGGAATATTAACGAAAATAGATATATTAAAAAAAACTGTCAGGGCTGGAAAAAAGTAGATACGGCAATACAGGAAAGTAAACACACTAATAGAGAAAAGAAGTCGGTTATTTGAAAATTCGTGGGCTTCTAAAAGGCTGAAAAAAGTATCTTACCTGAGTTTTAACGCTCCTCATCTCTCAGGATTATAACGTTTCCTCGTCCCCGCTTGAATTTCTCAATCAGTTCTCTTCTTTCCAGGTCTGCAAGCATGAGGCTGACCTTTCCTTCGGAGTATTTCAACCTGCTGCGCAGGTCTTTCTGGGTAATCCTGCCACCTTGACCTCGGATTATGTCCATGACCTCCTGAAGGTCTGTGGGAAGCGGAAGCTTCTTTCTGGAAGCAGAAATTTCATTTTCAGAGATTACTGAAGGCTTATCCCCAGTTTCCTCAAAGGACATCGCCTGTTTTTCTCCCTGAGGTTCAGATCTTACAGGTTCGGTTTCATTTACCCTAGACCCCACTTTAACTTCTGCTTGTTCTGCCGTCGCCTTCTTTTCCGGTATTTCGGGTAATAATTCTTTTACTGGTGACTTTACCGGTTCTCTTATTGGTTCTTTTTCCAGTTCTTTTTCCAGTTCTTTTTCCAGTTCTTTTAATGGCTCCTTCGGAGATTGCATTACCGGATCACTCACAGGCTCTTCTACAGGATCTGCTACCGATTCTGTTGCAGATATTTTTTCTGAGAGTTTTACCTTAGGTTCCTGTGCTTGGCAATCCTGTCTTATTCCTGACTCCAGGTCTTCAGGAGTAGCTTCTATTCTTCTATCTACACTTTTATGTGAAAGCTCTGTTCTTTTAGCGGGAGCTTTTGCCGTGAGTTCGACCTTAGCGGGCTTGGAGAGATTTTTGGTCGCATGTCTTTTTCCGGTTATATATTCCCTTTCCTCAGGCTTATTTTCCTCTATCTTCTTATCCTTTCTAGCAAATTTGTAACCTGCTATAAGCAGGAAAAAAAGTAAAAGAGCTGTCAGCAGATAATTCATACTCAAAGAGCCGGCTCCTCTGGCTGGATCAGTATTGCTTGAATTACCTTTACCAGAACCTGTTACGTGACCTGTGGCTATTTCGGTTACAGGGCTTATATTATTCGAGGACGAGTTTACCGCGCCATTGTTCAGGCTCCTTGAAAATCCGTCTACTCCGGAACTGTCCATGAGTTCATCAGAATAGATCGGAAGAAGCAGGAGGTCAAATACATACGTTCCATCATCTTTAACTTTAACTGTCTCTTCTGCCGAATAAAGAAGGGTGCTGTTTTGATAATACCTGGCTTTAATAGTGTAATCCCCTGGCACCAGATCAAAAGAATACATGCCATACCTTGCCACCATAGACTGCGAGGGAGTGGAATTTACCTCAACCACGGCATTCTCAAGAGGCTCGAAGGTATCCCAGCCGTATACTGCACCGTGGATTGTAGCCGTGCTGTCCGCTAAGGCAGGTCCAACTAAAGCAAGTACAGCAGCGATACAAACAATAAAGAGCCTCAGATTCATTTCAGGCAAACCCAGACTTGCATTTTTAATTTTCTATCTTTCCAGGCCTTTTTAATATTCTTTTTCGAGGTTTATGGGCTCTCCGGAAGAAAGCATCTCCTGTTTTCTATTTCCAAATAAGTTCTGTTGGTGTCCGTAATATTACCTCTTTACCTGTGCCCGATTATTGTGTCATTATCTCCCTATCTGGTCCGCGTCCAGTATCGTTATCTTTCCTATCGGCCCCATATCCTTTAATATCGTCCTCTCCCTCTCTACCGCGTTCTCCGTGATCCGTTTCTTCTTCAAAGAGAGGTCTCGCCCAGATCTCTTCCCTTACCGCCCCCTCTTCCTCCTGAATGCTATATGTGCCGTTACCCTGGAAAGCTGCATAACCCTCGCCATCTGCAGTGAGGGTAATGTTTTCATTGCTTAACATTACAGTCTTATGAGAGCCGGAGACCTTTACATCGGCAGAATTGATATTATACAGGAGCACCTTATCATGCATATCGGTTTTCTCCTCAAATGTGTAATCCCCTTCGATATCAATTTCTGAGTCTCTGGAAAGATCCCCTATTGCCATGTTTCCTTTTTCCAGATGCATGTTAAGGGTGAAACTGCCCATGAGGATAGCTTTTCCTTCTCCTGCTGCACTGAGCTTGGATGTGCTGTTGAGTTCCTCACTCCCAGGCATCAGCAATTGTATCTCATCGAAAATATTTTTGAGAACATAATTAGCCTTAATCATGCTTTCCTGCGACCTTATCAAATACCCCCTTTCCATGTCTTCGGATGAACCATTGCATCCATCAGAACTCTTGACTGAGCTATTATTTTCATCACTTGCGGCTGCGTCTGCGAGGGCTTGATATTGCTTTGCTTCTTCTACAAGAAGGTTGTATTCTTCAAGCAATGCTTCAAGTCTGGTAACATCTTCCCCCTCGGCTTTATATCGTTCAATTACGTTTTTGAGCCGCACTGAGATGATTTCTGCCTTCTGGATATTGCTATCAAGAAGGGATGCCGCATCTCTCAGCTTATGGACGGACTCATAGCCTGGGTGAGGTCCGCCTGGAGGGATATCATGTGGATGTAAACCCAGCATTCCAGGTTCCTCACGGTCCAGAAGCCCTGTATAAGGGCAAAATATAGCCCTGTAAAGCTCTTCTGAAGCTCTGGAAGCAGGATACTGGTCCTCTGCATCAACACAGCCTGAGATCACGATAATCCCTGCAAGTATAAGGAGCAGGGACAGAAATTTGGTTTTCATACTGAGCACGTCCCGTGGAGAGAAATGATTGCTGGACTGTACTTTTTATTCAGGTCCTTATATTTAATGTTGGTTATTTTCAAAGTTTTCTCGGAGTCAATGGAATCTTCCTGTAGACTTTGAATCCGTAATTATTTTGAAAAAGCTTTCAGAGATATCAACTTGGTGTTGAATATTGTACGCATAATTTCTTCAATACTTTACCTGGTTTACTGTGCAGTAGAGTAATCTATTCTGGAACATGTTATCAATGGATGATACTGCTCGATATGTTGCTAACTGGAGATGCTATATTTGGATTTAAAAATAAAAGAATACTTATTCTCTCAGTAAGATTAGTGGATTGAGTTTATCATTCAGAGTTAAAGAGAGATTGTTTTTGAATTTAACCCTTTATAGCCTGTAATTTTCGGTTTTTAAATATTTACTCCCATCTTAACAGTCCCCAATGGATAACTTTATCTTATTTTTGAACAATCTTCTCAATTTAAACAAGTCTGTTCTTAATTCTAAGTTATAGAGGATAGAAGAATATTTTAGAAAACAGGAGAAGGGCTCAAAAGAGAGGGCACAAAAATAAAGAGATATTTACACAGGAGGAAATTGCCAGAAAACAGGGAAAACCCTGCAAAACAGAGAAGTCTGTAAAGCAGGAAAATTCTAAAATTTTGGGTCTGTCAACCATCTCAAGTCTGTCAACCTACGAACAGCCGATGAGACAGGAGAATAAACTTGTCTGGGAATTTGATGAAGAAAATTTCACTGAGGTTCAACATCCTTTCTTAACTCAATCAGTAAAAAATTCCTGAACTACAGACGCTTTAAAGACAACCGCAAACTGTAGATTTTTTGATCTTTTCCTTCTTGCGATTTAACCTGCGTTTTCAGGAGCGTCTAATGCTAACTTCCGTGATTTATTAGCGGGATACAGCTGTTAGTCTTTATAACTCAGCGAAAATGGCACTTTTCAACACTTAAATTTCAACTTCATCCCACAAAATGGACAGAAATTAGGAGCAATGGGTAGATTCAAATTTCCTGAACAGTAAGGGCAGGTCAGCCTGGTACCTTTTCTCTTTCCAGGAACTGCGTTTTGATGGGCTCTGGACTCTTCGCTCCCTTCAACAGAAATTGAGAGTTCAAGCTCCTTAAGAGAACTCGTTTTATGAATATTACCTGAAAGCTTTGAAGTTTCAATCCGAGTTTCAGAATTACAGCCTTTCAGGCAGCCCTTCAGGGCAGGCTCCTCCTCAGGGATTTCGGCCTTTTCCGTAGCATTTGCCAGTAACGGACTGGATTTATTAATTCTTTCTAGAGCTTTTAATGCAGCCCTTCTTACGCAGGCATCTGAACTTTCACTGGCTCTGACAAGTCCTGAAACTGCATCAAGGGTACCGATTTTCTCAAGTGATCCAATCGCGGTTTTTTGTATTAGACTTTCAGGATTTTCAATAATCATTATCAGCTCTGGAACAGCCTGCTGCGCTTTGAGATCCCCAAGTGCTGAAGCCGCAGCTTCTCTAACCGCGATTTTGGGATCCTTAAGGGCTCTCAAAAGCCCTAATATAGCCTCATCAGTGCCTGCTTTTCCAAGACCCACAACTGCCGATTCCCTTACTGAACTGTCGGAGTCGTTAAGAGCTTTCAATAACCCATCTACGGCTTCAGGGGTCCCGTTTTTTCCAAGGGCACAGGTAATCGCCTTCCTTACAGAGTTCTCATAGATATCGAAAGCTTTAATCAACCCACGGGCTGCTTCAGGAGAACCAATATCCCCAAGGGCTTCAGCAGCCCTGCTTCTCAGATACCAGTCCGGGTCATCCAGGGCTTTTAAAAGCCCCGAGACAGCCTCAGGCGTTCCTATCTTCCAGAGGGCCTCAATAGAAGTTTTCCTCACATCCCTGCTCGAAGCTTCGAGAGCCTTGATAAGCTCAGGTACTGATGTTGACACATTTAAGATCTTACAAAGAGTCTCAGATGCTGCTTCCTGCACAGGCTGCCTCGGATCCTTAAGGGTTTCCATAAGCTCGTCAAGCACATCTGATTTTCCTCTTTTTCCAAGAGTTTCGGATGCATGCTTCCTTACTTTAGTATCTGAGCTTTCAATTGCTTTTACCAGGCAGAGAGCAGCTTCATAAGTATCGATTTTTCCGAGAGCTGTTATTGAAATTCTTCTCAGCGAATCATCCGGATAAGCCAGAGCTTTCTCAAGACCGTAAATCGCTTCTATGGAGCCTATCCTCATCAGAGCTTTCACTGCCTCTTTCTGAACAAATCTGTCCCTATCCCCGAATCCTTTAACGATACCTGAAATAGCCTCAGGTGTGCCTATTTTCTCAAGGGAGGCAATAGCCGTTTTTTTAACAGGACTTTGAGGGTCATCAAGTGCCTTTACAAGACTAGGAACAACCTCAGGGTTATTGAATTTTCCCAGGGCTTCCGCGGCGGCTGCTCTTACCTTTGGGTTTGAGTCATCCAGCGCTTCAATCAGCGCGGGTAAAGCATTAATGTCTCCTAACTTTCCAAGTTCTTCGGCAGCAGCCGCTCGATTTCCTGCAAAAACCGAGCGTTCCAATTTCTTAATCAGATCTTTTATCTTCTCATCCATTTTCCTTTTATCCCCCATCAGTGTAAAGCTTCATCCTGATTTGTGTAAAGTAAAATATTTAATAAAATACAGCCCGATGGACTTAAAATAAATAGAACGTTGTTAGGTCTGCTAATCTAAAACCGACACTCTTGCCGAATTTTTTTGACATGCTGATCGCACAATTCGGAGACAGCTTAACCCAGCTTTTGAACTCGGGCATGAAAAATTGCATATACCCCCTCTTTACGCTATAAACTCAACCTTTAACATTCTACATTCTTAAAATATATTATGTCCTAACATATAAAAACTTTTAGCCCGTTAATATAAATAATATGTAACTGTAGATTACTATAAGGCTGCAGTGCTAGTCTAAAAAACGGAAGCTTTAAAGGTAGTATAAAAGGAAAACTTGATATTAAAGCAAATCACAAAATTAAAAAGTAAGGCAAATTAAAAAGAAGAAGATAAGTAAAGAATTTTTATCGTAAACCTCAATAAAGAGAGACAGTAAACGAAGGGAAGTAATGTTGAGCTGCAAGCAGGATTAACAGACCCGATGCCGGAACTGTGAAATTATCGTCTATGTTCTCTATCCTTTCCACAAATGAACAGACAATTCCTGCAAAAATACCGGCAAAACCCATTTTTGCGCCGATAATTACGCACAGCACGAGCATGCCTGCAGTACCTTCCCAGGCTTTTGTCCTCTTGTTATATTTAAGGTTCCTTATTATACCTGTGATCCCGTCTCCATATGCCATGAAAAGCACCGGGATCACTCCAAGCCAGAAGCTCCTGTCAATGTACCAGGTGAAAAACACTATCAATCCCCAGCTCAATGTAAAATTCACATCATAAAAGTTTTCAGGGTCTTGAAACCAGTACATCCTCCTGTTGAGTTTATGAGGCAGATAAGTCATAAGAGCAAGCCCAAAAGCAGTGGCTGCTGGCAATATAGGCTCATGGGCGATAAAAGGAAGCAGCATTGCTGTCAATCCGCCAGCCAGGAAGTGAATAACTTTTCTTGAGAAGTACATTGAAGAATTAATTGATCTGCCCTTTTTTAAAGCAAATTCATATACCTTTTTTGAGAGAACCAGAAGCACAAACAGGTTCCAAACTGAGAGGACCGCAAATATGGGCAGGTCTGCCTGTATAGTTTCCCATGAGATTTGAAACAGAGGTATCATAACATATTAAATATCTTTTAAATATATATTTTTTTTGAGTATTCTGAGTGTTTTCCAGCAAAATTTATCAGACGTGATTTTTGGATTATAGAGTTTAAGTACAGGATATTATTCTTGACTTTGATATTTCCTTTTTTTACATTTTTATATTTTCTCAAATAAAAATAGAAATGTCTATATATTTCATAATCTTCATACTGTCATGGAGGAACTCTATGAGGTTTAATAAGCAGATCTTTACAATTCTTATTCTTTCTCTTTCACTGTCCCTCGCAGGGAGCGGGTGCATCTCAGAAGGTGAAGGAGCAGAGGACAATGTCGCACAGGAAATAACCGTGAATGAGTTTTCGAATATCAGGGAAAATCCGGTAACACCATGGAGCCCCGAACCTTCAGCACCTGTGATTGACCCCACCGCCTGTATTGACCCCCAGGCTTCAGTCATAGGAAAGGTGACAATAAGTGCCAACGTTATGGTTTCCCCCATGGCGTCTATTAGGAGTGACGAAGGAATGCCAATTTTCGTAGGAAACAGAAGCAATGTCCAGGACGGAGTTGTGCTTCATGCCCTTGAAACAATAAATGAAGAAGGCGAACCTATAGAAGACAACATTGTTGAAGTTGATGGCGAGAAATACGCGGTTTATATAGGAGATAATGTTTCACTTGCCCATCAAGCTCAGGTTCATGGTCCAGCATCGGTAGGCGATGATACCTTTATCGGTATGCAGGCTTTCGTATTCAAATCAAAGGTAGGGAACAACTGTGTACTTGAGCCGAAATCAGCAGCAATTGGCGTAACCATTCCTGATGGTAGGTATATCCCGGCAGGTACGGTTATCACTTCGCAGGCCGAAGCAGATAAGCTGCCAGAGGTTACCGATGATTACGCATACAGCCATACTAACGAAGCTGTAGTATATGTAAATGTCCACCTTGCCGAGGGTTATAACGAAATTTCATAATTACGATGACCTTGAAGCATAGAAGATCCAGATAAAAAATAAACCAATTAAAACGAAGAAAGCAAATTAGTTCAAATAAGGAAAATCAACTGGTAAAAATCAGGAATTTAATTAACCCGATGTTTACCCGGAATTCAGGTATCCTTCCTTTCCGGGTAAATTTCCCTTTTGCTTTCGGATTTCTTCTCCTGACTGACAAAAATAGAATCCGTCGGCTAATTCTCTTAGAATTAGATGTTTAATATATAAACTTAATTCTAAGTTAGGTTCAAGATGTATAATATGAACTAGGATTTCTATATATTATTTAACCAGATATTTATATTTGTAAAAGTAATTTTTTTAAGTTAACGGTGATAATTAATGAAAATAATGTGCAGATATCTATCTTCGTTTTTAACTCTTGTACTTCTTACCCTACCTGCAGGTGCAGAACCTATTGACGTATCCGGATACGGAAATTTTACTGGGGAACCGGGATGGAACATAACGCAGAATACTTCACATAACTATTTCTATTCTGATTCGGGTTTAGTTTGCGTTGCTACCGGAGAGGCAGAAGGCATTGGAGAAGAGGTTTATGCGGATAGCTTTGTAGAAAATATTACTTTTCTTACTGACAGCCCGGAATCGGAATTATTCCCTTCATGGACTGCCGATGGGAATAATATCATGTATATAGTTCACAGGGATGAAACCGGAAATAATGAATCGTATGTAATGAAATCAAATGGAAGCGAGATTGAGCGAACAGGAATAGGGGAAGGGAACCTTATTGGCTTTAACGATATAAATCCCAGTGGGACAGAACTGGTTATAACAAAATCAATTAATTCCCAGCAAGGGCTCTACCTAGTAAGTCTGGAAAACGGGACAGTAAGCCCTCTTGCAGATGATCCTGATAAATCTGAAGGCTGGGGGGCATGGTGTCGTCTGGGGCAGAAGATAGTATACACACAGAAATCGGGCAATTCCTCTTCCGAGCTATGGATAGTTGACCGGGATGGGAGCAATAGACACAGGCTTGGGACTTCTGAAAACGTTGGAACGGGAAAAGACTGGTGCCCTCTCGGGCTTAAGGTTCTGTACAGTGCTAGAAATTCAAAAGAAAAGCCTGATCTCTGGGTAATAGATTGGTATGGCACAAACCAGACTCAGCTTACAGACACCCCATATGGGGAGTGGAATCCTTCCTTCAGCCCTGATGGTAAAAAAATCATATATATCTCTGATGAAGGAGGTAAGCCTGAAATCTGGCTCCGGGATATTGAGGGAAACTACAGGACAAGACTTACAAATGATATTGGAATAGTTGATTCCATCCCCAGATGGAGCCCCGACGGCTCAAAAATCGTTTTTACAGTACATACTCTGCAAAATACTACGGGCAATTCCATAACAGGCGGTTCAGACTCCAATCTGGAGAATGCTTCAGATAATTTGATAACAAACAGCACGGAAATTGCTGTTATAAAGCTTGAAAACGCACCTGCAGTCTCTCCTTTGCCGGAAGTTACGAGTATCAAAATCGACTCTGTGAGTACAATCCTGGAAAGTGGGGCTATCAACATTTTCCATAACCATAAAAAATAAAGGGGGGGACTCAAGTGAAGGTTATATCTGGGTATCTTTTCCTGACTGCGGAGAGATTGATAAGGTGGAAGGAACAGGCAGCAGCGTAAAAAATTATCCCAAAGGAAGCCTGATCAAAAAGGATGTTGTGAAAAATCTAGGTTATATGCCTATTTCTTTAATTTTCCTTTTCTATACGTTTTGCTTTTATTCCATGCCTATTTTCCGTTTTCTGCCTTTCTTTCCTTTTTAATTTATCTTCATTTTAACTTTTGATACTTAACGTATAATTATTCGTCAAGCCCTTTTCTTCCGAAAATGTAATTCGCAACCCGAATGGCGTCTCTCTCTCCTGTTTCCTTTTCAGGGGAATCGCTCAGTTTTACAACAGGAATGCCGTCAATGCTGTGCAACTTTATCACCATGTTAAGAGGAGGGCTCTCCCGGAAGAAATCAGAGTTATTGGTAAGGCTTGTGCCAATCCCGAAACTGCAGTTAATTCTGCCTTCACAATATTTTTTAAGCAGGATTGCCATATCCGTATTAAGGGCATCACTGAAAACGATTGACTTTTTCATTGGGTCAATACCCATTTTCCGATAGTGTTCTATCACAGCATCCACAAAGTCATAAGGGTCTCCACTGTCGTGCCTGAAACCATCGTAAATTTTTGATAACCTCAGGTCCATGTCTTTAAAGAAAGCTTTTGAGCCAAATGTATCAGTTAATGCAATTCCCAGGTCACCGTTATAGACATCTATCCAGTTATCAAAAGCGAAACGGTTAGCATATCTTAACCCTACAAGCGCCGAAGTGCCCATAATCCACTCATGCCCGACTGTACCAATGGGTTTAAGGTTATATTTTTTTGCAAAATAGACATTGCTTGTTCCCATAAGGGTTTTTATGCCAGAGAGAGTTTTCATCACAAGGTCATGAAGTTCGGAACTTCTTCGCCTGCGGGTTCCAAATTCTGAAAAGAAGCAGTTGTTTTCTTCAAGGACTTTTCCCATCTCAAGGATCTTGCTCTCATAAGCAGCTAGAACGGATTCGGAAGTGCAGCCATTTTCGGAATCCCCTTTCCATGCTTTTTCAATGGTCGCGAAATAGAGTTCTGAAACCACAGCCATAAGTACGATCTCCCAGAGAATTGTGCTGTGCCAGGGGCCTTTTATGCGGATATCGAGATCTTTTTCTTCGGTAAGGCAGACTTTTACCTCATATGGCTTGAAGCGGAAATTTTTAAGATATTCAAGGTACATGGGTTTCAGGTAAGGGCAGTGCTCGGAAAGCCAGTTGTATTCTTCTTCCGTTAGCGCTAACTTCGGGAGCTCTTCGTTTATGACCCTCTTCAGTTCTTCTACGAATTCCGTAGAAAAGCGCTGGGTACCCCGGTTTGTAAACCGGTACTCGGCTTCTGCTTTAGGAAAAAGTTCAAGCACTGCAAGCTGCATGGTGAATTTATAAAGGTCGTTATCGAGTATGGATTGTATCACTGAAGGTCTTCCTGTAGCGTTTTAGATTATTTCTAAAGCAAACTTGTCTTTTTATTCACTTTTATTAAATTGAATTTTCAGCTGCAAATATATAACCACTTTATTTTTAAAATTTCTGACGCCCGGGTAGTGCCTTGAAATGAAGTAAAACTTTCTTTATTAAGCATGGGAAAGTGCGGATACTTCTTACCGCCAAATAAATAATTACCGGAAAAGCAGATACTTATTCCGGAGGTTAATTTTAAGACATAATTGCAGACTTCAAATAGGCTCTTGAAGCAATCTAAACCTGCCAGACAGGGCCGCTTTACCTGTTTTATTTTCAAAACCAGACAAGGTATATGTGTTGCAAGAAAAATCTTTCATCCGCAAGTTAAATATAAAAATTCGATCTGAAAACTAAATCTATAATATAAAACGCAAGATTTAAGCTGTAACACTAAACCCGGGGGAAATTCATATGAAAGCACTTGTATTCGGAGCCGATGGTTTTGAAGATCTTGAACTTTTCTACCCTTATCACCGCCTGAAAGAAGAAGGAATTACAACGCACGTAGCCTCAATGAAGAAGGGCCCGATAAAAGGAAAGCAGGGGTATGAGATCAACGCTGATGCCGCCTTTAAGGACATAAACCCTGCAGATTACGATATTCTCGTAATTTCCGGAGGAAAAGGCCCCGAAAAAATGAGGCTTGACGAGAGCGCTCTTGAGATTGCAAGGCATTTTTTCAAAGAAAACAAACCTGTTGCTGCAATCTGCCACGGCCCTCAGGTTCTTATCTCCGCAGGCGTCATAAAAGGCAGGAAAGCAACCTGCTGGATAGGCATAAGGGATGATATTATAGCTGCAGGAGCACTCTATGAGGACAAAGAGGTTGTCATAGACGGTAATTTTGTATCCTCAAGAAGCCCTGCTGACCTTCACGCCTTTGGAAGAGAAATGATTAAACTGCTGAAGTAAATGTCAAAGTGTTAAGATAAATGGAAAAGAGGTTTTGAGAGTCAAAGCTTTAATTCCAGAATTTTGTTTTAAATTTTACATTTTTGCTATCCTTCTATACCAAACCGTTGATCTGCAACCCTTTTACGAAAAGGCTTGACCGAAACTGTTGAACCGGTTTATCACCAACCGTTGCGCCGCTTGGCCACGCCGTTGCTCGGGGTTTTCGCTCAAGCCTTTTTTCAAAAGGCTTGTGATCAAACTTTTTCTTAAAAAACTCGGGAGGGGCAGTTATTATTTAAATACCGTGGGTTATATTGTACTATCAGGATGATAGACGAAGCGCTGAGGGTTTTTAAGGAGCTTGACTCAAAGGATTTCAGAATCCTTATTGGCATTGAAACCGGAATGAAGCATTTTGAATGGGTGCCAATTGAAGAGCTGAATAAGTACACCAGGCTGCCTTTTGAAAAGCTGGAGTACAGAATAAAGAAACTTGTCCGGAATAAGCTTGTGGTAAGGACTACCCAGCCATATGAAGGTTATCAGATATACTTCGAAGGGTACGATGCTCTTGCTCTCAATGCTTTTGTCAAAAGGAAAAGTATCAGTGCGATAGGGGATGAAATTGGAGTAGGAAAGGAATCAGTCATTTATGAAGCGATCCTGCCGCCCGAGCTTGCAATTGGAGAGCCTGTCCCGGTTGTGATCAAATTTCACAGAGAAGGCAGGACCAGTTTCAAACAGATAAAGAGGGTGCGTGAACATCTGGGAGACAGAGAGCATTTTTCCTGGATCTATGCAGCCCGGCTTGCCGCTCAGCGGGAGTACGACATCATGGTTATGCTGTATCCCAAAGTTTCAATCCCGAAGCCATTTGACCATAACAGGCATGCTGTAGTCATGGAACTTGCAAAGGGCAGCCTGCTCTCAAAAACGAAACTCCTTGACCCCGAATGGTACCTAGATGAAATCCTCAAGCAGGTGAAAATTACCTATTCCCTGGGAGTCATCCACGCCGATTTAAGTGAATATAATATCTTTGCTTCCGAAGATGGTGTCCAGCTTATCGACTGGCCACAGTATATCACTCTTGAACACCCTCACGCTGACGAAATCCTCGAAAGGGACGTTTCAAATATACTGACTCACTTCTCCCGGAAGTACGAAATTAAAAGAGAGCTTGATGAAACAATCCGGGAGATTAAGAACCAGGCAGCCAGGAGCGCAGAGGGCGAAGAAGGCGAAGAAATTAGGGGTCTTAGTACTGTGGAGAAGCTTGATCTTGAAGAAGCCCAGGAAGAAGAAGCCTTTGAAGAGGATATTTTTCAGGATGAGGATTTTGAAGTCGAAAATTTCGAAGCAGAAGAATTTGAAGCTGAGGAATTCGAGGCTGAGGAAACTGAAGCCGAGGAAACTGAAACAAAAGATTTAAAATAACAGGACTACGAGAAAGCTGCCTCAAAAACAACTGAGTTGACGCTTATATCCCCTGAGCTAATGACTCAGGGTTTTACGCCTCGCAATAAACCGATTTTGTTTTCATTAAAATTCAGATAAAAAAATAGATCTGAAGGCAGAGAATTCCAGAATGGGCAAATAGTAGAGAGTATAAGATTCCGACTATTTTTGTCTTCTGAGGAAGCGTGAAAATAACTTTAGGAATCAGATAAATAAATAGATTTATATAATAAAAACAAGTACAGTTAAATATATATTCTACAAAAAATAAAATATAGACGCTCATGCAAAAAAGGATTATCTATGGGATTGATATTGCCCGGGGCTCTTCCAGGGCAAGGGAACTTCCCAGATATGCACTTGCTATCCTAAAAGATGGTGAAGTTTCCCATCAAAGTATGCTCCGTCGCCAGAAGATCTTTAACATGATCCAGAAAGAAAGGCCGGAGATAATAGCTGTTGATAATATTTTCGAGCTTGCAGCCGATAGGAATGAGCTTCTTTCTCTTATGGAACGACTGCCTGAGGGAGTTAAACTTGTTCAGGTCACAGGTGGGCTGCATCCTGAACCGCTTGTCAGGCTTGCACGAAAACATGGTTTTTCTTTTGATCCCGAAAACCCGAATGAAGAAGCTGAAGCATGTGCCCGCCTTGCGGACATGGGAGTTGGGCATGAGGTTTCCCTTTTTGAAGACATCACAAAGATTAAAGTCAGCAGAGCCCGTTCCCTGGGAAGGGGAGGCTGGAGCCAGAATCGGTACCGTAGGAAGGTACACGGAGCTGTGCTGCAAAGGAGTAGAGAAATTGAAAATACCCTGAGAGATCTATCCAGGGAAAAAGGCATCAGGTTCGAAGCCGTAAATGTAAAAGGCTTCGGAGGCTATGTCAGGTCTGAATTCACTGTTTATGCAAAACGCGGAGAGATACCGATACACCCAATGGCAAGCAATGATGCTCAGGTAAGCGTAAGAAGCGTTGAACGCGATAAAATCCGGTATGTTCCTCTTAAACCGAAGAACTCGAGGCGTAAATTTACAATCGTGGGAATTGACCCCGGAACAACCGTAGGAATAGCCATCCTCTCACTTGACGGAGACCTTCTCTACTTGAAAAGCTTCAGAGGAATAGCACCTGATGAGGTGGTCAAACTTATTGCAGAATATGGAAAACCTGCAGTCATTGCCAGTGATGTAACTCCTATGCCGAGCTCGGTTGAGAAAATTAGAAGGAGTTTCAATGCTGTGCCTGCAAGTCCTGGGATCGAAGTTTCTGCCGAAGAAAAAATTGCACTTGGGAAGACCTTTGGCTACTCCAATGACCATGAAAGAGATGCACTGACTGCGGCTCTCCTTACTTACAGGAGTTACAAGAATATCTTTACCCGAATTGAAAAGAAAGCTCCGCAGAATGCCGATATCGAGCTGATAAAATTCCACGTAATCCATGGAATTCCAATAGAGGCTGCAATTGAAAAAGTCCAGGCTTCAGGTGAGCCTGAGAAATCAAAGCCAAAAGAGCGTGCTGAAAAGCCAGAGGACAGGGCAATTGATGAAACCCTCCTGAAAATGAGGGAAACTATCCAGCGGCAGAGCGAGCAGATTCAGAACCTGCAGGAATACCTTGAGGAATTAAAAGAAGAACTGATCGCAAAAGACAGGAAAATCTCAAAACTTGAATCAAGGTTGAATAGCTTCAAAAAGGAAGCCTACAGCGAAATCCGGAAATCAAAAGAAATCCAGAACCGGGATGAGATCATTGAAAGCTTGAAAAAAGAAGTAAGCAAAAAAAGCAAAACTATAAAAGAGCTGCGGCGCAGAAGTAACAAACTGCGTAAAATCCAGAAGATGGAAGTACGTGGAGAAGGTACGGCTGTCAAAGTTATTGCCGCTTTTACTAAGGAATCAATTGCCGAAACAAAGGAAAAATATGGGCTTAAGGCAGGCGACGTCGTTTTCCTGGAAACCCCAAGCGGAGGCGGGGCTGCAACAGCCCAGATTCTTGTAGAAGCCGGAGTCCGTGCCGTACTTATCCCTGAGGACATTTCGCACGCAGCCAACGAGACCTTCTTCAAAGGGGACGTGCCGGTTTTAAAAGACATTCCGTTAGAAAGGGCCGAAGATTTTGCAATGGCTGATCCCGAAACTCTAAAAGCCGCAATCGCAGCCTGGGAAAAAGAAGCCGACGCAAAACGGCACAAAGCCAAACAGGACGAACTGCAAAGCCTCTTTGAAGAATATAAAAGTGAAAGGCGCAGGGGCCTTGTTTAGAGAGCCTCCTTTTAACCTCCAAGCCGTTAACCTAAAGCTGTTGTGCCGAAACCGTTGCGCCGGTTTATCACCAAGCGTTGCGCCGTTTGATCACGCTGTTTTAATTAAAGCATGGTTTTTGATCAAATTTTTTTCTAAAAAGTTTGTGATCAAACATATTTACGGCACCTTTTTTAAGTAATAAATTCTATCTGGGTCAACATGCCATATCCCGTAAAAAAGCCAGCTGAAGAACCTGACCATGCCCCGATTAAAGAGCATTTCCAGCTCAGGGAAACCATAGTTACTATTGCGGCTGATGACCAGGCTCATATCGAAGCTGCAAAAGAAGCGATCCGCATCCACAGGGCAGCCCTTGAGACTTACATTCTTTCCGATCCTTATTTTCGGCTTACTCTTGAGCCCTATGAATGCCCGAAAAATGCTCCTGAGATTGTAAAGAGAATGGTAAAAGCCGGAAACACTATGGGAATAGGTCCTATGAGTGCGGTTGCAGGTACGATTTCGGCGCTTGCAGTGGAAGCTATGGTTAATGCAGGAGCTAGGTACGCAATTGTTGATAATGGCGGAGATATTGCACTTATTAACGACAGGCCTGTTGTGGTAGGGATCTATGCTGGACAATCCGCTATTAAAAATCTAGGTCTGATATTCGAGCCCCGACACTCGATTACAGGCGTATGCACTTCAGCCGGTACAGTTGGGCCCTCGATAAACTTTGGGATGGCGGATGCAGCGGCTGTGTTCTCGGACGACGTTTCCCTGGCAGATGCGGCTGCAACTGCTCTTGGAAATGAGGTGGGCATAGGCAAGGAATCCGTAGAGGCTTCTTTCAGAGCTGTGAAGGGAATTCCGGGAATAAGAGGGGCACTTGTGATTCAGGGAGAATACATTGGCATGTGGGGTCAGTTACCAGAAATTACAAGGGCTGATATTAGGTATGAACATATAACTAAAGCGTAAGTATTTTTAAAACAGGATACTCACATGAAATTTATCACGGCTTTTATATATTCAAAGCACTTTTTATTAGCTATGCATGTAGTAAAATGGCCTTTTAACTTGATTCTGCATGAAGCCAGGGCAAAAAACTAATACAATATCAGATTTATTTTTAAATAAATATTAAAATTATAAAGTATACCGACCCTGTTTTTGTACATATTCTAGGGAATATTCTGCTAATTTACCCTTTCTGCTATTTACTAGATATATCAGAAAAACTGTCTCATCTCAAAAACTAAATTACATACTAGCAATTAAATAAATATTTAAAGGTTATCATTAATTGTGGGGAAAGATATAGAATGAGTGAAAAACTGAGAAGATCCGGTATTGATATCATTGGAGATCTGCCCTGGGGAGCACATTTTTGTCAATTCTATCGGACAAAGGATGATTTGACGGAAGTACTTATTCCCTATTTTAAAGCAGGACTGGAGAGTAATGAACTTTGCCTGTGGATCACAGCATATCCGCTGCGTGCTGAAGAAGCAGAAGAAGCCTTAAGGAAAGCTGTCCCTGACTTTGATGTTTATCTCAAAAATGGCCAGATATAAATTATTCCCTACACTTACTGGTATGTAAAAGAAAATATTCTTGACTCGGAGAGAGCTTTAAATGGCTGGATTGAAAAACTCAGTCAAGCCCAGGAAAATGGCTATGAAGGAGTGAGATTTAGCTGGAGCTTTTCCTGGCTAAAAAAGGAGGATTGGGGAAATTTTGTTAATTATGAGAGAAAAGCGAATGATGTTGTTAGCAACTACCGTATAATATCTTTATGTACCTATTCTCTTGATGCACACGATGTAACAGAAGCCTTAGATATTGCCACAAACCACCAGTTCAGTCTGGTTAAAAAGGAAGGAAAATGGGAGCAGGTAGATAACTCCGGGAGGAAAAATCTCAACTGGCATAAAAGAATCGAGAAGACTCCTCCCCAGAACAAGCAGAGTATCAGGTTGAAGCCGGCAAATATGCTCTCACATGATAGGGAGACGATAAACCTGGAGTTTGCCGATATTATTGATATCCAGGCTATACAGTCTCTTATGGAGGATTTCTATAAGCTTGCTCACATTCCCATCAGTCTGAACGATCTCAAAGGCAATGTTCTGGTAAGTGTCGGATGGCAGGACATCTGCACGAAATTCCACAGAGTTCATTCTGAAACCTGCAAGCACTGCACGGAAAGCGACACAAAACTGTCTTCAGGAGTTTTTCCTGGCGAGTTTAAGATGTACAAGTGCAAGAACAACATGTGGGATATAGTGACTCCCATTATGGTAGGCGACCAGCATGTCGGTTATATCTTCTCAGGGCAATTCTTTTTTGAGGACGAGCCTCTTGACTATGAACTTTTCCGATCTCAGGCCAGAAAATACGGCTTCAATGAGGAAGAATACCTTGCAGCGCTTGAGAAAGTCCCACGGTTGAGCAGGGAAGCCGTGAACACAGGCATGTCCTTCCTCATGACGTTTGCCAATATGATCTCGCAGCTAAGCTATAACAATATAAAGCTAGCCAAATTGCTGGCTGAACGCAGTAAACTTGTTGACGCACTGCAGGAGAGTGAGAAACGTGAGCGGACTCGCTCAGATGAGCTGTCAGTATTACTGGATACTGTCCCTGTAGCTGTGTATATTACACACGATCCCCAGGCACTTAAGATAACTGGCAACCGGCTCTCATATGAGTGGTTACGGATTCCTGTGGGTACAAATTTCTCCAAGTCCGCTCCTGAAGGAGAGAGACCCGAGATGTTTAAGCTATTCAAGAATGGGGTGGAGATCCAACCAGAAAAAATGCCGTCGCAGATGGCAGCTACAGGCATAGAGGTAGACAACTGCGAGCTGGATATCGTATCTTCTGACGGCAAAACACGGCACGTATTGGGCAATGCCAGGCCTCTGCGTGACGAACAGGGAAACCTGCGCGGATCAATTTCTGCATTTATAGATATTACAGAACGTAAAAAAGCAGAAGAAGCACTGGTTAGAAGTGAGAACGAGTTCCGAACGCTGGCTGAGAATTCCCCTGACGTGATTGCTCGCTATGATAGACAAAAGCGCTACATATATGTTAATCCTGCTGCTGCAGAACCTGTTGGTTACCTTCCGGAAGAAATCATGGGAAAAACCAGCAGTGAACTGGGAATGGACCCTGAGATAGTAAAGTTCTGGGAAAAGCATATTGAAAATGTTTTCATTACAGGTAAACCTGAAGAAATCGAATCCCGATATAAATCACCTGATGGAAAAAAATATTATTTTAATACCAGAATAGTACCCGAGTTTATTGACGGTGAGGTGATATCAGCTCTTGCTATCTCACGGGATATTACAGATATAAAAAAAGCAGAGATCGGGTTGAAAGAAACACTTGATAATCTGGAAAAATTAGTTGAAAAAAGGACTGAAGAACTTGAGAAAGCTTATATTTCGTTAAAAGAAAGTGAAAAAGGTCTTGCTGAAGCTCAAATGATGGCTCATATAGGAAGCTGGGAATGGAATATTAAGACTGATAAAGCATACTGGTCTGAGGAGATGTATCGTATATTCGGGCGAGATCCTAAAAAACTGGCACCGTCTTATAATGAGTATCTAAGTTATATACATCCCGATGATCGAGATTATGTGGATAATACCCTTAAAGAAGCCGTAAGTTCAAGACTTCACGGTATTGAGTACAGGATTGCCCAGGACAACGGAGAAGAAAGGATAGTCCAGACTCAGTCTGAAGTTATTTTCGATGAAAAAAATACTCCCATTAAAGTAAAAGGAATAGTTCAGGATATTACTGAACGCAAAAAAGCCGAAAAAGCTCTTTTAAGCCTTGAAATTGCCCGCAAAAAGGAGATTCATCACAGGATTAAAAATAACCTGCAGGTGATCTCTTCTCTCCTGGATCTTCAGGCTGAAAATCTCAGTAACAGGAAATGCGTTGAAGAATCTGATGTCCTTAACGCTTTTCAGGAAAGTCAGGACAGAATAATGTCTATTGCCCTGATTCATGAAGAGTTGCATGAAGGTGGAGGAGACAATACACTGTATTTTTCACAGTATCTTGAAAAGCTCGTTGAGAATCTTTTCCAGACATACAGCCTTGGGAATGCCGATATTAACTTAAAGATGGATCTTGAAGACAATATCTTCTTTGACATGGATATTGCTGTCCCACTGGGAATAATTGTCAATGAGCTTGTCTCTAATTCGTTAAAATATGCATTTCCAGACAGGAATAGAGGAGAAATTCGGATTATATTATTCAAAGAAGAAAAAGCCGAAAATTCAGCAGATAATAATGATAAAGAAATTACTGGAAAAGGTGCAGAGTATACCCTGATTATCTCAGATAACGGAGTGGGCATTCCTGAAGAGATTTGTTTGGAAAATTCGGATACTCTTGGTCTACAACTTGTAAATATTCTTGTAGATCAGTTAAACGGTGAAATCGAGTTAAAAAGGAATAATGGTACGGAATTTGACATAAAAATAAAGGTATAGAAATGATAAGTGTTTTTCTATTACTTTGCAATCCCGAATGATCTTCTCAGCGCCTGGCAGCTATAGAATTTAAAAGGCTAAGTCTAAGAAAGCTGTACTGTAGTTCCAAAATAGATTTATGTTATTCGTACAGTAATTTACAGATAGAGAAAAAAATACAGATAACATTGACAAGGGATGAGCCTGGCATGGGATCAGTAGAAAAAGGTGAAACTTTGAAAGCTCTGGTTATTATAGATATGACTAACGATTTTGTCTATGACACATACGATTATGAAGGGACGTTATATGAGGGAAAACTTGTAGCCCCGATGGGAAAAGCGATCGTTGACAATATAGCCAAGCTGGTAATAAAAGTAGTAAAAGGGGGAACAGTCAGCGTCTTCAGGCTTCCGAAAGATCATGCCAGCGCCTTTATGAATCCCGAACTCGAACTGAAAATTGCAGAGCTTGGAATCAATGAAGTCTTCATAACAGGTCTGGTTGAGGAAGTCTGCATATACATTAACAGCATGGGTTTCCTTGAAAGGGGTTTTAAAACAAATATCGTAAAAGGGTGTACAGCACCTTTCAATAAAGAAAAAGGGAGAGAAGCCTTCAGGGAACTTACGGAATGCGGTGCAAAAATGGTTGATGATATTCCGGACGACATAAAAGTTATACTGCTTCTCGAAGACGAGCACGACGAAAACTCTGAAGAAATAAAATCAGGAGCCTGGCCGCCCCATAATATGAAAGGGACACCAGGTGCCCTGACCGTGAAAACGATCAGGGACGCACTTGAGGAAAGGATATAAGAGCAATAAAGCCCTTACTGGCTTCTTCTCATTTCTCTTTATACTTTTTCTTCGTATCCGAGTTACCATTTCTTTAAATATAATTTTTTCAGGCTTACTCTTCCTCTGCCAGTTTATGCAATTCCTGAATCCTTGATTCCACGACGTCCATGGCATCTTCAAAAAGTTGCCTGTTGATTTCGATCCCGAAGTGTTTCCTGAGTTTTGCTTCAGGAGGCATTGTGGAACCTGCCGAAAGGTACGCTATATAGTTTTTATTGAAAGTTTCGGGATCTTTCCTGTACTGTTTGAAGAGAGCGAGGGTTATTGCCTTCGAAACTGCGTAATTGAAGGTATAGTAGTTGCTTGTCAGGTAAATATGGTTGATGTAGGTCCATTCCGCAGAATCTTCAGGGTAATACTCAACTGAAGGGCTCCTGTACTCTTTTGATAGGCTCGTCCAGATGGCATTGAGTTCTGCTCCGGTTATGTTTTCTTTTTCTACACACAGCTTATGCGCTTTATATTCGAATTCCGTGATTAGCGGCTGCCTGGTGAAGAAATTCTGGTAATCGTCGATTTGCTGGGAAAGCACGGCAATTGCGGTAGCCCTGTCCGAAGTTTCGACAACGTGATCAACAAAAAGTTCTTCGTTAAAAGTGGAAGGGATCTCCATCTCGTAGATCGTGCCTGAGCAGTAAAGGTAGTCTACGGAATTGCTCATTAGATAGAAATTAACAGCATGTCCCAGCTCATGTATCAGAGTTTTCTGGTCTCTTAAAAGGCCATCGTAGTTCATAAAGATAAGGGGCGGAGCTTTCAGGGCGCATGAGTTGGTACAGTAGCTTCCTGGCTGTTTTCCGTGTTCAGGGTCAGGATATACGTCTATGAAGCTGCCAGTTACCATTTTTAAGAAGATTTCTTTAAAGCTCGGATCCATCCTCGAATAGGATTTCTGAACTTCTTTTAAGGCATCTATGTAAGCATACTTTTTCCCGGGTTGATCTGTCAGTTGCAGCATAAGATCGTACGGTTTTAGCACATCAACCCCTAGTTTTTTCCTCCTGAATTCGTTATAGTCCTCAAATACCCCTTTTCTCTGCTTGAAAACTGCGTTCATGTCATCAATCTGAGCATGGGTAAGATAGGAGTTATACAGGGTATTATCATAGAAGTCCGCGTATTTAAGCTCCCTTGCAACAAGATCGTCAAGCCGGGATTTTCTTGAATAAAGGGCTGCCATGGAATCTGACTCGTTTATCAGGTGGTAGAACCTCTTGTCATAACACCTTCTCCTGTTTTCCCGGCTCGGGTCGGTTGAAAGTAGGGTATTGTAAGACTGAGAATTGATGGAAAATTTCTCTCCGTTCTCAAGTGTTATTTCTCCTGCCTTTGTGACTTTGTTCGTTATTTGCGAAAGAGCTTCTGTCTCAAGTTTCATGCGCTGGTTTTCGAGTTCAGCGAGATACATAGCCTGAGACTCATTCACTGGCCTGTGTTCTGCAAACCTAATATAGCTGGCTTCAAGATAAGCCCTGTAGAATTCAAGTCCGGGCTCTTCGGAAAAGAGCCTGTCCCATTCCTCCTTCCCGAGCGAGGTCAATTTTACAGCTGAAAAGGCTATAGCTTTCCTGTATTCGGTAAACAGATCCTGAATACCCCTTACCAGGGAAATAAAAAACGGCTCGTTCACGTTTTTACTGAGCTGAGTATGTGCGTAGGTGTACAGAATCTCCAGCGATTTTGAATACTCCTTTTCACTTTCCAGAAAATCAAGTAAATCAGACCCCGACAGCTTTTCAAATTTTGGACGGAAAGTTTCGTTTATCTCTTGTGGTTTCTTTTTCAGTCTCTCAAGCTCTTTCGAAGCATCTTCCCTGCTGCTAAAAAGGTATGTATCATTCCATTCCGTCGTAACCTCATCGGGATTAAGCTCCTCTGATGCAGATTTCTCGCTTGTGATTTCAGAAGATCTTTCTGTCGTTTCCGAAGCCCTGCCTTCCGGAAAAACTGCAAAGGACAGCAATGCTCCGAGAGCGAGGGACCCTTTTAATTTTCCTGAGGATATAAGCCTTTTAACTGAATTCATAAAAAAGCTACCCCTGCTATAATATAGAAAAACTATTTATTATATTCAATTATTAGCATTGATATGATTTATTGCATGCTAATAGAGCAATTTGAATTTTTAATCAATTGCAGGATTGTGAGAGTTAACGGAATGAATATCCTTTAGAGTGTATTAACAGGTTCACTCAGGATAAAACCCTTTCCTCATAATTTATTACACTCTCGATTTGCTTTTCCGGCGGCATCATTTCTTCAGGGATTTTCTTTGGATCGGACTGGATACGAACTATACGCTGCGGTAAAGGAACTTCTATACCATAATCCTCCAGAGTCTTTTTTATATTCCATAGGACTCTGGTTTTTATTCCGAACCATTCACTCACAGGCGCCCAGATCCTGACAGTAAGATTTACCGAGCTGTCCCCAAAATCACTTACGAAAATCGAAGGAGGGGGATTCAGGAGAGCAAAAGGCTCTTTGTCGATAAGGTCTTTGATGAGAAAGATTGCGGTATCTGCGTCGTCACTGTAGCGGATCCTTATTGTATATTCAAACCGCCTGACAGGATGCCCGACAATATTTGTGATATTTGTGGTAAAGACCTGCTGGTTGGGCAGGCGGACAAGGAGCCCGTCATAAGTCCTTATAATTGTTGAAATTATACGAATATCGGTTACATAGCCTGAAATTCCGCTTATCTCAACCTGGTCTCCAATCTTTATTGGCCTCTCGACCATAAGGAAAAACCCCGAGATCAGGTTTCCCACAATGTTCTGGCTTGCAAAACCGAGAATGATACCTGTGACTCCTCCCGCAACCAGAAGAGCTGAGGGATTAATTCCTATTAGAGATAGATTAGAAAGAAATACAATAGTAAGCATACCGTAGTAAAAGATCTTAATTATAGTCTCACACATATCCTTACTGACTCTATCTTTGAGAGACCTGCGCAGGTAAAGCGAGAGAATTTTGGCAATGAGTGTTGAAAAAGAAAGAATTAGAATAAACTTTAGCACCGATCCCAGAGTTACGGTACCGTCTGAAATAGGCAGGCTGATATCAAGAAAATCGAGATCCGTAATCAAAAGCCCCACCCCATGTAAAACTTGGGAGGTACAAAACCAAGTTTCTGAAGACTATAGACCCCGAAAGCTTCTTTTCTGGCTTTAAAATCTCTTAGAGGGCTGCTTTTTAGCTCCCCACTAATATGCTGCAATTCAAAACTAGTTTCAGCCGTGTTCCTGTTGAGAATATCCATACGTGCCCGCATGAAAGCATCACCATCACTCCCATAATAAAGTTTCATACCATATGCACTGAAAACCGCCTTTGAGATGGACGCCCAATCCGAGGAGGTATTTCGAAGGGTCAATTCCATAATTCCCTCCTGTAGAGAATTGGGGGAAGGAGAAATTGAATATATCTTGCTTTTCCAGTGCTTACAGAGAACTCCATTTGAAACCTCCCCATAAAGGGTAAATTTCTGTCTCGCCAGTGTCATCACATCCAGAAGCTGAATATTCCTGTCTCCCTTATCCGAGATAAAAACGCCTATCTCTATCGGGAAAGTAAGGAAAATTCTTCTTTTTGCTCCTCCTGCAAGAAGCAGGGTTTTTTCAAACTCAATAAGCAGGTTTGGAGTAATTTCTTTAGGTGTATTCAGGGGTTCCACCGGATTTATTATCAGGCGTTTTCCATCCGCAAGGATAATCTTCTCTACTTTATCGGTTCCAAGCGTCCTTCTGTATATCCAGTGCTCTCCGTCGTTTTCCACAGAGATCGAAATCCCTTCCTGCTCTACTGAGAACGGGGGTTTATAATAACCGTACATAATAATCCGGAATTAAAATTTTGATAATTTCCTGAATCTCTTAATATAGACTTATAACATTATAAAAATTTTTATAGATAAACCCTTTCCTGGATAATGAGGGGAAAAGCAAAGAGGAAAAAGCAGGCAGGAAGCAGAAAAGAAGAAAAACGCCTGATAAGAAACAAAGGAAGAAGGTCTGCTGGGAGAGAAAACTATGAAGGCACGAAAAAGAACAAAAGAGAAAAGCAGTATACCTGGAAAAAAGAAAGTCAAACCCATTTCCTTTTTTTAAAATAAAGAAACATACTGACTCCCAGAATAGTCATTCCAAACATTACTGCCGGATAACCCCATCGCCATTCAAGTTCAGGCATGTATTTGAAATTCATGCCATAAACGCCTGCTATGAAAGTGAGGGGAATGAAAATCGTTGCTATAACGGTCAGAACCTTCATGATGTCGTTCATCCTGTAGCTTACACTGGAAAGGTAGATATCTACCATTGAAGATAGAATATCCCGGAAATCCTCGACTGAATCAATTACCTGGATTGTATGGTCATAAACATCTCTCAGGTAAATGCGGGTAGTCTCTTTGATAAGATCTGACTCGATCCTCTGCAAGCCATTTATCATCTCTCGGAGGGGCCAGACTGCTTTACGGAGAGTAATCATATCCCTTTTATATTTCTGGATAGTCTTGAGAGTTTCAGGCCTTGGCTGTATTACCAGCCCTTCTTCAAGATCTTCGATTTCGTCCCCGAAGTACTCAAGTATCGAAAAGTAATTATCGACAACTGTATCAATTAGGCTGTAGGCAAGATAATCCACCCCGGTTTTTCGCAGGCGGGAAGCCGGATTTACAAATCTTTCCCGCACAGGATCAAAAGCATCCCAATGCCTTTCCTGAAAAGAGAGGATATAATTGGGTCCAATGATGATGCTTACCTGATCTAGAATGATCGCTTTCTTTTCCTTATCAAGGAGCATCATTTTTAAAACCGTATAAATATACGATCCGTAATCTTCAGTCTTAGGTCGCTGCCCTGTGTTGAGCACATCTTCGAGGGTAAGGGGATGGATATTGAAATAACTCCCGAGCTTTTCTATAATGTCTATTCTGTCCAGCCCATCCACATTTATCCATAAATTGAGATGGGGCAGGTTCTTAAACTCCATGCATTCCTCAATGGTCTCCAGCTCTCGTTCTATAAGCTTATCACTGTTATAAGCCAGGACCCGGATTTCTACCTTTTCGACCTTCTTTTCTCCCACATGGACAAGTGTTCCAGGTGCAAGTCCGGTTTTTGACCCTCTTCTTTTAAAAGACCCCATGCGTGTTTCTCTGCCCCACATTCTAATAAAATAGATTATTCATTAATTAAAACTTCATTGATTTAAGCTTGTGCACAACTTTTTACTCGAACAACTTTTATACTTTTGAGTTATTCTGTCTTATTTTTAATGCAACAGAATTTTCAACTTGAAATAAATTTTTTATATGCCTGCAGATAAATATATGTATTATATATTTAATAGAATAATATATTAAATATATACAGATCTTTTCCAATAATTGGGGAATTTGGAAAGATCATCAGTTCTAGAACTGCAGCATGGGGTGGTTAATATGGTTGAAACAGAAATTATGGATAGCTTATACAGCATGATAGATCAATTCATAGCATTTATTCCGACATTAGTAGCCATAATTCTTTTAATTATAATAGGAACAATATTGGGGAAATTCCTTGGAAGGATTGGCGCAAAGATACTGGATAGAATAGGACTGGATGAACTCATTGACAGAACTGTTATAGGTGGGATGTTAAGAAGGGCACAGATGAGTACAGTCGCCTTTTTTGATGCAGTTATCCGGTGGTTTATTTATATCATCTTTGCCATAATCATTCTGGATCTTCTGAATATTGACGTTGTGAATGATTTCGTCAATCTTGTAATATACTACATCCCGCTTATTATCTCGGCTATTGTTGTCCTGCTCATAGGATTGCTGATTGTGGATTTTGTCAGCGATTTGCTCGAGAAGCTGCTTATATCGGCTGGAGTAGACGAGAAATTTGAGCAGACCCCTATTGGAGCCTCTCTCAGATCTGGAGGGCTGACAGTCTCAAAGGTAATAGCTGGAATAGTCAGGATATTCGGATACCTGATTTTCCTTACCGCCGCGTTTGATATCCTGCAACAGACCATGATTACCGATCTGCTGAGAGATATTACTCTGTACCTGCCACGTGTCCTTGTGGGTATCCTGATCCTTGTAATAGGGATTCTTGCTATTGATATAGTGATGGACTACCTGAGCAATACTGTCAGAGGCATGAATATAGAAGGAGCAGATATAATTATTCCGCTCCTGAGGGGCTTCCTGCTTCTCATTGTGATTCTGGTTGCCCTGGACACCATGCTAATTGATACCACCATAGTATACATATTCTTCAGGCCGCTGGCATGGGGAGTTGCAATCGTGGTCGCATTCAAGTATGGAGTTAAAGATGCGCTTATTGCCTATGCGAGAGAAAGGAAGTAACCCTTCCTTTTATTAATTTTTGAGCTCTTCTTTTTGCATCCTGATTGTATCAATACAGATTAGTCAATACAGACGAAAACAATCCTAATTGACCGAATTTGTTTTGACTGATCAGTCCTATCAAGGATAAAACCACAACTGCAATCCATTATAGAGAGAATAATATATAAATAAAGCAATATTTATCAGATAGTCGACTGTTTTCTAACATTATTTATCTGATAATCAACTTCTTTCTAACATTGGCAGACTATTTTTTAGATGCTATTCTAAAATAATAATTATATATTTAAGATTCATTCTTTTACAGCTGAGATTTTTCAATTGATCACTAATTAATTTTGGCCAGCATAGAAGAGGACAGAAAAGAATAATGTCTTTATATCCTGAAACATGAATAAAAGAACTCTTCTTGTAGGCGATATCGAATAAAGAAACCAGAGCCATAAAAAGGATCTGAAAGATTCTTCAAATTATAAGAGCTCAAATAAATTTTATAAAATCCGCATTATTCATTATAAAATAATATTAATAAGAAAATACAAGTACTTTTTGTATGATATATAAATTTGGAAATCATACATATTCACATAAAATAAATCTTTAAGCAGACCAAAATGGGGATACAGCTCTAACGTGAGGGATTGTTGTCTGCTAAAAGGATATAAGCGGGGGAATCTGGAATTAGATCAGGATTAAATCTTGTAGTTTATACTTTAATTCTTTTACTACTGGTAGGTGCAGCTGCCTGCACCGCTTCTGCGCAAGACGGCGAAGCAACAATTACGACGAATCTGACAGGAAATATATCGAGAGGAGCAACCGTACTGTATAATGACACAGTAAATCTAACTGAAGGTAACTTTACCTTCACACCGGAAAACTCTACCCAATCCTATCAGGTAGACAACTTTACGGATATTGGGGCTCTCAATGCGACAGGACTCCGGTATAATGTGTCCTTGATACAAGATGAGAATATGACTAATGTATCCGTATTGGAGGGCATAGAAGGCATAAGGAACAATTTTACGACCGGAGAAATCTGGTTTGTATATATAAACGGGGAACTTGCTGAAGAAAATTTTGGGATGAACCCGGTAGCTGATGGGGACAACCTGAGCTTCTGGTACACTGTTGAAGAAGATGGAGAAGCCGCTATCGAGAATGCAACCTACGTGGCAAGCATCACAGTTGCCAGGGAAGAAGGCATTAGAGAAGAAGAAGGCATGGAGACGCAGCCTGAGCTTGAACAAAACCTGACTGAATTGTATAACGATACTGTAAATCTCACTCAGGGAACCTTCATGTTCATGCCGGAAAACTCTACCCGGACCTACCAAGTGAATAACCTCACAGACCTCGGAGCTCTCAATGCGACAGGACTTAACTTCACTGCCTCGGTAATGCAGAATATGACCGACGCTCAAGCCGGAAATATGACTGGAGTCCAGACAGGAGACGTGACCCAGACTCAGGCTGCAAATCTGACAACTGGAACCCAGACTGCAAACCTGACCCAGACTCAAACTGGAACCATTATCCAGACACCGACCGAAACTATGACCGAAGATATAAACGTAACTCAAGAACTCATGCTTCAGAGCATAGAGGGCATAAGAAACAATAACACAACCGGGGAGATGTGGTTCACTTACATCGACGGAGTGCTGGCTAACAGAAGTCTCGGAATGAATAACATAACCAATGGAACCAATATCAGTTTCTGGTACACAACTGAGCAGAATAGAGAAGCCGAAATTGACAATGCAACCTATGTTGCCAATGTTACGGTTGCTGTAGAAGAAGGCATGGAGCTGGGAGAAAATCAGACCGGAGGCAATCAGACTGGAGATAATCAGACCACAAATCAGACTGTCGTTCAGGTAGCACAAAATCAGACGAACTTAACTACTTTTGTAAATGTTGTGCAGACTGCAAACATGACACAGACCCTGAACACAGAGAACTATACGGTCTTTGCCCCGAGCAATGAAGCTTTCAATAAATTGCCAGCAGCAGCTCGCAATGAGCTTATGGACAATACGAGTCTGCAAAGGGAAGTTCTCTCCTACCATACCGTGAGTGGAAAACTTACCAGCGAGCAGCTTACCAGTATGAATAATGTCACCAACATTGGAGGAAATGTACTGCAGATCAATGTTGTGCAGAATAATATAATGATACAAAATGTGAATATTACACAGATAATCAATGCAGATAATGGAGTCATCTGTGTAATTGATAATGTGCTCATTCCTCCAGACAGTGGAATAGGAGACAACCAGACAGGCGATAACCAGACTGGAGGCATTCCCGATGTTAACCAGAACGGAGGAAACCAGACAGGAATCTGGCACTTCTTCTCGATTCCGTTTGAAGCCAATAATACAAGCGTGGACCACCTGCTTTCGGGAGTAAACTATAACTCTCTGACATATTACAACGCTTCAAGCAAACGCTTTGAGAATGTTTCAAGAATCGAGCCACTGAAGGCATACTGGATTAATGTTCCCAATGGAACCCAGTTCAATGCTTCCCAACAGTTCGCCTCGGTTGAAAAGAAACTTGTTACGGTTCCGCCAAGCCTGAGAGTCTACCCTGGCTGGAATGCACTTGGCTCACCTATAAACGTTACTGTCCCTGCAGAAGTTGCATTCATAACTCTCGACAGCCTGAATGACAGCTCGAACAATAATTCGAATATCAGCTCGTTTGTAAAAGTTGTCGGACCCTGGGTGCCACGCAATAATACAACAGGCTATTATCAGTATGTCGGTTACAATGGCTTTAATGGAACGATAACTGAGAATCAGCTTGGGACTGATGAGTTCGAGGTCAGACCTTTCGAAGGATACTGGGTGTTTGTGGATCAGCAGGATCTGTATGCTTGAGGAGGTTGAATAAGCAGGACAAGACATCAGGGGGCTCAACTGAGTAAAATATAAAGAGATTTAATAAGAGACCATAATAGGAAACAACAATAGAAAATTGAGAAAAATAACCTGAAAAAGCCTAAGAAGGAGGTTTTTGATTATGGAACTTCCTTCTTTGGGCTAATGGATATTTCTGAGGGTTTCCAGCTTAAATATTTTATAATTTCTTTGTTTTAATTCACTACACTTTCAGCCGGAAAAAGCTTTCTTTGCAAACCCACTTTTTTACTGTTTTGATCTTTTTTAAATCAATATTTATTTAAAGCTTCTTGTCAATCACTCAGGGCATGGAAACCCCCGAACCCCCTTCCTCTTTCGCAGAAAATATGTCCTATTTTGATAGAGGACTGGAGCAGGCATTTGCCTGGTTTTCTGATAACCTTGGTACTTTTTTGTACATATTTTTTATTGGCCTGGTTACTATTCTTGTCGCAAGGAATGTAAACCGCCTTCTGGACAGCTATTTCAAAAGTGCAAAAAGCAGGCTGCATATAGACACTACATCTTTCCGAATGTTCAGGCATATTGTGGTCGCATTAATCTATTTTATGGGAATCGTTGTTGTTGTTCTCAGCATTCCCGGCCTTCGAAGCCTTTCGGTTGCTCTCTTCACAGGGGCAGGAATTGCCGGCATTGTCATCGGTCTTGCGGCTCAGAACACACTGAGCAATATAATAGCAGGGCTTTCCCTTGCCATTTTTCAACCTTTCAGGGTCGGAGACCGGCTGAATATTATGAATGAGTATGGGAAGGTTGCGGACCTTAACCTCAGGCATACTGTAATCATAACCTGGGACAACAGGCGGCTCATAATCCCTAACTCTAGAATCAGCAATGAAGCAATAATTAACTGGACTATAGAAGACCCTGCAGTGATCTGGCCAATAGACATAAGAATTAGCTATAATGCCGACATTGACCAGGCAAGAAAAATCATGATCGAAGAAGCCAGAAAACATCCCAATGTTATGCCCCCGCATGAAGTTAAGTATAACGTGGTGAGACCCAGCTTAATCAAGTCCGAGACCCTTAGAATAGGACTCTTTGACTCCCCTGTACTCCACCCCGTAGACCCGGATTTCAGGGAGAGGGGAGAAGTTAAAGTAAGAGTTGTCGAACTGGGGGAGTATTCCGTAAATCTCCGCATGAATGTCTGGTTCAAAGATAGGAGTGTTGCGTACAGTTCAGGCTGCGAAATCCTGGAAGCTATTAAAAAACGCTTTGATAAGGAAGGCATAGAAATTCCATATCCACACAGGACTATTGTGTATAAAACCGATTTTAAGAAGGAAAAAGAGGCTGTCGAAAAATTATCCCATCCAGAGGGGGATAAAATCGATTGTATGGTTAAAGCCGATTAAATTATACTGACGACCAAGTAAGCAATAAACCGGTGGCAAGAAAAGCAAATGAGAGATCAATGGCGAAAGGAGCAGTAAGAAGTTGGTTGATGAAAGGTTAAAAGGGGATTTCACAATTCCCTTTCATCAATTACTCTTTTTGTCTTTTTCATGCTGCGGGGAAGTTCCCCTATCTTTACACCCACAACGTCTACGGTTACACCTATGAAGTCTTTGAAGGCTTTACCTAGAACTTTTTCGGTTTTTTGCTTTATTGAAGGGTCTTCTGCATCTTCGATCTCGACCCTGAAGGTCATGTTATCCCGGCCGTTTTTGCGTGTAAGCAAGATCTGGTATTCACTGCTAACGCCCGGAACTCTATGGATAACATCTTCGACCTGGCCAGGGTAAATATTTACAGCCTTAAACTTTATGCGGTCATCCGACCTTCCTAGAATCCTGTCAATTCTCGGGAAAGGGCAGCCGCATTTACAGACACCTGGAATAATCCGGGTCAGGTCTCTTGTCCTGTAACGAATGAGAGGAGCCCCATCTTTTGTAAGGGTTGTAATTACAAGTTCTCCAAGCGTGCCTTCAGGAAGCTGCTCGCCTGTAATAGGATCAATTATCTCAAAGAGCAGGTGATCGGACCAGTAGTGCATGCCTTCATGGAATGAGCAATCAAGAGCAATGCCCGGCCCGTAGATCTCAGTCAGCCCGTAGATATCGAAAGTCTCTATCCCGAGTTCATTTTCGATGCGGCTGCGCATTTTTTCGCTCCAGCGTTCCGAACCTATAATCCCTGTCCTTAACTGGATTTTACCCTTAAGCCCGCGCTTTTCAATTTCTTCGGCGAGCAAAAGAGCATAAGAAGAGGTGCTTGCAAGAGCTGTTGATTTCAGGTCAATAAGCATTTCAAGCTGCTTCTCGGTATTCCCGGGACCCGTTGGGATAGCCATTGCTCCCAGGCGTTCAGCTCCAAGCTGGAACCCTATCCCTGCAGTCCAGAGTCCGTATCCTGGGGTGATCTGAATCCGGTCCAGGTTGGAAAGCCCTGCCAGCATGTAGCAGCGCATCATCATTTCAGCCCAGACATCCACATCTTTGCGGGTATAAGGGATGATTACAGGTTTACCTGTGGTCCCTGAAGAGGAGTGGATCCTTACGACTTCGGCTTCAGGTACTGCTTTCAGCCCGAGAGGATAAGCATCCCTGAGTTCCTCTTTATACGTGAAGGGCAGAAGTTTCAGGTCTTCGAGTGCCTTTATTTTTTCGATATCGATATTTGCTTCCCTGAACTTTTTCTGATAAAATGGACTGCTTTCAACTGCGCGCTTAAGCAGTGCCTTTAATTTTGCAAAAGTATCTTCTTCCGAAATATTGGGATTATAAAGCTGAACATTGGGATCAAGTTCAGCGTCAATGGATGCTTCATACATAAAATTTCACCTTCTGTTCCCCCGCTCAGGTACCGGAGATAAATCTGATACATTTCATTGCGCGTTCGAATGCGGCTCTGTTCACAGCTCTGTATTTTTCAGGGATTTCAGCCTCAAGTACTGCCTTTAAAATTTCTTCAGAAAAGGGCAAAGCCTGCGCACCCACAGCCGCTCCAAGCATTGCAACGTTTGCAGCCCTGTATGTCCCTACATCGCCTGCAAGCTCCGTGAAATCGGAACAGATAATGTCAGGGTAGCATTCACATAAAAAGGAGAGCAAAGATGCAGGGTCATATTCAGGGCTTCCTGGCGGTCTCGATGCTGGCGGGATAGCATGGGTATTTACCAGAACCTTCCCGCCCTTCCTGAGAAAAGGCAGGTTCCGTACGGTTTCCGCGGGTTCCAGGCCTAAAAGCAGGTCTGCCTGTCCTATGGGGATAAGTGACCCGAATAGTTTGTCTCCTATTCTCACATGGCTGCTAACCGAACCTTCCCTCTGAGACATGCCGATGGTTTCGGCAGTACTTACATGGAATCCGGCTCTAATGGCAGCAAGTGCAAGCAGTCGAGAAGCAAGCACAACACCCTGCCCGCCAACGCCTGCAATTAAAATATCATACTTCACAGCTTTCCCCCTCCTATGCAGATAGCTTCCGACGGGCAGATTTGTGCACAAAGCCCGCAACCGATGCAGCTATCATTTATGACAGGCTTATCTGAATCAAGGCTAATAGCAGGGCAGCCAAGTTCTTTTATACAGAAACCACAGCCTGTGCAATCATCAGATTTTATTCTGTAATATCTGTCAGATTTTGTAATCCCTGCGCATCTGCCTTTGAATACTATAACGGACGGCCCTTTAAAGTTCATGGCTTCCTTTGCGGTTTTTACACAACTTCCCAGGCTGTCCGCCTCTAAAGTATTTACAGTCCTTACAAATTCGACCCCGCAACTCCGAACCACATCTGCAATCTCAATGGCTTTTGAAGCACTTCCGAGTGCGGTCAGGCCTATGCCTGGATGGGGCTGATGTCCTGTCATTGCAGTTGTCCGGTTGTCAAGTACGGCAAGGGTGATATCGGCTCCGTTATAAACAACATTTACCAACGCAGGGATGCCTGAATGGAAAAAGGTTGAATCGCCGATAAAAGCTACATGCTTTGCTTTTGGGTTCGTGCGGAAAAGCCCTCCTGCAATGCTAACTCCGGCTCCCATGCAGAGGCAGGTATCCACCATGTTAAGTGGGTAGGCATTTCCGAGAGTATAACAGCCTATATCCCCGGAAAAAATCGTATCGGTTTGAGCCTCTTTTTTAAACTGCTTTGCAGCCTGCTTGAAAGCATAAAAGACGGTTCTGTGCATGCAGCCGGCGCAAAGAGTAGGTGCGCGGATCGGGAGGGGAGGAAGTTTTTCCATTGAAACGGCAGGAGAAGCGTGGGAAAGCCGTAAACTCTCCCCAAAAGCTGCGAGTGCGCTGTTTATGCTGTCAATGACAAGATCCACGTTATATTCCCCACTTACAGGGAAAAAGCCGTTCTTTTTTCCATAAACTTCAACAGGCAGGTGTGCTTTTCCTATTAGCTGGAGTACCTGTTCCTCAAGGTAAGGATCAAGCTCTTCAGCCACTATCAGCCTGTCAATTCCTCTCAGGGAAGAAAGGACTGCTTTTTCCGGAAACGGGTATACTGTCCCGATCCTGAAAAGTGTAAAAAGTTCTTCAAAATCGCTGACAGTTTCCACTGCTTCCTTTACATAAAGAGCTGAGACGCCTGAAGCAAGAATCCCAATTCTTCCCGATCCCGAAACCGTATTGAATGGAAGCCCGGAAAAACGCTCGGAAAGCTGCGCCTGTACGCTTTCAAGCCAGGGATGCCGCTCGGCAGTAAGCCTCGGAAAGATCGTCCATCGCCTGTCCTTTACAAATCCCTCACCTACAGCTTCGACAGGCTCGGGTTCTGCAACTGCAACCTCAACATCCCCGCAGCTATGGGAGACCCGCGTGGTGGTTCTAAGGATAACAGGAATCTCGAATTCGTGCGAAAGCTCAAAAGCAAGCTTTGTCAGTTCATACGCTTCCAGAGGGGTTGCAGGGTCAAGGACAGGAATATTTGCAAAGTGCCCGAAAACCCGCGTATCCTGTTCGGTCTGGGAGGAATGAGGCCCGGGATCGTCGGCAACGAGCAGGACAAGGGCTCCTTTTACCCCGATATAGCTCAAGCTCATGAGGGGGTCGGATGCGACATTCAATCCTACCTGCTTCATTGTCACAAACGCCTTTGCTCCAGAATAAGCAGCCCCTACAGCCGTTTCAAGTGCAACCTTTTCATTGCTGGACCACTCAATATAGATTCCATACCTGTCCGCATACCGGATAACCGTCTCCAGAGCCTCGGTTGAAGGAGTCCCGGGATACCCGGTAGCCACCTGGACGCCAGCTTCTATAGCTCCAAGTGCAATGGCTTCATTACCCATTAACAGTTTTTTTTTCGGTCAATAAATCATCTCGAATCGAGGGTAATATTTTAACAAATTGACAATATTAATAAACTTAGATAAACCTTAAGTAAATAAACTTGAAAAGATTTTGGATTTTTCTGAATTCTTAAACTATTTATCAAAATTATTTTGAGGACCCTAAACCACTTTAAGGCAGTTAACTGTTTTTGTGCCACGGAAAATGTGATGCCCATTTATGTACAGTGTTGTGAAAAGAAGTACGTAAAATTCAAATATAAAGTTTTTGTTTTATCCTGAGCCAGTTTTATGAAAAACCAAATTTGAGCTAACAAATTCTTTTGCAGTGTATATCATTCTCAGTCGCCCCACTCCTGATTGATCACTCTTCTTCTGGAGCGTAAGCAATCAAAAGAAATTAATGCCGAAGAAAAGAACAGAAAAAAATGTTTTAGAAATTTTAGTATTTTTTAGGCGTGGGGATCATCAAAGAGGATTATATCCAATTTAAAGAGATCCCATTACATACGCTAATTCCCCACTACCCATAGAAAATAATGCTAATGTTGTATTTATAGCTTCGGGAATTGAATTGTGGATTTTATTCGAGAGAGTCATAGCTGATCTGGCTCAGGTAGAAAATTGTTCCTGACCCAGAAGAAGCGCATCACAACTTACCGGAAATTATTTTAATATTTTGCAATATTGTAAGAGTCATGAATAACGAAGATAAAGCGTCAGGCGGCGCCGATAAGAGCCGAGAGTTCGGAGTAATGGGAGAACTCTTACGTGCACTCCAGAAAGAAGAGATGGAGCAAACCGAAATCTCCCCTGAAAAAATTCCCGAAGCCAGAATAACACAAAGCACAATTGACCTTATGACAGAAATCAATGCAACATTAAAAGAAGTAGCCGAAACACAGAAGAGCATACTGGAAGAACTCAGAACGATTAAATAAATATAATAACAAATTTTTTAGAAAAATTTTCAGCTCAAATTTTGTAATAGAAAATAACACAAAAACTGAAATTAGGAATCGAGAGCTGAAAAAATTCTGAAGGTCTTCCTTGATTTTTATATCATTAGATTCAGATTTGTAGTCCATGGTTTTATTCTTTAACCCTTTAGAATACACGACTTTTTGTAAGTATAGCTCCCGATTTCCTTATTGCCAATTGCCTTACTTCTTATTTTCTCAACGCTGCCTGAACCTTTTTAGTGTTTTCTATGGCTTTTCTTTTTAATTCAATCATTTTTTCCATTTCAGCTATTTTGGCTTCCAGCCAGAGTATCTTCATGTCCATCTTCATTAAAGCAATTTCCTTTTTCTGATCTGCAGGAAGAATTTCCCAGATTTCCTTCATCATTCCTCCGTGACCTTCATGCATGTTTAATTACCCCCTTTTCTCTAGTACTGATTTCACTGACAACTGCCACAACCATGACCAGGGACTGGAAAAAGTCTGTTGGCATCATAAAGAGATTATTATTACTGACATATAATAACTAGAGAAATATAAATTAGAATCCTATAATGATTGAAATTAGAACTTTAAAAGGAAAGAATGTCAAAGAATGTACTGGTGGTCTTCTATTTTGTTCGCAAATTACAGTGGATATTGACATAGAGGGAAAAAGTTAACTTGATCCTGTCTGGTAGCCCCATTCTGTGGAAATTATGACTTATATGGCTTTGAGATTAGGAAGGATCACAACCCGGAAGAACATTCAGGCGCAAGCTCATAAGGAGCCCTGTGAACTTTAAGTTATGATCCTTCCAGCATCCAATTCTTAAAATGTTAGTTTGCCTTCTAATTCAATCCTATGAATTTAAGCTCAGATCTGTGAATTTAAACACATATCTGTGAATTTAAACACATATCTGTGAATTTAAACTCAGATCGATTTCTCCCAGCCCTGCCCGAAATCTATCAGTGGCCTGACTTCATAGACTTCGAAGGTCAATGCAGCATGTATTAGCTTCGCACCTTCCTCGCCTACGAAATTTGCAGCCTGGGTCCGGATCATTTCGAGCAGTTCCCCGGATGTAGTATATTCCTTCAGTTTCATGTAAACCCGGATGCCTTTCCAATCCGTAATCGAGTCTGCTGGCTCCATAATAGTATATATCGCATGAGGATTCTCCAGAAGGTTTGCAAAGGTACGGTTGTTGGCAGTCGCCGCCAGAACAGTCTTTTCATCAATCATTTGAGGCGAGCCGAAGACAGCGGAATCGACCCGTCCGTCACTGCTTGACGTGCTGAGGACGCCAAGCCTGGGAGCTTTGTTAAAATATTCAATCAAGTTTGATGGCATATTTTATCTCCTTTGCATTAGTATTATCATTCATCCTTTAAAAAGAAAAGCGAAATATTTCGGAACTTTATCTCTTCAAAGGCAGTTTTTCTTTAATTCGTTTAGCTAGTTTTATTTCTTTTAGTCCAGCTTTGGAATTTCTGAACTGGTGAAGGTTTTAGCCCATTCTAAATCTTCAATCCAATTGAGGAGAGTCCGATTTAGGAGACTACTAACGATGATTTAGTATATAAGGTAGTAAATATCTTTTTGTATGTATGCCAAAAAATAGCGGCACTGGCAGATAGTTTTTAATATTACTCAAAGGCAAACTTCAGGGCAGCGACTGCAAAGACTCTGATAGAAAAAAATTCCTGAGCCTCCCCAAAAATGCAGTAATTTTCCCATAAAAATATTAGTTTTGGTTAATTGCAATGTTGTGACCTTGCCATAAATCCTAAGTTAACTTTTATATACGGTGGGAGAAATTGGCCTTCTGATCTATTTTTTGATTCAATAAATTTTTGAGATTTATGATTTACAGAAATTAGGTACACTGCCTTAGCTACAGGACTACAGAAGAACCTGCGCAAATATATATTCAATAATAAATAATTATGTTTATTATGTAATATAATCTAGCAAATATTATATAAAATAAAGGATACTAGAATATTTATGTGGGGAAGGGTAATATTTTCTATGGCGCTAATTTTTATTAGCGGTTTAATGATCACCACAGCTGGAGCGGTACCGGTAATCATAGATTTCAAAGATAAAGCTCACCCTGAGATTGTACAGCCTTATGGAAATGTAACACACAGCTACAAATATATCCCTGCAATAGCTGCTGATCTTCCGGAGCAGGCTATTGAAAATCTGAAAAAGAATAACAAAATCGCATGCATAGAACCAGACTATGAAGTAAGTACACTGGAAGAGATCGTAACGTGGGGAATAACCAGAATTGGGGCTCCATTGGTACATACAAATGGCAACAAGGGAGCTGGAATCAACGTTGCAATAATAGACACCGGAATTAATTATAATCATCCTGACCTGCGTGACAATTATAGAGGAGGATATGATTTCGTAAACGATGATATCGATCCTCTTGATGATAACGGGCATGGGACATATTGTGCCGGTATCATCGCTGCGGCAGATAATAATGTAGGAGTTATCGGCGTTGCTCCCGAAGCCAATATCTATTCACTCAAAACAGTTAATAGTACAGGAAGCGGTAGTATCAGCGACTTGATAGCCGCAATTGAATGGGCGATTGAGACTCACGAGGATGCGGATACTTCAAACGATATTCAGATAATATCTATGAGTCTGGCTTCAAAAAGTCGAGTGACAGCACTGGAAGCAGTGTGCTCACAAGCGTATGATTCCGGAATTCTGCTGGTTGCAGCTGCTGGGAATGATGGAAATATCGAAGGAGCAGGAGACTCTGTAGTTTATCCGGGAGCCTATAGTTCGGTAATAGCAGTTGCAGCGATCGATTCCTTGAATAAGAGGGCTTCATTCTCAAGCACAGGTCCAGCTGTTGAGCTTACTGCACCGGGCGTTAACGTACTCTCAATCTCCTATCAGGATGGTTTGACGTCGTTAAATGGGACATCTATGGCGTGCCCCCATGTTGCAGGAACTGCAGCACTGGTTCTGGCAGCAAACCCATCTTTCACCAACGATAAAGTAAGAGACAGGCTTGCACAAACAGCTACAGACCTTGGGACTCCTGGAAGAGACAAACTGTATGGATATGGACTTGTGAATGCAGAGGCTGCCGCGGCCGCCTGCACCTTATGAAACAACGATGAAAAATCGGAAAATGCCCTAAGAAACATTAAAGGCAGTTTTATCTTAAGCCGGCTTATTTTCTAGTTACAAAAAACAAATGAAAACTACCTCCTTAAATCAAATTGTTTTCACAAAAACCCCTAATAAAAACTCCTATTTATAAGCCTGCCGCATCTCCCGTTTTTAGAAAAAGAAAACGATTTTAAAAAACGCGTTTGTTCTTTATTCATTGTTCAAATGGGAAATCTTTTCTCTACATGTGTAGTGGCATTTCATAAAACATCCAGTTTAACCAAGGATTCCTGCAAGATTTTCTGAGATCTCCAAGAGACTCCTGTAACTTTATGCTTGCTGCTCTAGTTCGTGAACATTTCAATGCTGAGATCCCAGAGATTGCAAGACTCACTGTTCGTTTGAAATTCTCAAGAAAAGCAACAGTTTGTTTGATAATAAAATCTCAAGAAAATAGCCTAATATTCAGAGAAAAAGAGTTAAAGTAAATCCAAAAATGCCTTTAAGTCTTAAAAATTTTAAAGTAAAGGAAGCAGGGTATGCTCAAGAGCAAACCCATTCCTTATTTCCATCTTAAGTCAATCTGGGTTTTAATCCAAGTTCTATTCATTTACTCCTTTATTTATGCAGTTAGATTTTTCTATTTTCTCCAGCTTCTCTTCCCTTATTTCACCTGTGCCTTCTCCATTCCAGATACTTCGTAAACTCCATGACCATAAGGGTGGTTGAAGCCAGCGGGATTATCATTGCCCAGTCGGAAAGCGAGAGTGGAACAGTCCTGAAAGCCGTTTGCATGAAAGGCACGTAGATTGCAGCAAGCTGCAGAATTATTGTGCTCAATACGGCATAGATAAGGGACTTATTTGTAAAGATTCCCAGGGAAAATACCGAATATCGTTCCGAACGCCAGTTAAAGGCGTTAAACATAAGGGAAATAACTACCAGGGTAAAGATTAGGGTCTGGATTTTTGGGAGGGGTATACCGTTACCGAGAGCCCAGTAAAGAACCCCAAGCGACTGGACTGCAATCAAAAGTCCCAGTCCGAGGCTTGCTATAATCATTCGCTTTGAGACCAGCCCTTCTTTTGCTTTAGCCGGCTTCTGCTTCATAAGCCCCCTGTCAGGAGCTTCCAGGGAAAGCGCCATTGGAGGCAGGCCGTCTGTGATAAGGTTGATCCAGAGGATCTGAACCGCAATGACAGGCAGAATCTGCCAGGCAAGCACTCCGACAAGCACGATAAGTACGAGACCTATGTGACATGTAAGACCGTATGCAATGAAGTTTTTAATATTCTTCAGGATATTCCGACCCTCTTCGACTGCCGACACGATGGATGCGAAATTGTCATCGGTCAGGATCATGCTCGAAGCTTCTTTACTAACATCCGTACCTGTAATACCCATAGCTATTCCCATATCTGCGGCTTTCAGAGCAGGAGCGTCATTTACTCCGTCTCCCGTCATTGCAACTATGTATCCCTTTTTCTTGAGGGCCTCAACCACTTTCAGCTTGTGTTCTGGATATACCCTTGCGTAGACCGAGACTTTTTCCACTATTTCTTCGAATTCTTTATTGTCAAGCGCATCCAGTTCGACGCCTGTGAGGATAAGATCTCCTTCCCGGAAAATCCCGAGTTCCTTTGCAATCGCAAAAGCCGTGGTCTTGTGGTCGCCCGTAATCATCACGGTCCGGATTCCTGCACTGGTACAGGTAGCAATCGCGGTCTTTACCTCCTCTCTAGGAGGGTCACGCATACCCATAAGCCCTGCAAAAATCATTTCTTTCTCAGCGTCTTCAGCAAGAGTATCTTCCGGAACCTTGCGGTAGGCAAATCCCATAACCCGAAGTGTCTGATTTGCCATGTCGTTTACTACATTGAGGATTTCCTGCTTTCTTTCGGAGGTTAACTCTTCTTCACACTCCCCAAGGAAAATTTTCGTGCATGAAGCAAGGATAACTTCAGGGGCTCCTTTGGAATACGCATACGTCCCATCTTCGAAACAATTGAGAGTGGTCATCATCTTCCTCTCGGAAGAAAAGGGGATTTCTCCTTTGCGCCTGTGTTTTTCCTCAAGGGCGGTTTTCCAGATGCCTTCTTTAGCTGCCACAACTACAAGAGCGCCTTCTGTAGGGTCACCTGTAATATCCCATACTCCATTTTCCTCAACCAGTCCTGCATCGTTACAGAGAACTCCCGCAACCAGCAGCCTGTGAAGATGCACGTCTTCAGAAACAGGTCTATCTCCGCTGAAGAAATCCCCTATAGGTTTATATCCTTCGCCAGTAACACTTAAGAGGGTTCCATTCACGTACACCTTATCAACAGTCATCTTGTTCTGGGTAAGCGTCCCGGTCTTATCGGTACAGATAATATTGGTAGAGCCAAGTGTTTCTACTGATGGCAGTTTTCTTACAAGTGCGTGCCTCTTTACCATTCTCCGAACACCAAGCGCAAGCCCGACTGTCACAACCGCGGGGAGAGCTTCGGGAATAGCCGCAACCGCAAGGGCAACTCCCCAGAGAAACATCTCAAAGGGATCAAAGCCCTGGAAAATTCCGAGTATAGCTACAAAAGCCACGACTATAAGGGTTGCAGTCCCGAGCCAGCGCCCGAACTGGTCAAGCTTCTCCTGAAGGGGTGTTTTCTCCCTTTCGATTTCACCCAGAAGCCCGGCAAGTTTCCCAAAAGCCGTATTCATGCCGGTTGCCGTAACAACGGCTTTACCCCTGCCGTAGGTGACCGAGGTTCCGGTGTAAGCCATGTTTTTTCTGTCAGGCTGTGGGGTTTCGGTAGGAAAGATGTCTGTACATTTTCCTACAGGAATGGATTCTCCGGTGAGTGAGGACTCATCTATCTCCAGGGAGAGGGCTTCAAGAAGCCTTGCATCCGCAGGAATCCGATCTCCTGCCTGCAAAATTAAAATGTCGCCTGGGACAAGCAGGGAAGACGGAATTCTCACCTCTTTTCCGTCCCTTATAACCAGGGCTTCTGGGCTGGTAAGTGACTTCAAAAGTTTTATTGATTCTTCTGCCCTGTATTCCTGAACAAAACCAAGCACGCCAGCAAGAATCACGGTAAACAGGATAACAAAAGCATCAACAAACTCTCCAAGGAAAGCAGAAACAAGTGCTGCAGCGATCAAAATTATAATAAGGAAACTTTTGAACTGGGAAAGAAAAAGCTTTACAACCGAGGTTTTTTCTTCTTCTTTAAGTTCGTTTTTTCCGTATTTTTCAAGCCGGTTCTTCGCTTCTCCCGAACTCAATCCGTTTTCGGATGTGTTCAGGGTCTTTAGAACCGCGTCTGCGGCTTCGTCATAATACATCCAGTTTTTATCTCCAGTTTAATCCATGCAAACGCCTTCAAGTTAACAGCGTTTACAATCTGTCAATTTTAACTTATTTTCGGGAGCGTTATTAATTTAGTAATAGAATATAGAACTTTGTATGGAAAGATCCTTAAAATGCTCCTGCAAGTCTTTCACAGGTGCATTAAAATGAAAATTTATGTTTAATTCTGCTATAAAACAGGAATTTAATACTTAAAACAAAACAGGGTAAAAGCAGAGTAACTGGAGAGTCGCTTCTTAAGGCTGAGTGTTAAGATAAAAATAATTTTAGGGGCAGTTATCCGGGGGCTCACCGCAGTTTTCCCCGGACGACAATCAATTCCTCGAAAGAAACTTTTTTTCTTGCCACAACCTCAACCACAAACCCGAGTTTCTCCATTTTTTCCTTAACCGCTTCCATTCCGGTAATGGAAGAGATAAGCACAAGAATCTTTCCTCCTGGCTTGAGATAGTCTCTTACTTCGTCCAGAAACCGGTCCAGAGTCTCTCTCCCGCTGGTTCCACCATCAAAAGCATAATTCAGCCATCCGGGAATTTTTTCCTCCTTCGATGTGGGCAGATAGGGTGGGTTGAAGAGAATAAGGTCAAAACGAGTCTCCTGATGCCGGGGTTTGAGCCCTTTGAAAAGGTCGGTACGGATAACCTCAATCCCATTCATTTTCGCACAGCGTACAGCGTGCGGGTTAATCTCGGTGGCGACAAGGCGGATATCTTTCAAGTTTGCAAGGAGTACAGCCGATACAAAACCTGAACCTGTCCCTATCTCAAGAATGTGCATGCCTGGTTTTGCCTCTATCAGGGCTGCATCGGCAAGTAAGAAAGAATCTTCGGCAGGTTCATAGACAAGGTCCGTGTCACCAAGCTTGATCCTAGCTTTTCTGTATTCGATTTCAACCATAATTCCGAGTTCTTATTGTTCTTTTGTTTCTGCGAGAATTAATTTCTTTAAATTAACTATCTGATTTGCGACGTGTGCAAGTTCGTCTGGAGTCAGGTTTTCAGCGCGTTTGTTCATTAAATCCTCAGGCAGCCGGGCAATTACTTCTTTAACACTAGGAATTTTAAGCATGTGATTCGTGTTCAGGATTGCGTTTTTCAGTTTTTTCCGTCGCTGGCTGAAGACAGCAGCCACAAAATCCATGAAAAAAGCCTGGTCTTTAACCTCGAAAGGTGCAGGGCGGGGAACAAGTTTGACCACTGCAGAATCAACCTCTGGTGACGGCTGGAAAGCGCTCTTAGGGACTTTCATCAAAATAGAAGCGTCAGCGAAATAGCACGTATCGACTGTAAGACGTGAATAGTCCTTACAGTTGGGCTGGGAAACCATCCGGGCTGCAAACTCATACTGGTACATGAGAATGCCAAGTTTAAACTTATGGCGGAGGAGCTTGAAAGTAATCTCCGAAGAGATGGAATAAGGAAGGTTAGAGACGACCTTACTGAATTCCGGGAAATCTACTTTAAGAGCATCACCGGCAATGATCTCAATATTTTCAACCTCATCAAAACGGTCATGCAGAATTCTGACCAGAGCAGGGTCAAGTTCAATTACAATTACTTTTTTTGCCTTCTGTGCAAGCCTCTCTGTAAGGTTTCCGACACCTGCACCGATTTCAAGGACAACGTCATCAGGATCCAGATCAGCAGCAGCTACTATCCTGTCCAGATAGCCTGCATCGACCAGAAAATGTTGATCAAAAGTGCCTCCTTTTATATTATATTTTTTAAGAAGAGAACGAACCAGAGTTGAGACCTCCTGAGTAAATCAAGTATGAGTTCTTTATTTCCTTTAGTCTGAAGCGAGCCAGGTTAATGAAGATTAAGGTCATTTAAAGTCATAATCAAAAGCTAAATAAACCTGACTATATAAGAATTATTGAATAAAAAAAGAATAGAGAGAGTTCACAGCTCACTCGGCTTTCTGGCGGCGTGGGGGAATTGTGAACAGCCTGTACTTGATGAAATCATCCTTGAGTTCTTCTTCAATCCTGTTGGCAATGACTTTAGCCGGGTCATGCAGGCTTGGAATTCTCTCACGGATATCCTGGAAACTCTTGAATTCTCCTTTTTTGCGCTCGTCGATTATAGACCACATGAGTTTTTTGCCTATCCCGGGCAGAAGATCAAGCATGTGCAGGCGTGTAGTTATGGAATGGGCCTCGTTGAAAAACTTTACAAAACGCTCCTCCTGATACCTGACACATGCCTCAAGGATAAAAGGCAGTTCAAGATTGGCTCCTGCCGTAAGCTCAGAATAGCCTATTCTTTGCTTTACGTGATCGATTTCATCCCGATCTCCAGGGCCTATATAGACCCTTGACTGGATTTGAGGAACTACGCCGTTTTTGGGAACAAGCTCCATAAGGGTAAATTTTTTGTCTCCCACAGCCTGGACAAGAGGCTTCTTCTGGTATGAAGCGGTGCTATTAATGGACTTCCCATATGGGAGGTAGTCAAGAACCCATGCATATTCCTCTCTTTCCTGCAAAATTTCCTGGGATTTTCCGGATGAGCGCGAAGCTCTCTCTGATTGTCTATCTGATTGTGGTTTGCCTGTCGGACGCCTGCCGCCATAAGAAGGTTTTTCAGCAGCTGATCTGCCAGCGTACGGTCTACCTGATTGCGACTTCTCTACTCTCATCAGCACACATCCTATCAAATAAATATAAAATCCCATGGGAATCTGTGTTCAGGATGTAACTGATCCTGAGTCACACGATTTACTTTCATTCGGTTTGGAACCTATCCCATTAATTGGACTTGTCGAATATTCACAAAATCACGAGTATTCCTAAAATTTTATACTGTCCTGTAACCTTCATCCCCGGACTCCATCTTCCAAACTCAAAGAGTCCTCTGTGTTCGATTTCAAATCAGGGTACTCCCTGATTTAAAGCACTTTAAGTTTCGAATACTTCCCTTATAAACAACAAGATGAAAACTGCTATATAGCTTATTCCCTTTTCATTTCAGTTTTATTCAATGGCTTCCAGCACGTAATCGAGAATCAGATCCAGTTCCTCATTGCTCAGGGTATATTTCTCTTTAGCGTAGATTGATCGGATTTCGTCCCTTGACTGAGGCAGAATATCTGCGATCCTGATAGCGATTGCAGGCTTCATTTTTTCAAGCTCTAATAACTTGTTAACCAATTCTCTTGATTTTTCCCCGCTGATTTTTGAAAACTGTTCAGCATGACGCAGGGCCTTTCTGAAACTGTATCCTATCTCAAGCCCCTGCTCCCTGCGCTCATCTGCGATCTTGGTAAGTAGTTCTCTAACTTCGGCCAAGGTCAATAATTCTTCACTGAGGACTTCCTTAACTATCATTGAAATACACTCTTTTTGACTTAAAAGCTGTTTATGACGAAATTCGATCGTATTTAGCAATGACCTGAAATTGTTACAAATAATCGTATCCTAATCTGGCTCAGGTATATGTCTGACAAACGATATATAATTATAGATATCCCCGTATCAGAATAAGAGATAAAATCTTAAAAGCAGTTTCTTCAAACTCCCACTCACCTTTTAGCAAGTCTCCCGGGGGAGATTGAGTTTCTTACACTTATCTACAGGCCATATTCTTGGGAGTTTCCATAAACTCCTGGCAGTAGGCCAAGCTACAGTAGAAGCCTGCATACTGTAAACTCAGGAAAAAGGGTTAGGTTTTACAACCTAACTGCCCGGAATCGGAATTAATACTTCTGCGGTTTGAGGTGCTGAGGAAGAGAAATAACTTCCTTCATTGCATTTCCGTTGCGGACTTGAAGAATGTACGAACGGCCACGCTGCCCGATTACCTTTCCGGTAGAGCCCTGGAACTTAGGATTGGGCATACCTTTCTGAACGCTTGGGTCGATGTCGATATGGACCATCTGCCCTTCTTCGAATTCCTGAATTGCCTTGCTTACAGGGGAAATTCCTCTTTCACGAACTGTCTTCTGTAATTTGTACCTTGTGCAGCGTTTTTCGCCGTGGGAGTTTGTCATCGCATGTTCCTCCTTAGAATGCTCGATTAATTTCTCAATAGTATATACAGTTTTTCTCTAGATAAGATGGATATTATTTAAATAAATGTTCAGTCAGGCAATACTCTCCTGACCTGCGCATTAAATAAACCTGATTCAGATTGAATTTAAATATCGACGTTGACCACATCAAGATCTTCCACAAGCGCAGGGATACCTAAAAGCCCGCTCAGGTTCGGGTTTGTCCTGCCCTCATCTCCGGAAATAAGCTCTTTTACATACAGTCCGCCTTCGCAGTTTACTGTTATGTAAGCATAGCCCTCGGATGTCAGTTCCTCAAGCCTGATGCTGTGCACGCGCCTTTTCCTGATAAGATCAGCCCGCCTGTGAACCACACGCTTTGGAGTCTGCTGTGAAATCTCTGCGCCACTCAAAGCCTCAAGGCTGGATTTAAGCTTTTCCTCTGAAACAGGCTCTTTAAATGTAACTTTAAGCTTATAAGTTTTATCCGCCTTTGAGCTTTTCAGGGTCTCAATCATATCTTTTCCAGTGAAAGCAAGCTCGCTTACCTCAACTTTTCCGGCAGCTTTTTCGTTGATGTCTCTCATGAGGGCTTCAAGATCTACGCTGCGTTTTTTAGGGGATTTTGCTTCCACTATAAAAGGCCTTCCACTTCCAAGCATCAGGGCATCGATATCTTCTCTACCAGAACCGTGAAAAGCCGTATCTGTTGCCTGGAAAGCTTCGATTACAGGCCCTTTTATAAGCTCGTCTACGGATTCCTGGTACTGTTTCCCTGTAAAACCGCATCTTTCGCATCCCTTTCCCTTGCATTTCCTGCACGGCCAGCGAGTCTGGGGGATTCCCCTGACCAGCTTACGATAGCGCCCCAGAATATATGCCGAGCGGACCTGGAGTTCAAGTTCGTTTCTTGCAAGATCAAGGGTAATTGTGATGTCAGGATTCTCAAAATCCACATCTTTCTGGAATTTCTCAGCTATTCTTTTACCCACTTCCCTATTAAGTTCGGTCTTAATCTGTTCGGCGTACGCAGTTCCTATCTCAGCCCAGAGTATCTCTTCGTTTTCACTCAGAAGCCCACTAACCTTTGTGCCCACGAGGAATGTTGAGTATTCAAGGCCTTCAAGGGCTTTTGCAGCTTTATCAGCCCATTCATCCAGTTTCTTGAACTGGTCAAGGCAAACCCAGCACTGTTCATCTTCACCCCTGATTCCGAGTGTCTTTCTTGCAAACGCACTGCAAGGTGCAAGCTCCTTAAGAAGAGAATCGTCATTTTCAGTTTTGTTGATTCGGTCTCCTTCCAGGGCAAGGGCTAGTTTCAGGGCCTGCCCACGTTCTCTGTTGCTCAGGCCGGTGGACAGTTTTGCAAACTGGCGGCCCAGGCAGTTGTCACATACAGGGCCTTCGTGCAGAATCTTTTTTGAGATTTCAAGTACATCCATTTTCTTTCACTTTCTTCAAGCTCTTTGTTCGGAAATAGACCTGAGTGAATAATCAGGAAATGAGGGACAAATACTGGGTAAGAGCAACTGTCTTAAAGACGATATGTTACTGCCAGTCCCTGAAAAGGCAAAACTTAGGAAACACGGATTTCCGGAAAAAGTATTCGGAAAGATGCCTCCAGATAGGTCTCTATTCTGATACAGGAAGGTGGAATATAATTTTTGCGTTAGAATAAATTCAGGGACTTCAACTTAATTCTCAATCCAGCGTTCGATTTCTCCGGGCGACTCCCCTCTTTGCGCTTCAGCTCTATCCAGCTCATTATGCACAAGGGTTATGCAGTGGTTGGAGTGAAGGGAAAGAGGCCCCACCGAGATAATTTTCGCCCCTGCCTTAAGAAGTTGCTCTTCCTCTTCTTCTGTAACCCCTACATGGTCTCCCAGGAAGAAGACAGGGTCTCGGATCTCATTTGCAATTGCTCTGATATCCTCGCCGTCCTCTCTCAGGTAGAACAGGGTGCGCCCCTCAAACTTCGAGAGCAGGAAACTAAGGTCTCCCCTGCGAATCCAGATGCCTGGAGTGGAACGAATATCTTGCTCGGTTGCATCCTTTTTAAGGGCTTTCTGGATAAGAGAACCGCTGCTTCGCTCGTCTGGATTGAGATATCTCAGGTGAAGCCCTTCAAACCTGATGATTTTTCCAGGGTCAGGTTCTCCAAGAAGCAGCAAGTGCACATTTACATCCCTGCGCATTCCGAAAGAGAGAAAAAGGGCAGAACTCACGCAGCGGCAAAGGATATCCATTCTTCCTGCGGAACCAGGAAGATCGTTTAAAGAAAAATCGCCGTCTGTCTTTGCTTTATGCCCTATAATAACGATATCGCGCATGGGCACTATATTTACATAAGAAATATAAAAGATGTACGCAAACCTCATTAGGAAAAAGTTTTATCAAAATTTTTTAGAAAAAAGGTTTATCAAAAAGGCAGCCTTAGGATCTTTTGAATAATTGTGAATAATAGGACCCTTACTAATAATTACGAATAACAGGACCGGATAAGGATGAAGATACTGGCTATTTCTGATCCCCACGGGGATTATTCGAAGATAAGGAAAATGATGGAAAAGGCAGGAGATTTCGACCTGGTGGTTATTGTCGGAGATATTACTCATTTCGGACCCGATGAGAAGGTCGAAGAACTGATGGAACTCTTTGATAAGCCCGTACTGGCAATTCCTGGAAATTGTGATCAGAGAAGTATTTTGAAAACTCTTGACGCCTCAAAGGCTACGAATCTGCACGGGAAGATCGAGCAAATAGGAAATATTAGTTTTATAGGGCTTGGCGGATCAAATCCCACTCCTTTCAACACTCCATTTGAGCTTTCAGAAGAGGAAATTGAGAAAGCCCTTGAAGGAATGGTCTGCTCTGCCGAAAATACAGGCGAATGTGGAACAATAGTACTTCTTACTCATGCTCCCCCCCACGGCGCACGAGATGAACTTCCTTTCGGGCACGTGGGCAGTAAGGCTATCCAGAAATTCGTTGACAGGGTGGACCTGATAGTCTGCGGGCATATCCATGAGGCAAAAGGTCTGGAGAAGGTGGGAAAAACCGTAGTGCTAAACCCTGGCGAAGCTTCCAAAGGTTCCTGCGCCCTTGTTCATCTCGATGAACCAGAAGGCAAACCCATAGAGGTCGAATTTGTAGAGGTATAAGATATCCCGATTTAATAATGTGAAACGTCAATATACTATCAGCTTCACCCAGGCTTGGCAAGTTTTCCCGGGTATTGATATTAGGGAATAAACTATGGAGTTTCCCAGGTTAATAGTCGCCTGAAAAGATTTTTCTCAGGTTTATGAACACCTTAGGAAATCTCACACAGGCTTTTCAACATACACTCAACCTTTTTCTTTTTTCAGGGGCTAAATTCATTACCAGGGACATCCATACTATATAATTATATTTTTGTTTTAGCTCGCTAATCAACTTCATTTGCAGAATCAATATTAACTTTATTATTCATCTGACTACTCGCGATCATTCGTCTATCACACAATCATTTGCTTTATTACTCTCATTTATTTACCTGCATATTTTACTGGCATAATAACCAGGCACAGGCATGATAAAAATCACTAAGAGAAATGTGAATAATAGGATTGTGTGACCGATGACGGAGCAGATAGACAGATAGAATTTAAATAAGTTAAATTGAGATTTTAAATAAGGATTTTAAATACCCTAAATATGAATCTCAATTATGGTTTCCTTAAAACCTAATTCTAAGCTTTATAGATCGAAAAATCATAGAGGTTGAACTACGGGCATTATTGAAGATTTCGGTTTCGATCCGGTTTTTATGGATTTCATGAAAAAGCTTGCCATATCCTTTCTGATTGGAATAATGGTGGGTATAGAAAGGGAGCATAGAGCAATTGAGCATGAAATCTTTGCCGGTGTGAGAACCTACAGCATAACCTGCATAACAGGCATGTTAACTGCTTACGTAAGTGAAGCAACAGGACAGGGTTTTGTTTACGTAGCTGCGCTTTTCATCGGGGCAGTCTGTTCCATAGTCACCTATTCCAAGATTTTTCTCTTCAAACGGATAGGAGTTACCAGCCCTATCAGTCTCTTCTTTATTTTCGTAGTTGGTGTACTTGTAGGCTATGACTACGGCATGTTTGCTATAGTCTCTTCAATAGTTGTAGCTATTCTTCTGATCCAGAAGAAACTTCTTCACCAGTTTGTAGGAAGCCTGACAAAAGAGGAGCTTTACAATGCCATACAGTTCCTGGCTGTGGCATTCATACTTTATCCGGTAGTGCCGGATAGAGAGTTCTTCGGAGTTATAAACTTCAGGTCTGCAATCCTTATTGTAATTCTTGTCTCACTTATCAGTTTTTTAAGCTATGTACTCCTGAGAAAGTTCGGTACAACGCGTGGAATCTGTTATTCAGGCTTTGTAGGCGGCTTTGTAAACAGTGAAGCCACAACAGCCGCACTTGCTGGTCTCTCTAAACAAACAGAGGAAATGGCTGATCCTGTGCTTACAGGGATCCTGCTCTGCAATATTTCCATGCTCATCAGGAATCTCGTACTAGCTCTGATAGTTGACCCAACTGGTCAGACAACCCGGTTTATGTTCCCTCCCCAGGCGGTAATTATTCTCTTTTCCATAGGAATGGCCCTCAAGTACAATAAGGCATTCTGCCCGATAGGAGGGGAAGAATTTAAAATCGAATCTCCTTTCTCACTTGGTCAGGCGTTTAAATTCGGGGTTGCTTTTACGCTCATTCTTATAATAGGGAGCTTTGCTCATAGAATTGCAGGGACTGCTGGAATTTACTTCACTGCTCTCGGCGCCCTTATTAGCAGTTCGGGAGTGATAGTCTCGGTAACTTTACTGGCTGTAAGCGGGAGTATCTCATATGAGACCGCAGCGAGCACTGCAGTGCTTGCAAGCCTGGTCAGTACAGTTAACAAAATCCTGATCTCGAAAATTTCTGGTTCTCCCAGCCTTTTTTCCCTTGCGAAAAATACTTTTGGGATAATTACAGCTGTCGGGACCCTTGCTTTACTTTTATTGAGCAGTATATAAATAAAACTCTGAAGTGTATTTGTTTTCAGTAAAGGCATTTTATGATCTTAGAATAGATACTCCAGATCTCTTGTGACGTCTACACTTGATAAGCAGTGAATGCGATCCTCACAATTACTGCCCATTAGTGAATATCTTTATATGCGAGCAGTAGATTATAATTATTTAATAAGTAAGCTAAAACTGTGGGGTGGAAGCAAGCCTCAAGAGTTTTTGAAAGGAATACTTACTCAAGGTAGTAAGAACAATTCAAAAAGAGTGAAAAGTATATTTATATGTACGGGTAATCTTGAAAAAGAAAAATCAGATTTGAAATGCCTTTAAAGAAAGGCTGCAATACTATAAAATACCGGGTCTTATAAAGACTAAAAAAGCTAAAAATCTGGATAGTCAAGTATCAAATCAAACATTAGCTTAATAATTGCATGGAACTTCGAGCTGAGGTATTGATTTCGGAAATTTCATAACCGCAAGCGGTGGGGAATAAAATGAAAATAAAAATAATTGTGCTACTTCTTATATTTGGCGTCGTTTTACTTTCAGGATGCGCAGAGGATGAGCAGCCCTCGCCAGATGAAAACGATACTCCTGTAGAAACTGAAACACCGGAGGAAAATGTAACTGCTGTAGAAACTGAAACACCGGAAGAAAATGTAACTGCTGTGGAAACTGAAACACCGGAAGAAAATGTAACTGCTGTGGAAACTGAAACACCGGAAGAAAGCGAAACCGAGAAAACAGGCGGGGTCATAACTCCTGGGACAAAACCGACTACGTATACCATAAGACTGGACAATAATAGGGCAAGCCGATCAAATCTTGAGATTAAGCAAGGAGATACCATTGCCTGGTTAAACTGGGAGGATAGCCCGAGAAGGACTTTTACACTGGTGAGTGAAGAAAATCTCTTTGATAACACAAATCTTGCGTACAAGCGTCCTTTTGCCTATACCTTTAATGAGACCGGAGAATACCACTTCAGTGTTGTCGGCCAGCCCAGAATGAATGTTACTGTCAGCGTGGTTGAACCCTAAAAACGGCTCTGTAGAAAACCTGTGGAATAACAAATCTACATTAATTTGAACTGAACCTTATGATCTATATTTTCCATAGTTAGTTTCAGCCCCATAATGCTTATTTAGATAGGTTTTCTACAGAGCCCTAAAAACAGCTATTTATAACTAAAAATAGTTTTTTTAAAAATAATAGAAAGCTCAGGAAAGCTGTATTAATGGAGTGCTCGAATAGTTTCGTTGTCTCGAATAGAATGGAAGGCAATGATTAAAATTTTACAGGGAAAGCCGGGAGATCTCCTGACAAATCTATTTTTAATACTTTTTAAAGCAGGATTTCCTGAGCACACATAAGCTATTATTTGCATCCTCCAAAATACTTATTGGTTTTTGTTTTCACGGCTCCGGCATATAGGGATTTTACCTGACAGCTAGACTACGGAATTCTTAATACGCCTTACCTTTTCCGCAGTATCGCAGGATAAATACACAGGTGAATCTGAAGCCCAGTACATTGTCAAAAGAACTGGAAGATTTTCTGGATATCAGGTTGGGGTTGAAAACTGAGACCTTTAATGCTGTAGTTTCTTTTCTAAGCAATATACAAAGTAACACTAAGCTCACTTCAGTATTATGTCATCCATATCAGTACTTATCACTCAGAATCCGTGCCCATGCTTCAAGAATAACTCCGGTTTAAAGAACTGTTATAAGAAAGCATTATTATTTATAAATGGCTTATATTAAGTTGGGAATACAAAGGTAGATTACTAATAAGGGGGAGGCGATTGGGAACAAACAAAATAATTTTACTCTTAATAGTTCTGTCAGTAGTAATCTCAGGCTGCCTGAGTTCGGAAGATGAGGAGAATGAAGAAGAAGATCTGGAGGCAGGCGGCAGTTCAGGAGGCTCACAAAGACCGAGACAAATGACAACACCCTTAGGAACACAGGAAGAGATGTGGACAGCGGAAGAGACGGAAACTGAAGGGGAAACGTGGATAGCGGAAGAGACGGAAACTGAAGGCGAAATGTGGACAGAGGAAGAAATAGGAACCCCAGTGGAGACGGTAGCACAGGAAGAGCTTGAGACACAGACAGAAACAGAAACTCAGGAAGAACTGGGAACACCACAAGAGACAGCAATTCCGGGAGCCGGGGAAGAAGCTGAGGCAGGGCAAACGGAAGAAGGAAGACAGGCTGGAGATATACAGTCAGGCGGAGCAGTCCCAACAACACATCCTGTAAGGCTTAAGGACTATCTTATGATTCCCCCAAGACTGGAAATCAATACTGGAGAAACGGTTATATGGAGAAATTACCAGGAATCCAGTGTGCTTTTCCTTACCAGCAGGGAATATCTTTTTGAGGATCAAAGGCTTGTATACGGAGATACCTTTGAGTATACATTCGATGAACCGGGCAGCTATAATTTCAGTGTAAAAGGCTATCCCAAAATGCAGATGACCATTACTGTAAAATAATATCCCAAAGTATAGCAGTCTCAAATGATGTATAAAACTATAGTTGAAGGCACAACAAAGGTTTTAGTTCCGGTACCGCCTCAGGATGCAGCCTTCCCTCCATCGGCAGCTCCGGTTTTTTATAATCCGGAGATGGAGCTTAACCGCGATATTAATGTTGCAGCTACAGCTGCATTTGTGAAAAGGCTTCTCTCGGGAAAGAAGCTCCTCAGGGAAGAAATCCGTTATGTGGACGCTTTTTCGGCGTCAGGTATAAGGGGACTCAGGATTGCAGGTGAAGTAGGTATCCATGCTACCATGAATGACTGGAATTCAGACGCGTTTGAAATGATAAAAGAAAATATCAAAATTAACGGGCTTGAGGAAAAAACCCTGGCTACCCACAAGAGTGCAAATGTATTGCTTCACGAGCAAAAGTTCCATATCGTGGATATTGATCCATTCGGCACTCCTTCACCTTTCCTGGATGCGGCGTCGGCCTCGGTCAGAAATATGCTGTCAGTTACGGCAACGGACACAGCCCCGTTATGCGGAGCCCACCTGAAAGCCGGGATAAGAAAATATGCGGCCGTACCTCTTAACACGGAATACCACAGTGAGATGGGACTTCGAGTTCTCCTGGGAGCCTGTGCCAGAGAGCTTGCAAAGCACGAAAAAGGAATGTTACCCCTGATTTCCCATGTGACACGTCACTATGTTCGCACTTATCTCAAAGTTCTTCCCGGAGCAAAACAGACTGATAAAACTCTAAAGTCAATGGGTTTCAGCATTCACTGTCCGACATGTGGGTTTCGAGGGCCAGTGTATGGACTTGCAGTACATATCAAGAATGATTGCCCTGTTTGTGGGTCTTTCACACAGATTGCAGGCCCTTTGTGGCTTGGGCCTTTCAGGGAACAGGCATTTTGTGATGAAGTTATCTCCGAACTTGAAGTGCATCCTCTAAACACAAAGGATAAAGCGAAAAAGTTAATTACCTTCAGCAGGGACGAACTCGATATCCCGATGTTCTATGACCAGCATGTAATCTGTAAAGAACTCGGAGTTTCCGCAACTGGAATAGAAATCCTCATAGAAGCCCTTAAGGCTCACGGATTTGAAGCGTCAAGGACCCATTTCAGCGGAACCTCGTTCCGAACCGATGCGCCTATAACGGAAATAAAAGAGATAATCAGGGCGCTTTCTGAATGAATTTTCAGGCAAAAGTTCAGAGGCAAATGAAAATCGGAAACTCTCCCAGTATTGTATATAAATCACTGAAGAATACTTAAAACCTTTGATTGAGGTCCAGAAGTAATCCGCTAGAAAATTCCAATGTGATATTATGTCCGATGAAAATGCAGAAAAGTTATTTTTGCAGGAAAAGCCCACCCGTGCGCTGCTATTTATTGGCTCGATGGGAAAGACTTACGCATCTGTTATTTCTAAAGAGATAGATTCCACCTTTGCCCATACCACAAGAATCCTCGCGAAAATGGAACAGTGCGGACTTATAAGATTCACATTCGAGGGGCGGATAAAGTTTGTCGAACTTACGGAGTACGGGAGAGAAGTCGAAGCTGCCCTCAAAGAGTTCAGGGATATTATCGCAGAGAAACCTCCGGAAAATCAGGAAGAAAAGTCCCGGGTAACAGGGGTCGAAAGGGAGGAATTTGAAGCCGAGGAAGAAGAGAAAGAGCCTGAACAGGCAGAAGAACTTGATCCTCTGAGTGCAGAGATTCTTGAAAAGGTGAAAAAACTCCGGAGTAAAATAGAGAGCATTCACAGGGAAGCAGTGGAACAGGGAGATAGCAGGGATACGATTTCCCGGAAACTTGGCCCTTACAGTCGGGATATAAAGAAACTCCAGAACCAGATTGAAAGAGCAGAAAGCCCAATTAACGAAACTGTGACCTCAGCCCTGGATGAAAGTGAGGAACTTCTGGAAATGTATCTCAGGAGCTGAGGGGATGTCCCCCTCCCGGCAAAAAAGTAGAGAATAGGTAGGAAGAATATGATAAAAGTTGTAACCCTCCAGCATATTTATGGGAAAAACCGGGAAAGGATGGCTGAACTTCTAAAAACCCTGGTTGAGAATGAATTGAAGGATCTTGAAGTAAAAGTTGAGATATCTATCACCCCTGAAAACTGGGCTGAGTTTACTCTTGAAGGCGAGGATGAGGAAGTGTCTGCAAATTTGCTGACCTCCAGATATGGGACGCCTGCACAAAAAGCTGAACCCGGAAAGGTATACATGGGCTTTCTCCAGGCTTTTTTAGAGGACGCTTTTCTGGTCAATATTGGTATACCTGTCAGGGTTGAAGCCGGGGAACTGAAAGCTCTTGGCAGTGGAAAGCCAAAGCAGCTTGCCTCAAGGTTCGGCCTTATACCTCATTTGCCGGTTGAAGTCGAGGTTATTGAGGCAAACAGGGATTTAAAAGCTCGTCTCACTAAAAAGCAGCTTGATCTCTGGTGGAGCTGGAAAAAAGCATCTACTGATAGGGTAACTGTTAACGGAGCAACACGATCGGAAATCAAAAGTGCAATTAAAAAAACAGGCCACGGGAGGGATATTTACGAAATCGAGCGCCTGGGGCTGCTGGAACATGCAATCGTGTGCCGGGAAAAGACCGATGGCCCAGGTATAGTTGCAGCAATAGGGCCTCACCTGAAATCCGAAATGGGAGTTGTAATTGGAGAGGCGCGCTGACAAGACTGCCCTTAAAAGAAAGCAGGACGAAACCCAAAAAAAGAGCTGGCCTGGGAAAATTTTGTAAGCCAGTAAATTCTGAGAACGAGATATGGCTTAAAACCCAGGATACTAATAATAATTGGTATGTAAAACAGCGAATGTGATAAAGGAATTCATATTGTTATCTTGAAGAGGCAGTGTTCATGCCCTGTCCCATAACACTCAGTCTCGGTAACTCCATAATCCCTTTCAAGCTTTCCTTTAAGGATCCCCTCAATAATGCCTTCTATTAAGGAGCAGAATGGTTTCCCAATGACAGGCATTGAACTGGCTTTGAAACTGTCTTCAATCTGAAGAGCAGTGGGATCAGCGAGTACAGTAACTCGGCACTTTCCGTGGAATTCCAGAAAACCCGCAATCTCTTTCAGGAGTTCATCTGGGGTTCCGGATTTGAAAATTGAGGAGATAGACATTCCAAGATCGCTTCCTATCGTTTTTACAACTGGGGCATTGTCAATACCATATGCTTCAAAACCAAAGCAAAGCGCATGAAACAGGATTTCTGCAAAGCAGAACCTATCATATCCATTTGCAGGAGCCTTTTCCAATAGTTTCCTGTAGTGCTCGATAAATGGTTCCTGAGAGCAACCCATGTAGCGGGATGTGAGGGAATAGATTTTGCGGCGGCGGTCTTTTGGATTAAAGCTTTCTTCCACAAGCTCACACGACCTGAGATTGTTGAGATGTACGGAAATGGTTGACTTGGCTTTTGCTGTATATTTTACGATTTCATCGAACGACCTGGGTTCTTCCCTGAGCAGGTTGAGAATCTGGAGTTTTACAGGGCTGTCTATTGCTATCAGTCCTTTTTCATTATAAAAAAATTCTGTTCTACTCTCAGGTTTTGCCATAATATCTTTAGATAAGTTGCGCTTAGATTATATAAACCGTTCGCACAACCACGAATAATATCATATTATATATAATTACCAAATTATAAATCTCCGTTTAAAAGAGTATACTTAGAAAGAGATAACCTTGATTTAAGAAGGGAGACCTGGTTCGGGAAGAGAAATTTATAGGTAGAGATACAGATATGCTAATAATATAATTCCAGCGAAAACAAATAGACCGCAAATATACTGAAGCTTTCTGATAAAGTTTGTGAAAAAACTATAATGGAAATATTAAAAAAAGACAAAAACTCAGATCGTTCGGCTTTGGAATTTTTAAAAAGCAAAGGGGAAAATATATGGGATTATTATCGAGAATGGAGACAGTGCTTAAATCAAAGATGAGTAAGGTGCTCAACAAAATGGAAGACCCGCGGGAAACGCTGGATTATTCCTATGAGAGGCAGCTGGAATTGCTCCAGAATGTGAAAAAGGGTATTGCGGAAGTTGCAACCTCAAAGAAGCGCCTCCAGCTCCAGCGTGCAAAGCTGGTTCAGAACACGGACAAACTGGAAGGTCAGGCAAGAGATGCCATTGCATCTGGCAGGGAGGATCTTGCAAGGCTCGCTCTTGAAAGAAAGGCTGCCCTCCAGCAGCAGGTTGAAGAGATTGACCGGGAAATTGCAGAGCTTGACAAGCAGCAGGAGAAGCTGGTAGAATCAGAAAAGCGCCTCTCAACGAAAGTGGAGATCTTCAGGACTCGAAAAGAGTCGATTAAAGCCCAGTATTCGGCAGCTGAAGCCCAGGTGAAAATCAATGAGTCTGTCACAGGGATAAGCGAGGAGATGGCAGATGTGGGTCTTGCACTCGAAAGGGCCGAAAATAAGACTGAAGAGATGAAGGCACGAGCTGAAGCAATCGACGAGCTTATGGAAGCAGGCACACTTGAAGACCTTACAGGCGGCAGGGACGAAATAGATCGGGAACTTGCAAAAATCAGTACCAAAACCAGTGTAGAATCCGAACTTGCCAGACTCAAGGCTGAAGCCGGAAAAGAGACTGAAAAATTCAAAACCGGGAAAGAAGGCAAGTAAGGAAAAGCAGGGGAGAAGAAATAAGGAAGGAAATGTAAGGAGGTCTGAGAATTGATAATCAGGATTATGGGTGAAGGCCAGTACAGGGCACCGGAGGCTCTTTGTAACGAGTTGAATCAGATCGATAACAGGATCGTGGACTTGGTTGAGGAAGGAAAAGCCGAGGAATTCCAAAAAGAACTTGCTAAGTTGATTTCCGAGATAAAGAAAAATGGGGAGCCGGTTGAAGCGGAGGAGATAACAGAATCCGATATCATCGTGCCGCCAGCGGACCTGAGCCTTGAGGAAGCAAAAGACATATTTAAAGGTTCTGGAATCTTTAAGGATTAAAGTTACAGTTTTAAAGATTTTTCCGGCACTGGAGATCAGAGTTAATCGGGTTAGCAGGTCTTCAGGGCCTGTATTTATCGAATAATCATCACCGGTACCTTTGAGTGCCTGACAACGTTCTCCGCCACGCTACCGATCAGGAATTTTTTGATGCCTGTCAGACCATGCGTGCCCATTACTATAAGGTCAATACTGTTTTCACTGGCATATTCAAGGATTTTATCCGCTGGAATGCCTTTCATATATACAGGCTTAACTTTAACCCCGGCTTTTTCTCCCAGCTTTTCCACGTTTTCAACCGCAACTCCTCCCTTATCTGCAAGATACTCCTCAAAGGCTTCGCTCCAGCCCATAACCGTTCGCGTGGTTACTGCATGCTTAGTAGAGATTACATACAGGGCATGCACTTCAGCACCTGTTGTCTTTGCGACGTTTATTCCATATGAAGCAGCTCTTTCTGCATTCTCCGAACCGTCGATTGCGACCAGAATTCTTTTGAAGAGATTTCCTTCCATTCTATCCACCCCCCTCTATAGTAGAGATAAAACAAATCCTTTTTAGGCTCACTATTTTCTTATTTTGTAATATCTATAAGTGTTTTTCTTTATTAAAACTCATTCCATTCTTTATTCTATAATTAAAAATATGAGTATCAATATTATAAACCTCATCCTGGAAGTTAAGTACTGAATTATAGTGGAAGCTGTTCCTTTTAGGCAGACTTATGCTTTTTTCTATATTGCATTAACATCTGCATCAAACGTTTCCGTTTGATATAAATGGTTTATTATATACAGAATTAAAAATAAGCTCCCGAAAATTCATAACTCAAAGAAAGGTTTTAAAAATCGATTTAAGTATAGCATGTTAGTGTATACTCTACTAGCGTATTACACACATTTAAATAACGGATACCAAAACCAGCAGTCTCAACAATTTAAATAACGAATAGCGAAACCAGCGTCTCTACATCTACTGATACCGGTTAAGATTAATAAGCCAGAGAAAAAAACTAGAGAACTGGCTTCCTTCACTCCATGGAAGAGAGGGGTTTTAAATTTTTTCCCCGCCCCTCTTCATCCTGTTTTCCTATCCTGCTTTCCTGGATAGCAACTCTTTCTTTACGGCCTTTTCATTCTTTTTCATTTAGTCTTTTGTCCTGATGCGTGATAATTTCTGGCAAGTTCACACATCTGTTCCGCAACCTCGACAGGGTCTTTCCCCACGAGAATACTTACCGGCTCTTTTCCAACCGCACCGGTCACGTAAAAAATTCTGGGCATTTTCCCCCCTGCAGCCCTAATAGCTTCCTCGACCATCCAGGAGATAGCTTCTCCCTCCTCATCCTTCAGATTCTCAGGTTCTTGACTTCGGTCCACAACAGAGAAATCCCATCTTTTCTCTTTACAATAAGTTTTCAGAAAGTCGGCAATCTCGGAACTATTTGCAAAATCTATAATAGACCTTATCTCAGGATCTTTTTTCCGGATTTCCAGAAGGACACGTGCCATATACCCGGAAGCTCCAAATTTGATTTTTCCGATAGCTGCCGGAAATCCGTCAACTACGGAGATCCTTCCGTCTACTGCAAGCACATCTTCAGGACTTGTCGCTTCTCTTGATGCATATACAAAATTCGTACGAACCTCAGGAATCAAAGCTGAGAATTCCGCACACTCTTCAATCTGCTCAAGCCCAAGATATAAACGCCCAATCATGTCTGCCTTTTCATTGAGATCCATAACATCACGGCTCCCCATTCAGTTTATCTTATGATATCTCTTCCGCATCTGTAACTTCTGTTATCTGTCTGTTTGTCAAATGTTTTAAAAGAAGTAGCTTGCCGGCCCTTATGAATTAATTCTATCCGACGTGCCTGTAAGCGTAAGAGCTTATTCACTACCAGTATCATTTGTCTCTAACCGGTAGAAATGATACTCATATGGTTCCCAAGTATCGTTGATGGTTCCGTCTGTGACAGTTATGGTTCTGTTTTCCCATAAGACTTCATATGTTCCATCTGGCACGCCGGTAATTGTTGCATTATTTGGTGTACAGTCTGCCTCGGTAAAGTCAAGCATGCTTGACGAAGCTATTAGTTTTCTACCCTCGGAATCAGTAAACATATAGGCAGTAACTGCATCGATTGTGCCACCAGGATCTGAAGTTATACTCTCCCTGCCACTGGTTACGTTTGTTGTCAGAAGTGTCCTGTTACCATTCATAATCCAGGGCCAGATCTGTTCATATTTCGGTTTAAAGTCAGCCCACCCTTCATAGTTTGGAGTACCGGCTGCATACTTATAAGCATATGAGAAGACCCCCTGCGCTCCGCCTAAGATTCCCATGACAATCTGACTCTCGTGACGGTCAGCTACTTTTTGCTCAGTATCCAGATCCGGATCTGAAGGATTCACTTCAATAGCCTGACCAAAAGCTTCGGTTGTTACGTATACAGTCCTTCCTGCATTCTTCCAGTCAGGAGCATTGGCAATAAGATTCCCGTATACCCAGGCGTGAGGGCGTTCAGGATGGAATTTCGTGTAAGTTGTGAAATAACAGACATCCAGCCCCGGAATGAATTCTTCGTCATCAGGCCCGGTCTGCATATCACCTAAATAATCACCAGCAACAACATTTGGGAAGTACTGTTTCATAGCTGTACGCATGGTGATAAGTGTAGAAGGATCATCTTCCTCGTCAGGAAGATAAACGCCATAGAAATCATTATCAGTAACCCCCATGTCCCTGACGCCTCTCCAGAAGCTTTCAGACTCCATCTGTGGACCGCTGGTAGCTACCAGATATCTCGAAATACCGAGCTGTTTGCCTCTATTAATATTATCAACAAACTGCCGTGGAGTTATAGAAGTCCTCCATCCTAAATGAACAAGCGTAGCATCCTCGGTTAAAAATTGAGTCCCTGTCTCCCATCCCATCATTCCATATGGTGCAATTTTGCCACGCGGATATGGAAATTCACTGTTATTCGAGGAGTCATTTTCCGATGCATTTTGTCCGTTTGATGCCAGTGCAGCCGATGAGCCGAGAATTAAAACACAAACTAGGACTGCTGATGCCAAGAATAATAAGTATAAACTATCCTTAGTTTTCATCTGTTTCTATCCCCCTTTTCCATCTCCCCTCAAGATGTGTATGGATTACTCCGTGATTATTATAAATTTAGATAATATATATAACTGCAGGAGCATACTTCCCGGTACTCGGTTGATACTGTTTACAAATTAATCAGTTATTTTACAGTATTTTTTGGGGGCTATAAAAAACCGTGTCGTTTCAATTCAACTGCGTGATAAAACAAACTTTTCAAGAAAATGTTTGATTACAAGCCTTTTGAAAAAAAAGGCTTGAATGAAACCGTTGCGCCGGTATATCACGCCATCATGCCGGCTTTTGATCAAACTTTTTTCTAAAAAGTTTGCGGTCAAGCCTTTTCGTAAAAGGGTTGCAGTGCGACGGTTCTAATCAAACGACGCCACGTTTGTGGGTCAACAGTTGGATAGTAAACGATAAGGAAACCCTTGTTGTCGCAGTTAAAAAAGCCTAAGATTTGATGTATGCAAACCATCCGCTGATTTTGAGTTCTCGCCAGTGACAGGCTGCTCGGTAAACTGCAATACTGCTGAAGATTTCTCTATAACTATGATTTCTCAATTATTATATTAGTAATACAGGCTAAATAAATTCATATATTTTGGGGAAGATACATTCGTAAAAACTTTAAATATCTGGATTTTGCATGTTTACGAAATAATTCCAAAAGTCTTTTTATTTTTAACAATTCAATTAATAATTTCCAGAATTTTCTCATAGTCTGGAATTTTATAGATTCTATGGGGAGTAAGATTCGAAAACAAATCTTTGGTTTTAGGGCAAACTTATTTACAAAATGTATGAAGGGAGGCAAATAAAGTTGAAGAAAAATAATCAAAAAATGAATACAGAGATCAGCATGAAGAAGAATCTCAGTATAATAAGCGATCTAAATGTGAGAAAAAAGATAGTAATCTTCAGTGAACTTCTGGTTCTATTTTTTGTTATAGGGTCATCTATAGCGATGGCAGATACAGGATCTTCGGAAATAAACACAGCATCTGAGATTCAGAGTAATGCCCTAAACCAGACTGACAGTCTCCCAGAGCTTAAATATGCGCCGGAAAACCCCAAGTTTACCAAATACCTTAACAATAAAAATTACACTCAAAATGCACTTTCCCAAAATGAATATCAAACCGGTTTTGTACCCGCGCCTGTAGATCTCAGTCATCTAAGCGATGTTTCAGCAGGACATGTATCTGCTCCAGCTTACTATGATCTGCGAGCTCTGAACAGGGTAACAGATGTTAGAGATCAGGGTCATGAAGGAACTTGCTGGGCATTTGCAACCTATGCATCTCTGGAATCATGCTTACTGCCGGAAGAGAACCGGGATTTCTCAGAAAACAATATGAAAAACCTGCTTTCTTCTGTATATCCAGAAGGTTTTGACTTTACTCCGGATGAAGGCGGAAACCATCTCATGTCAACAGCCTATCTGGCTCGCTGGAACGGACCAGTGGATGAAACCGATGATCCTTATGATCCTTCTAATTATTCCTCGGTCTACTCACCCACTGGATTACATGTACAGAAGCACATACGAGATGTACTCATTATTCCAGACAGGAAAAGTCCAATGGACAATGATAACATAAAATCTGTAGTCCAGAACTACGGAGCGGTATACACCACAATGTACGTCAATCCTGCCTATTATTCCCCTGATCAACGTTACTATTACTGTAACAGTGTTATCTCATATCCTAATCATGCTGTGGCTATTGTTGGCTGGAATGACTCGTTTGATAAGAATCAGTTTTCCAACGTTCCGCCCGGAAATGGTGCATTTATTGTAAAAAATAGCTGGGGCAAGACCTGGGGGGAGGAGGGATATTTCTATGTATCCTACTACGACACAAAACTCGGATACGATGGAAACGTTGTGTTCACAGCTGGAAACACTGATGATTATGATTCCATATACCAGTATGACCCGCTCGGATGGGTCAACAGTGTTGGATATAGTAATCCTACTTGCTGGTGTGCAAACATCTTTACTGCAAAATCTTATGAAGTTCTCAAAGCCGTAGGTTTCTATACAACAGACTCAAACTGCAACTATGAAATATATATATACACTGATCCAGAGTTCAGCCCCATAAGTAGAACAGGCTATGTTCTTACCCAAAGCGGTACAATTCCATTTGCAGGCTACCACACGATTCCCCTGAATTCAGGAGTTAAGCTCAAAGCAGGTCAAAAGTTTTCGGTAGTTCTGAAGCTTACAACTCATGGATATAACTTCCCGATTGCCTTTGAATATCCAAAATCAGGCTACAGTAGTAAAGCAAAAGCAAACACAGGAGAGAGCTTTATAAGTCCTGATGGAATTAAATGGGAAGACTTAACAAAACATTATCCAAATGCAAATGTATGTATCAAGGCATTCACCTATCCAATTTCGTTTCCCGTTGCAAACTTCAGTAGCAATATAAGCGAAGGTTATGTTCCATTGAATGTACAGTTTAACGACAGTTCAAGAAATGTAACCAGATGGAACTGGGATTTTGGAGATGGAAATTATTCAACCGAGCAGAATCCAATGCATGTTTATTCCAGAACAGGAACTTATCCTGTCAACCTGACCGCAAGCAATGATAATGGTACAGATTCAAAACTTGCTACTATAGCTGTTCTTCAACAGCCTGCTTACGCATACATTGCAAACACGGGTAGCAACACTATCTCTGTAATTGACACCGCAAAAGACAATGTTATCACCACTGTAGAAGCAGGTGCTGGCCCTTATGGAGTTGGAGTAAGTCCGGATGGAAAAAAGGTATATGTAGCGCACAATGACAGCAACACTGTCTCTGTAATTGACACTGCAACAAACACTGTTACAGCCACGGTGCCTGTAGGAAGGAAGCCCTGGGGAATTGCGGTCACTCCGGATGGGAAAAAGGTGTATGTGGCGAATAATCTGGATAATACTACATCTGTAATTGATACTGCAACGAACACTGTCATAGCTACGGTCCCTGCAGGAATTTATCCTTCTGGAGTTGCAGTTACACCGGATGGAACAAAGGTATATTTTGCGAGTTCACTTCACTTTGAAAACTCAACAAGCAGTATTGTTTCTGTAATTGACACTGCCACAAATGGTGTTATAGCCTCGGTGCCCGTGGGAAATGCTTCTACAGGAATTTCAGTCACCCCCGATGGAACAAAGGTATACGTGTCGAACAGTCTGGATAATACTGTCTCTGTAATTGATACGGCTACAAACAATATAATAGCCACGGTGCCTGTAGGAGACAATCCTCAGGGAAATGCCGTGAGTCCAGAAGGAAGAATGGTATATGTGGCGAACTTCGACAGCAATACCATTTCTATAGTTGACGCAGTGACAGATACTCTTATAGCCTCTGTGCCTGTAGAAGTCAACCCTATTGGCGTTTCATTCAATCCTGATGAAAATGAGGCATATGTGACGAATAGTGGTAGCAACACTGTTTCTGTTATTGACACTGCCACAAACAGGGTTAAAACCACAATGAGTGTAGGAGAATCTCCTATTGCATTCGGGCAGTTTATAAAGCAGCCAGTACTTCCTTTTGCAAACTTCAAAAGCAATGTGAGCGAGGGTTATGCTCCGCTTTCTGTCCAGTTTACAGACCTCTCGAAAAACGCAATGGAGTGGAGCTGGGATTTTGGAGATGGAAACTATTCAACCGAGCAGAATCCAGTGCATATCTTTTCTGTACCACAAACCTATACTGTTAACCTGACAGTAAGCAATGAGAAAGGAACTGCCTCAAAGCTTGCTACAATAACTGTCACACAACAAAGCAGCTCAAGCGACGGTGGCGACGGAAGCACCGATGGAAGCAGTGGAAGCAGTGGAAGCAGTGGAAGCAGCCGCAAAAGTGGTGGCGGCGGTGGCAGCGGCGGCGGAGGCGGTTCTCCTGAGCCTGCAAAAAATGTTGAAGTAAAAGAACTTTCTCAGGCATCTATTATAAACGGGAGATCTGTAAAGTTTGATTTTGCAAGGAATGCCACCTGTGTCGTGTATGTGAGCTTTGACGCAAAGAAAACTTTTGGCAAGACCACAACTGTTGCTGAACAGCTAAAAGGCAAATCAGCTCTGGTCTCTGGACTGCCCGATGGTGAAGTTTACAAGTTCTTTAATGTCTGGGTCGGAAACGGAGGAGTTGCAACGGAAAAGAACATAGAAAGCCCTGTAGTATGCTTCAAGGTTGAGAAGTCCTGGCTTGAGGATAAGAAGATTGATCCGGTTTCGATCACTCTCAGCAGTTACATAGACAAAACATGGTCATATCTGCCAGCGGAATTATTATCCGAAGATAGTAAATACCTGTACTTCACGGCAGAAACTCCGGGGTTCTCATCCTTTGCAATAATAGGAAAAGCCATAGAGAAAGAATCCGGAGACGAAATTGAACTTGCAACTGATATTCAGGATCCTGGGCAGGAGAGTATAGCCCTCGGAAGTAAGGATAGAATGAAATCTGAAGATAGAATGAAATCTGAAACGGGAAAAATTACAAGCATACCTGGATTTAAAGCGGTTTGTGGAATTATCAGCTTGCTGGCTATATCTCTGTATCAAAGAAGATGTAATAAGTAAAACAGTAATTAAAATAGTAATGAGCGATTAAGTCTGTCATAAATGGGTGGTTAATCCACCTGATATTTTTTTAGAATCTGATATTTTTTAGGATATCTCGCTGTTGTGAAGCTTATAATTGATCGTTGAATAAACGGGCTATTGGTATTGTTTTCTTCAAATACATGCTATCACATAACCTGATAAGTGCAACATTAAAGAAAAATTTATTTAATTGCCACCACATATCTTAGTTCAGTTATATCCTCTTCTTTTCGTGTCATAAACTTAGATGTCCTTTACTGATAGTCGAGATCTGGATAATAATGTGAAAGATATAATCCGGACTGATGCCTGGTGAACTCCTTGGATAGAAAAATAAAATTTAAAGTAATGAGAACCTCCTGTATTTTTGCAGGTATATTATGCCTTGTTCTCGTCTGCCAGATAGCTGCAGCAGGCTCTTCTAATTGCCTGGACAACACAAAAAAGATAGCAGTATATCTTCCTTCAACTGATGTCGTGGCTCATGATCCAATATGTACTGCAGTGTTTTTTGAATACGACCTCGATTATCTTACAGACTCTACAATCACATCGAATCTCACTAAAAAGAACTACGAGCTGCTTCTTGTTCCTGATAAGCATATGTCAGACAAAGCTGCTACAGCTGTAAACAAGTACCTGAACAGTGGGGGTAAAGTCTGGTTTTTTGCCGATCCAAGATTGAAACCAGACGATTCGATGTCGGACTATAGGATCAATATATTAGGGAAGCCCAGTGAAATCTGGATTAGCCATAATAGTAATTTTACTGTAGACAATACCGACCCGATAACAAACGGTTTATCCAGATCATACAGATCCCTGAGCACAACCAATAAATCCACATACACGAGGTCGTTCAATCCTGACAGCGGCAATATATCGGGATTCAAATACAAAGTTCTGGCATCAGTATGCAAAGATGGGGATGTGCTCATCCGGTTCGAGAATACAAAAACGGGAGCTAAAGTCATCTATTCAAACGAAAACATGTTCATATCGGGCGGCTCGTGCAACTATTTCAATAAAGATACAGAAACCCGCCTGTTCCAGAACAGCAAAAACTGGATTCTCGGGCTTGACAAGAACACATATGGCATAAGCATCACCTATCCTAAAGGCGACAAACAGGTAACTGTGACAATAGATGATGTTATGGGGGCAGATAAAGAAATTCCAAAAACCCCAACTTTTTCGAGATGGAAAAGAGTAAGAAGCTTGCAAACGTGCAGGACATGAACACTTTCTTCATAGTTCCGGAATCACAAACATCAAAATCCGGGCTTGCCTATTTTTCTAATTACGGGGATACGCACACGATCCATCCACACAGGATTACGGATTGGGGAGCAGATTTTACAGTAGCTCAGTTCCAGAAAAATATTACAAAGGCTGAATCAATAATGAACAAGGCTGCCGGCGTGTCAAACTATGGCTTTTCATCAATCCGGTTTCCCAATACAGCCGCATCCATTCCGGCTTATCAGGCTGCATCGAATGCAGGGTTCATAATCGACAGCACCTACGGATACTACACCAGCATGACTGCCCTTGGAGATACGCAGTCAAATTACGTATTTTTCCCGAAGCAGAAGATTCTGTACGGAAAAGAGACAAACACCATCGAGATGGAAGTTCCGGCATATTTCGATATAAGTCCCCGTAATGCAAACGACTTTTATAAGAAAAATGCAGCCTGTATGAAGCATTTCAAAGAAATCAATTTCCCGGCGAACTTTATTATAGCAGGTCATATTCAGGGCATGATGACAAAACCAGACCTGTTTTCAAACATGTCGAAAACCCTGGATTATGTAAGTAAGAACTCAGGCTATACTGTATTTTCGACGCTTGACCAGATTGCAAAATATAACTCTTTGAAATCCGCAAAAATTCAGGCATATAACACTCCAAAAGGAGTTATTGTTGGCATTACCACCTCAAAACAAATTGATAACTTTACAATTAAGCTGACAAATATCAAAAAAGGTTTTAAGGCTCAGTATGACGGGACAGATAACTGTAATGTGATCCATGCAGATGGTGTTTATTATGTGTACCATACAGTTAGTCCGGGAACCCATCAAATAACTGTGACTGTTGTTTAACTGAGTATTTAAGGCTCAGTTCTTTTCTTTTAGAGAACGATACAGGCCAGGATTAAATTGTCAGACAGAAAACAAATCATGTTCTGAACATTGTTAAACCAGATATAACCTGAAATAGCAGAGATACAAATTATACCTTACCTAACAAGTAAGTATAATTCAGTATCAATCCTTTCCTTTAAATATGGAAAGAATAGCTGATCAAACATTTGTTTTACTATTTTAACAATTGCTTCAGCAGTTGCTAAATATTTTTCAATTTCTTCACTACTTATTGGTATCATTTTTCCCAAATTACACTCGATTCCACTTTGAGTGAGAAATTTTTTATCTACCAATCCATTATTGTGGACAATAGCATGTCTTTTATGCATAATAATTTTCAATTCTGAATAAATTTCCTCGTTGAATAGAGATTTCAAATCGACATTTAATTCTTCTTTAAATATCCTATCCATCTTTCCTATATTAAGGAACTCATTTTTTGATTCTTTGTAAAATTTAGATATTAATGAATGTTCGTTTTTTACGAATTTTAAATTCATGCCGATAGCAAAAATGTCTCTAAAGAATACTTCAAATCCCGTTGCAAGATTTACAACACATTGTTCTAACAATACTCTTTGAACTTTTTCCACTGTTGTATTTTCATTGATAGATAAATTGGTAACTGAAAGTTTGTGAAGAATACGGACTTTTTCCAGACTATAATGAATTTTATAAAAAGGATCGGATTCGTAGCAAATTCCACAATATTTAGGATTAACACCCATAGTAATAAGAGATTCCGTAATCATAGAAAGCATATAAAAATTGTTACAGTATGGACACATTCTAACAAAATGTGTACGATCTGGTTCTGATTGAATTTTTTTTTCAACTTTCATTTTCATATATGGACTAACTGTATTTAAATAGTGATCATCTATCTTTATCCAAAAGCTATCCATAAATTCACCAATTAGTTTAATATTTGACTATAATTAAAAATAATAGTTTTTTTATAAGTTAAACCAGATGTCCTAAAGCTCAAAAGGCTGTCTATTTAACTTTTCCATTTTTTTTCTCTGCTACACTAAGGATAGTAGTAGATAGAATTTATCGCTATGACTAAAATACCAATAAATAAGATAATCATTAGGATATCCAGAACCAATTATTGAAATGGTATCCGATAAGAGTTATCAAGACCTATAACTGACCACAATAATAATCTAAATACTAACTTTTAATTACCAATTAAATTTTTCAATATTTCTATTTTTGAGTACAATTGTAAGATATTAAGGAGCATATTGATAAGATTTATTTGTATCCGTTAGATTTTTCTCCAAATAATATTGTTACAATGTACTGTAATTGATCATATCTTCTGCATTCCATATGATGCAGAATAGCCGAATTTAGAAAAGTATAGTATGAAAAGATTAAAAAAATAAGAGGTTTTAAATTCACTCAACTACATGAGTTTTATCAATATTAAAAAAGAAATTATTACATGCCAAAATTATCTAATATTTGATCATATGACTGTTCAAGCATACAGATCCTGCCGTCTTTCCCTAATCCGAAGTCGAGAGCGATCGCAAATGGTCGATTAAAATCTTTCGCAGTGTCGCAAAGTGCTATCAAATGTTGTCGACTAACCCCAAAAACAGTACAATTCTCTACCCCATCGGCTTTTAATACTCTTTCAGCAGACTTTTTCGATATGAATAATGCTATCGCCCCATTAAGTGTCGTCTCCTCATGAGGATAATATCTCGACATATATAGTGCTACCTTTTTACTAGGTGAATAATATGTACCTTTATTTTTCCCATCTTCAGTTACTTCCATAATAGTCCAATATGGATCTCCATATGTATTTTCGTCTGGCAGAAGCCATTTCACATGGTTAAGAGTTAGTGGATATATATTTGGCAAATCTTCAGTAGTTATTAGCTCTATTCCATAGAATTTTGCTTCTAGTTTAGCTCCTTTTTGGTATCCATTCGCAGCGATCATAAAACCAGTCTTAATGTTGCAACCATCAAGTTTTGACTTAAAAGCGTCGAGCTTTTCTTTTTCTACATTTTTATTGTAATTTTTGCATTCAATTGCGACTTTGTGAGTTACTCCTGCTATTTCAACTTCAAAAAAAACATCGAACTCATGTAGGGCTCCAGATTTTGCTCTTTCTTTGTGGTTCTTTATTATTTTGAAATTTTTTAAATGCTCGTTTTGCAACAGAATTGAGTAAACGTTTTCAACATAATTCTCTAACTCCTTACCTGCTTCTTGCGACTTAGACATATTTCCTCCTTAGTAAATCTTGAAACTATATTCTTCCATAAGAAAGACACAAAAAAAATATTATTCCAAATCATATTCAGCTAAAATTTCATCGTATGAGTGTTTTACCGCAAAGAGACATCCATTTGAGTCAAGTGACAAAACGCTGCAGATTAGTAATTCGCATTTAAAAAACTGTGACAGGAGACAAATCCATTTCAATTGTTGTCGACTAACTCCAAAAACAGCACAATCCTTTGCCCCATCGGCTTCTAATGCTCTCTCAGCAGTCTTTTTTGATATGAATAAGAATATTGGCCTGTATCGCTCGTGGACGATAATTTCTAACACATTGAACTCGTCGCCATTGAGTGAATAATATGAACCTGTATTTTTCCCATCTTTAGTTACTCTCATAATAGTCCAAAATGGGTCACCATGTACACTTGAGTCTGGCACAGCACAGGCAGTGTGTAAAAACAATAGTCCTGGTATATTTGGTAACTGATCATCAGTTATCAGTTTTATATTATTAAGATCCGCAAATTTTTTTGCTCCTGCATTATAGCTTTTAGTAGCTAGAATAAAACCAGTAATATTATTGCATTCATTAAGTTTAGACTTAAAATCTCTGACCATTTCTTCTGTTATTCTTTTATTATAATATTTGCATTCTATTGCAGCTTTAATGGATACTCCCGCTATTTTAACCTCATAAAAAACATCAAATTTATGCTCAAACCCACCCTGTCCAATTTCGACGTGATTCTTTTCAATTTTGAAATTTTTTAAATTATCATTTTTTAACATACGTTCGAAAACGCTTACAATATAATCCTCTAGCTCTTGCTCATTCTCTTCCCACTTATACATTTGCTTAGACATATTTCCTCCTTAGTTCCGACATATTCACTTTTATTCGAAAAGCATTGATAATACAGGATTTATAAAAAAAGTCTTTTTCTGTATTTTCTGGGTATTTGATAAAGAGAAAGGAAATACATAACTATTCTGTTTTTATTTAAAACTTATATAGTATTGGGATTATAAATTTTTTCAACAGAAGTTTTGAAGTAAAAATGGGAATTAAGCTAGTGGAGATTTTATAAATGGCACTTCATCCGACTGATTATTTTAGGAAGGAAAGGGTTTTTGTTGATCGCGAGACCTGCATTGATAATTTTAAAAACTTCATTCAAAACCCTAATCAAGATTATAATGCTCTGTTTTACTATGGCATAGCAGGCATCGGTAAAAGCAAACTGCAGCGTGAGTTACAAAGTATACTGGATAATGAATACCCTGATATTCTTTGGGTATCCATGGATCTGGAAAATGAATATCACAGAAATGTGAGTACCTTTTTAGTAGCACTCAGGGATAAAATTCAGATAAAGCAACACAATATGAGGTTCTATAGATTTAACTTGGCTCACGCAATATTCTCGAAAAAAAGTCAGCCTGAAATCCCCTTAAAAAATGAGACGTATCCAATAATTAAAGAAGATGGATTTTTTTATGATATACTAAATGCTCTTAATGAAACTGTGTTTGGGTCTTTTCTATCAATACCTGTAAAACGGATACTTGATATTATAAACAATGCTCCAGAAAACACCCTAAAGTTTTTGAAAGAATTGCCTATAGATATTAAAAAGCTTGAATCTATGGAAGCCCACGAAATTGAAAAGATATTACCAGGTATTTTTGCTGCAGATTTTACAAGTAATTTAGGCACAAATTCAAGAGTTTGTATTTTTATTGATACTTATGAAGCTATTTGGAAAGACTGGCGGGGAGTAGGTAGTTTCAGTGAAAAGGATAAATGGATACGAAAGTGCCTAATCCCTAATATGCCAGGGGTTTCATGGGTAATATGTGGGAGAGAACAGATTAAATCACGGTGGGCAGAAGATGAAAAAGACTGGGAAATGTGCATGAAAGAGTATCCTATAGAGGATCTATCAGAAGGATATAGTGAGCGATTCTTAATAGAATGTGGTGTAAAAGAGAAAGACATTCGAGATGTGATAGTTAAAGCAAGTGAAGGAGTTCCATATTATCTTAATCTGTCTGTTGATACCTACGAGCAAGTCTGTCGGAGCAAAAAGCCAGAAGCTAAAGACTTTGCAGGTACAAAGAAAGAGGTTTTTGAAAAATTTGTTAAATATCTTGATAAAAATGAAATTAGGACTCTAAATGTACTCTCAGCACCGAATTCATGGGATCGGAATCTATTCGAATTATTGATAAAAAAATTCAATCCAACCTATTCAATTTATGAATTTTCAGACTTAATTAAATATTCTTTTGTCAAAGAGGTCACAGATGGGAGTTTTTCACTCCACCAGTTAATGCGGAAAAGTCTTCAAGAACATCAAGATCCGACATATAGAAAAGAAGTCCATCTATTTTTGCATAATTACTATAGTAACAAAATCAAAGACATTGATATTAAATCAATCACACCAGAGCATGAGATGGCGTTAATCGAAGCTTATTATCATGCAAAAGAAGCATTAAAATTCGCAGAATTAGGTGTATGGGTTATCAAAAATATTGAACTATTTGACAAAGCAGGATATTGGAAAACAATTTATTCTATTTATGAAGATTTTGTAGAAATATTAAAAGAAAAGGTAGGATCTGAAAATATTTATCTTGGGATTTTCATGAGGAGACTAGCTTTCCTAAATGAAGATAGAGGTCGATATAAAGAAGCAATCTCTTATTACCAACAAGTTCTAAAGATATTTGAAAAAAATATAGGTAAAAAAATATTAGAGAATAACGATGTTACAGTTGACGACCATTCAATTGCAATGGTATCTAACGATTTAGCAAACTGTTTTCTGAGTATTGGGGAATATGAAAAAGCACTTACACTGCAACAAAAAGTCCTGAAAATTGTCAAAAATATTGTTAATGAGGATCCTCTTTATATTGCACTTGTACAACAAAACATGGCGAATACTTATCAATACTTAGGCCAGTATAAAAGAGCAATGGAGCTATGTCAAGAAGCTTTAAATGTTCGAGAAGCTCGTTTAGGGGAAGAAGACCTCGAAGTTGCGATTACGCTAGAAAATCTGGCAGCAATTCATCAGCATTTAGGTAACTATGAAAAAGCTTTTTCCCTAGCTCAAAGAGCACTTAATATAAGAGAAAAAAAGCTTGGTCCTAAACATCCCCACGTTGCAAAAAATCTGTCTAGTTTGGGAGTACTGTGTACTATAATGGGCAACCTTGAAGAAGCCTTGAAATACAATCATAGGGCTGTTGAAATTGCAGAAGAAAGATTAGAGGAAGATCATATAGGTATTGCACAAACCCTATCCAACTTAGGAGCTACTTACCAATATATGCTCAGGTACGATAATGCATTAGAGACATATCTACGAGCTTTACAAATAACTGAACATAGTTTGGGATCAGATAATCCAATGCTTGTAAATATACTAAATAATATAGCAGAAACATATCGCAAAATGGAAAATTACGAAAAAGCACTAGAATTTTACCAAAGAGCCTTAAATATAGCTAATAATCGTCTTGGAAAGGAACATCCCGATACTGCATTAATTCTTAGCAACATTGGAAGGCTCTATATTGACAAAAGAGAATTTAAAAAAGCACATTCAATTTGCCAACAGGCACTTGATATTCGGGGTAAAACACTGGGAACTGATCACGTTGATTATGCAATAACACTACAGGATCTAGGATGTATTTATGGATATGTTGGAAGGGGAGACTATGCTTTACCCTTATTTGAACGCTCGTTGCAGATATTCGAAAATAAACTAGGTACTGACCACATACGTACTAAGGAAGCTAAACGGTTGGTGGATACTCTAAAGGAATTAAAAGTACAGGTAATAAAAGAATTAATAGAATCTGGAACTATGGTTTTAGATAATGGTAAATGGGTTGTCAAAAAGCAGGATAACTAATATTTACAATTCTCTTTTTGCTTCTTTTTTAATCCGAGTACATAACCTTGCAGGAATATGTTTTTCAGTTTTCTTTAAAGAACCTCCATTCTGGAATATTTTTTTGGAAATCAGTATTTTTCCGATAACTATAACAATCTTTCGGCCATATCAACAAGATTTATCAATAGCTGCTCTCTGAGCCTTCAAAGAGAAAAACATACTCCGAACATAATTCTCCAGCCCATACTTCCATTCCTTGCATTCGGGTCTGCCCCTGTTAATAAACATAGCCTGATGGGCACAGCCTCCCATGCAGATGGGCAGTATTTTGCATTTCACGCATTCCGAATATTCGAAAGGTTCCCAGGCAAGCCACTGGATTTCGCGGTTTCCTTTCTCCTCGTCCTGTAGTATCAGGTCGCCAATTTTTCCGATGCTTGCAGCTTTGTTGCCTATTTCGGTCCAGCACTTGTACATGTCCCCATCTGGGTCAAGGACAAAAGCGTTCGTCCGGTTGGCGTCGCAGGCGCGGGCAAAGCTCGGATAAAAGGACTCTCTGCCGGCGTCAAATCCCATGAGGTTCAGGTTTTTATAAAATTGCTGGTTTATTGCCGAAAATTCTTCGGTCAACATGCAGGAACTCTCATACGATTTGCATCCTGCCGTATAGGGTATAACCTGGCCCAGGTAGATGAACACGTCACTCAGGTCGTTTTCTTTAACACATCCAGGAGTCTGCTGATCTTATCAATGTTGGAGCGGTCGATATTTACGCGAATATATGTCTCGATACCGTTTGCCTTCAGAAGCTTGATTCCTTCAAGAATCCGGTTGAATGTCGTGCCGTTGCTTCCTTTAAGCATTCGGCGGCTGTCATGCACCTCGCGGGGTCCGTCAAGGGTAACGTGGATAAACTTAATTCTGTTCTTCTTGAGATTCGGCACGATGTCAGGGTCTCTGGAAATCAGGTAGCCGTTAGTAACCATGCCGGCTGAATACTCAACGTTATTTTCTTCCGCAATGGCAATCATTTTCTGCGATAAATCAAAAACAATTTCTCTTGCGAGGAGAGGCTCGCCGCCGTACCAGGTTACAAATATATTTTTTCCAGTCTTTACTATTTTTTCAATATAGCTGAGTAAATCCTGTTTTACATCGTCTGGCATGAAAGCATTTTGCTCACTCTTCCCGCTCTGGCTTTTTTCGGATTGTTCGAAGCAGTAGGAGCAGGCAAAGTTGCAGGCTAAAGTGGGAGCGATAACCAGCCTGGCTATCAGGCTGTCATATTTATCGCTGTTATAGTTAAATTTGACCGTTCTCAGTTCGTCGGCAGTATCGTCAACGACAAATCCTCCCTTTTGTAGCTCGTCAACGAATTGCTTTTCGTTTTCCGGCAGGAGAGCATAATCAAACTGAGGAACGTTCAATAAGCCTATACGGCTCTTTCTCACTTCAGCCAGTGCCGTAGTAAGACTATTAAAAATTATTGCTTTTTCCGGGTCATCGGTTGACCAGACAAAATTATAAGCTGACGGTTTCATCTCTGTAACTTATTTTTAATTTGTGCTTGATTCTTAATTTGTACCTGATCTCTGATTTGTACCTGGTCCCTGATTTGTACCCGATCACCGATATTGCTATTACACTCGCAGAATCCGCAACCTCCTACACCGTCGCATCCGACACACCCACCACTGGCTGCTTCCAGTTTTTGGGGCAATACCAAGTGGACAATATCAGCAGATTCCTCAACAACTTTAATTTTCGCAGCCGGATTCGTCTCTGCTTTAGAAATGACCTGCTGCTTGAGCTCTTCACGAGACCGTGTGTCTGTCGATTTGATTTCTTTTTTAGTTTTACTCATTATTTTGACCCCTGTCAATTATTAGAAAATGTTTCTATTTTTCGGACTTTTTCGGACTTCAAAAACATTCTAACTTATGTTAATAATTAATACTGATTGATAGTATAAACATTTAACTACAGATGAAATTCTTGTTTATAATATTTTAAAAATAATATATATGTTAAACTTAAAAGACCTATATTCAGAAGTAAGCGCATTTATCCTTCGCAATCTTCTGGTTTTCCAGTTAATATTAATATTTGACTATTGAAATTGCTAAAAACTTTCCACGGAAATTTTACTTCTAGAAATTATATACATTAAGCTTTAAGGTTAATCGAGCTTTAACTTAAACAGAACACAAAAATACATTACAGCAATCTTATTTTCTGGTTCTCATTTTTATTCCCCAGATAATTGCTCCAATTCCCCCGATAACAAAGAAGACTCCGAATACCCATGGCAGAACAATGACTCCAGCCAGAGAATTGGTTAACAGGAGTAAACCCAGGACTATGGTAAGCACACCAAGAATTCCCGTACCCCACCCTCCCCCTTTAAGTGCCGAAGTAATTATCACAGCACCGTTGACAAGAGCTAAAATCCCGATGAAGACCATGAGTAATCTAAGAACAATGTAGGGACTGATGATAGGATACATCAGTATTACAACTCCCACAATAATGCTCAAGATACCTGAAAGCAACTTCCATTTCCCATTCTTTGTAAAAATCAATGCCTTTATAACAGAAAAAATTCCTTCTACTAGCCAGAAAATGGCTAGAATTTGTACTAACAGAATAGTGGTTGCTATAGGCTCGTATAAGAGGAAAATACCTATAATAGTAGCAATAATTCCTTCCAGAAGAACCGACCACCAGAGTTCCTGAGGTACTTTTGGTTCCTGCGGCACTTTTAACTCTATTCTGGAATCGGTATCAACTGGTTGTTCCATATATCCCATCTCCCTTTTCCGAACTTTGCAAAAAGTCGTTTGTCTTCCTTCGTTTAATCCACATTTACTCCATATTATGTACCGGCAAAAATGAGTTTAAATTTATCATATAATATTATTCAGAGAATATAATATTATGAGAAATATAAATGAGGAGTAAGCAATAAATGAAGGATAGATGTGAATTAAAAAGTTATACGTGCAGGTATGATCACTGAATTAAAAACCTTATAAGAGTCCTGCTTCAAATCCCATAAATTCATTCTTATCTTCTTGCCGGACAAAGCATATCGTCGGTAAACCAGAAGCATCTCTTACATCCTGTAGATATTTCGGGCATCATATTCTTGGGCGAAGCGCAACGGAGTGAAAGGGACTGCGGGCTCTCAAAATGAAAGCATAACTTCGTCGATTAAATGCAATCAATCTAAAGATTTATATACTCCGAATACTGTATAAAAATGTGCAGTCTGCCAAGGTGGCGGAGGGGTCACGCAATCGCCAGCAGAGCGATTCAGTCCTGGTTCAAATCCGGACCTTGGCTTCTTCTATTCTTTAAGGATTATCTCTTTTTTAAAATAAATTTTTATTTCTCCACCTTTTTAATATTGTTAACTTTTCTATCCTTTTACTTCATTTAACGAATTAAAAAGCAACTTCTTTTGCCATGAATTAGCCTCTTGAGAAAACGAAGTGAACGAAAAGGGTGGCATCTTCCCAAAGCGGAATTGGGGTGGAAAAACATTTATCATGCCTTGAGATATATAAAAAATAGTCATGAATAACAGCTAATCTAATAAAAAAAGGGCAGCTGATCTATTGGCAAAAGACAAACGCATAAGGTTTCCACCAGGCTCGTATCAGGCTATATATGATGGTGTCAACTATAGAATAGATCCTGAAAACGATATCGTGGAAATGAGCCAGAGGCTAAACCCCAGGTACAGCCCTGAAAGCAGGGAAGAAGCTATCAATCTTGCAAATAAGCTTGGACCAGAAAAGATTAAAAAAAGAGCCAGGCTATTCTCAATACTTCTTCTTTTCTCAATATTATTATTCCTGTTTTTTATGATTTTCCCTATATATTTCCCTGTACAATCCGAAGGTCTTCTATCAGCCGGAAGATTTCTAACAATTGTCTCAGAAGTAATTTTTCTTTATATGTTTGGTTATTACAGAGCCATGGCAAGTTATTTTACGGATTCTTACTGCGAAAAATGCGGAAAACATTTCGTTTTTGAGGAGTTTCAGGCTCCGCTTGTAAAAGAGGAAAGCAAAATAGATACCTACACAAAAACCTTAACACAATACTGGCATTGTAGAAACTGCGGGTATGAGGATATAAAAATCGAACCTCAACCAGTAAATCATCATCACGAAAAAAAACAAAGTAATTTAAAAGAAGATACCTGCGAGGAATGCGGGAAAGAACATGCAATAGAAGAATACAGGGATATGGACGTACTAAATCGTGCTCTTAGAAAGAAAATCAGGTATTTTAAATGCCGAAACTGCGGCTACCATGAAATTAGACTAAATAAAAGGCTCAGAATAGTTTAACAAAACCGTTGTACAGCGATCGTTGCGCCGGTCGATCACGCTGGATAGGGTTTGGGGATAAGATCGTTAAATCCAAAAGTTAAGCCGAAACCGTTGCGCCGGTTTATCACGCCGTTGCTCGGGGTTTTCGCTCAAGCCTTTTTTGAAAAGGCTTGTGATCAAACTTTTTTCTAAAAAGTTTGCAATCCAAGCTATTTTTTAAAAAGGTTTGCGGTCCAGGCTATTTTTCAAAAAATTGAAGACGGAGCCTCTTAAAAGAGGCTCACTTTTCTAGCTGCCTGGTTTCAGGCCTGTTTCAGAAGCACTTTCATATCTTCTTCAACGGTTGTATTGGGTCTGAGATTGAAGTTTTCAACCAGCACTTTAATCACGTTAGGTGAGAGGAAAGCCGGAAGTGTCGGGCCGAGGGTAATATTTTTTACGCCAAGGCTCAGGAGGGCGAGCAGAACAAGCACGGCTTTTTGTTCGTACCAGGCTATATTATACGAGACCGGCAGGTCGTTTATGTTCTCAAGCCCGAAAGCCTCTGCAAGTTTCTGGGCAATTACCACAAGTGAGTAAGAGTCGTTGCACTGTCCGGCATCGATAACCCTCGGAATTCCTCCGATGTCACCGAGATCGAGTTTATTATATCGGTATTTGGCGCAGCCTGCAGTAAGAATTACGGTATCTTCAGGCAGGGCTTTTGCAAAATCGGTATAGTAAGCTCTTTCTTTATGTCTGCCGTCGCAACCTGCCATAACCACGAATCTGCTTATCTTCCCGGTTTTTACGGCGTCTATAATCTTATCCGCGACCGACAGAGCTGCCTCGTGTGCAAAACCTGCGGTTATAGTTCCGCTTTCGATCGGCTCAGGTGGCTTGCTCGTTTTTGCCTGCTCGATTAGAGGGGAAAAATCTTTAGTACCGTCTTCTTTTTCGTATATGTGGGTAAGCCCTTCAAATCCAACGACACCTGTAGTATAAATCCGATTTTTGTACGACTCTCTTGGCGGGATTATACAGTTTGTAGTCATAAGAATTGGACCGTTAAACTTCTCGAACTCCTCATACTGTTTCCACCATGAATTCCCGTAATTGCCTACGAAGTTATCGTATTTTTTGAAGGCAGGGTAGGCATTTGCAGGCAGCATTTCCCCGTGCGTATAAACATCAATTCCTGTGCCTTTTGTCTGCTCAAGCAACTGTTCCAGATCCCGGAGGTCATGTCCGCTAATGAGAATTCCGGGTCTGTCCCTGACTCCAATATTAACCGCTGTCGGCTCCGGGTTTCCATAGGTTTCTGTGTTTGCTTTATCGAGCAGGGCAAGCACGGATACGCCTTTTTTTCCGCATTCCAGAACCATTCCGAGCAGGGTTTCCATATCCAGGCTGTCGTCCGTAGTCGAGACAAGCCCTTTTTCTATGAACTCATAGATTCCTTCATCCTTATATCCCAGAACATACGCATGGTGAGCATAAGCAGCCAGACCTTTCAGTCCAAAGGTCAGAATCTCCCGGAGAGACCTGATATCCTCGTCCTGCGTGGAGTGAACTGCGATATCAAGGCTTCCTATATTCTCCGGAGTAACCGTAGCCACCGCAGGCAGGGATTTTTCAGCAGCTAGAACTTCAGCTGGCAGTTTTCCTTTGATCTCGTCTCTGAGCTTAAACGCTTTGTTTATAAGAGACTCAAATTCCTGTTTATCAAAATTGGTGTTCGTAAGGGTTGCAAAGTAGCTGTCAAGCACAAATCTGTCGGTTGCTTCTTCATTAACGCCTGCAGCTCTTGCTTTAAGGTTATAGAAAGAGATACTTTTGAGTATATAGAGCAGCCTGTCCTGGAGATCTGCAACTTCTCCTTTTTTACCGCATACCCCATTTTTTGTACAGCCCTTTACATTAAGTGCTTCCTGACACTGGTTACAGAACATTTCTTCACCTCAACCTGTTTGCAATGAAATTCCTGTTTTCTTTATTTAAAAATTATTGGGAATTCTTAAGTTTTTAAAATACTTAATATAGCATCATTTCATGCTGGTATATTTATTATCATAATTTAGTATACAAAATGATATAAACTAATATATACGAAACAGTTTCCAAGTAGGTACCTGTTATTTCTGTAATCTCTACAAGGCTTGTTTTTACTGCATCTTTCTTATCTGGAATTTCGAATTTTATACCACCTTACACCATCTCTATTTAATGCCAGTGCTTACTGACTGTAATTTCAGAACAAGTGCCTATATGTCAACCTATTGTAAACGGAAATCTTTATCTTTGAGTAAACGTTATTCTCCGACACCAGTTTGCATATATTTAATGGTTAACAATAAGATCATTTACCTGCGCTAAAAAACAGCAGGTAGTAACTATATCGATTTCAATAATAATTCAATATTGAGTTCAGCAGCTAATTTTCAGGGCTAAGCTTTACACAGTGAGGGTTCTTTTCATGAGCAGTAAAACCGAATTTCCAAAGATAATGTGCACCCAGCACCCTGACTCGGCATCGAAATATATCGCAACACAGGAAGAACCTGAAGAAGCTATAGAAGCTGCAATGATCTTCGGTTGTGATGAATACATGCCGGATTACGAGGGAAAGGCTACACCTTACCATCAGAATGTCCAGATTGTATCAAAACTTATAGAGGAAACTGGCCTTGTGCCCGGAAAGGACTTTTTCATCACGCCGAGGGCTCCAAGTGCAGTTCAAGAAAACCGGTTCAGGCAACTCATGGTTATGATGTCGATTGCAGAGGCTAATTACAATGCACATGAGTATCCGGACGTCCAGGCAATCAATGAGTTCGTGCATCCCATGACAGACAGTGTCAGGGAAATTCTTGAAGCCCAGCAACATATGATAGATGTAAGTGAACTTGCAAAAAAGGAATTCGGGTTCTCAATGGAAGTACCGCGCATAATTCCTCTTATCGAAGACGCTCCTTCACTGCTACATGCAACAGAACTTGTCGAAAACGCGATACATACCTGGAAAGAACGTTTTGGGGCAGCGCCGGACAGGTTCAGGGTATTTCTGGGCAAATCTGATTCTGCCCTATCTTTCGGGCATGTTGCAAGCACATTATCCTGCAAATACGCAATAAACGGACTCTCCGAGCTAAATTCTGAAATCGACACCCAAATCGGGATTATCTTCGGAGCAGGGACTCTGCCTTTCAGGGGACACCTTGACCTGAAAAACGCAGAAAATTTCTTCAGGGAGTGCCAGGGAATAGAAACCATTACTCTCCAGTCCGCCCTAAGGTACAGCCATAAAAAAGGCGACGCAGAAGCCCTGGTAAATCTTGCAAAGGCAAAACTGCCGGAGATGCCTGAACTCTTTTCAGCCGAGGAAAAAGAAGAAATCGTAAATCTCATAGGGATATTCGGGACAGGATACAGCCGGATTCTCAGGCAGCTAGCTCCCATGATAAACCGGATAGCTGATCTTCTCCCCCAGCATCGAGACCGTCTTATGCATAAAGGAACAGGCGGCTATTCAAGAAATGCTCCTAACATTTCGGGTGTTGTCAAACTCTGTCGTACCGATATAGGAAAAGAGCTTGAAGCCAGCATGCCTGCCGAAAACCTCCATCTTCCCAGGGCGATCAAGTTCACAGGTGCACTTTATTCCATAGGCCTGCCACCGGAATTCATAGGCACAGGACGAGCTCTTCAAGAAGCTCGGAAAAAACTCGGAGAAGCCGCCTGTGAAAATTTACTTACAAAGTATTTTCCTTCACTTGCAGGTGACCTGAATTTTGCATCCGGATACCTTGACCTCAATGTAGCTTCGCGCTTTCTGTCCGAAGCATGCCTGAAAGAAATCCGCAAAGATATTGAGATAATGCGTGAGGTCTTTGACCTTGAAACCAGACCCGAACCCTCATACCGCATCCTGCTGGAAATGATGCAGCCCGACCTTCTCCAGGCAAGAAGTGCAGAGGAGTGCATGGATGAGGAAGTTTCCCAGCTTGTGTGCTCGACCCTGACCAAAATGGGGAAAATCAGGAAGGCTCTCGGTTAAGGAAAAATCTCCTTAACCCCCTAGAACCTTTTTGGAATTAAACATATAACATATGCCTCCGCCAGCTTGTCTGGCGGCACCTCTCAAAAAGAAGAGAAAATTTGAAGGAAGAATGGAAAGAATCAAAAGTAGAAAAAAGAACTTTAAAAAAGCAATGTTAGAATTTTATAATCCGAATTAAAATCCAGTTCACATCTTCTTTTATCGCATATCAATCCCATTAAAATCGCACATGAGATTTTCGCGGATAGAACTCCCGTCATTCTCAGAACTGCACAGGTAATTCAAATCTTCCAGGTTCGGGTGCTTTTGCTTTTTCTTCTGTGCACTGAGAATTTTCTCAAGCAAAAGATCTGCGACTTTTCGTCGTGCATTCTTCAGCACACCAATCAGGACGAAAATATTCTCATCGGCTTCGATCTCAATAAAGGCAGCTTCAAAAGGAGTAACCCCAAGACTTTCTTTTACGGCTGCGTCAAGGTCTTTGAGATTAAAATTCTTTGCACCCTGGTGGGCATTGAATTTCCCTACTCCTAGGTAGACAGCGTCAGCTCTTCCTCGAATTGTGGCAAACAGGGCTTCTTTATTTCCCACAGGAGCCAGGATTTCAGGAGGAGAACTGGGAGAGCTGTTTTACCCTGAGTAACTGTTTTAGCCATGGAGTCTCAAACCCGCTGATATTATAAATCACATTTCACAAACGCCTTTTGGGATCTCAGATTAAATAACCCGCTAAAACGAAAAAAGTGAAAATTTATATATACAAATGAATAATTCTTAGTAAATAAAATTGGTTGTGACCAGATAACTATCTGAACATGGATTTTACCTGCTTTGTAGTATAGCTCCACAGGATTCCTGATTTCGTTTGAATCTTCTTTTACGCTCCAGTAAACGGATGAAGCTTCGTAAAACGAATAAGTACTGCAGGGATGCAGTATGAATGACCCATAGATTATATGCAGGTGCCAGTCCGGGGTAGACAGACTAATTAATTCTGCAACAGGGCAGCTATACTTGAATATGCATATTTTCTGAAGCTTCATCCAGGATGAGATATGACTCCATTTAAGCTGCTTGAGAGGATTGAGTCCCATTACCTTGATCCCTCAAGAATATACAAAGTTATAAGAAGAAAATACCAAGTTTTACACAGGCATAATATCGCTTACCTCTATGCTGCCAGTCCCTCTTTAAACAGGTTCTCTCACCTGACAATGGAAAAAATAATTCCGACATTTGAAAACTCGGTATCAGGAAAAACGACTTTGCAATTTATGGAGGATAGGGAATGGTAAGTGATGAAGAAATGAGATCCGGGAATATTGTGAATCTCTTCTTGAAATTTGCATTCCCTACTGTTGTAGGAGTCATCATTGCCGGAATTCAGGGAATAATTGACGGTTTCTTTATAGGGAATGCTATCGGAAGCCAGGGGCTTGCAGCAGTCACCCTTGCATATCCGGCTTATATGGCTATAATCGCAATTGGAGTATTTATCGGGATCGGCTCATCCAGTCTAACGGCGTTGCAACTTGGGAAAGAAAATCTCAGCGGAGCACTGAATACAGTACATAATGCTTTTTCCCTGTGCCTTCTTACAGGAGCTATCTTTACAATAGTGGGGCTGGTTTTCTGTAAAACTTCAATCAGCCTACTTGGGACCAGCGGTCCTGCCCTGGATTTTGCCCGCGAGTACCTGAGGATTATTTTTACGGGTTCGGTTTTCATGATTCTGGCAATTGCCCTTGACCCGCTGGTAAGAAACGACGGGAAACCCAAACTCTGTATGAATATCATGATTGCAGGAGTAATTGTAAATCTCGTGCTTGACTACCTTTTTATTATACGTATGGGCATGGGAATGTCAGGTGCCGCTTTTGCAACAATAATCTCCTTTGCCCTCCCGGCATTACTGCTAATACATTATCTGTTTAGCAGTCAGGCAAAACTCAAACTCAGGCTTAAAGCCATGAGATTGAAACTGGAAACTCTGCTCCAGATCCTCAGAGCCGGAATTCCGTCCTTCGTAATGCAGATATCAATTGCTTTTGTGCTTTTTGCACATAATTATATGCTGCTCAGGTACGGTTCCGAACTTGCGGTCTCAGCTTACGGCATTATAGGATATGTTTTCTCAATTTTCTATATGCTTTTCGAAGGAATAGCCCTGGGAGTGCAGCCGATTATAGGCTTCAATTACGGTGCTGGTTACTATGAGAGAGTCTCAAAGACCCTGAAACTTACAATTCTCTCATGTATTCTCGTGGGAGCTCTCGGGTTTGCACTGATCTACCTCTTTCCAGAGAGAGTTATTCAGATTTTCAGCCAGGACGACACCGAACTTCTGGAAGTTACGCTGCGAGGAATGGAGATCTTCATGTTCTCTTTGCTCGTTGAAGGTACTGTGCTCTTCACTGCCATCTACTACCAGTCAATAAACAGGGTCAGAGAGGCACTTCTCATCTATCTGGGAAAAATTTTTGTTTTCCTGCTTCCTCTACTCTTCATCCTGCCGATCTTCTTCGGTCTTGATGGGGTCTGGTTGGCCTCTCCGGTCACAGAGTACCTCATGATGATAGTAGCTCTGGTCATGCTTTCGAAGGAATTTAAGTTTCTCAAGCACAATGCAGTAGAAAATAAACATCCAGCTGGTAAAAATCAGGCGTTACCAGTAATCAGACAGATCGGAAAAACCGAAGTAGAGGAGAATTCCAGGTTTGTTAAATTCAGACCTGCTGAAAAGAAAGACATCTCGTGAGATGCTTCTCAAGGAAATTCCTTTTTTATAATTTTAAAAAAGTTAAAAAGAGGCAAAAATGCCTCTTCATTCTTGCTGTAAAAGCAAAGTTTATAAGGAGAGCCAGTTCATGCTGCTGTTATCTCCACTTTCACTAGAATTCTAGTTTTGAATGTGAGTGGTTACAACTTGTTGAGTCCAGCAATATAACTTACTCGCTTACGGAGTTAACGACTGCTGTAAAGTGCCATCAGCGGAAACCAATTCCTTGAAGCTTATATTGCGCGGAAAGTGCTAAAAACCCATACCTGTTCCGTAAATATTTTTTATTCCTAATAATTTAGGAAGGCACAAGAGAGCCTTTGTGCGCTCCTGATGCTAGATAATTCGAGTCCCAGGTAACGGTTTGACCGGTAAACGAGACCGAATCCGGATTGAAATTTGCAGTGATTTGAGAGGCAATCGGATCAGGAGAATTAAAGCCATCCCTTAAGATTTGCCTCTGAACCGATGCCGTGTAAACGCTGTCCTTAACCGCATGGATAAGGTCAGGATTCTCTTCTGTCCATACATGGTCATTAAAAAACGTTTTCAGTCCCAAGCTTTTTGCATATTCAAGGAGTGTCTTCTGTCCATACATGGTCATTAAAAAACCCAGCCATCAATAACCCCGCCTGTATAGCCAATGCTGAAACTTTAATTCTAGAATATTCGGAAAGTTATTCAAAGGAAGTCTAGATACAAACTTTCGAAAAGTAATATAATTAGGAGTTTTGTTGAAGTCAAGTTTTCCCTTATACTGTTCATTAGGTTAATAGGTCCTATAAAATCAAGATAATCTATACTTACACAAACCTTTAATAAAGTAAGAAGCTGACGTTATGTATTAACACTTTTTGAAAGTTTATAGGAGCTATTTTTGGAGTCAAATGGGCTCCAATATTATCTTTGCCAGAGATTCCTTTGCATAGCAATGCAGCAGAGTTAGTAGCAAAAGTAAGGAAAAAGTGTCAACCTTTAATCCATGATAGATAAAGGGACAAAAACAAAAGACAAATTTATGACAATGTTCAGACAACAAAAACTGGTTATAAGCGCATATGAACTACATCTTTATAAAGTGAGCAGTACATTTGAGATGCAATTTCTAAATCAATCACAGAAAAAAGTGCATTGAATTGAAAGTGGAAGAGCTTTCCACTCGATGATGAGGATATATAGTCTATGACGGGATCTGCAAGAGAAAAAAGAATTGATATTCTCAACTTTAAACGTGCACTTTCGCTTGTCTGGCAAAGTGCACCTGGATGGACGCTAATAAGTGCCTTTTTAGTAGTGTTGCAAGGTGCTCTGCCACTGGCTTCTCTTTATCTTATGAAATTGATAGTGGATTCTATAACGACTGGTATCTCCTCATCCAATAAAGAGGCTGCCTTTGGACATATCATGTTCCTTATCTTCCTAGCAGCTGCGGCGTCATTTTTAACTGTCTTAAACAGTGCAGTTTTAAATATAGTTAGTGAAGCACAGGCAGCTTTGGTTTCAGACAATATCCTTGATCTACTTCATGACAAATCAATTGAAGCTGACCTAGAATATTATGAGAATCCTAAGTATTACGATACACTCTATAGAGCTCAAAATGATGCTCCTTTCAGACCAACAAGAATAGTTAACAGCATTTTCCAGGTATGCCAAAATGGTATATCCTTAGTAATTATATTCGGATTGATTACTTCTTTTAGCTGGATTGTAGCTGCATCTCTAACAATTGCAGCCATACCAGTAGCCTTTGTTCGTTTGATATACTCAAACAAAGTTTATGAATGGCAATGTTCTTGTACGGCAAAGGAACGAAAAGTATGGTATTTTCACTGGCTGCTTACCAGTAATAGTAGTGCAAAGGAAATCAAACTGTTTAATCTTGGGCCTTTGTTCACGAAAAGGTACCATAACCTACGTAAGAAGCTTCGAAGGGAACGATTAACCATAACAGCTAAACAATCTGTAGCAGATCTGGCTGCCCAAACTGTTAGTATTGTAACTGTTTTTGTAAGTTTCATATTTATCGCTATGAGAGCTTTTCAGGGAAATATAACTCTTGGTGACTTAGTAATGTACTTTGGAGCTTTGCAACAGGGCTATTCATTTCTTTCTAATTTCCTAAACGGTTTTGCAGATCTTTATGAGGACAACCTCTTTATGACAACACTTTATAAATTTTTAGATCTAAAGCCTGCTTTGAAAAAATCATCAAATACAATACCAGTACCTGAGAAGATTAAAGATGGAATCTCCTTCGAAAATGTTGGATTTAGCTATCCTAACCAAAAAACCAAAGTCCTGAAAGACATCAACCTGCACATAAGTGCTGGAAAGACCATAGCTCTTGTTGGAAACAATGGATCGGGAAAAACTACATTGATAAAACTTCTCTGCAGATTCTATGATCCGACTGAAGGAAGGATACTGATTGACGGAATCGACCTCCGCGATTTCAAAATACTCGATTTACGAAAAGAAATTAGTGTCGTCTTTCAGGATTATATACACTACAATTTAACTGCTAGAGAAAATATTTGGTTTGGTGATATAAATAAGCCTGTTGATGAAAAGAATATCCTGCAAGCAGCGGAGTGTTCAGGAGCAGATCGTATTATTGAACAGCTTGATAATAGTTACGAGACAATCCTGGGAAAGTGGCTTGAGGATGGCACAGAATTGAGTATTGGGGAATGGCAGAAAATTGCTCTTGCCAGGGCTTTTTTCCGGGACTCCCAGATAATAGTTCTAGACGAGCCTACAAGCTCATTAGATCCGAAGGCTGAAGACGAAGTTTTCAAAAAATTTCAGCAGATTGCTGCAGGTCGAACTGCTATAATAATAAGTCACAGACTCTCAACAGTGAAAATGGCGGATTCCATATATTTCATGAAAGAGGGAAGGATCCTGGAAAGTGGTACTCATGATGAATTGATGGCTCTTGATGGTGAGTATGCACAACTTTTTAGGATTCAATCAAAACATTATAACTAAAGAAAAAAGATCTAAGATTAAGTTCTAATTTATGTTTAGTCATGTTACATTTTGCTTTTTTTCAGGATAGCAGCAGTAAAGGTTTTCAAATTTAGAATTAGTTGTAAAATAACAACTTCCCCTGCATCCACCTCGGCAAATGGCTCCTTTATCACAATCTTTACAACTGCCTGTCAGCATACTAACATCAAAATTTCTGTTGTAAGCAAAATTGCCTTCTTTAAACCAGATTTCGGATAAGGATTCTTCACGCAAATTGCCTTCAATAAACTCATCTGAGTACAGGGATTCACAACCTTTTACATTGCCTATACTATCTATTCCCACTACTCGCAAGCCCGCCTGGCATCCTGACCATTCACAAACTGTCCCTGGCGGACCCCTCAAATATGGTTCATTTTCATCAAAGTATCCGATGTCATCTCCTGCATAGATCGCGATCTTCTTTTCTTCACGCTTTTCTCTAATAAACTTGGTAATCAGCGGCACCTTAGCTGGGTCCAGGATAAGATTCCTTTTATCAGCCATATTTCCCATTGGATTAACTATCTGTATCTGCCAGGCCTTTATGCCCTTCTCCACAAGTAACTCATACATTGGCCATAAATCCTCAAAATTACTATCAACCAGACTGGTTACAACAGCCACAGGTATTTTTTCTCTTTTGAAGATATCAAAAGCTTCCATCACTTTTTCGAATGATGTGTTTACATTTCTCATATTATTATGATTGCTTTCCATTCCATCGAGAGAAATTCCCACATTAGTTAATTTGGCGTATTTGATCTGGGCAATTTGTTCATCTCCAAGTAAAAAGCCATTGGTAATAATATTAACATGAAGACCATTTTCAGATAATTTTCTGGCTATTTTTTCCCATCCCTTGTACAGAAAAACTTCTCCTCCAATGAAAGTTACCTGTTCGCATCCAAGTTCTATTAGCTGTTCGGCGACGTTAAGACATTCATCAACTGTGAGTTCTCTTCCTCTGGCTTTTCCTGCCATAGAGCCGCAGTGTTTGCAATTCATATTACATTTTAGCGTAAGTTCCCATACACAGAATTGAGGTATGTATTCAATTTGATTCATTTGTATTACTCCGTATAAAATGAGAATCTGGCAAAAGATAGATTTGAACATCAGGATGCTACATTAATTTAGGGAGGAATGCATTAATTTAGAGGTCAAATTTTAAATATAGTATGACTTACACAGTTGAAGTGTAAAATCAAGTACAATGTATTCTGCAATTAAAAATATACCATTTAACCAGTTATGAGTTTTTTATTGATTTTTCGGTTAAGCTGTGTAAGTCCTTTAAAGATCTCTTAAAGAAATATGAACTAAACTTTCTATAATCTTATTTCTTTCTTCATATTTCAATTACTTCACTTGGTATCCTCGACTACGATCACCCCGTACATGGGCACTATAGGTGGTACTGGTACTACCCCGTATTTCAGCACAGGACATGGTTTTTTCTTTCGTCTGTTTCTGTCAAATTGACACCAAGCAATGTTCATTTCATCAATTGTTCCGTCTGTCATCTCTTCACCACTCCATCTAATTTTTTTATTCTTTCAAAATGTAATTAATTAATAGTTTTTCTATAATTTAAAAACCTTAAAATCATAAAGGTACAATTTTATCATACTTGTTTTTGATATTTTATCACTTGTTTTTGCTCCGATTTTACCTCTTGTTTTTGCTTCAATTTTACCGAGACTACTTCCTTATTTTCCTTTAGTTTAACTTTTACTACAGCAGACTGTTTTTGATTAATTGTTCCATCCGATGTTTGTGCAGCATGCTGTAGTTGGTAAAGGTCAACATTCACACCATTTTCTATCTTTGATATGCCAAAACCTTGTTCAGAGCTAGTGTCTATTTCATTATCGCCGTTATTCGACCACGAATCAACCTGTTGTTCTTCATCCAACCTTGCAACTACTTTTTTTATATTACCATCTTTATCATAAACAACTTTTAAATTATTTTTACTGGCTTGATTTATCTCTCCGTTATCCGTTTGGGCAATCTGAACCTGACCAGAAATATAATTAACTCCATCGCGAGTAACGTTTAATGAGGCTGCTTGAACTTGATCCGCTGAAGATCCAGCTACAGCAGTACCGATACATGTCACCATTAATAATACACATATGAACAGCGAAAATATTTTATTAAAGACTGATTTATCTAATATTTCTTATCCCCCCTTGTGTTTAAAAAAACAAAAATACACTCCTGAATAGTATAGCATTATAATTCAGCTTCACTTAGAAGTAAAGTGTCCACTAAGAGTTTGATCGGAATATACATATGCGGAATTACCAGATGCAGAAGCCTGCGTAACACCTAAAGCAGCCATTCCATTCTTAAGTATTTCCGCCTGTGTATACGCAACTGCACTCGCAGATGAGGGCTTATCTACAGAACTTGCAGTTGCGTATACATAATTGGATACGCTTACAGTACCACGGATAACCTTATCTTTCTTAGGGGCTGCACTTGCTCCTGATACCAGCACTGTGAGAAGAATACACAGCACCAAACCCACTGCTATTAATTTTCTCATTTCGCCACACTCCTATGTTTACTTTAAATATTTGACAAATTTTTGTCATGTATTAATAGACGACCAATGCTTATGGAGTCGTCAAAATTATCATTATTTTCCCCACTAATCCATGAAATTCTTCTTTCCGAAGCTATCAAGCCAGCCGAAAGGGCAGTTCACATTACATCATTTATAGTTCACATTACATCATTTATTTTTGTTGCATGTGCATTATGCCTATCACTTTATCCTTTGGTGTAGATATGATTTTTAAGAAGGCTCTTTGCTCCTGGTAGATATCCCCATCCGACGCTTGACTTTGGCTTAACTTAATTTCCCCACTATCGTCTGTATTAATTGTCTTAACTAAATTTGAGTTTGGTTCCGCAATTGAATTTTTATTATTACTGTCATCCGTAGATGGGACATCAACGCTTTGGATTTCGCTCGCTCTTACAGTTGTGATTTCCACCCCACTTTGAGGGTTAACGAATACTTCTTCACTACCCTGCTGGGCTTGAGTTATTATTCCATCTCCAGATAATATCTCAGCAGATTGTTGCTGATCAACATTATAGCTAATCTTGCCATCATTAACGATCACTTCACCTGTTTGAGACTGATCAGCTGAAGACAAAGCTGAAGCACTATTAATAGAAGTTATCATTAGTGCTGCGCATATCAACAGAAAAGTAATACTTTTAAAAGTCAAACTTGTAAATATATTCACTTTTACCCCTCCATTTAAAAGTGAACTACACTCCCAGAGAATACAGCTTATTGTTTATACTCCGAAGCAACGCTAATAAGCCCACTAGCCCTACCATCTATCCAGAGCCACATGAAAATACCAAGATTTGCATTTTTCATATTGATCTGCTGTAATGATCAAAATCCCTAGTAATAAAAAAATGGCTCTGTTCATAGTGGCATTTTTTTTATATAAAAAGATATTCATATATTAAAAAACTATACAGTTTGAAACTTGATTTTTCTCTTCCCTTACGGTCATTCAGAAGACTGCCAGGGAAAAAAACATTTTATATTTTTTTGTTAAAAGAGTATAGAAGGTGGTCGATGATGTGAACTTAAAGTACAAAAACATAACATTTTACATTTTGATTTAAATCTAAATCTTGGACAGTTGAAGGTCAAATAACATTGATTTTTCAGCTCAATTATATAAATCTATGATTATTTTTATACCTTTTATAATATCAATTATGAAACCCTTTATATTATAATAGTCCTATTATATTGATATTTATCGTTTTAGGCTATATTAATTTTAATGTTTCTTTTATATTCAAAGAGATATATAAAAAGGATAAATTTATATATTTTAGTCGAATCCTAAGTATTGTGACTTATTCCAGCACAACTATGGTGGAAGGGGATGCTAGCTCAGAGTATGCTGAGCACATTTTGCATACGTCTCAGCCTATGGTTGTGAGGGACATTTTATACAATATTAAGTCACAAGTACTGTAAACTAGTACGGGGTATAAGTACTGTAAACTAGTACGGGGTATAGTTAGATATTACAGTATTGTAAATTTGTATGGGTATAGTTTAATCATCACAGCAGAACTACGGGGTAATTAATTAGTGGGTAATAATTAGTGTTTGATAGCTACCACTATCAATGGATCCCACTAATTAGTAATTAATTAGTGGGTAATAATTAGTGTTTGATAGCTACCACTATCAATGGATCCCACTAATTAGTGTTTGATAGCTACCACTATCATTAGATCCCACTAATTAGTGCTACAAAGGTACCTCTAGATTTGTTTGTGATGATATATATGTTTAACTTAGGTTTAGGAAGAGGTGAATAAATGAGAAAACTAATTGGAATATTAATTGCACTGTGTCTCCTCACAGCGTTTGTATCAACAGCCTCAGCTGGGGGCTGTAAGCCAGGTGAAAATTGTTTTGATACAAAGATAAAGAATGTTGATAATGGTCTAGCAAAGTCTACACCAATCAAACTTATCGTTGGCGCTAGCGATTCTGAAGCAGAAGCAGAAGCAGAAGGTGACTGCCCACAAGCATATGCAGAAACTGGCGCTGGTCAGCTTGAAACCGGTACCTTTGCTTACGGCATAGCACAAGCAGATGGATACAAGGCTGAAGCCGAAGCCGAATCAGAAAGCAAAGCATTCTCCGTATTTACTGCTAACAAGAAGAAGTACTAATTAAATCTGCATAGGAATTAGTATTGAAAAATACTAATTCCTTTTTTTGAGAGTTTAAAAAACTGTAATAACAGGTCATTTGCCCCGAAGATAAAAACACTGATGATCTTGTTTCTTTTTATAGATATTTATCGTTGCCGAAAATTGTTCAGAAATTAAAGTAATCCCACCGTTAAGGCGATCTCAATATCCATAAAGAAAAGTCATCCTACGAAATATTCAGCGAAGATGGAACGAAACAACTTTTGGTCAAAAATTAAAATCTATAATTAAAAAAGCAATAATTTCATATTATTAAGTAACTGTTGGATAGTCTTCTTAGCTTACTGGCAGTTCTTCTGTTATGCAGTACGTATCAAAAAATCAGTAAAAGAGCTGAAAAGAATGAACTGGAAAAAAAGTTTAATACTTATACTGGTTTTGATCTGTATTCCAGTCGCTGCAATCTCGCTTAATAGTGAAACCACATCACAGAATGGAGATGCTTCTGCGGCTTCAAAAGCTACAAGTCAAGCTACAATAAGCGATGAAGACATTTCTATGGCCTCAACACAGGATGAAGATGTCTCTGTGCCTTCAAAAGCTGCAAATCAAGCTATAATAAGCGATGGAGACGTTTCTAGGACACCAACACAGGATGGAGATGTTTCTGTGGCTTCAAAAGCTGCAAGTCAGGCTATAATAAGCAGCGGTGGAGACGTTTCTATGGTCTCAAAATCCACAAGTGAGGTCACTGTAAAACAGGGAGAAAGTTATACTGTTTCTCTAAAAGAAGATACGTCTACGGGCTATAATTGGAAAGTGACTCATTCAGATGGGCTCAAACTTCTATCTGACACGAACTCTGATGGAGAAAGGGAATTAAAGTTTCTTGCAGCTCAAAAAGGAAAACAAACAATAAAAGCGGAATACTACAAATCTGGAGAGGAAAGCCTAAAACTCACTTCTGAGTTTGTATTAAATGTAGTTTAATGCACATAGGATTGTGTACCGAGGACAGATATATGTTATAAAGATATAAAGGCAGCAGTTACGATTTTACGAGGAAATTAAAATTATTATAAATCCAGATTGTCCTTCCTGATCATCGGAATCTGACTGCGCACGCTAATTATCGATCTACTTCGAAAAGGCTAGTAACCATATATTAGATGGAAATATTAAGAAATTCTTTCGCTTCTTTTTCCAGAGATTTATATCTATTACCTGAGTTTATAAGAGAAATATGGGGTTTTCATGAAAAGAGGCTCTAACATAATAATCGTACTATTTTTTATATACCTGTCAATTCTCCTTGTTCCTGTCGTCTCTGCAGACCCAAATCCAGTTATAGTACAATATTTTCATCAAAAAGGCTGCCATTATTGCGAGATGACCGACCCTATTGTTGATAAAATTAAAGCTCAATACGAAAATGATGATGTTGTTATAATTGATATAAACACCAGCACCCCCGATGGTTTATATCAGTGGAATAAATATGGATTTGAAGGAATTCCAGCTATCGTGATAAACAATGAAACAAAGCTTTTCGGCGATGGAGAAATTACTGAAGAAAAACTGAGAACCACAATCGACGGGTATCTTGCAAAAAGTAGAGAAGAAACTGAACATACGACAGAGAACGCAACTGAAAACAAACGGGATAGTGAATATATAAATACGAATCTGAATTTACCAGTTGCTTATTCGCTCGGTCTTTTTGCAGGTTTTTCACCCTGTCTGATGGCCATACTGGGGTTTCTATTAAGCTTTACTGCAGGAACAAGCAATAGCACAAAAAATAGCATGATGCGTGCAACAGTATTTGGATTAGGACTGGTGACTTCTTACATAGTTCTGGGTCTGTGTTTGCTCTCTTTCAGAAAGTCAATTCCCAGTTTGGAAGGCTTTTCTTATGTTGCAGGAATAATCATAATTCTCATTGGATTAAACCTATTGGGGATTTTTAATTCACCTGTTGTTATGGATAATTATTTTCAAAACTCGGCTAGGAAATATGTAGGTACTTTGAGTGGAGTTTTCTTCCTTGGAGTACTATTCTCTTTTGTAAAAGTTCCCTGTACTGCTCCGATGCTTCTTGTACTGATCAGCAAAACCATAACAAATGGAACAGTTAGCAACCTGACCATGTTATTTGCTTTCAGCGCTGGAGTATTGACCCCTTTTATAGGAGTTGGCTTGTTAGGAGGCTATACTCTATCTAAACAAATTCGTTCATACAGGATGTACATAAAAAAAGTTAGTGGAATTGCACTTGTATTAATTGGTCTATGGATGATTTTTTAACTAATTTTTAAAAAACACTCATGAATTTACTCTACTTTTACAATAACATATTAGGATTTACCTGCAGGAAAAGAAGCAGCTTATCTTGATCAATTAGAAGCAGCTTATCTTGATCAATTCCTTCGTTTCATGATTCTTCAGAAACCTGTCTCAAGAATGCCTTTTTTAATTTAATTTTATTAGAATTTTAAAACGTTTTACTCAGAAGAAGAAAAGATAAGAGTAAATGCTATGAATACGATCGGGTTTACAAATTCTTAATTAAGTTGCCATTATTCTTAACAAACAGATGTATCATATAACTTACGAAAAATATATTTACTTTAAGAGAGTAGGTTCAACATTAGAAATCTTAATCCTGAAACTTTAATCCTATAAGAAAAGAGGATATCGGATTCTGATGAAACAAAACGGCAGTATGCGGGAAAAAGCCCTTAAAATAGAAAAGCTTGTGAGCTTTCTTTTGCCAGCGGTTATATTTTCCCTGGCTTTGTGGACTCTGGATAGACAGGTGCGTCACTTACACTCAATGTATATCATCAAAAATATTACCATCACTCCACTGAGCCATATAGAGCTTGCCTTTTTTTTAACTTTTTTGAGTTACCTTGCCTTAACAGGCTACGATTATCTGGCAGTCCGTCATATCAACCACCCTATGCCTTATAAACAGACAGCTCGGGCTTCATTTATCAGCATGTCCATAAGTTATAGTATTGGCTTTAATATCCTGACAGGAAGTTCTTTGCGATACAGATTTTATTCAAGAAATGGACTGGGTTTGCGCGAGATATGTGAGATCATAGTTTTCTGTATTCTCACCTTCTGGCTCGGCTTCTGTTTTGTCGGAGGCTTGCTCTTCACATTCTACCCTGTGAATCTGCCGGATTATATACTCAGGAATCCTGTCTCTTTAAACTTAATTGGAATTTTACTTCTGCTGTCCGTTGCTGTTTATTTCTTTTTCTCGTTCAGGAAGTGGAATTTCAGAATAGGGGAGTACCAGATAAGGGTTCCCGAACCAAAAATAGCTTTTTTCCAGCTTGTTTTATCCTCAGTAGATTATCTGCTTTCTGGAAGCATTATCTATTTCCTTTTGCCCTCAAGCCCACACCTTACCATGCTTCACGTACTTGTATTTTTTGCACTGGCTCAAATCATAGGTCTGATAAGCACTGTCCCTGGAGGGCTCGGAGTTTTTGAGACTCTGATGCTGTTTATGCTAGAACCATATTTCGGCACGGTTGATATAATAAGACCGCTTCTTCTCTTCAGGGCAATTTATTACTTCGTACCTTTCCTGTTTGGATTCCTAGCTCTTATATTGTATGAATATGAAGAGAGAGAAGAATTCCTGAAAAAAATCGGAAAAGCTACCTATTCCAGCCTGTCACAGGTAGTACCTCAGATTTTTTCTATTCTTGTCTTTCTTGGAGGTGTTTCTCTCCTCTTTTCCGGAGCTCTGCCTTCAAATCCCAGATACCTGCATGACCTCACTTACATAGTTCCCTTTCCCCTGATAGAATTTTCCAGGTTTTTCGGAAGCATTATGGGTGTATTGCTCCTTCTCCTGGCAAACGGTCTCTGGAAAAGAATTGACGGAGCTTATATTCTCTCACTTGCTGTGCTTTTGATGGGCGGAATTTTTGCCCTCCTGAAAGACTTTGATTATCATGAAGCGTCTGTTCTTTTTACCCTGTTTTTCTTTTTGCTCCCCTGCAGGAAATACTTTTACAGAAAGTCCTCACTTATGCACCAGTCATTTAGCAGCAAGAACATAATTGCTATAATCCTGGTGCTTGTAAGCTTTGTCTGGCTTGGACTTTTCTCATACCGGAATGTGGAATACTCAAACGAGCTCTGGTGGCAGTTTGGAATTAATTCCCAGGCATCCAGCTTTTTAAGGGCAACAGTTGGAACTTTCTTCCTGCTGCTGGTTTTAGGGATAGCTAAAATGCTGAGCCCCTTTTCCAGGGATATTCATATGCCAGGGGAAGAAGAAATGAAACTTGCAAAAACAATTATTAACCAGAGCAAGGAAACTGCTGGAAACCTGGCGCTTACTGGAGACAAATACTTGCTTTTCGACGATGAAAAGCAGGCATTTTTAATGTATGGAATTTACGGAAAGACCTGGGTTGCAATGGGAGACATTGTAGGAACCAGCAAACGGGCAAAAGAGCTGATCTGGGACTTTTATGAGATGAGTAGACTGAACCAGGGCAGGGCTGCTTTTTATGAGGTAAGTGAAAAGTATATTCCTGTGTATCTTGACCTCGGCATGACCCTGATAAAAATCGGGGAGGAAGCAAAAGTTCCCATTGAGACCTTTACCCTGGAAGGAAGTGCAGGAAAAGATTTCCGCTATACTGTGCGAAATGTGGAAAAAAAGGGATACAGGTTTGAAATTGTCTCCGGAGAAGAGGTTCTCCGCCTTATGCCCGAACTCCGACGTATCTCAGATGCCTGGCTGCAAATGAAAGCAGGAAAAGAAAAGCGATTTTCAATTGGGTTTTTTGACGAAAAATATCTGAGCAACTTCCCGATTGCCCTTGTGAGAAACGACTCCGAGATAGTTGCTTTTGCAAACATATGGACTGGAGCAGAAAAGGAAGAAATCAGTGTCGACCTCATGCGCTACGGTCCCAATGCCCCGTACAGAACAATGGAATACCTTTTTATCAAGCTAATGCTCTGGGGAAAAGAAATGGGGTACAAACACTTTTCTCTCGGGATGGCTCCTCTCTCAGGGCTTGAGAATCGACAATTTGCTCCTATCTGGCATAAAATAGGGTCTTTAATTTTTTCCCACGGAGAACACTTTTATAACTATAGGGGAGTAAGGGAGTTTAAAGAGAAATTCAATCCTGTCTGGAGCCCGAGATATATCGCACTCCCGAAAGGATTCAAACAGGGCCTGGTTTTAAAAGATATAGCAGCCCTGATCTCAGGAGGAGTAAAAGGGATTTTCACAAAGGAAAATAAGCGAGCAATAAGCCATAGAGGGCATCAAACTCCGGAAAAAGTGCCTGAATGATACCTTAATCTTTTGCCAGCAGGGATTTTTTAACTGTCTGCCGGCTGTATTTCAGGATTAGTGAGTGACCAAAAATTATATTGCTCACTCAAAGTGCGAGATTCAAAGAAATTTTGAGCTTTGAAGTCTGTTTATTAGATATCAAGTGGATTCTATTCGAATGCCGTGTGTCATGCATTCCATGATAAGGGGGAAGTAGGGTAGGGGGCTTTTTGCATACCATATTCCTGACACCCGGATATACTCGTTGCTTCAAATATCCTCAAATGGAGGTCAATTTAGACGCAAATAGTGGAAACTATGAAATTAAAAATAGTTATGGAAGTCCTAGTAAACCAGTTTCATCTCAAAGGTTGGCACTGGTGTGGAGTTCCTCACCCCTCACCGCAGCAAAGCTATGATAACAGTGATGCAGATAAGAATAACTTCCATATGATGCATATCGTCTGTCATATTACACCTCCGATATTAGATTTCATAATACCTGGTAACTAATACCAAGACATTGACTGATATTAGTCAATGATTTGGTATGCGTACTCAGCCGCTCGGCCTTAGATATTTTAAATCCATATCATCATAAGGAAGTTTTTTGAGATTCACTCTCACACCAGAGCTACTAAAGAATACTTTTTTAACGTACAAATATATTTCGAAAATGTTTGACAGATTTACAGCTTACTTTCCCATGGAACTTTTTCGATCTCTCCTATCGATTTCGCTGTTAAACGATTACGATATGTTCCTGAGTACTCGAACTCTTTAAGTAAAGAGAGTTCGAGATACCACAGTTCCAGATTGTATGCATCATAAATAGCCGAGTCAAAGTCCAAACTATCATATCTCTTTTTGGGGTGCACTAGATAATTACGAATTCCATTAAAAGCACTGGGTGCGTCAGTCCATTTTGAATCTTCCAATTGTTTCATAGATTTTTCCAATTGTTTCATAGATTTTACCTTATTAATATCTTCTGCTAACGTTTTTAGTATAGAAGTGTTTTCAGTAAGATCTACAAGAATATTCAAATCATGAAAAAGACATCTCAGCTTCTTTGAGGTATTACTCCTTTTAATTGGATTTGCCTTAAAGTGCTCAAAAGATAACCTCTCAAGTGCAGATTGAGCCAAAATAGTCCCAACTTGAAATCTCGAAGTATTAGCGAGTATATAATACATAACCGTTTGAAGATTGTCATTCCATTTGTTCATAAAACCAGGGAAGAGACTTTCAAGTTGCTCTGAATGATGCTCATCAAACCATGAACTATGTGGACGAGGACAACATTCCATGAGTGATGACCATGATTCCCATACTCGATCTGAGGAATTAAAACCCACTGCACATACAGGATTACACCAGACTCCTTTTGTAAACGAGAAAAAGTAATATAGCGCATGAAGCATGTCTCTAGCTTCTTTACCAGAAATAGGAGTATCATATTTTTTACTCAAACAACCTACATGTGTTAGACCGTAGCCACCTTCACTTCTTAATTTATTGAATGTGTTATCTGAATCTGCTAAAGATTTCAGCTCTACTACCCAGTTATCTGCTTCTAACTTGACATTTTTAGAATAACTACCTTTGTTTGCAATTATTTTTTTAAAGTTAAATAAATGAAAAATGATATATTGCATCTGAGTGTTGTCATCTCCAAATCCGACTATTGGCTCAGAAAATGGAGAAAATATTAGTGAGAGTTCTTCTGGATTTGACAAGTGACAAGTTGTTACGTATACTTTAATTTGCTTTTTATGATTCTTTAACTCTAAAGAAAAGAACTTATCTGATGCAAGCATCCAAGCTAATTCTACTCTTTCAGAGTTATCTAATTCTTCTATATTGGTGATATGCACACGAATTCGAGGTCGTGGAACTAGATCGAGACGAATTTCCGCATTTACAGTAGATAAAACAATCTCATCACTATCCTTAATCAATACTTTGTCCTTTGCAATGACCGTTGACTGATTCGGCTCACCGAAAGGAAAAAGAGGAACAAACTGATCTTTATTATTCATAATAGTACCTGATTATAATATATTAGATTCTTAAATAGTTTGAGTAATATATTCATCATATTTATCAGAGGTCTTAATATAAATATTCTTTGACAGTTTAGATGTAATACACTGTCTTATATCTCGTTTTCATATTCGCTATTTATTACACTATTTGAAAGGCAGAGCAGTCATAAAACATAGTTACTGGTGACTCCAACTGAGGATATAGTCTAAAATAAATATTTGGAAATACTACCAAAGCTGGCAATATCTTCTCAAAGCAAGCAGTACATATTTAAAACTTGATCTAGAAAAACAGCAGACTAAACATGAGGTAACTTCTGGGAAAAAGGAGAATAAATTACGTGAAGTTTCTAACAAATTTACGAATAAACGTCATTTTCTTTTAAATATAATATTTGAACAGATACATAAATACAAAGGTTTTAATATATGTTATTTCTTTAACTATTTGTTTCTAAACTCTCTTTCTTACAAGCCATGTTTAAATTTAAAAAATTTTGGTTCAAAAATAGGGTCATATGAGGCTATTTGGAAAATATTATAAGGTTGAAAATAAAAACGTAGCGATTAAAAAGACGACAAACTGATGTTAAAAATTGATGGTGTTCGCTCATGAATTTACAGGAACAAATCGAAGAGTTTAATAAGAGACCAAATGCCAAATATGCATATATAGGTTTAATAATTGCCGTCCTATTTACTATTGCAGCAATAGCAGATCCCCAAGCTACAATAGGAATGTTTTTTTCAATTATCTCACTGTTATTTTATTTATTAGTATGTTATTTTATCTTTAAATTTTGTTTCAGAAGCCAAAAACAACAACAGCAGCAACAAGTCGTAATAAACAATTCAAATAAAAAAGCGCGAGTTTGTCCTAAATGTGGATTACAAAATGATATCGACAGTAAGTTTTGCTCGGATTGTGGTTATGAATTTAAAATCGGCAAAAGTGAATAAGTATTTAAAATCTATCAATATTTGGTTGAGACAGTCCAATCTGTGTCACTCAAAACCTGATAGATGCTTTGTTTATAAGAATAGACATTTGCCACTATGTGCACGATGCACAGGAATTATTTTAGGAGGATTAATTTATCTCATATCTTCCAAGCTATTTTTTTTTATTTTACCTATAAATCCAACATATTTAAATTATAAACTATGTTTTGTCTTAGCAATACCTATGGTTATAGACGGTGGATTACAGTACTTGGGATATAAACAAAGTACTAATAATCGTAGGTTTGCAACTGGATTTTTATTTGGAATAGGATCAGTTATATTTTGCTTAAACATTACAGAGTGGTTTTTCTTACAACTGAATGCATAATATATTATCTCGAAACTATGCTTGCTGTACAAATATTCAGAGGCCGCTTAAGGAATAAATTTTGACATTTATTTATATTAAAGAGTCAATATTTTTTTCAGTGTTCTAAAAAGTGTTCTGTGAGCAGTAATTGATCTTAATTAGGTTTAGAGTGGACTTAATTGGGCTATTAGCGGCTGAACACTCTTTAAATCATTTTCTCAAACCTATCCAGCACTAAAAACATAAATTCCTTTGTGCCAACCAGATATTCTCGCTGCCCGAGCATTTCTTGCTTTTTCTGCACAAACGGTCCCTCCGCCAGCCCTTCCCCAAATCGCTCAATCAAAGACCGAATTCTTTCTTCATTCACCTCGGGATGAAACTGAAGCGCCACAACCCTTCCGTTATAAATGAATCCCTGGTTCTTGCAGCCCTCGCTTTCAAAAAGGTGAACAGCTCCTGCCGGCAGGTCAAAAGTCCTGCTGTGCCAGTGAAAAACCGTAATCCTTTCCGACAGCCCCTCAAGAAATTCTGGTTTATTTTTGCCGCCGGATGCCCTTACAGGAAACCATCCCATCTCCATATGCGGGTTTTCATAAACGCGGGCGCCGAGGATGTCAGCAAGCAATTGCGCACCAAGGCAGATTCCAAGTATCGGTTTTCCAGTGTCAACTGCCTGCTTGATAAATGCTTTTTCATCCCTCAGCCAGGGATTTTCTTCATAATCGTAGATTCCCATTGGACCACCCATGATGATAAGAAGATCAAAAGAATCAAGTTCCGGGGGACTTTTTGCCTCGTAAAAACGGGTTGACTCAAGCCTGTGTCCTTTGATTCTTGCATATTCTTCAATGGTGCCCAGGGTGTTTATGGGAGAGTGCTGGAGAACGTGGATTTTCATACAAGATCAGTTTGTAATTTCAAGATTAAATACTACCCTTAATTCATTGAGAATTTCATATATTACTGACAGTTCAATCGAAGAAGCTTTGCCCTCTTTTTCTTTATCAAAGGACATTAATTTTTACCAATCTTTTTTAAAATTAAAAATGTTCAATACAGGGATTTGGCTGAAATAAACTTATATTTCAGGATGAAGTTATAAAGATGATCACAATGAACTCTGATATTTTAATACGCAGTTTCATAATAGCCTGTTTAATAACACTTATAACAGTACTTATAGAAGCCGCTTATTACGGATTGCAGCCTGAAAACGCCTATTTAGCCAGCGACGTTGGTTATTCTGTTACCAGTCCTTTTGTGAATAATTATTCAGACTTAACAAGCCCTGTAAACCGGATAATCCTTGGTATAATATTCATCTCTACTTTTGTAATATCTTTAAAGGAGATATCTAAGAGAGCTAAAAAAGAAAAACCATGCAAAAGATATTACTGAAATCCCGACAAGGATGCAATGCATAAAATCTGACAAAAAGATATTCCTTCCTAAATCAGATTTAAGAATCATCTCTACACCTGTGTAGAGATCTCCGATTTATGTAAAGATACCTGATAAACATTTAGTGTCTCTAATAATACATCTGGTATACAAAGATACAGTTATTTTGTTCTTTAGCTTTTATTTAGCAGTTCCAGGGATAACTCAGAGTGGAAACAAATTTCTTTCAGCAGTCGTCCGTACCACAGATTATGGAAATATATAATGATCTGCAGCCAATCTATTCTTAAATAACATTTAAAGGGCTTAAAACAGATTTTTGACTTTTTCCGTTATTTTTCTCTCTTATTCAGTTAATTTAAATAATATTAGAGCTTTATTTAATTCGGGGAATATAAAACTACAATCCTATGAAACAATGGTTGAGGGATGCATTAAACGTTAAGGTACTGCATTTTTCCACCGCGTTTCCTGTCATAATTCATGAGTCTCATTTGATTGAACTCTAATTTGGGAGAAGCTGTATACCAGCGCACGGGAACTCAGGTTAATAGTGAAAAGTATGATCTTTTCAAGCTTTTTGTCAGTGAATGCCTGAAAAAGTTTTAATAAGAGAATTTTCACAAAATAAAAAACTCACAGCTAAAGCTATGGAAAGCATATTAAAAGCTCTCAAAACCTGATCCGGCAATCGAGAATTTACGCCTAACTATCAGACTTACTGGTTAAAGGCAGGGTAAAAGCATGAGATCAACAAAATCGGTTTGTCCGGAATGCAAAAAGATAATTACGGCTTCAATCTTTGAGGAAAATGGAAAACTGATAATGGAAAAAGGCTGCCCTGAACATGGGAACTTCAGGGATATATACTGGTCAGACGCTGAACTTTACAGGAAGTTTGAAATTCATTCACATACCGGATCAGAGATTTCCCATCTCCAGGATTCTGATTCCACAAATTGCCCATTTGATTGCGGTATCTGTCCTGCTCACCAGACAGGAACTTTGCTTGCAAATATAGACATCACCAACAGATGCAACCTTGCATGCCCTGTCTGTTTTGCAAACGCAAGAGTGACAGGTCTCATTTATGAGCCTAGTTTCGAGGAAATCAGAAAGATGATGGAAACGCTCAGAAACGAAAAACCTGTTCCATGCTATGCCATTCAATTTTCTGGCGGAGAGCCAACAGTAAGGGATGACCTTCCTGAGATTATTGAACTGGCAGAAGAACTGGGTTTTTTGCAAATCCAGATTGCAAGCAACGGAGTTAAGCTTGCAAAAAGTCCAGAGTACTGCAAAAGACTTAAAGACGCCGGACTTCATACAATTTACCTCTCTTTTGATGGAGTCACACCAGATCCCTACATCAAAACCCGAGGTTTTAACGCCCTGCCCCTAAAGATAAAAGCTATCAAAAACTGCAGGGATTTTGGACCAGATAGTCTTGTGCTTGTGCCGACGCTTGCAAAAAAGGTTAACGATTCCCAAGTTGGAGGAATCATCCGGTTTGCAGCCGAACATCTTGACATTGTAAAAGGAGTAAATTTCCAGCCCATTGCCTTTACAGGAAGGGTGGACCAGTCTCAGCGAGAAGATAAAAGGATTACCATACCCGATGTGCTGAGACTTGTGGAGGAACAGACCGACGGAGAGATCTCCCGCAACGCCTGGTATCCTGTATCTTCTGTAGTCCCTATAAGCCGGTTTTTATCAGTTATGATGAAAGTCCCAATCCCTGAATTCACAGTCCACCAGCACTGCGGGGCTGCAACCTATCTATTCTTTGAAGAGGGTCATTTTATCCCGATTACAGATTTTATTGATGTTGATGGTTTTCTTGAGTTTATAAACGAAGTAATCCCTGAGATAAATGGGAAAGGAGGGCGGGTCCGAACCCTTGCAAAAGTCATAAAGGAGGTCCCAAGGTACATTGACGAGAGCAGGGGACCGAAATCAATAAACGTAACCCGGATGATTCTTGACGTCCTTAAAGCCGGCGATAAAGAACATGCTGCACGCTTCCACAGGAATACCCTATTTGTCGGAGTAATGCATTTTCAGGATCTGTATAACATAGATCTTGAGAGGATCAAAAAGTGCGGAGTTCATTATTCTACACCTGATGGCAGAATAATCCCTTTCTGCACATACAACACATTTTATAGGGATTCGGTTGAGCTAAAGTTTTCAATGCCCTATACGCAAACAAATAAATCCGAACGGTAATAGCATAAGACAAAATAACGATCTTAGCAGAGCAGTAATGATATATGATAAAAGCAGGAATAAAATCCAATAATAGAATATAAAACCAGAACATCAAATAAATTATTTAAAAAATTACCCCCACATATATTGAGATCTCATGAAAGTGTGGCCTCTAAATTCAAAAATTTTAGAAAATCCAGATTCTGAAAATGCAGATCAGAAAAAAACAGGCTTTAAGAAGTTTCAGGTTCCGCAAAAAGGTGAAACCGGCTCTTTCTGGGAAAAAAGGGGAGATAGATACCATTGCGGAGTTGACCTTTATGACCCTGAAAACACGGAGTAGTTTCGATTGAAAGAGGAGTTGTCGCAGAGATAGGGCTGATGACCTCGCCTGAAATCCTGCCTTATTGGAATCCGACTTATTATGTAATTATTGAACATAACAGGGAACTGTTCTGTAAATACGGTGAGTTTGCAGGCTTTACCGTGAAAAAAGGAGACGAAATCGAACCCGGGCAATTGATAGGGCATGTGGGCATGGTACTGAACTCCAGCAAAATCGATGAATCCTGCCCGCTTTATATCCGGAAGTTAAAAGACAGGAATCCGAGCATGCTTCATTTTGAGTTCTGGAAAAAGCAGCCCATTACTACGCACAGGAATTATCTTGGGGGAAACTGGTTTGGCGAAGAAAAGCCTGAAAACCTGATTGATCCTACGGGCTACCTTGAACAAATACTATCGTGACATCCACAAATTAGACCTGACAATCTCACCTGTGCACTTATATAAAAGGAAGCTAATTTTTCTTCACGCAAGGGTGCAGGAAAAAGCCTTAGCTTGCTGCCGTTTTAACTATCTGGCTGGTGTTCTATGGAAAATCCAAATTTTGAGATCTCTGCAATGAATGAAAAAATAAATCGCCTTGAGAAAACTCAGGTAATCAAAAATTATTATCTGGTTCTGGGAGGGGGAAAAATCGGCACGGATTTCCTTCATTATGCCCGGAAAAACAAGTTCCCCTTTGTACTCGTTATCGACAGGGACGAAACCGCGCCTGCTTCAGATGAGGCAGACATCAAAACTGAAGTCGAGCTGGTAAATCTTCTGAAAAATAAGGCTTCAGAGCCTTCACCGAATAAAGTGTTTAAATCTCCCAGAGTATCAGGGGCAATCAAAAGGGAAGATGAAGGAGAAAGCGAAAAAGAAGGTAGAGAACCTGAAATCTATTTTTGCAAAATGGATCTTAAGCACATTCCTTTTCTTCTAAGCCATGGTATTCCTGAATATATTATTCCTGCTGTCCCCTGTCATGCGGTTGCATATATGCTCTCCGATCTTCTAAAATTCCCTCTTGAACCTGCAAAGAATGAAAACCCGGAAAAAATAGAAGATAAAAGCCAGAAAGGAAGCAGCCCTGTAACCGAACTTATTATCGGACCTGAAAACCAAAGGCTCATGGCATTTTTCGAAAAGCTTGCAGCTTCCTTTCCTGCTGATGTAATCGCAGGGCGTTACCCTGAACATGGAATGCTGTTTTTCTCTTATGCCAGGGAAGGAGAAATCTGTCCTGATGGCTGTCCGGGCCCTAGAGACCGCTGTCCCACATTCGGGCGGATAAAACCCAATACCATTACGGAATATGCAAGGAAACTTCGCCAGAGCCTGCCAGGCTGGGTCTTTGAGAGCCACCAGATGAAGCCAGGTACAGGAGGGCTTAAAGGAAAGGAACTCAAGCAGAATCTAATTGAGATCTTTGAGTTTGTAAGAGCATTTAAAGAAAATAAGAGTGGAGAAAGGTTTGAGAACCCTGAAGATAGGGCATTTTTCATTGCCACTACCTGCACATGCCATGGAGTATTGAACCTGTTTTATGTTCTCTGAGAGTTTATTTTAGATAATTGGATTGTATATTTATTAATAACTGAACTATATAATCTCAATTGTGTAAAAACGCAGCTGGCAGGTATAAAGGTATACTTGCAGTGATTGAATTCTTAGCTCCGCCAGCTTCGTTCTATTTTTTCGTACAGGCCAAGTAAATTATTTCGTGTGATTTTAAAATAGGGATGGTCTGGGCCATATCTTTTTTCGATTATATCGAGGGATTTTTCATATAGGTCGATTGCAGTTTCGTATTCGCCCATGCTTTCATGCAGACCTGCAAGGTTGTTAAGAGTTGTGCCGATATCGGGATGGGTCGGGCCTAGAGTTATTTCATAAATCTGAAGGGCACGAGTATAGAGAGAAAGGGCTTTTTTGTGCTGACCAAGGATCCTATAAAGTTCACCCATGTTGTTTAAGGTCTTCGCAACGTCAGGACTGTCAGGACCCAGGATGCGCTCCCGGATTTCGAGGGCTCGCGTGTATAACTCCAGCGCTTTTTCATAACGGCCTTTCTGGATATAGACGCCTGCGAGGTTGTTAAGGGTCGTAGCAAAGCCCGTATGTTCAGTTTTTCCGAATTTTTCCATGATTTCTAGGGATCTTGTGTAAAGGATCATGGCTTTTTCATATCTTGTGGTCTGGAAATAGAGCAGGGCAAGATTGTTCAGAGTCTGGGCAACCTGCGGATGCTCAGCACCATATACCTTTTCCTGAAGCTTTAAAGCCTGCCCATAAGTATCCTCAGCTTCATCAAGTTTGCCCATCTCCGCGAGCAAAACGCCCAGGTTATTCAAGGTTCCGGCTTTATACCTCATAACCGCATGGCTTTCAGGCTCCTGCTCAAGAAGTTTTTCGAGAAGTTTGAGAGCCCTCCTGAAGTGCTCTTCAGCTTTCTCAGGCTTTTCCAGCCCCTTATAAAAAAAAGCCATCCTGTTCAGGGTCCTGACAGCGCCGAGGTTCTGTGGGCTAAGGAAATTCTCCTGAATCTCCAGAGCGCGGGTGTAGTATGAGACAGCCTCTTCATGCCTCTCCATCAGATAGTAGAGAGTACCAAGCTCACTTAGTGTATCCCCGGTTTCAGGTCTAGGTTGGTTGGCAAGGTTTTCGCGGATTCTCAAAGCCATTAAAAAAAACCTTAGGGCTTCTTCGTAATTCTCCATATAACGGTAGATTCCTGCAAGCCCGTTCAGTACAGATGCAGCCTCTGGACTCTCAGGCCCAATTTCCTTTTCCACAATACCAAGCAGTTCTTCATAAAGGGGGAAGAGCACTTTCCAGGATCCGGATCTGTAGAAAGGTGCGGCTTTAACTGTGAACCAGCTTACCAGTTCTTCCGGTTCAAAAGCTTCCTTTGCATGTATAAATGCTTCCTTTAAGGCAATTTCATCTTCAGGAGTGATAAGCTCCGGATCCAGATCTTTCAGCCTGTTCCCGTACCTTTCAAGCAGAGCTCGATGTTTTTTCGTTTTCTTTTCAATTCCCAACTCTTCTTCCAGGCTTTTATTTGAAATGTCAGTAGAGCTACTTTCGCCAGAATCTTTTCTTTTTCCTGAAACTACTTCTTTTCCTGAGATTTCCTCTTCTTCTGAATCTTTGTTGAAATTAGTCGTGATTTACCCCTCCTGAATAAAAATAAGATAATAAAAGTCTTTATTTTAAGATTTACTATATCTAATTCTAAATATCACAGAATGCTTCTATATAAAGTAAGTTTGTCCAATAATATATGTTGTCAAAATCACCTAAATTATATAGGACTTACGCGGTTGAAGCACTTTGTGACTCAGATTAAAATATTCTTTCATTATGATTGCAATAAACGCTGTTAACCAATTTATAAGAGAGTCAGTTTACACCTTAGGATAAAAAAAGAAAAATTCAAAAGTTGCCTGCAAAACAGGAATCCGCGTAAGTCCTATTATAATTTCGTCATAGATAAATCCCTGATTCTTGCAGCCACTTTTCACTTTTTTGCTTCATCGAGTATACTAAAACCTTCACCTCACTATATTCATATATCAGCTTGTGCCATAGCCACAGTATATGGCGAGCTACAAAGCCCTTGTAAAAGATGTTATCAGAAAAGCTGATGTCCTTCTCGAAATAATAGATGCTAGATTTCCTGACGAGACCCGGAACAGCGAAGTAGAACGCGATATTATTCGCTTAAACAAACCTCTCATAATAGTAATCAACAAATCTGATCTCGTATCAAAGGAAAAACTTGAGAAGACAAAAACCCGTCTTTCAAAAATTGCACCTGTAGTTTTTGTCTCCAGCAGGGAAAGGTCAGGAACAACAATGCTCAGGCACCAAATCCTTGCATCTGCCGCTATAAAAGCGGGTATAAAAGGGCGAGATATCCTGGTCGGCACTCTCGGCTATCCCAATGTCGGCAAATCCTCCGTAATCAACAGCGTCACAGGCAGGCACAGGGCAAGTACGTCTCCTATATCAGGCCACACAAAAGGCGTTCAGCACGTATATGCAGGTTCACACATTATGTTTATAGACACGCCTGGGGTTATCCCCTTTGATGAGAAAGATGAATACCTCCAGGGCCTGCTAGGAATAAAGGATGCAACCCACCTCAAGGACAAGATAGGAGTAGCCTTGAAAATAATCGAAAAAATGCTTGCCGAAAATAAAGCAGCCCTTGAATCGTTCTATAATGTTACAATCGAAGACGAAAGTTCTTACGATGTGCTTGAGATGATAGGCAGACTGTGTAATTTCCTGCAGAAGAAAGGAGAGGTGGATGAAACAAGAACCGCTACCAGAATAATCAATGACTGGCAAAACGGGCTGCTTCTTATATAAAAACTCATGCAATGTTGTTCCGTAAATCTTCGGTACAGAATACGATACATTTAGTGAATCATGATAGATAGGATGTGAGAAGGATAGGTTTCACCCCATTTCCATGAAACTGTTTATGATTTTTTCAGGCAGCTTATCCCGATTCTCCTCATCAACCGTCAATACCTCGAATTCTTTCCTCATCCTTTGAGCCAATTGGTGGCTGCTTGACCGATGTAGTACAGCAAGAACAGATTTATTGGATTTCAGGACTGCTTCAACTGCCGAAACGAAAGCTTCGGATTTGAGCTCCATCGGCCCAACCTCATCGATAACTATAAGGTCACAATCCAGAGCACTCCTTAGAGCATTTGCCCCGATTCTTTCAAGGTCTTCCAGGTTGACGTGATATTTTCCAACTCTAGGCCCATTTCCTCTGATAGAAGCCAGAAATCCTGTTTTTCCGGTAGAAAGATCTTTTATCGAGAATCCTTCCCTCTTCCCTTCATTCCGGATTTCAGCAGTCTGGATGCCGCCTATTTCTAAGCCCGGCTGGTCGGCAAGTTTTTCAGCAACTTTTGCCACAACTGTTGATTTTCCAATACCCGGGCTGCCGGTTACTGCGATTCTTAACATTGTATTTTCGTCCCCTTTATTTTCCTGTTTCCTAGAATTACCTCATTTCCCTGAAAAATAGATCTTGATTTTATTTAAATCGGCAAGCAATGAAGTTTTACGTTGACTATAAAATGATTGCAGAACATACTGGAGTATACGTCAGAAGTTTCTATTAAGTTAACTTTAGTAAATATATACGAGGTTGAAAACCGTGACTACAGACCAGGAAATTCTTACCAGACTGCAGGAGATCGAGAAAAGGATGGAAAGGATGGAAGCTTCACTCGAAAGCATTAACAATATCCTGAAGAAAGTGGAGCAAAATACCTATTTTGGGTGCTATATGCCAGAGAAGAAACTGGAGTAATAATAGATAAACAGGAAATATGTTTCCAGATTTTCCAGACCTTACTTTTTTTCGACGCTCCGCTTATTAATCGTTTAATGTAATTCTGAGGCAGCAAAGAGGTGTCTCAAGGTCGCTTTTGTCCCGCGCCGAGGTGCGGCTGGGGCTAATTGACTTTGATTGAGTGAAAGCTGAAATCTCTCCAGCTCTGAGAGAATTGAGGTAAAACATTAGTTTTTAGCAGTAGGTCGTCCTTTCTCCGATCTTTATTGTAAATTCGTTTTTTAGTCTTCATTCTTCTTCAATTGTTATCCCTGTTATGGATAATTTCATAGCTTACCTTTCCCCTGCCAATGCAGTCCCTGACAAGTTTTTCTCTCGGGGAAAGGGCTCCGGTTTTTCCGGTTTTGACCTCGACAAAGACCACCCTATTCATTTTTCCTTCCGAGAGCCCGTCAAAAACAATGAAATCTACAGGGGTGCCGAGGAAGCGGGCATCTTTAGGGTTGTACTCGAAATCCGGGAAATAGGGGATAAGGTGTTCCGTAACCTTGCCACGGGTAACAGCTTCGCTTTTCTTTACTGCGTCCTGGCGGATTTTTTTCTCCTCGTCCAATTTCCAGGTTCTGAAGAGAGTTTCGGCTTTTTCGGAAACCTGACGGTCCATCTCTCTCGCCTGCCAAGTTTCGAACATCTCCCTGGCACGGGACTCGGTCCGGCCTTTTAGGTCAATATATTTCAGGAGAAGATAAGCAGCAAGCAGGCCAAATAAAAGGGCAAGGGTTGAAATTATCCAGTAGTCCACGGTTATTTCTCCGGAGAAAGTCAGGGTATATGAAAGGTAGGGTAACGAAAGGTCAGAGCATACAATGGTATTATGTGAGAAATATGTCTCAAATAATAAATTTTAGACTCTATAAATAGCTGAAATTATTTAAAACTTCTAGCAGGACTTTCTTTAGATCAGGATAAATATGCACACCGTTCTGGATCTCAGAAAATCTTGCTGGCTTGTAGAGCAACTGAGGTAGGATATCTGGAAAAGAAAAGTCAAGATAATCGAAATAAAGAATCAGAAAAAGTAAAGTAAAAAACAGATACAGGAAAATAAAAAGTCGAGGTACCGGAAAATAAAAATCAAGACATCCGGGAAAGTAATTAAAAATATGTGCTGGTTGAGTATTTTCACTTACCAGACACGGGTGTTTTTCAGAGTTGCCAGAATATTTGTGAACTCATTGCTGAACCTGCACTTCACAAAGTCTGGAGAATTCAGGATGTTTTTCTTTATTTCTTGCAATCCGATCAGGAGATTTATATCGTCGCTGTATTCAAATCCTTCATCGGATGCCGTAATGTTCTCTGCAAGAACATCAAGAAGCTTTGGGTCGAGATCGTTTGTAATATAAGTATCCAGAATCAGAAGATCTGAAATTCTCTTGTAGAAGTCAATGAGCTCCTGGTAGCCGGGTATGGAGTACTTTTTTGCTATCTGCTTCTGCCTGTTGAGGTAAATCAGGTAACGGGAGATTGTACTTATAATGTTCTCGGTAATCTCTTTTTTAGGGAACGTTATTGGGAACCTTTTCAGCATCTGTGAATTCAGGCCGCTGGTATTCTGTACTCCCTGGCGGCTCCAGATTTCGGGGAAAGCACCTGCTATCGAAGAGTTGAGCACGGCTGTAACATAGAGGTAGAGTGTAGGATCTCCGAGCACGATTCCTACTCCGTTTGCAAAAACGTGCTTTCCGGTCGGATCGTACGAAGCCTGCAGGCGTAAGTTACTGGTAGCGATGATTTTAGGCGTATTAATGTATCTCAGGAAGCTCTCGTCCTCAAGACGATAGTCAGCCAAATCGAACTCCTGTTTTTCAATTTCTGATTGCTGTTTAATTTCCATTAGATGCTTATAAGCTACAGGAAACATTGTTTTCAGTTCCTCGGGCTGGAATATCCTGTATTCTTTCCTTATGCTGTTGTCGAGGATCTCATAAGGCAGTATAAACTGGTACTTAGTTGACTGAACCGCAAATTCGCTTGAGACGGAGCCATCCACATAAGGATGCATGAGCTCCTTCTCTATACTTACCTGTTCTATGCCTACATTTGTGTGTGCGTCTCTGCTGATGCAGGATACATCTGTGCAGTTCTCTCTCGAAAGGTCAGCTTTTTGCAAAAAATCATTCGTTGGGGGGACACCTTCAAAAATTTCTATTGAGATGTCTTCTAGGGTTCTAGGGATTTTGCTCAGCCTTTCAACTATCTCGTCTTTACTCCAGAACATATATTTCACTTCTTTTTTATATATATAGGGAATTCCGGGTAAAATGGCTTCTTTGGTGGTTGGATTCTCAAAAATTTGTTTTTGATCTTGAGGCACCTGATATTTAACTCCTCAGAATCTCCGTATTAAACTTTGGATACACTTCTTAATATAATAATTTATTCTTAATAAAGGTTAACAATTAAAAAAATAGTTTTTCAGTAAGACTCAAAAATAAGAAATTAGCGCCGTTAAATCTCATTATTTTCTCAAATAAAATGAAGCTTTTTATGAATTAAGAAATAAATTTGGAGTTTACAATCCAGAAAAGGCTTTTAATGTCATTCTTGCATTTTCCAGCATATTATGGTCGTTATTGAAATAAATGTAGACTTTCTCAGGCCCAAATTCACGCATTTTCCTGAAAGTTTCGCTAATTTCTTCCCTGGAATAATTATAACTGTACCAACCTTCCCTGCCGTGCATCCTCATATATATGATTTTTCCGGGAAAGATGCGATTCCTGTAGTCCGGGGAATCTACTGATACCAGGGTAACCTCCTTCATAAGCTCTGCACATGCCTCATCATTTCCCAGTAGCTCTTTATTCCTGATCTCCAGGGCGAATCTTTCCCCGAGTTTTGCGGCTTCTGCAAACCTGAGTGCTCTTGCTACATCATTGAAGTTCGGAGGCACCTGAAAGAGGTAAAAATCAATAATATGATCCATGGGTTCAAAAAGCTCCCTGAAATTCTCCCAGATTTCAAGGGAACTCTCACTGAGCTGGCGCCAGTGGGTTATGGATCTATGCACCTTTATGCTCCACCTGAGTCCTGTCCCTTTCGTGCTCCAGACTTCAATCTGCCTGGGAAAAGGAAATCTATAGAAGCTGGCGTTAAGTTCGACACTGTTCAGGCTGGAATTCTTTATAAACCAATCAAAGTTCTTCTTTTTGTTCCAATCGTAGTACCAGCCGCTCGTACCTACAAACACATCCATACATTTCCCTTCGGATATCCGGCTTAATGGCAGATTTATTTCAGGTTCACCGAGTTTAGAAGTGGAAATCCTCGCGTTTCAGTGAAGTTTGTTTCCAGTATTTTTTATATCTTAATGTTTAATACTTCCCGGTCACTTTTGCAATCATCCTGTGCACGCCATGTATACTCAACCCGCTACCAAGATACATCATGGGGCAGTACCCTATAATGCATTCGAGTTTCAGTTTCTGGCAGGCTTCAAGGGCTTTTTCGGTTTTGGTAGTCCAGTGGAGCCAGATTTTGTTTGCGCCTTTTTCCCTGAGAAGAGGAACCAAATCTCCAGGATCTGATTTTGTTATTCCTATAACTGCATTGGCTATGCCTGAGGGAAGAGATATGACATTTTTCAGGGAGTTGGGGTCAGGTTCCCCAGAAAGGTCTACAAGATAGACTTTTTTGCCACGATTTTTAAGTTCGGAGGCAGCCCATTTCATAGCTGGCTTTGTGCGGTCAGTAATTATTGCAAAAGTTTCTGCATCCCAGAATTTTTCCCTGTCTGAGCCTGTCGGATCCGTATTAGATTCACCTTTTTATATAATCTGGATAAAATATAACTCTTAAGTATAAATAAGTTGCAATCCTGTGATCTTTAAATTGATTTTAGAAATGGAAGTGGATTATAAAGATTTTAAACATTGAATACATAAAATATGCTTGAAAAATTAAACGGAAAAAATAAAAAAGTAAAAATAAAAATTAAAGGAAAAATAAAAATTAAAGGGCAAAGGATCTGAGCAGGATCCTGTTTATTTCTGCCTGTTTATCCTGCTTACTGCTCTTGGAGTTTCTGCCCGGCTGCCTGGAGCGCTCCGCCAAGTGCCTTTGCAAGTTCACAGTTTTGATTACACTTCGAGGCACAGGTGCAGTATTTAGGCACGTTTTCCATCATCCACTGTCCCAGGAAACCGAAGGCTTTGAGTTGATCTTCATTTGCGGTCTGCACGAAGTTGTTTATATCCTGTAATTCCATGATTTTTCACCAGAGTCAAGAAGGTTTGTATATTTATATACTTGAGCGTTATAATTATGTACAGATTTTTGATTGTACAGAAAAATGACCTTTAATAACAACCTTTAAGAAGAATATAAGCTAACACGTAATTAACAGTGTTAATTTTTAGACTTGATTATAACAAAAAATTAACTTAAATAGTTTTAATTGAATATAGTTCAGTTTCAAAAATTTCAGAGGCAAGTTAAAAATGGAGACGGCTAATGAGAATTCTGAGATCAATTACAGAAATGAATTGCACTTTATCAAGGAAGAAGTAGCATCCCTCCGGAATGACTTTTCACGGTTCTTACAACGTGCAAACCAGCAGCACATCGAAGGAATAATTGGGGAGATGAGAAAGAACTTCATGAGGCCTATGGTAGACTATCTATGTGAAGACGCAAGCGAGAGGATGCATACCCGGATGACTGCTGACTGCGAGATGCGGGATTTTTGCGAGACGGCTTTCCGGGAGCTTTTACAGGAAACCGCAGGATTTGTTGGGAGGGGTAGGGTCGAAACTGAAACCATAAAGATGTATCGGAACAGGCTTGAAGAACTAAAAAAGGAAGCAAAAACCTCCAGTTGCAGCAGGTGTTTTCTAGAAGCTACGAACCTTTTTGAGAAGCAAGTCAATCTCATGCGTTCGCTTCAGATTTATGAGGAGCGGGAAGAAGAGGGTAACAAGATAGATATTAGTGAAATCGAGCCTGAGAAACTGGTCTCTGAGGTCTGCGAGCCGGTAGCAAACCGACAACGTCTCCTTATGCTCAAGGCGCTTTCAGGGGGGAGTAAAACTTTCTCTGAACTTTCCAAACTTACAGGTCTGCGCGGTGGAAATTTGCTCTTCCATCTTCAGAAATTGCTTGAAACAGGAATGATTTTACAGCGAAATGAGCGAGGAGATTATATCATTACCAGAAAAGGTTACTCCACTCTTCAAGGGCTTTCCAGAATTTATTCCGAAATTGAAAAGGAATAAAAACTGAAAAGATATAAAGAATACTGGAGAAAAATAAAAGAAGTGAAGAGATATAAAGAAAATTGAAAAGAAATTAAGAAGGGAGAATCTTACTTCTCAACAAAACAATCTTGCTCAGGTTTCGCGATTTGATAAAAATTATTTAACAGTATCTCAAGATTCTCTGTAAGTTCTCCGCCTTCTCAGGTTTTCCGTGGCCAGAGATCAACAATAAAGGCCTTAAATCCCTGTTATCTTTAAGAAGGAAATTTAAAGTTTTGTTATGGTAGAGACTTAACTTACTCTAATTATACCAGCAGATACAGCTATTCTGCAAATTATAGCCAACTGACTTATAGCCGATTGACAAAAAATAAGGAAATAGTGGAATACATGATAACTATTTTTAACCATCATTTCCTATTGCATTAACCGGGCAAAGATCCAGTGCCTCTTCACAGAGTTCTATTTCTTCATCAGTTTCAGGCTGCTTATATACGTAAGCATTGGAGTCATCATCGTTCATCTTGAAGTTCTCTGGTGCGGTATCCACACATAGATGACAGGCTATGCAGCTATAGTCACAATAATAGGGTCCTGGAACATTTTCAGCAACTTTGTCTGTGTTATCAGCTATACTTCACTCCCCCATTGTATTTATTTCACAATAAGAGTAATTAAGAGGATTTTATATATAATTTAACATTTGAAAACGATTTTTTAGCACTTCAAATCCTTGATTAGCTCTAAAATTCTGTAGACCTTAACCTATAACGAAAAACAGAGTTATATCAACAATTGTCAGGAATTCTCTGCAAATGTTGTATTCTTTTCTTGCAAAAAGAGAATTGTATATAAATCGGCTCTTAGTCTGCTTCTTAAAAAGCTATCTGTTTTAATGAATATATGTAATGATGAAACTATTTAATGATGAAACGGCGCGTTAAAAGCAACTATCATCTTTTAAAGCTCTGATAAAGATATAATTCCGAAATGAGATAGTAAGGATTGTTCTCTGCTCCCGAATATACCCTGAAAAGTTACCTTATTTATTCAATAACCTTCTTCTTTATAAGCAATTATATAAAACCAAATAAGGGGAAACAAGTATGGGAATAAATCTTGGAAACCAGAGCCCTGGGGACCTGCCTATGAAACTCAGGCTTCCCGGGCCGGAGGCTTCGGGAATTAGCCAGATTGAAGAGCTCATTGCAAAGCGTAGATCCGTACGAAAATATAAAGACAAAAAACTCTCCGAGTCTGTGATTTCTCGTCTGCTCTGGGCAGCTCAGGGCATAAGTTCGGAGACCGGTTTAAGAACTTCACCTTCTGCAGGTGCGCTTTACCCGCTAGAAGTTCATCTCATTATAGGAGAAGGCGGTGAGCTTGAGCCCGGGGTTTACAGGTACGTTCCTGAAGACCATACCCTTGTTCTGGAAATCTCGGGTGATATAAGGGAGAAACTTTCAAAAGCTGCACTCTCCCAGCCCATGATCAAGAATGCTCCTGTTTCAATTGTGATTTCTGCAGTCTATGCACGGATAACGAGCAGATACGGAAATAGAGGTCTCCGTTATACCCATATGGAGGCAGGGCACGCTGCCCAGAATGTATATCTCCTTGGAGTGGAACTTGGGATAGGGACCTGTGCAATAGGAGCTTTTAAGGATGAGGAGGTAAGAAGTGTGCTTAAGTTGCCGACAAACCAGGAGCCTCTTTATATACTGCCTCTGGGTTACGTATGATGAATTCCTTTTCATTACCGAGTCCCTGAAAGGTTTTAAGAAGGGATTTAAAAAGGGAGTTAAGAAAGGATTCAGATGTTCCTTTTAAGCTCAGGGCTAATCTCAGCGTTTTCACGTATTAGCTTGCCATCAGAGTAAATGTATATTGCAAGCTCGCCTGTGGAGAACCTGACATCCCTGATATCCTCATCGGAAATCCCTTCTATATATTTAACCAGAGCTCTCAGACTGCTCTGGTGGGCGCAGACCAGCACTTTTTTTCCTGCTTTTACAGCAGGAAGGATTTCCTCTTCGAAATATGGCACTGCACGCTCATATACAGCTTTGAGACTTTCTCCTTCAGGCGGGCCAGGCTCAAAGTTCCACCGCCAGGAGGCAAGCTTCTCTGCTCCGTATTTCTCTTCCATTTTCTGTTTTTTCCTGCCCTGAAGCCTTCCGTAGTGACGTTCGTTTAAAGAAGACGTTAAATAAATCGGGATAAGTTTTTTCCCGAGCTTTTCAGGATACGAATACCAGTCTATTTTCCCTGTACTATCTCCATCGCTTGACCCTTCGTGGACAACAACTCCTGTCTTTTTCTGCCCTGACAGTATTATAAAAAGAGTTTCCTGTGTCCGGACAAGGTTTGAGGCAAAAGCAAGATCCAGCTCAAACCTTCCAAGCTCTGCTGCACACTCAAGAGCCTCTTCAATCCCCTTCCTGCTAAGAGGAACATCTACCCAGCCGGCAAGCCTGTTATCAGGCTTTAAGCCGGGTTCTCCATGCCTGACAAGTATAAGAAGACCCATATAATTCTACTCCGTTAAAAATTAAATTTATATAAAAACCATATTCGATAGATAAGTTACAATAATCCAGTAAATAAATTTCAATAGTCGGAAGCCAGTAAATTCTCAGGATTATCTCTTCAGTGCAGGCCTGAACTCAAGCCTGGTGTCATAAAGAAGGTGCCAGAGATCGCCTTTTTTTTCCATTCTATCCGCATCGATTACAGCTCTCTGTCCCTCAATCTTGAGCCTTATACTGTGCTTCCCGAAGGTAACTTTTCCGAGCCTGCTTTCCATCCTGCTGTAATCAAGGGCATCGGCAAGCCTGACAAGGGCAGCCACTCTCAAGGTAAAATCCTGAAGCTCCTAAGGCATTCTCCCAAAACTCTTTCCTTTAAGCTTCTCAAGCTTCTCGTTTCCAATTCTCTTTTTGTGCAGGAAAGCTGTCCAGGAAACAACTGGCCACAGCCTTTCAGGCACTTCCGATGGCGGGTGCAGGAGCAGAATAAGTCTTCCTGCTTTATGATGATTCTCAAAATCCATGGCCGCGCCTATATCATGAACAAGCGCCACTATCTCTACAAGGTTTCTCATCTCAGGACGCAGTCCATGGATAGAATTAAGGATATCAAAAAGCTCAAGAGCATTCCTTGCCACATTGTCGGCGTGGCTGCGTTCAATTCCATAGATATGGGAAAGATCTTCTAAAGGCAGAGGCTCGGGTGAAAAGGCTTCCTCCGAATAGCCAGATTTTGAAAACCCGTCAGTTACACTCACATTTGACTCCTTTCTTATTTTTCTCTCATTAATCATAATTGCACTGACTTAAACTTATTTTCGAACTTTTCATAAGTTGTTTTCACTCAAATCTTATCTCAAAATACTTGCGCTGCACCTCTTGACCGCGCCTACCAGCCGTTTTCGATAAAACCTTTTCTCAAAAGGTTTTTGATCAAACTTTTTTCTAAAAAGTTTGCGGTCAAGCAGTTTTTTGAAAAAATTTGCGGGAATGATAAGTCAATTATTATATATAACGTCCAGGCTCTTAATAAGCAATGATTAAAATTAGTTTCAAACAGGGAACGCTTCTTATAGAGGGGAATGTGAGGGTTCCTAATTCAGTTTGGGACGAAAGAAGCGGAAGTTTCAGGGCTCTTGCCCTTTATTACAGAGATATAATAAATTATCTGAAAAGTTCTAAAATTCCTTTTAAAGATGAAGTACTTGACCTTCTTCCCTGTCCTGATCTGGCAGCAGCATACGAAGCTTCGGGAAAGAAACTTAAATTAAGGGATTACCAGGCTGAGGCTCTCGTGTCCTGGGGGGAAAATGATAGATGGGGAGTGCTCGTCCTGCCGACTGGTAGTGGAAAAACTCTTGTTGGGATTCGGGCAATTGCAGGCTGCAATACTCCTACCCTTGTGGTTGTTCCAACGCTTGATCTGCTCGAACAGTGGAAAAGACAGCTTGAAGAAGCTTTTTCTATGGAAATCGGAAAGCTTGGAGGCGGAGAGAAGAAGATTCTTCCAATAACGGTTTCCACATATGATTCTGCTTATATCTATGCCAAAACTCTTGGGAACAGGTTCGGTCTGCTTATTTTTGACGAGGTTCACCACCTGCCTGCAGCTGGGTACAGAAGCATTGCCGAGTTTTCCGCAGCTCCCTACAGGCTTGGGCTGACAGCTACTTATGAGCGTGAAGATGAGCTGCATTCAGAGTTGAACAGGCTTGTAGGGGGAAAAGTTTACGAAAAGCACGTTTCGGAACTTGCAGGCGGCCATCTTTCCCCTTACAGGATTGAGCGTGTAGCTGTTGCACTCACGGATGAGGAGAGGAAGAAGTACGACAAATACCATTCCACCTATATCGATTATCTCAGGAAGACCGGGATGGTAATCCGGGGACCAAGGGATTTTCAGAAGCTGGTTATGAGAAGCGGGAGAGACCCAGAAGCCAGGAAAGCCCTTCTTGCAAGAAACGCTGCAAGGGACCTTGCTTTTAATACCGATTCAAAAATTGAAAAGTTAAGAGAGATCTTGAAAGCACATACGGAAGACAGAATATTCATTTTTACGGAACATAACCGGCTTGTTCACCAGATTTCCAGGGAATTTCTTATTCCTGCAATTACTTACAGAACACCTGCAAAAGAAAGGAGCTCTATCCTCGAGAAATTCAGAAGAGGGAAGTACAGGGCTGTAGTCACCTCAAAAGTACTTGACGAGGGCATTGATGTTCCTGAGGCTAACATAGGAATTATAGCCAGCGGGACAGGAAGCAAATTAGCGTATATACAGCGCCTCGGAAGGATTCTCAGGAAAAAGGAAGGAAAAGAAGCCATACTTTATGAAATAATAACCGTAGAAACGACAGAGGCCGAAACTGCAAGGAGGAGAAAGGAAGCTATTTCAATCCGAAAAAAAGCTGAAAAATCAGGAAGGGAAAGCGGAATGAAAAAAGAAAAAAATCCTGGAGGCGGCTCACCTGCTTACATCTGACCTGCTTGTAACACGCATTTCCGGAGGGAAAATAAAGCCTGTATATGCAGCTTTTGATCCAGAAAACCTGGAACTTGCAAGGCTCCTGATAGAGACTTTTGAGCAGCATGTCGGAAAAACTTATGGAGATCTCCTGACCGAACTTGAGGGCTATGAGGAGATGAATTACCGTTTTATAAGAGGGCTCTCCCAACTGCTTGGAAGGCGGGTAGTGATCGAAACGGATGCAGCTGTTGACCCTTTTCTTGCAAGGGAAACGGTTTTTGAAGCTTGTAGAGGCATGGCACTTTCTCGTGTCGAGAGAGAAGAGGCTCTGCAAAAAGCCGCAAAGAAACTTTCAATTTCGATCAAGGAACTCGAAAAGGCACTATGGGCTGACCTTGAGGAGAATCAGGTCGTAAGAAGTTTTCTTCCCCTTTCACCCGCAGAACTTATCCAGCAGTACAATATTTCCCTGACACAGACCCTCCTTTTTCGTGCAATCGACCTTGACATCTGGACAAAAGGCGATTTTCAGAAGTTGCTCTGGAGAATCCTCCGCCTGGGACTAATGTATTCCCTTGAAGATACTGAAGAGGCAAAAGGCGAAAGTGATAAGGGAAAAGAAGGATCTGAAGGAAAGTCCGATGGAAAAAAAGAGGGATCAAGAGCCGTTCACCTGCACCTTGACGGGCCAGCCTCTCTTTTTCGGATCTCGGAACGCTATGGGAATTCCTTTGCAAAAATCTTTCCTGCCCTATTGAAGTCAAAAGGCTGGAGGCTCAGGGCTGGCATTCTTCACAAAGGTTACCAGGGAAAGCGAATTCTGGAGTTTACTCTTGATGATTCGGAAGAAGCGTTCAAAGCTACGCCTGAAGCAGCCCTGACCCCGGAGGTTCTTTCTCCGGAAATTCAGATTAAAGAAGAAAAGGGAGAATACCAGGCTGGAACTGAGGAAATCAAAGCCGAAGAGGCAGCCTATGACAGCAAGCTTGAACAGATATTCGGCAGCCTCAGTCTTGGGAGCTGGAAGATAAAAAGGGAACCGACAATTCTTAAAGCCGGAAAACATGCTTTTGTCCCTGACTTTGCCCTGCAACGAAATGGCATAAAGGTATATCTGGAAATCGTCGGTTTCTGGACACCGGAATACCTTGAAAACAAGATTAAGAAACTCAAGCAGGTGAAAGAACCTGTAATTCTCCTGATTGACAGGAAGCTCAAATGTTCTGAGAAGGATTTTCCATCGCAGGAAGTTATTTTCTTTGATAAAAAAATTCCGGCAAACGAGGTCATGCAGATACTCCGAAGGTACGAGGAGAAAAAGCTTTCAGAAGACCGATCGAAACTTGGGGAAATGGAACTTTCGCTTTCAGGTGAACTTATAAACCTTGAAGAAATTGCAGCCGAAAAAGGAGTACTGCCCGATGCCCTAAAAGAAGTGGTCGCAGACAGACTTTCAAGGGTTGAAAAAGTGGAGAGAGAAGGGAAATTGGAAAAAGCCATAGAGTTAGAAAAATATCAGGACTACATTCTCCTTGAAAATTACTTAATTCACAGGCAGCTATTGGAAAGAATTGATAAGGAGCTTGAAAAGCCGGGTGCAGTAGAGACATATGCCGACGCAGTAAAAGTTTTCGAAATTTTCGGGCTTGATCGCAGCCTTTACTATCCTGTACTCGAACAGCTCGGGTATAAGGTAATCTGGACAGGGCTGAGTGAAGAGAATGCGAAGGTGAGGAAAGCCGAAGATTAAATAAACCGTAGAAGTTTAATTGGTTTTAAGTTAGAAACAAATAGGTTTTAACATGTTAACTAAATTTTGCTTCACCTTCAAACTTCTCTAAACTTCGTTCTCCAGGCTAATTCTGATTCCAGCTCATTCAACGTACTCCACATTCTTTTTTACAGGCTTGAAAAGTTTCATGAACTCATGCACCTCTTGAGGAAAATCTGTGCTTATGGGAAGTCCCAGGGCTTTTGCATCAGCGGCTGAGAGGGGAGTGCTGTGGATCATCTCCCCGCTGACCAGTTTATCGACCACTTCATCGAGCCTGCTTTCACCAGAGGGGCCTGGCTGGATTTTGCCTTCGAGAAGCTCTTTTGCGACGTCCCTGGTTAGCTTAAGGGCTTTTCTCGAGATGTCGCTCATAACAAGGGTGGTGTCATCGGCTTTTTCTTTTTTTGTTTCTGCTGCATAGATCCAGGAAGGGGCAGGGAATGCCCCGCGCACGAAATCTCCTATCTGAGGATCAATAGGCCCTATAACAGCGTCTTTATCCATTACAATTTCATTTGCAGCAAGGGCTATAATTGTGCCTCCTGACATCGAATAGTGCGGGATAATAACCTTTGTGTTTTTAGGGTGCCGCCTTAGAGCACGAGCAATCTGGATGCTGGCATGGAGTTGCCCGCCGGGAGTGTGCAGGATGAGTTCAAGCGGGTAATCCTGGTATTGCCTTATCCAGCGCAGGATCTGCTCGGCATCTTCCTCATCTATGTACTGATAGGCAGGCAGCCCGAAAACGGAAATTGCCTCCCGTCTGTGGATCATAGTGAGCACCTTGCAGCCGTGTCGCTTTTCCATAGCTTTCAGTTTTGACATGCGCTTCATGCGAATTTGCTTTAGCTGCGACTGTGGGTAGATTACTGCATAGAAAAACAGAAGTATAAACAGGAGAGACATCAAATCCCAGAGACTAATTGTAGTATTGTCAAGCGTAGCCAGAATATTCCTCCATAATCTCCCGAAGGCTACTAAAGTTACTGAAAATTGAAATTAACCTCCGGGCTTAATCCCAATATAAATAGATGTGCAGGTTTTTAATTTTTAGTGCCCCGTCCTGAAGGAAAATGGCAGTATTAGATGGTGTTTTAAAAGTCTACAATCGGGAGAAGAAAAGATAGAAAAAATAAAGAAGAGTAGATAAGAGGGTGGAGAATAAAAACTTACAAGAACTTTACCTGGCTTTATTGAGAAATCAGCCTGAGTCCGACTATTCCTGAGAAGATCAGGAGAATACAGAAAACTCTGGCAAGATTCAGGGACTCGTTAAAGAGCAGAGCTCCTAAAATAGTGGTGCCAATAACTCCTATTCCGGTCCAGATTGCATAGCCGGTTCCTATTGGCAGGGTTTTCAGGGACTGGGACAGGAAATAAAAGCTAAGAATCATGCAAACGACGGTAAAAATACTGGGATAAAGCCGCGTGAAACCATCGGTATATTTCAGCCCGATTGCCCACGCAGCCTCAAAAAGCCCCGCGATAAAAAGAAAGAACCATTCCATTTTTATTTTACAACCTTTTATTTTACAATTCGTTTAAGTAACTTATAGGGTCGCCGTGAAGAAGGCAATTAGAATGCGTTTAAAGCCTTTTTATAACTTTGCCTGCAAGAACTCTGAAAACCTGTTAAGCATCTAAAAAATGCAATAATAAATATTAAAATCAGAGCTAGAAAACAGAAAAAAGTTTGAAATTAGAATTAAAAGTTAAGAAGCATAACTGAATATCAGAATTGGAGATCTAAACTAAAAATCTGAGCAAAAAATCGTAACTGAAAATAAGAACTAAAAAGAGGAAGAAGAAACAATAAACCTTTAATCCATTCCGGATAATATTTCAATATGGGATTCCCGAAGTACCTGAAACGTTACTTCAAGGTGCAAAAAGATGAAACGCCTGCCCTCTTCAAGATAACAGAAAGAGTTCCTGTCGAGTTTGACCCGGGCATGCAGCTTGAAGAACTCAGGAAAATTCACGAGAAAGAAATCGAAGAATACCGAAAATTCAGGGAAAATCTTGAAATCGAAGCCGCAGAAGCTCTTGCTTATAAGGATACGGCTGACAGGTTAACGTTTTTTACTGAAAGCTTCCTGGAAATGCCGAAAGCCAGTCCCTCCCTCCTCGACCTTAAGGTTGAAATCGTGGACAGGATGCTGGAGAAGTGCCACTGCTGCGGATGGCGCTGTGAGGTTAACAGGAAAACAGGTGAAAAAGGTTTCTGCAGGCTGACAGATCTCTCAAATTATGCCTCCGAGTTCCTGCATATGGGAGAAGAGCCAGAACTTGTGCCCTCTCATACGATATTTTTTACGGGCTGTACCTTCGCCTGCGTATACTGCCAGAACTGGGATATTTCAACCTGCCCTGATTCCGGAACCCGTATCGAACCCAGGAAACTTGCAAAGTTAATAGACCTGCGCAGAATGCATGGAGCAAGGAATGTAAATTTCGTAACTCCTACCCCACACACACATACTGCACTGAAAACTATCCGTGAAATCTCTGTAAACACGCCTGTAATCTGGAACTCAAATATGTACCATTCCCGGGAAATTGCAGAAATGCTCGAAGGGGTTGTGGATGTCTACCTGGGGGATTTCAAGTACGGAAACAATGAATGTGCCCGGAGATATTCAAAGATAAAAAATTATCTTGAAGTCGTGCAGCCCAATTTCGAATTCGCCTACAAGACCGCAGAAGTCCTTCTTCGTCACCTGGTTCTCCCCGGCCACCTAGAGTGCTGTACAAAGCCTATTGCAGAATGGGTCGCAAAGAATATCCCGCAAATCAGGTTCAACCTTATGTTTCAGTACAGGCCGTGTTACCGGGCTATGGAGTATCCGGATCTTGGACGCCACCTGACCCCGGAAGAAGAAGCCAGGGCAATCGAGATTGTAAGAGAAGCAGGAATTGAAGATTTACTATTTTAAAATTGAATAATTGTTTAACTATTATAGAAAAAACGGTATGGTAAATGGTACCATAAATGGTACCATAAATAGTATACAGATAATACAGCAGATAATGAAAAAGACAGCGAGTCTAGTAACATAGAGAAATATGAGTGGATTTTTTAATTGCCAATTATTTATGGGAACCTTCTTTTTTGAAGCCGGATATCAAGGTTTTTCGACAAAATGAACTTCTGTTTTGTTATTTTTGTACTTACAGCGCTGTTAGCGTTGATTATTTTCGTTGTTTTCTGTCCTCAGGTTGTCTTGATAGGAATGAATAACTCCTCCGCTATTTCGTCCTGTTCCAAGATGCCCTGCTAAAAACAGATAATTCCTCTATTTTCTCGTTCCAGTCAGGAAATTCCTCTATCTTTTTTACCTTTATGTCTTTTGCCAGCTCATACCAGAGTACAAAAAAATAAGCATTGCCTGGTCCTATCTCAGAAGAATTACGATTGCACCATTTATAACATTAATAGTTATTATATCCTTAATTACATGCGAGACACAAAGGATGTAACTAACATAACTGTAAACCAACTGAAGTGTTTGAGAGAATCTACAATTGTAAAAAAGAAGCAGAAGAACTAGCAAATGGAATGGATATTGATGTCAAAGAACTTTACAAAGCTTTGTATGAATGTTCAGAAAACACAGCAGTAAACAACATTGGACTTCAAAATAAGGGAGAAAAATACCCAGATAAAGAAAAATAAAATAAGAAGAATAAAAATAAAATAAGAAGAATAAAAATAAAATAAGAAGAATAAAAATAAAATAAGAAGAATAAAAATAAAATAAGAAAAGCTAATAAGAAAAACTAAAGTTCAGAGGAGGTTTAGTAACCTTTATTGAACCTTATACAATCCGCAGTGTACTGCCGTTTAAATCCTGGACATTATTGCATGATATTTATATTCATAATACATTGATTGCACATAGCGCATCTCAAAACCATGCTTATTTGCGATTCTCTGAAGTTTATAAGGGTTATGGGAAAAACCGTAAATGTTTCTTGGGCGGTTTTTTAAAGTTGCCGATACTGAATACCGGAAGTCGCACCATATCCTGTATAGGGCTTTCAAGACTCCTGCTTTCGGTGCAAATAACCCTAATTTCCATAATGGATATAGTCGGGGATCCAGTATGTCAAAAAAGACTATTTTACCATCGGTATTGAGATATTTTGATGCATTGGCAATAAAGGCATCAATCTCTTGAAATGTTAAGTACTGGATTACTCCGGCTGCAGTTATCCGATCAAAGGTGAATTGCAGATTATCCCAGATAGTTTCGTGGTTAGCAAGGATCAGGTCGATGTTATTGCATTGCTTTTCCTTGATCCTTTTATCTGCTTCTCTAAGCATGGATGGGGAAAAATCCACTCCTACAAGCTTTTCATACTCAGGAGCATAGTATGTCAGGAGTTCTGCAGAGCCGCATCCGAAGTCGAGAAGGGTTTTGCCTCCATCAAGGTGAAATAATTTTTCCCTGGCTTCCATGGCAAGAAATTCTTCAGTTGAATACCTGTGCCCTCCATGTGTCTTATCCTTAAAAAAATCTTCCCAGATATTTATCGGCTTTGCATGAATTTTTTTCATCCTCTCCCTGCTTTCTACTTCCATACCCCTTCTTCCTGTATTATTTTTCTTAAAATTAAATTTTAGAAATATCATTAGTCAATTATATTAGCTGTAATAAAATGACCAGCAATCTCCAAATTATTTAATTCAAACCGCAAAATAGTGTATTCTGTTTTTTCGGGAAGATCTGAAAGCCTTTCTGCTTAAGACCAGTACACTATTTTTCTTTACCCACCCTTAATACTTCTAATTAATAATATAATATATATTTAATCCTTGAAAAAATAATGTCACTGAAAAATTCTTAAGTCAAAAATAAAACCCCTGAGTCTTTAGCCGGAGGATATAAGAGTCTATTTCCTCACGTTCTCCTATTAAAGAATCTCCAGTTAAAAACTGAATCTCTTATCTTTATCTAATGTTCTTAGAAAAAGTAGCAAGAACACTAGAATAAACTAAGTTTGCAGGAAAAGGCTTAAGTTAAGAAACTGACCTGTGGAAAAACCTGAAGTCCTCGCAACAGTTCCCCTGGTTCACTTAAGCTCAGAACAGAGTTAAAGGTGAGGCATCTGCGCTATAGTATTTCCAGTTAGGATTTTTGGTTATTTTTTGTGATATCTGGTAACGATTAAAGGCTGGAAAAAAACTATTCTAGCATCCATTTCCACACAGGCTTGACCAGAATTATTTTCTTTCCGCTCTTGCTTTCAACTTTTACGATCTCCTCATCATCCATTGTCAGAATAAGCCCTTTTTCAAGACCGTATTCTTCAAGCGCCTCTGTAAGTCCCAGAATTTCTCTTTCCCTGACTGCTGGGCTTCCGAAACAAACCGAGATCTGAATCGCAGCCGAGACTTTCTGGCTGTCCTTTTCCTTAATAATGAAATCACATTCTTTTCTGTTCTGGAAATAGAATACCTGTTTTTCCCTCCTCAGCAGTTCAAGGAGTACAAGGTTTTCAAATCTCAGCCCAAGGCTGTCAGGGTAACCGGGATATACTGCTTTGAAAAACCCTGTATCCCCTATGTAAACTTTACAGGAAGTTTCTTCAATACCGTCATCTTCCTGAAAAACATTAAGTTTTGGGATCCTGTACAGTAAAAAAATATCTTCCAGATAATCAAGATAGTTGTTTATGATCTCCTCATTCTCAATTCCACTCACTTTTTTTAAGGTATCGAGGGAGTATTCCGAAGCCATGTTCGAGATAAGGAATGTAGCGAGCTCTCTTAGCTTCTGGATATCATATCCGGCTACAGCCCCTTGTTGCAGACCTTCTTCAAAGTAGTCCCGGGAAAAACCTATATCACCATTTTTTATTACATCCGGGAAACCGCCACTTTCAAAGTATTGCAGGAACATGCATAATAGTTCATCGCTTCTGGAAGGGGTTAAAAAGCCTGGTTCCGGTATTCCTGTACCTTTAATCCGCAGGTATTCTTTAAAGGAGAATGGGAAGAGCCTTAGAACTTTTCCTCTTCCTTCAAACCTTGAGGAGAATTCATTTATTAATTTTAGTTTAGATGAAGTCAGGAAAATTCCTGCCCCCTGTGTGTGAAGCCTGTCAACCCAGTTTTCCCATTCTGGGAGATTGTGGATTTCATCAAGGAAGTAGAAAACCCGGGCTATTCTATCTTCAGTTTCCCTTTTACAAAGCTCAGCTGCAGTTTTCTCAATAGCCTGCAAACCCTCTGGTCCGATCCGCTGCATCCGACTGTCTTCAAAGTTGATATAGAGTTTTGCTCCATCCACAGAGCCTGCAATCTGACTCAGGAAAGAAGTTTTACCTGCGTGAGGAGGACCTGAGATGAGCTTGATTTCACTGCTTTCCACAGAACAGTGGGGGGAAATGTCACGGGGGACTAACTCTAGAAAATTTTGAAAAAAAGTCTGGTGACTGAGTATCAGGGGAAGAAGTTCTAGTTCTTGCATGTTACCAGAATAGTTTTCGAAGTGGAAATATATAATTTTTCTGGCATTAATAAACATCCTCACCCAATAATAACTCCTGGCACATAAGCTGAGAAAGCTGATAAAATCCGGAAGTGTCTTGCAGACCCGTGAGCCGAGAATTTCCATTTATGGAGAGGGCTTGCTATAAGCACCTGCTTGAGTCTGGTGTTAATACAATGGGGTTAAAATAAATTAATAGAAACATATAAATAAAGGAGTCGATTTGCCCCCTTTATAAAGTAAAAGTCGGGTCAACAGGCAGGAGTCAACCGACAGGTAAGGGTCAGGTCATTTCCTTGAGACTCTGTTAAAACTTTATTCCTTTTTCGGTTCATAAATCGTTTTTGTTTTCCCACAACGTGTACATACAAAATACTTTTCTTTCACATTCGAGGCGTAAATATTCAAGCCGCCGCTTCTTTTCCATTTATGCAGCCCTATAAAGCATAGGATTTTTTTCCTTTGAGATTTTCCGGAAACCTGGTACGGAGCTCTATACCCCAAGAATCCCACTCCTGTCTGCTCTTCTGGAGTTAAAGTTAATCGGTTTTGAATAGGATAACATCTCTCATCGGATTTTATATCATAATCGTTCTGCTACTTTTATAATCTTATTGTAAGTTTAAAAAATGAGATTTTTATAGAGCTAGATTTTTATAGAGTGTTTTTTTATTTAATAAGTTTGAAAAGAAAGGATTCTTACAATTTTTAAAATATTAATATTTATATAAAGAACTATATTTTTTAAAATAAGGAATTAATTTTATTAGAAAGACTGTTCTGAAGAACATGGATAATTAACCGCATGAAAATAAAGGCAGAGTCATCAATTCAAGCACGATATTAACTGGATCTATGTCATATGCTTTGAAAAGATGACTGCTGATATTCTTTCACATGTAATGGCTACTGGGTTCATTGATGGTAACTATATTTCAAACTTGTCAGGTATTCTTAACAGCAGCAGCTCTTTCGGAATTTGAAGCGGCGGAATTTGAACTTATTACAGAAGTCAAATCCGCGGCCACAGCCCCAGCCGCCAAAGCCGCCGCAACCGAACCATTTGCAGCGGTCAAAGTCTTTGAATCTACCAAAACATCCATCAAATCCCATTAGATTTTCCTCCTTGGTTTTACTTTATCTTTTTAATACCTCTTTTGTATCTGGTTTTGAATATCTGAGAAGGTGAAATTTTTTGCATAAGCATGTACGATCTTCGAATCAAGCTTTCTATCAACCCCCTCAGACCACCTATAAAACCCACAGGCAATTATTTCAAAAACCCCGGCAAGAGATTTTTCATTTAAACAAAGACTTGTTTAAATAAAATTGCCCGTGAGTCCAAATAAACATATAATTTGAAATTATATAATATTGCTAGAATAATTTCTCCTTATTATTGGTAGACCTAGAAAATCTGGGCAAATCATTGGCTGAAAAAACAGATTTACTCTTATATTTAATTTACAGAAGGGGTTTCTTATTTTCCTCGATAAAACCGGGATTTTTTGCCTGTAACTCAACTTTCATGAGAAAATAAAGTTTTTCTGACATAAACGATCCTTATTATCGGGCTAAACGCAATTACAGATTCTGAAAGCTATGGATTTTATTGAAAAATAACGAATCACTCTTTCTATTTGCGTAATACATAACTGTACTTCCTTTCTTTGTATGATAAATGCTTCGTATAGACCGCATACAGATAGCTCTAAAACAGCAGAGCCTTTATTTTCATTAGACTAAGCAGTTTCAAATCTTTTAGAAAAACGAGTAAGGGCCTGAGAAAGGATTGACGTAGTTTCCAGGTAAAAAGATATACTCTAAAATGATAATTGAATTTTGAGAGAAATAGAAATACATAGCCATAATTGAAAGAATTTTCCTGAAATTTATCTGCTATTCACTAAAAAAGGCTACATATTCCACTTCCCCGATTTTTTGGTTGAATAGTTTTTATCAATGTCTTTTCGACTTTTTACTTAAGGAGAAGACAAACTAAGTTTAGAGTACGCAATTTCAGAGTGTACACTACGATATACCATTCTCTAATTAGAAATTATCTACTCCCTAATTATATTATCGCATCCGGCAATTAACTTTACTCGATTCATTTTTAGAGATATCGATCTAACTTTAATTGCCAGAAAGTCCAATCAATAATATTACTTTAAATTATATAAATATAATAGAATAATAAATTCTTAATAAATAGAGATTAATAATCTCAATAAACACTGCACTGACAAAGTACTTTTAGCTTTACATTTAATTTGCAATTGCAATTTTTTAATGTATCTTGATAAAATCAGGAGTTTAGTATACAATTCAATATTTAGGCAAAAATAAAACCTGTATGGTATAAATATACTATAATCTCTAATTATAACCAATTTGGTGGCTCAAAACATATGCATTTAGTGAAAGAAATGTTGTTACTTATTTTGTTTTTAAACTCCGATACTCTAATGTCTTTGTTTAAAAGTTTGTTCCTAAAAGTTGATAATTCCTATAAATGGCGAATTTTCGATTTGACTTATTAATAAATTTAGGTATCTGTCAATGCACTGCACCCAAATCAGCCTGAATAGAAATCCTTCGTCCTCAAACACATGAGGATTATAGTTTCTAACTTATAGGTAAAAAATATATAGTCATCAACTCAGGAAAGGAAGATTAATCAGAAGCAATCTTCCCGCTTTGAGATGATGGCTGATATTGTTTTATCCATGTTTAATAGTTCTAGGGCTCAGTACTAAATTCTTAGCACCAACCGCCCCAGCCACAGCCACGGCCCCAGCGACGCCAGCCCCAGTCACGGCAGCCCCAGCCGCCCCATCCACAATTTCCAAACCACATTGTATTTACCTCCACAATTTTGCAGTTCTATTTGTTATTTTATATACTTTTCAAGTGTTGTACAGGTGGACTTTTTAGACTAGAGGATTGTACTTTCTAATCAAAAGTCCTCAACACCCCCATTCATACTTTCACAGCAATTTTAGAAATCATAGAGTTACTTGCTTCCTTTGGATAGGAACATTTTTGCCGTGAAAGTACGATTAAGCATAGAATTACAAATTATATAAAAAAGCTAGAATAACTGGCTCTGTAGAAATCCTTAATTTAATCCATAATAATTGTATTACTTTTTTGTTTATATTATAGACTATTAGTTTAACTTTTACTTCTTTTACTTGATTTCTAACCTTTCTTGCTC
>FZPS01000163.1_pt252 | contig 194445 bp, 203 predicted proteins | sample 1817821 | NCBI WGS metagenome assembly FZPS01 (sample SAMEA104158645, study PRJEB21678) | metagenome | place: Germany | collected 2015-04-21 | reverse complement strand
ATCTGGTGCTCAAGCAGTTCAACCCCGGCTTTGCCGAGCAAGCGGTGGCTCACACCATGCATTTCTGGAATTTTGCCGGTATGGTTCTGGCCGGCCTGGCCTTTACTCTGGCTGGCGGATGTCCCGGTCGCCAACTTTTCCTTTCGGGAGAGGGTGACGGCGACGCCGCAATCTTTGTTGTCGGTATGGTCATGGGTGCAGCTTTTGCTCATAATTTCGGACTGGCCAGTTCCGGGGCAGGGGCCACCACTGCCGGTATAATCGCCCTGGCTGTTGGATTTGTAGCCTGCCTGTTGATCGGATTCACCATGCGGGAAAGGATAAAGGTATAGGAGGGATAAAAATGAGTAGCATCGTTGATGCCAGGGGGCTTTCCTGTCCCCAACCTGTAATCATGACTTTGAATAAGATTAAAGGAGTGAACGAGGGGGAGACCGTAATTCTGGTGGATACGGACACGGCCAGGGAAAATGTAAGCCGTGCTGCCACATCGGAAGGATGGACGATTGCCAGCGTTCAACCGGAAGATGAGGGTTACCGCATTACTGTCAGAAAGGAGAGTTGAGATGTTGAAAGGTTTCTGGAAAAAAAGAACTGAACCCGATGTCCCGGATCGGAATCGGGGGCTCCTTGTTTTTGAAAATACCACCGAAGTGATCAGGGCAGAAAACCTGTTGAAAGCGGAAGGTTGGAAGATCCGGGTGATGGGCCCGCCGCCGGAAATACGCAGCGGCTGCGATCTGGTGATCGAGTTTCCACTCATCGATGAGCTGGCGGTGATCAGAAAACTTGCAGAATATGATATCGAGCCGCTTCAGGTGGTTCCTGTCAACAGCGTGTTGCTGGAACCGGTGGATCTCCTTCATGTCAAAGAATTGGGAAGATATCTCATGGTTCGGGCGGCAAATATGAAAATCACGGTTGACAGGGATACAAAGCAGATTGTCAACGTATCGGGTGGCGGCTGCCCCGACGTTCCTTACCTGGCGGAACGGATGGTAAACAGAAACCTCGATGATGCGCCCCAGCCCCGGGATGTGGGTTACACTCTCTGCGCTTACGCTCTGCAAATCGCTTACGAACGGGTGGTGGAACTATGCTCGGTCTAGTGGGAACGATTCCCGTGAAAGATATTCCGCCAATTTCCGGCACGGTTATTTCCGAAGGAGACCAGATAATCGTTGAAGGCAAGCGGATAGATGTGAATCGGGGTACACCGGCGATGATTGCGGCAGCCGCTGAAACCCTTGAATATATGGGCAAACCCAAGCTTTTTTCTTATTTGGTGGGTGATATCGGTGACGGGGATGGGTCGCGGCGCCTTTATCAATATCTGAAAGATCACATTGCGGATTACCCATTCAAAACCCTGGCCCTGCATTACTTCCAGCCGGATGTCAACCTGTTCAAACAGTTACTTTCCCAGATCGATGCCCTTGCGCCCCGTCCGACCCTGATTGCCGATGCTGGATTCATGTATGTGGCCAAAATGAGTGGTGATGCTTCCTCCTTTGACCTGTTTACACCCGATGCCGGTGAATTGGCCTACCTGGCAGATGAGAAAGCCCCCCATCCTTTTTACACCCGGGGTTTTATCCTGCACGAGGAAAATCTGGTGCCGCATCTGATCGAAAGGGCATACCGGCACAACAATGCCGCCTCCTACCTGCTGGTAAAGGGGGTTACCGACTACATTGCCAACAGGGACGGTGTGATAGCCGTGATCGACAGCCCGCAGGAAGAGGCGCTGGAGGCGATCGGAGGCACCGGGGATACTTTGACGGGGATAGTTTCCGCTCTGGTCGAGTCGGGAATGGATCTGGAATCTGCATCGGGAACCGCTGCCCGGGTGAATCGGCTGGCCGGTTCTCTGGCCAAACCTACCCCGGCAACCCAGGTTTATGATATCATCAAGCAGATCCCCCGTGCCCTTGATGAAGTACTGAAAAACGAAGGAAAGGAATAGAACCGATGGAGAAATATCCTCGATTGACCCAAAATACCCGGGCTGCCGGCTGAGCTTCCAAGATAGGTCCGGGTGACCTGACAGACGTTCTGTGCAGCCTGACACCTGACAAAGATCCGAACCTTCTGGTAGGTATCGAAGGGTCAGATGATGCCGGAGTTTACAGATTGACCGACGATATAGCCCTTATCCAGACCCTGGATTTTTTTACCCCTATTGTGGATGATCCCTTCGATTTTGGCCGGATAGCAGCGGCCAATGCTTTGAGCGATGTTTATGCAATGGGCGGCAGGCCGCTGACGGCAATGAATATCGTCTGTTTCCCGATCGGGGACATGGACAAATCGGTTCTAAGTTCGATCCTGCAAGGCGGTTTGGAAATAGTCCATCAGTCAAATGCGGTAATGGTGGGGGGGCACAGTGTTGAAGATCCCGAGTTGAAATACGGGCTTTCGTTGACGGGGATTGTCCATCCCCGGAAAATCCTGACCAACGCCGGTGCAGAACCCGGGGATCTGCTTGTACTTACAAAGCCCCTCGGGACCGGAATACTGGCCACCGCCCTCAAGGCGGGAGAGTTGAGTGAGGAAGCTGCCCGCCGTGTTACCGAACAGATGGCCACCCTCAATAAAGGTGCTGCGGAAGCAATGATCGAAGTTGGTGTAAACGCATGTACCGATATCACCGGTTTCGGGCTGCTGGGACACTGTCTTGAAATGGCCAGGGCAAGCAAAGTGGGAATAACCATCGATACCCGGAAGGTGCCGATCATTCCCGGGGCCGAAACATTTGCCGGGATGGGGATGGTTCCCGGGGGAAGTTTTACCAATCGGAAGTATTATTCCGGAGATATCCGGATTGATCTGGATGCAGAATCTGTTCTGCCGGATATCATGTTCGATCCCCAGACATCGGGGGGTCTGCTCATTTCTGTTCCAGAAAACAAAGCGCCTGCTTTGGTACAGAATCTCCGGAAAAAGAACGTTCTTTCCACAAACATCATCGGATCGGTCAGAAAAGAAATGCCCGGAAAAGTTCACTGCCACCAGTAGCACGGCGAATACGGGATGCGGACCCGGCGGTAACGGAATCGGTGGAATTGACCCGGCCCACATAATCATGTCCATCAATGGAAAAAGATCGGTTGCTTGCAACGCCGCCGGCCGTCCCCTGAAGGTGGATTGTTCCGTTACGGTGTCCGCGGATTTCTGCCTTGGCGGGGCCGGAGGGGTTGAACCTGATGAGAACCCGCTGACATCGTCTTTTCCCCACCCCCTTGAACAACCATCAACTTTTTTACGGCTCTCATTGCGGCGAGCGGCCTTCCCGTTCTTCGCACCCACACCCGGAATCCACCGGCCTTGACGGGAAGGGTATCTATTTTCCCCCGATCATCCCGGCCAGCAAGATGGTTTTATTTTTTACGAACTTCCGTATTTCTGACCGGAAGAATCAAAGTAAACAATCAAGTATTTCCGTTTGACAGGAATGGAGAAAAATTGTAATATTGAATGTGCTTTGAAATTCAAATATTATCAATTTCAAGCAATACAGCTTTCAAGGGGGTTTTGCGGTGGACCATATCGAGGAGCTAACCGATGAATTTCTGTTATTCTTCAATGGTTTTTCTTCCTGGGAAAGTTCCGTCATCCGTTCCAGTGATCTGAGCATTTCGGAGGCCCATGCCATCGAGGCGCTGGGGCAGTACGGAACGATGAACATGAAATCCCTGGCCGGCAAGCTGGGGGTCACTACCGGTACGACCACCGTTACCGTGGATCGTCTGGAATCAAAAAAATATGCCCGGCGCACAACTACAAAGAAAGACCGGCGGGTCAATCTGATCAGCCTGACCGAAAAGGGAGAAAAAGCCTTTGCAGAACACCATCGTTTTCACCTGGATCTGACAAGGCAGATGTGTGCATGTTTGTCAGAAGAAGAAGTTAAACAACTGCTGGGCATCATCAAAAAAATCAACAGGGAAATATTTTGATCGAAAAACCTTGAAGGAGGACTGGCCAATTGATTGGAAGATACAGGGAAGCCGGCGTTTACAAACAGCTGCTGCAGATGAAAGAATTTTACACGGTAGCTATTGGAATTATTCTTGTTGTACTGAGTTTTGTTCTCGATAAGAAGGGTTTTGCGTTGCTGCCCGAAATTTTTGCCGTGATCGCCCTGGTCATTCTGGGTGGGCCCATAATAATCGAAGCCGTCAGGGGCCTCTTGCAGAAGGAGTTGAATGTGGATGAGCTGGTGAGCCTGGCCATCATCGCCTCTGCCGTAATCGGTGAATATCTTCTGGCGGCTACCGTGGCCCTGATCATGGTAATCGGTTCTCTTCTGGAGGAATTTACCGCCCAGAAAGCCCGTTCCGCCATCGATTCCTTGATACAGCTCGTCCCTGAAGAAGCCACCCTTCTGCGCGGGGAAGAAGAAGTTGCCGTTCCGATCAAGGAATTGCAACCGGGAGACCGGCTGTTGATCCGGACGGGCGAGAAAGTTCCCGTTGACCTCAAGGTGGTCAAGGGACAAGCTTTGCTGGATCAGGCATCCCTGACCGGTGAATCGGATCCGGTGGAGAAAACCGTCGGTGACGATGTTTATGCCGGTACCGTGATATATTCCGGCATGCTGGAAGGGGAGGCTCAAAAAGTAGGAACGGATACCACCCTGGGTAAATTGATCTCGCTGGTGCAGGAGGCGGAAAAACAAAAAGCACCGGTTCTGAGGATTGCGGATCGTTACGCCGGCCTTTTTACTCCCGTCATCATTGTCCTGGGGCTGATCGTTTTCCTGATCACGAAAGACATTTATCGCACGATTACTGTTTTCATTGTGGGCTGTCCCTGCGCTTTTATCCTGGCATCACCTACCGCCGTGGTCTCTGCCCTGGGGAATGCCTCCAGGAATGGCATTCTGATCAAGGGCGGCAATATTCTGGAGGAAGCATCGAGGATTGACACGGTCCTTTTTGACAAAACCGGAACTCTGACCAGTGGCAAACCCATCGTTTCCGCCATAGAACCGCTCAACAGTGTGCCACCGGAAACCATTCTTTCTGCAGCAGCTTCGGTTGAAAGATATTCCACCCACCCCCTGGCCAGGGCTATCCTGGAAGCGGCTGAACAGGAAAATATAGCTCTATCCGATCCCCGCCACTACAAAAACCTTCCCGGCCGGGGTGTTGAAGCCGTGGTCGAGGATAAAAAATATGTGGTAGGCAGGATGGAGGGCGAAGGCCTGCAGAAGCTATTGCAGGATCCGGACAGGGGTGACAGTGAACCGGGTCGTAAAGCTGTTGCCGTTTGGGAAGAAGACATTCCTATCGGTATCATCTATTTTGAGGAGAAGATAAGAAGCGGCAGCGAGACGCTGGTCAAGGAACTTGATGCTGCAGGCATATCAAAAATCCAGATGATTACCGGAGACGATCGGGAAATTGCCTCCCGTATAGCCAAAAAAGTTGGCATCCCCGAGTACCATTCTGGCGTACTGCCCGCAGAAAAATTGGAACAGGTGAAAACCCTGCAGCGGGAGGGCTACAAGGTCGCCATGGTGGGTGACGGGATAAATGATGCCCCCTCGCTGGCTGCTGCTGACATTGGCATCTCGATGGGCGCCATGGGGACAGATGCGGCAATAGAAGCTGCGGATGTCGCCCTGATGGGGGACGACCTTGCCAGGGTGCCTTATTTTTTGAATCTGAGTCGGTCAACGGTAAGGACGATCAAAATCAACATTCTTTTTGCCATGGTTTTCAACATACTGGCTCTGATCGCCTCCGGCGCAGGCTATTTGACACCCGTTACCGGTGCGCTGGCGCACAATATCGGGTCAATAATCGTCGTGATCAATTCGGCCAGATTGATCAGAACCCCCGGGGCGTCGGTCAAAACCTCCGGAGCACCGGTCAAAACCCCCAAGGTGCCGGTTGAAACTTCCGGGGCATCAATTGAAACTTCCAAAACGCCGTATTGCTAGCCACACGAAGGATCACGCTTGCGGGACTTCCCGGAGCTCGGCCCGTGAACCGAGATTTTTGAATCCGGCAACACAACGTTCACAACGAGCACGGAAATTTTGTTATGCAGAACTGAAATATTTGTTTGAAAAAGAAGGATATTCAAAAAGTATCACGAAAATTAAAATAGTAACACTATTCTACCAATGCATGGCAGTGATCGATATACCGGAGCAGAAAAACAAACAATAAAAAACGCTGCCCGGTTGGGATGGCTTTGTCCGGAAGGGTCGTTGCCGGGTATTTTTTTCAAGAATCCAATCACAACGGAAAGGGATGAGCGGCATGAGACTAATTTCTATCGGTACCATCCATAGTCCTTACAAGACGCTTGACGATGCACCACACCAGGGGCGCTATTCCGACAAACAGGTTGAGTTGGAAATCAATCCCGAATATGTCGAGGGCCTCAAGGATATAGACGGCGCATCACACCTGATCGTTCTGTACTGGTTTCACCTGGCCAGAAGGGATACGCTTCAAAGCAGAACACCTTTCAGCCCGGATCCCAAGGGAGTTTTTGCCTGCCGCTCACCATCGCGGCCCAACCCGATTGCTTTCTGCGTCGTCGAACTGTTGCGCCGTGAAGGCAACCGGTTGTTTGTCAAAGGGATTGAAGCCGTGGAAGGTACACCTCTGCTGGATATAAAGCCTTATTCCAGCGATCTGGATAGCTTTGCAGGGGTCAAGATAGGCTGGTTCAAAAAAGAGAAGGAGGAATGAACAGATGCCAAAGGTACTTGTATGTGGTCGGGGAGGAAGTGGTAAAAGTACTGTCGTTACGATGATTGCAGCCATTCTGGGAGAAAGGGGCAAGGTTCTGGTGGTTGACACCGATGAATCAAATCTTGGGCTGGGCAAGATGCTCGGTATCCGGACTCCGGAAAAAACCCTTATGAATGAACTGGGCGGCAGAAAAGTTGCCTCGGAGCAGCTCAGAGCGGCTCTGAAAAGCAACTTTACGGAAGTAATCAGCATGTTTCCGGAAGAAAGAAGCATCGACCAGCTTCCCCCGGGAAGTGTATCCTGGAGCGGCCCCGTAGGTCTGCTTCAGATCGGGAAAATTGAACACAGTCATGAAGGATGCGCCTGCCCCATGGGTTCGCTTGCACGAGATTTTTTAAACAAATTGCAGAGTGGTTCGGACGAGTGGGTGATCGTGGATACGGAAGCGGGAGTGGAGCATTTCGGCAGGGGTGTATTCGAGGGCGTTGATGCAGTATTGATGATTGTCGATCCTTCTCATGAGGCGGTGTTATTGACTGAAAAAGCGGCAACATTGGCAGAGGAGGCGGGCAAGGCTTTTTCCGTGATACTCAACAAAACCGACGCCGGAACGGAGTCTTATTTGAAGGAAATGTTGGAACCGCTGAAGATAGATATCGCCGGAGTTATACCGTATTCACCCCAAATTTCCGAAGCAAATTTGAAGGGCAGGGCTCTGCCGGCGGACTCTTACCGGGAGGGGTTGGAAAAGATGATCGAAAAAACAATTCTCGGCCTTGCCGCATCCGAATAATTGTGAAACCTGCATTTTTTGCGCCATTCCAGAAACTGAAAGGTTGTGATCAATCTTGATTCTCAAAACACACCAGAGAGGGCAAGTGCTGCCGTTACCTGTTGTTCTTATTTCCACCATCAGCAAGGCGGGAATAAGAAATGTGGCTCCCTGGTCATGTGTCATGCCCATACTGCGGCCCCTTGACGAGATCGTGATTGCCTCCTGGATCAAAAGGGATACCCTTTTCAATATCCGGGAAACAGGTGATTTTGTGATCAATGTACCCCCCGCAAGTATGGCAGATGCCGTGATGATCTGTTCCAAAAATTTTCCGCATGATGTGGATGAATTTGAAGAGGCGGGCCTGAAACCATGCCCATCGAAGAAAATTGAATCGCCGGGTGTCGACGGCTGCCTGGCCCGTATGGAATGCACCCTTCAGGAGGAAATCGCCAGGGAAAAATATTCCCTGATTATCGGCAAAGTGGTTTACCTGGAGGCAGATGACAGATATTTTTCTGAAACGGATGGGATGGACTTTGAAAATGCGGAACCACTTTCTGCAGTCGTCAACAGTGGAGGTTTGCGGTTTACCAGGCCGGTATACATCAAGAAGAAAGCCGATCACTCGGAAATGACTTTGAAATAAACCGGGGGATGTTGCCCCCTGTTCTTTCTTGCCACCGCATTGGCTGTTGGGTAATGGCAGGGCAGCATGTTGGGTAAAGATGGGCAGTTGATGCTGCGCCGGGGGAGGCAGCAGGGAGGAAGTTGGCTGAAGGATTCCGGTTGCACATCGGGCCTCCTTTGAGGAGATGGAAAAAGCCTTTGGATACAGGAATCCCGCCGGCATGATAGATACCGGCGGGATTTTTTTTACTGCGCCATAAAGAGTTCCATGTCCTCATCGACAGTGCCGATACCGGCCAGGCCGAATTTGTCCACCAGCACCCCGGCAACATTGGGGGAGAGGAAACCGGGAAGTGTGGGGCCGAGGTGGATATTCTTTACACCCAGATAAAGCAGGGCAAGCAGAACGATGACCGCTTTCTGCTCGTACCAGGCGATATTGTATGCTATGGGTAGCTTGTTGATATCATCGAGGCCGAATACTTCCTTGAGCTTGAGGGCTATAATTGCCAGGGAGTAGGAGTCGTTGCATTGGCCGGCGTCGAGCACTCTGGGGATACCACCGATATTTCCCAGATCCAGTTTGTTGTAACGGTATTTTGCACAACCTGCTGTCAGGATGATGGTGTCTTCCGGTAATTTTTCTGCAAACTCGGTATAATATTTTCGGGATTTCATCCTTCCATCGCACCCGGCCATGACAAAGAATTTTCTGATTGCTCCCGATTTGACGGCCTCGACAATCCTGTCCGCCAGGGATAGCACCTGGTGGTGGGCAAAACCGCCGACGATCATGCCGGTCTCTATTTCATCGGGGGCGGGAAGCTTTCTGGCCAACGCTATGATTTCGGAAAAATCCTTCTTTCCATTTTCATCAGATTCGATGTGCTTGCAGCCGGGGTAGCCGGTCGAACCCGTTGTAAAGATCCGCTCTCTGATCTCATCACTTCTGGGGGGGACGATGCAGTTGGTGGTAAACAAGATCGGCCCGTGGAAGGAGGAGAATTCATCCAGCTGCTTCCACCAGGCATTGCCATAATTGCCAGCGAAATGATCATATTTTTTAAAAAACGGGTAATAATGGGCCGGCAGCATCTCGCCGTGGGTATAAACATCCACGCCGCTATCCCTTGTCTGCTCCAGCAGTTGTTCAAGATCGGTCAGGTCGTGGCCGGAAATCAGGATAGCGGGGTTTTTCCTCACCCCGATATTTACTTCTGTGATCTCCGGGTTCCCGTATCTCGATGTATTGGCCCTGTCCAGCAGGGCCATTACTTTCACACCGAATTCTCCGGTTTTCAGTGTCAGTGCCACGAGCTCGTCGGCGGTGAGAGAATCATCCAGGGTGGCTGCCAGTGCTTCATAGATAAAAGCATTGATCTCGAGGTCTTCCTCTCCGATATTTTTGGCATGTTCGGCATAGGCGGCCATCCCCTTGAGGCCGTAGGTGATCATTTCCCGGAGGGAACGAATGTCCTCGTCTTCCGTGGACAGAATCCCGATGGAAGATGCCTTCTCCAGCATCGATTCCCTGGAATCCACGTCAAAAGTTGCCGCATCATGAAAATCCCCCGTGGCCGCGGCCTGCCCGAGTTCATTTCTGGCATTGATCATCTTCATGATTTGATTTTCCAGTGAACCATCGTCAAAGTTGGCGTTGGTGATGGTCATGAACAGGCTGCTGAGCACTTCACGGTTTATATCATCGAAGTTGCTCATGTCAATTTTTCCTTTGATGACTATTTCTGAAATACCCTTGAGCGTATAGATCAGAAGGTCCTGAAGTTTGGCCACCTCTTCATTTTTTCCGCAGACTCCGCGCTTTGTACAGCCTTTTCCGCCGGCTGTTTCCTGACATTGGTAACAGAACATCCCCATCTTTTCTCCTCCTTGTTTATTTCCTGGATTATTATTTTCCGGCGTGAAAACCGGAGCGGGCAGCTTTCGAGCGGCCCGTGAAAAGCTTGATGACAGTGCTGCATTCCGATCCCATGGCACTTCGGAAAAAACTTGCCTCACCGTGCAGCGCAAGCAGTTTTCTATTTTTCCCCTTTTACCCCATGTTGTTCCGGGGCCGGCGCTTTTACGACGACAAGTTCCAACGTCCCGTCATGCAGGTTCCTGACGTTCATCCTGGTCTGGAAAGGGATTTTCAAGAGGGTTGCGGCTTCGTATTCATGGATTTCCTGATCATCCAATCCGATGGAGAGCCTGCCACGGAGAACGGTCATGTAGACGTTGGAATTGGAATAATGTTCCGGCAGCCCCTCCCCCTTGCTGAATATCATATGGAGATAATGAACGTTCTCGTCGAAGATGACCTTCTCCACAACCCTTGCATCGCCACCGCTCAGTTTGAATACCTGTTCCAGCATATCTGCATACTCCCTTGTATTGTTGATCATATCCAGTATGTTTCAAGATTTTGAAACATATTATAGCACACGGGGTGCGGTATGAATGTAGCCGCGGTTACGGATCAAAATTATTTTTTGACCGAACATAACCTGTCAAATTGATGTTGTATATCTTCGAGGTAATTTTATACAGCGTTTGCCAGTTGACTGATTAGACAGAAAATTGGTATAATTACCTAAGTTTTGGGCAACACCATGTCTTCGTCCTTATTTTTCATGTCCAACAAGAAGGAATCGCTTCATCGATGTTCTTCAATCAAGGAAATTGATTCCAGCCGAAAAAGGAACAAAATGGGATAAGGGGGTGAGAAAACCAGCTTTTACCCGACAACTGAACGGAAAAAAACCAGTAAATATATTTTAAAATCAGGAGGTCAGTTATGGATTTTGAATTCAATGATGAACAACGGATGTTCCAGCAAAGTTTGCGAGAATTGCTGGAAAATGAGTTCGGGCCGATCGTGGATGAAAGAGACAGGAAGGGCCCTCTCAACAGGGAAGAAGCCATTGACGTGATGAAGAAATTGCAGAAAGTGGGGGTAGGGCTTGATCCGGAAAGCATCGAGGATCTGCTTGATCCGGTCATATTCGGCATTGTTGCTGAAGAATTTGGCCGGGTATGGCCGAGCTTGCTGCCGCTTTTTGGTATGGGGGCCATCCCCGCTATTTTTGCTCCTTCGGCTTCGGGGGAAGCGGGAGAAAGAATGCTTTCCAGACTGGAGAATGCAGAATTTATCGGATGCTTTGCCGAAACCGAACCGGAAGCCGGCTGCGATACTTCCAACCTGAATACCACGGCAAAACTGGAAGGCGATTATTACATCGTGAACGGGACCAAGTCCTGGATCAGCAACGCTACAATTGCGGACACCGCTTTTGTAGGGGCGAAGGACGTGGAGACCGGCGCACCGTTGTTCCTTCTCGTGGAGAAGGAGATCTCTCCCTTCGAGGCCACGGAATCGCCAAAGCTGGGCTGGAAAGCTTCACCGACGGGAGAGATGTTTTTTGATGAATGCAAGGTGCCCCGGGAAAACGAAATGAGCATTCTCATGGAAAATGCATTTGCTTCCGGAAAGTTGAACATTCCGGGGGGCTTGCTCAAGCTCCTTACAACCATGACGCCGATCACGGCCATGTTGACCATACCCAGGGCCGGCATGGGGCTGTCTTCCGTGGGTATCGCCCAGGCGGCTTTTGAAGCATCGGTAAAATATGCTCGCGAGAGAGTTCAATTTGGCAAGCCCATCGGCAAGTTTCAGCTGATCCAGGAGATGCTCTACGAGATGAACGTTTCCATCGAAACGGGGCGGCTCCTGGGCTACAAGGCCATGGATCTTATCGTTCAGGGGGATCCGGATGCCAGGCGTTTCTCGGCCATGGCCAAGATTTACGGAGGCGAGGTTGCCCAGAAGGTAACCAGCATGGCCATCCAGATTCATGGCGGCATGGGTATCTCCGAGGAGATGCCGCTGGAGAGGTATTTCAGGGATGCGCGGCTGATGACCATTCCCGATGGTACCAGTGAAATGATGAAACTGATCACGGGTTACACCATTCTGGGCAAAGGTTTTTCCGCTTACAGATAGACCGACAGGATTGCATGACGGCCCCATCGGGCAGATCGGTCAGAGAATCGCATCTACCCGGTTTCGGGCAAGAGGGGCCAGACACCATAGTGGCGACGATATGGAAGATGTTCGGGCAGTCGCCGGGCAGATCTTTTTCGTTCTGTTCGGTGGCTGCCGCTTTTTTTCCCGCCATATTGTCCTTGCTCCCGTATCGAGTCAGGAAAAATCCGGTACAATGTCTCAGGTGAATGTATCGAACCGTTGATAATGATTGAAAGGGAATTGTTTTTCAAGCTACATGCGGTGCAAGCAGGAAATAAGCAGTCGGGAATTGAAACATACTGTACATGGACTTTCAAATGAATATTTTGTTTGCGTTTTCAAGGGCAAGAAAGGGTACATATGAAGGAGAGGTGCAGCTACAATTCAGAAGGAGATTACCACCGCCAGCAAAATTCTTGATGATAATGGGCATGTCCTCAATTCCGGATGGGCGCGTGACGATCTGTTTATCTATGAACGTTCCAGGGTAAAAACCGGACCCATGAGAATAAAGGAGTGGGATTACTGGGAAGTTTTTAATGACCGTTATGCGCTTATTCTCAATATCTTTGATATCGGTTATGCCGGCGTGGCCCAGTTTTCCATGTACGATTTCAGCCAGAAAAAACCCCTGGAAATATTGTTGATCAAGCTTTTCACCAGAGGCTCGGTGGGTCATCCCGTGACCTGGAAATACGAGAAGCCTCTTGTTTTTGAGAAGAGAGGGAACAGGATGGAGTTCGATCGCCGCGGCGACGAGATTCTCCTGAAAGTGGACTTTCCGCGGAGAAAAATTTACGGGGAAATCAGCCTTTACAAGGACCCCGGTATGGATACGATGACCAACCTGGTCCCCTTTCACGAACCCCATCAATTTGTCTATGCGATCAAGATCATGTGTATGCCGGCCACGGGAACGATACAGGTTGGCGGCCGGAAATATGATTTCAGTACATCCAACAACAGCTGGGGTGTGCTGGACTGGACCAGAGGTGTCTTCCCCTACAAAAATCATTGGAAGTGGTGTATTGCTTCGGGGAAGGTGGAAGGTGTAAACTTCGGCTTCAACATCGATTACGGTTTTGGCCGGGAGTCGAACAAGAGCATGATCATCCATGGCACCCGCGGCCATCATCTTGAATCGGCGGAATATCAGCACGATTGGAAAGATCTGCACCGCCATCTGCCGATCACCAGCGAGGACGGGCGGGTAAACCTGATCCTGAAACCCCGGAAAATTGAGAAAAGAAATACCAGCGTGGGGTTTCTGGAGATGAGGGGGGTCAAGACATACGGTTATTTTACGGGGGAAATGGTGCTGGATGACGGCAGAATGGTGAAGATAAAGGAGACGGACAGATTATTTGGCTGGGCCGAGGAGTTCTACCAGAAGTGGTGACCGCGATCCAGGTTCGGTATCCGGGTTGCCCCATCATTCATATTTCATCCGGTTTCTCTGCCTTGAGGATAGATTCCCTCTTTTTTAGCATGGCCTGGTAATCAAAGTGGTAACTTCGGTTTCTGTATATCTCCCTGAATTTATTTCGGTATTTTCTGGTCTGAAAATATCTTTTCATGAAATTTGACAGGGGAAAGATCTGTTCGGAAGGATCGTAAACCTGCGGTTCCCCCGTTTTCTTGTTGATTATCGTCCCGGTAATGACGCCCCAGGATAGGTCGCCAAGTGAATATTTCTTGAGATCCCTGAGGATGGCCTGCAAGATTGCCTCATGGGCGGGGTTGAAAAAAAGAAATTTTTGCGTGTACATCACCGCGCCATGGAAATGATCCGGGACATCCATGAAACCGTCTTTATGCAGGTCCTTGCCCACCTGATACATGATCTTCATCATGTAGCGCAGGCTGCCCAGTCCGGGCCTGCTCTGGCCGGGGAGTTGCGGCCTGTCCGGTTCAAAGTTGCGGAGCGGATTCTGGGCCGATAGCCATTCGATAACGACCATGTTCAGAGGGATATGATCCACGCTATTTTCAAAAAAACGTTTTTCGGGCATGAATACCGATTCGGAAAGACGAAGATCGATGAGCGGGTTACCGGCATCTATCCGCTCATCGTAAACTTGCAGATGGTTGATCATGGCCTCATCCTTGAAGATCTTGACACGGACATGACCGAATCCCAGAAAATCGAGATGTTTGATCAGGCCCACTTTCTCTAACATGGCCAGGATATCACCGGCGGTAAACCTGTTCAGAAAGAGGCCATTGTCCTTCTCCCCCATGGCCGGGAGCCCCAGGCTATTTGCGGCTTCGGTAGCGGACACGATCCCGGTCGATATATCTTTTCTGTTGATCGGCCTGAAATATTTCAAACCTGCCAATTTGGTTGTTTTTCTCATCGCCATCTCCCCTGGATGTTTGTGAACAGGCCTTGCAGGAAAAATTTTGACCCTCTATTCGGTTACAATTATATCATGACCTGTTTCTCTTGCAGGGGAGAAAAAAAATCGTGGATTCTGTTGTGGTGCCATGTTGTGAATTCGATTGCCTGCGGTAGATGGAATTTTTCGGAAAACAGGGCCCGGCTATATTTCCAACCGGGCCCGGTAAGATTGTCGGGGTCTCCCTATAGCAGCATGACCCAGCGGTAGATAAATGGGAAAAATAATTTGATTCCCAGTACATAAGCAACCAGCAGGAATACGAGTATCCCCCATATCCAGCCGATACAGGCGATAAGCAGGGTGGCAATGATGGCCAGCCCCAGGCTACCGACGAATACCGCCAGCAGCAGCAGGATACAGGTGGTAACGGGGTGGACCTTTTTGTACCTTTCCGGGTCCAGCATGGTACCCCCACTGTAACCCTCGTAAAGCCATTTTGTCAGCATGTAAAGCAGTACGGGGATAAGGATCACTCCCATACCATAGAGGGTCAGAGCCACATCGGAAATAAGCCATGCTTTTGCGGCGGCTATCTGCTCACCGAAGTCTGTGGGCCAGCTGAGAAAATTGTCTCTGGTTGCCGAGAAAAAACGCTGGTAACCCATCCTGTCCCAACCGTTAACCAGGATGAAAAACATGAAAAAATATCCTAAAAATGGTTGGAGTGAGGCAAAATAAAACTTGCCGGCTTTGACCAATCTGTAAACCGACCAGAATCCGAAAATAAACATGAGTGGTATGGTTCCTACAAATAAAGCCACGATCCATGCCGGGATCGTCTCGTATGTTCCCACATGCATGGTCTCCCAGCTGGGGAAGCCCCACAGAAGATATGCTCCGCTGGGAACAAACAGAACGGCGATGTAAAGCAGGGATTTGACAAAATATAAATTTTCAAAAAGGCTGTTTCTTTTTCTTTGCGTCTCGTTTTTATCCTGGTCCGACTTTTCCCCCATTTTCTTCAGTTGACGGAAAGCAGACATGGAGAAACCTGCACCGAGGGCATATGCCCAAAAAACATCGACCTGAACCACAATCTCCGCCTCCTTTCATCTTTTATTTTTTAAACTTCCTTCGATTTGGATCGACTCCTGTCACGATCATTTCCTGGGATCCGGCCCCAGGCGCATCGTAAGCCAGTTGAACAGAAGCTGGGAATGGTTGACGAATTTGTAGGTATACGGATAGAAAACCCTGGGTCGGTTCTTCTTTACCGCCCGGTGAATCAACCGGGCGGTTTTTTGCGGATAACCCTTTGGTATGGAATCGGACCATATGTTGCCGTAAACTTCGGTCCGGCACTGGATTTCCAGGGGGGTGTCGATCGGCCCCAGATAAACAGTGGTAACACCAACGCCATGGCGCTTGACTTCCCCCCGCAGGATCTCCGAAGAAAACGCGAGCCCCGCTTTGGCAGCCCCATAGTAACAACAACCATGAATGGTGATCACCCCGGCCATACTGGAAATATTGACGATGTGGCCCTTTTTCCGCTCGATCATGCCCGGGAGCAGAAGGTTGATGATACGAAGTGGACTGAAAAGATCGATAGTCATGAGCCGCAAGCCTTCCTCCCACCCGGTCGCCGACATGGTCTGGATAAACATGATACCGGCGCAGTTGATAGCCACATCAATGGGCCCTTGCTCTTCTTCAATGCGGCGAATGACCGGTGGTACGGCATCGATGTCGGCCAGATCAAGCTTGTAAACACGAGCAGGTACCCCCAGTTGATCCATGACCTTGAGTGCACCGTTCCTGTCAATATCCACCAGGGAGAGTTGTGTCCCTTTATCCTTTGCATAACAGAAACAAAGTTCCTTTCCGATGCCGCTTGCTGCTCCGGTAATCATCACATGCATGACCTGTTACCCCTTTTTTGATACTGTTGACAATCACCCGTTCCCGGATGGTGGCTGGTTATGCCATGAAAATGATTGGCACCGGGTGAAATTATGCCATGATACAGGGTATTCTTGTGTTTTGAGAAATAGAATTAACGGGAAGGCGTATTTTAATTTTTACTGGAAGGAATGGTAAAATTTTTTCTGGCCATATCTCGGCAATCTGCAGGCTTGCTCTTCTGTCCCTGTTTTCTCTTTCCTGACAAATCGAAGACATGGCCTATCCTGCCAACTCTGAATTCGGCCATCGGTTTTTGCCCGGGGCGATAATGGCGGTAATGTCGGTGCCCATGATCGATACCGTGCCCTGCGTGGGTTTCATCAACCCGCCGATTATATTTAGCATGGTGGACTTACCCGAACCCGATTTCCCGAGCAAGGAGACATATTCCCCCTCTTCAAAATCAAGGGAGATGCCCTTGAGCCCCTCGAGGTGCTTTTTTAACCTTTTTGAAAACATGGTGAAGGTCTCCGATCGAAATCTGCTGAATGGGTCTCATATGTTCTCCCATGGGTGCCGTTGGCACTATTTTTTCTGACCATGGTTAAGTTTTATTTTCAGGATCAAAAAACCCTTAAAAACTGAAAAATTATTTTTTTTTGAGGAAGGAAAATGCAAAACAAAGAAGAATGGTAAATTGCGGTTAATTCATACAATGAATTGAATCGGATCGTTATTTTTTTTGGTGATTCATTTCCAGGATTTTAAGGGAGGGAGGGCAGATATTTTTTCGGTTCATATCGATCATTGTCCATCAGGACAGAAGAGCATGATTGACTAAAAAAGGAGTTGTTGGAAGATGGGAATTGAAAAAAACAAGAGCAAGTTGAGCCTTACAATCCTGGTAATCTTTGCCCTTTCCCTCCTGGCGCTTCCCGTATTCTCCCTGGGGACTGACGGGGCGCAGGATGATATGCCTGCGCTGAGCCAGGTTGAGGGCGATGTCTATGTATCCGCCGAGGACGGGGATGACGATGAGGGAGACGGGACTCCGGAAAACCCCTACGCGACCATCCAGAAAGGTGTCGATGAAGTCGATGAGGGAGGGGTTGTGCGTGTTCTGGCGGGTGAATATTTGGATTATGTGGAAATTGGCAAATCCGTGAGTATAATCGGGGACGGCTGGAAAAAAACAAACTTTACGTCCGACGAAGAAGAGCTCCCTACCATATGGATCGGAGATTTGCGGGAGGATAAGGGGGAAGAACCGCTCGCGGTATGGATCGAAGGCATGAACATTTCGGAAGGGTGTATGGGCATATTATCAGAAAATGTGGAGGATCTGAAAATCACGGTGCTGAACTGTCATCTGGAATACAACGATTGCGGAGCCATTCTGCTGACAGCCGAAAATAATATCGATGCCGATATCAGAGGCAACTACATCTATGGTAACAATTGTTGCACCGAAATTGTAGGCGGTGGCATCCGCATGGTCTGTTACGGCGAAGAGTTGGGCGGCGCCCAGTTGGCGGAAGACGGACTGGTTCCGAAAATCACGGCCGATATCCGGGATAACGTCATTGCCGGGAACGAAGGCGGCGGTATCCGTCTCGGTTGGTGGCGCGGTGACATCACAGATTCCCCCGGCGATATAACCGCCACCATCGAGGGCAACAGGATTTACAATAACGAGGGGGGTTCTCTGCGCGTCAAATCCTCCGGCGAGGTTGATGTGACGGTCACGAAGAACGATTTCCAGCTGACGGATTACGAACTGAATGCCGGCGGTGTCATCCGCATCGGTCAGGGTTCGGAAGACTATGACAACGATATTTCAGAGAAGGTCAAGGCCCGTGTATGCGGCAATGTGATCAACTGCGGAAAAGCTGGCGATGAAGTCGAAATCGGCGGCGTTATAAGGGTCAACGGCGATGAAATCGAGGCCGAGATCAGCGGGAACGAGATCACCGCCGGGTATGATGTGGGCGGATTGATCAGGGTGGGCCAGAGCGGAAAATATAGCGGTCTTGTGGCCACGAACGTTACCGCCGAGATCACCGACAACGTCATGGATCTTGATACTTATTCCCTGGGCGGAGGGATCAGGGTTTACGCCAAGGACGAGATCGACGCCATAGTTACCGGCAACAGGTTCGGGGGAGTCCCCTGGTACCAAGGTGGGGGCATCCGCATCGGCCACTTTGCCAATTACGGTGGATATAGCGAATTTGATTATCCACCTACCGAAACGGTTAAAGCCGTGGTCAGCGACAATCATCTGACTCACTTCGAGGGCGGCGGTATCCGCATCATCGCCTCCGAGGAGATCGAAGCCGAGGTGAACAATAACACCGTCAGCGAATGTTACGGCGGGGCGATCAGGGTCGGATGGTTCTGCTACGATCGGGAATGGGAAAACACGGAAGGTGATTTGACAGGTGTAACCCCCGTGGTATCGGCCGAAATCAGCGGCAACACGCTCACGGACAACCGCGCCGTGGGCATTCATCTGGAAGGTTCCGTATCTGTCAGCGGCACCATCTCCGGCAACAGGGTGCTGGGAACAATGGAATGCAATAGATACCGTTGGGGTGAGCCCGGTGATTACCGTTATGATAACCCAGGTATCTATGTCGGCAACGAGGACGCAGATGAGGTGGATGTAAGTATCAACAACAACGCGATCGTCGGCAATGTGACGGGATTGATCTGCGAGATCGACGAGTCCGCTGACCCACTCGATGCCACGCAAAACTGGTGGGGCAATGCATACGGGCCGTTTAATTTAAATCTCTCACTACCCGGCGAGATCGTGGGCGCGGGTATTTTCTTTGAGTTTGGTGATACTTGTTCCGGTAACCTCGATGTCAGCCCCTGGCTCCTGAGCGAACCCCCAGCCACCGAAACGCTTGTGACCGAGACGCTGTGGCTGGAGGAGGGAGATTCTGCCGGTATAGAAGGTTTGCTGTCGGTGAAAGCGGAGAAAGGTGAGGGAGGCATAACCTTTGCGCAGTATGGATCCAACCCTGCTCCTGTCCCTCCCATCGGTGAAATAGGGGGGTATTTTGACGTATATCACGAGGCGGATTTCCTGGAAGCCGGCGACATCGACAGCCTGTTCCTCAAGCTTTTCTACGACGATGAAGATCTGCCCGCAGGGGTAATGGAGGACAGAGTGACGCTTCTCTGGTGGAACGGTGAAAAGTGGGTGGCATGTTCGGAGAGCGGGATTGCCGTGGATATAACCCCTCAAAATGAAGCGGAAACGGGCAAACATGCATGGGCCAGGATCACCGCTTATACCACCCCCTCGATTGCCGATCTTCTGGTGGGAGGATTCACCATCGGCGAACCGGCCCTTTACGGTGATGTATACAGGGACGGGGAAGTGGATGTGCTGGATGCCATACTGATGTTGCGGAGTATCGTCGGGCTAGAAGAACTGAATGATATCCAGATGGCCCTTGCCCTGGTCAGCGGCAATGATATCCTCACGGTCAGGGATGTTATTCTGGTGCTGAGGCATGCCGTTGGCCTGATCGACAGGTTCCCGGTGGAGTGAAAACGGGTAAATTTTTTTCGGCGGCAGTGTAACGAGTTGCCGAAAAGAAAAGAGGGGCAGAACCGCTGCGCAAGAAATTGCGCGGCGGTTTCTCTTTTGCATTATTTCCATGTTGCCCGGGAGAACGGCCTCTACGTTGGGGTGTACGAGGAGGGGAATCTTCGGTCGCCCTGAAAAGCGGGGCTCCCTCAGAATGACAGTACTGGAAAAACAGTCGTGCGGAATGGCACAATACCGGGGAAGGAGTGCGGCGACCTCCCCCCCTGTCATTCCGAGCAAGCGGTCTTTGACAGGAACACTAACATAAAGTCATAAAAAACAATGATGTAGAAACGGTAACACCAGGGTAAAAGCATAGCGCCGCGAGGAATCTCGGGCAGGGTCAAACATTTTGCTTGATGATGGCGATGGTGATTCGTACTGCTCTGCTTCCAGCAGCAAGGTAAGTGGTATTGATAAAGGTTTCAGCGGCCGCCTGACGTTCCCGCTTTCTTGTTTTTATATGTTGGCTTGGCGACTGGGCCGTTCATGGGCCATAGCATGAAGAACGGTTCAGGGAGTGTGGGGTCGACCAGGGGATTCTTCGGTCGCCCCAAAAAGCAGGGCTCCCTCAGAATGACAGGTAATACACTGTCACATCACGTCGGCAGTCCCGTTTCGCTTCCTCGCCTTCACCGGCTATGGCAACCATTCACTCTATGTCGCTGTTGCCAACATATCGGTACGGGGAAAAGATTAAAACTGGAACCAGTTTATGCCGGTAGGAAGGAGTACATGAGAAGGGGATTCTTCGGTCGCCCTGAAAAACAGGGCTCCCTCCCCCCCCTGTCATTCCGAGCAAGCGGTTTTTGACAGGAACACCAACATGAAGCTACAGAGAATAATGATGTAGAAATGGTAACACCGGAGTGAAAAAATAGCGCCGCGAGGAATCTCGGGCAGAGGCAGGCGCTGTGCTTGACGATGGCAGCCATTCACTCCATGTCGCATACGCCAACATATCAGTACGGGGAAAAGATTAAAACTGGAAAAAGTTTATGCCGGTAGGAAGGGGTACATGAGGAGGGGATTCTTCGGTCGCCCCAAAAAGCAGGGCTCACTCAGAATGACAGGTAACTCGGAAAGAAAAAAAGGGAACCAGTTCAGGAATGACAGGTAGGCCATTTTTACTCCAGAGGTTAGTGGGTATGCTTTAAAAGAAGAACGGGAACCGGTTTATGCCGGTAGTAGGGTGTGTTCGAGGAGGGGATGCAGAGGGAGATGGGGCTCCCTTCGAATAACAGTAACGGTGTTCGCTGTTATCCCGTTATACCCGAAATCTCGATAAAGAAGGGCTGAATTTGCTGCCCCTCAAGAGCCAGGATGCATGTTTCGCCCCAGAGGTCGTTGCGAACACTCAGTCGGAGTTTGAAGGCGGAGGCAATTTCCCATCCGAAAGGCACCCAGAAAACGCGGGGTATCTTGAGCAGCCGTGAGACGGCTCCCGGTAGATTGAAGGCGCTGACACCCGGGTGCAAAGACACCACTACCGGGGGGGTGGTGGCATATCGCCCGGCGGAGTGTAAACAGTTGTATTCATGCAGGAGGTGATCGTGCAGTTGTTCCAGCAGATGTACCGAACCGGTTACCATGAAGAGAATATCTATCGTGTTTCTGTACAAAGAACAGAAATCGTGAGCGATGATGAAATCGGTCAGCAGTTCTTCTTCCCCGATGTTCAGGAGGGAAAGGAGTTTGCTTATGACCCTGTAATCAGCTTCCTCACCAGCGGGTAGAAGGATGCGGGGGAAGATCGAGGCTCCTTCCTCCTGCAGTTTCCGGATACCAAGCTGAACGGATGTGCTTGGCTTCAGCACATCCATGTCAATGATAAGGTCAATTTTTTTATCATTCAAACGTTGTTCGTCCATCTATCAGCCCACCGGTTACTCGATTTTTATATATACTATGCATAACCGGCGGCAAGAGTGTTAAGCAAGGATGCTAAAAATCAATCAGGTTTTCCATGCCGTAGATCAATTTTTTCAGCCGGGGGGCACGGTCGATGGCCATGAGCAGGCCAGGCATGAAAGAACGCCGGTCCATGGAATCGTGCCTGATACTCAGCGTCTGCCCATTGCCTCCGAAAATAACTTCCTGATGGGCTACCATGCCGGGCAATCTGATGCTGTGAATATGGATATTTTCGTAGCGCCCTCCCCGGGCACCGCTTATCTTCTCTATTTCTTCCGGCCTGCCTGCAGTAGTCCGGCCGGGCAGGCTGCCCTCTTCTTTTCTTTCCGCCGTGATCATCTGGGCTGTCTTGATCGCCGTCCCCGATGGGGCATCGATCTTGTGTTCATGGTGAAGTTCAATTATTTCGACCTGATCGAAATAGCGGGCGGCGATGCGGGAAAATTTCATCATGAGGATGGCTCCCATGGCAAAATTGGGAGCGATGATTGCCCCCGTTTCAAATCGGTCAACCCATGAGGCAACCTGTTCCAGGTCCGGGTCAGTCAACCCGGTTGTTCCCACTACCGGGGTTACCCCATTCTTGAGGGCCGTGAATATGTGTTCCATCACTGCTGCCGGAGCTGTAAAATCAACCATGACCTCTGCCCCGCTTGCCTGCAACATCGGTTCAAGGTCCAGAGATATTTCTATGCCAAGGGGCCTGCTGCCGATCAATAGCCCCACATCTTTGCCGGAATCCCTGATATCCAGGGCTCCGACCAGCCGTAGAGTGTTTTGCTCACTGATTGCCCTGATGGCTTCCCGTCCCATGTTGCCGGAAGCACCGCAGACGGCTACTTTGATTGCATCCATAGGAATCCCTCCGTATTCGCGATCAATGTTTTTGGTCCACACGTATCTTGCAGTCATGAAATTTCATGATATACTATAACAGGTAAAAAAGTAGAATGCTTTTTTATTTTAACACATGGGCATCAAAGCAACAATTGACAGGCATTTTATCTCAATCTTTATTTTGTCCCGATGTGGTCATAATATAATAATGGGTAAAAAGGGGCCTGGCCTCATATCTTGATATATAACTGTGCAACGGTAGAAACACAACAGGGGCAGAATAATAAATTTTGATGAGGAGGATGTGCTTCTATGTTAAAGGTTGGCATCAACGGATTTGGTAGGATTGGAAGGCTTTCTTTGCGGGCCGGTTGGGGGCGAGAAGATTACAAGGTGGTAGCCATCAATGATCTGACAGACACTGCAACGTTGGCACACCTTCTTAAATACGATTCGAGTTACGGTATCTGGGATCAGGAAGTAAGCGTTCATGGAGACTTTTTTGTTATCGGGGAAGAAGAGATAAAGGTTTTTAGCGAAAGGGATCCCCGGGATCTTCCATGGTCAGAGTTGGGAGTGGATGTCGTCATTGAAGCTACCGGAAGGTTCCGTTCCCGTGAGGCGGCATCTGCCCATCTGCAAGCGGGTGCAAAAAAAGTGATCATCACAGCCCCGGGCGACAATGTTGATCTGACCATCGTTCTTGGTGTCAACGAGAACGATTACCGCCACGATGAGCATCACATCATATCCAATGCTTCCTGCACCACCAATGCCCTGGCACCGGTGGTCAAGGTTCTTCATGATAATTTCGGGATCAGAAAAGGGTTGATGAATACTACCCATGCCTATACAAATGATCAGGTATTGCTGGATTTCCCCAACAAGGATCTGCGCCGGGCGCGTTCCGCTCCCCTTTCCATCATTCCAACCTCGACCGGGGCAGCCAAAGCTGTCGGGTTGGTCATGCCGGAACTGGATGGCCTCCTCAATGGTTTTGCCCTCAGGGTTCCCACGGCGACGGTTTCCGTGGTCGATTTTGTGGTTGAGCTTGACCGGGAGGTTACCGCCGAGGAGATCAACGATGCTTTCATGAAAGCGGCGGGTCGGTCGATGGCGCTGGCTTACAGCGATGAACCCCTCGTTTCCATGGATTTCAAGGGCAATCCCTACTCAAGCATTGTCGATGGGCTCTCCACGATGGTGGTGGGGGGCAATCTGGTCAGGGTGGTAACCTGGTACGACAATGAGTGGGCTTATTCATGCCGTATCGGTGATCTCGTCACTTACATGGGGCAATTTTTCTAGGCTTGCCGCGACAACCATCGGCCAGACGTGCTGAAAAAGGTTTCGGTGAAACATGTTGACACGCCACAACTGTATCTTTGGAAATCCCGGCGGGGCAATTCTCCGCCGGGATTGTTTCATCCGCATGCCAGGGAAAGAAGGCATGGTCAATCACATTGCTTGCCCTTGCCCGAGATTCCTCGCGGCGCTATTATTTTACTCCGGTGTTACCGTTTCTACATCATTATTCTCTGTAGATTCATGTTAGTGTTCTTGTCAAACACCGCTTGCTCGGAATGACAGGGGGAGGAAGTCGCCGCACTCCCTCCCCGGTATTGTGCCATTCCGCACGACTGTTTTTCCAGTACTGTCATTCTGAGAGAGCGGCTGTAGTTTGCCGCGACCGAAGAATCCCCTCCTCATGTACTCCTTCCTACCGGCATAAACTGTTTCCAGTTTTAATCTTTTCCCCGTACCGATATGTTGACGTAAGCGACATAGAGTGAATGGTTGCCATCGTCAAGCACAACGCCTGCCCCTGCCCGAGATTCCTCGCGGCGCTTTTTTTTATTCTGCTGTTACCGTTTCTACATAATTATTCTTAGTGGTTTCGTGTTGGTGTTCCCGTCAAAGACCGCTTGCTCGGAATGACAGGGGGGGGAGGTCGCCCTGTTTTTCAGGGCGACCGAAGAATCCCTCCTCATGTAATCCTTCCTACCGGCATAAACTGGTTCCTGGCTTTTATCTTTTCCCCGTACCGATATGTTGGCGTAAGCGACATAGAGTGAATGGTTGCCATAGCCGGTGAAGGCGAGGAAGCGAAACGGGACTGCCGACGTGATGTGACAGTGTATTACCTGTCATTCTGAGGGAGCCCTGCTTTTTGGGGCGACCGAAGAATCCCCTGGTCGACCCCACACTCCCTGAACCGTTCTTTTGCTATGGCCCATGAACGGCCCAGTCGCCAAGCCAACATATAAAAACAAGAAAGGGGGAACGTCAGGCACCCGCTGAAACCTTTATCAATACCACTTACCTTACTGCTGGAAGCAGAGCAGTACGAATCACCATCGCCATCATCAAGCAAAATGTTTGACCCTGCCCGAGATTCCTCGCGGCGCTTTTTTTATTCTGCTGTTACCGTTCCTACATCATTATTCTCTGTGACTTCGTGTTGGTGTTCCCGTCAAAGACCGCTTGCTCGGAATGACAGGGGGAGGGAGCCGTTTATATTATACTGTCATTCTGAAGGACTGCCGGGAGCAGAACAGTACGAAATCAGAAAATTTGCAATGGTAACAAAGGGGTACGGGGTGGTATGACAGAGTGTAGAAGGCCAGGAATGGCAAGGCAAAAGAGGTTCCCGGTGGCAGAATAAAGGTTTAATTATCCGGGCAAGATGAATTTTGTAAAAAAAAACGGCTATTTCATGAATACCCCTTAATTATTTCCCCCGGATGACGATATTCAATGGTAGAGGGTCATAGATGATCATGGAAGTGAGTGACTGAGATGAAGATTCAAGGTTATCGCAGCATTCTGGAGCAACTGCTGAAATTCGAAAGCAGAACAAAAGATATTCCAGCCAGGGCAGGCAGAGCCGTCCCCGGCGAGAAGACGGAAATATCAGATGCGGTGGATGTGCTTCAACGTGAGCTGGAAAAAACAGAGAGGGAAGAAGATATGGAAAGGGCAGTACGCCTTGAATCCATTGCCGAAAGTCTCAATAACGGCACTTACAAAGTTGATACATCCAAGCTGGCAGAATCGATGCTTGATGCCTAGTTTTTTTATCGGGGAGGATACAAAGGTGACGGATAAATCCGGCGGGAAGTTGAATATCGATATGTTGAAAGGCTTTTTCCAGGAGGGTGACGAGCTTCTGGCCGAGATAGTGGCTGCCGAGGAGCTACTGCAGGAAGTCGTCATCCGGGGCGATCACGAGGCCATCACCGCTTCCCAGAATTACCGTGATGCATTGCAGGACAGGGTCGGAACATTCAAGGAGATGCTTCTCTCCCTCGATATAAATAAATCGGATATTGCGGCGCTGGTCAAAGAAATTGATGAAGAGGAAGAAAGCGAACAGTTCCTGGACCTGTATGAAGCCGTCGCCGGTAAAATCAAACATGTCAACGTGTTGCAGTCCATAAACGGCGACCTGTTGCGGGAAAGATTCAGTTTTATCAAGAACATGCAAAAATATTTTCTGCCCGGCGAAGAATTGTATGATCAGCGGGGCGAGTTGAAAGATATCCTGGACAAGGAAATACGGAACATAGACAAGAGCTGCTAATGTAAAGGAGAGTTGACACATGAGTTTATTCGGAAGCCTGGAGATCGGGAGGTCGGCCCTGATGGCACAGTACAAGGGGATGGAAGTGAGCGGCCAGAATGTGGCCAACGCGAATACGCTTGGATACACGCGGCAACGGGTGGATATGGAAGCGATCGTCCCGGCTATCGTGGCCGGCAATCAGATTGCTCCCGGCCAGGGGGTCAGGATAAGCGATATAACACGCATCAGCAGCGAATTTTACCATACCCAGATGGTCAGGAATGGGTCATACAAGTCTTACTGGGAGACGATGCAGGAAGCTTACCGGTCTGTCGAGGTTTCCTTGATGGAACCTTCCGAGGAAGGTGTCGGCAAACTGCTGGAGGATTTCTTCGATACCTGGCATCATCTGAGTGCAGGCCCGGAAAGCATAGCTGTCCGCATGGGGCTTCGTGACCATGCCATCACGTTTACCCGGGCTATCAGTGATACTTACAACCGTTTGAATGAATTTCGCAGGGGATTTGTCGATGAGACGGAGGCCACGGTGGTGGAACTGAACAGGTTGGCCTCGGAGATAGCCGGTATAAACGAAAAACTGATCTACCTCCATGCCCTGCAGGAAAAATCCAACGAGATGTTTGATCAGCTTGACCTGGCACTCGAGGAGCTCGGCAAGCTTGTTGATATTGCTGTCTACCAGAAAAATAATGGTGCGGTGGATGTGTTTATCGGCGGACGGCTTCTGGTGCAGGAGAAATACGCCTTTTCGGTACATCTGCAGACCAGGGAAATCCCCGGCGCCCTTTACGACAGATATGAGATCGTCAACCATCGGGGCCAGGTGCTGGATTTGCAGTCCGGACGGCTCGCAGGTCTGCTGGAGACGGTAAACGATACGCTTCCGGGTGCACAGGACGAAATGAACCACATCGTTACACAGCTGGTGAACAGTATCAATGCCATTCACAGGGATGGGTACGGGCTCGATTTCGTTACGGGGAGAAATTTCTTCAATGAAATTGCCGACGATGGCGGCCCGGCCTCCCTGCAGTTCAATGTAAACCCGGAAATCATTGAAGATCCGGCCCGGATCGGTGCGGCCTCGGAGGCCGCCCAGCCCGGCAACGGGGAGGTCGCCCTGGAACTGGGGCGCCTGCGCATGGAGAAGGCCATCGGCTCCCTGCGCAAGGACGGTACTTTTGAAAAGACGGCAACTTTTTCGGATTATTACCGCGGAATGATAACGGAGATGGGCGTCAAGGGGATGGAGAGTGACCGCATGACCAGTGTTTACGAGAAAGCCGAGATGCAACTGCGCGAAAGGCACAGGTCCATCACCGGGGTGAACATCGATGAAGAGGCGATCAACATGATCCAGTTCCAGCATGCCTGGCAGGGAGCGGCCAAGTTCATCAACTATATCGACGAGATGCTTGCCGTATTGCTGAATATAGGTTATCGATAATCACAATAAAGATTGATCTTTCTGATCAATAAACAGGGGGAAACAAGGATGCGCGTAACGCAAATGATGGTCGGGGACACGGTAAGGTACAATCTGCAGAGAAGCCTGAATCGGCTCGAGAAATTATCAAACCAACTTTCGACGGGGAAGGTTTTCCATCGTCCCTCGGACAATCCCGTGGGGGTCAACAAATCGATGCGCTACACGGCCTCGATTGACCGGAACGAGCAGTATCGCCTGAACATGACCGAATGCCAGGGCTGGATGGATGCCACGGAGTATGCCCTGCTGGATGGCATCTCTGTTCTGCAGAAAATACGCGTGATCTGCCTCGATGCCGCCCATGATGTCCATACCGATGAGGATAGGGAGATCATGGCCAAGGAAGTCGAGGAGCTTTACAACCACCTGGTCGGGGTTGGCAACACCGAGTTCAACTCCCTCTATATCTTTGCCGGGCATCAGACCCTGGAAGCCCCTTACAGGGAAGTTGCGGGAACGCTTACCTATCTCGGTGATGACGGGGTGCGCAACCTCGAGATCAGCCCTTTCCAGGAAGTTACGCTCAATCTTACGGGCAACGAAGCCTTCAGGGGGACTGGAATATTTGATGATGTCAGAAAAATCCTGGATGCTCTCCATGCCGACGATTCCGCATATCTTGGGAACGAGGGCCTGATGAGTGTTGACAGTGCGATCAATGATTTCCTCGATGGCATCTCCACGATGGGGGCGCGCCTGAAAAGGGTGGAGATCATGCAGAAGGCACTGATGAGCGAGAATATCCATTTGCGCGAGATGCGTTCCGGCGTCGAGGATATTGACCTGGCCCTGACGATAACGGAATACATGATGCAGGAAAATGTGCATCATGCGGCTCTGTCCACGGGAGCGCGGACGATGATGCCGACCCTGATAGACTACTTGCGTTGAGAAGGAAGGGTGGTTTGAAGATGAATACATCCGTGAAGGCAGCTGCTCCGGAAAAAACAAGCGAAAACCGTATGTATTTCCCCCAGGGCCTTCTTGGCCTCGAGGGGTGCCACAATTTTCTGGTGGAACCGGTTCCGGACAATGAATATTTTGTCATCTTCGAGTCGGTTGAAGACCCGGATATCGGGCTGATCCTGACCGACCCGTTTCCCTTCTTTCCGGAATACGAATTTGATCTTGCGGAAGCCGATCAGCGGGAACTGGAAATCAAGAAAAAAGAAGAAGTGCTGGTGCTGGTCGTGGTAACCATCCGGGGGAAGAAAATGTTTGCCAACCTGGCGGCCCCGGTAATGGTGAATCCGGTTCTGAGGAAGGCAAAGCAGGTTATCCTTCCCGATCGGCTCGACAAGATAAGGGTGGCCTTGGATACATGAAAAAATGGAGCGGATGATGGGCGGTGCAAATCGATGCTGGTGCTCACCCGTAAGCTCGGCGAGAGTATAATGATCGGGGGGAATATAAAGATCACGGTGGTAACGATTGATGGCGGTGCTGTCCGCCTGGGTATCGAAGCACCCGCCAACGTGTCGGTTTATCGCCAGGAGCTTTATGAAGCGGTGAGGAAGGAAAATTTGCAGGCGATCAGATCGGCGTTGCAGTTCAAGAAAATACCGAGGCCGGGGATCGGCCGGCAGCGGAAATGAACAGGTGAATATTCAGGTTTCGTCCCGGCGCCTTTTAATTCAGGCGGGGGGGAGTTGATGGGGAAGAAGCCATTTTCCGGAGGGCGTTCCACGGGGGCGAATCAAATAAAAGACGGCAGGGAAGCCGTAAAAAAACTTATCAAGGAGGATGACATTATGAGGATCAACACCAACGTTTCAGCGTTGAATGCGTATCGGAACCTGTATGACACCGATATGAGGTTGAACAAGTCACTGGAGCGGCTGTCATCGGGACTGCGCGTGAACCGCGCGGCCGACGATGCCGCCGGATTGGCGATTTCGGAGAAGATGCGCGGCCAGATCAGCGGCCTGGACCAGGCCGTGCGCAACGCGCAGGATGGTATCTCCCTGATCCAGACCGCGGAAGGGGCATTGATCGAAACCAGCGCCATTCTGGTCAGGATGAGGACGTTGGCGGTGCAGTGCGCCACCGACACCTACCTGGATGCTGACCGTGCCCTGGCCCAGCTGGAGATTGCAGAATTGATCGATGAGATCGACCGCATCGCCAGTGACACCGAGTTCAACAAGATGGCGTTGCTCGACGGTACCTTTACAACCAAGCTCTTCCACATCGGCGCCAATGCAACCCAGAATATCTCGGTTTCGATTGATAATATGGATGCCACTAACTTGGGCGTTAACGCCGTGAATATCGATAGCCAGACTGGTGCAGACAGTGCCATCACAATCATAGATGGTGCCATCGAGGACGTTGCCGGAGAACGGGCCACACTCGGTGCGATCCAGAACCGGCTCGAGCATACGGTCCGGAACCTGAGCGTTGCTTCCGAGAACCTCTCCGCCTCCGAATCGCGCATCCGCGATGCGGACATTGCCCTGGAGACGATCGACTTCACCCGCAACCAGATCATGTTGCAGGCGGGTACGGCCATGCTGGCCCATGCCAACATAAGGCCGCAGGCAGTGTTGACATTGCTCAGCTAGTTATTTTCCAGGCGAGGGCCGGTTTTACACAGGCCGGCCCCGCTTTTTTCAAGAGAGGTGAGCTAGATGAAAGTTGAGAGTATCGACCATGAGGCGCTGGAACGCATGCAGGGCCAGGTGAACAGACAGGAAGTTAAAGAATCCGCAAAAATGGCGACCGATGTCAAGGCGAAGCAACACGAGGATGATCGGCTTTTCAAGGCATTGCCTTTTCAGGGCGACGAGACTTTTCAGGCCGAGATGGAGAAGGCAATAGTCAAGCTCAACGAGACGGCGATAACTTTTGATATCGGACTGAGGTTCAGAAAGCACGAATCTTCGGGGCGCTGGCTGGTGCAGGTATTGAATGTCACGGAAGACGAGATCGTCAGGGAGATACCTCCGGAGCAGGTTCTCAACCTGGTTGCCCAGATCCAGACCCTGATCGGGATATTGCTCGACGAACGGCGTTGACCGATAAATATACTTTATGAGAGGAAGTGAGGACCGTGAGTATGAGGACGATGGGGATTGCCTCGGGCCTTGATGTGAATGAAATCATAGAAAAACTGATGCAGCTGGAACGGCGGCCGATCACGCAGAACAATCTGTTGATCAAACAGACTCAGGACAAGATGGAGTACTGGCGCAGTCTGGCCACGAGACTGAAGGCGCTTGAGCAGAGTGCTGCTGATATCTTCCTTCCGGGAACATTCAAGGCTTTGCAGGCGGTTTCCTCTGCAACGGATATTGTCCAGGCAGATATTACCGGAGCGGCCCAGAAAGGGACCTACAATATTGATGTTGAGCAGCTGGCAACCAGGCATACCGTGGCCATGGGTCCGGCTGCAGGACAGGGGGCGGTGAGTGATGCCGGTGCATCTCTGGGGTTGTTCGGCAGTTTCCGTATCGGGGTCTCGGGCCAGGAGATGATCATCACGGTCCAGCAGGGAGATTCGCTGTATGACCTCTCGGAGAAGATCAATGCCGTCCAGGATGAGACCGGGGTAAAATCCTATGTGGTGATGAAGGAGTCGGGCGATTACCGGATGGTGCTGGAAAGCTTGAAGGAAGGCGAAGAGGGGCGTATCCTGACTTCGCGTTATGTTCCCGCTGCCGGTGAAGAAGCTCAATACGGGACGGACAATATCCTGCTTGCCCTGAACTTCAAGGATGCCGCCGATCAGTATGCCTATCAGTTGAAAGATGCCCGCAATGCAAAGCTGAGCCTGAACGGGTTGGAAATAGAACGTTCTTCCAATACCGTCGATGATCTGATCGCGGGGGTTTCATTGTTGTTGAATGATACGGGGGCGGTGACCATCGCCGTTGAACAGAATGATGAGCCGGCCCTGGAGGCGATCAGAAATTTTGTGAGTGAATACAACAAGGTCAACAAGATGATCTGGGATCTCATGGAGAAGGACAAAGGCCCCCTGCAGGGAAATACCGTCCTGATGCAGGTTCAGAGCCGTCTGATGCAGCTGGCGGGGAATGCTGTCACTTCGATCGGGGGGGAGTTCCACACCCTGCGCGATGTGGGCATCTCATCTCCCGACAGGTACGGATATCTGGAGATCGATGAAGCCAAGCTGAAGGCTGCATTGCAGGAAGATCCCGATGGGGTGGCGGGCCTTCTTGGTGCCGCGTCCGGAGGCCCCGGTTCCACGGGCCTGGTCAAGCAGATTGGCGAATATTCCAAGTTGCTGGTCCGGACGGATGGTATAATTGCCGGGCAGCAGAAACAGCTGCAGTCGTATGTAACCAGCCTGGAAGATTACAACGAGCGTCTGGAATACAGGATGGAATTACGGGAAAGTTCTCTGGTAGCGCGGTTTTCTTATCTGGAAACGTATGTTTCCATGATGCAGAGCCAGGGCCTGTTCCTGCACAATTTTATAGGCCAGATCAATACAGGCGGGCAGTAGAATCAGGAGGTTGATGAAGGATGAAGACCGCAAATCCCTATCAGAGTTATCAGAATACCCAGATCGAGACCGCCGACCACCTGACACTGGTGCTCATGCTTTACGATGGTGCTCTGAAATTCATGAGCCGGGGACGGAAAGCGATACTTGAAGATAATCTCGATGAAGCAAACCGGTGCCTGGGCCGTGCGCAGGATATTGTCAGCGAGTTGATGGGTTCGATCAATCCCCATTTGAAGAATGTTGCGGCGAACCTGATCAGCCTCTACGATTATCTGTATTACCTGCTTCTGGAGGCAAACATAAAAAAAGATGTGGATACTGTTGCCAAGGCGGAAGAATTGCTTAGATCCATGCGCCGGATCTGGAAATAATGGACTCGCGGGCGGTTCCCAATAGCGGGTGGAGGAATGATTGAGGTGACATCGATGGACCTGATGACCCATCTGGGAAGAAGATTGTACCGTGCACTTGATGAGGAAAGGGAGGCCATCCTGAACAAAAACGAGGTTTCCCTGGCCGGTATAGGAAACAAGATAGATCGCCTGTTGCGGCAGATAAGGAAAAATACTTTCGCCGGGAATACGGCCAGGGTTGCGGAACTGATCGAGGGATTTCTGATCAGGAGGAATGAAAACCAGGACCTGCTGGAAGAGTCTTTCCGCGAGATGGAGCGGGAACTCGGTGAGGTCCGGGAGCAGTTGAAAATATTGAGGGCATACGGGAACGCGGTGAAAACGGGGGAGATGTTTGTCAAAAAAGATTGCTAAAAAATAGACGCCGGTTCCTCAAAATCAACGATGGGTAGATAATACCGGTAAAGAGATCGTGAAACGATAACGGAGGTGTTCTTGATCTAGCAAGAGCATCTTTTTTTTTCTGCAGGGAGGAAAAGAAGGGCACCGCCGCCCTGATCATGAAGAAGATACTGTTGGCCGGATTTTTTGGCCGTCATCGGTTTGCCGGCATCAGGTCGGGAAGGAGAATCCAAAATAGCGCAGGATCAAGAAGGATTTATTCTTTTATTGTAGAATTGGAGTATATAATATTATGTATGTTGATAGAACCTTTTGATGTTTCAATCAAGTTGGACGAAGTTTGATGCATGAAACTTGAAACCTGACACGGGTTCAGAAAAGGGCTTTGTGAAAACATCGCTTCGGTGATGATGCAGGACCTCCGCTCCTCAAGTATGGGGTTTTGTTATATCTTGGGACTTTGGTCCTACCTTAAATGGGAGCATAGGATTATTTTTCGGTTGCTTTCCTTGTGATACCATGTAAATAGTATTATTTTGACTTGTGCAGCAATTTATTTACAAGCCAGAATAATACAAAATTAACAATAACAAGGAGATGTTCAGATGTCTTTGTTCAGCGATAGGATAGCGGATCGCCTTGCACAGGGAATTGATGTGGCGGTTTTGCGACAGAAGGTGACAGCCCACAACCTTGCCAATCTCAACACTCCCCGCTTCAAACGGTCTTACATAAGCTTTGAAGATAATCTGCGTAAAGCCCGCGAGAAAAAATACGAGATAAGAACCACTCACCCGCGCCATTTTACCACTCCACCGTCGGAACCGATCACTCCGGAGATCAAGGTTGATGATACGGCGACGAGGCGCATCGATGGAAACAATGTGGATCTTGAAATAGAGATGTTGAATATGGTCACCAACCAGTTGAGGTACAATGCTTTGATACAGCAAACTTCCAACCGTTTCAAAACATGGCAATACGTGATTCATCAAGGGAGGCGTTGATATATGGGTCTTTTTTCCATGTTCAGGATTTCGGGTTCGGCCCTGACTGCAGAAAAACTGAGATTGGATGTGATTGCCGGTAATCTGGCCAACATGAACACCACCCGCACAGCCCGGGGGGGGCCGTACCGGCGCCGTACCGTGGTCTTTGCCGAGCAGCTTGACCGGGAAAGAAGCAGGATGCAACAGGCCGGTGTTTCCCATGGCGAACCCGGAAAAGGGGTTCGTGTGCAGAGCATCTACCGGGATATGAGGGATCCAAGGTTGGTTTATGATCCGGAGCACCCCGATGCCGATGCGGAAACCGGCTATGTGGCATATCCCAACATCGAGGTGGTCAAGGAGATTACGGATCTGATCACTGCTCAGCGTTCTTACGAGGCCAGTTCGACAGCATTGAAGACGGCCAAGGAAATTTATTTGAAAGCTCTGGAAATAGGTCAATAAGGGAGGTTTTGTAGGTGCCACAATCTGTTGACGGAACAAGATTCCCCGGAAATATTGAAAGTTTTTCACGCCTGCTACCAAAGGAAACCAGGATTGAAGATAACAACAACAAAAGTTTCTCCGGTTATCTGTGCCAGGCATTGTCACGTGTCAATGATCTGCAGAAGGAAGCGGATCAGGCCAGCGTCGATCTTCTTACCGGAGATCTTGATGACCTGCACTTGCTGATGATCAAGACCGAGGAGGCAAGATTGGCTTTGCAGTTTGCCGTGCAGACTACAACCAAGATAATTGAAGCATATCAGGAACTGGCGCGGATTCAGATCTGATGGATAACTTTACTTGGATTTGTTGCAGAGGAGGGTCGGCGTGGCAGAAAATCGTTTCAATATGCCGTTTGAGCTGAATGTGAATAGTATAAGGGATTACTGGAAAAATTTGAGTCGCCCGGTGCAGATAAGTGCGGTGGCCGTGGCTGTGGCCCTGATAATATTTATCATCGTTATGATCGTGTATTTTACCCGACCCCGCATGGAAACCCTGTTCAGCGGGATGGAGCCCCAGCAAGCCAGAGAGGTCACGGAGAAACTTGAAGAATTGGGTGTTACATACTCGCTGGATGAGGGGGGTACGGTTATTCTGGTACCGGCCGGAGAACAGGATCGCTTGCGCTTGCAATTGTCACCGGATCTTTACAGCCAGGGAATGGGTTTCAGCGTCTTTGAACAGGATGGGATCATGGTCAGCGACCATGACCGCAAGAAACAATGGCAGGTTGTGTTGCAAGATGAACTGCAGCGGACAATTTCCAGCATCGAGGCAGTCCAATCTGCCAGGGTGCATCTGGTTCTACCCGAAGAAGGAGTTTTTTTGAGGGACAGAACAGAACCGACGGCATCGGTTTTTCTGAAGATGCGGCCCATGGCCACTCTGACGGAACAACAGGTCAGGGGTGTCCTGTGCATGTTGGCTGGAAGTGTGGAGAACCTTAAACCGGAAAATATCAGTATCGTGGATTCCAAAGGTAAAATTATCTATGACGGGTTCATGGAAATGGAAGAAGAACTTCCCATGGTGGAAGCGGCTGAACGCCTTCATGCCCAGCGCCAATTTGAACGTGAACTCGAGGAGAAACTCAAGAATTACCTGGAGATAGTTTTTGGCCCCGAGAACGTCGTGGCCATGGTCAGTGCAGAGCTGGATTTTGACCGGCAGGAGATAACATCGATAACTTATGACCAGGAACCGGTTGAACGGGCGATACATCGCATCCAGGAGAATGAGGAGGGGACCCGCCGTCCGCCGGAGGAGGTGGCCGAGCCCAATATCCCCGGCTACGAAGCACCTTACATCTATGACGGTGATTTTTCACGTGATTACCTGGAGGAGACGATCAATTACGAGATCAGCGAGATTCAGGAATATGTCACCGCTGCCCAGGGAGGAGTCAGAAGGCTTTCGGCAACGGTGATCATCAACCGCGACAGTATCAGCACGTTTATCGGGGAAGATGTGACGACGCTCGTCGGAGCTGCCATCGGTTACGATGCGGAACGGGGCGACGCCATTGCCGTGCAAGCCATTCCTTTCGATACTTCCGTGGAGGACAGGGAGAGGGAGGCAGCGGAGGCGGCGAAAACCAGGATTCAGACGATAATCGGTGCTGTCGCACTTTTCCTGATGATAGCGATTATCATTGCTCTGGTTGTACTTAGAAGGCGCAGGAAGGAAGAGGCCATGGAAATGCTGGAGGATGCGGAAGAACTGGAAGGTTTTGATATTACCGAACTGCTGGAAAAAGAAGAACCCGCGGAGATAGAAGATGATATCCGCGATAAGATAAGAAAAGTGGCGGAATCGGAGCCCGAGAACGTAGCGTATCTCTTGAGAACCTGGTTAACAGAGGAATAGGAGGAGATCTGCCTTGCCACAGACGACCAACTACATGACGGGGGGGCGCAAGATTGCAATTTTTGTTCTTTCACTGGGGACCACCCTGTCTTCCAAGATTCTTAAATATTTCACCAGCCCCGAAGTGGAAAGAATAAGTATGGAGATCGCCAATACCACTTTTGTGGGCAGGGACGAGATCGAGGCAGTCTGCGAGGAATTTCTGGCTCTCTTTGAAGCACGCCGATATATCATTGATGGGGGAATGGATTCTGCCCGCGATATCCTGGAGAAGGCTTTCGGGCCGCAGAAGGCTGCGGAAATCATCAGGAAATTGAGGGAATCCAGCAAGGTCAAACCCTTCACTTTTGTAAGAAATGCCGAGCCCAAGCAGGTGGTCAACCTGCTCAACCAGGAGCATCCCCAGACGATTGCCCTCATTCTTTCGTACCTTGATGCCGAGCAGGCATCGGCCATTCTATCCAGCCTGGCGGCAGATGTCCAGTCCGATATTGCAAGAAGGATCGCACTCATGGAGAGGACCTCTCCCGACATACTCAAGGGGGTGGAGAAAGTATTGCGTGAACGTCTCTCGACTGTATTCCAGCAAGATTTTACAGCTGCCGGGGGAATTCCCACCATCGTTGATATTCTCAACCGGGTGGATCGCGGAACGGAAAAACATATCCTCGAGGAGCTGGAAAAGGAAGATGCCGAGCTGGCCGAGGAGATCCGTCAGCAGATGTTCATCTTCGAGGATATTATCACTCTGGGCGATCACTCCATCCAGAGAGTTATACGGGAGATCGATACCAAGGATCTGGCGCTGGCCCTCAAGGGTGCCAGCGATGAAGTAAAAGGGCGGATCATAAGGAATATTTCCCGGCGCGCGGCAGACATGCTCAAGGAAGATATGGAGTACATGGGGCCGGTGCGCTTGCGGGAAGTGGAGGATGCCCAGCAAAAAATTGTGGCTGTGATCAGGAAACTGGATGAATCGGGAGAAATTATCCTTTCCCGCGGTGGAGACGATGTTATCGTCGGTTAGACTTGATTGGTTTATCTCGTTTAGAAAAGAGTCCGAGCGGAGTTGATCTTCTTGACATCCAATATTTTGAAAGGTGTTTCCGTCAAGGGAACACGTAGATACCGTTTTCACATCGAAGTTGTGGAATTGGAGAAGCCATCTGCAGGAGAGGAACCGACGGAGGAGACGGAGAGCGAAGATACGGTTTCGGATCCCAAGGAGAGGGCAACGGCCGATGACAACTACGAAACGGTTCGCCTTGAAATTGAAAAGAACCTGAGGGAAGAGGTGCAAGATGAGCTTGGCAGATTGAAGGCGGCCTTGCTTGAGGAGGTGGAAGAAAGAAAGCAGAAGGCGATCAGGGAAGGCCGTGAAGAGGGCCATGAGGAAGGCTACGGGGAAGGCTATACCCTCGGGTTCGAGGAAGGAAAGAAACAGGCGCTGCAGGAACTTGAAGGCTTGAAGGAAGAAGCGCGGGGGAAAATCGAAGAGGCTCAACTCCATGTAGAGGAAGGCCGGCAGAAATCCCGCGAGATAGTCGCCTCTTCAGAAAAAACGGTGATCGAGTTGGCGCTGGCCGTGGCCGAGAAGCTCCTGTTCGAGCAGCTTGACCTGGCTCCCGAAAAAGTGCTGAACATTGTAAGGGAGGCGATCGAGAAAGCTCCCGACGGGGAGACAGTAAAGGTGTTTGTCAGCGAGCAGGATTACGATGTCTGTCTCCGGCATGCCGAAGAATTGAAAAGTAGATTTGCCAGGATCAGGCCGCACTTCAAGAATATCGAATTTTTTGCCATGGAGGAGATTCCAAGAGGGAGTTGCCGTGTTGAAACTGAAAGTGGGGCCGTGGAATACTTTCTGGAGAAGGAAAAAGAAGAGCTGAGAGAAGTGATGATGAAACTGGCGCGGGAAGAGGAACGCAGGATCCTGAAGGAGGAAGGGGCAGATGAATGAAACCCGCCAGTTGGTTGAGAGTGAGAAGTATCTTTCCCGCCTGGCTTCCCACGAGGGTGGGGTGGCACAGGGCAAAGTGCGCCAGGTGGTGGGGTTGGTCATCGAGGTCAGCGGGATCAATTCGTTCATCGGAGAGGTTTGCCTGATCGATACCCCGCATGAAAAGGTTGTTGCCGAGGTGGTGGGTTTTCGCGATAAACTATCACTGTTGATGCCCCTGGGTGATCTGAAAGGGATCGCCCCCGGCTGTGCGGTGATACCTACCGGCAAGGCTTTTACCGTGCGGGTGGGCGATAAATTGAAAGGCAAAGTGCTGGATGGGCTGGGGAGGCTGCTGGACGGGGGAGGCCTTCCCCTGCTTCCGGGCGAGGGGGCCGAATATCCGGTAGAAAATTCTCCGCCGAATCCGCTGGAACGAAGGGCTATCATGGAAGTGTTGCCTACAGGGATCAGAGCGGTTGACAGCCTGCTTACCTGTGGAGAGGGGCAACGCGTCGGTATCTTTTCAGGAAGCGGGGTCGGGAAGACGACGATGCTGGCCATGATTGCTCGTTATAGCGAGAGTGATATCAACGTCATTGCCATGATCGGGGAGAGAGGTCGTGAAGTAGGTGATTTTCTGAAAAACGACCTGGGGCCGGAAGGACTGAAAAGATCGGTGGTGGTGGTTTCCACGTCGGATCGTCCCGCATTGGAAAGGGTCAGGGGCGCCCTTGTGGCAGCTACAATCGCCGAGTATTTCCGGGATCAGGGCAAGAAGGTGGTTTTTATGATGGATTCGGTTACGCGTTTCTGCATGGCTCAGAGAGAGATCGGACTGGCCATCGGGGAACCACCCTCGTCGAAGGGTTACACCCCTTCGGTCTTTGCCCTGCTGGCACGTTACCTGGAAAGGTCGGGCACCTCGTCCCGGGGTAGTATAACCGGTTTTTATTCTGTCCTGGTCGATGGTGATGATTTCACGGAGCCGATAACCGATGCGTCAAGAGGTATCCTGGACGGGCATATCGTCCTTTCACGAAAGCTGGCATCGCAGAACCACTTCCCTTCCATAGATATCTTGAACAGTATCAGCCGCCTCATGCCGGTTCTTGTAACCAGGGAACATTACGATCTGGCAGCGGAAATCAAGAAGTTGCTGGCTGACTATGATTCCGCCGAGGACTTGATCAGAATCGGGGCTTATGTATCCGGGTCAAATGAAGATATTGATCGGGCCATTGCCAAACGGAAGGCGATAATGAATTTTTTGGGTCAAGACGTTGAAGAAGAAAGCAAATGGGAAGAGATGCTCCCGCAGCTGAAGGAACTGTTACATTGAGCCAGTTCATGGCGGTAGCAAGTGGTCTTCGAGGAGGGGATTCTTCGGTTGCCCTGAAAAACAGGGAATGACAGGTAGTGCACTTTGATGGGGAGAGGGCTATGGCTTTCAAGTTTGGACTCGAGCAGATTTTGAGATATCGCCATGGGCTGGAAGACAGATCCCGTGAGGAACTGGCCAGGAAGAAGGCATCCATGGAGGAGATTGCCCGCCGACTGTCCGTTTTGAAGGACGAGCGGGAAGGGATTCATGATGTCTGGAGGAAGCAGACGGAAAAGGAGATCGACCTCGTTTCTTTATTTGGAACTTATGTGTATCTCCAGCATCTGGGAGGGAAGATCAAGCGCAAAACCGAGGAGAAAAAAAAGTCAGCGGAAGCAGTCGATATCCAGAGGGCGGAACTGAAAAAACGCTGGCAGGACCGACGGATCATGGAGATGCTGAAAGACAGATCCCGGGCCGAGTATCGGGAGTTCGAGAACAGACGGGAGCACAGGGTTGTCGATGAACTTTCCTTGAATTCATTTGCACGCAGACGCCGCCGGGATGGCGGGGTTTATTAGGTTGATCGGCGTGAAATCGGAGCAAAGGAGGTGATATCATTGAAAGTAAATATTCCGGTTCTGGAACAGATGTTGTCTCCACCTGTCCATACAAGAAATCATGTCACGTACGGAAGAGAAGAAGGTAGTTTTGAACTTGCACTTCTGGAGATATCTGCTGCTTTATCTGCAGGAGATGCGGAAAGCAATGCGTCAATTGATACCGACAATATTGCCGATGAAACCGATGAAGGTCTGGCCGGGCCGATGGAGGATGCCCGTGAAGCCCCGGTTTCTGACTCTTTGGCGGATGAGCTTTCCACGGAGACAGGCTTGAAGTGGTTCTTCCTGACCGGGGCAGTCGGCGTTCCCGGGGGTTTAGATGGGGGCATACCCATGGAAGAAGTTGACGGCGAGATGGCGGAGTCGCCGGAAGGCCATCTGTTTTCCATGGAAGCCGGCGAAGCGGTTGCAGGAGACGGTCTCCCCGAAGGCTTCATTATTCCCGGTGCCGAACAAAGTGTGGACCCTGAAGCAGTGGAATATTCAGGCGAGGATGCCCCGGCAGAAAGCAACGTTACGGATAAGCCCGAGGCGGTGCTCGATGAATCCCAGGTCATGGCAGAGGATGGCCACGATGGAAAGGTGGGGCGTCAAGCACCGGGTGAACCCGCGGCCGCTGCCGGGAAAGAGGGATTCATGCTCTCCGATGAGCTTTCCATGGTTGCCGGGGGGGATGACGAAGGTGAAGTGGAACGGACTGCATCACGGGCTGACGGTGCACCGGGGGAATCCTGGACGGATGCCGATGGAAGTTCGGATGCGGCGCAAAGATCTGTTTCCACCAAACCGGAACACGACTTGCAGCTTGGGTTTTTGAGGTTTCCCACGGATTTGCCGGGAAACAAAGGGGTTACACCGACGATGGCCGAGATCTCGCAGCAATCCTTTGAACGCATGAGGGCACAGGTTGTGGATCAGGTTTTCGGAAGGCTGGCATATTTCCGCGAGAGTGATTCTATCCCTGCGGAGATGCGCCTGACCCTGAATCCGCCCTCGTTGGGAGAGCTGGTTATCCGCGTGTTTTCTCACCAGGGAAAGATGACCGCCGAGATAATAACGGAGATGGGCAGGGTGAAGGACATGCTGGAAAACGGGATGGGAGAGATCAAACAACGGCTTCAACAGGTAAACCTGGCCCTGGAGAAGATAGATGTTTTCTGCCATGAGCAGGATCCGGAGAAAGATCTGTCTTACCGGTGGGGTTCGCCACATGGAAAAAATCCGGCGGGAAGGGTCGGCAGTCGCATCGGTATAGTTGAGGAGGCGGCTCCCGAAATATGGTCTGTTCCTGCCGAAGGTGTAACTCTTGAACTGTGGGCTTGAGGAGGTTGTATCAGATGACCAACGTATATGGGGTTTCCAGTATACAGGATGATTACCGGACAGCGGAGACAGCAAAGAAACAGGATATCAACAAGGATCTGTTTCTCAAGCTGCTCATCACACAGTTGCGCTACCAGGATCCATTGAGTGAACAGCAGGACATGGGGGAGTTCATCACCCAGTTGACGCTCTTTACTCTGGTAGAGCAGATCACGAGCATGCAGAATGCACTGGAAGCACAGAAGATAGCCTCGGATGAGACAAAGGCATTGGGCCTGCTGAACCGGGAAGTCGTTGTGGAAGATGGGACCGGGCAGACCGTGGAAGGGGTGGTGTCTTCAGTTAGCTTCAGGCAGCAGCAGCCGTATATCACCGTGAACGACAGGGAATTTCCGTTTTACACCGTGGTCAGCGTGAAAGGAGGGGACGATCGGGATGGTTGAACGTGTCGGGATCGGCGGAATTGACAAGTCGGTGGTGCCGGTTTCGGAAACCATGAAGAAAGGCCGATCGGCAAAACTTGAAAATGGGGCCGTTCCTTCTTTTACGGAAACACTGGAGAAGGTGCAGGATAAATCCAGGCTCAGGATATCGGCCCATGCACGTGAACGGATGGAAAATCGACAGATAAAATTGGAAGAATCCGACCTGCAGGAGATATCCGCAGCGGTGGAGAAAGCGGGAAGCAAAGGGGCACGTTCTTCGTTGTTGCTTTACGGGGACATTGCCCTGGTGGCCAGCGTGGTGAACAGAACGATAATAACGGCCATCGACGATGTTGAAGCACGGGAACATATTTTTACCGGCATTGACAGTGCGATAATTGTAAAATAGGCCCGGACCTCCATTTGCAGGAAGGCCTGTTCCGTGGAACGATGGAAGCGGAACGATCGCGCCGGTAGAAACTTATCAAGTAAACCGAGGAGGTTTTAAAATGATTCGAGCGATGAGTACTGCAGTTACAGGTTTGAGAAGCCATCAGCTGAAGATGGACGCAATCGGTAACAATATCGCCAATGTAAATACATTTGGATACAAGAATACGCAGGTGCGTTTCGAGGACCTGTTCAATCAGACCATGCAGGGGGCAACAGCCTCGACCCTGTATCGCGGGGGCTCCAATCCCATGCAGATCGGGATGGGCGTCAAGGTTGGAGCCAACATCGTGAACCAGGGGCAGGGGCCGATCAAGAGTACCGATCGTGCTTCCGACATGGCCATCGAGGGAAACGGCTTCTTCGTGGTCAGTGATGGGCTGAACATTTTTTATACCAGGGACGGCTCCTTTGGCCGCGATGGCGCGGGGAACCTGGTCAACGTTGATGGCCTGCATGTTCTGGGTTGGGTGGGCGAGGCTGCCGATATCAGCCAGTCCGACCTGCTGACCCCGATTCATATTCCTCTGGGGGAGGAGATGATTGCCAATGCTACCACTCGTGCGCTGCTGACCGGCAATCTTGATGCTCGCCTGGCGATCGGGGGATCTACCCTGGTTGATCACTACGTCTATGATTCGCAGGGTCGGCGTTACAACGTCGAGTATGAATTCGAGAAAACGGGCGTGAACAACTGGGATTACCGCATGGGAGTTTACAACGAGCTGGAAGGCAACAGGGGGTTTCTGGTTACGCCCCTGCGCTACCGTGTGGATGACAACGTTCCGCCGAATTACAATTTGCCCAACCCGATCGGCATCGAGTTCGTGGATACGGGCAATCCCGGCGAGACCCTGCAGATAAACGTGGTCGGGGACAACGTTCAGGTTGTGTTGGCTACCAATTCCGGCGGGGAAGTGACCTCCACCTATCAGGAGATCATGGATGCCATCAACAGTGATCCGGCCGCTTCGAGCCTGATCAGGGTCGGGCTGGCAGAGATCCAGTACCGGCAGGAGATCGCCGCCGCAACCGGTGGTGTTATCACCCTGGACAATGATGGAGTTCAGGGCAGCCTGGAATTCAGCGTCGGTGGTAATCTTCTGGTAGGTTCGTCCAACATACTGGACCTGGAATTCGAGCCGCTGGGAGCTGCGCCCATGAGGGTTGAACTGGGCATGGCCGATCTGACCCAGCTGGCCGGATTGAGCGATGTTCTGGTCCGCGATCAGGATGGCTACGGGGCCGGGGAGATGATCTCCTATCACGTGGCCAAGGATGGTGTGATCAGCGGGGTGTACAGCAACGGTATCCTCAGGGATATAGGGCGAATTGCCCTGACTTCTTTTGTGAATCCGGAAGGGTTGATGAAAGAGGGGGGCAACCTCTATAGCATCTCCGCAAACTCCGGTGATCCGAGGGTCGGTTTTGCCGGTGAGGGCGGGAGAGGGTTGATACGGTCATCGGCACTGGAAATGTCCAATGTGGACCTGGCTTTCGAGTTTACGGAACTTATCACCACGAGCCGTGGGTTCCAGGCCAATACCAGGGTGGTTACCTCTTCTGATGAGATACTGATAGAGATACTCAACATGAAGCGATAATCTACATTGGAGAGGGGGAGGCAAGGACCCCTTCCCCTCTCCATGGTACTTTAAGAATGGGGTGCTGTGTATATGAAAAAATTGGATATTATGACGGTGGTAGGAATGATAGTCGGTTTCTCCCTTGTCTTCATCGGGATAAAACTGGAAGGTGATCTCGGCACATTCTGGAATCTTGCCGGCATTTTTATCACGGTTGGGGGGTCATTCGGGGCTGTGTTGATCAGTTTCCGCCTCACGGATATCAAAGCCGTCTATCAGGTGACCAAGCAGGTGTTTGTCAGACGGGATGACGAGGATGTTATCTCCCTCAATGAGAAATTTTTCTACCTGGCCCAGAAGGCCCGCCGGGAAGGGTTGCTGGTGCTGGAGGATGAACTTGATGATATCGATGACCCTTTTTTCCGTGGGGGGTTGCAGATGGTCATTGATGGTTTTGAACCGGAAAACATCCGGCATATCCTCAATACGGAGATCGCATCCACGGAGTCACGGCATCAACTTGGCCAGAATATCTACAAGTCATGGGGAGCCTATGCCCCGGCTTTTGGTATGCTCGGCACCCTTATCGGCCTGGTCGTGATGCTTGCTCACCTGGATGATCCCGATGCCATCGGTTTCGGGATGGCGGTGGCCCTGCTGACCACTTTTTACGGTGTGCTGATCGCCAATCTGCTTTTCCTGCCCATGGCCACCAAGCTGGAGATTTACAGCAACCAGGAGATCAGCCGCAAGGAGGCGATCATAGAATCGCTGCTGGCTTTGCAGAGCGGTATCAACCCGCGCCTGCTGCAGGAACAGCTCAAAGCCTATCTATCTCCGGCAGAAAAAGAAGAGGTGGAAAGAGAGGCCGAGCGGGGGCGGCAGGTAATAGAAGAGGAAGAAGAAGTGATGCTGAATGTCTGATAATCGGCGCAGAAGAAAACAGGAAATCGAGACTAGCCGCTGGTTGATAACCTATTCCGATATGGTTACTCTTCTGCTGACTTTCTTTGTCCTTCTCTACTCCATGTCGGCAATCGATATCAGCCGCTTCCAGAAGATAATGAACTCGATCCAGCTTTCTTTTCTCGGTTACACCGGTGTGCTGGAGAGGACTGCCGAACTGGAGGATATTGAAGAAGTGGACCTCCGGCCGGGCGATCTGGAAGAAAGCGTGACCGCCGAGGAACTGATAATGCTGGAAAAATTGCGGCAGGGAGAAGAAATCATGGAGAAGGTGCAGGAATTTTTGAGAGAAGCTGCACTGGAGGCGGGTGCGGAGGTACGCATCGAGGAGAGGGGCGTGGTGATGGAGCTGCCAGACAAGATATTTTTTGAAATCGGGCAGGCGGATTTGAAACCGGAGGCGCTGATGGTTCTGGAAAAACTTGCGGATCTGTTCCGTGGCCTGGACAACCGGGTCATAGTAGAAGGACATACCTGTGATCTGCCCATCAGAACCGACAGATTCCCCAGCAACTGGGAGCTTTCGGTAGGCAGATCGGTTGCCGTCACCCGTTATCTGGTGGATCGACAGGGGTTGTCCCCGGAGAGGTTCATTGCCACCGGTTACGGTGAATATCAACCTTTGGTGCCCAACGATTCTCCAACGAACAGGGCCAAAAATCGTAGGGTTACCGTGGTGATTTCTGTATTTTAATATCTGAAAACATAGGGCAGGTGAAATCATTTATGGCGGATGAGCAAAACAAAAGCAATTTGAGACTGGTGCTGATAGTTGTCATCTTACTTTTAATAGGAGTCATTCTGGCAGGTGGGTATTTCTTGCTGACCGGGGGAGGTATCCTCAATGATCCGGTCAAGAATATCAAACCGCGCTATGAGACGGTATTGCCGGAATTCCAGGTCAATCTATCCGATGCGGGTGGGCGGCGTTATTTGAGAACGCAGATCATCATCGGTTGCGATGACAGCCGGGTGGATAAAGAGCTCAAGCAGCGTATGAACGAGATCAGATCGGAGTTCATAGAGCTGTTGCGCAACAAATCGGTCGAGGATTTACATGAACCCGGCGGTCAGGAGGCGCTCAGGGAAGAGATCGTGGATAACCTGAACGATATGCTGGTTACGGGGGAAATCAAGGCGCTCTATTTCAGCGAGTTTATCATTCAGTAGCAATATCAGAGGGGGAACAACGATGGTTGCCGATAATGATTACAGTCGGAAGGATATCATCAAAAAAAAGGATGGGGATACGCCAGAAAAAGAAGAAATGACAGAAAACAGTGTCCGTCCAAGACATCTGGTTGAAAAGATCGAATTTACCCCTGTAGCAGAAGACCACGTGGAGAGCGAAAGATTCGGCCTTGATGTTTTCAACGCTGTGAAACTGAAGGTCAGCGGGGAACTGGGCAAAACCTCGGTCAAGGTCCGGGATTTTGTCAGCCTTGATAAAGGGTCGATGTTGAAGCTTGATCGTCTGGCAGATGAAAACCTGACTTTACTGGTCAATGATGCTCCCTTTGCCTACGGGGAAATTGTGGTCATCAATGATCGTTATGGTGTGCGAATCACAGCTTTTCTGGATCATGATCCCCGGGAAAATATCTGAAAACATGTGTAGAAGGGGTCAAGATGGACTGGGGTACTGTTCAGACGTTCATAAGAAATATTTCCGCTTTTCTTGTTGTCATCCTGTTGGCCTATCTGACACTCCGGTATGGTCTGGGTTATTTTCGCCGGAGGTTTGATCAGGGGGTTATCAAGGTTGTAGAGAGGGTGATGTTGGATTCCCGAAGAGGGTGTGCTTTGTATATGGTGCAGATCGGATCTGATTTTTATCTGATCGGGACATCCCAGGGAAACGTCAGTCTTATCAAGGAGTTGCCTTCGGAGGTTATAGAAAAAGCGAGGAGCGAATACTCCTTGAACGATGAACCTACCGAGAAGATCTCCTTCCCGGAATTATTCAATGTTTTCAAGAAAGATAAAGAATAACAATGAAGTCGCTAGGAGGTAAACCGGGATTGCAGATATCCAACGGCAAGTGGATGTACCACACTTTAGCAATACTCTTGATCGCACTGATTGCCTTTTTTATGGTCGGTTGGGAAGACAATGAAGTATGCGCCCAGCCTGTGCAAATACCGGAGGTCGAATTTCGGATAGGTGGCAATGAGGAGGAAGATCCGGGGGAACTGGTCGGTTTTTTGCAGTTGTTGCTGATTCTGGCTCTGCTGAGCCTGGCACCGGCCTTCATCGTCCTGATGACATCTTTCACCCGCATCGTGGTGGTGATGGGATTTGTGCGCAATGCACTGGCTACCCAGCAGATTCCTCCCAATCAGGTTCTTGTCGGTCTGGCCCTTTTCTTGACGTTTTTCATCATGTATCCCGTGTTCACTGAAGTCAATGAACAGGCCATACAGCCCTATCTGGAAGGGGAGATAACCCAGGAGGAGGCACTGGAAGAGGGGGCGCTTCCGGTACGAGAATTCATGTTCTCCCATACGCGTGAAAAGGATCTGGCATTATTTGTTGATATTTCCAAAATGGATGCTCCCATGGATGAAGATGATGTGCCGTTGCACGTCCTGGTGCCTTCTTTCGTGATCAGTGAACTTAAAACCGCCTTTGAAATGGGGTTCTGGATATACGTTCCGTTTCTGATCATAGATATGGTGGTAGCTACCGTTCTGATGTCCATGGGGATGATGATGTTGCCACCTGTGGTCATCTCCATGCCTTTCAAAATTTTGCTGTTTCTCCTGGTTGACGGCTGGCATCTGGTGACCAAGTCGGTCGTGGAGAGCTTTTTATAATATCTTAGGTTGTGATGAAGATGACTCCTGAATCAGTACTGCAGGTTGCTCGTGAAGCGGTCACGATCATACTTTACATGGCCGTGCCGGTGGTAGGCGTGGGGCTTGTTGTTGGTTTAACGGTCAGTATTTTTCAAGCGACAACCCAGATTACAGAACCAACGCTTGCTTTTATACCGAAAATAATTTCGGTTTTTCTGGCGATCATGTTTTTCAGCGGGTGGTTGACGAATACGATTGTAGAGTTCACGCTGAGATTGTGGGAAAAGGGTCTGGGGCTTTTGTAGTATGTTACATCAAGACGGTTGATGTTCATGGTTGAAGCATGATAGCTTCGGCCCGGGTAATGATGAAGGAAGGAGCGTAATTCCCTTTGGCCTTTGATCCACTTGACCTCGAAACCTGGTCGGCATTTCTCCTTATCTTTGCTCGCATGGCGGCGATGGTTTTCATGTTTCCTTTTTTCCGCTACAGGGGAGTGCCGGTGTTGTTGCGGGTGTGGATTGCAATTTTAATATCTTTTTTATTGTTCATGACCCTGGGAGGGGATCAGGACACTTTTTCTCCAGGTGTGGTCAACATGGCCATGGCTTTTATCTCGGAGGTTCTGGTCGGGCTGGCGCTGGGTTTCCTGATCCTGTTGTTCTTCTCGATTTTCACCATGTCGGGGGAGCTGATCTCCCGGCAGGCGGGTCTGATGTTTTCGAGAGTGTTTGACCCTACCTTTGAAAGTCAGGTCAATGTGCTGGGTCAGTTTTATTCGATTTTTGCTCTTGTGTTCTACCTGACCATAAACGGACACCACCTGTTGCTCAGGTCCCTGGCGGAGAGTTACAGGTTGATACCCCTGGGAGTGGGGTTGTTCGTTCCGGAATTGACCGAAGGGGTGGTGCGTTTATCGGCGGATGTTCTACTGATTTCTTTCAAGATCAGTGCGCCGATCATATTTGTTTTGTTGACAGTCAACATAGCTTTGGGGCTGGTAGCCAAGACGGTGCCGCAGGTCCATATTTTCCTGGAGGCACTTCCGTTCAAAATATTGCTGACGATGGTTCTGATCGCGTTGCTGTTGCCCATAATAGGAAGTTTGTTGCCATCGTTGTTGGACTGGTTCGTGGGTATTTTCCACAAAGTGATGCAGGGGTGGGCTTGAGATGACCGACGAGTTGCGGCGGTGGGATCTGCAGCTGTTTGCAGAAACGGACGGGGAGAAGACCGAGGAACCAACATACAAGCGAAGGACCGACGCGCGTAAAAAAGGCCATGTCAACAGAAGCATGGAGATCAACAATGCTGCCAGCATTCTGGGGATCATGTTCCTGTTGTTCCTGCTGGGGGGAATAGTCTTTGATGGTTTCAGGGGTATGTTTTCCCTGTTCTTTGAAACAATGCTTTTACAGCCGGTTGGCGGACTGGACATAGCCTTCGTTACCAGGGAGGCCACCCTGCAATTCTTCAGGTTGTCCGGGCCGGTTCTCCTGGTGGCGGTGGTGGTGGGTTTCGCGGCCAGTGTGTTGCAGACGGGGTTCCTGTTCACATCACACCCATTGCAGCCCAAACTGGAAAAAATAAATCCCATCGAGGGTGCCAAGAGGATTTTTTCCAGAAGAGCCCTGTTCGATCTTATGAAAACCATACTCAAAATCGCCATTATCGGCGGGGTGACTTTTGTTTTTTTGAAAGGCCGGTTGAAACAGTTGCTGGTACTGATTGAACAGGATATCAACGTAAGTTCGTCGATATTGTGGAGAACGATGACCATGCTTGGGTTGACGGTGGGGCTTGTATACATAGCGCTGGCCGTGATCGATTTTATTTACCAGCGCTACGAATATGAAAAACAGCTGAAGATGACCCGCCGGGAAGTGAGAGATGAGCGCAAACAACTGGAGGGTGATCCCCTGATGAGGAGCAGGATAAGAAAGCAGCAGATGGCCATAGCCCGGCAGCGGATGATGCAGGACGTTCCCACTGCCGATGTGGTGATCACCAACCCGACACGGATTGCGGTGGCGCTCAGGTACGATCGGGAAGAGAATGATGCCCCGGTCCTGGTGGCCAAGGGGGCGGAGATCGTGGCCAGGAAGATCAGGGAGATCGCGGAAGAGAACGATGTGCCGATCGTGGAAAATCCGCCTGTTGCTCACATAATATGGAGGCAGACTGAAATCGGGCAGGAGATACCGGTGGAGCTTTACCAGGCGGTGGCAGAAATTCTGGCCGCGGTTTACCGTATCAAGGAAAAACAGGTTGTGTAATGTTTGTCAAGGGGGGAGGGGCGTAGATGCAATCACCAAATATGAGAGCGGGAAGTTCACCCTTGAGGCTGCTCATGAACAGCACCGATATCCTGGCGGCGGTTGCGTTTATATTTATCGTGGCTATCATCATAATCCCCATTACCCCGTCGATGCTGGACATATTGTTGACCATCAACATTGCCTTTGCCCTGATCATACTGCTGATCACGCTCTTTACCAGGGAAGTTCGCCAGCTGAATGTTTTTCCGGCGGTGTTGTTGATGACCACGCTCTTCAGGTTGGCGCTCAATATATCGTCAACACGGCTGATTCTCTCGGATGCTGCGGCCGGTAAAATCATTGCCGCGTTCGGGGAGGTAGTGGTCAGGGGGAATTATGTAGTTGGTTTTATTATCTTTCTGATCATTACCCTGGTTCAGTTCGTCGTCATTACCAATGGCGCAAGCCGGATCGCCGAGGTGGCGGCCAGGTTTTCGCTTGACGCGATGCCAGGGCGCCAGATGAGTATAGATGCAGATTTCAATGCCGGACTTATTGACGAGGAGACCGCACGCCAGAAGAGGATCGAGCTTCAAAAGGAGAATGATTTCTACGGTTCGATGGATGGTGCCAGCAAGTTCGTTCGCGGGGATGCAATTGCCGGTGTGGTAATTGTGCTCATCAACATTCTTGGCGGTCTGGCCATAGGGATGCTTCAGAAAGGAATGACTTTCGCCGAGGCAACGCATATCTACACGATCCTGACTGTCGGAGACGGCCTGGTGGCCCAGATACCGGCGCTTTTGATATCCACCTCCGCAGGAATGCTGGTGGCACGGTCGACGGCCGATGCATCATTCGGCGAGGAACTGTCGGCGCAGATCTTCTCGTTTCCCAGAGTAATACTCGTGGCTGCAGCATTGCTGCTCTTTCTGGGGCTGGTGCCCGGCCTGCCAGCCTGGCCGTTTCTGATTCTGGGAGCGGCCTGCGGGGCACTGGGGGCCACTTTGTTGAGAGAAAGCAAACAAAAACTTCTTCTGGAAGAAGAGCGGAAGATGAGAGAGGCGGCGGAAGAAGTTCCACCCGAACTTGAGGATATGAGTACAATGATCAAGGTGGAAGTCATGGAGATCGAGATAGGCTACAATCTGGTTACGTTGACTGATACAGACAACGGAGGGAATCTACTGGAGCGAATCACGGCTGCACGGCGCAGGGCCGTATCGGAACTGGGTTTTGTTATCCAACCTATACGGATCAGGGATAATCTGCGTCTTCAGCCCAACGAATATCTGATCAAGCTCAAGGGTAACGAGGTCGGCCGCGGAGAGATCAGGCCGGGGTTGTTCCTGGCATTGAATCCGGATGGTGAAATTCCCGAAGAACTTGAAGGGATCGTCACCCATGAACCGTCGTTCAACCTTCCTGCCCTCTGGATCACGGAGGAGCTCAAGGATCGGGCCGAAAGTATGGGATGCACGGTTGTTGATTCTGTAACGGTGATGATCACTCATCTGACCGAAATTATCAGAAACAATGCTTACGAGCTGGTGAGCAGACAGACTGTCAAGGAGATGCTGGAGAAGATCAAGGAGAGCAATCCGGCAGTGGTCGAAGAACTGGTTCCCGAGGTGCTTTCCATGGGTGACATTCAGAAAGTGTTCCAGAATCTGCTTCAGGAGAAAATTCCCCTGCACGATATGGTTACCATTCTGGAGGCACTTGCCGATCAGGGCAAACTGACCAAGGATCCGGTTGCCCTCACCGAGGCGGCAAGGCAGGGCCTTTCAAGGGCGATAACCAATATGTACACGGGGGGGACGGGTGTCCTGAAAGTGATCACGCTTGATCCCGCCCTGGAGAAGGAGATTGCCGATTCCTTGCAGGTTACTTCGCTGGGCAGTTTTCCGGTTCTTGATCCATTGAAAACACAGAAAATAATGGAGGGGATCACCAACCTGACCGGCAAATTGAAGGAAAGAGGAATTTCTCCGGCAATTCTTACTTCGCCGCGTATAAGGTTCCCGTTAAGGCAGATGTTGGCAAGGTTCATACCCCATCTGCCGGTATTATCGATCAACGAGATCCTGCCAGAAATCAAGGTTGAAGCAGTAGGGGTGATTGTCATTGAAAATTAGAAAATATTATGCCCGGGATCTTCAGGAAGGGATGCATATCATAAAGAAGGATCTGGGTTCGGAAGCGATCATCTTGCATACCCGCAAGGTCAGGCAGCCAGGTATTAAAGGGCTATTTTCGCCCAAGCAGATGGAGATCGTGGCGGCGCTTGATTCCCGGAAACCGGCCATTGCTGCCCTGGATAACGATGGGGGCAGATATTCTTTCAATACCGATAATCGCCTTTATCAGGAACTCAATGAGTTGAAGGGGATGGTGCACAAGCTGGTTCTGCAGAATGCACAGGTGTTGGACGACGAACAGGAAGACGATAGTGTCCTCTACTGGAAAAAGAGACTGGAAGGCCACGACCTGGACCCATCCCTCATCTTCGAATTGTTCGAGGAGGTAAAATCAAACCTGGAAGGGGAGGTCAAGCTTAACAGGGAAATTATAGGGATGATACTGCAGAAAAAGATCTCCCAGATAACAAAATGTGTGGAAGAAAAAGCGTTTCGCTACCAGATTTTTATCGGGCCTACCGGCGTGGGGAAGACCACCACGCTGGCCAAGGTTGCAGCCCGGTATTCGATTTACCAGAATGAGAATGTGGGCCTTATTACCATTGACCACTATCGTATCGGTGCTGTTGAACAGCTGCGCACCTATGCGGATATCGTGGATCTGCCGCTGGAGGTGGTCATGGCTCCCGACGATCTTGATGGAGCCAAGGAACGCCTCGAGGGGTGTGACCGCATTCTGGTGGATACAGCGGGCAGGGGCACCAACAATACCATGCAGATAAAGGAACTGGCTACCTATCTGAATGCATTCTCGCCTGCAGAGATATTTTTGGTCATCAGTGCCATGACCAGATGGCAGGATATCCGGCAGATTGTTGACAGTTTCAGGCCGCTCAAATTCAATCGGCTGATCGTGACCAAGCTGGATGAGACAAAAGTGGCGGGGGCCATTCTCAACGGGATTTATATTTCGGGCTTGCCGCTGGTATATATTACTGATGGGCAGAACGTGCCGGACGATTTGCAGGTAGCCAGGGAAGTTGACATACCGGCCCTTTATTTGAAGGGGGAAGATTGATGGCTGATCAGGCCGAACGCTTGAGACAGATATCACGCCAGAGTGGAATTGCCGGGACCAGCGTGGGGAATCAACAACCTTGCCGGGTGGTGGCGGTTTCCAGTGGCAAAGGGGGCGTGGGCAAGACCAGCCTGGTGGTCAATCTTTCCCTGGTGCTGATCCAGTGGAATTACGAGGTGGTGATCATAGATGCCGATCTGGGGTTGGCAAATGTCGATGTGTTGATCAATGCTGTACCCAGATGGTCACTGGCGGATGTGATCGACGGTACCAAGGAAATTCAGGACATCATGATTTACGGCCCGCAAAGGCTGAAGGTGGTTCCCGGCGGATCGGGGTTCATGAATCTGGCCAATCTTGACCACGATAATCGCAATCAATTGATAGATCGTTTCCGGGCGCTTGAATATGAAGGAAACTTCATGTTTATTGATACCGGGGCTGGCATATCTCGCAATGTATTAAGTTTTATTGCTGCCGCTGATGAATTTATCATCATTACCACGCCTGAACCGACGGCGCTGACAGATGCTTACGGGATGATCAAGGTGGTCACGGAAAATAACTACAAGCGCAGGATCAATGTTGTGGTCAATCTGATCCGTGATATGCATCAGGGGCAGGAGGTATTTGATCGACTGGATAGTGTATCCAGGCGTTATCTCCCGCAAGCTGAACTCAATTATCTGGGAGGCATACTGTATGATCCGGTGGTTTCACGGTCGATAGAAGAATGCAGGCCGTTCGTGCTCAGTTTTCCCCGGAGTGGCGCATCCCAGGCAGTGAGCAAGATTGCCAAGCGTTTCATTCAACAGGATAAGGCCATCACGGCACCCAGGGGTGTGAGAAGCTTTCTGAGCCGCCTGGCCAGTCTGATCAAATAACAAGGAGGATGATTTTTTGGCCAAACCAAGCTTCCTCAAAAAATATGACCAGATAAAAATTTACAACAGAGATGATAGAACCCATTACAAGGCTGTGGTACAGGATTTGAAGAAAGCGGGGCTTGTCATCAGCCAGCCAATCTCGAAACATGGCAAGTTGACCATGCGCTCGGGGTCATTGTGGGAATCTCATCTTGAGAGTGAGGACGCCCTGTATTATTTTGTATTGAAGGTTCTGAGGCAGGAGAAGGGCCACCCTCCCTTTTACCTCGTGGATTACCCGGATTCGGTACGCAGGCAGCAGCGCCGGCAATTTTATCGCCTGCCCTGTTACCTGGAACTGGAATACAGGATCATCCGTGAGGTTGAAGAGAAAGAGGAAGATGAAGAGCGCAAACATGACCGTGAGCTCATTGCCATACCGGAGGAGAAAGATGTATTGACAGACATGAAATCTTTCAGGGAGAAGATGGATGCCCAGGATACGGATGATATCAGGCATGGCGTGACCATCGACATCTCTGGCGGGGGACTGCAATTCATCAGTTCAAAGTACCTGACCGGCGGGACAGAACTTCTTATCAGCCTTCATTTGCAAGATGTGAAGGGCGGCCTGAGAGTAAAGGGCAAGGTGGTCAGATCATTTCCCGTACAGGTTGGAGCCTGGAAGAAATACCGGGTAGCCCTGTCATTCTTTGATATAGATGAAAAAACCAGGGATACGATCATCAAATTCATATTTGATCAGTCCCGGAAACGAGTACGGGAAATTTGAAGGAAGAGATACTTGTTGGCATGGATCAAGCGAGAGTTTTGGAAAGAGGCGATCTTCAATCATGGGGGGCTACGGGGGCAAGAAGTATGGCTACAAAGGAGACGATGCCGACAAAGAAAAATTGATCGTCGAATATCTTCCTTTGATCAGAAAAATATCCGGCAAGCTTTCCATTGCCCTGCCTCCGACATTGGACGAAAATGATCTTATCGGCAGCGGCATAATCGGGTTGCTAGAGGCTATGGAACGCTTTGATCCAGCCAGGGGAGTTGATTTCAGATCTTTTGCGTCTTTGAGAATCAAAGGGGCGATGATCGATGAGTTGAGAAAACTCAGCTGGGCACCAAGATCTTTTTTCACGCAATATCGTCATGTTCAGGAGGCCGGCGAGAAAGTTGCCCAGGAAATCAAACGGGAACCCACCTCGGAGGAGATTGCCCGTGAACTGGGGTGGACCGTCAATGAAGTGGATCAGGTCTGGGCCCATTACAATTTGCTGGCGATAATATCCATGGAAAGGGTGCTGTTTGCCGGGGATGACAACGAGGGGCTGAAGCTGGAAGAGTTGCTTGCGGACACAGATGATGGGCCGGATGATCATCTGGAAAAAAAGGAAAGAGTGGCTCTGCTTGCCCGATCCTTGAAGAAGTTGACAGACAGGGAACAGATCCTGTTGTCCCTGTATTACCATGAAGATCTGACGCAGAAGGAAATTGCCCGATTGTTGAATATTTCTGCGGTCAGGGTTTCACAAATTCATGCCGGTGCTTTGCAGAGGCTCCGGAAATTGCTCGGTAAAAAGATGAGGTGATTTTTACCATCGCAGAAGGGGGTATGGGTATGCTGGTCGCCGGTTTTATGTTGGGTTTTCTGACATCCATGGTCTTCTGTTGGTTCTGGTTGCGCCAGATAAAAGGCAATTATTCATTCAGCAATGTTATGAACCGGGAAGTTCTGGATGAGGATTACAAGGATACACTCATGAGTTTGCAGATAGAGGTAGAGAATCTCCAGGAAGAAATCAGGAAGATGGGTGACAATCTCACTGCGACCGGGCGCTCCCCTGCAGATGTTACGCCGTTGAGTCTCGGGCCTCCTTTGGTACATAAAGGCGGGACGGGTGCAAGCACCGGCAGGAATGTAAGAGTGAATCTGAAAAAACAGAAGCAGGGAGAGGTTCTGGGCCTCTGGGATGAAGGCCGGGGGGTGGGCGATATAGCCAGGGATACCGGCCTCGGACAGGGGGAGGTAGAATTGATCCTGTCGTTGAGAAACAAGCTGAACGAAAGGGAAATCTACAACAATTTTTGAAAGAGATGATGGGCGGAAAAGAATTTTTGAAAACAATGTGATGCAAATTTGATGAGAAGGAGGAGAGAGGATGCGAGGTCTTTACATGGCGGAAGGGGCGATGTTGACACAGCAGGTCAGGATGGAACTGATCGGTAACAACCTTGCCAATCAGCAGACCCCCGGCTACAAAAGGGATGATGGCATACAGACCAGTTTTGCGGAATGGCTTCTTTATGCACGCAATATCGTTCCGGGAAACGAGGGCAGTGCTCGAACCGGCAGGTTGCAGGAGAGAACATCGCTGCCCGTGGGAACGATGCCTCACAATGTAGCCATAGATGAAAGTTATACGCTGATGAGAAACGGCAATTTGCAGCAGACAGGAAGAAGCCTTGACTTTGCACTGATGGGCAACGGTTTCTTTCAGGTGCAGGTAGGCGATCGGGTCTTGAACACCCGCAACGGCCATTTTTTCCTCAACGCCGATGGTTACCTGGTCAACGCCGAGGGGCATATGGTACTGGGAGAGGATGGGTTCATCAGGTTGGTCCAGGATGGGTCGGTTATCCTTGAGAGGGACCTTTTTGTAAGTGAAGATGGGGCTATCTTTGTTGATGGAGGCCTGGCAGGTCAATTGCGGTTGGCCGCCTTCGATCCCGAAGCCAATTACACCAAAGTCGGCGAAAATTATTTTGAGCCTGTGGACACCGATGCAGAGCTCGATGTAAGGGTGTTTCACCGTTTTCTGGAAGGTTCAAACGTGGACCTGATCAAGGAAATGGTCTCCCTCATGGAAATAAAACGTAATTTTGAATCCGCACAGAGGGTGATGATTACTTACGACGGGATCCTTGACAAGGCAGCCAACGAGCTTGGTTCCCTGCGCTAGGGCGTTCCAAAGATCAGGTAGCTGCCGAGCGGCGGTTACTTGTGGTAGATAGGGGAATGTTTTATAATTACAAGTGAACAAAGGAGTGAGTATCATGTTCAGGGCCCTGTGCAACAATTTGACCGGTATGAGAGCATTCCAGTATTCCCTGGAACAGATTGCTGATAATATGAGCAATATAAACACCACGGGTTACAAGGCGTCTCATGCCTCGTTCAGCGAACTTCTGTACCGTAACGTGCAGGATCGTAGGCTTCCGGCAGCGCCGGGAGCTGGAGCGCTTGACCCCCAGGCAGGCAAGGGGGTAAGGATTTCTTCATTGACGACCTCTTTCTCCCAGGGAGCTCTGGTCCAGGGTAGCCGCCCTCTCGATCTGGCTATAGAAGGGGAAGGGTTTTTCAGGATAATCCGTCCTGACAACACGGTTTCCTATACCAGAAACGGCTCTTTTTATCTGGACGAGGCGGCCAATATCGTCACTGCGGAGGGTGATTTTCTTGATGTTCCGTTCAACCTTTCTGCACTGCTGCGGGATATGGACGGTGATCTGGGGGCTTTGGTGATAACCGCGGAAGGCGCAGCTTTGTGGGTTACCGAGGATGCTGCACCGGTTGAACTGGGCAATATTCAATTATATCGATTTATCAATCCTGCCGGGTTGGCTGCCGACCGGAACGGGCAGTATCTCCAGACGGCAGAGTCGGGAGGGGCGCTGGCCGGGCTACCGGGTCAGATCGGGTATGGAAAGATCAGGCAACAGTACCTTGAACGGTCAAACGTTGATCTTGCGGAAGAGATGGTGCGTCTGATTACCACACAGCGTGCTTTGCAATCAAACATAAGGGCGTTGATAACCACGGATGAGCTGTGGGCACTGACTATTTACATCAAGAGCTAGATGATTGATAGTATTGTTTTACCTACAACCGGTAAGGTGGTGATACAGTGAGTAAGAATATTCTTTCCCAGTCGGAGATTGATTCCTTGATATCGGCGATATCGGCCGGCCAAATAGAAGAAGATAAATCCACTTTGGATACTTCCGATGTCAAGGCCTATGATTTTCGCAGGCCGACCAAGTTTACCAAGGAGCAGATCAGGACGCTGAGAGTGGTCCATGACAACTATGCACGTATTTTGGGAAACTTTCTGACCGCCTATCTGCGGGTTCCGGTCAAGATAGAGGTTATTTCCGTGAGTCAGGTTACATACGAGGAATTCGTCTCATCCCTCTCCATACCCACGGTGGTGACATTGTTCAATATGTCCGAGGAGATGGGGATTGCTTTGCTGGAAATAAATCCTTCCTGCGCCTTCTCCCTGATCGACCTCAATTTCGGGGGGGATGGCAAGTCGGTGGCCAAAAGCCGGGAACTGACGGAGATCGAACTGGAAGTAATGCGGCACCTCAACGAGAAGTTGCTGGAGAACCTCAGTTATGTATGGAAGGGTATTGCGGCGCTGTCGCCCAAGATAGAGAGCATCGATACCAACCCCCATTTCAACCAGCTGATCGCTTCCAGCGAGACCATAGCACTGGTGACTTTGAGTGTCCAGATACATGACAACAAGAGTATGATAAATTATTGTTTTCCATACATCACGTTGGAGAAAGTGATCTCCAACCTTACTGCACAGCACTGGTTCAACGAGTACCAGAAGACTTCTTTCCGCCCCAGTTCCTCGGAGATGGAGGGTTATCTGACCAACGCGGAAGTAAATGTCAAGGCTCTACTCGGCAAAACAACCATCACCATGGAGGACTTCTTTCAGTTGCAGGAAGGGGATGTTTTGCAGTTGAACAAAAAAGAGGGGGAGCCGCTGGAACTTTTTGTAGAGGAACAGCTTGTACTGGTGGGTCATCCAAGTCTTGTTGAAGGGTACAATCTTGCCATACAGGTTACCGATTGTGTGGAAGGAAAGGGGACTGTTTCATAAGATGTTGAAGAAAAGGGATCATATGCTTTCCTCGGAAGAACTGGATGCCTTGTTGAAAGAAGCCCCGTCATCGGATGATGATGTAGAACAGAAGATGGAACTGGTTCTGGATTTTCCCCTGGAAATTTCCGTGCGCATCGGCGATACGAATATGAGCATCGGGGAGATAATGGATCTTTCTACAGGCATGATCATCGAGCTGAACAGAATGGTGGACGAAAATGTTGATCTGCTGGTGAACGGCAAACTCTTTGCCAAAGGGGAAGTTCTTTCCATGGGGGAATATTTTGGTATCCGCATTACCTCCATAGTGAAGCCCGTTGACCGTGTTGAAAAGTTGCGCGATAGGGAATAAAGTTGTGGAATAATTTTATCTATTTTTTCAAACAGGGCGGTAAATCTTTTGGGGACGGGGTGAGTTGAAGATGGAATATTTGACCGATGTTGAAAAGGATGCGCTTCTGGGATGTTTGAATATCTCGATGGGTTCCGCTTCCACGGCCTTGGCAACATTATTGGATAAAACAGTATTTATTACTTCTCCCAAGCTGGATGAAGTGTCGCTTGATGATGTCATGAGTGGCTGTGTAGTTCCGTGTATATACGTGGATGTGAGTTACATCGAGGGCCTCGGGGGAGGAAACGTGTTTGTTTTCAAGGAAAATGATGTCATGATCCTGAACAATCTTTTGAATGACATTGCCCCGGAGGATGGGCTGCTGGCAGTGGACGATGTTCAGGACAGTGTGGTCGGCGAAGCTATAAACAAGATGGTTGGTTTTTCTGTAACGGCGATGTCGGAGATGCTTGACCGGGTGATTGCGATCAATCCTCCGGTCATCGGGCGGCTCCTTCCGTCGGCAAAGGAATTTCCGGCTCCATCCCTGGCCGGTACAGAAGGCAAGGTGCTGCAGGCCACCTTTATTTTGAAAGTCGAGGAACTTGTTGACAGTACCCTCATCCTTATTATTCCCCTTGACGCAGCGCGGGAACTGGCCCGGGCTTTACTTGATGATCTGAACCGAAGCATGGAGCTACCCGAACAGGAAATGGCCGATACCGATGCAGATGATGCTGCTACATTGCCCGATGCCGGATCCGGGTTCTCGTTGACCCCGGAGGAAGGCGATGATGTGAGTATTGCGCCTGAAACGGAGGGGGAAGAAATTCCGGATAGTGCTGCGGAAAAAATGGATGGCATCCTTCAACCGGAACCTGAAATATCCCCCGAAACCGAAACGGACGAGGAAATCAACCGGATCATATGGTCAAAAGAAAATCCGGATCTTGCCGGTAAAAAAGAGAAAACGCTTACGTTGAAGGAAAGAATGCAGAAGCTGGAGATGGTCAAGGATATACCGATTGAATTGACCGTGGTCCTGGGGAAGAATGTTTTACCGATGGGCGACCTCTTTTCTGTCGGAAAAGGCAGCCTTGTACCTTTGAGACGTTATGCCAAAGAACCCGTTGATGTTCTGGTTAACGACCAGATGGTGGCCAAAGGTGAGATAGTTGTGGTCGACGGGAAATTGGGGGTTAGAATTACTTCCATCGAGTCCAAACTTCCCAAGATGTTACAGAAAGGTGCTGTCAAGTGAAAGCGGGGTGGGTAGATTGGAGGATACCAAAGAACAAGACAGCATGGGCGAGGTGCAACTGGTTGCGTTTGTCCTGGAAAATGAAGAGTTTGCCGTTGATATAAAGCAAGTAAGAGAAGTTCTGAAGATAACCAAGATTACCCCCCTCCCCCGTTCCATTGATTTTATCGAGGGGGTTATCAATCTCAGGGGCGAGATCATACCGGTTATCGACCTCTGCAAGAAATTTGGATTGGAACGTATCGAGGGGCGGGACGAAAGTGGCAGAATCATCATTGTAGAGATCGAGGATGATGAGGTGGGGTTGATCGTGGATGCGGTTACTGAAGTTATCCGCCTGCCGAAAAACTCCATTCAGCTTCCTCCGACGGATGTGGCCGGAACCCACAATGATTTGATTCAAGGAATAGGCAAGATGGATGAACGCCTGATCATAATCCTCAACCTTGAAAGGATATTGACCACCGAAGAAAATATTACTTTCGAAAAGCTGACCCTGCCGGAGGCAGATTCTCAATAAGTAAAAAGGGGCGTTCATATGGACGAGTACAGGGAGCTGTTTTTATCCGAGGCAAACGAGTATCTGCAAATCCTCAATAATTGTTTGTTAAAGATGGAAAAAGATCCTGAGAACCTTGAAAATCTGCAGGAAATGTTCAGGATTGTCCATAGCCTCAAGGGCATGGCCGGAACCATGGGTTACGAACTTTTAACCCAGGTTTCCCATCGCCTGGAATTCTATCTTGAAAAATTGAAGTCCGGTGAATTTTCCGTGACCGCGGAGACGATCGATCTTCTCTTTGATTCTGTCGATGTTTTTCAGGGGCTGATCATTTTCCCGGAGGCTCCCGAAGAGAAGGAGAAAACAGCTGCGACACGGTTGTTGGAGAAGTTGGAACGACATCTGCAGAAAAATGGCGAACCGGGAATGGAAACCCCGGTCCCTTCCACCGACGACGAAGAGGCGCCTGTAACATTTGATTTCAATGCCGAGGAAAAAGAATTTTTGTCCGCAGCCCGTACCAGGGGCGAATTTACCTATCTGGTCAGGGTCATCTTGCACAGGGAAACGATGATGAAGTCTGTACGTTCATATATGGTAATTCGCGCCCTGGAGGATTTTGGTGAGATCGTTTCCACGGAACCTTCCATGGAGGACCTCGATGAGGAAAAATTCGATTGCAGCTTCAAGGTAGCCATTGTCAGCCCTTCCCTTTCCATGAGGAAAGTGGAGGAAGGATTGTTGAAAATAGCCGATGTGGAAAAAGTGGAGGTGGTGGAGGCACCGGATATAAAGCCTGTTTCTACGGAGGAAGATATCGATCAAACTCCGGGTGCACGGGATGACAGGCCCAGGGATAAAGAGAGAACTCTTGCCAGGAAAGAAAAAACAACTGGCCCCGAAGCTCCGAAACCGGTTTCCCGGACCGGGCTGATAGAGAAGACGGTACGGGTGGAAACTGCCAAATTGGACGAACTGATCAACCTGATCGGCGAGATGGTGATCACCAGGAACAGCGTGCTGGAAAAAGGTACGGGGCTGCGGGAGGATCTGGATCACTCGCTCGAGCAGATGGAAAGAATAATTACGAACCTGCAGGATGTGGCCATGAAACTGAGGATGGTGCCCATCAAGCAGGTTTTTGAACGTTTTCCACGCATGGTACGGGATATCAGCAGGGAAAGTGGAAAAGACATACAGATCGAGATAAGCGGTGAGGAAACAGAATTGGACCGTTCAATCATAAACCAGTTGCCCGATCCGCTGGTACATCTTCTGCGCAACGCCATCGACCATGGTATCGAGGACATCGATGAGAGGATAGCGGGGGGGAAGGATAGAACGGGGAAAATCAAATTGAAAGCATTTCATGAAAGTAGCTATGTTGTCATCATGGTAGAAGATGACGGAAGGGGGATCGATCCTGAAAGTATCGAGAAAGCAGCCCTTGAAAAAGGGATTGCCAGCGAGGATGAACTGTCGCGGATGTCGGAACAGGAAATCCTCAACCTGATATTTTACAGTGGTTTCAGCACTTCCTCGACAGTTACGCAGGTTTCGGGCAGGGGTGTAGGCCTGGATGCTGTAAAATACAATATAGAGTCGATGCGCGGTTCCATCGAGATAAAAAGTGAAGTGAACCGGGGAACCAAGTTCATACTGCGCTTTCCGCTGACCTTTGCTATTATCAAGGCATTGCTGGTCAGGACGGGAGAGCAGATTTTTGCCATCCCCATAGAATCGATTCGTGAGAATGTGTTTATCAAATCCCACCAGATCAAGTCCATACAAAAAAAGCGGGTTATCGATATCCGCGGAGAGGTGATATCTCTATACGATCTGGGCAGTTTGCTCGATACCAGCGTGGAAAGCCCGGAAGGGGTCTCCGAATATCCGGTGGTGATCATCGAAGTCGGTGACAGGAAAGCCGGGTTCATGGTGGAACAGCTGATCGGCCAGCAGGAAATCGTGATCAAATCGCTGGGGCATTATCTTCAGGGTATAAAGGGCATCACGGGGGCAACAGTTCTGGGAGATGGGCGCGTAACCTTGATTCTGGATATAATCGGCCTGTTGGAAGATAGGAGGGTGGAAGTTGGATAAAACCGTGTTAATCATTGATGATACTGCTTTTATGAGAATGACGCTGAGGAGTGTTCTGGAAAGAAACGGATACAAGGTTATCGGGGAGGCGGGGGATGGAGTGAAAGCCGTGGAAATGTTCAGGGAATTGAAGCCATCCCTGGTAACTATGGACATAACCATGCCCAACATGAACGGGATAACAGCGATAAAAGAGATCATGAAAATAGATGAGGCGGCCAAAATTATCGTGGTCAGCGCGATGGGGCAGAAATCAGTGGTTATCGAGGCGCTCAATTCGGGAGCCATGGATTTTATCGTCAAACCTTTCAGGCCGGACCGTATCATCGAGGCATTGAACAAAGTATCCAATCAGGGAGGATGAAGGGCAGATGGCTCAAATACCCCGGATAAGCGAAACGCGGCTTGATTTTTTGAAGGAACTGGCCAATATCGGCGTGGGAAATGCAGCGACCTCTCTATCAGAGATGTTGAATAATGAGAAAATAAGTATGGAAGTGCCGGAAGTGGTAGTCATTCCTTTGCAGGATATTACCGCTTTTATCGAGGAAGAACAGCCCGTTGCGGCTATTTTTTTTGAAGCACGAAGTGAAGATTTCAAATTGATGATTATCTTGATTCTCCCCGAAAAATCTGCGCAGGTGCTGGTCCGCAAAGTATTGCCGACCCCCTCGGAAAAAATGGGAGAGATGGAGCGTTCGGCATTGACAGAGATAGGCAACATTGTGAACAGTGCCTATCTGAATGCGCTTTCTGCCCTGACGGGAATTACCATCATGCCTTCACCGCCAAACATGGCGCTGGACATGGGGGGAGCCATACTGGGAACGATCCTTGCTGAAACATTCATGGTCGAAGATTATCTGATCCTCTCCGTAACATCTATATCCACAGAAAAAGATGACATCACGGGTAACGTCATCGTCTTTCCGTACCAGGGGTCAATGGAACGTATTTTCAATATCATGGGAGTTTAATGGAAGATGATCCTGAAAGTTAAAATAGCAGATCTGGCCGTGCTCAAAAGTGCGGGTATTTTAATGACGGTCGGGTTGGGTTCCTGTGTAGGGATTGCCCTGTATGACCGTCAGGTCAGGGTTGCGGGTCTGGCCCATGTTCTGCTCTATGATAGCCGATATTTTTCCAGGAGGGGCAGCCTGGAACCAAACCCCGCCAAGTACGCCGATACAGCCATTCCTGTTTTGATCAACAGGATGGAACTGGCGGGAGCGGATCGAAAAAAGATATGGGCCAAGATTTCCGGGGGAAGTCAGTTGTTCGATCTGAACAAGGCTGCCATAAAAATTGGGGAGAAGAATGTGGAGATGGTCAAGCAGACATTGAAAAAATGCGCCATTCCCCTCATTGCTGAAGATACAGGGGGCAATCATGGCCGGACCATGAGGATAGAGGTAGAGACGGGAAGGGTTTATATTACCACCATAGGACGGGAAGAAAAAATACTATGAAAACCAAAAAAATTCGTGTTCTGGTTGTGGATGATTCGGCACTCATGCGCAAGATAATTTCCGACATCGTGTGTAAGCAGGATGACATGGAGCTGGCAGGAACCGCCTACGATGGTGAAAACGCCCTCAAAAAGATCAAATTGTTGTCTCCGGACGTGGTGACCATGGATCTGGAGATGCCCAAACTTGATGGCATCTCCACACTGAAAACAATCATGGCCAGGGACCCCCTGCCGGTCATTATCATCAGCAGCTATACACAGCGGGGCAGCGAAAAAACGATGGAGGCGCTGATCCATGGAGCAGTTGATTTTGTAGCAAAGCCCCTGACCGGTATCGGCGACACCATTGAGGAATTGAAGAAGGTTCTTCCAGCCAAAATCAGGGGTGCTTCCGGGGCCAGATTATATTCCGGTCGATTGAGGTACCCCGGAGCAATTCCCCGGAAAAAACGGGGGGATAAACAGGAAGCTGAAGTAGTGGTGGCTATCGGTGCTTCCACGGGCGGCCCCCGGGCTATCGAGGAAATTTTGAAGGAATTACCCGCTGATTTGCCGGCAGCAACGCTCATTACCCAGCATATGCCCGCAGGTTTTACAGCTTCCCTGGCCCAGAGACTGGACCGGATATCCAACCTCGCGGTCAAAGAGGCGCAGGAAGGGGACCTTCTGCTGGAAGGGGAAGTCTTGATCGCTCCCGGGGGGTTTCATCTCAAAGTAAAAGACAGGAAGATTGTCATTGACAGTGGGTGCAAGGTGAACCATGTTCGACCGGCTGTAGATGTGATGTTCGAATCACTTGTTTGGCTGCCGCTGCCGGTAGTAGCCGTGGTTTTAACCGGCATGGGGCATGATGGTAAAAAAGGAGTGCAACTTCTGAAGAACAATAAAAAGGAAAAGGTGATAGTAATGGCCCAGGATCCACTTACCTCTGTGGTGAAAGGTATGCCGGAAGCGGTTATCAAAACAGGCCATTGCGATTCCATAGAACAATTGTCGGCCATGTCCACACAGATCGTGAACCAGGTATACAGTTTGAAGAGAAACAATTGTAAAACGGACACATTGTCCGATCTGGAATGAGGAGAGTTGCTTTGTTCAAGGAAGAATGGGACTATGGGAAATTCAAATCAAGGTTTTACAGTAAAACCGGACTTGACCTTGAATCGTACAAGGACCAGCAGATGGAACGCAGGATACGACACATGATGCAACGTGAAAAATGTGACGATTTCCATGAACTGTTCATCAGGTTATCCAACGACGCCGATTTCATGCATAGATTCATGCATTACATCACCATCAACACCTCGGGTTTTTTTCGTGATGCAGTTGTTTTTGACAGGATCAAAAACAACGTCCTTGATGAGCTCAAACAGAAACATGCAAAATTGAGATTCTGGAGTGTCGGTTGCGCCAACGGGGAAGAGCCTTACACATTGTCCATCATCCTTGATGAACTGAAGCTGTTGTCCCGGTCCCACATAATGGCCAGTGATTTTGATACCAGGGCGCTGGAATATGCCCGGGTGGGGGCTTACAATGAACGCCAGGTTGACAGTGTTCCAAAGAACCTGTTGCAAAAATGTTTTGCCTACAGGGATGGAAACTATGTTATTGATGACAGATACAGGAGGAAGATACGTTTTTTCCAGGAAAATATTCTGGAGCTGAGAACCGGGAACAAGAAACCGTTGCACCTCATTCTATGCCGCAATGTTTTTATTTATTTTAAAACTGCGGTCCAGGAACGGATCATTCATTATTTCTCTGATTTGCTGGACGAAGGAAGTTATCTCGTTATCGGTTGCGCGGAGTACATCAATGACCCCCGTACATTCGGGCTGCAACGGAAATATCCTGCTATCTACAGGAAATCCTTTTGAATTTACCATTGTTGGATCGGTTTTCTGCCAACGAATGTAAGCCTGTTGCAGATTCCGGAAGGGGTGTCTGTTCCGGGGGGAAAGAAAAAGTTTTGCTGTTCCTGGCCGGACAATTGATACTTTATTTTGTTTTTCAGGTATGCCGAACACAATCATGCAAGTGTATTTCATTGTGGCCGGGTGCAAATTGCAGGAAAAACCCCGTGCTGATATCATCGGGGCAGGCGATGCAAGCTCATGGGGATCTTTATTTCAAAAGAAATATGGTTCGGCCAATTGCTGATGTGGGATTGCCATGAGGCGCCAGCTATGTTTTAATTGATTTATCGTATGCATGTCAGGTAATTTACAAGGCATGCAATTTCGAGAAGGGAAGAAGGGGGAGCAGGCGTGGGTAAAGAGAAGACTATTGCCGGTATAAATGAAAAAATAAAAAAGGGAGAAGCGGTAGTCGTTACTGCAGAAGAGATCATCTCCCTGGTGGAAAAAGATGGCCTCGAGAAAACAGCTGCCAATGTGGATGTGGTTACGACGGGCACATTTGGCCCCATGTGTTCCTCCGGTGCATTTCTGAATGTGGGCCATACCAAACCAAGAATAAAACTTTCCGAAGCCTTCATCAACGGGGTTCCTGCATATGCCGGGATAGCGGCTGTGGATCTGTATATCGGGGCAACATCCCTGCCCTTGAACGATCCCGCCAATCAGAAGCATCCGGGCGAATTCAATTACGGCGGCGGCCATGTAATCGAGGACCTGGTTGCCGGCAAGGAAGTTGCCTTCGAAGCCCGTGCGTACGGCACGGACTGTTATCCTCTGAAAAAAGTCGAGACACGTTTCTCCCTGGCAGACATAAACGAGGCTTTTCTCTTCAATCCACGCAATGCTTACCAGAATTACAACGTGGGAGTAAACCTTTCCGAACGGACCATATATACGTACATGGGAATCCTCAAGCCCAGGATGGGCAATGCCAATTACAGTTCCGCAGGCCAGTTGAGCCCCCTTTTGAACGATCCATACTTGAAGACTATCGGTATCGGTACCAGGATATTCCTGGGGGGAGGTACAGGTTATGTGGCCTGGAACGGGACCCAGCACAATCCCTGCGTGCCCCGTGAAGATAATGGAACGCCCAGCGGATCCGCCGCAACACTTGCCCTGATCGGAGATATGAAACAGATGGATAGCCGCTGGTTGAGGGGTCTGAGTTTTGTCGGTTATGGGGCAACCTTGAAGGTGGGTATCGGGGTGCCGATTCCCATCATCAACGAGGAAATATTGAAGTATACCGCGGTCAAAGACGAAGAAATATTTGCGCCTGTCGTGGATTATAGCCAGGTTTACCCGCAACGGGAAAGCGGCAATCTGGGGTTATGCAGTTATGCCGATTTGAAATCGGGTATCATCAATATAGATGGCAAGGAAGTGGTGGCGGCGCCACTTTCAAGTTACGCCGGTGCAAGGGAGATCGCGGAGACACTGAAAGAATGGATCTTGAAAGGGGATTTTCTGCTGACCGGAGCATCTGCGATGCTACCGGGGCATGACGCAAATATCACGTTGAAATCCAGAGATTGATCGGCGGGACTGTCATCACCAGGCCTTGCCATGTGGAATCTGTTTCGGTCAGTGAGGCAATCCTTGCTGTAAAAAATGAATCGGCCGCAAAGACTACCTGTTTCTTGACAGTCATACGTGCATGAATGGGCTACGGAAAATGATTGAGGGGAGGCGTTCGGGATGATCAAACAGAAGGTAGTTCTTCATTTCCCGGCTTCGACGGTGGAACAGCCGTTTATCTATTATCTGGTCCGGGACTATGATCTCATGGTCAATATATTGCGGGCCAAAATAAATCCGCGTAAAGAAGGCAGTCTGGTTGTAGAGCTTGGCGGCAACAAGAACAATTTCAAAAAAGGGATAGATTGGTTGAAGTCCAAGGGCGTGAAGATTGACACCCTGAAACAGCAGATCATATGGCGGGAAGATAGATGCACCCACTGTGGTGTCTGCTCCATAATTTGCCCTACCGGGGCGCTCCATATCCAGAGGCCGGAGATGACCGTGGCATTTGACGAGACCAGATGTATTGCCTGTGAACATTGCCTGAAAACATGCCCGGCCAGAGCGATGGAAACTCTCATGGAGAATGCGGGATGAAGGCTGTACGAAATTATCGTGAGATGATCCGGCATGGCGGGATGAGATCATTCACGGTAAAAATAAAGGAAACCGATCTCTGGGTAGCTTTCGATGCCGATCATGATCTCGATTGTTGTCGGCTGGCCGAAGACACCAGGGAGTATCTCCGGCGGTGCAGGCTGGATCTGGAGAACTACATCGGCAAATACCCGGAGTTTGGAAGAACTCTCCAACCCTATCCGGTTGGTGAAAATGAAGAAGTTCCCCCCATTGTGCAACGGATGATCATGGCCGGAAATGCCGCCGGAGTCGGACCGATGGCCGCGGTGGCAGGAGCCTTCGCCGAGGGGGTAGGAGAATTCCTTCTTCGAAGGACACGTAACGTGATCGTGGAAAACGGCGGCGATATATTTCTCAAGACAGAAAGGCCTTGCAAGGTCGGCATCCATGCGGGGGATTCGCCGCTGAGTGGCAGAGTGGGTGTGGAGATTCCACCCGGTGATACCCCCGCGGGAATATGCACCTCGTCGGGGACAGTGGGCCATGCTTTCAGTATGGGGAAAGCAGATGCCGCCGTGGTGTTTTCGCCCTCCACCCCTCTGGCCGATGCAGCGGCCACGGCCCTCGGCAATGCGGTCAAGGATAAAGAATGCCTGGAAGAAGCTCTCCATTTCGTGAGTGCAATAAAAGGTGTCACGGGTGCGCTGGTGATTTGTGAAGACAGGCTGGCCGCCTGGGGCAAGATAAAACTCTGTTGACATGGTTTTTCTGTCGTTGGTTCTTCGGGGCGGGTTCTTACCGGCCCTTTCAAGTTTACATCCGAGATCGGGCACAACCACAAATTGAAATGATAGGGGAGGGGATCGATAGATGATCGATTTCAATCTTGAAGGAAAGGTAGCCCTGGTAACCGGCGGTAGCCGGGGGATGGGCCTGGAAATTGCACGCAACATGTTGGCACAGAAGGCGAAAGTGGCTATATGTGCGCGGAAACAGGAAGGCCTGGATCGCGCCGGAGCAGAATTGGGGGGCGCTGACAATTTGCTCATGGTCCCTGCACATATTGCCCGGGAGGATGAGGTGGACAATCTCTTTGGCAAGGTGAAAGAACATTTCGGCCGGCTGGATATCCTGATCAACAACGTGGGCATGAATATCATGACCAGTTCTGTAACCGACATCGATTACTCCCTCTGGAAAAAAATCATCGACTCGAATCTTAACGGTACCTATCTCTGTGCAGTGCATGCCTCCAGGATCATGAAGGAACAGAAAGCAGGGAAGATCGTCAATATTTCTTCCATAGCCGGCTCGAGGGCCAGCGCGGGAATGGGGGTTTACGGGGTTGCCAAGGCGGCGATAGAGATGCTGACCAGGGTCCTGGCAGCCGAGCTCGCCGATGACGGCATTCTTGTCAATGCCGTGGCTCCATGCATGGTAAAAACTGATTTCAGCAGGCCATTCTGGTCCGATCCGGCCTTGCTGGAGGAAATCGAAAGAACGATACCCCTTTGCAGGATTGCTGAACCGGAGGATATCGTCAAGGTGATCCTCTTCCTCTCCTCGGAGGCATCGGACTTCATTACCGGGCAGACCATCACTGTGGATGGCGGCGCCATGGCAATCTAGAGGGAAAACTGACACCATGACTGACCGGGCTTTATAATGGAGTTTTGTTAATTTTCTCCCCGCCGGTTTTGCGGTGGATATTGTGTCTTGCTTAAAAATTGCCGGTAAGTTATAATTCCTATACGGTAATCATGTTCGGGCCGGCATAGCTCAATTGGCAGAGCAGCTGAATCGTAATCAGCATGTTGGGGGTTCGAGTCCTCTTGCCGGCTCCACCATGCCCGGGAAACCCCGGGCATTTTTGTTTATTGGGGAATGATGGTGGGCTTGAAACCGGCGTTGACATAACACCATACAGACGAATTCGTTCCCCAAAAAGGTTGTTCCCCGCACGGGGATATTGATCAAATACCGATCCATTATTTTCTATCCCCGTGTAAATGCTGCCCCTCGCATGGCGGCAATGGCCGGGAAAGGTTCCTGTTCATTATGCCATCATTTTTATTTTTTGCGACATCAGCACCACTACAGTCAAGCATACTGTTTTCCATTGCTCGAGATTCCACGCTGTGCTATGCTTACCAATTCAGGTTGGCATTTTAGCATTACTTTCCCCCTAGGGCATAGTGCTTGTGTATTTGCGAAAAACCGCTTGTTCTGAATGACAACGTAAAAGCCCTCCTACCCACGGGAGAAGATGCACTACCTGTCATTCTGAGAGAGCGGCTGTAGTTTGCCGCGACCGAAGAATCCCCTCCTCGTATACACCCTACTACCGGCATAAACTGGTTCCTGTTTTTTTCTCTTTTTTTGTTTCCTGTCATTCCGAGCGAACGGCTGTTGTTAGCCGCGACGAGGAATCTTGACCACTTACTTTTCTCTTACAATCAATTTTGGCCATAACCGCATATTATTGGCCTAAATTGGTTCCTAGTTTTTATCTTTTCCCGTACCGATATGTTGGCGACAGCGACATAGAGTGAATGGTTGCCATAGCCGGTGAAGGCGAGGAAGCGAAACGGGACTGCCGACGTGATGTCGGCAGCCGGATACTTCACAGGACGTGAAGATTGGAGGTGTTCCCGTTGAGCCCGAGCCTGAACCGTTCTTTTGCTATGGCCCATGAACGGCCCAGTCGCCAAGCCAACATATAAAAAAAGATTCCACGCTGTGCTATGCCTACCAATTCAGGTTGGCATTTTAGCATTACTTTCCCCCTAGGGCATAGTGCTTGTGTATTTGCGAGAAACCGCTTGCTCTGAATGGCAACGTAAAAGCATTCTTCATTGCGCACCGTAGTAAAAAACCGCACTACCTGTCATTCACAGGAAACCGCAGGCGACCGAAGAATCCCCTCCTCGAACACCACTTACCACCTGCCTAAACTGGTTCCTGGTTTTGTTTTTCCCCGTCCCGTTGCCCATGGTTTTCGAGAGTCAAAAAAAACTGACTGTCCGGCAAGCCCATGCTGAAGGTGCCAGGGGTTGGTGATGGTTCCCTTGAATTTTTTGGGAACGATTGGCACAGAATATGTCCTGAAGCCAATTAACAGCGGAAGGGGGAAGATGGATGGCAGAACTGATCACCAACCTTGGACGACTGCGCGATAATTTGCTACGCGAGTATATGCTGGCTCGGGGGCTGGAAAAAGCCACGGTTCTGACGAGGATAATTGATATCGATGAACAGATAGAAAATGAAAGAGAACGCCGTGGTGAGAAAATTGTCCGGTAAAATGACACATGATGGATATACAATGAAAAAATTTTATTGGCGGGGAATTTCCCGCCTGTTTGCTGAAGGGGGATAATTTCGAATAATGGTAATTTAGTATATTTTATTGGTTTTAATACAAGGAAGATGTTATCATATTGAAGAAAGGGGTGCATTTGTTTGCAGTTGGATATGCGGGGCTTGTACCGCCGCCTGGAAGAAATCAATTATATCGGTGAAGAAGAAAATATTTTTACTGTCTTTCTGGCCCTGAGGCTGCAGAAGCCTTTGCTGATAGAAGGTGCGCCTGGGGTGGGAAAAACAGAGATGGGCAAGGCTCTGGCAGAGGTTTTTGGAGCCGAACTGATCCGGTTGCAGTGCTACGAGGGTCTTGATGAGAACAAGGCACTCTACGAATGGAATTATCAGAAGCAATTGCTGGCCATACAGATGAGCAAGGAACTGGGTGTGCAGGATCTGGACACCGCGGATCTGTTTACCATGGATTATCTGTTGCAGAGACCCCTTTTGAAGGCAATCAGATCTACCGAAAAGGCGGTACTGCTCATCGATGAGGTTGACAAATGCGACCATGAATTCGAGGCGTTTTTGTTCGAGGTTTTATCCGATTTCCAGGTATCGATTCCCGAATTGGGCACGATCAAAGCCCGGCAAATACCGATCGTCGTGCTGACCAGTAACAGTGAACGGGAGCTTTCTGATGGGTTGAGGAGGCGCTGTATCTATCTCTATCTTGATTTCCCCAGTGTGGAAAGGGAGATCAAGATCATCAACAGGAGGGTTCCGGAAGCGAGGGGGAGGTTGGCCGAGGAAATCGCCCGAACGATCAGTGTCCTGCGGGAAAATGGGCATATCCAGAAGAAACCTTCCATTGCTGAAACAATTGACTGGGCAAGGGCCCTGGTTTCGCTGGGACATGATCGTCTGGATGCCACCCTGATACAGAATTCATTGGGGGTGCTGTTGAAGTCCAAGCGGGACCAGCAGATCTTCAAGGAAGAAGTGGATGTGGAGATGCTCTGGCGCAGGGTGGGTGAACGATCCTGAACAGTTGTTTGTTCTGAAGGGGGTGCCGGACAGGCGCGGGGGACGGGATGGTCAAGAACAGTTTTGAGATACATATCGTTAATTTTGCCTCCTTGCTTCGCAGGCAGGGGGTACTGATCGGAACCGCTGAACTTCTGGATGCGCTGGAGGCAATCATGATCACCGGGCTGGATGACCGGCGCAAGTTCAAAGCTGCCCTCAGGGCAACCATGGTCAAGAAGGCTGCCGATTTTGATCTTTTTGAGCGGAATTTTGAACATTATTTTGCCTCGCCGGGTGAGGCTGCGGAACAGTGGCATCAGGGTAAGAAGCTGGAGAAGAGGTACCAGAGGTATCTGGACCAGGCCGATGAGGAATTGGTTTTTATGGGGGAACAGCTGGATCTGGAGGAATCAGAGAAAGTTGTTTTTTCTGCTTTGCCTGAAAAAGAGAGGGCCAGGATAAGGCATTTTGTCAGGGAAACGGAAGAGGGGAACAAGATCAGCCCAACCTTCAAACCCATGCTGGAATCGATTGTCAAGGGTTCGCTTCGTTACTGGCGAAGCCGCCATGGATTGTCGATGCAGAGGCCGCCCGCGGTTACCGGTGATTCTTGCCGGGATTGGGCTCTGGCTGCTTCGGGGGAGGGCAGTTCGACAGGGTTGAAGATGCAGGACATGAGTATGATTTCCGGGAAGGATGTGGCTGCCGCCACCGAGATCATGCGCAAGATGTCACGCAAACTCGCCGTTTCGCTTTCTCGCCGTTACAAGATGGGCGGACAGCGGTGGCGGTTTGACCCGCGCCGGACAATGAGGAATAATATGAGCCATGGCGGTTATATTTACGAATTGAAATATGTCCAAAGGAAAAAGCATAAATTACGACTTCTGCTTCTGTGTGATGTTTCAGGTTCCATGATCCGCTATACGGGTTTCATTCTTCCGTTTATCTATGGCCTGAATGCCGTGGTTGGGGATATAGAGAGTTTTGTATTTGCCGAGGGGCTGGAAAGGATCACGCCATTCCTGGCCCGGGGCCTCTCCTTTGAGGAGACGATACGGGAAGTCATGAAAGACAATAAACAGTGGGGTGGGGGCACAAGACTCGGGGTGGCTCTGGATGGGATTCTGTGCAGATATGAAAGCCTGTTGACTCCCCGCACGATCGTGTTGATAATCAGCGATACCAAGACTACCTCTTTGCAGCATGCTCTGGAAAATGTGAACGCCTTGAAGGCGAAGGTCAAAGATGTTATCTGGCTGAATACGCTTCCCAAGCCTGAATGGGAGCGGTTTCGTTCTGTCCAATCTTTTGGCAGGGTTACGCGTATGTTTCCCTGCAATCGGCTTATTGATCTGGAGAGAATCGTCGAGAAAAAAATAATCTAGGAGAAGGAGGAGATCTTGTCATGACTGTAAAGATTGCCATAGCCGGGAAAGGGGGAACCGGGAAAACGACGCTTTCAGCACTACTGATACAATATCTGGCCAAAAACCATCCCGGCAAATCCATATTTGCTGTCGATGCCGATGCCAATGCCAATCTCAACGAGGTGCTCGGGCTGGAGGTAGAAGAGACGATCAGCGATATTCTGGATTCTATCAAGGATCCCAAGGCCGTGCCTGCAGGGATGACCAAGGATATGTTCGTGCAATATGGCATCAGCAGGGCGATAGTGGAGATGGATGCCTATGACCTTCTGGTCATGGGGAACCCGCAGGGGCCGGGATGTTACTGTTTTCCCCTGGACCTGCTGAGCAAATATCTTGAAAGAATGGCCAAAAATTATGATTACATGGTTACCGACAACGAGGCGGGACTGGAACATCTCAGCCGGAAGGTTATTCCGTCGATGGATTATCTGTTGATTGTCAGTGATGCCACCGTCAGGGGCATTAGATCGGCCGGCAGGGTAAGGGAGATAGCCGAAAGGGTCAAAATTGACATAGGCAAGACATTTCTGATCGTATCTCGCGGAGACGATGAACAGTTGGCTACATTGAAAGGCGAGATTGACAGGACAGGCTTGACCTTGCTGGGAGTGGTTCCCTATGACAGCCTGATTCCCCAGTATGATCTTGAAGGCCGTGCGCTGGTGGATCTTCCCGCCGATTCCGTGTCCTTGAAAGCTTCGGAGGGATTGTTCCGCAAGCTGGGGTTTTAGGATGAGCCATGCTTTGTTTTCCGGGGGGACTGCATAACCGGAATCGGGATGAAGGATGTACAGGAGTCGCGTTCAATCATGGCCATGGGTGGCACGGGCTTCAACATGTGGGGGTATGGATCCCGAGTCAAAGTGTATAATTTTGGGCCGGACAGGGCCGCAAGGGGGAAGCAGAATGTTCGTGGACCGGGAGGATGCCGGTAAGCAACTGGCGGCAAAGATGTTGCCTCATGGTTGGTACAATCCTCTGATCCTCGGTGTGCCCCGGGGCGGTGTGGTTGTTGCCCGTTTTCTGTGGGAGCGGTTGGGAGGGGAACTGGATCTGTACATCACGCGCAAGATAGGGGCGCCGACCCAACCCGAACTGGCCGTGGGTGCCGTTTCTGCTGACGGCAGTATCACGCTTAACCACGAGGTTGTTTCGGGGTTGGGCATCTCTTCCACCTATATCGAGAGGGAGGCGGCCAGGGAACAGGAAGAAATCAGGAGGCGCCTCGAGGTGTACAGGGGGGAGAGGCCCCTGCCCCGATTGGCGGGAAGGCAGATTATCCTGGTCGATGATGGGGTGGCCACCGGCTCTACCCTGTTGGCCGCGCTCAAGGGGTTACGCGAGAGTGGCACGGGTGAGATTGTCCTTGCCGTTCCGGTCGGTCCGCCGGATACAATTTATCGCCTGGAAGCGGAGGTGGACAGGTTGTTCCATCTGGCAGCGCCTCCGCATTTTTCGGCCGTGGGGCAGTTTTACAGCCGTTTTGAACAGGTGGAAGACGACGAGGTCACAAGGATATTGAATGAGATATGGGGGAAGACAGATGGCGGAATTGAACATCGATGAAATTCTGGGGATGATCCCGCATCGTTATCCGTTTCTGCTGGTTGACAGGATCCTGGAGATTGTTCCGGGGGAGAAGGCGACAGGCTTGAAAAATGTCAGCATCAACGAGCCTTTTTTCCAGGGGCATTTTCCCGGAGACCCCATCATGCCGGGGGTTCTCCAGGCAGAAGCTCTGGCCCAGGTGGGGGCGGTGACCCTTCTGGTACAACCGGAGTACAGGAACAGATTGATCCTTTTTGCCGGAATTGACAAATTTCGTTTCCGTGGAGTGGTACGCCCCGGGGATCAGATGATCATGCGGTTGGAGGTTCTCGGAATGAGGAAGGGTGCCGGGAAAGCCCAGGGTGAAATCACTGTGGATGGCAAGGTGGTTTCGGGGGGACAGATCATGTTTGCGGTTATGGAATGATGGCGGGTCGGTAATAGCGACATTGTTCTGATAATCGTGCGGTGTTGTTTTGCCAGATGCCTTCCGATCCTGTTCCGGATGGAACGGTCAACGACCCCGTTTTTCAGGGAAGAACGGTTTATCTACATTGACTTTAAAATTTTTATACGATATGATTTGATACAAAATCACAATATATTTACTCTTATCCAGAGTGGAGGAGGGACGGGCCCGATGAATCCCGGCAACCAGGCTTCACTGCCAATGGTGCCAATTCCCGTGGAGGCCTTTCTGCAACCGGGGCCCCCGTTAGATAAGAGGTTATGTGCAACCTCTTTGAGCTGATGAGAGGTTTTTATTTTGCACAAATTCCAACCTGGGAGGGAAGAAGATGAACGAAGAACGTAGATTATTTACCTCGGAATCGGTCACGGAAGGACATCCCGACAAGGTCGCCGACCAGATTTCCGATGCCATTCTGGATGCCATTCTCAAGGATGATGAAAATGGGAGGGTGGCGGTAGAAACCCTTGTTACCACCGGGTTGGCTCTGATAAGCGGGGAAATAACCACCAGATGTTATGTCGATATTCCCCGTATTGTCCGGAACAAGATCAAAGAGGTTGGCTACACGCGTGCCAAATATGGTTTTGACGGGGACACATGCGCGGTGCTCTGTTCAATAGACGAGCAATCGCCGGATATAGCCATCGGGGTGAACAAGTCCCGGGAATACAAACTCGAGCAGGACGGGGAGAATGAATACGACAGGTTCGGGGCCGGTGATCAGGGGATGGTATTCGGCTTTGCTTGCAACGAAACTCCGGAATTGATGCCCCTGCCCATCGCCCTGGCCCACAAACTGGCCCAGAGACTGGCTCTGGTCCGCAGGGAGAGGATTATAAAATACCTCAGGCCCGATGGCAAGACCCAGGTTACGGTTGAATATGAAGGTGATAAACCTCTCCGGGTAGATACCATCGTGGTGGCAGCACAACATCGGGATGATATCGAGTCGGGCCGGATTTACGAGGACATCCTGAACGATGTGATCGGGGAGATCGTGCCCCCGGGACTGATCGATGAACGTACTCGTATTCTGGTCAACCCGACGGGTCGATTCGTGGTCGGCGGGCCTCTTGGTGATGCCGGGTTGACGGGACGGAAAATCATCGTGGATACATATGGTGGTCATGCCCGCCATGGCGGGGGGGCCTTCTCGGGCAAGGATCCGACCAAGGTCGACCGTTCGGGAGCGTATGCTGCACGCTATATCGCCAAGAACATCGTGGCAGCCGGGTTGGCTGACAGGTGTGAAATCCAGGTGGCCTATGCCATCGGAGTGGCCAGGCCCGTTTCCATGTCCGTGGATACTTTTGGAACCAACAGGATTTCCGAAAGAAAAATCGAGGCCATGATACGGGAACATTTTGATTTGAGGCCCGGGGCCATAATCGACCACTTGAACCTGAAGAATCCTATCTATCAAAGCCTGGCTGCCTATGGCCATTTTGGACGCCCGGAATTGGATCTTCCCTGGGAGAAAACGGACAAAGCTGCTGTCATCAGGAAAGAAGTCGGTCTGTAATTGCAATTGCCAGCAGGGCAAAAAGGAGCCTTCAAGGATGCCGGCCACCTGGTTGGAAAGTTTTCTGGATTTATTTTTCCCCCCGGCCTGCCTTCTCTGCCGGGTACGGATAAGCCCCGGTGCAGCAAGTTTCCCGTTCTGCAGTTCCTGTCTTCCGGAAGTGAAACTTGCAGGTCGATATTGCCTGAAATGTAATAGCAGCGGGACCAGTAAATTGCCTTGCCGCTGTGGCCGGGATGGCCTGTTGCCCGGAGGACTTTACGGGCTGGCCTGGTACGAGGGAGCATGGAGAAAACTGTTGCTGGATCTGAAATACGGGGACAAGCCTTATCTGGCCCGCAACATCGGCAGGTTGCTGGGGGAATCGTTGCAGGGCCTCGAGGAGTGGCCTGCACCGGAACTGGTAACGGCAATTCCACTTTTCCCTGCAAAAAAGAGGGAGAGGGGATACAACCAGGCGGCTCTTCTGGCCCGAAGGGTGGGAAGTGAACTGGGCATCCCTTACATACCGCTTCTGGCCAGGGTACGTAGCACATTGCCGCAAACCTCCCTGTCCCGGAAAGAAAGAAGGGAGAATGTCAAGGGTGCGTTTTCCTGCATTGAAGGAGCCCGGCTGCAGGGGAAGAGGATCCTGCTTGTCGATGATATCTTCACCACGGGATCGACCATGAGGGAGGCCTCAAGGGTGCTGGCGACGGCAGGGGCCGGGGAGATTGTTGGCGCGGTGGCAGCGATTCAAAGAAAAACCGAATGGTAGGGGAACGGTGTTTTACCTGTTCCGGCTACCCGGAATTGAGCAGGATTTTTCCGGTATTTGGGGAATAGTATTGTTAAGCAAGAATTATATTTTGAAGGGGGTAAGAGCCATATGAAAATTTATATCAGAGGGAAAAATATTGATGTTACCCCGGCTTTGGAAGAATATGCGGAAAAAAAATTGTCCAAGCTGTACAAATTTTTTGAGGATAATACGGAAACCCAGGTTGTTTTTTCCATCACCCGGCAGGAACATACGGTCGAGGTAACGGTGCTTTTCAACAGTCTGATCCTGCGCTCGGAGGAGACCACCGATGATATGTACGCATCCATCGATCTGGTCGTGGATAAACTTGAAAAACAGGTGATCAAGTACCGTAAAAAATTGAAACGCCGTCTGCGCCTGGGAGACCGCCAGTTGAATGAGCAATTGATGCTTCAAAGCGAAGATAAGGATAAAGAGGAAGACGAACCCAGGATAGTCAGAACCAAACAGTTTATTCTCAAGCCCATGCCTGTCGAGGAAGCTATTTTGCAGATGAATCTTCTCAGCCATGATTTTTTTGTGTTCAACAGTGCGGAGACCGATGCTATCAGTGTCCTCTACCGCCGGAAGGATGGCAATTACGGGCTGATCGAACCGGAATTTTGAAGAGATATGAACATAATCGATGATGGTGTTACCGCAGCTGTTTTTGAAGGGGGTTACCCGGCAAGCGATATTGAAAAAATGTTGGTCAGGGTCCGCGATGCCGTCCTTCTTGATAACCTGCAGAAGATGGTGAAGGTGGATGCGCTTCATGAAGTTATCTTTGTCACCAACTATACCCATTTGATCGTCGAGGTCGAAAAAATGGGTCTGGACAAGGTGAAAATTCATGAAGTGAAGGGAAATGATTTTCATTTCGGGCGGGAACTCAAAGAAGTGATTTCCAGATACAGGCCCCGCCGCGTGTTTTACATCGGCGGAGCCGGTTTTCCGTTGCTCGGGGAGGACGAAATCGGGGGGATTGCCTCTTCCCTGTTGTTTCGCCGCAATGCCGTGCTCACCAACAATCCACAATCTTCGGATCTTGTGGCTTTCTCCCCTGCCGAAGCCATCAACAGCATCGAGCCGCCGCCCGATGACAATTCACTGGCGATATCGTTGCGAGACCAGGCCGGGCTGGAAATGGAGCTTGTGCCCTACACGGCGGGGATTCTCTTTGATCTGGATACGCCGACTGATTATCTGATACTGGGGGGCAGCCCTTTTGCCGGGGAACGGGCCCGGGAGGCTCTGGAGGCTCTTCCACTGGACTTTGAATTGCTGGAGAGGGCCAAGGAGGTGTTGCGCGGTTATTACCGCGAGACAGTACTGATCGGCAGGGTCGGGGCCCCGCTTATCGCGCATCTGAATTGCAATCTCCAGTTGCGCTTGCGGATATTCTCGGAAGAGAGAGGGATGAAAGCCCTGGGCCGGGAATCGGCCGGGGTAGTGGAGTCCATTCTGGCTCATCTCATAGATGAAGTGGGTATCAATAAATTTTTTTCCTATCTGGAAAAGGTAGCAGAGGTGGCATTTATTGATACGCGGGTTCTGTTTGCCCATTTCAAGTTGAAGTTATCGGCGGAGGAGAGGTTTCTCTCCGACATGGGACGCTGGCAAGAGATAAAAAACCCCTGGCTGAAGGAGTTCACGAGAGCGGCAGCCGAGAGCACCATTCCCATTGTCCTGGGGGGGCATTCATTGGTTTCCGGGGGAATATGGGTTCTGGCCGAGGAGATAATGCTTGAAAGATAGTATGTTTTTCGGCTGTTTTGCACGGCTGGATTTTGTTTTTGTGGAGGGCAGATGATTTGATCGATTGGTTCAGAAAACGTTTTGCGGGACGTAGCAACGCCCGGGAAATAAGGAAACTCGAGGATATGGTCGCCGAGGTCAACGCCCTGAAGGAGGAGATGTCCGCTCTCACTGCCGGGGAGATGGCAGCCAGGACGGAGGAGTTCAGAAGGCGGTTGGCCGGAGGTGAAACCGAGGATGATCTTCTGCCGGAAGCTTTTGCCCTGGCAAGGGAGGCCGCCGGGAGGACCACGGGCATGTTTCCCTTCGACGTTCAGGTTCTGGGGGGGATTGTCCTTCATCAGGGGCGTATTGCGGAGATGAAAACCGGTGAAGGTAAAACCCTGGTGGCCACGATGCCGGCCTACCTGAATGCCATCAGTGGCCGGGGGGTGCATATCGTGACGGTGAACGATTACCTGGCCAGACGTGATAGTGAATGGATGGGCCCTATCTACCGCCTGCTCGGCCTGAAGGTGGGCCTGGTGGTTCATGATATGGATCCCGAAGAGAAGAAGAACGCTTACAATGCGGACATTGTCTATGGAACCAACAATGAATTGGGGTTTGACTACCTGCGTGACAACATGGTCATTTACAGGGATCAGTTGATGCAGCGGGAACTCAATTTTGCAATCGTGGACGAGGTGGACAGCATCCTCATCGACGAAGCCCGCACTCCGTTGATCATCAGCAGCAGGATCAAGGCCGAGCAGGGTTACGAGCGCTGGAACAAGGTCGTCTCCACGCTCATGAAAAAGCAGTGGCAGATGGTCAACGATGCCCTCAACCGTGCCCGGGAACATCTGGACAGGGGAGAGAACGAGGAGGCCGGTGAGCTGATCCTCATGGCGCGGCGCGGTGCCCCCAGGAACAAGAAGTTGTTGAAGATGCTGAAAGAACCCGGCATAGAAAAACTGGTGGAAAGAGTGAAACACCGCCTCATGTCCGAGAAGAGCCTCCATCTCCTTGATGGGGAACTTTTCTTCAGTATCGATGAGATTACCAGGAACGTCGATATATCGCCCCGGGGGTACGACAAACTGGCCGGGGAAGATCGGGAACTGAAGGAATTTCTGGGTTACGGGCAGGATAAAGACAAAGATGAGGATGCCGGAATCGGCGGGGAAGAGGAAGAGTCAGGGGAAGGAGAGGAAGGGGCCGAGGAGGAAGAAATGGCCCGTCAACGGGGCGGAGAGCATGAGTTCACGATCCGTGCCCTGTTCAAGGGTTACTCGCTCTACGAGAGAGATGTCGATTATGTGATCAAGGACAACCAGGTGATCATCGTTGATGAATTCACGGGACGGCTCATGCCCGGGAGAAGGTACTCGGAAGGCCTTCACCAGGCACTGGAGGCCAAGGAGAATGTGGCCATCCAGGATGAGACGCGTACCGTGGCCTCGATCACCTTCCAGAATTTTTTCCGGATGTACAACAAACTGTCGGGGATGACCGGTACTGCTGCCACGGAGGAGAAGGAATTCCGGGATATCTACGGTATGGATGTGGTGACTGTTCCAACCAACATGCCCATGATCCGGGGTGACCATCCCGATGTGATTTACAAGACGGAGGAAGCCAAATTCAATGCTGTTGTCGAGGAAATAATCGAGTTCAACAGCACCGGGCAGCCCCTTCTGGTGGGGACCATCTCCGTGGAAAAATCGGAGAGGCTCAGCCGGATGCTCAAGCGGCGCGGGGTGCGGCACAATGTTCTCAATGCGGTCAATCATGCGCGGGAAGCCGAGATCATCTCCCAGGCAGGGCAGAAGGGAGCGGTGACCATTTCCACGAACATGGCCGGAAGGGGGACCGATATTGTCCTGGGGGGAAACTACGAATACCTGGCCAGGGAGAAAGTACACAGGGAATTGGCGGCCATGGAGGAAGAAAGTCCACAGGAATATGACCTGAAATTTGCCGCACGCCTCCGGGAAATTCTTCCCGGATTCAAAGCGAGGTGGGAGGAGGAACACGAGGAGGTCATAAGGCTCGGCGGCCTGCACGTTATCGGTACCGAAAGACACGAGAGCCGGAGGATCGACAATCAGCTGCGGGGGCGGGCGGGAAGGCAGGGTGACCCCGGTTCATCGCAATTCTTCATCTCCCTGGAAGATGATCTGATGCGCCTGTTCGGGGGGGGTAACATCGCCCCCATCATGGACCGGCTGGGGATGGAAGAAGATATGCCCATAGATCATCCGCTCATCAGCCGGGCGATCGAAAATGCCCAGAAGAAGGTGGAATATCGAAATTTTGAAATCAGGAAACATCTGCTCGAGTATGACCTGGTCCTGAACGAGCAGAGAAAAGTGATATATGAATCGCGGCATCGGGCATTGCAAGAAGAAAATATCAAAGATTCGATCCTGGAGATGATACGGGAGGTGGTTTCTTCATCGTTTGATCGTTTTTGCGACGGCAGGCCTTACCTTGGAGAGGAGGCAGCCCGGGAACTGCTCGGATATGCCCAGACCACTTTTCTGTATCCCGGTGCGGTCTCCCTGCAGGATCTGAAGGAGAGAGAAGGGCCGCAGGCAAAGGAATACCTGCTGGACAGAGTGCTCCGGAATTACGAGAACAGGGAGAAGGAGATCGAAAGCAATTTCGGGCCGGGCAGCATGCGTGAACTGGAACGGGTGGTATTGCTGCGCACTGTTGATCGGCACTGGGTCGAGCATATAGATGCCATGCACGACCTGCGTCATGAGGTGGGGAACCGTGCCTATGCGCAGAGAGATCCGCTGGTGGAGTACCGTATCGAAGCTTCGCGGGCCTACGAATTCATGTTGAATGAGATCCAGGAAAATGTTGTACGGGGGATTTTCATGACCCGCATCGGAAGATTGCCCCGGCGGGAGAGGATCGTTTCCTCACCCACGGAGGTCCGGCCCGGTGCGGGTGGGTCGAGGCCAGGAAGTTTCCGTGATGATGCGGGAGCCGATGCCCCGGATAGAGAAGAGGGGAAACCACAGCCGATCAAGGTGGGGAAAAAAGTAGGCAGGAACGAACCTTGCCCCTGTGGCAGTGGTAAAAAATACAAGAAGTGCTGTGGAAGGAACGGATAGCGGCGAAGATTGAAGGCCGCGGCAATGGGCAGGAACGGGAGGCGAAAAAAATGGTGCCGATATTCAAAGATTTGTCCGCAGAATTGGCGGCATTGAACAGCCGTTATGGAGAATTGAGGGATTCACTTTGAACTTGAAAAGAAGAAGGATCTGCTGGTAACACTGAATCGGAAATCTGCAGATCCGTCTCTCTGGGAAGACGGCGGAAGTGCAAAGGGGATTCTTCAGCAGATCAGCACCCTGCAGGAAGATATCGAACAGGATCAGCTTATTTGCAAAAATATAGAAGAGGCCGAGGTGCTGCTGCAGCTTGTTGAAGAGGGTGGGGAGGCAGGGGAAATTGAAGAACTTCTTGTCGAGGCCGAAAAACAGATAACAGCCCTGAAAAAGACCCTCGATGGCCTGGAGATAAAACTGCTCTTCCCCTCTCCTTACGATGACAAAAAAGCGATGTTATCCATTCACCCCGGGGCCGGCGGAACAGAGTCTCAGGACTGGGCGGAGATGCTGATGAGGATGTACATGCGCTGGGCGGAGAAGGAGGGCATGGAAGCGGAAGTACTGGATCTTCTGACCGGTGAGGAGGCCGGCATCAAGAGTGTAACCCTGTCCATAAACGGGAAATATGCTTACGGCTTGCTGCAATCAGAGAAAGGGGTCCATCGCATGGTGCGGATTTCCCCGTTCGATGCCGCAAGGCGGAGGCATACTTCCTTTGCATCTGTCGATGTTATACCGGAAGTCGAAGGTGAGGAATTTGCCATTGCTGCCGAAGAGCTGCGGGTGGATACATTCAGGGCCCGGGGTGCGGGGGGGCAGCATGTCAACACCACGGACTCTGCGGTGAGGGTGACACACCTGCCTACCGGCATCGTGGCCCAATGCCAGAGTGATCGTTCACAGCATAGCAACCGCCAGCAGGCCATGCGTATCCTCCAGGCCCGCGTGGCCGAATTTTATCGCCAGCAGCAATCGGAAGAACTGGAAGCGATCAGGGGGGAACAGAAATCGATTGCCTGGGGCAACCAGATACGTTCCTACGTTTTTCATCCTTTTACCCTGGTCAAGGATCACCGCACCGACACGGAAATTGGCAACATCGGCGAGGTTATGGACGGGGAGATCGATCTTCTCCAGGAAAGATATCTGCGCTGGAAAGCCGGCAGCAAGTCATAAAGCGGGTTAGTTCATACCAAATTACAGATACTATACCAAAGATGTTTAACGGCGGGATGGTATGAAGAAACCCAGGCGGCGTTGGAAAAGAATATTGCTGGAAATAGCCGGTTTGATAGCGGGGACAGCGATCATGGCCGTGAGCCTGAATATGCTTCTTGTACCCAACCGCCTGGCTGCCGGCGGAACCAGCGGGTTGGCCGTGATTTTATTTCACCTGTGGAATGTGCCCGTGGGGCTGACCATATTCCTGACCAATATTCCTCTGTTCGTCTCTTCCTATTTTCTGCTGGGGCGTAAAATGATACAGAATAGCTTCCTCGGCATGATCCTGTTCTCTTTGTTCTCCGAACTGTTTCTTTTTCTGCCCACGTTCACCTCCGATCTGCTGCTTGCTTCCATTTACGGGGGAATTCTTCTCGGGTTCGGCATGTGGATTGTTTTCGGGGTTGGCGGATCCACCGGGGGGACCGCGCTGGCTTCACTTCTGCTCAACCGGGTCAAGGGTATATCCCTCGGTCAAGGCCTGCTGGGAACCGATCTGCTCATCATCGTTCTGGCCGCCCTGGTTTTCGGTGTGGAGACTGCCATGTATGCAACCATTTCTTTATTTGTGAGCAGCTGGTTTGTTGATCTTCTCCAGGATGGTTTCAGCCTGGTCAAGGTGGCGCTGGTGATCACGAAGGAGAAGGAGATGATTACCCGCAAGATTTTTGAAGACCTGAAACGCGGGGTAACTTTTCTGGAGGGCGAGGGCGGCTTCACAGGGGAAAAAAGGGAGATGATCTTCTGTGTTGTAACCCGTCCCCAGGTGGCCCGCCTGAAAAATATTGTTTACGAGAGCGACCCGGGGGCATTCGTGATCATCGGCAACGCCGGGGAGACGATCGGGGAGGGTTTCAAGGAAAAGGAATATCTGAAGCAGGAAACCGGTAAAGTTTTATAGAAAATTAGATGAGTACCAAAAAGTGATAATGGGGTTAAAATCTATGTACAACAGGAGGTATTTATGATGGTCAAAGCTTATTACGAACAGGATGCTGATCTGGGGATGCTGGAAGGGAAAAAAATAGCTATCCTGGGTTACGGCAGCCAGGGGCATGCACAGGCACTCAATCTCAAGGATAGCGGGGTGGATGTGGTCGTGGGATTGTACAAAGAAAGTAGCAGCCGCAAGAAGGCTGCAGACGCCGGGTTGGAGGTCAGGACAGTCTCCGAGGCCGCGGAAGAAGCCGATATCATCATGTTTCTGATTCCGGACAGCATCCAGCCTGCCGTTTATCGCCGTGAGGTGAAACCCCATCTGAAAGCGGGCAAGGCGCTGGGCTTTTCACATGGTTTCAATATCCTTTACCGGCAGATCATTCCTTCCGGGGAGGTCGATGTTTTCATGATTGCCCCCAAGAGCCCCGGCCACCTGCTGAGGAGAATGTACGAGGAAGGCAGGGGTGTGCCGGCCCTCCTGGCGGTTCATCAGGATTACAGCGGTAAAACCAAACCCCTGGCTCTGGCCTATGCCAAGGGGATCGGCTCCACGCGAGCCGGGGTTATCGAGACCACATTCCAGGAAGAGACGGAGACGGATCTTTTCGGGGAGCAGGTGGTTCTCTGCGGCGGGGTTACGGCGTTGATAAAGGCCTCTTTTGATATGCTGGTTGAAGCCGGTTATCAGCCCGAGGTGGCCTATTTCGAGTGTCTGCATGAGCTCAAATTGATCGTGGATCTGATCTATGAAGGGGGAATTTCCCGGATGAGATATTCGGTCAGCGATACAGCCGAGTATGGAGACCTTACTCGCGGTCCGCGCATCATCGATGAAGGCCGGAAAGAAGAGATGCGCAAGATTCTTCAGGAAATCCAATCCGGTGCATTCGCTCGCGAATGGATCCTGGAAAATCAGGCCGGATTGCCCATGTTCCAGATGCTGAGGGATATTGAAAGCCGCCATTTGCTGGAAAAGGTAGGGCGGGAACTCCGCGATATGATGCCCTGGATAAGCAAGGAAGAAGGATGATCGCGTTCTTCCGTTGGTTCCCGATCATTATGCAAATATTGTTGGGTGTTAACAAAACTTCATATATTTTGGAGGAATCGGATTTTAAATTGTCGAATATGCTAGAGTACAATGGCCCATTTGTTTCCGGAGGTAGTTCCCTGGGGAGTGAAACATTCTGCACAGAGGGTTTGCTGATCAATGATAGAGGCTTACAATTTAACAAAGAAATATAACGGAAAAACAGCACTATCACAGGTGAACTTGACGATAAACAGGGGGGAATTTGTTTTTATCGTCGGGCCGAGCGGCGCCGGTAAATCAACCTTGTTGAAATTGATCATCAGGGAAATCCAGCCCACAGCCGGTATTCTGAAGGTTTTTGGACGTAATATAAGCCGCTTGCGCCGTAGCCAGGTTTCAATGCTGAGACGGAACGTGGGAATGGTCTTCCAGGATTTTCGCCTGCTGGAAGGAAAAACGGTATTTGAAAATGTAGCTTTTGCCATGCGGGTAACGGGTGTGTCCGGCCGGGAAATCAACAAGAGAGTGCCCCTGGCGCTTGATCTTGTGGGACTGGAACATAAAAGAAAGTCTCTGGTTACGGATCTTTCAGGAGGTGAACAGCAGAGAGTAGGCCTGGCCCGTGCCATAGTGAACAAGCCATCGATGATCCTTGCCGATGAACCCACGGGCAATCTCGACCCCGACAATTCCGCCGAATTGATGAATTTATTGCGCAGTATCAACAGTTACGGAACGACGATTATCGTTGCCACTCATGATCGGGATGCCGTTGACAGGCTGCAAAAAAGGGTAGTCTACCTTGACAAAAGCATTGTCATCGGCGACGAGGCAAGGGGGGCCTATCTACGTGCTCCTTAGAAATATTTACTACTTTATCAGTGAGGCTATCAAGGGTTTGTTCAGGAATGGATGGATGAGCCTGGCGTCCATCGGTGTTGTGGCCATAGCCCTGTTGATATTCGGAATTTTTGTTCTATTGAACATGAACGTGGAACACTGGTCGGGCACCCTGCTGGAGCAGATCGAGATCGTCGTTTTTATCGACGACGATGCCTCTGCTCTTGAAAGAAGAAATCTGAAGAATAGCCTTGATGAACACGAGTTGATCAGGGAGGCCGATTATGTTACCAAGGAGGTAGCCCTCGAAGAACTTAAAGACATGCTCGGCCCGGAATATGTGGAGGGCATCGAAGAGAATCCGCTACAGGATTCCTACATCATCAGGGTCTGGAAGCCGGAGATGGTTTCCGCCTTGATCAAGGACCTGGAAAAAATATCGGCAATAGAAGACATTGTCTGCCATCAGGAGATGGTCGAGAAGCTGACCAAGTTCACCAGGGCCTTGCAGTACGCGGCGTTGACCTTGATGATTCTGCTGGCGGTAACGGCCACATTCCTGATCTCTCACAGCATACGCATGACGGTGATGTTGCGCAGCGAAGAGATCATGATCATGAAATATGTGGGGGCCACGGATTCGTTTATCCGGTTGCCGTTTGTTTTTGAAGGTTTGTTTCTGGGGTTGCTGGGCACGATAATACCCTTGATCTGCCTTTATTTTGGTTACCAGTTGCTTCTGGAGGGTATCGAAACCGAACTTGCGTTTTTGCCGATGGTCCCTTTTCATACGGCCATGAACGAAGTTGCCAGGTTGGTTTTTCCCATGGGCATCGGGCTGGGGATCGTGGGCAGTGTGTTGTCTATTCGACGTTACTTGAAGGTGTAGGGATGTTTGGCAGGAGGTGACAGGGGATGACCGGATCCGGATGGAACTACAGATTGAACCGCACAGGTACAAAAGCGGTGGTAATCTTGCTGGTCATGATTCTGGCCACCTGTTTGCTGGTTTCGTCGGTATGGGCCAATGAATACAAAAGTATCGGTGAAGCCCGGCAGGAACAGGAGAAGATCGAGTCGCAGAAGGCGGCGCAGGAGGAGAAACTCAAAGCCAAGCGGAGCCGGGAAGAGGAACTCAAGGAAGAACTGAATGATCTGGACCGGGAGTTGCGCCAGATCAGGATAGAATTGAGCAGGCTGAACCGGGAGATCCGTACGACGGAAAAAGACATCAAGATCACCGAAAATGATTTGAGAGAGGCCGAAAAAAGGCTGAAGTACCAGGAAGGCTTACTTGTCAAACGCTTGCGTGTAATTTACAAACGGGGCAATATCAGCTATCTGGAGGCTTTGCTGGAGTCTTCATCCTTTGCCGACATGTTGACCAGGTTTTATTATCTGAAGGTCCTGGCCGATAACGATCTGATGCTTATCGAGAAAGTCGAGGAGGAAAAAGCGGTCATCACGGCCAAGAAAGAAGAACTGGAGGAGAAAAAAGGTGAACTGGAGGTCACCCGCCGCTCGGTGGCTGACAAGAAGGAAGAAGCTGACCGCAATGTGGCAGCCCGTTCCCGTGTTCTTAATGAACTTAACAAGGAAATACAGAAGATAGTCCAGCATCTTTCTGATCTTGAAGAAGCAAGTAAAAAAATTGAAGATGAAATAAGGCGGATGAACATCAGCGGGGGGCAACGCCCCTCGGGAGCGCTGCTCTGGCCGGTGGAGGGTCATTCATATCTTACCTCGCCTTTCGGTATGCGCTGGGGAGTGCCTCATACGGGGATAGATATAGGAACCGGCGGACAGCCCAATCGCATTCTGGCAGCGGAAAGCGGTGAGGTGTTCAAGGTAGTGCACAGCTCGCAAGGGTACGGGAATTATGTTATGGTTAACCATGGCGGGGGGATGACCACGCTCTACGCACATTTAAGTTCCATCAGCGTAAGGTTGGGGCAGACTGTTAACCGGGGTGACCCGCTCGGGAAGGCCGGAAATACTGGCCATAGCTTCGGGGTGCATTTGCATTTCGAGGTGCGGATTGATGGTGTGCCGGTGGATCCATACGGTTACCTATGATTTGGGTTTGTTCCGGCCGGGGGCAGACAATATTGGTTGGAAACCGGATCGATTGAGTTATCGGGAAGACACTCAGCAAGGATCCGGCTTTTTTTTAAATTATCAGGGTACAACAGCAGGCGGTGTTGCGAATTGAAAGAGAACAGGTTTTTTTATACGGTGCTTTTTCTGGTGGCGCTGCTACTCATCAGCAACTTTGTAACCTACAAGGTTGTTGGTAGGCAAGAATCAACACGTCCGGTGGAAACGGACGGGTCCCTGCAAGGCAACGAAAAATACAGCGAATATGGCTTGTTGTTCAGGATCGTAGGTATCCTGGAAGAGGGGTACATCGATGAACTTGATCAGCAAGAACTGCTTGAGGGAGCGATCGAGGGGATGCTCGGAGCGCTGAATGATCCCCAGACTACCTTTCTGGGCCACGAGGAAACAGAGGATCTCCTCTCCTTGCTGAAGGGTTCTTTCGGGGGCGTGGGAGTGCGTATCGTGGACACGGGGGAGGGGATCACGGTGGTGGAGGTTCTGCCGGAGTCCCCCGCTCTGAAGGCCGGGGTACACCCGGGTGACCGTATCCGCCATGTTGATCAGATTGACATCAAAAACAGGGATGTTGATAAGGTTGTACAACTTATACGTGGCAGGGCAGGGTCAAAAATTGTCATCGGGATCGAACGGCCCGGATCCGAGAAAGAGATCGAGTTTTCCATGGAACGGGAAGAGATATCTTTCCGGACGGTTACGGGCGAACTGGTGGATAACGATATCGCCTGCATCAGGGTCAGTCAGTTTGACGGGGGTACCGGACATGAGTTTGTAACCATGCTGGAAAAATTCGAGGCGCATGGGTTGCGAGGGCTGGTTCTTGATCTGCGCGACAATCCCGGGGGGCTCTTCATGGAAGCACTGAAAATTGCACGAGTGCTGGTTCCCGAGGGAGAGATCGTCCGGATCGTGGAAAGGGATGGGACAGTCAAAGAAATTTATTATTCCGATGCGGAGCCGAGGGGCTATCCGATGGTTGTGCTGATCAATAGCGGTTCAGCAAGCGGTGCAGAAATCATCGCCGGTGCGTTGAAGGACCGCGAGGCGGCGCTTCTGGTGGGAAAACCGACCTACGGGAAGGCTACTGTTCAGAACTTCGAAACATTCGAGGAAGGGCAGGGCTTGCGCTACACGGTGGCCAAATATGTGACTCCCTCCGGGTTTGACCTGCACGGCGAGGGGTTGACGCCCGATTTTGATGTCGATCTGCCACCCATTTACCAATACTATTATCATCTGCCGCCCGGCAAACTTGAAAAAGGGGATTTTGGCACCTCGGTTTATCTGCTGCAGGAGATGCTCGTTACTCTGGGTTACAAAATAAAATTGTCCGGCTTCTTTGACGGGGCTACCGAGGAGGAATTGAAAAAGTTTCAACGGGGGCATGACCTCTCCCCGCACGGAAAATTTGATGATACCACGTGGGTCTATTTGCGCCGGGATCTGGATAAAGTTATTAAAGACAGAGATAGCCAGTTTGAAAAAGCGGTACAGATCGTAAAAGACAGGAGTCGGGGCTGATGTTTCCTTTCGGGGATGTAATCATGATGTTGATCAGGACTTTCTTTTATTTTTTGTTCAATCCTCTTTTCTGGCTGGTCATGGTCATTGTCTATTTTCAATATCGCCGCACGGCCAGGATGGAGGAACGCCTTTTTGGCAGGCCTTTGAACAATATATGGGAACAGGTTGCGAGGTCCCTGCTTCTGGGTTGCGGGGGCGGGTTTCTGGCCAGCGTAGTGCTGCTGGTGCTGGGGCTTTCTCTCGACAGTATCGGTATCGAATATATCTGGCCGGTGGCGATCCTGCTGTTGTTGGTCAACCCTCGCTTTCTGTGTTTTGCCTATGCGGGGGGAATCGTATCGGTCGGGGTGCTGATAGCCGATTTCATTACCCGTCACTTTGCTTTATTCACAGATAATGCTTTCGTGTCCTCCTTGCTGGAGATCAATCTGACCGGTCTGCTCATCCTCGTTGGTGTCCTGCATCTGGTAGAATCCCTGCTGATCTACATAGGGGGCCATTGGGGCAACAGCCCCGTGTATTTCAAAGCGCCCTCGGGACAGGTCGTGGGGGGGTTTTCTTTGCAGCGTTTCTGGCCCGTCCCCCTGGTGGGCATGGTTGCCAGCCTGCAACCGGACACCTCGGAACTGATGAGCAATTCGATTCAGATGCCCGACTGGTGGCCCATATTGAGTGCAGGGATAGAACCGGGGATGGCGGAAACTCTCCTGTTTTTGCTCATTCCGGTAATGGCCGGGCTGGGCTACGCCGATCTGACCATCTCCTCGACCCCCCGGGAGAAGAGCATCGTCTCCGGCCGTCTTCTGGGTGTCTACAGTGTTGCCCTGATGGCCATGGCCCTGGCCGCCGAATATTTTCCGGCATTTATTGTACCTGCTTGCCTGTTTGCACCGCTCGGCCATGAACTCGTGGTTTTCCTGGGGCATCGTCTGGAGTTTTTCAGGACGGCGCGTTTCAGCTTGCCGGAAAGGGGAACGATGGTGCTGGCTGTCTATCCCGGTTCGGCGGCATCCAGGGCGGGATTGCTTACAGAGGATATTATCGAGGAGGTAAACGGGGAGAGGGTGGAAGACAGCCGACACCTGATACGGCTTATCGATGAAAGTTATTTTCTGGTGCATCTTACGGTGAGAAGGGAATCACGAGTCATTACCGTCGTTCTGAAAAAAGACAGAGTGGAAGGAACCCGCCCCGGCCGGGCATCTCCACGGTGGGGTTTGATACCGGTACCCGATACCCGTACCACCATTTTCATGGAAGCTCGAAAACCAAAACTGGTGCAGAAGATCAGAAAATATTTTTCAAGGGAAAGAAAATGAACTGACCGTATTTTTTGCTGCCGGGGGTAATGGAAATGTGGAGGAATGGTGTCGATGTTGGCTGTTTTTTTCACTTCATTTACAAGCATCTTTCTGGCGGAATTTGGAGACAAGACCCAGCTTATCTCCATGAATCTGGCCTGTCGCTATCCACCATTGCAGGTTCTGGCCGGGGTGATGGTGGGCCTGGCCGCTGTCCAGGCTATGGCCGTCGGGGCCGGCGGGGTTATCTACAGGTACATTCCCCTGGAAGTTATCATCATCTTCTCCGGGGCATTCTTTATCTGTATCGGGTTGTGGACTGCCCTGGTGCCCGTACGTTCGGTTGATCACGCCACCGAAAAGAAGTCGGGATTCTGGCCCGCCGTGGGGCTTATCTTTATCTCGGAACTTGGCGACAAAACCCAGATCACGGCGATGCTTCTGGCTGCCAGTTTTGGCCGTCCCCTGGTGGTTCTGGCCGGTGCCATCCTGGCCATGCTGGCCAATCACCTGATTGCCATATTCTTCGGGGCTCGCTTTCTTTCGCGGCTTCCCGACAGGTGGCTGCGTTTCATATCCGCGGCGGTGTTTCTGGTGGTGGGTATTGCCGTGCTCTCCCTGGGCGCGAGGGCGCAGGTATAAATTGGCTTCCCATTGGTAAAAGATAAAGGTATCAGCTTCAAGAATGGAGGGATTGGTAATGCCTTCCAAGGATACGGGGAGCCTGTTCCTGGATATTCAAAAAGAGAAAATGAAGATGGTCAATCTTCTCCTGGCGCAAAGCCTGAGCTTTCTTGACCAGGCCAGGAAGATTCTCAACAGTGTCAATGATGATTTGAATCTGCCGGGCAAGGCCCGGACACTTCCCCAAAAAGAGATTTACACCCTGGATGACCTCCGCAAAAAATAGCAATGCCCTTCACCTTCCGTGAACATCCGGCTGCGACATCACATCGTCAGTCCCGTTCATGTTTCCCCGTCTTCGTCGGCCATGGCATTCATTCACCCGCCGTTGCCCATCCACGCTCACGATTTCTCTTTTCCCCGTTGTCGCCATGGGAACAAAGCGTTTACAATCGCTTCTTGCCCTTCCCTGCAAGGATAGCCTTCCCCTGTTGGAATCAAGGTACGCTGTACCGTCCGGGTTACATCGCACTATCTATTATTTTTTGGCGAAGCCATGGAACCGGTTGTCCCGACCTGAAAATGGTAGCGGAGTTGATTTTGCTCGCAGCAGGGTGGTTAATATTTTTGGCGTTTTTATGTTATAATCAGGGGATGGATAGACAGGTGATGGAAGAAGGGGGATTTGTCCGGGGTGAAGGGAACTTTCAAGCTCAAATCTGATTACCTGCCCAGCGGTGATCAACCTCGGGCCGTGGCCGAATTGGCCCTGGGTTTGCAGAACGGCGATCGATACCAGACACTGCTGGGGGTTACCGGTTCGGGAAAAACTTTCACGATGGCCAACATCATCCAGAAGGTACAACGTCCGACCCTGGTGATGGCTCCCAACAAGACATTGGCTGCCCAGCTCTGCAGTGAATTCAAGGTTTATTTTCCCGACAATGCCGTGGAATTTTTTATCAGTTATTATGATTATTATCAGCCCGAGGCTTATATACCGCAGACCGACACCTACATCGAGAAAGATTCTTCGATCAACGAGGAGATCGACAAGCTCAGACATTCGGCTACCGCTGCGGTACTGGAAAGAAGGGATGTTATCGTCGTGGCCAGCGTTTCTTGCATATACGGACTCGGTTCACCTGCCGAATATCGCGATCACGTCATCTCCTTGCGGCGCGGGATGTCTGGAAGCCGTGAGGAAATATTGCGGCGCCTGGTGGAAAACCAGTACATTCGCAATGATCTGGATTTTCAGCGGGGCAGTTTCCGTGTCCGTGGGGATGTCATCGAAATAATTCCGGCTTCTTTTCAGGAGGCGGCGATCAGGATTGAGTTGTTCGGCGATGAGATCGAGCGCCTTCGTGAGGTGGACATCCTTACCGGGCGTGTGCTTGGCGAACGCGATCACGTGGCTATCTTTCCGGCCAGCCATTACGTGACTTCCCGTGACAGGATGAAGGCGGCAGTAGGGTCCATCGAGGAAGAATTGCAGGAGAGGCTGGCCTATTACCGGGAAAAGGAACTTTTTCTGGAGGCGCAACGGATCCAGCAGCGTACGCTCTTCGATCTGGAGATGATGATGGAGGCCGGTTACTGCAGTGGTGTCGAGAATTACTCACGGCATCTTGACGGGCGCCCTCCGGGGAGCAGGCCAAATACCCTGATGGACTATTTCCCGCCGGATTTTCTTTTGTTTATCGATGAATCGCATATCTCCATACCCCAGATCAGGGGGATGTTTGCCGGTGACTATTCACGGAAGAAAACCCTCGTGGAACATGGATTCCGGCTGCCCTCGGCTCTGGACAACCGTCCCCTTCAATTTGATGAGTTTGAAAACCTGGTCGGTCAGGCTATCTTCGTGTCGGCCACGCCCGGCCCTTTCGAGCTTCAGGAAAGTACGCAGATCGTGGAGCAGATCATCCGCCCCACCGGCCTGGTCGATCCGCAAGTGGAGGTTCGCCCCGTTGACGGGCAGGTTGATGATCTGTACGGGGAGATAAAGAAAAGAGTCCAACGTCATGAACGGGTACTGGTAACGACCCTGACCAAGAGAATGGCCGAGGATCTGGCTGACTATTACAGTGATCTGAAGCTGCGGGTTCGTTATATGCATTCGGAGATAAATGCTCTGGAGAGGATGGAGATCATCAGGGGGCTCAGAATGGGGGAGTTCGATGTCCTGATCGGTATCAACCTGCTGCGGGAGGGGCTGGACCTGCCGGAAGTGTCACTGGTAGCCATACTGGATGCCGATAAAGAAGGTTTTCTCAGGTCGGAACGATCCCTGGTCCAGACTTTCGGGAGGGCGGCGCGAAATATTGACGGGCAGGTAATCATGTACGCGCGGGAGATCACCGCTTCGATGGAAAGAGCGATTGCAGAGACAGAGCGGCGCCGGAAAATACAGGAGAACCATAACCGCAAATACGGGATCAAACCCCGGACCATCAAGAAGGCGGTACATGGGCTCATTGAAGCCACGCACCTGGCCGAAACGGAAGGGGGCCTCGCCTATCTGCCGACCAGGGACGAACTGAAATCCGGCAACAGAAAACAACTGATAAAAGATCTACGCCGGAAGATGAACACGGCTGCCCGCGATCTCGAGTTTGAAAAGGCAGCCGAGATCAGGGATTTGATTTTCGAGCTGGAGGAAGGAGCGATACTGGGTTGAACAACAGAAAGATTATCATCAGGGGAGCCCGGGAACACAACTTGAAAAACATAGATCTGGACCTGCCCCGTAACAAATTGATCGTGTTCACGGGGGTGAGCGGTTCGGGAAAATCATCTCTGGCATTTGATACGATCTATGCGGAGGGACAGAGGCGGTATGTCGAATCTCTATCCGCCTATGCCCGCCAATTTCTGGGGCAGCTCAACAAGCCGGATGTCGATCTTCTGGAAGGCCTCTCGCCATCCATCTCCATCGACCAGAAGGCGGCATCGCGCAACCCGCGTTCGACTGTGGGAACGGTTACCGAGTTGTACGATTTCATGCGGTTGCTGTACGCCCGCATCGGCAGGCCTCACTGCCCGCATTGTCATAAACCAATCACTCCCCAGACCGTGGAGCAGATTGTCGATCAGCTTCTTGATCATATGGAGGAGGGGACCAAGCTGCAGATATTGGCGCCACTGGTGCGCAGCAAAAAGGGCGAGTACGCGCAGCTACTCGAGGATGTGCGGCGCAAGGGGTACGTGCGGGTCAGGATCAACGGTGAGATAAAAGATCTGGAAGAAGATATTGTTCTGGACAGGAACAAGCGCCATACCATCGATGTGGTTGTTGACCGGATTGTCATGCGCAAGGGGATCGAGACACGACTGGCCGATTCCCTGGAGACGGCACTCAAACTCTCCGATGGACTGGTCAAGGTCCAGGTGGTCGGAGGGGAGGAGAGTCTTTATCACGAGAAGTTTGCCTGTGTTGACTGCGGTTTCAGTTTCGAGGAGATCAGCCCGCGGGCATTTTCTTTCAACAGCCCGTACGGGGCTTGCCCCGAATGCAGCGGCCTGGGTGTGAAGATGGAATTTGATCCCGAAAAGGTGGTACCCAACGAGGAACTCACCGTCGCCGAAGGGGCGCTGCACCCGTGGAACTGGGGATCACGATATTATTCGCGGCTTCTAAAAGCGGCGATGCACCATTTCAATATAGACGAGAATACACCTTTCAGTTCACTCTCCGACGAGGAGAGGGAGATCATATTGTACGGTTCCGCGGAGCCGATCAGTTTCCGCTATGTGAATACCTACGGGCGGACCAGGAATTACCGCATGGCCTTCCAGGGGGTCATCAACATTCTTTCCACACGTTACCGGGAGACCACTTCCGAAGAGATCCGGGAGGAACTCGGCCAGTACATGAGCACCCACCTTTGCCCCGGTTGCGGGGGAAGGCGCCTGAAAGAATCAAGTTTGGCAGTAACCATAAATGGAAAGAATATCTCCGAGGTTGCTGCCTGTGCGGTCAATGAAGCGGATGCCTTTTTCAGATCACTGGTTCTTGATGAGAGGGAGGCGAAAATTGCGCGTCAGGTGTTGAAGGAGATCACTTCCCGGTTGAATTTCCTGCGCAATGTCGGGCTTGATTATCTAAATCTGGACCGGGCGGCGGCTACCCTTTCCGGGGGTGAGGCGCAGAGGATACGCCTGGCCACGCAGATAGGTTCTGGATTGACGGGGGTGATCTATATCCTTGACGAACCCAGTATCGGCCTGCACCAGCGTGACAACATGCGCCTGTTGCAGACACTCATGGATCTGCGAGATCTGGATAACACGGTCATAATAGTGGAGCACGATGAAGAGACGATCAGGACGGCTGACCATGTCGTCGATATAGGACCGGGAGCGGGTGCGGACGGGGGGGAAATCGTGGCTGCGGGGCCGCTGAAAAAGATCATGGAGACACCGCGTTCGGTAACCGGGGATTATCTGGCCGGGAGAAGCCGCATCGAGGTGCCCGGAAGCCGCCGCGACAAGGATGGCCGGTGGCTGGTTGTGGAGGGTGCCCGGGCCCACAATCTGAAAAATATAAATGTGAGGATTCCCCTCGGTTTGTTTACCTGTGTAACCGGCGTGTCGGGCTCGGGGAAGAGTACGCTCATCAACGATATCCTGGCACGCGAACTGGCACGGCGATTGCACCACGCCAGGGAGCGCGGGGCAGAGCATGACAACCTGCTGGGCCTGGAACATCTGGACAAAGTGGTAGAAATAGATCAATCGCCTATCGGAAGGACGCCGCGCTCAAACCCGGCTACCTACACGGGGTTGTTCGATGGGGTTCGTACCTTATTCTCCCAGATGCCTGAATCCCGGGTGAGGGGATACCGTCCCGGCCGATTCAGTTTCAATGTCCAGGGGGGCCGCTGCGAAGCATGCCGCGGTGATGGGATCCTGAAAATCGAGATGCATTTTTTGCCCGATGTCTATGTTCCCTGTGAAGTATGCCGCGGGAAGAGATACAACCGCGAGACCCTGGAGGTATATTTCAAAGGCCACAACATTGCCGATGTTCTCAACTTGACCGTGGAGGAGGCTCTGGAACTTTTCAAGACAATACCCCGTGTGCAGCGCCGATTGCAATCGCTTGATGATGTTGGACTGGGGTATATCCGTCTGGGGCAGCCGGCCACGACTCTTTCCGGGGGCGAGGCACAGAGGGTCAAACTGGCCACGGAGCTTTCCCGCCGCAGCAATGGCCGTACCATCTATATTCTTGATGAGCCCACCACGGGGTTGCATATCGATGATATACGCAAATTGTTGATGGTCCTTGAAAAGCTGGTCGATTCCGGCAATACCGTGGTGGTAATCGAGCATAACATGGAAGTAATCAAAAGGGCGGATCATCTGATTGACCTTGGCCCGGAAGGAGGCGCCGAGGGGGGAGAGATCGTGGCCGAGGGGACCCCCGAGGAAGTAGCCGACCTGGATCATTCTCATACCGGGCGTTACCTGCGCCGGGTCCTTTATGCGGGTGAAACTTCTTCATCCCCGGGGTCGATGGACAGGCGGGTGATCGACCGTGAGCGATGAACGGCAGGCGGCGAGGCTCCCGCTGCTCGAGAAGATAAAACAGTTCCCCACCCTTCCCGGCGTCTATCTGATGAAGGACAGGGCGGGCCGGGTGATTTACGTGGGCAAGGCACGGAATCTCCGTGCCAGGGTAAATTCGTACTTCAGGCGCAACATCGGTGCCCGTCAGCAACTGCTTGTTTCCCGGATAGAGGAGATCGATTACATCTTGACTTCCACGGAGATGGAGGCCCTGATCACGGAAAATCAGATTATCAAGGAGTACCAGCCCCGCTACAATATCAGCCTGAAGGACGACAAGTCTTACCCCTACGCCCGGATTACACCGGAGCTTTACCCGCGGTTGGAAATGGTAAGATTACCCCTGGAAGACGAGAAGCGGCATGGCGCATATGAGCCCATCTATTTCGGCCCTTATACCGAAGCCCGCGCCCTTCGCCGTACGTTGCGTTTTCTGGATAAAATATTTCCTCTGCGCAGTTGCCGCCAGGACCTGGATGGGACTGAACGAGGCCGCCCCTGTTTGAATTACCAGATGAAACGTTGCCTCGGCCCTTGCCGTGGGAACGAAGCTGTACCCCCCGAAGAATATCGGGCTCTGGTCAACCAGGTCATTCTTTTCATGGAGGGGAAGCAGGGCGATCTGCTGGGAAGGATCGAGGCGCAGATGCACGATGCCGCCGCCAGGTTGGATTTCGAGACGGCCATGGTCCATCGTGACCGCCTCCATGACCTGCGCCGGGCTCTCGACAATCAGAAAGTGCTGGCTCTGCCTTCGGGCGATTATGATATCCTGGCTCTGATAAATATGGAAGAGGCAGCGGGGGCAGAGCCGGCATCCACGATTTCGGTTTACATGTTCCGTATCCGTGAGGGGCGTATGAAGGAGCGTGAACATTTCGTGTTGAAGGGGGCCGGGGGGATGCCCGAAGCGGAAATAATGGGCGGGTTCATCAAAAATTATTACAGCCGTGGGGTGCTTCTGCCCGCGGAGATCATCGTTTCGCACCGGCCCGACGATATGGAACTTCTGGAACAATGGCTTCACCGGATATACGATCTGAAAGTAAAAATAGTCCTTCCCCGGCGCGGTTTCCGCCGGGATCTACTGGAAAGATGCGTTCACGAGGGGTATCTTCTTGCCAGGGAGAAAGCCCGGAAAGGCGTACGGCCGGAGAGGGAGGAGGAAAGGCGGCGGTCCCTGGCTGCATTGGGCAAAATAGTGCAACGGGAAAACCTGTCGCGGCTGGAGGGTTACGATATTTCACACTTGCAGGGTGGTGGAGCTGTCGGTTCAATGGTTGTATTCCAGGAGGGGGCGCCTTTCAAAAATGGTTATCGGCGTTTCCGTTTGCGCGGTGAATACGGGGGTGACGATTGTAGATCCTTGAGGGAGGTATTGCGGCGCAGGATGGAACATGGGGAGATGCCACGACCGGATCTGATCATGGTGGATGGGGGAGCAGCCCAGCTGAATGTCTTGACGGGTATTTTGCGGGAGAAAGGGTGGGGTGATGTGTCCGCCATTGCCCTTGCAGAAAAAAAAGAAGAAATCTACCTTCCCGAGGAAAAAGAACCGCTGCACCTTCCCCTTCAAAACCCGGCGGTGAACTTGCTGCGCAAGATCAGAGACGAGGCCCACCGTTTTGCACTGGCCTACCATCGCCGGGTCCGGGGCAAGGAGGCCCTGCTTTCCTCCCTGGACCGTATTCCGGGCATCGGCAAAAAACGGAAAGCGGAACTTCTTCGCCATTTCGGGGGGATGGGAGCTTTGCTGAAGGCTTCACCGGAAGAGATCCGCAGGGTCAAGGGTTTCGGCAAGGAACTCTCCCGGGCAGTTTATGATTTCCTGCATCGGCAGTGAAACGATATGATATAATTAATTGAATCATGAATGAAACTGGGGGTTTGGGTATGGCTTATCGTCTCATAGTAATGGATCTGGATGAGACCCTCCTGGGTCAGAATTTCGAGATATCCGAAAGGAATCTTTCGGCGATAAAGAAAGCACAGGACAGAGGGATCAAGGCGACGATAGCTACGGGGAGGATGTTCAGGTCCAGCTTGCCTTACATCAAGCGGTTGAAAATCAGGGAGCCGGTGATCGTCTATCACGGAGCGATGGTCAGGGCGGTTGAAACAGGGGAGGATCTTTATCATTATCCCATCGATTACGAGATGGCCCTGCCGATCGTGGAGGCAGCGGAGGAATTTGGTTATCATGTCAATCTCTATGCGGATGACCAGGTTCATATCAAGGAAGAGGGTCAGTTCTCGCGCCTTTACCAGAAAATCGCCGCCGTGGAAGTTAAACCGGTGGGCAGCTTGCACAGATACCTGGAAAATACCGGTACAAGCCCGACAAAACTGTCAATCATCGATTTCGATGGCAATCTGGCGCGGATGGAATCATTCCTGCAAGAAAAATATGGGCGCCGCCTGGTGGTAACCAAATCACTCGGCTATTTCCTGGAAGTTACACACCCGAGGGCAACCAAGGGGCAGGCCCTGGAATTCCTGGCAGGAAAGATGGGGATAAAAGCCGAGGAGATAGCGGCTTTTGGCAATAGTTACAATGATATAGACATGCTCGAGTATGTTGGCCTGGGGGTCGTGGTCGATAATGCGCCGCCCGTGATCAAGGAGGTGGCCGATCTGGTTACCGGATCCAACGTCGAGGACGGGGTAGCGGAAGCGATAGAGAATTATATTATCTGACCGGTTGTGGCCAGGGGGAGACAGGCAGTTGGCAGAAATGAAAATTGATGCGGATCTGCATGTTCATACGGTGGCCAGTGGGCATGCATACAGCACCGTGAACGAGATATGCGCCGTGGCGGCGCGGAAAGGGCTGCAACTGGTGGCTATCACCGATCACGGGCCGGCCATGCCCGGGGGGCCTCACCGTTACTATTTCGGGAACCTGCAAGTACTGCCGCAAAATATAGAGGGAGTTCGGGTTCTTTCCGGCGTGGAGGCCAACATCATCAACTTTGATGGGGAGCTTGACCTCTCTGTTTTTTACCTTCGGAGGCTGGATCTGGTCTGGGCAGGTTTGCATCAACCCTGTATCCGGCCCGGCAGCCGTGCCGAAAATACCGGGGCCCTGGTTAAAGCGCTGGACAATCCCCTGGTGGACGGGGTCGTGCATCCGGGCAACCCGGAATTTGCCATCGATGCCGAAGAGTTGGTTCTGAAAGCGGGGGAAGAACGCAAGCTGATCGAGATCAACAACAATTCATTTGCGGTACGTCCCGGAAGCCGGGAAAATTGCCTGCGGATTGCAACCCTGGCGAGAGCACAGGGCTGTCTGGTGGCAGCCAATAGCGATGCCCATTTTTCCGAAGATGTTGGCTGTCTGGACAGTGCCCTGGAATTGTTGAAAGAAGCCGGGGTACCCGGGGGACAGATTATCAATATGGATGCTGCCCGGGTTGTTGATTATGTGGAGAAACGCCGTTGCATGAAGGAACAATGGTATCAGAAGGCTTTCTGATGGCTCCTGGAGAAGGAAAGGCAGAGGCGGCACTGCATGAGTATGAATGGGGCCGATCTCTATCCCGTTGGCTGGCCCATCGGATTACGGCAAGCGGGGAAAATTTTCAAAGCGCATGTGGCTGACGGGGTTCGATAAAAACAGGGCTGGAAGCTGGTGTTGCAGTATGTATGCATGTGGGCTTTGCGCCTGAAATCATATTGAACGGGGGGAAAGAAAGGTGAACGATATACAATTCGTTCTTATCACCGGCCTTTCCGGGGCTGGAAAGAGCTGCGCGGTGAATTGTTTCGAGGATCTGGGTTATTTCTGTGTGGACAATCTTCCCCCGCTCCTGATTCCCAAATTTGCGGAGATGTGCCTCCAATCGGAAGGGAAAGTAAATCGGGTTGCCCTCGTCTGTGATGTTCGTGGGCGTGACTTTTTCACACACCTCTTTGAAAGCCTGGCCGAACTGGAGGCGGACGGTTTCCGCTACAAGATACTGTTTCTCGAGTCTTCCAGTGATGTGCTGGTGCGCAGATACAAGGAGACGCGGCGACGTCATCCTTTGAAGAAGAGCACTATCCTGGAGTCAATTGGCAAAGAGGTCAAGATACTGAGTGAGATAAGGGGTAAGGCTACCAGTATCATCGATACTTCATTCCTGACTCCCAACGAACTCCGTGACAGGATCATCTCCCTCTATGCTGAAAATCGGCGGGAGAAGAGCTTGCAGGTGACGCTTGTTTCTTTCGGGTACAAACATTCAATACCTTCAGATTGTGATCTGGTTTTTGATGTTCGCTTTCTGCCCAATCCCCATTATGTTGAACACCTCAAACCCTTGACGGGCAACGATACGGCGGTCAAGGATTATGTGTGCAAATGGCCGATCACCAGGATTTTTTTGCAAAAACTCGGGGAGATGTTGACGTTTCTGATCCCACATTATGTCAGCGAGGGGAAGAGCCACCTGATCATCGGGATTGGCTGTACGGGGGGACGGCATCGTTCGGTGACGATTGCCAATGAACTCTTCCATTTTCTGCAGCAGGAAGGTTGTTCCCTGGCAATCGAACATCGGGATATTGACAAATAAAGGGTTGGTGTCATGGCTGGGAAAATAACGACCTTTTCGCAGAAGGTGAAAAGTGAACTCTGTCGTACAAGGCCCCTTTTTCCATGTTGTACCCGTGCAGAATTGGGAGCCATAATCCACCTGCGTGGTTATATCACTCTCAACGAGCGGAAACCGATGTTGAATATAAGGCTGGACAGCAACGCATTGACCAGATATGTTTTCAAAACAATCAAGGAGACGGTCCATGCAGCCCCCGGGGTAATGTACCATGAAAGGGAAAAATGTGCGGGTTCATATTTTGTGATCCGCATCCTGGATGAGGCTGTCCTGGAGAAACTGTTTTCATGTCTGGGGATGAAGAAACAGGGACAGTGGCTGGGGGTGCCCCGGGTCAATCCGCAGATGGTGCGGAACGGTTGCTGCCGGGGAAGTTACCTGCGGGGGGCATTTATGGCCGGAGGATCGATCAATTCGCCGCGGGCCGCTTACCACCTGGAAATATTTTCTGAATATGAAATCTACGCCCGCGAGATGCTCGAACTGATGCAAGAATTTGAAATTACCGCCTCGTTGCGCCGCCGGGAAAAAGGTTATTACGTTTATCTGAAAAATGCGGAATCAATACTGGATTTTTTAAGACTCATCAGGGCCTATTCCCCTTTGATGCAGATGGAGGAGCAGCGGGTCTTCAAGAGTTTGCGAAACCATACAAATCGTCTGGTGAACTGCGAGACGGCCAACCTGAACAAGATCGTTGCGGCTTCCTGCAAACAGACAGAGGCCATCGAGGCTATTGCCCGGAGTATAGGACTGGACAGGTTGCCCACCGGATTGAGGGAAGCTGCTATCTTGAGAATAGAACATCCCGAGGCTTCCCTCAAAGAATTGGGGGAGATGATGAATCCTCCGCTGAGCAAGTCGGGGATCAGTTACCGCCTTAAAAGGTTGAACAGGATAGCCGACCATATTTCGGGGCGCGGAGATAAGTCCTGTTGATTTTGGGAAAGATAGATGACGGTTCATGGGTAAAATAACGGTTGAACAACTTCAAAGCGGGGTTGGCACTGAAAGGAATTTGATTGTCACCGGGCGAAAAAAACAACCGGGAAGGGATGCAAAAGGGGTGGTGCGGTGAAAAAGCTAACCTTGAAGGATGTGTCCGTGGAACGGAAGAGAGTACTCGTAAGAGTCGATTACAATGTCCCACTGGATGGGGGAGTGGTAGCCGATGACGCACGGATCCGTGCATCGTTGCCAACCATTCGTTACCTTCTGGGAAAAAAAGCAAAGATCATCCTGCTCTCACATCTGGGAAGGCCGGCGGGTGAAGTCGTTGATGAATGGAGAATGGACCCTGTCGCCAGATGTCTGGAGAAGCTTCTGGGGATGAAGGTCAAGAAGATCGATTTCACCGTGGGGCCTGAAGTGGAAAGATCTGTCCGGAACCTGGATGGCGGGGAGATCCTGCTACTCGAGAATGTGCGTTTCTTGCCCGGCGAGGAAAAGAATGATCCGTTGCTGGCCGAAAAGATAGCTGCCCTGGCGGATATATTCGTGAATGACGCTTTCGGGACGGCACACCGTGCCCACGTTTCTACAACGGGAATAACCAGATATCTCCCGGCGGTGGCCGGGTTTCTCATGGAGAAAGAGATCACCACCCTCCGGAGATGCCTCGATCGCCCGGAAAGGCCCCTGACAGCTATCTTTGGCGGGGCCAAGGTCTCCGACAAGATCGGGGTTATCAACAAGTTCCTGGAGTTGGCCGACAATATTCTGATAGGTGGGGGGATGGCCAATACATTTTTAAGAGCCAAAGGGTACGACATGGCTTCCTCTTTTTATGAAGAGGGCAGGATTGAGAGTGCCAGGGAGTTGTTGAAAAAGATAAGGGCCGGGCGGAAACGGGTTTACCTGCCTGACGACCTGGTAATCGTTGAAGAGCTGGTCGCAGGTGCACCGTTCCGGACAGTTGCGGCGGATTCCGTAACCGGAGGATGGAAAGCCGTTGATATCGGCCCTGGCACGATGGAGAGTTTCAGCGAGATAGTTGCCGCATCAGGAATGATAATATGGAATGGGCCGCTGGGGGTCTTCGAGTTGAGCCCTTTCGACCGCGGTACGGAAGCGGTAGCCAGGGCGGCAGTGGAAAGCAAAGCCTATCTACTGGTCGGTGGAGGAGACACTGCCGCTGCATTTGAGAGGTTTGGCATTGCCGCGGAAGCCGACTACATATCCACGGGGGGAGGGGCTACCCTCGAATTTCTGGAAGGGAAAGAACTGCCGGGGATAGCGGCGTTGAAAGGGCTGGATAAATACTAGATTGTAGGAGGTTGAATAATGAACTTGATCATTGCAGCAAACTGGAAGATGCACAAGACCGTCGAGGAGACAAAGGAGTATGTGGAAAAATTCAAGGTGTGGCAGGAGGAATTGTCCGGAAGCCAGGTAATCATCTGCCCGCCATTTACGGCCTTGTTGACTGCCAGGGAGGCGCTCTTCAAGACAGCTTTTCACCTTGGCGCCCAGAACATGATGTGGGAGAGCGAGGGGGCCTATACAGGGGAGATATCTCCGCTTATGCTGAGGGAACTGGGGGTGCGCTATGTGATCATCGGCCATTCCGAACGACGGTGGGTCTTTGGTGAGACTGACGAGCAGATCAACAGAAAGATAAATGCGGCCCTGGAATACAATTTGATTCCCATTTTCTGCGTGGGGGAAACCATGGAGGATCACCAATCAGGGCGGATGAAGAAGGTCGTTCTGGGCCAGTTGCGGGAAGGTCTGAAGGGTATTGATACAGACAAAGTAAAAAACATGATCATTGCCTACGAGCCGGTCTGGGCTATCGGAACGGGGGTTGCCGCATCACAGGAAGATGCTGCGGCAGCGGCTGAATGTATTCTGGAAGAGATTGATCATATCTTCGAGGATAGAACCAGGGTCAAGATCCTGTATGGTGGCAGTGTCAATAAAGATAATATCGGTGATTTTGTTACCATTCCGGGCATCGAGGGCACCCTCGTCGGCGGTGCCAGCCTTCAGGCCGATGTATTTGCCGGGTTGATCAGGGCAGCCAACTCAGCGCGTGTTTACCGGGAGGTTTAGCGATTGTATCTTGCCAACAGGCCTGTAATCCTTGTTATCATGGATGGATGGGGATGCCGTGCCGAAAAAGAGGGAAATGCGATTGCCCATGCTTCAATTCCTTATTTGCGCCATCTCGGGGAATCATGCCCTTTTACCTTGCTGGGAGCTGCCGGGGAAGCTGTGGGATTACCGGAGGGCCAGATAGGCAATTCCGAGGTGGGGCATCTGAATATCGGGGCCGGGCGGATTGTTTATCAGGACCTGAGCCGCATCAACAATAGCATCGAGGCCGGTGTTTTCTTTGAAAACAAGATCATAAAGCAGACGCTGGAAACGGTGGGCAGAAAACGTTCTTCGCTTCACCTGATGGGGCTTCTTTCCGATGGGGGAGTCCACAGCCATATCGATCAATTGTTTGCCCTGTTGATAGCTGCCAGGCGTTTCGGTATGAAACAGAATGTATTTGTTCATGCCATCCTGGACGGCAGGGATGTCCCGCCGGCCAACGCTCTGAAGTATATCAAGGAGCTCGATGAATTTTGCAGTGCAAATGCGGTGGGCCGGATTGCCAGCATTGCGGGGCGTTACTACGCAATGGATCGGGACAACCGTTGGGAACGGACCAAAAAGGCCTACGATGCTTATGTATACGGGCAGGGGGTTCTTGCCAGGGATCCCTTCGCGGCTCTGGATGCGGCATATCGCAGGGGTGAGACCGATGAGTTTGTTGCTCCGGTGTCCATCATTCAGCCGGGTGGGGATCCGATCAGGATAACCTCCGAAGATGCCATTCTGTTTTTCAATTTCCGGCCGGATAGGGTTCGCCAGATTGCCAGGGCTTTTCTGGAAAAGGAACTGGAGGAGTTTGACCGGGGGCCGGAAGCGGTGTTCCCTCTGGTGGTTACCATGACTGAATACGACAAAAATTTTGATTGCCCCGTGGTTTTCCCTCCGGAATATTTGCGTGATACGTTGGGAGAATGGCTTTCCAAAAGCGGTTGCAAGCAGTATCGGCTGGCGGAAACAGAAAAATATGCTCATGTAACCTTTTTCTTCAATGGTGGCCGTGAGGAACCTTTCCCGGGGGAGGAGCGTTTCATGGTTCCTTCACCTGCCGTGGCCACCTATGATCTGCAGCCGGAGATGAGTGCACCCCGGGTGGCCCGGAAAGCCTGCCTGGAGATAGCGCGGCAGAAACATTCTTTCTTTGTTGTCAATTTTGCCAATGCGGATATGGTCGGGCATACCGGAAACATGGAGGCCACGATCAAGGCAGTGGAAGCCGTAGATCGAGGGGTTGAATCGATTGCCGAACAGGCGTTGAAAAGTGGTTACTGGACACTCGTAACCGCCGATCACGGCAATGCCGACATGGTTCAGGATCCGGTCACGGGGAAACCGGTCACGGCGCATACCACCAGTGCAGTTCCATTCATCTTGCTGGGAAAACAAAATATGTACAATCTGCGAAGCGGCGGTGTACTGGCGGATATCGCCCCCACGGTGCTGGAATTGATGGGGATGCCATTGCCGGAAGAGATGACGGGGAGAAGCCTGCTTCTGGAAAAAGGTTCTATCTCTACCGGGAAGCCGGACGGAAAACCGGGCACCCCCGGAATTCCCATGTGATTGCCAGATAAACTTTCTTGATTGGCAGTCAGTAAGACAACTTTATTGTACGAGGAGGTAATGTAGGAATGCACTGCATGGAAATAAAAGAAATCAAGGCCAGGGAAATCATTGATTCGCGTGGAAATCCCACGGTCGAAGTCGATGTAATCTTGCCGGGAGGGATAAGGGGGCGTGCGGCGGTTCCTTCGGGGGCTTCCACCGGAGCGTTTGAAGCCCTGGAGCTTCGCGACAGGGATCCGGACCGTTATCTGGGGAAAGGTGTGTCGGAAGCAGTCAGAAAAGTCGGGGAGAAGATCGCTCCTTTTCTGGCAGGCCGCAACTGCCTGGAACAGGAAGCCATCGACCGCTATCTCATTCACCTGGATGGAACCCCGGATAAAAGCCATCTGGGTGCAAACTCCATTCTGGGGGTTTCGATGGCCATTTCCCGGGCGGCTTCATCGGCACTGGGAATTCCCCTTTACCGTTACCTGGGCGGGCTGGGGGCCAATCTTCTTCCAACCCCGATGATGAATATCATCAACGGGGGGGAACATGCCGATAACAATATCGATATCCAGGAGTTCATGATCATGCCCGTGGGCGGTAAAAATTTCGAAGAGGCCATGCAGATGGGGGTGGAAACCTTCCATGTCCTGAAAAGGGTATTGCAGAAACAGGGGCTGAACACGGGGGTCGGCGACGAGGGGGGGTTCGCTCCCGATCTTGATTCCAACCGTTCGGCACTCGATGTCATCATCGAAGCGATCAAGGGGGCCGGTTACCAGCCCGGTGAAGATATCTTGCTGGCGATGGACGTTGCTGCCAATGAACTGTATCATGATGGACGGTATCATCTCGAGGGGAAAGCCCTGGAAGTAAATGAGATGATCGCTTACCTGGTAAGTCTGGTGGAAGAATATCCGATTTGCAGCATCGAGGATGGCTTGGCGGAAGAAGACTGGGAAGGATGGAGTGGGTTGACGGAGGCCCTGGGTAAAAAAATTCAACTGGTCGGGGACGATCTTTTTGTTACGAATCCGGATCGGCTGACCAGGGGGATCGAGGAAGGGGTGGCCAATTCAATCCTGATCAAACTCAATCAAATTGGCACGGTTACGGAGACGATGGAAGCGATAAGGATCGCCCAGACAGCGGGTTATTCGTATGTGATTTCCCACCGTTCCGGTGAAACCGAGGATGCCTTTATAGCCGATCTGGCCGTGGCCACCGCTGCCGGTCAGATAAAAACCGGTGCTCCGAGCCGGGTTGATCGTACCGCCAAATACAACCAGTTGTTGCGCATATCCGAAGAACTTGGGGCGGGTGGCAGCTATGCCGGGCGGCGGACCCTTTTTACCTTCTGATGAAAAAGTCGGTTGTTAAAAAAGTGCTACTATGTTAGAATATCATTCGTTGGTCCGGGAAGGTTGTATCTGATGGAGGGATAGGTTATGCGTATAGCCCTTACTGTTGTGCATGTATTGATCTGTGTGGCGCTGGTTGTTTCCGTGCTCCTGCAATCAGGAAGGAGTGCGGGGATATCAGGTGCTATCGGCGGAGGTGCGCAGACCCTCTTTGGCAAGAAAAAAGGCCTGGATGATCTGTTCAGCCGGATTACCACGGGGCTGGCGATAGCCTTCATGATCCTGGCCATCGTGTTGACGGTTTTGAAATAAATGGGCTGTTTCGAAGTATGATAGAAGTGTTTACCGGTAAAATTGAAGTATTTCAAGAAATTTCGGGTATAATACAGGAAAAATAAGGCGGAGCAGGGAGGTCCTGCTCCTTTTTGCTAAGATCCGGACATGGAAGGGGAATCAAGATCAATAAAAGAGAGCGCAAAAAGAAAATCGGAGGAAGGCATGCAGTTCCTCGACACGGGAGGGGCCGGAGAAAAAAGAAGGGTACCTTGACCGGAACCTTTCAGGGTACACGCCGGGGCTACGCGTTTCTGATTCCCGATTCAAGGGAAGAAGCGGACATTTTTATTCCGGCGAACAAGATCGGCGAGGCGGCTGAAGGTGATCGTGTTTCAGTCAAGATTCTGCCCGGGGGATCAGGGAAAAACCGTAAAGGCGAAGTCATCTCGGTTATCCGGTCGGCAGGGGCGAAAATGATAGACAGGGAGAAGTTCCCTTCCCGGGTGATGAAGGAGTTACGCAACCTTCCCGGGGAGAAAGACATAGCATCAATTGCACTCCAGGAAGGAAGAGCCGATTTGCGAGATGAGTTGATTGTTACCGTGGACCCGGCGGACGCCAGGGACATGGATGACGGTATTTCTCTCGGGGTGCGTGATGTCGGCGGATACCGACTCGGTGTCCATATTGCCGATGTGAGCTATTATGTCCGCGAGGGAACGGCTCTTCACCGGGAGGCTCTCAAACGGGGAACAAGTGTTTATTTGACCGACAGGGTTATCCATATGTTACCGCCCCTGCTTTCCCAGAAACTGTGCAGCCTTCAGGAGAATAAAGACCGCCTGGCTATCAGTGTCATCATAGAACTCGATGTGCGGGGGAGAGTGGAAAAATATGATATTTTCCCCAGCCTGGTCAGGGTAAAACGGAAGCTAAGTTATGAACAGGCAGAGGAGATGCTCTCTGCAGGGGGAGAATCGGCGGAAATAGGGGCCATGCTCAAAAGCATGGATGAGTTGGCGTCCATGCTTAAAAAGAACCGTCTGCGAAACGGGGCACTCTTCCTCAATCTTCCCGAAACAAAGATTACCGTTGATGACGAAGGAAAACCCCTGACCATAGAACGCAAATTTCCGGGGAGGGCTGAATCGATCATCGAGGAATTCATGTTGCTGGCCAACGTTTCCGTATGTGAGCATTTTGGTGTAAAGGATCTGCCCTTCATTTACCGGGTGCATCCTCCCCCCACAGAAGAGAAGATGATCATGTTCAGGAACATCCTGTCGCTGATGAACATCAGGATCAGCGGCGATTTGCGCAAGATCAAACCCCGGGCCATACAGTCGGTGCTCGACAATGTAAGAGGGACGCCTCTTGAAAGAACGGTCAATTATCTTCTGTTGCGTTCGCTGCCCCATGCTTATTACAGCGTTAACAACGAAAGGCATTTCGGGCTTGCTTTGCAAAAATATACGCACTTCACTTCGCCCATACGGCGTTTTCCCGATCTGCAGGTTCACGCTATGATAAAAGATCAACTTGCAGGGAACATGGATGAGGGAAGGATTGCTTTTCTGAAGAAACAACTTCCCGGGCGGGCCGAACATGCTTCCTGCATGGAAAGAAAAGCCATGGAGGCGGAAAGGGAGAGTGTTCAACAAAAAAAAGTTGAATACATGGAGGGAAAGGAAGGCGAATCTTTTCCGGGCATCATCTGTGGTGTGACTTCTTTTGGAATCTTTGTAGAACTGCAAAATACGGTCGAGGGGTTGGTTTTGCTGGAAAGCCTGCGGGATGATTATTACCGGTATCATGAGGAGATGATGGCTGTGATCGGCAGGCGCACCCGTAAAAAATACTGCCTTGGTGATCCTGTAAATATTGAAGTTGCCAGGGTGGATCTGCAGAAAAAGGTTGTTTATTTTTATCTGCTTTCCAGGGGTGAAACCGGGGATTTCCCCTCTCCCGAATCATAACCGCGATGGCCCGCCTGTGTTATAACCCGGTAACAAAGGGGAAGATTTCATATTACCAGGATTTTTCCATCCGGAGCAGCAGCCTGCTTGAAACAGGATGAGCAGGAAAGATCGAGCCATGAAAAAAGTCATGGGAGTACATGCAATATCTTTCCGTGCAGCGGCGAAAATTTGTACAATCATGTTTTATTCCGATAATTGACAATGTTGATCTATTTGTTCATAATAAATGATAAGTTCCGGGCACGTGGAGGTAATACTGTTGCAGCAAGGAAACACAGATGCTTTGAAAGACAGGATCCAGCAACTTAAAAAGCAGCGGAATGCTGTAATATTGGCTCATAATTACCAGATTGGCGAGGTACAGGATATAGCCGATTTCGTGGGTGATTCCCTTGATCTGAGTCACAGGGCAGCAGAGGCAGATGCGGAGACGATAGTTTTTTGCGGGGTTCATTTCATGGCTGAAAGTGCGGCTATGCTCGCTCCGGAAAAAACGGTGCTCCTGCCGGAGGCGCTTGCGGATTGCCCTCTGGCCAACATGGTTACCGGGCCGCAGTTGAAGAAAGTGCGGCAGCGCTACCCGGGTGTTCCCGTGGTAACCTACATCAATTCCACGGCCGAGGTCAAAGCGGAAAGCGATATCTGCTGTACTTCTGCAAATGCAATTGAAGTTGTCAATTCTTTGCGGGAAGAGCGGGTTCTGTTCGTACCGGACAAGAATCTGGGCGGATACGTTTCTCGTTTCACTTCCAAAGAGGTTATTCTATGGCATGGATACTGTATCACGCATCACAGGGTAACTTTGCGGGATATCGAAAAAGCCCGCCGCGATCATCCAGGTGCCCCGATTATCGTTCATCCCGAATGTCCGCCTGAAGTGAGCATCAATGCCGATCAGGTTTTATCGACGGGAGGCATGGTAGATTTTGTAGCCCGGACGGGAGAGAAGAAATTGGTCATCGGCACGGAAGTGGGCTTGCTTTACCGTTTGAAGAAAGAAAACCCGGAAAAAGAATTTTATCTTCTCTCGCCGGGCCTGCTCTGCCCCAACATGAAATACACCACGCTGCACAAAGTGGCTCATGCACTGGAACACATGGAAACGGTAATCTCCGTTCCGGAGGAAATCCGCAAGGAGGCTGTCGTCTCCCTGGCGCGCATGCTTGAGGTCAGATGAGGGTTCACCGATCTGGCATCTGCATGTTGCAAGGCGGTTGTTCCGGGGAACGGAAAGGTTTGATGGAGGGGCAGTTTTTTTGTATGTATGCTGATGTAAAAGCATGACAATGTTGATTCATGATACATTTTTTGTTTGGAGGAGCAGAAGAAAATGATTCTTACCCCATGGGCCAGAGAGATAATGGAGCTTGCCTTGAAGGAAGATATCGGGGGCGGAGATTATACCACCTCGCTTATCGTGCCTCCAGAAAAAGTGGGCGATGCAGAGATAATCACCCGCGAGGACGGTGTTATTGCCGGGCTGGAAGTTTGCAAAGGAGTTTTCAAAATGGTGGACGAGAGAATTGATTTCAATTCCCGTGTTACCGATGGGGATTCCGTGAGCAGGGGAGCGGTGATTGCCGAGATTGACGGCCCGGTGCAACCGATAATGATGGCGGAAAGAACGGCATTGAATTTTCTGCAGCGTCTCTCGGGCATTGCCACATTGACGAGGATATGGACCGAGAGGATCAAGAATCATGCTGTCTTTCTTCTGGATACCCGCAAAACATCCCCCGGTCTGCGCTATCTTGAAAAATATGCGGTCATGGTGGGCGGGGGACGGAACCATCGCCTGGGTCTTTCAGGGGGGATCGTCATCAAGGAAAATCATATTGCCGCTGCCGGGGGAATCAGTGCTGCCGTGAAGAGAGCAGTGATGAAGGCCCCGATAACGCTGAAGATAGAAGTCGAGGTTACCGATCTGGATGAATTTCGTGAAGCCCTGGATGCCGGGGCAGACCTGATCATGCTAGACAATATGGATCCGGAAACGATCAGGGAGGCGGTCAAGATAAATGCCGGGCGCGTCCTTCTGGAAGCCTCGGGTGATATCTCCGAAGCACGACTGGAAGAATATGCCCGGACCGGGGTTGATTTTATCTCCAGCGGAGCACTCACACATTCCTTCAAATCTTTGAATCTTAGCCTTCTGACTAAAAACATCGATCAAGGTTAAACTTAAATATAGCGCGAACCGAATCATACGGTGTGGCCCGTGACAACATGGGCGAATTCCGTATTTCGGGGATCGCTATATTTTGCTTTGTGGGGGCTTCCCCCCGGGATTGAATGTAAACTTCAATGAACAAAGGAGTGTTTGTAGTGCGCCCGCTGTGGAAAGGATCGATCAGTTTCGGATTGGTCAATATACCCGTAAAGCTATATACTGCAACCCGGAAAAAAACGGTGCAATTCAGGCAACTTCACGAAAAATGTCTGACCCCCCTGGAATACAAAAGATTTTGCCCCCGCTGCCAGAAGGAAGCTGCTTACGGGGAGATCGTCAAGGGTTATGAATACGACCGGGATCGGTTCGTGATCATCAAAGAGGAAGATCTGGCCAAAATACCGGACAAAACCACAAAAACAATCGACATCGTGGATTTTGTTGAATTGTCGGAAATTGATCCCTTGTATTATAACCAGGCTTATTATTTGACACCAACGGAGATGGGAGAAAAAGCATACAACCTTCTGCAGGAGTCAATGAGGGAGACGGGGAAAATTGCCGTTGCGCGCCTGACCATCAGGTCGAAGCATTCTCTGGCCGTGATCCGTACTTACGAGGATATTCTCTCCCTGGAGACAATGTTTTACCCGGATGAGGTGCGTGACACGGCAGAGTTGCCATCGTGGAACCGGGAGATTGAAATTCACGAACAAGAATTGAAGATGGCCAGGGAATTGATTGAAAAGCTTACCGCTCCTTTTGATCCGGGACAGTATGTGGATGAATACAGGAAGGCCTTGCTGGAAATCATCGAAGCCAAGGTTGCCGGCGAGGAAATTGCCATCGTGGAATCTGCCGAAGGAGGGCGTGTTACCGATCTGGTCGAAGCCCTTCAGGCCAGTTTGGAAGTTGCGGCCGGAGAAGAGGAGGAGGCTGGCAAAAAGGAACCGACGGGGGTGGGCCGTGCTTGATCTTTGTTCTCCCTTGCAGCAGTTCTTTCCCCGGGTCAGGCCGATGGAACCGACCAGCGCTTCGCGGCCTGTCAAGGAGCCCGGCTATGTATCACAGATCAAATGGGATGGTGTACGTATCCTGGCTTTTGTAACTGCTGACGGAGTCAGGTTGCAAAACCGCGGAGGAGGGGAACGTACGCGGCAATACCCTGAATTCCAGATTCTGAAGGAGGTGGTGGGGTCGGGGGAGGCACTGATTGATGGGGAGGCGGTGGCCCTGGAAGCGGGTTATCCACGTTTTTCACGCATCATGGAAAGGGATTCCCTTCAGCATGAGAACAGGATCAAACGGCTTTCCCGCCACCGCCCATGTACCTACTGCATCTTCGATCTCCTTTTCTGGAGGGGGGAAGACCTGACCGGTTTCCCGTTAAACCACCGTCAGGATGTGTTGAACGAGGCTTTCGGAAGCCTGCAGGGAGAACCGACAGTTTATTTGAATGAAAACTATGAAGATGGGGAGTTGTTGTTCCAACAGGTGTCCGACCGGAATCTGGAAGGTATAGTGGCCAAGGATATTCACAGCCCTTACCTGATCGGGCGCAAATCTTCAAGCTGGCGGAAGGTCAAACCCAGGCGCAGGCAGCTTTCCGTGGTGGTGGGTCTGGCCTTCAGGGGAGGGTTGGTGAGTTCTCTATTGCTGGGGGCTTACCATGATGGGGAGTTGCGCTATATAGGCCGGGCGGGGTCAGGTTTAAATACGGAAATGGCCAGGGAATTGCGCAAGGCCGGGGAGATACTCGGTGTCCCCGAACCTTTATTTGTCAACCCGCCCTGCCCGGGGGAAGTGGCCTGGCTCAGGCCCTTCCTGACCGTCGAAATTGAATTCATGGAATGGACGGAAAACTTGAAAATGAGGGCACCGGTTGTCATTGGATTTTCAAAATCCAGGCCTGAAGAAGCAATCTATTGAAATTCCGCGTTTCCTTGCCGGAGTTGGGGGGAGGGAGTAGATATATCATCGACTTTGAAGGTAGGCAGACGCCTGGTCAGAGTCAGCAATCTGGAAAGAATGCTCTGGCCGGAGTCGGGGCTTACCAAGTATGATCTGATCTCCTACCTGATCTCCATTGCCCCATTCATGATTCCATATTTGAGGAACCGCCCCCTGGTTCTGCGTCGTTTCCCCGCAGGTATTGACAAAAAGGGCTTTTATCAGAAAAATTGCCCCCCCGGTGCACCCCGCTGGGTTGAAACATTCCGGGTTTTGCATCGAGGTGACAGGATCACCGATTATATCATGGTTGACAATGTGGAGACACTGGTCTGGATAGGCAATCAGGCTGCAATAGAAATCCATCCCTGGCTTTCGGAACGGGATCGCCTTGACAGTCCCGATTTTGCTGTCTTTGATCTCGATCCCATGGAAAAATCCACTTTCACCGATGTATTGGAAGTGGCCCGGGCATTGCATGAATGTCTGGCTGATTTTCAAATGCGGGGATACCCAAAAACTTCGGGCGCCACGGGAGTACAGGTGTTTGTTCCTGTTTACCCGCTATATTCCTACGAAACGGTGCGGAATTTTGTCAAGGGCGTTTGCAAGCAGATAAACAGGGCCTACCCTGAAAAGACAACCCTGGAACGGAAAATAGAGAAACGTGAAGGCAAGCTCTACCTCGATTATCTCCAGAATGGGAAGGGCAAAACCCTGGTCTCTCCATACAGCCCCCGCCCCCTTCCCGGAGCTCCCGTGTCCATGCCCCTGTCCTGGGATGAAATCGAGGAAGGAAGGGTTCTTCCCGGGGATTTCACGATCGGCAACTGCTTCGAGACTGTGAGGGAACGAGCTGAATATTTTGCGGGTTCGTTGACCGACCGTCAGTTTTTGCCACAGATTTCCTGATTCAGCAGATTTTTATTATCAGAACGGCTGAAGAAAGTAATAATCGTCCGCCCGTTCAATATCAATTTAATACAATTCATTTTACCGGCCGGCTGTGATATAATTATCACAATAACCAATTTTAGAAGGAGGGCAGCAAATGATTCCTGAATTGAGTATTTTTGAAATAGCCCTCAGGCTATTTATTGCTGTCCTTATGGGTGGCCTGATCGGATTTGAAAGGGAAATAAGCAACCGACCCGCAGGTTTCCGGACGCATATTCTGGTTTGTGTAGGTTCGGCACTGATCATGATGGTCTCGGTTTACGGTTTCTACTGTCCGGGGGTCGAAAACCTATTTTTACGGCAGGATCCCGGGAGAATGGCAGCCGGCGTGGTTACTGGCATCGGGTTTCTGGGCGCAGGGACGATCATTCAACATCGTGGTAATATCAAGGGGTTGACGACTGCAGCCGGAATATGGGTGGTTTCCGGGATCGGATTGGCTATTGGGGTTGGTTACTGGAAGGCGGCAATGGTGGCCACGATTTTTGTGCTACTGAGCCTTTATGTACTCAACAAGGTTGACAATGTCTATCTTTCGCGTCACAAGTACAAGATCCTTTCTATCAAAGCTATAGATCAGATTGCGCTGCTTAGCAAAATTAGCGGTGTTCTCGGGGAACACCATATGAATATCAAGAAAATCAATATTTCCCAGGCCGAATTCATCAAGACATACAATTCCGATGTGATCATGATCGATTTCACTCTTGAAGCTCCCGTTTACATTGATTATCAGGAGTTTTATCGTCGCCTGGTGGCCATCAACGGTGTTCTGGAAATATCCTGGCAAGGCGAAGATGTGTTTGTTTCATCGTCATCATCAGCATCATCACTTTTCAGCTGAGAAGGATGCCCCTTTTGAATCATTTATCTTTCTACAACCTGACATCAACATTGCCAACTGTCAATTTTTGATCCCAGGATGAAATGAAGAGATATTTGCAGCAAATCAAGGAAATACGAGCTTAAAGCCGCCAGTACGGTAACCTCGGTTGATGTGATGCTTCAGGTAGTTCAAAAAAAACTTGTGTAAATTGATCTGTTTTGGGGTATAATAAAGTGAAGGTCAGTAAAGGTCAAACGGGAAAGTAGGGTGCATAATCTATGCTTACCATAGCGGATTATATCGAGGATTATATAAAAAAACTACTCTCTCTCAGTGTTGGCCAATGGGTCATTATCCAGAGGGGAGAATTGGCAGGAAAATTTAACTGTGTTCCTTCGCAGATAAATTATGTATTGTCAACAAGATTTACACCGGAGAGAGGATACATGGTTGAAAGCAGGAGAGGGGGACGGGGTTACATCAGGATCATGAAGGTAAAACCTCTTTCCCGGGACTGGGTCAGCAGTTTTGAAAGGGAAGGTCTTGATTTTCGTCAAGCTGGTGACCTGTTGAAACGGTGGCATGATGAAAAATTTATCTCGCGCCGCGAGGCGGCCATGATTGACAGTGTAATGAAAGATGAAATATTCAGCGGCCTTCCCATCGATGAACGACAGAAAAAAATAATGGTCAAAAGATTGCTGAAGAACATGATCATGGCCATTTTGAAAGATGATCAATAGTGAAGGAGGGTTATCATGCTCTGTCAGGAATGCAACCAGCAGAAAGCAACGGTTTTCATCACCAGGATCGTCAATGGTCTTAGAACAGATCTGCATCTTTGTGAACGATGTGCCCGCGCCAAGGGGGATCTTGATTTTTCTTTTGAACCAAAATTCACGCTGAAAAACTTTTTTGCCAGTTTTCTGAGTGAACCGTGGGCAGCCAAAAAAGATAAAGAGGCAGTGCATCCGGCCAAAGTACAGTGTTCAAATTGCGCTTTGACTTTTGCCCAATTCAGCCAGATCGGCAGGTTCGGTTGTAGCAGTTGTTACCATTCCTTCGGGGATGAGAAGCTCCAACCGTTATTCCGTCGGATCCATGGCAATATAGATCATGTAGGTAAAGTTCCCCGCCGCATAGGGGGAACGACCAGAATCAAGCGGGAAATCGGTGATCTCAGAAAACAGCTGCAACAGTTCATCCACCTGGAGGAATATGAAAAAGCAGCTGCCATACGGGATCAGATACGGGTTCTGGAAAATGCATTGCAAAAAAAAGAGCAGGAAAGGGGTGATGGCCATGAAGAATGAGAAGACGCAATTTGTCAGCCATTGGATGGAGGGCAATGGCCCTTACGCCGAGGCGGCAATAAGTTCGCGTGTACGATTGGCCAGAAATATCAAAAATACTCCTTTTCCCTATCTGGCTTCCGATGCCCAGACACTTGAAGTCCAGGGGTTGGTTGTCGATGCGGTCAAGGATCAGGACGATTTCAAAGATTTTCTCCTGATCAAGATGGATGAAGTGAGCACCCTGGTGAAACAGGTTATGGTCGAAAAACATCTTATCAGCCCGCTTCTGGCCAAGGAATCTCACAACAGTGCATTATTTTTGCGCAAGGATGAGGCTGTAGGGGTAATGATCAATGAAGAGGACCATGTTCGCATTCAGAGTGTTTTCCCCGGGCTTCAGCTGGAAAGGGCATGGGAAGAAGCTGATTTGTATGACAATGCTCTCGAGGAGAAGTTGAATTATTCCTTCCACGAGCGCTATGGTTATCTGACTTCCTGCCCTACCAACGTGGGAACCGGTTTGAGGGCCTCGGTCATGCTACATCTGCCAGCCTTGATTATCACCAAACAGTTTAACCGGATCCTGGGAGCTCTTTCCCAGGTGGGCCTGGCGGTAAGGGGGCTGTACGGGGAGGGTACCGAAATTATTGGCAACCTGGTGCAGTTGTCCAACCAGATAACCCTCGGCCAATCAGAACAGGAGATAATCAGAAATCTGTTCAGTGTTACCCGCCAGGTTATCGAACAGGAGAATGCTGCCTGCCAGTCGTTGTTGAATCATAACCGGGAGAAAATTGCTGATCGCGGTTCAAGGGCGCTGGGGATTTTGAAGCATGCCCGTATCATCAGCAGTCAGGAAGCGATGCAGCTTATTTCTGATATCAGGCTGGGATACGAACTGGGCCTCATATCGGGGGGGATCAATCGCAAATTGCTCAACGAGCTGCTTATTGTGATCAGGCCTGCCTGTTTGCAGATCATTGCTGACGGGGAACTGAATGCCCGGGAAAGGGATGAGGAGAGGGCAAAGCAGCTGAGAGAACGGTTGAAGGAAATCAAGGTATAAAAGGAATGAATATAGATTGTCAACTTGCATTTCTGGTTGTCCAGGCATGGGCCCGGGAATCTTGCAAATAAAAAAATATATTACAGGGGAGTGAAAAAATATGTTTATGTTCGGACGTTTTACCGAGCGGGCGCAGCAGGTTCTGGTGCTTGCCCAGGATGAGGCCCGCAGGCTCAATCATAATTTTATTGGAACGGAACACCTTTTACTGGGTCTGGTAAAAGAAGGGGCGGGGATTGCTGCTCGTGTATTGACGAATGCGGGCATCGATCTGAACAGGTTACGGCAGGAAGTTGAAAAGATCATCCCCAAGGGTGAGAAGTCCCTTTCACAGTCTATAAGTTATACACCGAGGGCAAAGAGGGTCGTGGAACTTTCCATCGAGGAGAGCCAGAATCTGGGCCACAATTATGTCGGGACAGAGCATCTGTTGCTGGGACTGCTCCGGGAAGGGGAAGGCATCGCCGCGCAGGTTCTTGCGAATATCGGCATCGATCTCAAACATGCTCGCAAGGAAGTTATCCAGTTGCTCGGTGGCGAGGAGGGCGGCGGTGGCGGATTCCGTGGCACAAAAACGGGTCAGCAAACTCCAACGGTCGACGCCTACGGGCGTGACCTTACCAAATTGGCCCGTGAAGGCAAACTTGATCCGGTTATCGGCAGGGATAATGAAATCGAGAGGGTGGTTCAGGTTCTGAGCCGCCGTACAAAAAACAATCCCTGCCTGATTGGAGAACCTGGGGTGGGCAAGACGGCTATCGCCGAGGGGCTTGCCCAGAGAATAATGGAGGGCACCACACCGGAAATATTGAACGGTAAACGAGTTGTAACCATTGAACTTTCCGCCATAGTTGCCGGCACAAAATATCGTGGTGAGTTTGAAGAACGCCTGCGCAAATTGATACAGGAACTTCGGCAGGCGGGAAATATCATCATGTTCATTGATGAATTGCATACCATTATCGGTGCTGGCGCGGCTGAAGGAGCCATCGATGCTTCCAATATTCTCAAGCCGGCTCTGGCGCGGGGGGAACTGCAATGTATCGGTGCCACAACGATCGATGAATATCGTAAACATGTGGAGAGGGATCCGGCACTGGAACGCCGTTTTCAACCCATCCAGGTGGGTGAACCCACCAAAGAAGAGAGTGTAGCCATCCTCAAGGGGCTGAGAGATCGTTACGAGGCCCATCACAAGGTAAAGATCACCGATGAAGCACTCGAGGCGGCGGTCAATCTTTCGGACCGTTATATCGCTGACAGATTTCTTCCCGACAAGGCCATTGATCTTATCGATGAAGCTGCCTCAAGGGTCAGGATTCGCAATTACACCACGCCACCGGATCTGAAGGAGGTCAAGGACAAGGTCGAAACCCTCAGGAACGAGAAGGAAGCGGCGGTCAGAAATCAGGAGTTTGAACTTGCAGCCAAGCTCAGGGACAAGGAGCACAAACTCAAGGAAGAACTGGGTGAGCTGTTAAAAGAATGGGAGCAGAAAAAAGGGATTTCCGACCAGGTCGTGGTATCGGAAGAGGATGTTTCCCATATTGTGGCCAGCTGGACGGGTGTTCCGGTCAAACGGTTGGTGGAAGAGGAATCGGAACGGCTTATGAAACTGGAAGATATATTGCATCAACGAGTAATCGGCCAGGATGAAGCGGTCACCGCTGTATCCAAAGCCGTGCGGAGGGCTCATACCGGATTGAAAGACCCCAACAGGCCCATCGGTTCATTCGTTTTCCTTGGTCCCACGGGAGTAGGCAAGACAGAGCTGGCCAGGGCCCTGGCGGAGGCTCTTTTTGGTGATGAGAAAGCGATGATCAGACTGGATATGTCCGAGTTCATGGAAAAGCATACCGTCGCCCGCCTCATCGGTGCTCCGCCGGGCTATGTCGGCTATGACGAGGGGGGGCAATTGACCGAAAAGGTACGCAGAAAACCTTATTCGGTGATTCTATTCGACGAGATCGAGAAGGCGCACCCGGATGTGTACAATGCATTGCTGCAAATTCTTGAAGATGGAAGGCTGACTGACGGGAAGGGCAGGACGGTTGATTTCAGAAATACAGTCGTGGTGATGACCTCCAATGTCGGGGCCACGTTTATCAAGAAACAGGCAAGAATGGGTTTCCGTTCTGATGATGAACAGGCTTCCTATGAGCAGATGAAGGAGAGGGTCCTTGATGAATTGAAGAAGACTTTTCGTCCGGAATTTCTCAATCGTCTGGATGAAGTTACGGTTTTCCACAACCTCAACAAGGATCACATCGTCGAGATCCTCGATATCATGCTCGAGGAATTGAACAGCCGCCTGGAGGAATATAGCATGGCTCTGGAAGTATCACAGGCGGCCAAGGATCAGCTGATCAACGAAGGGTTCGATCCCCTCTTCGGGGCACGGCCACTGCGAAGGACGTTGCAGAGGCGTCTGGAGGATGGCATCTCCGAAGAGATGCTCCAGGGAAGGATCGTTGCCGGCGACAGTATCCTTGTTGACGTCAAGGATGAAAAATATCTATTCAAAAAAAAATAAAACCGCAGCCTGTTGAAAGTCACGGGACGGGTCCGTGAATGGTGTACGGGAAAACAAGAAGTATTTACGGGGGGTACCCCCGCGAGGGTACCCCTTTTCTGCATGAAAAAACATGGTATCGCTGGCATTTATCACCAAACAAGGCAGTTTTGTATTAATTGTGTATACACTCACAATATACCCAAAATTGAGAATAGAGCAACTTTTATAATGGAAAAGGAATTATCAAAAACTTCGTCGAATATAGGAACGATTAAAAGATAAAAGAATTGTCAGATTAGAGGGACAAAGAATCATGAAGATCGCGGTCTCAGGAAAAGGTGGCGTGGGTAAAACTACATTGTCTTCAGGTTTGGTAAAGTGTTTTGCCAATACAGGCGTTCCCGTGTATGCAATTGATGCCGATCCGGATACAAGTTTGGGGATAACCCTGGGGTTGGATCCGGAAAAGCTGGATCAGCTCGTACCTCTCATCGATATGAAGGATGTGATCGAGAAGAAGAATGCCGGTGGGGGGCTGCTGGTGGACTTGAACCCGGATGTGGAAGATGTGATTGAAGATTATTGCTTGAAGGAGGGAGAAATTCTTTTTTTCAAAATGGGGGGCATAAAGCAAGGAGGCTCCGCATGTTATTGTAAAGAAAACTCATTTCTCCAATCGATTCTCAATTCGCTCCTGCTGGATAAAAGTGACCCCGTGATCATCGACATGAGCGCCGGCATAGAACATTTGACCCGGGGAACTGCCCGCGGGGTGGACCTGATACTGGTGGTCACCGAACCATCCGTGACCAGTGTCAAAACCTCCATGATCGTGAAAAAATTGGCGGAGGAAATAGGCGTCAAAAAAGTAATGTTCGTTGGCAACAAGATCGCCGGGCAGGAAGACAGTGACTTCTTGTATGATCATCTGCCACGGGACGATTTTGCTGGTATGATTCCTTTTAACCGAGATATCTTGCGGCAGTCGCGGGAGCAAAATTCCGCAGATAGGTCAATCATTATTCAAGAAATAGAAGATATCTTCAACAATTTTCTGGGGAGGTGAATTTTGGGGTAGGTTATACCGGTTCAGAACACTTGGTTCAAGTGTTTATCATGTATTTTGTTGTAGCATCGTATTTTTGCCATGTAAATGTATACAAGGAGGTTAGAAAATGTCCGCAGGAGATAAAAAAGAGAAAAAAAAACCTGATTCCAAAAGGACTATTGACCCGGCAGCACTAGCGATATTGGATAAGAATGACGGGCAGATCGAGACGGCTTATGATCGTTATGTCAAGATGCAACCGCAGTGCAATTATGGCCGGACGGGGATCTGCTGTCGAATTTGCCTGCAAGGGCCTTGCCGTATTACCAGGAAAGCATCAAAAGGTATTTGCGGGGCTCATGGCTACACCATCGTCGCCCGCAATCTGATCAGGGCCATCAACGGCGGATGTGGTGCACATGCTGACCACAGCCGTCATATGCTTCTGACCCTGACGGAGATGTTTGCGGGGAAAGCTCCGGATTATACCATCACCGACACGAAGAAGCTTTACCGGGTGGCCGATCGGCTGGGGCTTTCCAGGGAAGGCAAGAGTGATGATGATCTGTTGAAAGAAGTATATGACGTCGCGCTAAGTGATTTTACGAAGATTGACGATACACCGTGCCGCTGGCTGGAGACAACGGTGGTTCCGGATCGCCTGAAAAAATTCATCGAATGCAACATTTCTCCCCGTGGTATCCATACGACTATCTCCGAAACCATGGGGCAGACGCACATTGGTGTCGACTCCGATCCGGTCAACCTGGTATTCCAGGGTTTGAAAACATCTCTGGCCGATTATATCTGCATGCATATTGCTACTGATATTTCCGACATTCTGTTCGGAACCCCCAAGCCGGTTACTTCCGAAGCCAATATGGGGATAATCGATCCGGAGATGGTCAACATTGCTTTACATGGTCATAACCCGTTGCTGAGCGAGATGATCGTGCGTGTGGCCAGGGAGATGACCGATGAGGCAGAGGCAGCAGGCGCAAAAGGGATCAAGTGCATGGGAATCTGTTGCACCGGTAACGAGGTGCTGATGCGTCAGGGAGTCCCCGTTTTGACCAACTTCCTCTCCCAGGAACTGCCAATAATGACCGGGGCCATCGATGCCATGGTCGTGGATGTTCAATGTATCATGCCCGGCATACAGGCGGTGTCGGAATGTTTCAATACCAAGATCATAACGACCATGTCCCATTCCAAGATCGCCGGAGCCCACCACGTGGATTTTGTGGAAGAGAAGGCTGTGGAGAAAGCCAAAGAGGTGGTCCGGATAGCAATTCAGGGTTTCAAGGATAGGGATTCCTCGAAGGTAGATATTCCCGATATCAAACACAAGGTGACCGCCGGTTTCAGTTACGAGGCGATGGAAGACCTGTTCAGGGCGGTCAATCCCGAGGAACCGATCAAGGTTCTGACCGATGCCATCGAAACGGGGCAGTTGCGGGGGGTAATCCTTCTTTGCGGCTGCAACAACCTCAGGGTGATACATGACCTGAGCGCTTCCCATATAATCAAGGAACTGGCCAAGAATGACGTCCTCATGGTGGCTACCGGTTGCATCGCGGGTGCAGCGGCCAAACTGGGCTTGATGAATGACGAGGCTGTTGAGGAGTACGCCGGCGACGGCTTGAAGTCTTTCATCCATCAGCTCAACGAGGCCAATGCCGATCAGCTCAACGGTCAGAAACTGCCCCTGGTATTCCACATGGGTTCCTGTGTGGACAACAGCCGTGCTTACAATCTATCCAATGCAATGGCAGAACAGTGGGGGGTCGACACTCCCAAGGTGCCTTTCATGGCCTCGGCTCCCGAAGCCATGAGTGAGAAGGCGATATCTATCGGCAGCTGGTGCGTTACACTGGGCATGCCCACCCACGTGGGTGTGATACCCGAGATCACCGGAAGTGCCCTGGTCAACGGAATTGCGCTGCAGATTGCGCATGATGTTTACGGAGGGTATTTCATCTGGGAAGAAGATATAGAGAAATCGGTGGAGAAAATCATGGGAGCACTTGATGAGCGGACCTGGAAACTGAGGGTTCACCAGAGAACTGCCGAAAAATTTGAAACGGAACTGACCAAAACCTGGTAGATCGATCCGAAGAAAAGGAGGAGAGAAAATGAGCGAAGCCAGTGGTGTGTTATCCAGAGAATGGAAAGAGTCATTTGACGAAATATTTGATGGCGCTGTGGACGAGAACAATCCGCCGCTAGCGCTGTTTGAAAAAGCATACGACGGGGCGGTTATCGCCACCAGTTATGCCGAGATACTGATGAACCAGGCTATTCGCCGCTATGGGCCGGATCAGGAGGTGAAGTATCCGGATACCGGTTATTACCTCCCCGTGATCAGGGCATTGAGCGGTGAGGCCGTTACCACATTGGGGCAACTCCCCCCCATACTTAACCGCATGAGGGATCAGATCAGCGAGGAGCTTAATTTCGAAAATGCCCGTCTCTGCGGTGAATCTACCGCGTACGCAGCAGAGATTATCGAAGCAATCAATTATCTTGATCCCGAGAAAGCCCATGTAACACCCTGGACCGGTTTTCTGGGTGACCCGGTCGTGCGCCGTTACGGTATTCTTCTGGTGGACTGGACCATCCCCGGCCAGGCGGTGATTGTCGGCAAGGCCAAGTCAACCGAAGCTCTGGCCGAAATCATCAAAGATCTGCAATCCAAAGGATTCATGATCTTTCTCAGCTACGAGGTGGTCGACCAGGCCATCGAGGCCGATTTGAAACTGGGGATCGATTTTATCGCTTTCCCCACCGGTAACTTTACCCAGGTAGTTCATGCCGTGAACTATGCCCTGCGTGCCGGGATGGCTTTCGGAGGGATTCCCCCGGGAGAGCGGCAGAATACGCGTGACTACCAGCGCCGGAGGGTGCGTGCCTTTGTTCTTCATTTCGGAGAACGTGATGAGGTTCAGGTGGCGGCCCATTTCGCGGCAATCTTTCTGGGATTTCCTGTTATCCTCGATCAGGAGTTACCCGAGGACGAGCAGATCCCCAACTGGTATGTTTCCAACCCTGACTACGATACCATGGTTCAGGTGGCGATGGAGATCAGGGGTATCAAATTGAAGATTGTCGACATCCCCGTTCCCATTACCGTGGGGCCTGCCTTCGAGGGCGAAGCCATCCGCAAGGGCGACATGTACGTCGAGTTTGGCGGTCCCAAGAATACCGGTTTTGAGCTGGTGGAGATGGTGGGCGAGGGTGATATAGAAGACGGCAAGATCGAGGTCATCGGGCCGGAGATTGATGATGTCGAGGAAGGCGCCTCGCTTCCCGTGGGGCTGATAGTCAAGATTTTCGGCCGGAAGATGCAGAAAGACTTCGAAGGGGTTCTTGAAAGGCGCCTCCACTATTTTGTCAACTACGGCGAAGGTTTGTGGCATATGGCGCAGCGGGATACCATCTGGATGCGGATCAGCAAGGATGCCGCGGCCAAGGGTTTCAAGTTCCATCATTTTGGCGACCTGATCATCGCCAAGTTCAAGGATGAATTTCCCGCGATCGTTGACCGTGTGCAGGTTACGTTCATTACAGATCCGGAAAAGGTGGAAGAAGGACTCCTTCATGCCCGGGAACTTTATGGTGAGCGTGATGAGCGGCTCAGCGGGCTTACGGATGAGGCCGTGGAACTTTTCTATTCCTGCATTCTGTGTCAGTCATTTGCACCCAACCACTGCTGTGTGGTAACCCCGGAGCGTCTGGGCCTGTGTGGTGCGGTGAGCTGGCTGGATTCCAAGGCTTCCTATGAGATCGATCCCAACGGCCCCTGCCGACCGATCGAAAAGAAAGGCCTTCTTGATGAAAGGATCGGGATGTGGGAATCTGTCAATGAATACGTTTACAACAACACCAACCGTACCATCGAGAAATGTTCCATGTACAGTTTCATGGAGGACCCGATGACTTCCTGTGGCTGCTTCGAATGTATCATGGCAATCTTCCCCGAGGCCAACGGGGTCATGATTACCACCCGTGAATACAGCGGGGACACTCCATGTGGAATGAGCTTCTCCACCCTGGCCGGATCATGCGGCGGGGGAATACAGACCCCGGGTTTCATGGGGCATGGCAGGCAATATGTATTGAGCCGCAAATTTATCAGTGCCGATGGAGGGTTGGGACGGTTGGCATGGATGCCTACAGAGCTGAAGGAAGCTCTCGGTGATGAACTGCGGCAGCGTGCCGAAGAAGAAGGACTGGGTGCGGACTTCGTGGACAAGATTGCCGATGAGACGGTGGGAGTTACCGCCGAGGAAGTCCTTCCCTTCCTCGAGGAAAAAGGACATCCGGCTCTGGCCATGGATCCGTTGATGTAGGAGCTGCATGAAAAACAGCAGCACCGGAAACGGTGAGGCTGTTTTTCTTTGGTTTATCAACTTGTAATCTATAAAGTAAAGGTATGAAAGGAGTAGAGGAGATGGCGTTAACTGGTTTAGAGATCTTCAAACATCTGCCCAAGACCAATTGCAAGGAGTGTGGGATGCCCACTTGCCTGGCTTTTGCAATGGCCCTGGCTGGCGGGAAAACCTCGCTGGACAAATGTCCTCATGTGACCGAGGAAGCCAAGGCGGCATTGGATTCTGCCGCCGCACCTCCGATTGCTTTGGTGGAGGTCGGTGTAGGAGATCATGTGGTGCAGTTGGGTGATGAAACGGAAATTTTCCGGCATGACAGGCGTTTCTATCATCCGACCGGCGTGGCGGTAACCATCAGTGACAATGAAGATGTGGCGGCCAAGGCGGAGAAATTCGAGGCCCTGGAGTTTGATCGGGTGGGGCTTCACTACGTGACCGATATGGTGGCGGTCAAGTGTGATTCGGGAGATGCAGCCAAATTCAAGGCCGCTGTGGAAATCGTGGCTGGCAAGACGCAGAAAGCGATGATCCTGATGTGTGAGGATCCGGCAATCATGGAAGGGGCCCTGAACGTGGTGGCTGACCGTCGCCCACTCGTCTATGCAGCCACAGCAGACAACTACGAGAAAATGACCGAATTGGCGAAAAGCAAGGAATGCCCCCTGGTCGTCCGTGGGGATGGGCTTGATGATACTGCCTCCCTGGTGGAGAAGGTCGTGGCCCTGGATTACAAGGAATTGGTTATCGACACGGGTAGCAGGGATACCAGCAAGGTGCTGGCTGATATGACCGTGATCCGCCGTCTGGCGGTGAGGAAGAAGTATCGCCCCTTTGGATACCCGACCATTGCTTTTACCAACAAGGAGGACCCCCAGGAAGAGATCATGCAGGCGGGCGTCTACATGAGCAAGTATGCGGGCATCGTGGTGATCAAGGCAGCGGAGAAACAACAATTATTGCCGTTGCTATCATGGCGCCAGAACCTGTTCACGGATCCGCAGAAACCCATTGCTGTTGAACCTATGCTTTACGAAGTAGGTGACGTACAGGCGGATTCTCCCGTCTACTGCACCACGAATTTCTCCCTCACTTACTTTATTGTCGAGGGTGAGGTCGAGGCCACTCGCATTCCCGCTTATATTCTGGCGGTGGATACCGGTGGTGTCTCCGTTCTCACTGCTTATGCGGATAACAAATTTTCAGGCGAGACTATCGCTGAAGCGATGAAGCAGGCTGGCCTGGAGGAGAAGGTCAACCACAAGAAAATAATTATCCCCGGACACGTTGCCGTTCTCAAGGGTTCGCTGGAGGAAGAGTCGGGCTGGGATGTACATGTGGGGCCCAGGGAGGCTTCCGGCATCAACAAGTATATCAAGGAAGTTTATGCCTAGGAGAGTGGCAGGGGCCCGGAAAACCCGGGCATTGTGATTATATACTGTAAGAAAGGGGCGTTAATATGGCTGTCGAGATCCTTAAGGAAAAATATAGAAGCAAGGTAGGCGAAGTGGTGTTGGGAGCAACCAAGGAAGAAGGCGGGACCCGCTCCCACACCATCACGGTGGGCGGTGAATCCGCGTTGCCATACTTGCATTTCGAAGGGGAGGTTGCTAACCGTCCCGTCGTGGCGCTGGAGATATGGGACACCGTTCCAGATTGGAGCCCGGTATTCGACAATTACTACGGTGATGTATACGAAGATGTGGCCGCATGGGCAAAAAAATGCATCGATGAATACGGGGCAGATCTTCTCACCCTGCGCCTTAAAAGTGCCGATCCGGATTTGAAAGATGCTTCCCCGGAAGAATGTGCGGCCAATGTTAAGAAAGTGCTTGAAGCAGTGGGCGTTCCCCTGATTGTCATCGGTTGCGGCAACGCGGAGAAAGACAACCTTGTTTACCCCGTTGTTGCCGAGGCTGCCGAGGGCGAAAATCTGCTTATGGGCGTGGCCGAGCAGGACAACTACAAAGCGATCACGAGCGCATGCATGGCCAACAAGCACTGTATCATTGCCCAATCTCCCATCGATATCAATATCTGCAAACAGTTGAACATCCTCATTCTGGAGATGAGTCAGGCCCTGGACGGGAAAATCATTATCGATCCCACAATTGCAGCCCTTGGTTATGGTATCGAGTACTCCTATTCGATCATGGAAAGGGCGCGTAACGGAGCCCTTCAAGGTGATCGGATGCTGGCCATGCCGGTTATCGGCAATATTGGCTTTGAGGCCTGGAGGGCCAAGGAGGCCAATATAGCGGCTGAAGAAGAGCCGGGTTGGGGCGAGCAGGAAGAAAGGGGTATCATGTGGGAGGCGACGACGGCGATGGCTTACATCCAGGCAGGAATGAATATCCTGGTAATGAGGCATCCCCGCGCGGCAGAGCTGGTAAAGAAGAATATCGACGACCTGTTGCAGGACAACAGTTATTAGATTTTGATCGGCAGGGAGGGCGGGGAATGACCTCCCTCCCATGATGTCTGTTTACCCGTTTGGATGCTTTCTTTTTTGTTCAAGTTGATTCTGTACGGGAAAAAAATGCAAGGAGGTTGGGTAGATGCTGATTATTGGCGAAAGGATTAACGGTATGTTCAGGGATATCGCCAGGGCTATCAAGGATCGTGATCCGGCACCGGTGCAGGAATGGGCACGCAAGCAGGAAGAAGCCGGTGCGCATTATCTGGATATCAATGTCGGCCCCGGTTCGACAGAAGTGGCAGAAGCCATGAAATGGCTGGTGGAAGTTACTCAGGAAGTTTCGGATTTGCCTTTGGCCCTGGATTCAACCAAATACGATGCTATCGAAGAAAGTCTGAAAATATGCAAGCGCCCGGCGATGATCAACTCGGTTCCGGCAGAGGCTCCCAAGATGGAAAGAGTATTTACCATGGCTGCCGAGCATAATTCTGAAGTAATCTGCTTGGCCATGAATGAAGAGGGAATCCCCAAGGATGCAGAAAGCCGCATTGCTCTGGCGATGGAACTGGTAGCCACGGCCGATGCCTATGGCATATCGCCGGATCGTCTGTATATAGATCCTCTGGTGTTGCCGTGCAATGTGGGGCAAGATCATGGCCCTGAAGTATTTGAAACCCTCAGGCAGGTCAAGATGTTGTCCAATCCGGCGCCGAAGACGACGGTGGGGTTGAGTAACATCTCTCAAGGAACCGTGGACCGCGAACTTGTCAACCGGACTTTTGCGGTGATGGCCATGGCTGCCGGCCTGGATTCAGCGATTGTCGATGCCTGCGATGATGAGCTGATGGCTGCCATTGCAACGGCCAGGATTTTACTCAACATGGATATTTATTGTGATTCCTATGTTGACGTATTCCGCCAATCTAACAGGTAGCTCGGGTTGTTGAAATATGGGAGGAAGGTGAGAAAATGATTATTGCCGAGAGGAAGCCTTTACCGCAGATAATGGAGATGCTCGCTCCTTTCAAAAATATCTGTGTGCTGGGTTGCGGGACATGCGTTACTGTTTGCCTGGCAGGAGGGCAGAAGGAGGCCGAGGAGACAGCTGCTGCAATCAGCATTGCCCGTAAAGAGGAGAAAAAAGATGCAAAAGTTGAGGCCTTCACCATCGAGCGCCAATGCGAATACGAATTTATTGAAGAAGCCATAAAACGGCTGAGAAGCTATGATGTGATCCTGTCCATGGGATGTGGTGTGGGGGTACAGACACTGGTTGAATATGCACCGGATCTGATCGTTATGCCGGGCCTTAACACCCAATTCTACGGGTATCCCGTGGAACAGGGAGTCTGGAAAGAAAATTGTCTGGGATGCGGCGACTGTGTTCTGCATCTGACGATGGGCATCTGTCCTATCACCAGATGCTCAAAAAGCATGCTGAATGGCCCTTGTGGCGGATCCCAGGATGGCGTTTGTGAGGTTGACAAGGATATCCCTTGTGCATGGCACCTGATTCATGAGCGTCTATCCAAGCTGGGCAAGCTGGACCTCTTGAAGGAGATACAGCCCCCCAAAGATTGGTCCAAAGCTCATCATGGCGGGGTTAGAACTTTAGTAAGGGAGGATGTCAGAATTGATCGCGGGGAGTAACTTGGAAAAGGTTATAAAAAGTGGAGAATTTGCTGTTACCGGCGAACTGGGCCCTCCCAAAAGTGCAGACGGAGAATTTATCAGACACCACGGGGAACTGTTGAGAAACCACGTTGATGCGTTCAATATTACAGATAACCAGACCGCCATCGTGCGTACATCCAGTATTGCTTGCGGTGCCATTCTGGTGCAGATGGGCCTGGAACCTGTTGTGCAGATGACCACGCGTGACAGAAACCGCATTGCCATCCAGGGTGATATTCTGGGTGCTTCGGCCCTGGGGGTAAAAAACCTGCTCTGCCTTGCCGGGGACCATGTCAAATTTGGCAATGAACCCGGGGCGAAAAACGTTTTTGATATCGATTCGATGCAACTGATCAGAGCGGTCAAAAACATGCGCGACGAGAACAAGTTCATCGGCGGGGACGAGCTGGAACATCCCTTCACCATGTTCATCGGTGCTGTGGCGAACCCCTTTGCCGATCCTTTCGAGTACAGGGTGGATCGGTTGGAGAAGAAGATCGAAGCCGGTGCCGATTTTATCCAGACCCAGTGTGTCTTCGATCTGGATCGTTTCAAGGAATGGATGAAACGGGTGGTTGATCGTGGGCTGCATGAAAGATGCGCAATCATGGCCGGTTTTACCCCGGTAAAATCGTTGGGGGCAGCTCGTTACATGAAAAACAATGTGGCCGGTATAACCATTCCTGATTCACTCATTGAAAGGCTCAAGGGCGCGGAGGATAAGAAAGCCGAGGGGATCAAGATCTGTGTTGAATCGATCCAGGAGTGCCGCGAGATCGAAGGGGTTGCCGGGGTGCATATCATGGCCGTAGCCTGGGAGGAAAAAGTGCCTGAAATTGTTGAAAAAGCGGGTCTGTATCCTCGTCCCAAACTATGAGCATCCAGGACAACGGCTTTTTGAGGTATTTACCCGATCGTGAAAAATATGGCTTTTTCCACATTGCAAGTATTCATGGAAACGGAATTTGGACCGATCGCGGATTCAAGGACAGGCTAGGTCAATCTGGTCTGTCCTTTTTTCTTGAAATCATTGATAATCAAGGTAAAGGGGGGACCCCGTATGAACAGAAAAGAGGTTGTTATTGTTGGCGCAGCCCGGACGCCGATCGGGGACTTTGGCGGGGCATTCAGGGATGTAAGCCCCGGCAATCTGGCCAAAATTGCGGTGGAGGAAGCGCTGAGAAGGGCGACGGTCGGGAAGGATCGGGTCGATGAAGTAATTCTGGGGAACTGCATGCAACCTACGGATGAACCGAACATGGGCCGCCATGTGGCTCAGATCTGCGGGATGCCCGATCAGACGACGGGGATGACCATACAGCGGCAATGCAGCTCGGCGATGCAGGCAATTGTCTGCGGCTATCAGGAAATAATTTTCGGGGATGTCGAGATCGTGGTTGCCGGGGGAGTGGAATCGATGAGCACGGCTCCCTACCTGCTCAAAAATGCACGGTGGGGGAAAAGATTGCAACACGGAGAGATGACGGATGCACTGTGGGAAATGTTGATGGATCCCGTCCACAAAATCATGATGGGCGTGACGGCTGAAAACCTGGCCGAGAAATACGATATTTCCCGTGAGGAACAAGATGAGATTGCTTACCGCAGTCACAAGAATGCCCTGGACGCCATTGATGAGGGACGGTTCAAGGATGAGATCGTCCCCGTAACGGTTCAGAAGAGAAAGATGGAAGTGGTGGTCGACACCGACGAACACCCCCGACGGGATATCTCCCTGGAAGGTTTGGCTTCGTTGAGGCCGGCTTTCCGCAAGGGAGGGACGGTAACGGCTGGAAATGCTTCGGGGTTGAACGATGGGGCAGCGGCAGTTGTTCTCATGAGCGCCGACAAGGCCCGGGAGGTGGGGATAGAACCTCTGGGGCGTATCGTTTCCTATGCCTGGGCAGGGGTGGAGCCCGAGTTGATGGGATATGGCCCTGTCCCGGCAACCAGAAAGGCTCTGGAAAGGGCGGGAATGAGCCTGGAGGAAATGGAGCTTATCGAATTGAACGAAGCTTTTGCTGCCCAGTATCTGGCCTGCGAGAAACTGCTCGGACTCAACCGTGATATCGTCAATGTCAACGGTAGCGGAGTGGGGCTTGGACATCCCGTAGGTTGCACGGGAGCGCGGATTGTCATAACCCTGATTTACGAGATGGTGCGCCGCGGACTGAAAATGGGCCTGGCATCACTCTGTGTCGGCGGGGGTATGGGAATGTCAATCATCATCGAACGGGACTGAAAATCTCCGGGGTATCGGGGCAAAGTGGCTTCAATGGTAACAAAGAACAGGAGGTAATCAAAAATGAGCCTTGTTCAGGTTGAGAAAGAAGGGAAACTGGTTGTTCTGACGATCAACAACCCCCCGGTCAATGCTTTGAATTCATCATTGCTGGGAGAGCTGGAGAACACTGTTGATGAGTTGGCCGCAACAGATATTGCCGTTCTGATAATTACCGGGGCCGGTGAAAAGGCTTTTGTGGCGGGGGCTGATATCAGTGAATTTCCCCAGCTAAATCGTGCCAATGGGGAGAAACTTGCTCGCCGCGGGCAGTTGATTTTCCAGAAGATCGCCGATTTCCCGGTACCGGTGATCGCCGCGGTAAACGGTATCGCCCTGGGAGGGGGCCTGGAACTGGCCCTGGCTTGCGACATCAGGGTCATGGCCCTGGGTGCCAGGTTTGGCCTTCCCGAGGTAACGCTGGCAATTTTCCCCGGCTACGGGGGAACACAGCGACTGCCGCGCCTGATCTCCCCGGGCAAAGCCAGGGAACTGATCTTTACCGGGGATCTTGTCGATGCAGAAGATGCCGTCCGGTTGGGTCTGGCCGAATATGTAACGGATGATGTTCTCTCCAAGGCCAAAATGATCGCTCAGACCATAATGAAACGCGGCCCCGTTGCGATTCGTCAGGCCAAGAAGGCCATAAACCGCGGCCTGGAAGTTTCTTTGGGGGAAGGGATGAAGATAGAAGCGGCCCTGTTTGGCGAGCTCTGCGACACCGAGGATCAGAAGGAAGGGGCCCGGGCGTTTCTGGAAAAAAGGAAACCTATCTATAAAGGCAAATAGAAGGTGTTCCACGACAATGATGGGGAGGGATAAAACATGGAAATAAAGTCTATCGGGGTGGTAGGTGCCGGAACGATGGGTAACGGCATCGCACAGGTAGCTGCGGAAAGCGGTTTCAACGTGATCATGAGGGATATCGAGGATTCCTTTGTCGAGAGAGGGCTCAAGACAATCGAAAAAAACCTGCGCCGGGCCCTCGAGAAAGGGAAGAAGACCGAGGACGAAGTGAAGGAAACAATCGGCCGCATCAAGGGAACGGTCGACATTTCAGATCTCTCTGCTGCCGAACTGGTTATCGAGGCCGCCGTGGAGAAGATGGAATTGAAAAAGAAAATCCTTTCCGAACTGGATCAACTGTGCGCTGCCGAAGTTGTCATTGCTTCCAACACCTCCGGATTGAGCATAACGGAGATGGCTTCTGCAACCGGGCGTGCGGAGAAGGTTATAGGGATGCATTTTTTCAATCCGGTACCGGTGATGAAGTTGGTGGAGGTAATCAGGGGTAACGATACTTCCGATGAAACATTCGAAACGATCATGGCCCTGGCCAGAAAGATGGGAAAGGAACCCATCGCTGTCAATGAGGCGCCGCTGTTTGCCGTAAACCGCATTCTCTGTCCAATGATCAACGAGGCGGCCTTTGTCTTGATGGAGGGTGTAGCCAGCGCCGAGGATATCGACAAGGGGATGGTGCTCGGTGCAAACCATCCGATCGGCCCGCTGGCCCTGGCCGACCTGGTTGGCCTCGATGTGTTGCTGCTGGTCCTGGACACTCTTTATGCGGAGACCGGGGATTCAAAATACAGGCCCTGTCCTCTCGTCCGCAAATTGGTTCGTGCAGGCCACCTGGGCCGGAAGACCGGACGTGGATTTTATTCGTACAGATAGGGTGCCTGAAGGCGCTGTTTGAAATAACTGTTACTGGACATGCAGGGGGCCCCTTACTTTTGAGGGGTCCCCGATCTGTTCGGGCGGATGCAATGCTTGCCACCGGGGGAGCGGTGAAAAAAAACCGATTCCCGGAAGGTGATCATGTGACGGAGGAAGAAAGGGAATCCTGTAGCCGGGGTTTTATTTCATCATGTTATATGATACATTCTTGAAAAGAAGATAAGTTCGGTTGAAATCAAAAGGAAAGGCAGGATTTTTTCAGGCGTGACGGAGACAAAAAAGCAGTTGATCGGCAATCTGAAGGTCGGCAGCGAGGTGGAAACCCAGGTTCTTGTCGTGGAAGCCAATCTGGCAAATTACTCTTCCCCGAACCGGGCCGGCGAACAATTCCTGAGGTTGGTCCTCGGGGATATCAGCGGTACAATAAAGGGGATTATCTGGGACATCGATATCCTGGAAGAATCCCCCAGGGAAGGGGACATACTCTATGTCAAGGGTGATGTCTCGGAGTATCACGGATTGCAGATTGTAATCAGAGAGGCCAAAAAACTTGATCCCGACCGTGTCAACCGTCGTTTATTTCAGCCGGTTTCCAGGAGGGATATTCCCGGGATGCTTGGAGAATTGAAAGAGATCATAACCACCCATGTCAGCGATCCCTTTTTGCTGAAATTGCTGCGTGATTTTTTCAGTGACCGGGATTTTGTTAAAAGATTTGCCGGCAGCCCGGCGGCCAAGACCATTCACCACAACTACATCGGTGGCTTGCTCGAGCATACATTGGAAGTAGTGTCCCTCTGCCTCAAATTCAAAGAAATGTACCCCGAACAGATCAGGGTTGATCTGCTCGTAACCGGTGCCATTCTGCATGACGTGGGGAAGATAGAAGAATATGACGCCGAAAGTTTCAACTTCGAGATGACCGATAAAGGTAAACTGATCGGGCATATTTGCCTGGGGAAAGAAATGCTGAACGAGAGGATCGCGGCCATAGAAGGATTTCCCCCGTCCTTGAAATTGGAACTGGAGCACATCGTTCTTTCACATCATGGACAGCGGGAATGGGGGTCCCCGGAGATTCCCAGGACGATACATGCTTTTGCTGTTTTTTATGCTGATCTTGTCAGTGCACGGCTCAACCAGTTTGTGAGTGTTATGCAGAAAAACGCAATTGCAGAAAATGATTGGAGTGAATGGGACCGTTATCTGGATAGAAGTATCTATTTGAAGAAACCATGAAATTTGTAGGCTTTTTCTGAAGTTGGCCTCTTGCCTCCATTCATATTCCTCACCAAAAACAAAAACAGCTTCCCGGAAAAGCAGGAAATTCAGACCCGAAGATAGAAATAAATTGCAGTAATCCAATATAATATCAAACAATATTCTCCATTAAGAATATTCGCACGCCTGTCTGGGGAGGTGCTCTTTTTTTGAATATCAAACGGGGAAACAATAGAAATGTCGAGGGTTCCTGCCCGAAAATCGTTCCGTTTGAACGCGATGCAGCTTATTATTTTCAAAAAGGGAACTATTATTTATTTAAAAACAACTGGCGGAAGGCCCTGCTGTACTACAAGAAAACAATAGAAATGGAGCCCCTCGACCCTCTGAACCATTACAATCTTGGCTGCCTGCTCAGCAAAATGGGGCAGCTGGAGGAGGCCAATCAAATTTTCCAGTTCATCCTCGAACACCTGGACAGATCCTACTGGGATTGTTATTTTCTCATGGCCATCAATTATGGCCTGATGGAAGATCTGGAGGAGGCGCAGAGATGCCTGCAAAAGTATCTCCAGAATTCGCCCGGGGGGGAGATGTTCATCGAGGCACAGGAGCTTCTGTGGGCCCTGGACGATGAGGAGATGGTAATCAGCGATGACGTTGATGTCCCTTTCATTATCAAAAAAAATGAAGAACTCATCGAGGATATTCAGATTCTGAGCAAGGATGAATTTATCAGCCGCTACGATCACGATGATTACACATGGGACCTGTTGCGGAAGTTGTTATTTCAGGGGAATGACATGTTCAAGAAGAAGATCATCGATATATATGCTGAATTGGGTGATGATCGGGCCGTTGCAGCTTTCAAGGAATTTGTGCGTAATCCCTGGGTAAAGGATCAGCTCAAACAGGCGGTTCTGCTCAAACTTAAAAATATAGGTTTTTCAGGGGAATGCCGCGTCTATCTGAAAGGCGTGCTACAGGAGATACATATCAACAATTATCCATTGGTGGTTCCTCACTGGAAAGATGAGTGGCAAGAGGTGCTTGACTGCACCTTGAACCATATGCGCCAGGGCGGTGATTACAATGAAAATTTTTTCGAGGACGTCCAGGCGATGTGGATCGATTACATAAATCGGAAGGGGGAAGATATGCCCCCGATTCACAAGGTTGAAACGTGGGCGGCAGGATTGGAATACTGCCTGGTCAGGTTTCATCTTTTGAATGTGACCCAGACGGAAATCGCCGGTAAATATGGGGTTTCCAGTTCCAGTGTGCGGGCCAAATTCAAGGTTATCGACGAGACACTGCAGATTGACAAGAAAGCCTATCAAAATATGCTGGTTTATCTGTTCAACGGGGACAGGGAAAAATGACATGTTCGGTTCCGGGGGATGAGGAATGGGGTTCAGAACAGATCTGGAAATCAGGACTTCTGCAAGGGAAGAACTCATTGATATAACGCGGGAAGTCAACGAAGTGGTCGGGAAACTCGGTCTCAAGAGGGGATGTATTCTTGCTTTTGTTCCCCATACCACGGCTGGCCTTCTGATCAACGAGGCGGCAGACCCCGCGGTGGGGACGGATATTTTGAACTATCTGCGCCACAGGGTTCCTCACCGTGACGGTTATCTGCACGCGGAAGGAAACAGTGATGCACATATCAAGGCCAGTCTGATAGGCAATTCCCAGTTGCTGATGGTTGATAATGGAGAGATCGTGCTTGGGACATGGCAAGGTCTCTTTTTTGCCGAATTTGATGGCCCACGCCTCCGAAAAATATTATTTGGAAATATTGATTTTACCGGCTGAAAGGAGTTGAATCCGGTAGATGATTCAAGAACAGATAGAACAGGCGATTGAAGTTTTAAGTGGCTGCAAATATGTTGTAGTTTTAACCGGGGCGGGGATTTCCACTGAAAGTGGGATACCCGATTTCCGCAGTCCCGTGAGCGGGCTTTGGGCCAAGGTCAGCCCCGATGATTTCACGATCGAGAAATTCATGTCCGATCCGCAGATCCTTTATCAACTGGGCGTGGATATTTTTAGAGTGATCACCGAAGCCCAGCCCAACGCTGCACATGAAGCCATTGGAGAACTGGAAAGCAAAGGCCTGGTCAAAAGTGTCATCACCCAGAATATCGATGGCCTGCATCAGAAGGCAGGTTCAAAGAATGTATATGAAATTCACGGTTCGCTGCGCAGGGGCTCCTGTACCGGTTGTCACCAGGAACAGCCCATGGAAAAATTGTTGAATGATGTGTTGAAGGGGGTAATCCCCCCGCTTTGCCCCCGTTGCGCTTCACCGTTGAAGCCCGATGTTACGCTCTTTGGTGAGGCGATGCCCCCCGCTTTTCAAGATGCACTGGATGAAGTGCGCAGGGCCGATGGGATGCTGGCAGTTGGCTCCAGTCTGGTCATATCTCCGGCCAACATGTTGCCCGGTTATGTGGATAACCTTGTGATCGTGAATCGGGAGCCCACCCCGCTGGATCGGAGGGCCAAAGTGGTTATAAACGGCGGCATTCTGGATGTTGTTCCGCTACTGGCCAGGGCCTGGCTGGAAAAAAAAGCTTGATCCCTGAAGAGGGCGGCTCATCTTTCTTCCCTGAATATGGTTGATTCAAAAAACGTTCTGATCTGTTCGACGGTCATGCCCTCGCCCAGGTAATGGTCTCCAAACCATATCTCCAGATGCAGATGAGGCCTGTCCGGTTCATCGGTGCCTGAAAAGCCCATCTTGCCTACGATGTCACCCGTTTTGACATAATCGCCCACTTCCAATTCATCATTGACTTCGTGAAGATGGCAGTAATAGACCAGGAAGCCATGTTCATTTTCGATCCAGATCTGGCGCCCGCGGAAAATATTCAGGGTCTCGTCCGGTGTGTAACCCCGCTGCTGGCATTCAACGGCCAGCTCGCCAAGTTTTCCGGCCGGGGGTGGGATATAATCATGGTCGATCCTTTTAACAGTTCCCGGTGCAGCAGCCTTGACCGTTGATCCCAGGCCGATCCCCCCACCGCTTGTATCCGGATAAAAATCCAGGCCGTAATGGGTACCGGCACGGTAGGGCCTGGCTGCACCCGGCAGGTGAGCATCTTTCCAGCTCATCCACGTTCCCGGGAGCGGGTTGCGCAAAAAATCGAAAGAAGTGATCAGTTCATCAAGATCAACATTTCGAGGGTCATAGATTATACGGGGAAACGATGTTTCATCTATATCACCGCCGAGTGCTTCCCGGTCATGATCGACAACGGGAACGGTCGGCGTCGGCAGATCGGATTGCGATGATTTGCCCGGAGGGATTGTTTTGATCACGATCAAAACAGCAATGATGGCCAGGGCGGTGGCCAGGATGGTCATGAAATTTTTTTTGTTGATTTTTCTTTGCATTTCCATTCCTCCGTATTGAATTATCTGTCTTTAGCGATTTTAGCATACTTTTTACTTAATTTAAAAGGATGTTTTTTCCCCGGTAGCGAATATCTACCTTTGGAGCAAAGGAGGTTTGTTATCGATGTGTTCCTATGAAGATGCCCTGGCCAAGGCTCTTGAAGATTTCAGGAACGGTGTACCGCGGACCATGGCCGAAGGCAGCGGCTGCGGATATGACGTAGACAATAATGAATTTTCATTGACATATTGTGGCCAGGAGTATCGGATATCATACCCGGATGGGGAGATAACTGCAATTCAGGGATACGTGACCCCCGAAGAGCGGGTTATTTTCTTGCAGTATCTGCATTTTTCCCGCAGTATTCCCCCGCGCCGCAAGTGGATTTCTTTCCTCGAGCTTCCGGGGGGAGAGATGCATTACGCCCCCTTTCAACGGGAAACATTCTTTCCACTGGCCCGGAAATACGGTTCCAACCTGGAAGAGTTCAAACAGCGTAGCAAACTTGTCGGTGAAGAAGCAGGGATAGGCGATGCTGCTTACATCATTCCTGTATTTCCGCGTCTGGAGCTGGCGATAATACTGTGGGAGAAAGACGCCGAATATGCGGCTCGGGCAAGGGTGCTTTTTGATGCTACATCTTCATACCACTTGCCCACCGCTACCCTTTACATGTTGGGGATAGAGGTGGTAAAGAGGATCTATGACCTGTAGCATGTTCGTTATTGCCAGGCCTGCGCCGGGATAAAAGGAACCGATGTGGCGGGTGGAATCGAGGAAATGAATTTCATGATAATTGAAAGGCAGAAAGGGGTTGTGACATGCCTGCACATCTGTTGGGGTTGAGGGAGTGGAACGCTGAAAATATCGAGGAGATACTGGCGCGTTCATTTTTTTTGTCCGGGTACAGGGAAAGAAAACTGGACAACCTGAAAGGGAAGCAGGTTGCTGCTCTTTTTTTTGAGCCCAGCACAAGAACAAGGTTTTCATTCGAAGTTGCTGCAAGATGGTTGTCGGCAGACTTCTACAACTTTCCGGTCGAAACAAGTAGCGTTCTGAAAGGAGAGACTCTGCTCGATACGATCCAAACCTTGAAGTCGATGGGATTGGATGTCCTTATCATCCGTCATCCGGTTTCCGGAACGCTCGAATGGTTGAAGAACAGGGTCGATATCTCCATGATCAATGCTGGCGATGGATCTCATGAACATCCCACCCAGGCCCTCCTCGATCTGTTTACGATCAAGAAACAGTTCGGGTATATCGAAGGCTTGAAGGTCGTGATGGTCGGAGATATAAAATACAGCCGGGTGGTCAGGTCAAGCGTCTGGGGTCTCAAGGAAATGGGAGCCAAGGTGGTTCTGGTCGGCCCCCCCACACTTCTGCCGGAAGAATTCCGCCGCGCCGGAGTTGAAATAAGCTGGTATCTTGAAAAGGAGATGAAAGATGCTGATGTTCTCTACCTGCTCAGGCTTCAGAAGGAGAGGCAGCGGGATGGCCTCCTTCCTTCTTTAAGAGAGTATGTGCATCTTTACGGGCTTACTGCAGAACGTCTTTCCTTGCTAGCCCCGGGAACGATGGTCATGCATCCGGGCCCCCTCAATCCAGGTGTTGAAATAACACAGAAGGCGATGGACAGGCTGAACGAATCTTCCCTTCCCGGGATCAATGTTTCGATACTGAGGCAGGTGGAAAACGGAATAATTGTGCGGGCAGCCGTGCTCGATTATCTCTTCAAAGGAGGCGGGCAAATTGGATAAGCGCATTCTTTTAAAAGGAGGAACGGTCGTCGATCCCTCGCAAGAATTGCATGGCCGGGCAGATCTGGTTATCGAGGGAAACAGGATCGTTGATCTGGCTCCTTCTATTGCATCCGGGGATGGGGAAGTGGAAACAATTGATGTGACGGGCAAGATCGTCGCCCCGGGAATGGTGGATATCCATGTTCATCTCCGTGAACCGGGTGAGGAGGAAAAGGAGACCATCGCCACGGGTACAGCAGCTGCAGTTGCCGGAGGGGTTACCACCGTGTGCTGCATGCCCAATACCGATCCGGCGGTTGATAACAAATTGGTTGTAGCCTACATCAAAGAACATGCCCGGCAAGCAAACCTGGCCCATGTTTATCCTATCGGTGCTTTGACCCGGGGGCGGGGCGGCCGGGAAATGACCGATTATGCTTCCCTTCTTTCCGCCGGGGTAAAGGCTTTCAGCGATGATGGCAGTTATGTCAACGATAGCATGATAATGATGAATATCATGAAATACCTTTCTCAATTTGAAGTGGTGGCCATAAGCCATTGTGAAGATGCCGGGTTGGCGGCGGGGGGGGTAGCCCATGATGGTTATTACGCGAATTTGCTTGGCCTGGGGGGGATGCCTCATGTTGCGGAGACGGCTGCGGTGGGGCGGGATATATTGATTGCGGAGGCTACAGGGGGGAAGCTCCATATTGCACATGTCAGCTGTGCCGCTTCGGTAGAACTGATCCGTTGGGCCAAGGAAAGGGGGATTCAAGTGACTGCCGAGGTCACTCCCCACCATCTTCTGCTGACCGAAGAGGCGTTGGAGGGGTACAATGTGATGGCCAAGATGAACCCTCCTTTACGCTCAAAGGAAGACCGTGAAGCGCTTCTGCACGGTTTGCAAGATGGAGTGATTGATATCATTGCTTCCGATCATGCTCCGCACCGACGGGAAGATAAAGAACGCCCCTTCGCCGATGCCGCTTTCGGGGTTTCTTCTCTGGACTACGGACTTTCACTGTTGTTCAACGAACTGGTTCACACAGGCATGATCAGCATAGACAAACTTGTCGACTGTTACTCATGTCGTCCTGCAAAAATTCTGGATCTTCCCGCCGGGACCTTGAAAAAAGGTGCGGTTGCCGATATCGTTGTTCTTGATCCGGAGCTCGGGGGGAAGGTGGATCCAAAGAGGTTTTATTCCAGGGGGCAGAATACGCCCTTTGAAGGCTACCCGACCAGGGGCGGGCCGGTGATGACTTTTGTGGAAGGGAAACTGAAGATGAAAGAAGGGAAGGTTTCAAGATAAAGTCATGAACAGAGGCCGGGTCAAGTCACTCGAAAAAGTAACGGCAGATTGCCATCTGTTGAAGATAGAGCCGGTTCAACCGCTGGAAGCATCACCGGGGCAGTTCATCTTCCTCCGCACGGCGTCAGGGTTGACCGATCCATTGCTAAGAAGGCCTTTCAGTATTCATTACTGTGATCCCGAAGATGGCACTGTCTGGATCCTGTTCCGGGTTGTGGGGCGTGGGACCACATTGATGGCTGCGCTTGAACAAGGCCAGTACATCGATTTCCTGGGGCCGCTGGGAAAAGGATTCTATCTTGGCCCCCATGACCGGGAAGTCATTCTTGTTTCCGGAGGGGTGGGGGTGGCTCCTATTTTTTTCTGGGCTTCCTGTCTGAATGGACGGGGAGTCAAGTTCGAATTTCTGCATGGCACCGATACGGCAAGGAACCTTCTTCCGGATGATTATTTTGCCAGGGCAGGAGCAGCGCCGATGGTAGCCACGGAAGACGGTTCCTCCGGTTACCGGGGACGCGTGACCGATCTATTCGAACATATTACCCATGAAAAGAGCAAGAAACCTGACAGGGTGTACGGCTGTGGCCCCCTGCCGATGCTTTCCTCACTGGTCAATTTGGCCCGCGCGGCAGGGATTCCATCGCAGGTCTCCCTGGAAGCGGAGATGGCCTGTGGCGTGGGGGCATGTCTTGGATGTGTGCGTGAGGTGGGGCCCCGGGGTGAAGATGGGGTCCCCGTATTTTTGAGGGTCTGCAAGGACGGCCCCGTCTTTCCGGGAGAGGCGGTGGTTTTTGATGAAAGCTGAGCCGGATCTGGCTGTCGAGATAGCCGGTATACAGATGAAAAATCCATTGATTGCAGCTTCCGGCTGTTATGGATACGGGCAGGAATATTCAAGTTACATACCCCCCGGGAAATGGGGGGCCATCGCGCTGAAAGGAACGACCCTCCATCCCAGGGCAGGGAATCCTCCTCCCCGTATCGTGGAGACTCCTTCCGGGCTGATCAATGCAGTAGGGTTGCAGAATCCCGGCATCGAGAAGGTTCTGAAAGAAGAGGTTCCGGCATTGCGGGAGAAAGATGTTCCCTTGATTATCAATGTGTCCGGGGAAACCGTGGAAGAGTATGCCCTGCTTGGAGAATTGGTTTCCCGTGCTCACGGTGTTTCCGGGCTGGAATTGAACATATCCTGTCCCAATGTGGAACGTGGCGGTATCGCCTTCGGCTCTGACCCGGTGCTGGTCAGGGAACTGGTATCAGCTGTCAGGGACAGTTACAGGGGGCCTCTGATCGTGAAGCTATCGCCCAATACGGAGCATCTGACCCGGATTGCCGTGGCAGCGGAAGAAGCCGGGGCAGATGCCCTTTCCCTGATCAATACACTTCGGGCCATGGTCGTGGATATAGAAAAACAACGACCGATGCTGGCAAATGTGATCGGCGGTCTTTCCGGGCCGGCAATTCGCCCCGTGGCGGTCAGGGCTGTCTGGGAGGTTGCCGCCGCGGTCAAAATTCCGCTTATCGGGATGGGGGGGATCATCTCCACTTCGGATGCATTGCAGTTTATACTTGCCGGGGCGGCAGCAGTAGCTATCGGCACGGGTAACTTTGTTGACCCTCTGATCGCTGACAGGATCACGGCAGGAATCAGAGAATACATGAAATCCAAAGATTTCCCCGGGGTGTCGGCGATGGTCGGGGCGGCGCGGAGGTGATTATATGCGTATAGGCATACACATGCATTTGAAGAAAGGTTTTGCTTATAACCTTCAGAAAGCAAAAGAGGCCGGGGCAGAGACGATCCAGATCTTTCCCGGCAATCCCCGTAGCTGGACCTCCCCCACCACTTCCCCGGAAGAGGTGAAAGAACGTTCACTCCTCATGAAAAAGGAAGACATCTTTCCCCTGGCCATACACACAACTTATCTGATCAACCTGGCCTCCGTGCATCCCGAGTTCTACCGGAAGTCAACCAGGTTGTTGCATGACACCCTGCATCATGCCTCACTTTATCCGGAACCTTTTGTGGTTTTGCATGTCGGCAATCATGGCGGTGCCGGGACCATGGAAGGAATCAAAAAAGCAGTCCGATCCCTGGAAGAAGAATTGTCCCGGGGGTGGGCACCGGGGGTAACCCTGCTTCTGGAAAATACAGCCGGTGGCGGGCATCATCTGGGTGGCGATATCAAGGAACTGGGTGAGATATTGCGCCATTTTCAAGGTGCCCCCATAGGCTTCTGTCTGGACACCGCTCATGCCTGGGCTGCCGGTTATGATCTTTCCGGAACGGAAGGTGTGGAACGGTTGTTGACAGAGATTGATCGGGAAATGGGCCTGGAGAGGCTACATCTCATCCATGCCAATGACACGAAAGTGGAGAGAGGCTCCAAGCATGATCGCCATGCCCATATCGGTGAAGGCCGGATCGGCCTGGAAGGATTCAGATCCCTGCTGGGATATGGTTGGCCCGATGATTTTCCCATGATTCTGGAAACTCCGGAGATAGGAACCGAGAGAGACAAACAGAATATTTCTGCCTTGAGAAACTGCATGAATTGAGAATGTAAACATCGACCGACAGATCAGCCATATGATTGTTTGAAGGAGAATGAACTGACCATGAGCAAGGAATCATTTTACTGTCAAGAATGTGGATACGAGACGTACAAATGGATGGGGCGCTGCCCGGGGTGCGGAAACTGGGGCACCTTTTCGGAGAAAAAGGCAAGCCACCGGGGGGCTGGCAGGAAGGGTCAGGAGTTATCGGCAAATAATCTTGCGGCCCTGAAGGTAACAGAAGGTGAGAGAGTCTCAACCGGTATCAGGGAGTTCGATCGGGTCCTGGGAGGCGGTGCAGTGAAGGGATCGGTGTTGCTGATAGGGGGTGATCCCGGCATAGGCAAATCCACCCTTATCCTCCAGGCCTCGAGCCATATGAATGCACGGGGCCGGGTTCTTTATGTAAGCGGGGAAGAATCCCTTGAACAGATCAAGATGAGGGCCGGAAGGCTGAATATTGATCAGGATTTTCTTGCTGTTTCTGCGGCTGAACTGGGTCCGGTGATGGGATTGGTGGATAAAGCTGCCCCCGATATTCTGATTGTCGACTCCATTCAGGCCATGTACGATGAAGAATTGGATGGTATTCCGGGCAGTATCAACCAGGTTCGGGAAGTTACGGCGGTCTTGACAAGGTGGGCAAAACGGGAAGAAAAAATTGTATTTATCATCGGCCACGTTACCAAGGGAGGGGCTCTGGCCGGGCCAAAAACACTGGAACACATGGTGGATGGGGTATTTTATCTCGAGGGAGATCGCTATCATGGCTTCAGGATACTGCGGGGCATCAAAAATCGTTTTGGTTCCACGAACGAGATCGGCGTTTTTCTGATGGATGAGCGTGGCATGAAGGAGGTGGAAGATCCTTCTTCTTTATTTATTTCTTCCAGGAAGGGATCGGCATACGGTGCGGCAATCACGGCTGCCCTCAGTGGTTCCCGCCCCCTGCTGGCGGAGATACAGTCATTGGTTACCACTTCCAGCTACGCAGCGCCACGCCGCACAACCATGGGGGTGGATCATCATCGGGTGGCATTGATCATGGCGGTGATGGAAAAAAATCTGGGCTGTAATTTTCAGGGCCTTGATACTTTTGTAAATGTTGTGGGGGGAGTGCAGCTTATCGAACCCTCTTCCGATCTGGCGGTCGCGGTCAGTCTACTTTCCAGCTTGAAGGAAAAGGCTGTCGACCATGGCGACGCTTTTATCGGAGAGCTGGGTTTGACAGGTGAAATCAGGCCCGTGGTGCGGATCTTACCCCGGGTAATGGAAGCGGAAAGACTGGGCTTCAAAAGATGTTTCATTCCCGTACAGAATCTGGATGAACTGAGGAAAGAAAGAAAGATTTCAATTGAAATGGTAAGCACCGGGTCTGTTTCGGAAGCCATGAAAATAATTTTTTGATCGCTGTTTCCTGTGGTCCAACTAGAAAAAGAAAAAATGCCCGAGGGTGTTGAGGCGACTGAGTTCATTGCAGAATACTTCTTTCAAATCGATATCCAGGAGATTGCAGAGCGCGGCCAGATAGAAAAGATGGTTTCCCAATTCCTCTTCCACGATTTCATAACAGTTCTCACACAGTTTTCCTTCAAGATGCGAACATGCATATTTCTGACAGTCCTTGAGGGATCCATCCTTGGGGAAATTCTGACGATTCGCATTTATAGAAATACATCCGCAATGGGTGACCGCTTTGGTAACTGCACGGTTTACACGAGATGTTGATTCGTGATGTTTGGTCAAGCAGTCGAGTATACTTCTATGTCTGGCCAGAAGTTGGCTAACCACGTCTTGAAATTCTTCAACGTCTTTGCCGTTTTTCATGCCGCAGCTCACCTCTTAACAAAATATTCAATATCCATCTACATGAATTATACTTTTTTTACAATGATGTTGTCAATTGTTTTACATTGCTTCCGGCCGGATATCAGGCAATAAGAGGAAAATCAAGGATGTTTGTAACAGTGTATTTTTGACTTAACCCGGATCGTATGGTATTATTTTAATAATTGGAGAATCTGTATCCAAAATTATTATTCAGGATAGATAGGAGAGAATGCAGTTTGTTTAATATAGGTGATCGTGTGGTTTATCCATTGCACGGGGCGGGCATAATCGAGTCTATCGAGGAGAAAGAAATATTGGGGGCCAGGCGGAAATATTACATCATGAATCTTTCCATCGGGGAAATGAAGGTGATGATTCCTCTTGACAATGCATACCGCGTGGGGTTGCGCAAAGTGATCAAGAAATCCGAAGTCAACGGCGTTTTCAATGTGTTGAAAGAGCCCCAGACCGCTCTTTCTTCCAACTGGAACCGTCGCTATATGCTGAATCTCGAAAAAATAAAGACCGGTGACATCCACGAAGTGGCACAGGTGGTCAAGAATCTGCTTCATCGGGAGAAAGAAAAGGGGCTTTCCACGGGGGAGAAAAAAATGCTGGAGAACGCCAAACGGATACTGGTCAGTGAACTCGTGCTGGTGGAAGATATGGAGCCCTCCAAAGTTACCGGCATGATCGAAAAAATATTCATCTAATTGTTTTTGATCTGTTATTCCTCAAGCAAAATTCTCGGTTATAACTCAATATCCTTATCCTTGTTAATAATTTTAAGGTAGAAAAGTCAATAATAGAAGGTAATGCTAAAAGGAGGTGTAGAGGATTTGTTTCGAAAAATCATCAGCATCCTGGGTGCCGCGGGAGGTTTCATACTGGGGCTTCATCTTTCAAATTTTTATGAACCGTTGATCGAAGTCAGCAACACGTGGAGTTTTTCTGTACCTGTTGGTTTTTCCTTGGTCGGTGGTGCCGCAGGGGGAATAATATTTTACCTTGTCGTGCCCGTATTTACCAATCTGTTGAACAATGCCGCGAACCGTGTGGAAAGTAATCTTAAAACAGTACCCACACATGATATAATGCTCGCTGTTTTTGCCCTGGCTGTTACTCTTTTTATAGGGTTGTTGCTCAGTATCCCCCTCGGCAAAATACCGGTGATCGGAACCTACCTTTCCTTGTTGGTAATATTGTTCATGGCCTACACGGGAGTGAAACTGGTCCTGGCCAGAAAAGAGGATTTTTCATTTGCCACGGCATTGATCAACCGCAGGAGTGCTTTTGATCCTTCCTTGAATGATCAGACCTACAAGATTCTGGACACCAGTGTGATCATAGATGGGCGTATCGTCGATATCTGCAAGACAGGGTTTCTGGAAGGGATCATCGTCGTGGCCGAATTTGTGTTGGAAGAATTGCGGCATATCGCTGATTCCCCGGATCTTTTGAAGAGGAACCGGGGAAGGCGAGGATTGGACATCCTCAATAAAATTCAGAAGGAAATGGATGTTCCGGTTGAAATCTATGAGGGGGATTTTGACGAAATTTCCGAGGTGGACAGCAAGCTGGTCAAACTGGCCAAGCTCATGAAGGGGAAAATCATCACCAATGATTTCAATTTAAATAAAGTTTGTGAACTCCAGGGTGTTTCTGTTCTCAACATCAATGAGCTGGCCAACGCCGTAAAGCCGGTGGTATTGCCGGGTGAAGAGATGACGGCCCAGATTATCAAAGATGGTAAAGAAGCCAGCCAGGGAATTGCTTATCTTGAAGATGGAACAATGGTCGTGGTCGAGGGCGGCAAAAGGTTTATCGGGGAGACCCTCGATGTTCTGGTTACCAGCGTGCTGCAGACGGCGGCCGGGCGGATGATTTTTGCCAAGCCCAAGGATGTTTCCGGAAAGATGGCCGGGGTGAAATAATCGTGTTTGGTGCCATAATCGTGGCGGCGGGCCAGGGCCGTCGCATGGGGGGAACCACCCCGAAACAGTTTATCGAGATAGAAGGGAAATCAGTTTTGACCCATACCGTGGAAAAATTTTTAGGTATGGGCAACTTTTTTGGGCGCATTGCCGTCATGGTTCCTTCCGAAAGCGTGGAACCTTGCCGAATGGAATTTTCCCGTTATGGTTGTGAACATTCGGAACATTTGTTGTTTGCTGCCGGGGGCAGTCAGCGGCAAGATTCTGTTTACAAAGGATTGCTCTCTTTGGGGCAGGATGTTGAAACGGTGGTCATCCATGACGGGGTACGCCCCTTTGCTAGCACCGGGTTGATAAAGAAGCTCGCTCTGCTGGCGCAGAAAGTCGGTGCCGCTATCCCTGCCATATCCTTGAAAGACACCTTGAAAGAGGTTGACGGGGAGGGAAGGGTGTTGAGGACACTGCCGCGGGAAGGGTTGTATCTGGTACAGACCCCGCAGTGTTTCAGACGGGAGATTATCTGGGATGCCCATCGGAAGGCAGCACGGGATGAATACCATGCAACCGATGATGCCATGCTGGTGGAAAACTGCGGATATACGGTGATGACTGTGCCCGGTGAACCTTGCAATATCAAATTGACCACCGTGGAAGACCTTTTCTGGGCGAGGATGTTTTTGAAGAGGGAGAGTAAGGATGTTCAGGATAGGAATAGGTTATGATATTCATCGATTGGTGGGTGGGCGTGACCTTGTTCTCGGGGGGGTGAAAGTACCTTTTTCCCTTGGGCTGGATGGGCACTCCGATGCAGACGTCCTCGTTCATGCCATTATCGATGCGATGTTGGGTGCGCTTTCATTGCCGGACATAGGCATTCTTTTTCCTGATGATGAAGAACGGTACAGGGGGATCTCCAGTGTCAGGCTTCTGGAAAAAGTGGCGGGTATTGCATCCGCAAAAGGATTTCGCCCGATCAACATCGACAGCGTGATCATGGCTGAAAAACCCAAATTGGCTTCCTACCTGCCGGAAATCAAGGCCGAACTGGCCCGGGCCTTGAAGATAGATAAGGATTCCATAGGGATCAAAGCCACCACCATGGAGGGCCTGGGGGCGATAGGTAATAGCGAAGCAATTGCTGTCCAGGCCGTGGTTCTGCTCTGCAAAGATAGACAGGGAACGAGTTGATTCGGAAGTTGAGCCCGCCAGTTGGTTTTCTTTTGTTGACTTTATACCATAGGTATTTATAATGTAATGTGATTGTATCTTTGCATTACACATACAACAGAAGCAATGAAAAAGAGAGTAAGCCGGCAACGTGAGACAGAGAGGGATTTTTATCAAGCTGAGAGAAGTCCTCGATTCGTCCCGGTTGAAGTGCACTTTGGAGCAGGTGCCCTGAAAGAAAAACGTTTTTGATTAGGGGCATCCGGGCAACGCCCGTTATAGCCAGCGAGCGGGGAAGATTTCTTTGCAGGAAATCATACCAAGCAGGGTGGGACCGCGGTGATTACCGTCTCTGTATTTTTGTCAGGGCGGTAATTTTGTTTACGATGGCCGGGTATCAGACCAGATCCCGGGGCAATTTATTATCAGATATAACAGGGAGGTAAAGATGTTTAGAAGACTTAAAGAGGACATGCAGGCTGTTTTTGAAAGAGATCCCGCTGCCAGAAGCAAGCTGGAAGTCTTGCTGTGTTATCCCGGCCTCCATGCTTTGATCCGCCACAGGATTGCTCACTGGTTTTATTGCCGCGGAGGGGTTCTTCTGCCTCGCCTCATTTCTCACTTCAGCCGCAGAAGGACCGGTATCGAGATCCACCCGGGGGCGAAGATAGGAAAAGGATTTTTTATCGATCATGGATCCGGGGTGGTGATCGGTGAGACGACGGTCATCGGCGACAACGTGACCATCTATCAGGGTGTAACTCTGGGGGGGACCGGAAAGGAGAAAGGGAAAAGACACCCCACCATCGGCAGCCATGTAGTTATCGGCGCCGGGGCAAAGATATTGGGGCCCATCAAGATCGGGGATGGAGCCAGGGTCGGTTCCGGATCGGTGGTGCTTCAATCGGTTCCTCCGCGTACCACGGTGGTGGGCATACCGGGTCGGGTGGTGGTGTACAAAGGGGAGAAAATTTCCTCCATCAATCTCGATCATACCGATTTGCCCGACCCCGTTGCGGAGATGCTTTCTTCCCTGCAAAACCAGATCGATAGCCTTAGATATCAGATGGAGAAGACCGAAAAAAAGGAAGGGAGGGTTCGTTATGAGCGTTCTGAGGGTTTACAATACTCTGACCCGGCAGAAGGATGAATTCAAGCCGCTTCGGGATGGCGAGATATCTTTTTATGTATGCGGGCCGACGGTTTATGATTATTTCCATATTGGCAATGCACGCGTATTTATCGTCTTTGATGTTATCAGGCGTTATCTTGAATACCGTGGTTTCAAGGTGAAATATGTTCAAAACTTCACGGATATTGATGATAAATTGATCCGCAAAGCAGCCCAGATGAAAACGAGTGTTTCCGAGGTGGCAGCCCGGTTCATCGAGGCCTATTTTGAAGATGCGGCCAGGTTGGGGATCAAGAAAGCCACCCTTCACCCCAGGGCCACCGAAAATATCGAAGCCATTATCGGGTTGATAGAGAGTTTGTGCGAAAAGGGCCTTGCCTATCAAAGCGGGGGGGATGTCCTCTATGATACGGAAAAATTCCCGGCTTACGGCAAACTTTCACAGCAGAAGAAGGAAGAACTTGTTTCCGGAGCAAGGGTCAGGGTCGATGAAAATAAACGGAATCCCCTCGATTTTGTCTTGTGGAAGGCGGCCAAGCCGGGCGAACCATCATGGGACAGCCCCTGGGGTAGTGGAAGGCCGGGGTGGCATATTGAATGTTCAGCGATGTCGTTGAATCATCTGGGGGAGACGATCGATATCCATGCTGGCGGCCCCGATCTGATCTTTCCGCATCATGAAAATGAGATCGCTCAGAGTGAGGGGGCCACGGGAAAGCCTTTTGTGAACTACTGGCTTCATGCTGGCTACCTCAATATCGATGCGGAGAAGATGTCCAAATCCCTGGGCAATGTTTTGAATATCAGGGATCTGATTCCCAGGTACAACCCGCTGGATATCCGTTTCTTCATGCTATCCTCGCACTATCGCCACCCCCTCAATTACAGTGAAAAGCTACTGGAGGCGGCCATGGCAGGGCGGAACAGACTGCAAACATTGTATGAAAATCTTCTTTCTGGACTTGACAGGGCCGGAACTTTTCCGTACGGAACGGCAGAAAAAACTCTGGAACGTGAACTGTCGGCTTCCCGCAAGAAATTCAAGGAAGCGATGGATGATGATTTCAACACGGCGGAGGCCATCGGTGAACTGTTCTCGTTGGTCAGGGCCACCAATGTTTATCTGGCTGGTAAAAAACTTGATCGCGACCTGTTGATGGCCGTTCGGGAATTTATCGAAGAGGCCAATGAAATATTCAGCATTGTTGATCTCGAAGAAGAAGAAAGATCTCTCGAAGAAAGAGTCAAGGAAGCTATTGAACGCCGCGAGGAGGCTCGTCGCAACAAGGATTGGGCCACTGCTGACCGGATCAGGGACGAGCTTGATGCCGGGGGGATCACATTGGAGGATACCTCCCATGGGGTTAGATGGAAAATAAAAGGCGAGAAGCCTGGTTGAGTGGCGGGCTCCTTTTTGCATCGGGTCATCCGGGGCAGTACAGCGGGAAACGGGGCGTCTGACGTGGTCAAGCGTAATGAAATAATCTACGGGCGGCAGGCTGTAAAAGAGGCACTGCTAGCGGGTAATGTCCGGAAAATATTGATGATTGAAGGACAGAGGGGCACCATTGTCAAGGAGATCGTGGCGCTGGCCCGGGACAGGGGGATTTCTTGTGAAAACATGAATGCAGCGGCTTTCGGGAACCTTCTGCAAGGTGTCACTGCGGCCGGAGGGGTGGCGGCAGTGGTGTCTCCTTATGATTATGTTGGATTCGATCAGTTGATCGGCATTCTGAAAAAAAAGGCAGAAAAGAAGCTTGTTCTGATTCTCGACCATCTTGAAGACCCCCACAACCTGGGTGCTTTGATCCGTACCGCGGAAGCATCCGGAGCCATGGCGGTGATTCTTCCCGTTGATCGGTCGGCTTCCGTTACCCCTTCGGTACGCAAGGTGTCTGCCGGGGCTGCCGAATGGATCCCGGTAGCCAGGGTAACCAATCTGGTGCGGGCCATATCACGCTTGAAAGAAGAAGGTTTCTGGATATATGGTGCGGAAAAAGACGGGGACCTGCCTTTTTTTCAGGCGGATTGGGACAGGAACGTGGTTCTGGTTCTGGGGTCTGAAGGAAAAGGCCTCTCCAGCCTGGTAAGAAAAAAATGCGATACGGTAATCGGTATCCCGTTATTTGGCAAGATCAATTCCCTGAATGTCTCTGTCGCCGGGGGAATCGTTATGTATGAATTTAATCGACGAAAGATGACATAATCCATTCAAATCTCCATATTTCACTGAATATAGCCACTACTCGTAACAATTAAAGGGTTGACCGTTAAAATTCCTTAAGATATAATGTCTTCGTGCTTGTCCTTTATTATCTGAACGGAGGCGATATCTGTGAGTCTTCCGACTCATGAGTTTTCCTGGCAGGTTGGTTCTCCTGGTTATGAATATATGTCGGATGAGGATGTGGCGGCGCAGGCGAAGGACGGGAATGACATTGCTTTGGAGTTTCTTCTCAATAAATACAGGAATTTTGTCAAAGCAAAGGCCCGTTCTTATTTTTTGATTGGCGCGGATCGTGAAGATATTATTCAGGAAGGGATGATCGGCCTTTACAAGGCCATCCGTGATTTTAGAGAGGACAAACTATCATCCTTCAGGGCTTTTGCCGAACTATGCATCACCCGCCAGATTATCACGGCCATCAAGACGGCCACGAGACAGAAACATATTCCTCTCAATTCCTACGTTTCGCTGAACAAACCTATCTATGATGAGGATTCGGATCGGACACTTCTGGACATTCTTTCGGGAACGAAAATCACGGACCCGGAAGAATTGATGATCAATCGGGAGGAATATAACGACATCGAGTTCAAAATGGGGGAAATCCTCAGTGAACTGGAATTGAAGGTATTGACCCTCTACCTCGAAGGCAAATCCTACCATGAGATCGCATTTGATCTTTGCCGACATGTGAAATCAGTGGACAACGCTTTACAAAGGGTAAAACGTAAACTGGAGCGTTATCTGGAAGTCAGAAAGGGCTGATTTTGGAGCTTCTTTTTCAAGACATCGCCCATTTGACAAGGTTGGGGGCAGAGTGTATAATCTTTTATGCGTAAGGGGAGTGCGGGTGTAGCTCAATGGTAGAGCGCTGGCTTCCCAAGCCAGTAATGTGGGTTCGATTCCCATCATCCGCTCCAGTAAATATTGCATATCGCGGGGTGGAGCAGCCAGGTAGCTCGTCGGGCTCATAACCCGGAGGTCGCAGGTTCAAATCCTGCCCCCGCAACCATTTTAAGGAAATCGTTCCGGAACGATTTCCTTACTTGATTGGATCTGCTCACGTAGCTCAGCAGGCAGAGCACATCCTTGGTAAGGATGAGGCCACCGGTTCGAGTCCGGTCGTGAGCTCCAGGCGGCGTAGCTCAGTTGGATAGAGCATGCGGTTCATACCCGCAGTGTCCGGGGTTCGAATCCCTGCGCCGCCACCATTTTATTAAATATAATTTTTTGGTTCCTGAATTCATAATTGATGCCTGTAGTGTAACATAATAGGTATGAAAGGTTCTGCAGAAATGCAGGAGGTAACTACTTCAAATCTGTGCTTTTATACATTAAGGGAGGAATGACTTGAATGGCCAAACAGAAATTTGAGAGGACGAAACCCCATGTCAATGTAGGAACGATCGGTCATGTTGACCATGGCAAGACCACTTTGACTGCGGCGGTCACGTATTGTTTATCGAGTGCGGGTTATGCATCGAAGACTGATTTTGCCTCCATAGACAAGGCTCCCGAGGAGCGTGAACGTGGTATTACGATTGCGACTGCTCATGTTGAATATGAGACTGACAACCGCCACTATGCGCATGTTGACTGTCCCGGTCATGCTGACTATGTCAAGAACATGATTACCGGTGCTGCGCAGATGGACGGTGCCATTCTGGTTGTTTCGGCTGCTGACGGTCCGATGCCGCAGACCCGTGAGCATATTGTTCTGGCCCGCCAGGTTGGGGTTCCTCACATAGTAGTATTTTTGAACAAAGCGGACATGGTTGATGACGAGGAGCTTCTGGAGCTTGTGGAGATGGAGGTTCGCGACCTTCTTTCGGAGTATGAATTTCCCGGTGACGACACTCCGATTGTTACCGGTTCGGCCCTCAAAGCTTTGGAATGCGGGTGTGGTGAGCGTGACTGTGAACATTGCGGCAAGATCTGGGAACTGATGGATGTTGTGGACGACTATATACCCACTCCCGAGCGTGACAAGGACAAGACTTACCTCATGCCCATCGAGGATGTGTTTACCATCACCGGCCGTGGCACGGTGGTAACCGGGCGTGTTGAGCGCGGGGTGGTCAAGATGGGTGACGAAGTGGAGATAGTGGGTTTTTCCGACCGTTCCCGCAAGACGGTGGTTACCGGTGTTGAGATGTTCCGGAAGCTGCTTGACCAGGCGGAAGCCGGTGACAACATCGGGGTTCTTCTTCGTGGTATTGACCGCGAGGAGGTTGAGCGCGGCCAGGTTCTGGCCAAGCCCGGCACTATCAGTCCCCATACCAGGTTCAAGGCCGAGGTTTATGTGCTCAAGAAAGAGGAAGGTGGCCGCCACACTCCGTTTTTCAACGGCTACCGTCCCCAGTTTTATTTTCGGACCACTGATGTCACGGGGGTCGTTGCGTTGCCGGAGGGTGTGGAGATGGTTATGCCCGGTGATAACGTGAACATGGACATAGAACTTATCACGCCCATTGCCATCGAGGGAGGCCTCCGTTTCGCTATCCGTGAAGGCGGCCGTACCGTCGGTGCGGGAGTGGTAACCGCCGTGACGAGTTAGTTTGACGGGAAAAAGGAGGCGGGTAATTCCCGCCCCTTTTTTATTTGTACATGTGCATAATTATTTGTACCGATTTATTGACAAAAGCTCAATCATTATGGTAAATTGAAAGTTGTTGCATAATCATGGTAGAAGACGCGCGGAGGAATATTGGACAATGAGAGTAACGATAACACTTGCTTGTGATGAATGCAAGATGCGAAATTATCATACCAGGAAAAATAAAAAAAATGATCCCGATCGGCTGGAACGCCGAAAATACTGCCCGGTATGCAAGAAACACACCACACACAAGGAAACAAAATAGCAGGGGAAACAATCGGATGAATCTGTTAAAAAGGATAGCCAAATTTTTTGGTGAAGTGAGAATAGAGCTAAAAAAAGTTCATTGGCCCACACAGCGTGAAATTGCTGTTTATTTTACCGTTGTGATCACTACCATTCTGGCCATAGGGGTTTTTTTCTGGGGAATAGATTATGGTTTGACCACACTACTTAAACGATTTATCTTGCGCTGATGTTTTTCATTCAAAGAGGAGGGTAGGGGGCAGGGTCGGCCGATTTGTCCCCGAAGAGATGACCGATAGCGAAAATCTAAATGAAAAAATAGATATGTCGGTAAGCGATGATGAAAACAAAAAATGGTATGTTATACATACCTACGCCGGTTATGAAAACCGGGTAAAGACCAACCTCGAAAAACGGGTAGGTTCCATGGAAGCCGAAGAAAGTATTTTCCGGATATTTGTTCCCGAAATGAAGGAAATAACCGGAAAAGGCGGACAGAGGAAGACGGTAATGAAGAAAGTATTCCCCGGGTATGTTTTTGTGGAAATGATCATGAACGATGATTCGTGGTATGTGGTACGCAACACCCCCGGGGTAACCGGATTCGTGGGCCCCGGGTCCAAGCCGATTCCGCTCAGCAAAGAAGAAATCAACCACATCATGAAACAGATGGGGTTGGCGGAAGCCAGGCCAAAGATCGGCATCGACCTCAAGGAAGCGGTCAGGGTTATCGACGGGCCCTTCAAAAATTTTGAGGGCACTGTTGAGGAGATAAATTCAGAAAAAGGAAAACTCAAGGTTCTGGTAACGATGTTTGGGCGAGAAACCCCGGTGGAGTTGGATTTCTATCAGGTGGAAAAATTTTAGACAGATTTTATACTGGAGGGCAAGATCTTGGCAAAGAAAATAATTGGCATTATCAAACTGCAGATCCCGGCCGGAAAAGCTACGCCGGCACCCCCGGTGGGGCCGGCATTGGGGCAGCACGCGGTTAACATAATGGCTTTCTGCAAGGAGTTCAATGAACGCACCGAACAGCAGTCGGGGCTGATAATCCCGGTGGAAATTACGGTTTATGAAGATCGTTCATTTGCCTTTATCACGAAGACCCCGCCGGCAGCCGTTTTGCTAAAAAAAGCGGCGGGGGTGGATAAGGGGTCTGCCGAACCCAATCTGGAAAAAGTAGCCACCGTATCGCGAGAAAAGGTCAAGGAAATTGCGGAATTGAAAAAGGAAGATCTGAATGCCGTAGACCTGGAGGGTGCAATCAGGATAGTGGAAGGTACGGCTCGCAGTATGGGTATCATTGTAAAATAGTATGCTCATCATATTAAAACGGTGGGAGAACATATCGTTGTTCGTTTACCACGAAGGGAGTATATGTTGATATGGTCAAGATTGCCAAAAAGCGCCAATCTCAGCGGGAGAGGGTGGATCGCGAACACCTGTATGAGCCCAAAGAAGCGTTGAAACTTGTCAAGGAGATCGCCTCGGCCAAATTTGACGAAACAGTGGAGCTGGCCATGCGTTTGAATGTCAACCCCAAGCATGCGGAGCAACAGGTCAGGGGGGCGGTGGTTCTGCCCCATGGAACCGGAAAAGAAGTGAGGGTTCTTGTTTTTGCCAAAGGGGAAAAAGTGAAGGAAGCCGAGGAAGCCGGTGCTGATTTTGTGGGTTCCGATGAATTGGCGGCCAAAATTCAGGGCGGGTGGTTTGATTTCGATGTTGCTGTTGCTACCCCGGATATGATGGGTACGGTGGGAAAACTGGGAAAAAACCTGGGGCCACGCGGGCTGATGCCCAACCCCAAAAGCGGTACAGTGACATTCGATCTCAAAAAAGCGATATCCGAGATCAAGGCGGGAAAGATAGAATACAGGGTGGACAAGTCCGGAAATATTCATGTTCCCATTGGCAAAATATCTTTTGATCTGGAAAAACTGGAAGAAAACTTCAGCACTGTATTTGATTCTATCGTTCAGGCCAGGCCCGCTGCGGTGAGGGGGCAATATATCAAGACAGTGACCGTAAGCTCCACCATGGGTGCGGGGGTAAAGGTGGCACCGCAACCTGCGGGGTGAGGCCCGATAAACAGCCGGGCCGATTACAACATAATAATTACCGTAGACAGCAGGTGTGTACTGCTTAAAAACTCACCGTTCCGGTTGATGGGTTGCCTGCCGAGGATAATTCGATTTCAATCGATACTTCTGTGCAGGTCTACGGAAGTATTTTTGTTTCAAGGAGGTGTGAAATGATTACCAGGAAACAGAAGGAAGCAAAGGTAAAAGAGATTGCCCAGGATATGAAAAATGCGAACCTGATTCTCTTGACCGATTACCGCGGGTTGAACGTTACCGATATTACCCGTATGCGCCGGGACATACGTGATACAGGTTTCAAATACAAGGTGGTCAAGAACAAGTTGAGTATAATCGCCGCCCGGGAGGCAGGTTTGGAAGCACTCGAGTCCTATTTCGAGGGGCCGGTGGCCATGGCTTTCAGTGATATCGATCCCGTGGAAACAACCAAGATAATGCTGAAGTGGGTCAAGGAACTGGATCACCTGTCCATCAAAGTGGGCCTGCTCGATGGCCGGGTTCTGGATGTAAAGGAAGTGGAAGCCCTGGGGGCAATACCTTCCGGTGAAGTGCTTCTGGCAATGGTTTGCGGTGCTTTTCAGGCACCAATACTTGGCCTGGTTACAGTTCTTCAGGGTAACATCAGCAAACTGGTGTTTACACTTGAAAGTATCCGGCAGCAGAAAGAAATTTCATAAAAATGATTTTAAATCAGGAGGTTAAAAGATGACGAAGGTAGCAGAAATAGTTGAAAAAGTGAAGGGTTTGACCGTTCTGGAGCTGGCTGAACTGGTGAAGACGTTGGAAGAGGAATTCGGTGTGTCTGCATCAGCTGCCATGGTTGCCGCGGCACCGGCGGCGGCCTCCGTTGAAACGGAAGAACAGAAGGAACAGACCGATTTTGATGTTGTGCTGGTCGAAGCCGGGGAGAAGAAGATCCAGGTTATCAAGGCGGTACGGGAACTTACAGGACTGGGTCTCAAAGAGTCAAAGGCCCTTGTCGACGAAGCTCCCAAGCCGGTAAAGGAGAAGGTAGGCAAGGAAGAAGCCGAAGCGATCAAGGCCAAAATAGAAGAGGCGGGCGGCAAGGTAGAGATCAAATAAAAAAACATTGTTGTGCAAAGAAATATGGTAATAGCAGAAAAAAAACGGCTTTTGATGGCCGTTTTTTTTATTTGACATAAAAAAAAGACTGTGATAAAATATGTGAATGCGGATAAATATAATCGAGTCGATCTTTCTTCAATGAATAAGCAGTATGCCCATTAGGAATAATATTATAATATCCCTTTATTTCTTTTGGGCTGTTTTTGTTCTGTTTGCAGTTTTCGATTTTGCTTTCAATAATATATTTTACCTCATTAATTATATTACGCAAGGGGGACTTTTTTGATGCACAAGGAAGTAAAAGCCGGAAAAAGAATGAGGCGTAGCTATGCGGGGATCGAGGAGGTACTGGAACTACCGAATCTTGTTGAAGTGCAGCAAATATCTTATTCCTGGTTTTTAGAAAAAGGCCTTCGTGAAACGTTCAATGATATTTCACCCATCAAGGATTTTATTGGAAACCTTGTTCTGGAGATCGTGGATTACAAGCTGGGGGAACCCAAATACACGGTGGAGCAATGTAAAGAAAAAGATGCTACCTATTCGGTTCCTTTGAGAGTACAGGTTCGCCTTATCAACAAGGAAACCGGGGAAGTAAAGGAACAGGAAGTATTCATGGGGGATATCCCCAAAATGACCGAGAACGGTACTTTTGTTATCAACGGGGCGGAACGGGTTATCGTCAGCCAGCTGGTGCGGTCCCCGGGAGTGTATTTCAAACGCGTACTTGATCCGAGCGGGAAGGATGTATTCCAGGCCACCATCATACCGAATCGTGGAACGTGGCTTGAATTTGAAACCGATGTAAAAGATGACATTATCTATGTGCGTATCGATCGCACACGGAAGATACCGGTTACCGTCCTGTTGAAAGCCATCGGTTTTGGAAGCAGTCAGGAAATACTGGATTTGTTGAACCACGATCCGCGCATTCTGAATACCCTGGAGAAAGATCATACCGATTCTCATGAATCCGGATTGTTGGAAATCTACAAAAGGTTAAGACCCGGTGAACCTCTGAATGTGGATACGGCTCGAAACCTGCTCGATTCCCTCTTCTTTGATTCCAAACGATATGATTTCGCTGATGTGGGACGGTACAAGGTTGATAAAAAACTTTCTCTCAAACGGAGGGTCTTGAATCGTATCCTTGCCGAAGATCTGGTACATCCTTCGACCGGTAAAATAATTGCCAGGAAGGATGGGAAGATAGACGAGAAGTTGTACAAGAAAATTGAATCGTTGGGTATCGACCGGGCGCTGGTAATGGAGAAAGATCAGGTTCATCTGGTAAGAAATAACAGAAGCAAAGACGGAGACAACAAGGGTGTAAAGCATCTCCTTAAAGAAGATATCGTGGCCACGGTGAATTACCTGCTCAATCTCATGGATGGAATCGGCGTGGAGGATGATATCGACCATCTTGGCAATCGGCGTCTCAGGGGGGTAGGGGAGTTGTTGCAAAACCAGTTTCGTATAGGGCTTTCAAGGATGGAAAGGGTCATCAAGGAACGGATGACCATTCAGGACGTGGAGGCTATTACTCCCCAAGCGTTGATCAACATCCGCCCCATAATTGCTTCTATCAAGGAATTTTTCGGGAGTAGCCAGTTGTCGCAATTCATGGACCAGACCAACCCGCTGGCGGAACTTACACATAAACGGCGGTTGAGTGCCCTGGGACCGGGTGGTTTAAGCCGGGAAAGAGCAGGTTTTGAAGTCAGGGACGTCCACCATTCTCACTATGGCAGGATGTGCCCCATCGAAACGCCGGAAGGGCCCAACATCGGGTTGATCGGTTCATTGAGTACCTATGCCCGCATCAATGAACACGGTTTTATCGAGACCCCCAACCGGAAGGTGGATAAAAAGAAAAAAAGGGTAACCAACGAGATAGAATATCTTACCGCCGACGATGAAGATAATTATGTTGTGGCCCAGGCAAATGCGGAACTTGACCGGGATGGATATTTTTTGAGCGACCGTATTATCTGTCGTTACCAGCATGAGGCTGTGGTCAAACTGCCAGAAGAGATCGATTACATGGACGTTTCTCCGAAGCAGCTGGTCAGTGTTGCCACCGCATTGATTCCTTTCCTGGAAAATGATGATGCCAACCGTGCACTGATGGGTGCAAACATGCAACGCCAGGCAGTGCCCTTGCTGAGGACGGAAGCTCCGCTGGTTGGAACGGGTATGGAAGATAAAGTTGCTTTCGACAGTTGGGTGATGGCCATCGCCGGGGGCAGCGGTGAAGTTGTGAATTTGACGGCCGACGAAATCGTGATCAAACGGGATGAGGATCCCCATGGTTCCAACCGGATCATCAACGGGCGTACCGGTGAAAAACTGCCTACAGAACGTACCGTGAATGGTCTGTTGCACGGACATGACATCTACACATTGTACAAATTCAGAAGGTCAAACCAGGGGACCTGCATGAACCAACGGCCTATCGTGACCAAAGGTCAGAGGGTTGTCGCCGGTGAGGTCATCGCCGATGGCCCCTGCACGGATATGGGAGAACTGGCACTGGGGCGCAATGTTCTGGTAGCTTTTCTGCCCTGGGAAGGATACAATTTTGAGGATGCTATACTACTCAACGAGCGGTTGGTAAAAGATGATGTTTTTACTTCCATACACATCGAAGAACACGAGATAGAAGCGCGTGATACAAAACTTGGGCCCGAGGAAATTACCCGCGATATTCCCAATGTGGGGGATGAGGCACTCAGCAATCTGGATGACCGGGGGGTTATCTATATCGGTGCCGAAGTTAGAGCCGGGGATATTCTTGTGGGAAAAGTAACACCCAAGGGTGAGACCGAACTCACCGCGGAAGAGAGGTTGCTGAGGGCCATTTTTGGTGAAAAATCCCGTGAAGTGAGGGACACATCGCTGAAGGTTCCCCATGGCGAATCCGGGATCGTGGTCGATGTAAAAGTCTTTGACCGTGAAGACCATGACGAACTATCTCCCGGGGTCAACCGCCTTGTCCGTGTGTATGTGGCGCAGAAACGCAAGATTTCGGTGGGGGACAAGATGGCCGGGCGTCACGGGAACAAGGGGGTTATCGCCCGCATTTTGCCGGAGGAAGATATGCCTTTTCTTCCCGATGGTACGCCGGTAGATATCGTTCTCAATCCCCTGGGCGTTCCCTCAAGGATGAATATTGGACAGGTACTTGAGGCACACCTGGGGATGGCGGCCAAGGCCCTCGGTTTGCATATATCTTCACCCGTATTCGACGGTGCCAACGAAGAAGATGCCTTTGCCGCCCTGGAGGAGGCCAGGTTGCCCCGGGATGGAAAGACGGTCCTTTATGATGGAAGGACCGGTGAAAAGTTCAATGAACGGGTTACAGTAGGTTATATCTACATGTTGAAGCTTGCCCATCTCGTGGATGACAAGATCCATGCCCGTTCGACCGGGCCCTATTCACTGGTTACTCAACAACCGCTGGGAGGCAAAGCCCAATTTGGAGGGCAGAGGTTCGGCGAGATGGAAGTCTGGGCGCTGGAAGCCTATGGTGCGGCGTATACACTGCAGGAAATTTTGACCATCAAATCGGACGACATCGTTGGCAGGGTGAAGACTTACGAGGCGATTGTCAAAGGTGACAATATACCCGAACCCGGTGTTCCGGAATCATTCAAGGTCCTGGTCAAAGAATTGCAAAGTTTGTGTCTGGATGTCAAGGTTCTCAGTGAGGAGGAGGAAGTGGAGATCAAGGAAGACAGTGAGGACGAGGTAGTGGATCTGGAGATAAACATCGAAGGAAAGGAATCCGACGATGAGGATGAGATTCCGGATGGGGAAAAAGATGATGAAACAATCGGCGCCGGAGAGGCAGAAAAATTGGAAGAAGTAGAGCCAGAGATGGAGGCCGTGAAAGCGGGGGAAGATGTGGAAATAGCTGATGAATCCCCATCTACATTGGTTGATGTCGTCAAAAAAAAGAATGAAAAATGACCGCGAATTTCCTGGCATTCAACAGAGGAGGCAGGGAGGTAGCCTTGCATTCCCGGTGGCGGTTGAGACTTTAACAAATTTATTTCAAAGGAGTGTTATAATTGATAGATATCAACAATTTTGACACCTTGAAGATCGGGCTGGCCTCTTCGGAACAGATCAGGGCCTGGTCCCGGGGAGAAGTTAAAAAACCTGAAACTATCAACTATAGAACCCTCAAGCCGGAAAAAGAAGGTCTCTTTTGTGAAAAGATTTTTGGGCCTGTCAAGGACTGGGAGTGCCATTGCGGCAGATACAAAAGAAATAGATACCGGGGAGTGGTATGTGACCGTTGCGGTGTGGAGGTAACGCGAGCCAAGGTGCGGCGCGAAAGAATGGGGCATATTGAATTGGCGGCCCCGGTATCCCACATCTGGTATTTCAAGGGTATACCCAGCAGGTTGGGCTTGCTGCTGGATATATCCCCTCGATTCCTGGAGCGGGTACTGTATTTTGCATCTTATATCGTTATCGATCCCGGTGAAACGTATCTGACCAAAAAACAACTTTTGACGGAAGCTGAATACTGGGAATACAGGGAAAAATACGAGGCTGTTTTCGATGCGGGCAAGGGATTCAAAGCGGAGATGGGTGCCGAAGCCATCAAAAAGCTTCTGGAAGAAATCGATCTCGATGAACTGGTGACAGAACTCCGCGAAGATCTGAAAAATTTTACAGGGCAGAAGAAGATCAGAACTGTCCGGCGTCTGGAAGTGGTGGAATCATTCCGTAAATCAGGCAACAATCCTGCATGGATGATCCTGGAGGTAATTCCCGTTATTCCTCCCGATCTCAGACCGATGGTACAGCTGGATGGCGGGCGTTTTGCCACCTCCGATCTCAACGATCTCTACCGCCGGGTTATCAACCGCAACAACAGGCTGAAGCGCCTCCTGGATCTTGGGGCGCCGGATATCATTGTCAGGAACGAAAAACGCATGTTGCAGGAAGCGGTTGATGCCTTGATAGACAACGGTCGCCGGGGTCGGCCGGTGACAGGCCCGGGCAACCGTCCGTTGAAATCCCTCAGTGACATGTTGAAAGGAAAACAGGGCCGTTTCCGCCAGAACCTGCTCGGCAAGCGGGTGGATTATTCGGGACGTTCGGTGATCGTGGTGGGGCCCGAACTGAAATTCTATCAATGCGGCTTGCCAAAAGAAATGGCCCTGGAACTTTTCAAACCATTCGTCATGAAAAAGCTGGTCAATGATGGAATGGCCCACAATATCAAAAGTGCAAAAAGAAGTGTGGAGAAGATCCGTCCCGAAGTCTGGGATGTGCTCGAAGAAGTGATCAAGGAACACCCGGTGTTGTTGAATCGGGCTCCGACACTGCACCGTCTGGGAATCCAGGCCTTTGAACCCGTTCTGGTTGAAGGAAAAGCCATACAGATACATCCCCTGGTCTGTGTTGCTTACAATGCTGACTTTGACGGTGATCAGATGGCCGTTCATGTTCCTCTCTCGGCGGAGGCTCAGGCCGAGGCAAGGTTATTGATGTTATCTGCCCAGAACATTCTCAATCCCAAGGATGGAAACCCTGTTGCTGCACCGACCCAGGATATAGTACTGGGATGTTATTACCTCACCCTGGAAAAAGAAGGTGCCAGAGGTGAGGGCAGTATCTTTGCCGGCGCAGATGAAGCTTTCATGGCTTTTGAACAAAAATACGTGGATCTGCAAGCGAGGATATTTGTAAGGATGGACGGGATCAAAAAAGATGAATTTGAAGGAAGGCAAGGTCTTCTTCTGACCACGGTGGGCAAATTGATTTTCAATGAAATTTTCCCCGGCAGTTTTCCCTATATCAACAGCTCTGACCCGGAAAATATTCTTCCGGAAGATAATCTGATTGCCTACAAGAACCTGGACACCGGAAAGATACTGCAAAAAGTGGGTGTCAACGATCCCGTCAAGAAGGATTTTCTGGGCGAGGTCGTGTTGTGGTGTTATCGAAAATACGGGAACACCAAAACGTCAAAAATTCTTGATGATATCAAAAAATTGGGGTTCGGTTACGCTACCAAAGCAGGGATCACCGTTTCTATCGAGGGAATTATCGTTCCCCAGGAAAAGAAGAAGATACTGGGGAAAGCCGAGGAAAAAGTTGACGAGATAGATAAAAAATATCACCGCGGCCTCATAACCGAGAAGGAACGGTATGACCGTGTTATTGACATCTGGAGCAAGGCCAAGGATGACCTTACGAGAACACTCATGGAGGGCCTCGACGTATTCAACCCCATATACATGATGGCCGATTCCGGGGCCAGGGGCAATGAATCCCAGATAACACAGCTTGCGGGAATGCGCGGCCTGATGGCGGATCCCACCGGGCGGATTATCGACTTGCCCATCAAGGCCAACTTCCGTGAAGGCCTTACCGTGTTGGAATATTTTATTTCCACGCACGGAGCCAGGAAAGGTCTTGCCGACACGGCCCTCAAGACTGCCGATTCGGGTTATCTCACCCGCCGCCTGGTCGATGTGTCCCAGGATGTTATTATCAGGGAATACGATTGCGGCACCACAAACGGGGTCTCGCTGGCCGAGTATGTGGAGACCGGCAATGAACCACACGGGGCCATAGACAGGATTGTTGGCAGATTCTCGTTGGAGGACATTTACCATCCCGAGACCGGGGAAGTACTGATACCGGCTGACACGATGATCGACGAAGAAATGGCGGCAGAGTTGAAAACCCTGGGTATCAACGAGGTAAGATTCAGATCGGTGCTGTCCTGCAAAACCAAGCATGGGGTATGTGTAAAGTGTTATGGCCGGAACCTGGCCACGGGCAAGGTAGTGGATGTTGGTGAAGCGGTGGGCATCATCGCGGCGCAATCAATCGGGGAGCCCGGTACACAGCTTACCATGCGCACGTTCCATACCGGAGGCGTGGCTGGAGATGACATTACGCAAGGGTTGCCGCGGGTGGAGGAACTTTTTGAAGCTCGCAAACCCAAGGGGCAATCGGTGATCAGCGAGATTTCGGGGGTACTGGAGATATTCGAGACCCGTTACGAAAAAGAACTCAAAATAACCGCTGAACATGGTGAAGTCAGGAAGTACAAGATACCCTATGGTTCCCGTCTCAAGGTAGAAGAGGGACAGATCATAAATGCCGGTGATGAACTTACCAAAGGTTCAATCAACCCCCATGAATTGCTGAAGGTCAAGGGTGTGCGCGGGGTGCAGATTTACATGTTGCAGGAGGTACAGAATGTTTATCATATGCAGGGAGTGGATATCAATGATAAACATATCGAAGTTATCGTCCGGCAGATGCTCAAGAAAGTCAAGGTGGAAGATCCCGGAGATACTGACCTCCTTCCGGGGGGGATTGTTGACAGTTTTGTTTTTGAAGAGGTCAATGATGAGGTCATTGCAGCCGGTGGGAAACCGGCGTTGGCACGTCCATTGCTACTGGGGATTACCAAGGCATCACTGGCTACTGACTCGTTCCTGTCAGCGGCTTCTTTCCAGGAAACGACCAGGGTGTTGACCGATGCGTCAATCAAGGGGCGGATCGATCCCTTGCTGGGGCTGAAGGAAAATGTAATTATCGGCAAACTTGTTCCTGCCGGTACCGGCATGTCGCGCTATCGCAACATCAATGTTTCCCCCGTGGAGAACCTCGAGGAAAAAGATGAGGAGGTGTCCCTGTCGGAAGAAACCGGGTCCGTTTCCGAATCGGAAAAAAAAGAGGCTGTCATTCCGGCAACGCCCGGGGAAAATTGATTGACAGGGCAACAAGTAGGTGTTACAATGATCGAGTGCCCATTTCATGCGGTGAAAGGGGGGGCGGTGGATGAATCATGACATCGAGGACCTGAAAGCTGCAGAAAAAAAAGTGGTTGGGGCCAAACAGACCCTGAAATCTATCGAGAAAGGCGAGGCCAGGGCGGTATTTATTGCCGATGACGCGGAAGATAAAGTCATTGCTCCGCTGATCAAACTCTGCGAGGAGAAAGGGATATCCTGGAGGTATGCCGGGAGCATGGCCGAGCTTGGCAGGGCATCCGAAATAAAGGTTGGAGCTGCCGCCGTGGCGATTGTTTAGTAATCAGGAGGAGGGGGGGAAAGTATTGCCAACTCTGAATCAACTGGTCAGAAAGGGTAGAAAAAAAATAACCTACCAATCTTCTACTCCCGCATTGCAGGGGTGTCCGCAGAAGCGGGGGGTATGTACCCGGGTCTCCACGACGACACCCAAGAAGCCGAACTCGGCGTTGAGAAAAATTGCCCGCGTTCGTCTTACTAACGGGATGGAGGTTGCTACCTATATACCCGGTATAGGGTATAATTTGCAAGAACACTCCGTGGTTCTTGTGCGTGGAGGAAGAGTGAAGGATCTTCCGGGTGTCAGGTATCATCTGGTCAGGGGAGCCCTGGATTCGGCCGGCGTGGAGAACAGGGCCCAGGCTCGTTCCAAATATGGTACAAAAAAACCCAGGAATTGAGACGGACCATCTTTGAAGGAGGTGTGTTGGATTATGCCGAGAAAGGGCGCTGTTCCCAAAAGGGAAATTGTGGCTGACCCTGTATACAACAGTAAACTTGTTGCAAGGTTTATCAACAAATTGATGTACGACGGTAAAAGAGGAAAAGCCCAGAACATCATGTACAACGCCCTTGATATTATCAAGGAGAGGACGGGCAAGGATGCACTGGCCATATTTGAAAGTGCGGTCAGAAATGTTTCCCCGGTGCTTGAAGTAAAATCACGGCGTGTAGGGGGAGCCACTTACCAGGTGCCGGTTGAGGTTAGCCCCCATCGCAAGAGCATACTTGCAATCCGCTGGATCATCAATTATGCCCGCGCCCGTGGAGAGAAGACGATGTCGGAAAGGCTGGCCGGAGAAATCATGGATGCGGCCAATAGTACCAGCAATTCGTTCAAGAAAAAAGAAGATACGCACAAGATGGCCGATGCCAACAAGGCTTTCGCTCATTATCGCTGGTAATTTCGGAAACAATGTGTTGTTCAAAATAAATGAATGAAGGGGGGGAAAAAAATGAGAGATATTCCGTTGGCAAGAATCAGGAACATAGGTATCGTTGCTCACATCGATGCCGGAAAAACTACCACTACCGAAAGAATATTGTTTTACACGGGTAGAGTTCACCGCCTCGGTGAAGTTCATGAAGGAACGGCTACAATGGATTGGATGTCGCAGGAACAGGAGCGTGGTATAACCATCACTTCTGCTGCCACCACCTGTCATTGGCGCGATTGCCAGATCAACATTATTGATACGCCCGGGCATGTGGACTTTACCATGGAAGTGGAGCGGTCATTACGGGTGCTCGATGGCATGATTGCTGTTTTTGATGCCAAAAGCGGTGTGGAGCCCCAATCAGAAACGGTCTGGCGGCAGGCCGACTGTTATGAAGTTCCGCGCATTGCTTACCTCAACAAGATGGATATAATCGGTGCAGATTTTTTCAACACGGTCAGGATGATCGAGAAAAAACTCGATGCCAGAGCGGTACCGATCCAGGTGCCGATCATGGAACAGGACGATTTTAAAGGAATAATAGATATTATTCGTCTGAAGGCTACATCTTACATCGATGAGCTGGGTATGCAGAGTGAAAGGATCGAGATCCCAGAGGCGTACAGGCCCGGCGTGCTCAGGCATCGCGAAAAAATGATTGAAACCATTGCAGAGCATGACGACATTTTCATGGAACTTTATCTCGAGGGAAAGGATATAACCGTGGAAGACATCCGGCAAGCTTTGAGAAGGGCAACGATCAAAAACGAAATAGTTCCGGTACTCTGCGGTTCTTCGTATCGTAACAAGGGGGTTCAGCTCCTTCTGGATGCAGCTGTTTTTTATCTACCCTCGCCGGAAGATGTGCCGGCTGTCAAGGGCATCAATCACATGACCAAGGAAGAAACAAGTCGCCAGCCGACGGATGAAGCTCCTTTTTCTTCCCTGGCATTCAAGATAATGACCGACCCGTTTGTGGGCAAGTTGGCCTTCTTGCGTGTTTACTCCGGGGTGCTAAAAAGTGGTGACAGAATCTACAATTCCACCAAGGATCGAAAAGAAAGAATCGGCCGGATTTTGAAGATGCATGCCAATCACAGGGAGGATGCCAGCGAGATGGCAACCGGGGATATCGTGGCCGTTGTGGGGTTGAAAAATGTTTCCACGGGTGATACCCTCTGTGATCCGCATCATCCGATCATTCTGGAAAATATACGTTTTCCCCAGTCGGTAATTTCCGTGGCCATCGAACCCAAGACAAAGATGGATCAGGACAAAATGGCTTACTCGCTTCTCTGTCTTTCCGAGGAAGACCCTACTTTCCGGACCATGCAGGATAAGGAAACGGGGCAGATGATAATTTCCGGTATGGGAGAACTCCATCTTGAAGTTATTGTGGAACGCTTGCGGCGGGAATTCGATTTGCAAGTCAATGTAGGCCGTCCCCAGGTTGCTTACCGGGAGACGATCAGGGGAACCGCCCGGGGGGAAGGGAAATTTGTGCGGCAGACCGGGGGGCGGGGCCAGTACGGCCATGTCGTTCTGGAAATTGAACCCCTGGACACAACTGATGAAGACTTCGTGTTTGAAGAATCGATCACCGGGGGAACCGTTCCCAAGGAATATATCCCTGCTATTGAAAAAGGCATCGAGGAAACGCTTGCGAACGGGCTTATTGCCGGTTATCCCATGATCGGTGTCAAGGTAAATCTGATCGATGGTTCTTTTCATGAGGTGGATTCTTCAGAAGTAGCCTTCAAGATCGCAGCTTCCCAGGCCGTTAAAAAAGTGGTTTCGAAGGCCAACCCTGTCTTGCTGGAGCCGATAATGAGCCTGGAAATCACTGCACCCGAGCAGTACATGGGGGAAGTGATCGGGGATCTTACGGCGAGGCGTGGCCGTATTTCCGGAACCCAGCTGATCAAGGGAGCACAGTTGATCAAGGCCAATGTTCCTTTGAGCGAGATGTTCGGTTATGCAACGGAACTTCGTTCACGTACACAGGGACGGGGCGTGCATAGCATGCGTTTTTCTCATTACGAGGAAGTACCCAAAAATATTTATCACAAAATTGTAACCCATAGTATGGCTTATTAAAATTTGAGGGAGGAATGACTTAAATGGCCAAACAGAAATTTGAGAGGACGAAACCCCATGTCAATGTAGGAACGATCGGTCATGTTGACCATGGCAAGACCACTTTGACTGCGGCGGTCACGTATTGTTTATCGAGTGCGGGTTATGCATCGAAGACTGATTTTGCCTCCATAGACAAGGCTCCCGAGGAGCGTGAACGTGGTATTACGATTGCGACTGCTCATGTTGAATATGAGACTGACAACCGCCACTATGCGCATGTTGACTGTCCCGGTCATGCTGACTATGTCAAGAACATGATTACCGGTGCTGCGCAGATGGACGGTGCCATTCTGGTTGTTTCGGCTGCTGACGGTCCGATGCCGCAGACCCGTGAGCATATTGTTCTGGCCCGCCAGGTTGGGGTTCCTCACATAGTAGTATTTTTGAACAAAGCGGACATGGTTGATGACGAGGAGCTTCTGGAGCTTGTGGAGATGGAGGTTCGCGACCTTCTTTCGGAGTATGAATTTCCCGGTGACGACACTCCGATTGTTACCGGTTCGGCCCTCAAAGCTTTGGAATGCGGGTGTGGTGAGCGTGACTGTGAACATTGCGGCAAGATCTGGGAACTGATGGATGTTGTGGACGACTATATACCCACTCCCGAGCGTGACAAGGACAAGACTTACCTCATGCCCATCGAGGATGTGTTTACCATCACCGGCCGTGGCACGGTGGTAACCGGGCGTGTTGAGCGCGGGGTGGTCAAGATGGGTGACGAAGTGGAGATAGTGGGTTTTTCCGACCGTTCCCGCAAGACGGTGGTTACCGGTGTTGAGATGTTCCGGAAGCTGCTTGACCAGGCGGAAGCCGGTGACAACATCGGGGTTCTTCTTCGTGGTATTGACCGCGAGGAGGTTGAGCGCGGCCAGGTTCTGGCCAAGCCCGGCACTATCAGTCCCCATACCAGGTTCAAGGCCGAGGTTTATGTGCTCAAGAAAGAGGAAGGTGGCCGCCACACTCCGTTTTTCAACGGCTACCGTCCCCAGTTTTATTTTCGGACCACTGATGTCACGGGGGTCGTTGCGTTGCCGGAGGGTGTGGAGATGGTTATGCCCGGTGATAACGTGAACATGGACATAGAACTTATCACGCCCATTGCCATCGAGGGAGGCCTCCGTTTCGCTATCCGTGAAGGCGGCCGTACCGTCGGTGCGGGAGTGGTAACCGCCGTGACGAGTTAGTTTTTGGGAATAGATTTGTAATTCGGGTTTGAGGAGGGCAGAACAGTGACCGGCCAGAAAATACGTATTCGTTTAAAAGCTTTCGATCACAAGTTGCTGGACCAATCTTCCAGCAAGATTGTGGAGGCGGTTAAGAGGACAGGCGCCAATGTCTCCGGGCCGGTTCCTCTTCCGACGGAAAGGAACCGTTACACGGTGATACGCGCGCCCCATAAATACAAGGATTCGCGGGAACAATTCGAGATTCGCACTCATAAGCGATTGATCGATATCCTGGAGCCTACTCCCAAAACAGTCGAAGCTTTGATGGGAATCAATTTGCCCGCGGGAGTCAATATCGAGATCAAATTGTAAGCGGAGGGCAGGAGGTGTTCATGATGAAAAAAGCGATACTTGCCCGGAAGGAAGGTATGACCCAGATTTATGATGAGACCGGCAAGGTTATACCGGTTACGGTACTTAAAGCAGGTCCTTGCAGGGTCATATTCAAAAGGACCCTGGAAAGGGACGGGTACTCGGCCGTCCAGGTTGGGTTTGAAGAAAAGAAGCTTTCGCGGGTAAATCAGCCGGAAGAGGGCCACTACAAGAAAGCCAAAGTGCCCCCGTGCCGGGTGTTGAAAGAATTTAGAATGGACAATGCCGATGAGTTCGAAGTGGGTGCGGAAATAAAGTCCGACATATTTTCACCGGGTGATCTTGTCGATATCAGTGGCATATCGAAAGGGAAGGGGTTTGCCGGAAGTGTAAAGCGGCATGGGTTCAAGATGGGGCCCCGTACCCATGGATCACATCATCACCGTGGCCCGGGGTCTCTTGGTTCGGTGGATCTATCCCGTATTTTCAAAGGGAAAAAACTTCCGGGGCGCATGGGCGGAAGGCGATCCACCATTCTCAACTTGAAGGTTGTCAGCGTTGATCCGGCAAAAAATATATTACTGGTAAAGGGATCCGTGCCCGGTCCGCGTGGGGTTTTGCTTGAGGTAAGAGAGGCTGTAAAGAAAACCAGTTGAGGCCGGGAAGGAGGTAGCTTGAAGTGACCAAATTGGCAGTATTGAATATTCAGGGAGAAGAAGTTGGCCATGTGGATTTGAAGGAGGAACTTTTCGCCGCTCCGATAAGCAAGGGAGCTCTCTACTACACGGCGGTGGCACAGATGTCCAACAGCCGTCTGGGGGCCGCTTCGACCAGGAAAAGAGGCGAAGTCAGGGGTGGTGGGCGGAAACCCTGGTCGCAGAAAGGAACCGGGAGAGCCCGTCATGGTTCTTCCCGTTCACCCGTCTGGGTCGGTGGCGGGGTGACCTTCGGCCCCTCGCCCGAACGGAAGTATACACGCAAAGTTCCCAGGAAGGTCAAACGGATTGCATTGCAGTCGGCGTTGAGCACCAAGGTCCATGATAACAAGTTTCTGGTGATCGAGGAACTGAGCATGGACGAACCCAGGACCAGAAGGATGAAAGGGATTCTGGAAAAATTGAAAGCACAACCCCGTGTTCTTCTGGTTACGGATCGGCCGGATTTGAACATTATCAAATCGGCGCGGAATCTCCAGGGGGTAAAAGTGATCACTGCCGAACAGCTCAATGTGCTCGATCTTTTGAATCATGATTATCTGATCATGACCAGGAAGGCATTGCAGCGGACCGAGGAGGTGTTTTGCAGTTGAAAAATGCCCGTGATATCATCATCAGGCCCCTGGTAACCGAAAAAACCACGGACTTGATGGAGGAAAACAAATATACTTTTATCGTTGACAGGAAATCCAACAAAATTGACATCAAAAGGGCTATCGAGGAAATATTCGGGGTCCAGGTTGCTTCGGTCTATACCATGAATTTTAAAGGTAAAAAACGCCGCCTGGGCAGGTACCCTGAAGGCTTGCGGCCCGGTTACAAAAAAGCGATTGTGAAGCTTGCTGAAGGAAGCAAGCAGATAGACATTATTTGATAGCACATTATTTAACAAACAGGCAGGTAAGGGGGGAAAAAAAATGGCTATGAAAAAATTCAGCCCCACTTCTCCAGGAAGGCGGTTCATGAACGTTTCCGATTTCGCGGAACTTTCAAAGGATAAACCGGAAAAATCTTTGCTTGTTTCACTCAAGAAGAGGTCGGGTAGGAATTTCAGGGGAACGATAACGGTCCGTCATCGGGGCGGCGGTAACAAACGCCGCTACCGGCTGATTGATTTCAAGCGGAACAAGGATAACATCCCGGCCAGGGTTGCCGGAATCGAGTATGATCCCAACCGTACCTCCAGGATAGCATTGCTGAACTATGCAGATGGAGAAAAACGCTATATCCTTGCTCCACTGGGGCTACAGGAAGGGCAGACGATAATGTCGGGTGAAAAAGTGGAGATACGCCCCGGCAATGCATTGCCGTTACATGCGATACCGGCAGGGACCTTCGTGCATAACATCGAGATGAAGCCGGGTCGGGGGGGGCAACTGGTACGCACTGCAGGAGGCGCCGCACAGTTGATTGCCAAGGAAGGGAAGATGGTTCATATCCGCTTACCCTCGGGGGAGGTCCGTCTCCTGCCCCGGGATTGCAGAGCAACTGTGGGCCAGTTGGGCAATATTGAACACGAAAATATAACTATCGGCAAAGCCGGGCGGTCGCGCTGGCTGGGGAGAAGGCCGGCAGTCAGGGGGTCAGCAATGAACCCTGTGGACCACCCGCATGGAGGAGGAGAGGGGAAGGCACCCATCGGCAGGGAAAGTCCAATGACTCCCTGGGGCATGCCATCGCTGGGATACAAAACTCGTAAGAAAAACAAGGAATCGGATCGGTATATTATCAAATCCAGGCGTAATTGATCATGGCGAGGAGGATAGTTAAAAAAGATGTCCCGTTCAATAAAAAAAGGTCCGTATGTTGAAGAAAAACTGATAAGCAGGATTAGACAGATGAATGAGAAGGGCGGCAAGAAAGTCATCAAAACCTGGTCCCGCCGGTCAACAATTTTTCCCGACATGGTCGGGCACACCATTGCTGTGCATGATGGCCGCAAACATGTCCCCGTGTACATTACCGAGGACATGGTCGGGCACAAGTTGGGTGAATTTGCTTCGACCAGAACATTCCGGGGTCATGGTTCCCACACCGAACGCTCTACGTCATTAAAGTAAGGTTTCTATGGAGGTCAAGAAAATGGAAGCGAAAGCCAAGGCAAATTATGTTAGAATCGCCCCCCGGAAAGTGCGGGAAGTTATAGATCTGATCCGGAATAAACCGGTGAACGAGGCCAGGGCAATTCTCAGCTACAATCAGCGTCGTGCGGCCAGGATAATCAATAAAATTCTCAACTCCGCCATAGCCAATGCAGAAAACAATTTTGAAATGAACCAGCATGATCTTTACGTGGCCGAGGCCTATGTGAATGAAGGGCCGATCATGAAACGAGTCCGGCCAAGAGCAAGAGGGCGGCGTTATCTTATTCGAAAAAGATCGAGCCATATAACGTTGGTATTAAAAGAAGGAAAGGAGGTATAGAAGATGGGGCAAAAAGTCAGTCCCGTGGGATTTCGTATCGGAATAATCCGTAATTGGGATGCAACGTGGTATGCGGAGAAAGATTATGCCCGGCTACTTCATGAAGATATCCGGGTGCGTGATTATATCCAACAGAAGCTTGCCAATGCCGGAATATCCAGGATCGAGATCGAACGGGTCAGCAATAATCTGAAACTTAACATCCATACAGCCAAGCCCGGAATGGTTATCGGCAGGGGCGGAACAGAAGTGGATCGATTGAAAAAAGATCTGGAAAAAATGACGGGGAGAAATTTGCAGATCAATATATTCCAGATCAAAACGCCGGAACTGGATGCTTACCTTGTGGCGGAGAGTATCGCTTCGCAGCTTGTCCGCCGCATAGCTTTCAGAAGGGCCATGAAACAGGCCATATTCCGTACCATCAAGGAAGGTGCCAGGGGGATCAAAGTTCTTTGTTCCGGGCGCCTGGGCGGAAACGATATGGCCCGCACTGAAAGCTATATGGAAGGAACAGTTCCCCTGCAGACCTTGCGTGCTGATATCGACTACGGCTTTGCAGAAGCGCATACGACTTACGGGCGCATAGGCGTGAAGGTATGGATTTTCAAGGGAGAAATTCTTCCCCAGAAGGAGAAAACAATCCCGGAAGGAGGCGATCGGAATGTTGATGCCCAAACGGGTTAAATTCAGGCGCCATCACCGCGGACGCATGAAGGGTATGTCCAAGGGGGGCACGTCCATAGAGTTTGGCGAGTACGGTCTACAGGCGCTGGAGCCTTCGTGGATCACCAGCCAGCAGATAGAGGCTGCCCGTATTGCGATGACCCGCCATATCAAGAGGGGCGGAAAGGTTTGGATTCGTATTTTTCCGGACAAACCGGTTACGGAAAAACCTGCTGAAACACGTATGGGTAAAGGCAAAGGTACTCCGGAATACTGGGTGGCAGTGGTAAAGCCCGGGAGAATAATGTTTGAACTGGCCGGAGTAAGGGAAGACGTGGCTCGTGCAGCCTTGCGTCTTGCGGCAAGCAAACTGCCTATCAAAACCAAATTTGTCAAGATTGACAAGGTGGGTGGTGAAGGTTGATGAAGATCAAGGATATCAGGGAACTTTCCGATCAGGAATTGAATGAGAAATTGATTGAATTCAAGGAGGAGCTTTTCAACCTGCGTTTTCAGCTGGCTACCGGGCAACTTGAAAACCACATGCGTATCAAGGATGTACGCCGGGGTATCGCCAGGGTCAAAACGGTGATGACGGAAAGAGCTCTTTAGAAAAGCAAATAGCAGCCGTATGCGCTAAAAGGAGGGGACAATCTGTTGGAACGTGGAAGGCGAAAAACACTTACCGGCCGGGTGGTGAGCGACAAGATGGAAAAAACACGGGTCGTTGCGGTGGATAGAACCGCCAGACATCCGCTTTACGGGAAGATTATTCGGCGCACCAAAAAATACAAGTTTCATGATGAAGACAATCAATCTCATCATGGGGATCTGGTAAGGATAATGGAAACCAGGCCCTTGAGCAAGGACAAAAGGTGGCGGCTGATAGAGATTGTTGAAAAATCAAAACTTTAGGGTTTCGAGGCTGGTCTGTACTAGGGGGTGCATGGAAGGTGATTCAGAGCGAAACGAGGTTGAGTGTTGCCGATAATACCGGGGCCAGAAAACTTCTTTGTATCAAGGTTCTTGGGGGATCGGGGCGCAAGTCGGGGAATATCGGCGATATCATAGTAGCCACTGTCAAAGAGGCTGCACCGGGCGGTGTTGTCAAAAAAGGCGAGGTGGTCCGGGCCGTTATCGTCAGAACGAAGAGCGGGATGCATCGCAGGGATGGATCTCACATCTCCTTCGACGACAATGCAGCTGTGATCATCAATGAGCAGAACAATCCCCGTGGCACGCGCATTTTTGGGCCGGTGGCAAGGGAATTGCGAGAAAAAGATTTCATGAAAATAGTATCACTGGCTCCGGAAGCGATCTAGATATGTGGATGAGGAGGGATGTTGAATGGCTTCTGTAAAACTGAAAATCAAAACGGGAGACAATGTTCAAGTGCTCTCCGGTAAAGATAAGGGAAAGAAGGGTAAGGTTATCGCTGCCTATCCCCGGGAGAGGTTGGTCAAGGTGGAAGGGATCAATATCATCAAAAAACATGCCAAACCAACCCAGAAAGTCCCGCAGGGGGGCATCAGGGAGATGGAAGCTCCCATGCACATATCCAAGGTAATGATTCTATGCCCGGCCTGTGGCAAAACAACGCGGGTAGGCCGAAAAGATATCGGTGAACGGCTGATCAGAGTGTGTAAAAAGTGTGGGGAATCTTTGGATAAATGAAGGGGGAATGTGAGCCTTGAATCGTTTAAAAGAAAAATACCTCGGCGATGTCCGAAACGAGATGATGAAGATTTTTCAATACCGGAACATCATGGAGGTTCCCAGACTGGAAAAGGTGGTTGTAAACATGGGGGTTGGCGAGGCCAAGGAAAATGCCAGGCTGTTGGATGCGGCTGCCCATGACCTGTCCCTGATTACCGGCCAGAAACCGATCATTACCAGAGCAAAGAAATCTGTCGCCAGTTTCAAAGTCCGTGAGGGGATGGCCATCGGTTGCATGGTAACCCTTCGTGGGGACAGGATGTATCATTTTGTAGACAAACTGTTCAACGTAGCTCTACCCCGGGTCAGGGATTTCAGGGGTATTTCGCCCCGTTCTCTTGACGGACGCGGCAATTTTTCACTGGGGATCAAGGAGCAGCTGGTGTTTCCGGAAATAGATTACAGCCAGGTTGAGAAGATCAGGGGAATGGATATAACAATTGTAACCACGGCTAGAACTGACGAGGAGGCCCGGGAGCTACTTCGTCTCATGGGGATGCCCTTCCGGGCTGCTTGATACAGGGGAGGATAGATATGGCCAAGAAATCGTTGATAGCCAGTGCCAAGCGGAAGCCGAAATATGCTGTAAGAGCTTACAACAGATGTCAGATATGTGGCAGGCCACGAGCTTACTTGCGCAAATTTGGCATGTGCCGGTTGTGTTTTCGCAAACTGGCAAATGAGGGCAAGATTCCTGGTGTAAGAAAAGCCAGCTGGTAAAAGTTTGAGTAAAGGAGGGGTTACGCGATGATGACTGACCCTATTGCCGATCTGCTTACCCGTATCCGTAATGCCAATATGGCACAACACGACACGGTGGAGATCGCGGCTTCAAATGTAAAAAAAGCCATCGCCGAGATTCTGAAAGAAGAGGGTTTTATCAGGGATTATCAATATATCAATGACCATAAACAGGGAATTTTAAAGATTACTTTGAAATATGGCCAGGATTCGAGACGGGTTATAACCGGGCTCAAGAGGATCAGCAAGCCCGGCCTGAGAGTATATGCGCGGAAAGATAATCTGCCCAAGGTGCTGGGGGGATTGGGAATTGCTATCATTTCTACCTCGAGAGGTTTGTTGACGGACAAGGATGCTCGCCGTGAAGGTATCGGCGGCGAGGTTCTTTGCTACGTGTGGTAGGGCTCAAAAAGGAGGTACTTCGATGTCGAGAACAGGGAAGAAGCCGATCCAGATACCCGATGGCGTGGAAGTTCAGATAAAAGATAACCATATCAAGGTCAAAGGCCCTCATGGCGAACTGGGCCATGACATCCCATCCGGTATCAGTGTGGAACAGGATGAACGGACAATTATTGTAAAAAAGAGTTTGGACAATATCAAGCACAAATCATTGCAAGGTTTGACGAGGACGTTGGTTTATAATATGATCTGCGGGGTCACAGAAAAATTTTCAAAAACGTTGGAACTCGTAGGGGTGGGATACCGGGCAACTTTGCAGGGAAACAAGGTTTCCCTGGCTGTGGGGCTGTCACACCCTGCTGTTTTTGAAATTGAGGATAACCTCGATGTCGAGGTGCCGACACCGGCAAAAATCATCATTTCGGGTATCGACAAACAGCAGGTTGGCAATTTTGCTGCCAGAATAAGAAGTGTAGCGCCACCCGAGCCCTACAAGGGGAAGGGGATCAAGTACGAAAACGAATATGTCCGCAAAAAAGTAGGAAAAGCCGGTACTTAGAGGCAGTTCAAGGGGGCACATTGTATGATTAAAAAAGAATCAAAAAACACTGTTCGGAAACGGCGTCATCGCCGGGTACGGAACAAAGTTTTCGGAACGGCGGAACGTCCACGTTTGAATGTGTTTCGCAGTTTGCAACATATGTATGTAAATTTTATCGATGATGAGAATAATCACACTCTGCTCAGTGTCTCATCTCTTGATCAGGAATTGAAGGACAAGGTAGTCGGAAGGAATAACAGGGAAACGGCCAGATTGGTCGGGGAACTTGCCGGTAAAAAAGCCAAAGCATTGAAGATAGACAGGGCAGTTTTCGATCGTGGGGGATACAAATACCACGGACGGGTAAAGGAACTGGCGGATGCGATCCGCGCTCAGGATATAGAATTTTAAGGAAGGGAGGAAATGATGAAGAATCCAGAAATTGTTCCCGAATTTGAAGAAAAAGTCGTCAGAGTGAACCGTGTTGCAAAGGTGGTAAAAGGCGGCCGCCGCTTCAGTTTCAGTGCATTGGTCGTGGTGGGTGATCGCAAAGGCAGGGTTGGGATGGGCCTGGGAAAGGCAGGAGGAGTTCCGGAGGCTATCCGCAAAGCGGTGGACAATGCTCAAAAAGAACTCATCGAGGTACCGATGGTTGGGACCACGATCACGCATCCCATTATCGGGCGTTTCGGGGCAGGTAGAGTTCTGTTGAAGCCGGCATCCGAAGGAACGGGAATCATTGCCGGCGGCCCTGTTCGTGCCGTGCTTGAACTTTCCGGTATCCGCGATATATTAACCAAATCATTGGGTTCATCCAATGCCCTCAACATGGTCAGGGCCACCATACAAGGCTTGAGTTCATTGCGGAGGGAAGAAGAAGTGAGTGCACTGAGGGGCGTGCCGATCAAATAATTGTGACGAAATCATCACTTTTATTCAGTAACGAAGTTATCGGGGGTGAACAAGTATGCGAGCACATGATATATTTCCTCCGCCCAATTCCAGGTTCAAAGCGAAGAGAAAAGGGCGGGGGATCTCTGCCGGGCAGGGGAAGACAGCCGGACGGGGTCACAAGGGGCAGAAAGCCCGTTCAGGAGGAAAGGTCAGGCGGGGGTTCGAGGGAGGTCAGACACCCCTTACCCAGCGATTGCCCAAAAGAGGCTTTACCAATATTTTTAAAAAAGAATGGTCATTGGTAAATGTAAATGATCTGAACAATTTCGAAGAAGGCAGCATCGTTAACCCTGAATCTTTGAAAGAAAAAGGATTGGTCAAAAACCTGGAAGCCAAAATAAAGATTCTCGGCAACGGTATTCTGGAAAAAAAATTGACGGTTCAAGCCCACAGGTTCAGCAAGGCGGCGGAAGAAAAGATCGTTTCTTCCGGTGGTAAGGTGGAGGTGCTCTGATGCTGGAGACGATAAGAAACATCTGGAGAATCAAGGAATTGCGGGAAAGATTGTTCTTTACCCTGGCCATGTTTGTGGTTTTCAGAATAGGTTCTCATGTGCCTGTTCCCGGGATTGATCCTTCAAAATTGGCCGATTTTTTCCTCGGCGATGATATTTTTGGTTTCCTGAACGTGATGAGCGGTGGTGCTCTTAGCAAATTCTCGATTTTCGCCATGGGCATAATGCCCTATATCACTGCTTCGATCATCATGAATCTCCTTACGGTGGTCATTCCCAAGTTCAAGGAGTGGGGCGAGGAAGGGCCGGAGGGAAGAAAGAAACTGGCCCAGCTTTCCCGTTACGGTACGGTGGTGATTGCCCTGATCCAGGCTGTGGGGATGTCTTTTACCATAGCGCGCCAGGCCGTAGTTGAAGAAACATTTACCGCTTACCTGGTCATCATCATTTCATTGACGGCGGGTACTGCATTTCTGATGTGGATGGGGGAATTGATCACCGAAAAAGGGATCGGCAACGGTATCTCTCTGATCATTTTTGCCGGCATCATTGCCGGGTTCCCGCAAGGGGTCAGCATGAATATAGAACTGTTCAGGTTGGGTGAGATAAAGGTACTGGCCGTTATCATCGTGTTGGTATTGATGCTTCTGCTCATGTTGGGTATCATTGCCCTTGATCAGGGACAGCGCCGTATTCCGGTCAATTACAGCAAGCGGATCAAGGGGCGCAAGATGTACGGGGGACAATCGACGCACATCCCCATGAAGGTAAACCCTTCCGGGGTTATACCGGTGATATTTGCATCGGTGTTGCTGATGTTTCCTGCAACGATAGTACAGTTTATCGACCATCCATTTGCCAAAAAAATAACGACGGCTTTGAGCTGGGGCAAACCGGTAAATCTTGTTCTGTATGTTTTTCTGATCATCGCTTTTTCATATTTTTACACGGCCATACAGTTTGATCCCAACCAGATCGCCGGAAACATAAGAAAATATGGGGGTTTTGTTCCGGGGTTGCGACCGGGAAGGCCGACTGCGGAATACCTTTCCCGGATAATTACCCGTTTGACAACCGTGGGTGCTATTTCTCTTGCTTTTATATCAATATTTCCCATCTTGCTTGAAGGGATTACCCAGTTGCGCGTTGTCTTTACGGGAACCGGACTGATCATCGTCGTCGGGGTTACCCTGGAGACGATGAAACAGGTTGAAGGGCATCTGTTGATGCGCAGTTACAAGGGATTCATGAAATAGTGGGTGTCAAATGATTATCAGTAAAACCAGGGAAGAACTGGACATAATGCGTGAAGCCGGGAGGATCGTGGCCCGGGTTCTGCAAGCCATGAAAGCAATGGCAGTTCCCGGTGTGGAGACGGCTGAATTGGATCAGCGGGCCCGGGAAATCATCAAGGAAGCGGGAGCAGAACCGGCATTTCTGGGTTACAGGGGGTTTCCGGCCAGTATCTGTACCAGCATCAACGAGGAGTTGGTACATGGGATTCCCGGAACCAGGAAATTGAAAGAAGGCGATATTTTAAGTGTCGATGCCGGGGCAAGATTTCGGGGTTACCATGGTGATGCGGCGGTTACCCTTCCCGTGGGAAAAATAAACAAGGCTGCCCGCCGCCTGGTCAGGGTAACCGAGGGGGCACTTGAAAAAGCTATCGAGCAGATGCGCATTGGAAACCATCTATCGGATGTTTCTCATGCCATCCAATCCTATGTGGAAAGTTTCGGATTCTCGGTGGTGAGGAATTATGTCGGTCATGGAATCGGTACCCGGATGCATGAGCCACCGGAGGTGCCCAATTTCGGACTTCCGGGCAGGGGCCCCCGGCTGAGGGAAGGGATGGTTCTGGCCATTGAACCGATGGTCAACATCGGTTCCTGGGAGGTGGAGGTACTTGCCGACCAATGGACGGTAGTAACAGCGGACCGTAGCCTGTGTGCTCATTTCGAGCATTCGGTTGCTATCACCTCCGCCGGCCCGGAAATTTTAACTTTGCTTTAGTGAGGAGAGGGGCTAATAGTGGGGGAGATAAGGCCGGGGCAACTGGTATGTTCATTGGCCGGGAGGGATCGGGGCAAATATTATTTTGTGTGGAGAAGGGTTGATAGCAGATATGTGCTGGTTGTTGACGGCCGGGGCAAGACCCTGAGTTCGGCCAAGAAAAAGAACCTGATTCATTTGCAGAAGCATAATTTTGTTTCGTCAGCTTTTGTAGAGGGAATCAACTCGGGGAAAATAACCGACAGTCTGATCAGCCGTTATCTCAAAGAAGCAATCGCAGGAAAGGAAGAGTAAAAAGGAGGTCGAGTGATTTTATGACCAAAAAGAAGGGGGTCATAGAACTCGAAGGCACGGTAGTTGAGCCTTTGCCCAATGCCATGTTCAAGGTAGAGCTTGCCAACGGGCACATGGTCCTGGCTCATGTTTCCGGAAAAATACGTATGAATTTCATCCGTATTCTCTCCGGTGACAGGGTACTGCTCGAGTTATCTCCTTATGACCTTACGCGGGGACGCATCACATATCGTTACAAGTAGCAGGGGGGGCAGAAACAATGAAAGTCAGGCCTTCGGTCAAGCGGATTTGTGAGAAATGTAAAATAATCCGTCGCAAGGGGAAAGTAATGGTCATCTGTGAAAATCCCAAACACAAGCAGCGCCAGGGATGAGCCATGCCGGTGGTGATCTACCGGCAGAAACAATATTGTTCCGAATATCGGCCGGGTCCGGATACATGATGCCAGAATTGGAAATAATACCCTAGATGTTGTTTGTTATTATCAGGATCTGATTGCCAAGAATTTTGGGGAGGAGGTGTTGTATTGGCCAGGATAGCAGGGGTAGATTTGCCGCGAGACAAGAGAGTTTGTATCGCCTTGACTCATATATACGGTATAGGTAGAAACAGAGCTCTTGAAGCGGTTCAGGAATCAAATATCGATCTACAGAAACGGGTCAGGGATCTGACGGAGGAGGAGGCAAACCGCCTGCGGGATTATATCGGCAAGAATTACCAGGTTGAGGGTGATCTGCGTCGTGTAGTCTCCATGAACATCAAAAGACTTGTAGAGATCAATTGTTACCGGGGAATCCGTCATCGCCGGGGGTTGCCGGTCAGGGGGCAGACAACAAAAAACAATGCGCGTACACGTAAAGGCCCGCGGAGAACGGTAGGTGTTCACCGCAGGTAAATTTTGATCGGAAGGGAGGAGGACAGACTTGAAGCGAACAAGGGGAGCCCGCGTTAGACGGAAAGAGAGAAAAAATGTAGAACGCGGTATTGCTCACATAAAATCAACGTTCAACAATACAATCATATCCATAAGCGATATGCAGGGCAATTGTATCTGCTGGTCCAGTGCCGGCAATTCGGGATTCAAGGGATCTCGCAAATCGACGCCTTTTGCGGCACAGGTTGCCGCGGATGCAGCGGCCAGGGAAGCCATGGAACATGGTATGAAACATATCGAGGTATATGTCAAGGGCCCTGGTTCCGGCAGGGAAGCAGCGATCCGTTCTCTCCAGGCAGCGGGGTTGGAGGTAAATGTAATCAAAGATTGTACACCTATACCCCATAACGGATGCCGCCCGCCCAAAAGACGAAGGGTTTAAATCCAATTCTTATATCGGAGGTGAATAATTACAAATCATGGCACGATACACTCAGTCTGTTTGCCGGCTATGCCGCAGGGAAGGCGTAAAATTATTTTTAAAGGGAGAGCGTTGTTACACGGACAAATGTGCCTTTACCAGGCATGCTTACCCGCCCGGACAGCACGGGCAGGGGAGGGGAAAGGTATCCGAATACGGATTGCAGTTGAGGGAGAAGCAGAAAGCCCGGCGTATCTATGGTGTTCTTGAGGGTCAATTCAGAAGGTACTTTGCCGAGGCAGACCGGAGAAGAGGGGTTACCGGCGAGATATTATTGCAAATTTTGGAGAGCCGCCTTGATAATACCGTCTTTCGCATGGGGCTGGCCAGATCGCGTTCCGAAGCAAGGCAGCTGGTCAGGCATGGCCACTTTGAGGTGAATGGCCGCAAAGTTGATATACCGTCCTATCAGACCAAGGCCGGGGATGAGATTGCCGTCCGGGAAAAAAGCAAGGGCAAGAAAATTTTTCAGTATATCAAGGAAGTCGGCGAGCAGGTAGGGATAGTCGAATGGCTTGAAGCTGATATTGAAAATTTGCGGGGGAAAGTACTGCGGGTTCCTGCCCGTGACGAGATAGATATTCCTATTTCCGAACACTTGATAGTGGAGATGTATTCCAGGTTGTAAAGTAAGATATCATTGAATGGGTGATCGAAGCCCCATCAAATGAATGTTACCCTGAACAGAAGGGGGTTTTCAGTAAAACATGATTGAGATCGAGCAGAAAGCAAAGATTGACCTGGTTGAAGTCAAGGATGAAGACAATGGTAACTATGGCAAGTTTATCATTGAACCGCTGGAAAGAGGTTATGGGACCACCTTGGGGGTTGCTTTGAGGAGGATACTGCTTTCATCCCTGAAAGGGGCCGCCGTCACCAGTATCAAGATAGACAATGTCCTCCACGAATTTTCAACGATAGAGGGTGTTGTGGAAGATACGGTGGAGATTGTCCTTCGCTTGAAGGATCTGTGTATGAAAGTCTCTTCAGACGAACCGCAGGTGCTGATGATCGAGGAGACTGGTCCCAAGGAGATCAGGGCCGGTGACATAACCGTTCCGTCCGACGTGGAGATATTGAATCCGGAGATGTTGATTGCCACTCTTTCCAAGGGGGCTGAACTCAACATGGAAATAAATGTGGCCAATGGCCGCGGTTATGTACCCGCGGATCAGAACAAGCACCCGCAGCAACCCATAGGTGTTATACCGTTGGATTCTTTCTTTTCGCCCATCCGTAAAGTAAATTACGCTGTCGAGGATACGCGGGTCGGGCAGAAGACGGATTACGATCGGCTGACCCTGGAAGTATGGACGGATGGAAGCGTCAGCGCGGAAGAATCGATCAGCCTGGCGGCAAAAATACTTAATACGCACCTGAACATCTTTATCAATCTGACCGAAAAAACCGATGAAGTGGAAATCATTGCCGATGAGGAAGAAGAAGGGAAAGATAAGGATCTGGGGCTGACAATCGAGGAACTTGATCTTTCGGTTCGCTCATTTAACTGCCTCAAGAGGGCGGGTATCAATGTAGTCGGGGAGCTTATAGAAAAAACCGAGGATGATTTGATGAAAGTCCGCAACCTGGGCAAGAAATCTCTGGAAGAGATCACCAACAAATTGGCCGAGTATGATCTTGCCCTGCGGGAGAAGGAAGAAGACGAGAGTTAGAGCAAATGGGGAGGAGGGGGCTTAGTCATGCCACGGAAGCGAAAAATGGGGAGAAAGATCGGCCCGCGCCGAGCCCTGTTGAGGAATCAGGTTACTTCTTTGTTGAAAATCGAAAGAATGGAAACAACAGAAGCCAAGGCCCGGGAAGTAAAACGGTTGACCGACAGGATGATTACCCTGGCCAAACGCGGGGATCTTCATGCCCGCAGACAGGCGCTTGCTTTTCTTATGGATGAGGATGTAGTGACCAAACTTTTTGAAAAAATCGGCCCTCGCATGGAGGAGAGAAACGGCGGCTATACCAGGATGACCAAATTATATTATCGTCGCGGCGACGGGGCTTCAATGGTTTTGTTGGAGCTGACCAGTTAATGATTTTTGGCAGTATCAACAGTAAGGAGTTTATCTCTTGGTTTCAATAATTGCTGCTGAAGGGCTCGTATTCGATTACGAGACCTCGTCCGGAATCGTAAATGCTTTGAAAGGGATAGATGTTGAGATCCACAGGGGCGAATATGTGGCCATTATCGGGCCCAACGGTTCCGGCAAGTCAACGCTTATCAAACATTTCAATGCTTTGCTGACCCCTACCGGCGGGAAAGTCCGTGTAGGGGATTTTTCTGTGGAAAACGGCAATGATGTACAGCTCATCAGGAAGAATTGCGGAATGGTATTTCAAAATCCTGATAACCAGATTGTCGCCACAACCGTGGAAGAAGACGTTGCTTTCGGCCCCGAAAACCTGGGCATTCCCTCATCGGAAATCCGGGAAAGAGTAAAGGAAGCCATGTCTGCGGCGGGCATTGCCCACCTTGCGAAACTGGCGCCGCATCTTCTTTCGGGGGGAGAGAAACAGCGCGTTGCCATTGCAGGAGCCCTGGCCATGCGCCCTTCATGTCTTCTTCTTGATGAACCGACATCGCTCCTGGACCCCCGGGGGCAACGGGAAATCATGGGCCTTCTGGCCAGGTTGAACGAAGAAAAAAATATGACCATCATCCATGTCACCCATTCGATGGAGGAGGCGGCCGAAGCCGCCCGTGTCATGGTGATGTTTGATGGCCTGATCGTGCAGGAAGGTCCTCCGGGGGAGGTCCTGGGAATGTCTGATCGTTTGAAAGGGTGGGGGCTTGAAGCCCCGGTCGCGGCCACCATGGCGCAACGGCTCCGATCTGCAGGATTTGAAGTGCCTTCCGGGGTAATACGCAACGACCAGCTGGTGGAATTCTTATGTTCTTGAAAGCAACCGATCTGCACTTCAAATACATGCCAGGCACACCGTTAGAGGTTCATGCCTTGAAAGGAATCACTCTCTCCGTGGCGCGCGGCGAGTTTGCCGGAATAATCGGTTCTTCGGGAGCCGGCAAGACAACGCTGCTGCAGCTTCTATCCGGATTGCTGTTTCCTTCCGCGGGGCAGGTGATCATCGATGGATTGCCCACGGATGATGATGCTTCATCAATGAATGCATTGCGCAAGCGCCTGGGGATAATGTTTCAACATCCCGAACAGCAACTTTTTGCCGAAACAGTTTTTCAGGATGTATCTTTCGGCCCAATGAATATGGGACTGCCCCGGGAAGAAGTTGGCACCCGGGTAAGAAAAGCGCTGGAGCAGGTCGGGCTGGATTATAACCGGATCGGGGACCAGTCGCCTTTCAGGTTGAGCGGGGGGGAGATGCGCCGGGTTGCCCTGGCCGGAATCATGGCCATGGGGCCGGAAGCCTTGATACTGGATGAACCGACCGCCGGCCTTGATCCCCGTGGGCGGAAAGAATTGCTGGGCTACATCGAAAACCTTCATCGGCAGGGAATGACCGTGATAATGGTTTCACATCGTCTCGAAGATATCGTCGATCATGCACGGAAGATCTTTGTTTTGCATGAGGGGAAACTGGTTTTGCATGGGGAGCGGGAGAAGGTCTTTGCCGACCGCTCGTGCCTGAAAAACTACGGATTGGATCTGCCCCCGGTGACCCTGTTGATGCATCAGCTCCGGGACGGGGGGCGGGATGTCAGAACGGATATCTTCTCCCTTGAGGATGCCTGCAGGGAGATCGAGGCCAAATTGAAGGGAGGCGGCGGGGATTGACTATCAGCAATAGCATCACCATCGGACAATATATCCCCGGTGATACCTTCATGCACCGCCTGGACCCCAGATGCAAACTTCTGGCGTTGCTGATGTTCATTGTAGCTATCTTCATGGTCAACAAACTGTTGTTGTTGATTCCTTTTTTTCTGCTGGCGGTGCTGCTCCATGCCGGATCGCGTATCCCCTTCAGATTCATGGTGCGTGGCCTGAAGCCGATCATCTATATCATCGCGTTGACGCTTTTTCTCCACGTTTTCTTTACACGCGGGGGGCGGGTGCTGTTTCGCTACGGCCCGGTCACCATCGAATCCGTGGGGGTGGAAATGGGGCTGTTTACGGTTTTTCGCCTCATCCTGCTTATTTTGTTCACCATGCTGGTAACCCTCACGACAACGCCTCTGGCCCTTACCGGGGGAATGGAATATTTTCTCCGCCCCTTGAAATACCTTAAAATCCCCGTGGCTGAAATAGCCATGATCCTGACCATTGCCCTGCGCTTCATTCCTGTTTTGATGGAAGAAAGTGAACGTATAATACGGGCCCAGACAGCCAGGGGAGCAAATTTCAAGGAGGGTCATATTTTAAAAAGGATACGGTTCCTTGTTCCGGTGATGATACCTCTTTTTGTCAGCGCCTTCCGGCGTGCCGACGAACTGGCCGTAGCGATGGAAGCACGCTGTTACAGAGTCGGTGGAACAAGAAGCAGCCTTCATGAACAGAACTTCGGGCGGAACGACTATGTCGTTATCGTCATGTCGGCACTGGTAGTGGCGGTCACCGTTTCAAGCCGTATGCCTGCGTTCTGGTCATAAAATTTATCACGGGGAGATTGCATGGAAAACATACTGTTGCGGGTATCCTACGATGGGACAGAATACGGGGGATTTCAACTGCAAAGAAATGCTGTTACCATTCAGGAAAAACTGGAAGAAGCACTCTTGCAGATATATGGTGTGCCGATCAGGATAAAATGTGCGGGACGCACCGATGCCGGGGTTCATGCGCGTGGGCAGGCAGTCAACTACGAGGCGGAACCGCTTGTTCCGGTGGATCGCATACCCTGGGCATTGAATACAAAACTGCCCCGGGAGATCGTCGTCTGGAAAGCGGAAGTGGTCGGGGAGGGTTTTCATGCCGGTCACGATGCGGTAAGCAAGGTATACAGCTACACCATCGATACTGCTGAATTTATCCAAGTGATGGAGCGAAGATATGCATGGCATTGCCCGGCAAAACTGGATTTGCAACGCATGGAAGAAGGTTGCCGCATCATAGAAGGGCGGCATGATTTCAGACTATTTCAGGCTGCGGGCGGCAAGGTCAAGGACACGCGGCGCATCATTTACCATGCCCGGACAAGAGAAGACAGGGAGCGGCAGATCATCCGCATTCTTCTGGAAGGCGATGGTTTCCTTTACAAGATGGTGCGCTTTCTGGCCGGCGCCCTTGTGGAGATGGGAAAGGGTGATCTGGGCGCTGCTGTGCTCGGTGAGGCACTTGAAAATCCCTCCCTGCACTCGCGCCTCGGACCGGCACTTCCGGCCAGAGGAGTCTGCCTGGAAAAAGTAAACTACGGGAACAAAAAATAGCATAGCCTCCCTTGACAGGCGCAGGATGGTATAATACAATCTACCTCGTGAGTGTACGCCGCTTGCAATACAGTTACCGTTTTCAACGGGGTAGATGATAGTACAGGAGGATAAAAATGAATGCCAAGACTTACATGGCAAAACCGGGTGAAGTTGATCAGAAATGGTACATCATCGATGTGGCCGGAAAACCTCTGGGCAGGGTGGCATCCCAGATAGCGCATATTCTCAGAGGAAAACATAAAGCCATCTATACTCCACACGTGGATACCGGAGATTATATCATCGTCATCAACGCCGATAAAGTCGCCCTGTCCGGCAAAAAGGCCGTTCAGAAAGTATATTACCGACATTCCGGATATACAGGGGGACTGAAAACAACCAGTTTTGCAGATTTGATGAAACGAAAACCCGAACGGGTCATCTATCTGGCGGTCAAGGGCATGTTGCCCCACAATCGTCTTGGAAGAGCCATGCTCAAGAAGATGAAAGTATACAGGGGCAATGAACATCCGCACGAGGCCCAGAACCCGCAGATCTGGAACGGGGCGGGAGAGGAAAAGGAGGGGTAGAGATTGGCTCAGGTTCAATACCAGGGAACAGGGCGGAGAAAAGTTGCCATAGCCCGCGTTCGGCTTCTGCCGGGTAACGGTGAGATAATCATCAACAAAAGGCCCATGGACGAATATTTTGAAATGGAAGCGCTCAGGTTGATGGTTCGCCATCCTCTGGTTTCCACCGGTGTTGAAGGCAAATACAATGTTATTGCCAAGGTGGAAGGCGGGGGATTGACAGGGCAGGCCGGAGCCGTCCGCCACGGGATAGCCCGAGCTTTGCTGCAGAGCAATCCCGAATTACGGCATGTGTTGAAGAAAGGCGGCTTTCTTACCCGTGATCCGCGGATGAAAGAACGCAAGAAATACGGCCTCAAAGGTGCCCGCCGCGCGCCACAGTTCTCGAAGAGATAAAGCAAAACATATACAAGTTTACAATCAAAGCACCGGATTCAGTCTGGTGCTTTTTTGTTTTGTAAAGGATTGGCAAAATATGGGGAAGGCACTATAGAGAAAAATATTAAGTTGATTTTGATTTTTTACCCCGGAGGCAGAATAGTCAATCGATGTAATTTGGAATATATAATATAAATTAAGGAGGTCTTATCAATGTATTAAGAAGGAGCAGAAAGAAGGGAATCGACAAGAGCAAATAGCAGCACTAAAGGGAAACAAGAAGGGGAGCGCAAGAGGCAAGAGAAATTTGAAAGGAGTACCATGAATAACATGAGATTTACGATTAAAACTAATGAATTTTTGAAAAGTAATATTATTGGATATTATCATCAGTATTACACCGGTATACCGGACACTGCTTTTTTTCGAGGTGTGCTAGACATGGCATTATTCTAGCTGGTGAAGGCCCAGTTTAATAGAAAACTTTTTGTAAATAAATCATTTTTAAGAACCAATTCTATGTTATTCCATAGCAATCTCTGTTAGTCTTTTATGAATTTGTCTCCATTCAAGGCCTAGATTAATAGTTTTGATTCTAATAATTTGTCCTTGAATCAAGTATTCTAAGTCTAAATCTTCGCCTGTCCTAGGATAAAGCAAAATACCAATACACTTTTCGTCTATGCCACCTTTTCCTTGAATATTTTTTATATAAGAAAAAAGTTGATATAAGTTTTCTGAATGAAGCTTTTTTGCATTATAATTATAGGAAAATGCAGATATTTTATATTTTGTATCAATTATAAGTTTTTTATCTTTGATTTCTAAAGAAATGTCCGTCTGCATTATAGGCAAATATTCCATCCCTGCACCATCTTTTACATCCCACTTTATATTTTCCCTGTAAATCCTTACATTCGCCAATTCTTTTTTATAAAAATTCCGAACGAAGTTTTCAAACAAATATCTCATTTGTCTTTCATCACGAATAAAATCTTTAAATTTTACAGTACCAGATTTTTCATCAACCAATAAGTTATTGAATATAAGCTCACAAATATCCAATATAAAAGAATAGTAACGATTATTCCTATGGATTTGTACTTCTCTAAATATTCTTTTATTGAGTTTTATCGTGTCTATGGCTTCAAAGTATTTATGAACTTTTTTTAAATCATTTTTTAAACCTGTATCTAAATCTTCATATAATAATAAATAATTTATTGTTGTTTTTATAATTCTATTATGAAGGATATTGTGGTTTAGTTCATCATATTCGCAAAACATTTTTCTCTTTATCCATAAATTTCTTTTAAAGGACTTATTGATATTAATCTTGCCTCTTATAATATTTTCTTCTTCCTCAAAAGTTATATATTGCCTGTAAAGCCCTCTTCTTATCAGGTAACTAACACCATTTTCTAGGATCAAAGCAAATAAATCCATTATTTTATTGCTATACAAAGAATCAACTTCAACAATGTCTTGATATTTCAATACATTCCAAGCATAGCACAGCATATAGTAAATATTTTGTATTGGTATAAAATTTACCATACCATCACTTCTCATAATAGATTTTCTGTTTCATTTTCTGCAGTTTCTTCATCATCAAACCAATACTCGTGAAGCAAAGGTTTTATCTCTAGGTATATGATCCGTTTATACCAATCTTCGGAGCTTTCATCAGGTAAACGTTCGGTGCAAAAATAACTATGTCCAATCTCATAACCTTTCCCCAAATCTTTTGAGTCATCTTTTATCTTGGTGTTAAGCCTATTGAATCCCGTAACAATTTTATCAATAATCCCTTCTTCAATGTTATTGTTGTTCAAGTGTTTTTTAAATTTTTCCGAGTTAAATGCGGGTTCCATATAGATAAATCTAAATCTTCTTCTGAGAGCGTAATCTACCATCGCCAAAGATCTGTCAGCAGTATTCATTGTCCCTATTAAAAAAACATTTTCAGGAATATAAAATCTTTCTTCCCTTGAATAAATCAATGGCATCCCGTATTCTTCACCTCTTTTGTCTGATTCGAGTAGCATCAACAATTCGCCCAAAAATCTTACTCAAATTTCCCCTATTGATTTCATCAATTATAAAGAAATAATTTGATTTATGATCTTCTTTTGCTTTTTTGCAAAAATTATAAAAAATACCATTCTTAAGCTCAAATGATCCATTTTCTGCAAGTCTGACCCCTTGCACAAAATCTTCATAAGAATAACTTTGATGGAATTGTACCATTTCAATTTTATCGTTATCTTTACATCCCATAGATAAATAGGCTATTCTTTTTGCAACAAATGTTTTTCCTGTTCCAGGTGGTCCTTGCAAGATTATATTTTTCTTTGCATCTAGGCTGTATCGAATCTCTTCACATTTTCTCTTATCAATAAAAGCTTCTTCCAGAAACATCTCCTTTGTGTAAGGGTCTTTTCCCTTAACTGGTAGAGGGGGGGGAGGGGGGGAATGGGTAGAGGGCGGCGGAGTCCCATCTCCGAGGATATCAAAGAAAAAATCTCCTGCGGTGGCTCCTGCG